>ERZ507027.9-NODE-9-length-215451-cov-32.361687_pt1 | contig 215451 bp, 149 predicted proteins | sample MGYA00513163_ERZ507027 | MGnify/ENA metagenome assembly ERZ507027
TCTTTTCAGACTTACAAAGCTGTATGCTTAATCCCCCAGGTTTATCGGGTGAGCCGTGGATAGTCCTGCCGAATAATTACATACAAAAAAAGCTTGACTGATTACTCAATCAAGCTTTTCAACTTCAGTACCCAGACCCGGTACAAGCCACAGAAATCATAGGAAAACAAAAGAATTTATTTTCCTTATTATCAGTCATTTGCATATTTCCTATTTTCTCCATTTTTGCCCTATTTTGCCCGTTTTCTGTTATTTAGTACACTTTTAGTACACTTTGAAATATCATTTTCTTTTGTACCTTTGCAATATCGGAAAACAAAAGAAAATCAACTATTTAGTGTAATTACCCGGTTACGGTACCTAAATCGGGATAAAACCTCTAAACAATGGCAAAGTTAGAAAATAAAACGAAAGAGAACCCCAAGTTGGAGCAAAATAAGCTCTCGGACGGTAGAATAAGCCTTTACTTAGAGTATTATTTAGGTAGAGAGGAAAAGCCCGTATTGGATGAAAACGGTAATCAGGTGTATTACGATAGTGGGAAAATGCAAGGCAAGCCCAAGTTTGCAGTAAAGCATAACAGGCGAAAAGAAAACCTTAGCCTGTATCTGATAGACAAACCCCGTACTCCTGCGGAACGGCAACAGAACAAGGAAACTTTGGAACTCGCCATGCGCATACGTGCAGAGCGTGAACAGGAGTTTAAAGAAAGCATGTTGGGTTACCGCTTAAAGAAAGACAGGGCTGTTAATTTCTTAGACTACTTTCAAGCCTATATCAATAGCTATACCAAGAAAGATATTCGCATGGTGCAAATTGCACTTAGCCGTTTCAAAGACTTCTTGAAAGAGAAGTACCCCATGAATGAGTGTAGCATTAAACCGGAACTCATCACCAAAGAAATGATGGAACAGTTTGTAGCTTATCTGCAATCCCGAAGTGTGGGTGAAGGTGCCAAAAGCATTTACCAGCGTTTCAAGAAAGTCATTCGCTATGCAATAGAGCATGATGTAATGCTGAAAGACCCATGTAAAAGTGTTACCTGTAAAGTGGATAGCCAAATGCTTCGAAAAGATGTGCTTTCTCCCGAAGAAATACAAAAGCTGATAGCTTGTCATTATGACAACGAAAACCCCACAATCAGACGAGCGTTTATCTTTTGTCTGTATTGCGGTCTGCGCTTCTGTGATGTAAAAGACCTTACTTATAAAAATGTGGATTATGCCAACCGATTATTAAAATTCGAGCAAAGCAAGACCAAGGGACATTCAGCCAGTAGCGGTGTAGTTATCCCCTTGAATGACGGTCTATTATCCATTATTGGCGAAGCTCCGGCAGATAAGAACTGTTTGATATTCGATTTGCCTACATACGAAAGCTGCTGCAAATCAGTAAAACGTTGGGTAAAGAGAGCCGGAATAGACAAGCATATAAGCTGGCATTGCGCCCGGCATTCGTTTGCCGTGAACATTCTGAACAATGGGGCAAATATCAAGACGGTAGCCAGTCTTTTAGGGCACAGCGGATTGAAGCATACCGAGAAATACACCCGTGCCGTGGATAAATTGAAAGAGGAAGCAATAAACAGCCTACCCGAACTAAAGTTTTAACCACAAAAGACTTATCTTTGTAACTATGGACTTTGAAGCATTAGTAAAACATATCAGTACGATACAGAACACGTTGCAGGCACAAGCCGCACACGCTGTAAACCTCGCCCTTACTTCCCGTAACTGGCTTATGGGTTGCTATATCGTGGAATTTGAGCAGAACGGAGAAGACCGTGCCGCATACGGTGAACAACTGTTGAAAAAGCTGGAACAACGGCTGAATACAAAAGGTCTGAATGAACGTAGATTCCGTGAATTTAGACGGCTGTACCTTGTTTATCCACAGCTGAAAGAACCTATTGCACAGTATATTACATCGCAAATTCAAATTCGGCAGTCATTGACCGCCGAATTCACCGAACCAATTCGGCGGTTGGCGACCGCCGAATCTGAAAATGGCGTCTGGAAACTATCAGCAGAACATCCACAAGCCGAAACATGGATGATTCCGTCTGATAGATTATTCAACAGATTATCTTCCACCCATTTAAATACCATATCAGGAATTGAGAACCCAGTAAAACGTGCTTTCTATGAAATGGAAACGATTCGTGGCTGCTGGTCTGTAAAGGAGTTGGAACGACAAATAGCATCTTTATATTACGAGCGTAGCGGACTCTCCAAAAACAAAGAAGCCCTCTCCGCTTTAGTCCAGCAACAAGCAACCCTATTACAACCTAAAGATGTTATCAACACTCCTGTTACTTTAGAGTTCTTGGGATTGAATGAACGTGCCTTGGTAACAGAAAGCGACTTGGAACAATCCATTCTTGACAACCTGCAACACTTCCTGCTGGAAATGGGACACGGTTTCTGCTTTGAAGCCCGGCAAAAACGTATCTTGATTGATGAAGATTACTTCTTTGCCGACCTTGTGTTCTATCATCGCATCTTGAAATGCCATGTCATTGTGGAATTGAAGATAGACAAGTTCCGACATGAGTATGCTTCACAACTGAATATGTACCTTAACTACTTTAAAGCGGAAGTGATGCAGCCAGACGATAATCCACCTGTCGGTATTCTGCTTTGTACCGAAAAGGGAGATGCTTTAGTAAAGTATGCTACAGCCGGATTAGACCCGAATATATTCGTACAGAAGTATATGATAGAACTGCCTTCGGAAGAAGACATCAAGAAATTTATTTTAAATGTCAAGTAGTAAAGCCATGCAATATCCTTTAATATCCGAATACATAGAAGCTATCCATTCTGCAGAATATAATTTCGATAGACTTAAAAATCTTCGTCCTGTTTTGGATGATGCAGGCATTCCCATAATGAGTAGCGGCAACTTTGCCGTGGTATTCAAAATGACGGACGGGAACAACTATTATGCACTTAAATGTTTTCTTCGAGAACAAAAGGGGCGTGAAGAATCATATAGATTGATAACAGAATATTTAAACACTTATGAAAAGCCATCTTATTTAATATCTGTTACTTATTACGAAAAAGAATTGTTTGTGGATTCTACACAAACAAAAGAAACTGAATTTCCGGTTCTTCTTATGGATTGGGTAGAAGGATTATGCTTGGAAGAATATATACAAAGTATAATTAACAATAAAATGAAATTGAGAAAGTTGGCTGACGATTTTCAGAAATTTATTTGTTGGTTATTACCACAGCATATTGCACATGGCGATTTAAAGCCCGATAATATTATCATCAAATCGGACGGGAGCATCGTTTTAATAGATTATGATGGTATGTTTGTTCCAGTCATGTTCGGACAAAAAGCACGTGAACAAGGAACTCCTATGTTTCAATATAGAGGTCGAAGTATGGATGACTTTGACGAGTATATTGATGATTATCCAGCGGTACTAATATTATTATTATTAAAAGTAATATCAATCCATCCATCAACTATTGATAAATATTTAACACCAAACAATATTGATTTTATTCGACAGTTTGACAATTATTTAGAAGATAAGCGAATTGCACCATTAATATCTGCATATATAATGGTATCCTCTTTTGGCAGGCTTGATAGACAAATTATAAGCAGCTTACTATCTGACAACTCTGCATTTGATACTCGTAAGGAATCACAATTAATACATGCAGCACATAAAGGTGATACTAAAGCAATGATAAAATTAGGAGACTTATATTATTATGGAATTTATGTCCCTAAAAGTTATTCGAAGGCTATACAATGGTATGAACTTGCTATTTCATTAGGAGATATAAAAGCTTCTTGTGGATTATGCAAATGCTATTTTTATGGAGATGATTTTAATAATGAGAAAAACCTATTCATAGACAAATTAGAGAAAAATAAAATCGGCTTTGCTATTTGTCGTAAAGGAGAAGAATTATTAAATATGGATAATGTAAAAGCCAAACAATATTTTTCTTTAGGACATGAAATAAATTTTTCACATGCGACATCATGGCTAGCTTATATTTACGATCAGAACGGAGACGAATGTACAGCGGCAAATCTCTATCAAGAATCAGCATTACAAGGAGACCCCCTTTCCCAATCTAAATTAGGATGGAAATATTACTTTGGAAGAGGCTTAGAAATAAACTATAAAAATGCCGTTAAGTGGTGGACGAAAGCAGCAGAACAAGATGACACCTATGCACAATCAATGTTAGGAGTTTGTTATGAACGTGGAAACGGAGTTCAAAAAGATATATCAAAATCTTTTAAATATTATTCTAAAGCGGCATATAACGGCGATTCATATGCTGAATATAAACTAGAACAATATAACAGACTATACCAGATGAATGATGTAGTCAATATACAACATCATGAATTGCCTTCATCAGTCGGTGAAAGTAATACTGGGACATATAGTATTGATGGAAAAAGATTCTTATGCTACTGGGGTACTTATGGGGAAGAATTTACAGTAAAAGAAGGTACAGAAATATTATGCAATGAATGTTTCAATGATTTGTATAATGAAATAGATGGACATTATTTAAAAACTCTATATTTGCCAAGTTCATTAAAAAGAATTGGCAGTAATGTATTTTGTGCAAGCATTTCAAATATCATATGTAAATCAAAGAGTTTTATAGTTGAAAATGACTATTTTTTATCAGCTGATAAAAAAACACTTATTCGATATTTGGGGAATAAAGATACCATAAACATCCCTGATGGAGTAAAGTATATCAAGGGAGGAGCTTTTAGTGAAATGAACATAATAGAAGTAACTATTCCTAAATCAGTTATTGGTATAGGAGATAATCCTTTTGCAGGAACCAGCGAATTAAAAATAACATCTCTTTCTGACGAAATTAAAATATTGAACGACATACTATATGATATAAAAGAAAAAAGACTTATTTCTTATTTGGGAGATGATGAAAATATTTGCATCCCTAATGGGGTAAAACTTTTAGGCGCAAATTCTTTTTTTGGGAAAACTATGAGACAAATAAAGTTACCACAATCTTTAGAATATATAGATGAAACAGCTTTTTATTGGTGCTTTAACTTGGAACAGATAATAGTACCTAAAGGGATGAAAAATATATCAAGGCTCATTCCAGCCTATCTTCAAAAACTAATAAGAGAAATCTAAAAAAATAATTATGAAATTAGATGACTATGCAATACAGCAATTAGCACCATATATGACTGGTCATACAGATCATGGTGCAAACTTCACAGGAAGGGAACTTATCAGTATTTTTAATAAATATGGTAATTTTCGAGATGTATATGCCAACGGGCTTCCACCAATTAAGGAAGGACAAAACACAGCAAAAAAAACATACGCTGAAGACAGATTAAAAAAAATGAATGAAAATGAAGGTCTCTCCTCATTAATAGAAGAAGTAATTTCAAAATCTACTTGGAAAGAAAAATGTGCAGCAGAAATAAATGATATTATTTCTGCTTGTGGATATAATATAGAAAACAACGATGGGGCTTTTAAAATTACCGGCTTGAGAATTTGTAAAACACCTATTATAAAAAATACTGCCGTTTTTCAAAAAATACAGAATGATATACTCCAAACTTTAGACAAGGCACAAATATCTATAGTTGTTGCCGTTGCTTGGTTTACAAATGATGTCCTGTATAAAAAGTTAATAGAAAAGAAAAATCAAGGAGTTGATGTTCGTGTTGTTATAAATAACGATGGCATAAATAAGAAACATGGTATAGACATTTCTGGCTTAAATGCGGTAAAAGTTAGAAGCGAACAAGGTGGCATAATGCATGAAAAGTTTTGCGTTATTGATAACCAGATAGTTATTAGTGGAAGTTATAATTGGACAGACAATGCGGAGTTAAGAAATGCCGAGCATATTAATATAACTGAGAATGACAACCAGTTAGCTACTAGATTTTCTTTAGAGTTCAACAAATTATATGCTTTAGGAAACAAGAAAAAATAATTAATAATAAAATGATTATCATAGCCTCCAAACGAAAGAAGTCTGAAAGTATTTTGGAGAAATATCCAGATGCAATCATCGCCGATGTTACTTCACAGGCAAAAGATGGACTAGTGAAATTAAGTCCATTTTATCCTCACCATGACATTCCTGTACCTTTTAGCGAAGGTTGGACAGCCTCTTGTGTGGAAGCCATTTGGCAAGGTTTAAAAGTGTTTGAAACCGCTGATGTGGATACAAACCTATTTTTCAACGATACAATGAAGAATATTAAACGGACAGTCAGAAAATACGGTATCCCCTTGGGACATCGCAAGGGAGTTGAGGGGACAGAACTTTTGGGGTATATTGAAGCACGTAAGCTGATATATATCCCCACTTACCGTTGGGTGTTGGAGCATAAAGTTGAAAATATCATTAAGCGTTTAAGTGAAGCAAGTTATACAAAGACAATTGTACTACTCGATTATGAAACGAATAGTGATGTGGAAGATGCAAGTAAACCTCTTTCGCATGCTTTTTTGATTAAGGCATACGTGGAAGGTTTGTATCCATATAACAATATGGCAAACAGAATTTGTCCCCCAACTGATAACACTACGATACAACTTTCATTGTTTGACTAATAAAAATAAATATGGAAAAGAAAACAAACTGGCAAGAATATAAGGCTATACTCGAACAACATGGTATAAAGAAATTATACCACTTTACAGATCGTGATAATTTAGAATCCATAATCAGAAATGGTGGACTATACTCATGGGCAGATTGTGATTCGAAAGGTATCAAAATAGAAAAAACAGGTGGAAGTCAAATATCCAAAACTCTGGATTTACGAGATGGGCTACAGAATTTTGTACGTGTGAGTTTCGTCACACAGCATCCTATGATGTATGCTGCTATGAACGATGGACGTATTTCAAATCCTATCATTCTTGAAATAGACCCAGAGGTGATTTATTGGCAAGAAACATTATATGCAGACCGCAATGCTACTAAAAGCGGAGCTAAAATAGGAGGCAAAATAGAAAATTTTAAGGATATAAATTTTAATGCCGTAAAAGCGAAGAAACATTTCGATTTACCTGAAGAAGAACAAATGTATTACCAAGCAGAGGTGCTTATTAAGAACCATATTCCTTTGCAATACATTAAGAACATCGGAAATTTCGGCATTCCTGTTTCCAATAAGCCTAAACAACTTCTAAGTAAAGCAGCTTATACAGCACAAATTACTCGTAATACGCCTACTGCATTCATTTTTCTTGTAGACCATTCTGTCAGTATGCAAAAGAAAACAATATTGTTTGGAGAAGAAATGACAATGGCAGAAGCAGCTTCTCGTATCGTGAACAGACAAATCAATGAACTAGTGTTACGTTGTATTAAATCCAACGAAGTACGCTATTACTATAGCATTGCCGTCATCGGATATGGAACAGAGGCTTACAGCGGATGGAACGGATGTTTGAAAGGTCGTGATTTCGTTTCGCCAGAAGAGTTACGTAACAATCCGTATAAGAAAATCACTATACGAGAAGAAAAGAGAACTCGAAAAGGAACTGTAGAGAAAGAAGTAGAAAAAGTTCAGTGGGTAGAAGCACGTCACGATGGCAGTTGGACGCATCTACATAAGGCTTTCGGGCGCGCAAAAATGCTACTTGACCAATGGATGGAACAACATAAAGAAAAAGATTGCTATCCTCCTACTATCATTAATATCACAGACGGAGAGTTTAATGGTGCAAGTAAAGACACTGTTCTACAAAATGCCAATGAGCTGAAATCCATGTTTACCAATGATGGTAATGTAATCTTGTTCAATATCCATTTCACCGCAAGCAAGTCTTCCGAAGAAATAATTTGCCCAATAGATAAACGAGAACTCAACGGTAATAGCTATGCAGAAACTCTCTTTGAAATATCGAGTCTGTTACCCTTGCGCTACAATGCAGATATTGAGAAGTATTTAAACGACAATCGTCAGGGACGGCATGTGGCAATGGGCGTGAATGTGGATGCTACCACATTAATCAAACTTATGGATATAGGAACACCAACCAACATTAACCAAAATCAATGAAAAGTAAGTGTATATCCATTAGTAAATTTGAACAAAATTGCATTAACGAAGATGCAGTTTTAGCAAAAGAAAAACGAATTGCTATTTCAGATGGAGCCGGAGGAGGAGGTTTATTTGCTGAGCGTTGGTCACAGTACCTACTTGCACATCTGCCGGATATTCCAATAGAAAATGTGGAAAAGTTTAATACGTGGATTGAACAAATTTGGGAGCCTTTTTATAATGAATGTGAAACAGATGCCAAACAATTAGGTGGGCTTTTGCTAGACAAGTTTTACGATGAAGGCTCGTTTGCCACTATAGTTGCCGTATGGAAAACATCGGAAAATGAGTGCCAATGGATGAGTTTTGGCGATAGCGTAGCTTTCCATTACAACTATATCACACATAAATTACAACATTCATTCACTTCATTGGCTGACTTTAACAAACCGCCTTATTTAATTAATTGCAAGGACGAACTTCTTAAAGATGGTTTTAAGAGTGGCGTATTTAATATTGGCAAACAGTCTGTTGTATTTGTTGCGAGTGATGCATTGGCACATTACATTTTGATGATGTATGAAATAGCCCATTGCGAAGAGTTCGCCCAGGAATTGAATATTGCAGAATCTTATTACACAAAAAATAGTAATTATATCAGAATGGCAAGAAACATCCATTCCATCTATTTTGAACGTGATATACTTGGGAAACTACTAAATTGCGTTGGGCATTCAACAAATTTCCATCGTCATTTAAGTGCTTTAATTCGTAAAGGATTAATTGCTCATGACGATTATTCATTGGCGGTCTTAGAAAATGCTTGGAAAAATAATTACACGAAAAGCAAGATGCTAAGTCAAGATTATAATCACGAATAAGGTTAACAAAACTCAAATTTGGCCTATATGAACTCTTGATTTGAAACTTGAACGTCCTTAAAGACAAAAAGAAGAGTCGCGTCATTACTCAAAACAGAGTTTGATACGACTCTTTTAGGTTCTATAGTTATAATCTGTAATTTTTCCAGCGAGGGGGGCACGAATTTATTATTTACATGCTATACGTACTCCCTCCATATATATAGAATCAGTTACAATTCAACACTATGAATTTATCATTATGTTACTAATATACAGTTGAATATATTATATCGAACTCACGTTATAATATATTTCTAAGAAATTATGGCTTTAACTCTTCTGCCTCCTGCTGCAACAACCTAGCCTTTTCCAACTTTTCAGCTCTTATCCGTGTACGGTATTCAAAATCTTCCACATCATTACGGATGTTTTTAATGACGGTTTTATCCCTGTCCCGATGGAATATCACTTCCAGCGTATCCAATTGATTGCCTGAAATGCCACCATACATTTTGATAAGGCGATATTTCAAATCATTGTCCGACAAGTCCATGTTCCTCTTGAACTGCCAAGCATTGCCGACCAAAAGAAGCAGAATTATCATAGACATGACAGCCTGCCATAAAAAAGGACGTGAAGTCTTAAAGTCAATAACGTGTGTATGGTTATTCTGGACTTTCAGGCTTTGAATCCGTTGCAGTTCCTCGCTGATTCGTTCCTGTCCGGCAAAGATTCTCTCGTTGGTTGTACTCAATGCCGAATACACTTCATTGATTTCTTTGAACCGCAAATTTATGGCAGCGCGGAGTTTATCCCGTCCTTCCCTGTCGGAAGACAGTCCAAGTTTCAATTCCACTATTTCGGCTTGAAGCCGTTGCAGATTGTCGGAAAGCAGGATAACTCCCTCGTTACTTTCTTCTTCATTAGGTGTTTCAACCGAAGTTATCCGTTCCTTAATTTCGGAACAGAGGTTATATACCGCATCCAGCGTGTGGATGAAATCGTTATTCTCCATTTCTTTCATTTTCGTATCTGTTTTTGAATGATTACCAGTTGATTCTTCTCTTTTTCTTCTTTTTCAAATTCCGCCAAAAGGCTGCTTCCGCATTCTCATCGGCATGGTTGTGTGCAGGGTTGAACAGTCCGCCAAACGCTCCGGCAATGCTTTCCACTACATTACCGCCTGAATTACAGGTATTCTCACGCTGCATTGCAGGTTGGCTGCTGGTCGCTATTCCGATACCTTGTTGGTATTGGCTATTGGTTTCTCCCAACTGCCTGTCTAATTTTGAATAGCTGAAACTCCTGTCAATGTCCGAAGCCTTGAACGTAATGCCGTCTTTGGTAAAGGACAAGCCTTGTATGACATTGCTCCTGCCACTATATTTGAACTCCGCTTTTATCCCCTGCTTGGATAGTTCGGAAAAGAATTGTTTCCAGCTATCGGATTTGGTCAGTAAGTTCTTGACGGCATGGTAAATCTCGTACTTCGTCCTATCGTTCCCTTTCAGACGGTGCATCCTTACCCTGTCCTTGCCTTTGCCGAAATAAAGTCCGTACTTTTCTTTCAATTCCTTGCAGACCTTGACATTCCGATAGCAGTCGTTCCTGTCGCTGATGGTGCGCCCGTTGTTGTCCACCCGGTTGAAAACGATATGGACGTGCGGATGCTTTTGGTCATTGTGCCGGGCGATGATATACTGGGTATCTCTGATTCCCATTTTCTGCATATACTCCTTTGCCAGACTGACAAGCATCTCATCCGTCGTTCTCGAAACGTCCTCGGGCGCATAGCTGAGCGAGATATGTCCCACAGGCTGACGGATATTCGGCTTCATCATCCGCTGGGCTTGAAAGCAGTCCGTTATACTCTGAATGCTGTCCGTCAGTACTCCTTCCGCAGCCAGCAGTCTTGCATCGGGTTTGCCCAATACATAATTGACACAGCCCTTGAATCCCGCTCCCTTACTTATTTTTCCAATCATCGGACAACTGCTTTATGATTTGGACTATCTTTTTCTTCAACATCATCAGTTCGGCTGCCACTCCGGCAAATCCTCCAACATTGGCTTTATGGGCAAGCTGATTGATGTTGTTGGCTTCTCCTGCCAATTTACGAAGTATGTCCGCATCCGCCTTGCTAATGCGCTGAACTACTTTACCCGTTAGCAATACGGAATGTACAAACCTGCTGAGGGAAACGCCTGCATCTTTCCTGCGTTTCTCCACCGCTTGGTATTCAATATCTGTAAATCTTGCGCTGACCACACGCACCTTATTGCGTTTGGTCGGTCGTGGTTGTTGTCTATCTTTTTCCATTCTGAAATTCCTTTTTGGCTGCGACCAACGGGAGCGGACTGTCTTTGCCTTTTGGCAAAGCAAGGTCGGAAATGTATACATTTCCATAACCTTGCTCCCTCAGACAATACACCCCACATCGGTACAGCGGTGATACATAATTGATGTTACAGACTTCGCCCTTTCGATTTCTTGGGCGGTGCAATCTGTACGGTTTTCTTCCCCTGCATGGAGCGTTGCCGGACGAGATACTCGTTCAAGTCTTTACAGTCCTTGTAAGTATGGGATGCGTCACGGACACGGTAGGAATACTCGTTTGCAAGTCTTTGGAAAGCTTCCGTTCCGGCACGGTCATTGTCGAAAAAACAATGGATGCGCTCATAGACCGCCAACCCGTCAATCGCCTTGCGGAGATTGGAAACCGAGTTCAATATGATATAGTCCTGCCAGTCCAGACACGGTATCTTGGGACACTTCTCCGTCCGTATGGTCAGAAACGAGAGATAGTCCATAAATCCCTCGAACACGAAACAGGTATCATTCCTTCTGCCTTCATGCCGGATATGGGTGATATCTTTCGGCGCGATGCAGCCCTTGAAGTATCGGTTGCGTATCTCGTAACCTCCATTCATATTCCGAAAACCGATGGCAAAATAACGCTTGCCGTTGTTCTCGAAATGTACCTCATTGCATTCTCTTTTCGCCAGTTCCAAGTTTATTTCCCTGCCTTGCAGATAAGAAAGCAGGACGGGAGAATCAAGTTTCCTTACTTCCATACGCTGAAAATTCGGCTCTGTGGAGGACTGCTTCCGAAAAGAGAAAGACACGGGGCTGATGTGCGGTGTCTGTTCCGCAATCCGTTGCAGCAGGTATGGAACGTAGACAGAACAGTAGAGCTCTGAAGCCAGTGCGATGATGTTGCCACCTTGTCCCAGTCCGAAGTCATACCATTTATTGATTTCGGTATTCACCTTGAAAGACGCTTCGGTCTCTTCCCGAAACGGTGATTTGTACCATAGGTTCACTCCCTGTTGTTTGACAGGAGCATAACCCAAACTGTGCAGATAATCCGCCAGCCTTATATTCTTAGCTTCTTCGATAGTCATTTTCTATACGGATTTGATAGTGAGTAAAAAGCGTTGAATTGTTGAGAGTATCTTGTATCAAGTTGGAAGACAAAGCGGTACCCCCTCAACAGCGGCTCAACAAATGCCTGTGAAAAGAGAAACTATTATTTTTCTTTTCAACAGCGCATCTTGAATGTTGAGCGTTTGTTGAGAATACTACAAGTTAAGTATCAACAGATTACTTCCTTGTTTCAACAATTCAACAAAATAATCAGAGTTCGTCTAGCAAAGTCCTGCTGACGGTGTAAAAGCGTCCCACCCTCTTGATAGGTGCAAATCTGCGTTCCTTATTGTATGCAAACTGGTAGGAAGTATAGGTCAGCCCGTTGGGGGCAGGTGTCAGTTTCCAGCTTTCCGTAACGATTCTGCGCAGTTGGTGCTTTTCGATTTTAACGCCCGAAAGATTCAGCAGGTTAAGCAGGTCGTTCAGGCAAAAAGAGAAACTTTCAATTTCCATGTTGTCCATTATCTCCCTTATCAGCTCCATTGCCTCCACTTCGTGCTTGCCACGGTTACATCGGATAATCCTCTGCAAAGTCGGAGTTTCCGTCAGCTTCGGGGAAAACCACATGCGGCTTTCCTGCCGGGTGGTCAGTTTTCGATGTTGGAGAAAATAAAGGAAAGCCGGAATTTCCGCTGTCAGCTTTTGCAGAAAGTTCGTATCGTCACTTTCAAGGCGGTAGATTTTCCGTACCCAATAGCGTGTCTCGCCCGGGTCAATGATGACGGGCAGGCTCTCGTTATTGGAGCAAAGCACGAACTTGGCGAAGAAAGCAATCTCGTCACGGTCTTTGCCTTTGGCTTCCACCTTGTAGGAAAGCGTGGTGCTCAAATTCTTCAGCCTTTCGCTGTCCTCCCTGCGGTTCAAAAGTACTTCATCCACCACGATGACAAGCTTGCCAGTCCAATCCGCATTGAACTGGCTGCGGAAATCTTCGTTGGTGTTGAAGGTCACGTTGTTGCGGAACACGGCTTTCAGGAAGTTCAGGAACGTACTCTTTCCCGTATTGCGTTCTTCCGATACCAGTAACAGGATAGGCAGCTTTTGTACTGGCTGCAAATAAAGGAGTTGCAGATAGTCCATGCCCAGTTCGTACTGTTCACCGAAGATGTGGCGCACCAATGTCTGAATGTGGGAGAAGTCTCCTTCTTTTGGCTCGTGTCCTATCGGCTCGTACAGATTCAGGAAGTTGTCTATTACCTGACAATAGTTCACATGGTCGGGAACGGTACAGAAACCGTCATACTTTGGAACGTCAGCCAGATAGTCCTTGCCATAATCCTGACGAAGTGTTTCGTTGTTCCAGACAATGCGCTTCTTGATGTGTCCCCCGTTCAATCGGGGCTGGCTCACTATCTTGTAGAGCGTTGTGCCAACTCGGACAAACGGATTTTCGCTTGTCGGTATATCTCTGTTCATAACCTATCGTTTTGCGGGATGATTCATAATATACCGCTGCGCTTCCTGCTCTATCTGCGTTTTCGTCTTGATAGGATTCTGACGAAGCCACGCTTCCAGTTCCGATTTCTCGAAATAGAGCATTTTCCCCTGTGGCTTGTAATGGGGTATAAGGTTACCTGCTGTCAGCTTGTACAGGTAACTCTTTGAGAGATTCAAGAATGTGCTTGCTTCGTCAAAGCTCAACACGTTCTTGGTCAGGAACAACATTCTTTCGAGTTCTTCCACTCGCATTTCCAAAGTCTTTTCCATATTGCTTGAAACTTTTTTGGTGAAACAATATGAAGGTGCGCACCCTCGTTTTATTTTTTGATGAAGCAAAAATCGGCATTCTCCAAAACATCAATACACAAGTTACGAGTGATTCACGTGAAATATTTTTTGTTTTGACCAATGCTGACATCTGTATGCCGCATCATTTTGTTAACGAGGGCAAAGTTAAAGACTTGAAAATGAAGTCTAATTGACCTTTGTTTGAGCGTTCAACCTATGCTCAACCTTTTTTCAGTTGCTTGATGTATTTGTCTATGATTTCGTATCCTTTCGGATAGATGCTTTTAGCTTGGTCTGTCGCGCTCGACAGGTCAGTACGTGTAAGCGGTTCTCCTTTTAACTTGCCCAATACCAGTTTGTTGTGTGCAACGACAGACTGCCATTCGTATGCGATATAGTTGTAGCAACTCAACTGCATCATCAGATAAGCGAACAATCGGGTATTATTGACTTTCAATACTCCGTTCAATTTACAGTTGAAGAAGTCAGTGAGTATTTTAGGGCTGACAGTAGTGGTAAACATACGGGATTCGTTCAGGCATTCGGCTAACAATTTGAGTTCAGCGGATTTTAGTTTGGACTGGAAAGGATTGGACTTGCCCACAATCTTTTTCGGTTTTTCTTCTGTCTGAACTTCTTCTTTTGGCTGGATTATAAATTCTTTGGTAATTTCAACAGGATAAAAGGCTTTTTCATCTTCTTGCAAGTATTCCAAATACTTGGTTGACACCACGAAATCAATGATGACAGAGAAATAAGGAAGTTGTTCATCATAACAGACAGGTTTACGAAGGTATTTGCCCATATCAAAGGACGGACACGAAAAATTGATATACTTCTTTCTTTCCACCGGAGTCAAATCCTCAAAGAAGGCACTTTCCCACAAGAAGTCGGGAATATACATATCCATTCTTACATTCCGCAAAGCACGGTACTTCTGCTGCATGGCAACAAGACTATCGGTTACACGAAAAATTTCTTGTCGCAGATATTCCTTCACTTGTTCTTTGGTAAAATATTCACGTTTCAATGTCAGAGCACGAATTATCTTGTCATACCCATATGCGATACAACCGTCCAACAGTTTCTGTATCTCCCTGAAGTTTTTCTCTCTGCAATCTTCCATAGCCGTAATTGTCTAATCGTTATTTCGCAAAGATAAAGAAGTTGCCCATTCAATCTCATAAAAAGGAAAGAAAAAAGAGGGAAATAGGAAGATTTGCCAAGTAACTATTCAGCGATTAGTCATGTTAAAACGATTATTCTTTTGCCGGAAGTATATCATATTGCCGGAATACATGATAATAAAGAGATAAATAGAAAGTTTGAGTTGCTATTTTGGGTTATTTTTTCTAACAGCTCGTCTGCTTTCCTTATACAAACAGTTGATTTTCAGGTATATTCAATCGCTGAATAGTTACTTTGCCAAGAGAAAGAGTTAATAAACAATAAATATATCGGTTGAAAAACCATGAAAGTACACTTTTCTTTGTTTTCGTCAGAAAGTACACGTTTAGTACGCCTTATAAAAAGCGAAAATCCTGATAATCAGGTGATTATCAGAATTTATTCGTACCCAGAGCCGGGATCGAACCGGCATGGAAGTGAATCCACTGGTGTTTGAGACCAGCGCGTCTACCAATTCCGCCATCTGGGCATTTTTAATTAACCTTTAGCAGTAGGTTTGTTTCTCAAATGCGTTGCAAAGGTACAGCTTTTTTTTAAACCCGCAAGCGTTTGGGTGAAAATTTTCAAATATTTTTTTCACAGTGGGAATATGTACGGGATTGTTTCGCATAGAAAGATTATTTCGTTACATTTGTAAACGTATAATCATAATAACAGCCAATATCATGAAAGATAATTATTGCGTCATCATGGGAGGCGGAATCGGTAGCCGTTTCTGGCCTTTCAGTAGAGAAAGTTACCCAAAGCAATTCCTTGATTTTTTTGGGAGCGGACGGTCTTTACTGCAAATGACATTTGATCGCTTCGCAAAAATCATCCCTACTGAAAATATATACATCGTTACCAACGAATCTTATGCGGACTTAATCAAGGAGCAGTTGCCGGAATTAGCGGAAGAACAAATCCTTTTGGAACCGGCTCGTCGCAATACAGCTCCTTGTATCGCTTATGCGGCTTATCATATTAAGGCATGCAATCCGGAAGCCAATATTGTCGTAGCCCCTTCCGACCATCTGATCTTAAAAGAGGATGTTTTCTTGAGGGACGTTCAAAAGGCGTTGGATTTCGTGAAGAGAAACCGTGCGTTGGTCACCTTGGGCATCAAGCCTAGCCGCCCGGAAACAGGATACGGATATATCCAAAGCAGTGATACGGTAGTAGATGATTTCACCAAGGTGAAGACCTTTACTGAAAAACCGAACCTCGAGTTGGCAAAGGTATTTATGGAAAGTGGAGAATTCTTCTGGAATTCTGGCTTGTTCGTCTGGAACGTGAATACGATCTTGGAAGCGTTCTCTAAATATCTCCCGGATATCAGCAGCCGTTTCGATCTAGGTAAGGATAAATTTAATACCCCGGAAGAAAAAGCGTTCATCCAAGAGAATTTCCCTTATTGCCTAAATATATCCATCGACTACGGTATCATGGAGAAAGCGCACAACGTATATATGCTATGTGTAGATTTCGGTTGGGCCGACCTCGGTAGCTGGGGATCTTTGTTCGACCTAGCGAATAAAGACGAAAATGAGAACGCAGTATTGAAAAATAACGAGGCAATGCTATACGAATGCTCCGGCAATGTGATCGCATTAAATAACCCGAAACGTCTAGCCGTTATCCAAGGGCTAAAAGATTGCATCGTGGCTGAGTCCGGAAACGTATTATTGATTTGTAAGAAGGATGACGAACAACGTATCAAACAATTCGTAGCCGACGCTAAAATCAAATACGGAAAAGAATACAACTAATTAAGAATTGAGAATTGAGAATTATCGGCAAGCGGTATTCATTCTCAATTCTCAATTTTCAACTTCTTAGCAAGATATCGTACAGGATACCACGCAGCCAAAAAGCCTATCGTTAATACCGTTACAAAGACTGTTATTATATCCACCGTGACTACACGTACTGGATAAGCCTCTATAATAAACGCTCCGGCAGCTTCCCCTAGTTTTATAAAGCCAAACTCTTGTTGTAGCAAGCAAAGTACAACCCCGATCAAGACTCCGATCAAAGCTCCAAAACCGGAGATCATCCAGCCTTCAAACAAGAAAATCCGACGGATCAGACTGTCATCAGCCCCCATATTACGCAGTGTACTCACATCCTCCTGTTTCTCGATCATCAACATGGATAAAGAACCCACCACGTTGAATAAGGCGATCGCCAATATAAAAGTAAGGATCAAGAAGGTCATCCATTTCTCGACTTGCATCATCTTGAAAGAAGCCTCTTGTTGCTCAAAACGGTCTTGCACGATATATTGATCACCTAGGATACGTTGAATCTCTTTCTTTACCGGAGCGATATCTCCGCTATCTTTCACCTTCAATTCCACCGCTGTCACTTCTTTATCATAATTAAATAAAGAACGGGCCAATGACAAAGGCACGATCATATATGAATCATCGTAAACCTGTTGGTCCGTACGAAAGACAGCACCGATATAAGCATATTCCAAATTGAAAGAAGAAGCCGGATTCGCCATGTTCACCTTCTCCTCCCGCTTCGGAGCGTAGATCTCCAGCGGAGAGACAAAGCCTGCGTTTATTCCTAGCGAGAAAGCCAATCCGATCCCCATATTCGCGTAATTCGCTACCTCGTCATTCAGAAGGAACTTTCCATCGATCAAGATACTATCGATCTGCGCCAGTTTCTCATATTGCTCGTCTACACCTTTCAAGGTAGCTACACCCTGACGATCTCGATAACGGACCAAGGCATTGTCCTGCAATACCTCACTAAAACAAACAATGCCGGGCAATTCCCTCACCTTACGTATCTCTTCCGAGGTCGGGTCGAAAACCTTCCCTTTCCGGGGCATGATCTTCAACTCCGGATCAAAATTGCTGAAGAGAGAAGATACCAAATCGTTGAAACCATTATAGACCGACAAGGCGCATACTAAGGCGATCGTGGCGACAACAACCCCGCATACCGATACCATCGATATGATATTTATGGCATTGTGCGACTTCTTCGAAAAGAGATATCGCCGGGCTATATAGAACGGAAGATTCAAGGCTCCTCTGATTACTTATGCAAAAGATTGTCGATATTCTCGATATAATCCAATGAATCGTCTATAAAGAAGCTCAATTCAGGAATCTTACGAACCTGCAAACGAATACGTTGCCCCAAATCAAAACGGATCGCTTTCGTATTGCTCCGTATAGCCTCCAATAGCTTTTGCGATTTATCCGACGGGAAAATGCTTAAATAAGCTCTCGCCACACTTAAATCCGGACTTACACGAACTACGCTGACAGAGACCAATACGCCATGCATTCCTTGCGTCTGCTTCTGAAATATATCACTCAACTCCTTCTGAAGAAGGCGTTCGATCTTTTGTAATCTAGTACTTTCCATACGCTTTATTATTTACTTTTTCCAGATCATCGTCAAGCCGTCACGTAAAGGGAGGATCACCTTCTCTACCCGATCGTCTTGCTTAACCTTTTCATTAAAAACCAGTATTCCCTTCGTTTGTTTATCGGAAGGATGCACTTCTTCTACCACTTTACCGTCCCAAAGCGTATTATCCGCGAGAATCAAGCCGCCCGGACGGACCATCGGGAATACCAAATCATAATACTCGGAATACAGGCGTTTGTCGGCATCGATAAAAACCATATCGAACGTCTCATCCAAACGGGGGATAATCTCCATCGCATCCCCAAAATGGACTTTTATCTTGTCCTTATGTAGCGAGCGGGAAAGATATTTCATGATAAAATCCTCCATCTCGTCATTGATCTCAATCGTATGGATCAACGCCCCCTCTTCCATGCCTTCCGCCATACACAAAGTGGCATAAGACGTATAAGTCCCGATCTCCAAGACTCTTCTCGGACGAATCATCCGGCAAAACATCTTCAATATCCTACCCTGCAAATGCCCGGATAGCATACGCGGACGGAGAAGGTTCACATTGGCGTCGCGATTCAACGCCGACAGCAAATCCCCTTCTTCATCTATATGAGAAAGAATATACGCATCAATCTCGCCCGTAAACATTCCTCTTACTCTTTAAAAGTAGGCAACTGATATTGCGTGCCGGCATCCAGCACCTTTCCTACGTTGTTAATCTCCAAAAAGCTGGTACCGCCACCTTCGCCGAAGCTACCGCTCAAATACGCTACCATATCGTTGCGAGTGATACGTCCGCTATGGATCAGCTGGTTCAACGCATCATAGAAATATCCCCTACGACTGTCGTTGTATGGCTGATGAACCGCCCATACCCCATAAGAAAGACCCAACATACGCATCACACGAGGATTATAGCATATAGCGAACACAGTAGAGGTTCCGCGGAAAGCGGCCAGATAACGTGCCGTACGACCCGTGTAACTATCCGTGATAATCGCCTTTACATGTAATTTAGAAGAAGACTTAACGGCTTGTTTCGCCAAGAAAGAAGTCACGTCTAAATCATTCCCCTCGATCGGCACACGGATATCATTCGCGGAAAGCTTGGTCTTCTCGGCTTCACGAGCCACTTTCGTCATGGTCTGTACCGCCTCGATCGGATATTTTCCATAAGCCGTCTCACCGCTTAACATCAAAGCATCCGTACGATAATAAATAGCGTTGGCGATATCCGTAACCTCGGCACGAGTAGGACGAGGATTATTAATCATGGAATGAAGCATTTGCGTAGCCACGATAACCGGCTTCTTCACCTCCACGCATTTACGGATCAGCATACGCTGGATACCCGGGATCTTCTCGGCCGGAACCTCGATACCCAAGTCACCACGAGCGATCATGACGCCATAAGCCACTTCCAAAATCTCCTCGATATTGTCTACACCCTCTTGATTCTCGATCTTAGCGATAATCTTGATAGGGCTGTTACGCTCGTCCAAGATACGTTGGATATCCAATACGTCCTGTTTGTTGCGAACAAATGAGTGAGCGATAAAATCGAGATCATGATCGATCGCCCAAAGGATATTATTACGGTCTTTCTCAGTCAACGAAGGCAAATTGATACGTACGCCCGGCACATTCACGCTCTTGCGGCTACCTAGCGTAGCGTCATTCTGGATCTCGCAAAGCAAACAATCGCCGGATTTCCCGGTAACCTTCATTTCCAGATCACCATCATCGATAAGGATGTCGCTGCCAATCGCCAAGTCGTTCACGAAATTCTTATATGACACACAAATACAATCATGCGAAGTTTCCTGATCGGGATTACCGATTACCTTCACGATCTCTCCAGTCTTGAAAGGGATCGGTTCCTTGTTTACCGTCGTCGTGGTACGTACTTCCGGCCCCTTCGTATCCATCAAGATACCGATACGGTCGGATACGGTACGGACGTTATTTACCACACGGGTCAACCCCTCTTCCATCATGTGAGCCGTATTCAGGCGCACCACATTCATTCCCGCTTTATATAACGCCTCAACGAACGCAACGTCGCAGCGCTGGTCGGAAACTGTAGCAACAATCTTCGTATGCTTTAACATATACCTTAAATTATTATAACCTAATTATTAATTCTATTTGATAACCTTCTAAACCTTCTATCACATAAACGATTCGATCGCCAACCGATACGAATCCAGCCCAAACCCAAGAATCACTCCCCTGCATGCCGCCGATATCATCGACACATGACGAAACGATTCACGGGCATGCACATTCGAGATATGCACCTCCACGACTGGCGTAGTAACCGCCTTGATAGCATCGTACAACGCAATGGAAGTATGCGTATAAGCGCCGGCGTTCAACACGATACCGTCATATTCAAAACCCACCTCATGGATCTTGTTAATTATCTCTCCTTCCACATTACTTTGATAATAAGATATCTCACACTGAGGAAAGTGGGCACGTAACTCGCTCAAATAGTCCTCGAACGAGGCATTTCCGTATACTGTCGGTTCTCGCTTGCCCAACAGATTCAAATTAGGGCCATTGATGATCTGAATCTTCTTCATTCTTAATTGTAAGTTTATTACCTTTGTACCGCCCGTTGAGGCCGGAATTATCCGGCAAAGGTAAGGATTTTATTTGACACATTCATAACGACATACCGACAATGCGACAAGGAAAAGATATAATAAACCGATATAACACCTATTTACGATTAGAAAAATCGCTCTCAGCCAACTCCATCGACGCCTATTTGACAGATCTTGACAAATTGCTACGTTTCGCAGAGGATGAGAAAAAGGACGTTAAGGAGATCAGCTACGACGACTTGCAACAGTTCATCGCCCAATTACGTGACATCGGTATCCATCCCCGATCGCAAGCACGCATCATCTCGGGTATCAAATCGTTCTATCGTTTCTTATTGCTTGACAATTATATAACAAATGATCCGACCGAATTGTTAGAGTCTCCCAAGATCGGATTGAAGCTGCCGGAAGTATTAACCGTCAACGAGATAAATAGCATTCTCGACACGATAGACCTCACGCTTCCCGAGGGACAGCGGAACCGTGCGATGCTGGAGGTTTTATATAGTTGTGGACTGCGCGTATCGGAGCTTACTGGCCTGCGTTATTCGGATATATATCCCAAGGAAGGTTTCATCCGGGTAGAGGGTAAAGGAAGCAAACAACGGCTTGTTCCTATCTCCGAAGTTGCTTTGCGGGAAATTAAAAACTATCTGTATGACCGGAATTCGGTCGTGGTTAAAAAAGGCTTCGAGGATATTTTATTTCTAAGCCGGCGAGGAACGGCCCTCTCCCGTATCATGGTATTTCATATCATCAAGCAACAGACGGAGGCCGCCGGTATCCATAAAAACGTAAGTCCCCATACCTTCCGTCATTCTTTCGCCACCCACTTGCTGGAAGGAGGCGCCAACTTACGCGCTATCCAAGAGATGCTGGGGCATGAGAAAATCACCACCACCGAGATATATACACATATCGACCGGGAATTCCTTCGCAAAGAGATACTGGAACATCATCCGAGGAGCAGGCCAAGAACTTAAAAGAACCGATCCTACTCCGCTAGCAAAGCCTCAAGGATGTCATAAATTATTTATTTCCTCCTCTGACAAACCAGTATAACGCACGACCATTTCCATCGAAAGCCCATCAGACCGCATACGCCGAGCTGTTTCTAGACGTTCTTCCACACGGCCTTCTTCTCGACCTTCTATTAGTCCTTCTTCTCTGCCTTCTGCTAATCCTTCTGCTAATCCTTCTTCCCGTCCTTCAAACTTAGCAGTGCTCAACACGTCATTCTGGATCATAATCGCATTCAGATGTTCGTCATAAGCATAACGTTCCTCGGGAGACATTGAGTAATAGCGTAATTTCTCTCGTGCCTCTTCCAAGCCAGGGGCTGTCGTTCCGGAAGTTATGATCCCATCTTTCAAGTATCGCACCCATTCCTCCAAGGGGGTCACGGCCACCTTATCAAACTCATTCACCCGGACCAATATATACTCCGGAAAGATCTCCGAGGGAAGACGCTTGACGATCGCACCCCTCTCCTTGGTATTTACCTGTAAATGATCATGGGTATGCACGCCGACAAATTGGTTCTGCCCGTGATACAGATAATCGGTTCCTACGCCTATATCAAAATAAAGGATACTGATAGAATAGACCTTTTTCACCCCGGAATAGTCCTGTCCCAAATGAAGATGTTCGGTGACGGCCTTCGCCACGCCATAAAGCACACGTTCCAAATAATAAAGCTCGCGGGTATTCTGGATCTCGATAAGGATGATATCTCCCTTTGTGTTCTTAGCCTTGATATCCACCCGATTGAATTTTTCATCGGCCATTTGCTGGTATCCCTCACTCTCCAATATCTCCTCAATCTTGATCTGCTCGCCCAAGAACACGGTAAGAAAGCCTTCTAGCACTCCGAAATTCGCTTTTTGCCGGAGTAGGCGTTTGATGGCCCAGTCGAAACGGATATATCGATCTTGTAATTCCTTCATATACTTCTCCTCTTTTTCTGTTTTCTTTTCCATAGTCATATCATGTTTTAGTTACCCCACTATTGGGTGGCTTCAAATGTACATAAAAAGATCTGGAATACAAGCTTATCCCATCTAAAAAGAAATGTCCTTCTTTTTGGATCCGTAAGTGAATAGCCAACGAACGGGATCGTAAGCGGTCGCAAATGGGTATTCGTGTACCGTTATTACTCTATTTTAATCTCATATTTTATCGATTTAAACTATTTACTTAAAGACAAAAAACATGGATGTGGACAAATGATCACACATCCATATCTAATTATCAACAAATTAAAAGCTATCAGGTTCTCCTAAAATGAACAAATGTAAATACAGCTCAATTCTTAGAAATGAGGATTCTGTACCAAATGGCCATCCGACTTATCAATCTCCGACTGAGGAATCGGCAAGTATTTCTTTGTATCATCCCAGCCTTTGATAAAATCTTTTGCTTGGTTCGTACGTACTAAATCCCAATAACGAATACCTTCCATCGCAAACTCATAACGGCGTTCCTTATAGATATTATCCAATGAAACCGCCGGAACCTTATAATCATCCCCCATCGCACGTTTAACGACTCTCGCATAATAATCCTGTGCCTCGCCTACGCTACCTCCACTTCTCAACAAAGCTTCCGATGCCATCAATAATACGTCGGAGAAACGAATTACACGGTAATTGTTCTTATAATTCAGCGCTTCCGTGCCAACCGTAGAAGAATACCCCGCACGAGGATGATATTTGCGTACGCTATATCCTGTATATTGATTCACATCCGAGCTAACCGTCCCGCCTTCCGCTCTAAACTCCTCATGATCTATGATTGTTGTCCACTTTCTAGGATCATTTGGTAAAAACGCATCATTCAATGCTTTTGTTACAGGCGCAAAACCCCAACCTTCCACATATACATTATTAGGATCTTTCAAACCTCTGGCTCCTAGCATTATTATATCGGAGTTACCTTGATTAGCCTTGCCTGCCCAATCATTCGAGTTCCCGATTTCCGTATAATTGACTTCAAAAACAGATTCTTTGCACCATTCATACTCATCATCAAAAAGAACTTTATAATCCGGGATCAAATCATATTGATAGGCAGGATCGGTAATTAGTTCTTTCAATTGGCTGGCGATCTCCTTCATTTTAGTATCATCATTCTGATATAAAACGATACGTGCTTTCATCGCGATAGCGGCACCATTCGTAGCTCGTCCTTTCTCATTAGCCGGGACTATCTTAGGTAACTTCCCAATAACATTATTATCTAAATCCTCGATTAATTTCGCATAGACCTCATCCGGCTGTAACTGAGGGACAGTTGTTATATCATCCAATCCCAAATTCGTCTCGTAATACGGTATGTATCCAAAGAAACGCCACAACTGGAAATAATAAAATACACGCAAGAAATGAGCCTCAGCCACATAACGATCACGAAGCTCCTCCGACATCGTCCCCTCCGGAAGAAGAGGGCATTTCTCTATCACGATATTCGCACGGTTCACACCCTCATACGAACGCCCCCATAAACCCTCGGGTAAGTTTGTCGGTGTCACCCAATTGGTAAAATCATTCACTCGCTGCAACTGCGGTTGATCCGATACCGTCGATCCACCGGTCTCCGCATCATCCGACATGATATTACTTACCAGTTCATAAGAGCTATACGCATTATAAGCGTTCCATTTCAACGGGTCATAGGCAGCGACCAATGCCTCGGTCAAATCCTCCTGTGTCTTGTAATAATCCGTTTCGATAACCTTATTCGTCGGAGACAACTCCAAAAAATCATTGCAGCCACTTAGTCCGAATACAACGGCTAGCAGATAAATATATTTATTCATAACACTAATTTTAATGATTAAAATGTCAAATTCAATCCAAATGTATAAACCCGGGCTTGAGGATATACACCCTTATCTATACCCATTGTCGAACCGATTTCCGGATCCATTCCCTTGTATCCCGTAATAGTCAACAAATTATCGAACGACGCATAAAACCTCAAGCGTTGTATATAAGCTTTTCGGGTCAACTGGGCCGGCAGCGTATAACCTACCTGTAAATTACGTAAGCGCAAGAAAGAAGCATCGTGAACCAACAAAGTAGACGGACGGAAGTTCTTAGGCGTATCACCCAAGACAATCCTTGGCATCGAATTGGAGGTGCCCGGTCCTGTCCATCTTTCCAAAGCATCCGACGTATAATTGACCGCCGCCAACTCATAACGGCGTAACGCATCGAAAACATCCGCCCCGAAAGAACCTTGGAAAAAGGCACTTAAATCAAAGCCATTCCAATCAGCCGCAACAGTAAGTCCAACCATCCAATCCGGATTAGGTTTGCCTATCATCGTACGGTCCTCGTTATCATCGCTGATCACGCCGTCTCCATTCAAATCCTCAAATTTCGTATCACCGGGTACCGCATTCGGTTGTATAGGCTTACCGGTAGCAGGACTGATATAGTTATCGATCTCCTCTTGTGTCTGGAAAACCCCAATCGCCTTATATCCGAAGAAATAACCGATCGGATAACCATTTTGGTTCCTTGATACCGTACCTAAAGTCGGTAAACTCTCCTTATCGATATATCCTGTTTGATTTCCCAGATTCTTGATCTCATTCTTCACATAAGAAGCATTCGCCAAGAAAGATAGATTCACTTTATCTACACTTAATTTATAACCGACTTCAAGCTCGATACCTTGGTTGGTCAATGTCCCGACATTCGACAAAGGCGAGCCACTTCCCACATATAGGGGTATCGGACGCTCCATCAACATGTCTTTTGTATCTTTCTTGAACCAATCAAAACTAAAAGAAAGGGAGTTATTAAAGAAGCGGGAATCAAATCCAAAGTCCAATTGCTCCGAGGTTTCCCAACGCAAATCAGGATTGGCCAAAGAAGTAGGTTTTGTTCCGCTATGGATGACACCGTTCGAGCCAGCCCCGAAACTATAGTTATTTCCTCCGGTCATTGTCGTAGTATATCCAAACGATCCGATTTTTTCATTTCCGTTCTGGCCCCAGCTCCCGCGCACTTTCAGAAAGTCGAGCCATCCCGGTTTATTTTCCATGAAAGGCTCGTTAGTCAACGTCCAGCCTGCGGAGACGGAAGGGAAATAAGCATATTGATTATTCCGGCCGAAGTTAGAGGAACCGTCCCGACGAAGGGTTAACTCTAGCATATACCTTTCGTCATAATTATAGTTTAATCGTCCGAAAACGGACGCCATCCGATGCTCTGTCGCACCACCTTCCGAATGCTGATCGCCGGGAGAGGCACTATTGGTAAAATCGATCCATGCTTTATGATCATCTTCCGCTCGTAAATTCAATGCTGTTCCCTTTACCTTTTTACTATCATACCGTTCCATAGAGGTTCCCAGTAAAACGGCGAAATTATGTTTATCGATCGAACGTTTATAACTCAACGTATTCTCCCAAAGAAGCTTCATGCCACGATTCATCGTTTGCTCCACCCTCGATTTCTCAGTCTTGACCATATAACACAAATAGCTAACTGGGAACCAATTCCTTTCGCCCCAAAAAGCCATATCCGTGGAGAGAGAGGTCTTAAACGTAAGATTCTCGAATACTTCCAATTCACCCCAAACAGAACCTACAAATTTATCCCAGTCCTTGTTATTGTTTAAGGTCTGCATCATAGCGACCGGATTCACGATCTCTTGATTCTCGATCACGTTATAGATGCGGCCTTCATCATCCTTGACATAGCCGGGATAATTTTTCTCGTAATAAGCGAGATCTTCCGCCGAAGGATTCTCCAGATAGACCGATTCGTTCGGTGGAGTCATCACCGCACTTGCTAACGGGCCGGAGAAGTTGTCATTCTCCGAAATACCTTTGGATATGATCCGTGTATATCCTAGGTTCGTACCGACCTTGAAACTACGGAAAAATTTATTCGCCTTATTCTCAAACACATTATAGGTATTGTTGAAACGTAAGCTATATCGTTTATAATCCGACTTATCTTTTCCTCCAACAATTCCTTCTTGATCTAAATAACCAAAAGAGAGGAAATAGCTTCCCTTATCACCACCCCCACTGATGCTCGCTTGATGATTCATGATCGGGGCATTCTCGTTATAAATCTCATTCTGCCAGTTCGTCCCTACACCTGCTTTCGAAGGATCATCGTAAATAGGGTCCATCCCGGCATTCACGTAAGCCTCATTCATTATTGTCTCATATTCGGTGGCATTCAAGACCGACATTTTTCGCCAAGGATTTTGCCAACCGATAGAGAAATCATAATTGACAACCGCTTTTCCTTTTTTCCCGCTCTTTGTCGTAACCAGAATAACACCATTAGCCGCACGCGAACCGTAGATAGCGGCAGAAGCGGCATCTTTTAAGACCTCGATAGATTGTATATCCTGCGGATTCAGATAATCGACACCTCCTTCAAGTGGCATTCCGTCCACAATATACAGAGGGTTACTATCATTGATAGTTCCTGTACCACGGATACGGACTCTCGACTCGGCTCCCGGTTGTCCGGAATTCTGCATAATGCTTACTCCCGAGACTTTTCCTCGTAACACATCCTCTACCCGGGTCGGCGTCAGCTTCTCCAAATCATCGGAGGTGACACGACTGATGGCCGCTGTCATCACGCTCTTCTTCTGAACGCCATAACCAACCACTACCACCTCATCCAAGGCTTGCGTGTCCTCTTTCAAGACAATCTGTAAATCAGTCTGCGTACCGACCTTAACCGTATGGGAGAGATAGCCTATAAACGAGATTTCTAATACATCGCCATTTTTCACATCTAGCGTAAATACGCCATTCATGTCAGAGATCGTACCGGTAGTAGTTCCTTTTACGGAAATACTCGCACCGATAACCGGAGTTCCATTTGTATCCAAGATCGTTCCTCGCAATTTTCTTGTCGCTTGAGAAACTTCCACCGGATTTACATTAGGATGGGAAAGGCCGCTTGCCTCCAGATTGCCATTTAAGGAAGCTAGCAATAATGACCCGACACATATCCAACGCCATCGCTGATCCTTACTTTTCTTTTTCATAAACTATTCGAATTTAAAGGTTTAAACAATATTCCTAACATTACTTTTTGGTTAGTCGGACTCTGAGTATTTTCAAAAAAGGGGTAGCATTCCCCTCGACAGCACTCACGAGGAGTGCCGCCGTAGGAAATTGGATATAAAAGCTAACCTAACTAATTTAATGTATACTCAAAGTAATCCTTGAAAGAGGTTACCGCATCGCCTACTTTTAGATAACGGCGACTAAGTACTGGTTTCGCCCTCCCCTTCTCATGATACTCGGCTATCAGAAGATAGCCTCCTGATTTTGAGGGCAATTTCAGAAGGCAAGGTTGAAGCCGCTTGCCAAAAGGTTCAATCACAATAGACTCTTCTTGTGTCGAAATAATAGTTCCTTTCTCGTCTAGTAGTTTCAAGAGAACTTTTCCAGACGACTCCTTATTCAAGTCGTTCACCCCTACCAAGTTGAATACTAAATCACTACCCGGTTTCAAGGGCTCGAGATGTTTGGTATAACGACGATCCGCTAAATCGATAAAGACTGCCGAGGGGGCGAAACAATGCTTGAACCAGCGGAAAGCCGGTGAAGGTTCCAAATCCTTGATATCATTGATGAACCAATCTCCCGTGAAACCATAATTATTGGTCAAATGACAAAAAGCCAAGATTCCGCCTACCGAACGTTCCGAACGCAGCCATTCCGTCTCAAGTTCCAACCAATATGCCTGCAATTCACGACATTGTTCCGGAGTGGCATTCTCGCCAAGATAGTAATTGTAATTGTTAAGTGTCAATTTCGAGGGCCGTCCATCACGCCATAACCAAATCCATCCGTACTCATTCACCAACTGAGGAACGCCCGCATCTAGTATAGAAGAGAAACCTACCCAATTCTCATGCAATGCACCTAAGTTATAGGGATTGTTTTTGAAATAGTCGTTCAGTTCGCTGGAATGCATCAACGTAAGCGCACGATAAGGGTGTGGCTCATCCATCTCATCGTTCGTCCCCATCTGATCTGATGTCATGTAACCGGCATCCCAGATCCGGGTCGGGTCTAATTCCTTTAGTTTGGGAATCAGCGTATTTCCTATATAACTGTCCCAGTTCTCATTGATCGCATCCCAGATCACGATACTGGGATGATTCCCATCGCTCCATACCCAATTCGTATACTCCTTACGTACCTGTTCATCCCATCCATGATTTTGCCAATATAGCCACTCATTCTGTAATACGATACCATACTCGTCGCAAAGGTCATACCAGAAGTCAGGTACAATTCCTACACATATTCGCATAGCGTTCCAATCGATTGACTTTGGCAGGTCTACCATCAGCTTCTTCACCCATTCCCGGTCCCAAGCCAACGCTTGACAATCCGGGTCCTCAAAGAAACGTTGAAGCGTGATATTGGAGCCTCGTAAGTAGAATTTATCCCCATTAAGCGTAAAGAATTTACCTTTTCTCGAAAAATCACGCATACCGAAGTTCACGGAATAACGATCTACAAGCTCATCTTGGTCATACACCGAGACCTCACCTTCGTACAAGAAAGGGGAATCAGGAGTCCAAGCCTTCGGATTATCCAAAGAGATACTCGTTTCGAAATAAGTCCTATTATCCCGCTTAGCCTCACCTTCAATCATTTTCTTTCCTACTATCCTCCCTGTAGTCTTCTCCTTGACACAGTACTCAATCTTACAAGAATCCTTCATTTTATCCCCATACAACATTTGGGGTGGATACAAACTTCTCACCAAGGTCTTAACTGTCACCAATCCTTTAGCCAGAGAAGGCAGGAATAAAACTTTATCGACCCGCATCTTACCAGTAGCCGTAATGAACACGTCATCCCAGATTCCGGGTAGGTAATGGACTTTCTCCTTATCCGTTCCGCCGGCGGCCTCGCTAGGCAACCACGCCCGGTCGCCCACCTGAATCAATATCTCATTGTCCGAACCATATTTTACGGCACTCGTAATATTAAAATCCATTGGAGTATAGCATTCCATAGAAGCCCCCACTTCATGCCTATTCACGAAGACTCGTGTAACATATTGGCTTTTCTTTATCGTAAGGAATAATTGCTCATCCTTAAATTTCTCATCGATAAATACTTTCCGCTTATACCAATTATACATCGGCGTATAATCTCTCTCTAAGAAATTAAACTGTTCCACCAGCTCCACGCCGTCAGGTTTCTTAAAGAATTTCTCGTATTGAGAGATTTTAGGCCTCGCTAAATGCACCAATCCCGGAACCGGTATCTTACGGGTATATTTCCGTGGAGGAAAAGCCAGTTCCGTTTGATCGAAATCCCATTCCCCATTTAATGAGATCGTTGTCCTCCCATCATCGGCCCAAGCGAATACAGATAGGAAACAACACATAATTAAAATTATTCTTTTCATGACATCCGATTTATTTAACTCTTTCACGAAGGCAAGTTACAATTATTAAAGACATAAACTTTATAGAAATTTACCTCCTGCTTTTAGAATCTTATCAAAATATAAGAATGATCGTAATACATACCATCCCAAGATTAAAGTCGTTTCAACAATTTGGCCGCTACCTCATTATTCTTCATGAGAGACGCATCAATCGGAGAAGAACGGATGATGGAAGTCAAGCGTTTATGCCATTCCACATCCCGCCACATCCCAACAAACTGAGGTCCGCAAAAATTACTGGTCGCTACACCGACCCACATACCCGTACGGGCAGCCGTAATAGCTCCTAACTCGCAAAGATCCTTTATCCAATCCCATTTCAATAAAGGCCAATCCTTATAATCCACCAATCCCCAACATTCTGTCGTAACGAGAGGACGGCGATTCTTCCGGGCCACGGAAGCCATAAGCTCGATCTTATCAGTCAACAATTTCTGCCAATATTCAGGTCTTTCCCGATAAACCCGTTCCGCATTTTTCACCACATTCTTATAATCATCCGGTGAAAAACGATTGTAGCCATATCCCACCAGCTTATAAAATTCTCCACCATTCTGTTGGGCCATCCAAATATGATGCTCATACAAATCAAGAAAAGAGCAATCCACCTCTTCATATTTCTTGACATCCCCATGATCAAAAGAATATAAGAATGGCATATCCGGATATACTTGTCGCATCTTCCCCAACGAGGTTTTCATCCATCGTAAGGATTCCTCCTTATACCAATTCCCCCAACCGACATTCGGATATGTCTTAGCGAAAAAAGGAGCCCATGAATCACCGGGCCATTCATTGCAAAGATCCACATAAAGGATCGTATCCAATAGCCCCTCTTCTTCGATCGAACGAAGGGTTGTCAGCCAGCAATCCGCCAATTTCTCCGGTGTATCCAATTTCAGGCAAACCTCATCCACATCGAGACGATACCAAGAAGAAAGCCCGACCTTAATATCCCGCTCCTTACATTTCGACAAGAACAAGTTCAAATTCGGTTGAACTTGTACCTCATTCATATCCGGACTTCCCCAATCTTGCTGATTCCAAACTTCTTTAAGTAACCATTTCTTCATTGGATTCTCCGCTATTAAATGAGGATAAGCATCAATACGTATCGCATTATACCCCCGTTCCGAGAGCTCGTCCAATACTTGGTCCCAGTCCTCATAACCGGCTCCGGGCCAACGCCTCTCCAACCAAGAAAAATCCCACATGGTGATTGCCCGGGGCGAGATTTCTCCTTTCCCGGCAAAAGCCATTTCACTTTTAGCTGATGCCTTTGATAAATCAAAAGCCACTAAGCCGCCTAATGCCGCAACTGCTGTTTGTCTAATAAATACTCTTCTATCCATATTATATTATTTTATCTTTCGGGTGTCCTCCTTTTCTCCAAAAAGCCTCGATCTTCTCCAATGAAACTCCTTTCGTTTCCGGTACATAGAAATATCCCCAAATAATCGCCACAATTCCAATGAACGCATAAAATAAGAACGCTCCCGCCGGATTCCCTTGGCTTTCGCCATTGATCGTTAATTCGGTTCCCGATATTGAAAACACCTTCAATATCTTGAAGAAAGTAAACGATACGATCGCATTGAAAAACCATACGGACAACGAGCCGAGAGAAGTCCCCAACCCTCTTAGCTTTTGTGGAAACACTTCCGACACAATCAACCAACCTAACGGCCCGATGCTGATAGCGAAAAATCCCACATATAAGAAAATAAGGACGATGGAAAGCCATTTCCCAGAATCCCCTAATTGAGCGGCGAATATAAAAGAGGTAGCGAGTAGCAACAAGGAAATCACGATACCGCTCAACCCCAGAAAATAAAGTTTACGCCTTCCCAGCCGATCTACAAAGTAGACAGACAACAACGTGAATAATAAATTGACAACACCTACCCCGACAGAGGCCCCAATCGCAGAGACCGCACCATCGAAACCGGCCATCAAAAAGATTTTAGGGCTATAATAAATCACGGTATTGATACCTACAAATTGCTGGAAAAACATAATACCGATAGCGATAACTAACGCATTCCGTAACCAAGGCTGGGCCAGATCCTTAAAACATCCTTGTCGCTCATCATTCTTTCGCATCTCATTCCGCATCTGCTCAAACGAGGCATTTACCAAATCCGGATGCTCGACCATCTTTAAGACGGATAGGCTCTCTTCCTCCCGGCCAACAGACATCAACCACCTTGGAGATGGTGGAACCAGCAACATACCCACGAACAAAATAATAGCGGGAATCACCCCCACATAAAACATTGGCCTCCAACATGAAACAGACGTCTCATCCGCAAAATACAAATCCGAAAGATAAGATACCAGAAGCCCGATCGTAATCATCAATTGGAACATGGCGACAAACATCCCCCGTGACTTCGCCGGGGAAACTTCCGCAATATAAAGAGGTACAGCAAAAGAAGAGATCCCGATAGCCACTCCCAAGAATAAACGGGCGGCAATCAAGTGGTAAATGTCCGGAGCCCAACCCGATCCTAACGCACCGAAAGCGAAAATAACAGCCGAAGTCAAAATGACTTTCCTACGTCCTATGCGATCCGTCAATTTACCACAACACAGCGCTCCCAGAATAGCTCCCAGCAAACCGGAGGAAGTAACTACCTCCACCATACTATCGTCTATACCAAAATCTTTCTGGAAAAAAGGAATCGCCCCGGAAATCACGCCGGTATCAAAGCCAAACAATAGTCCTCCCATAGCGGCGACAATCGCTATTACATAAATCATCCAATATCTATAGCTCGTGTTTTTCATGTTTTTCTTGTGTATTTAATCCATCTATAAACTCAAGGCTCGAAATCACGCCATACCTCCGCCTTCAACGCCGGATTAGGCACATATAAGAAAATCTCCGGATTTTCCTCGAATTGTCTGTAAATAGATACCCCTTTCCGAATATCTAAAGAAATATAATCCGAAGGAGATTTACAAATCAAATGAGAGGAATCGTACATCGAATTTGCGATCCATTCTAATTCATCGCTTCCATTAAATACAGGAAACCAAGCGATTCCCCTGTGTTTACGAACCCCCTCATACACAAAACCATAATCTCTATCGCACCACGCTCCGAAAGTCAAAGGCAATCTCGGATTCGCGCTAATCGTCGCATGTACCCAATAGGGAGGAACGATCACTACATCCCCCGGAAAGGCATGTACCGCATAACATCGACCGGGCTGATCCTCCGCATACTCCTGCATATAAATAATCGCCTCTCCCGACCAAATCTCATAGATCTCCGGCGTAGACCAACCGCTATAAGGAGATATCTTATGAATATGCCCTTGACTTCTGACTGGCTCCTGCCCCAATTTACCAGCACTATATGTCACTACCCCGAATAACAAATGTAACTTATTCAGCAACGCACGATGTTCTTCTTTGCCGACATCCATAGCGATCGAGTAAACCTGCTCCGGTCCCTTGCATTGAGGATCACGCAAACTAGCCCGTATATCTTCCAGCCGGCGAATCTCGACCTCCGGACCAAATACACCCGCCCCATAGGTAAACCCCATAGGCGATTGAACCGGTGTTATATCAATTCCTTTATCAAATACAAATCCGTTCATTTTGCTGTTGTTTTACCATGAAATACTCCAAACCGAATAAAGCGGCGTCATCGCCCAAGATTGCCGGCACAATCGGGACTTTCCCGGAAGGACACCAAGCCAACTCATCCACTCGTTTGCTGATATAAGGGATAATCACCTCTTGGCTTTTTAAAATCCCCCCACCTAGAATCACGACTTCCGGATCATAAGCATGTATATAGGTTATTATCGCCGACGCCCAGATATCCATACATTCATTCCTAATTAATAAAGCATCTTCATCCCCCTCCTGCGCTAACCTAAAAATGCGCTTGAAATCATAGACATCCGCATCTCGTTTAAACGATTCCGATAAAAGGGCATGCTCCCTGACAATGGTCGGTAAGAAGAAAGAGGAAGACAGAGCTTCTACACAGCCGTTATTCCCGCATGAACACCGACGGCCCTTATAATCCAGCACAAAATGCCCACCCAAAGAACCCGCTTGAAAATGCTGTCCATACAGGAGCCGTCCATCAATCACGACTCCCGTACCGATACCGGTTCCGATTGTCATCATGACTACATTGTTCTTTCCCCGGGCCGCACCCTGCCACCATTCTCCGGCTACGGCCAAACGAGCGTCATTATCCATGCAGAAAGGAACTTCCCAATTCTCCCATGCCCATTTATCCAGACTGATCGAACAGGCATCATCATACTTCTCATTCGTAGAGATTACCCGGTTATGAATTGGATCTACCAGCCCGGGAAAAGCCAGGCCGATACAACGAAGCGCAGCCACATCAATACGCCAAGCGGCCAACAACCGATCAATCGCCTCCTTTATCTTAGGTAAGTTCGGAGCTAATCCCAGAGCCAGACGGGAAGGTAATCTCACACAGTCTACGATCTCACCATCAGACAATAGTCCGATCTTTACGACCGTCCCCCCTAAATCTATCGCTATCGTATACATAAGCTATCGCAATTTAGGGGTACCGTCCACTTCTACCAATCGGGCCGAGAAGCCCTTATTCGCGATCTCTTCATAATTATGCCCGGCATCCGAAGGCCAGCACGCAGCAAATGACAAGACGCTATTTCCAGTATTAGCTACCCGGTGCGCTACACCGCCCGGTATATAATGCAGGCTACCCGGCATCATCCTTTCCGCCCACGTATTCCGTTCTCGGTCCATCAAGATCAACATACCTTCGCCTTCCAATCCCCAATAATACTCCGAACGATCCTCTTGTTGATGAAAATGGCCTTTCGTCATGAAATACTCATCTCCCACCTTTCCCGGATATAATTGAGTAATACCAAAATAAAGCCCTCCCGGAGTGCCTTCCCGCTCCGGTAAATAACTATATACCTCGTATGCTAATTGATCTAATGGTAATTGGGAATAAGCATCTTGATTCTCAAAAATTCCGGCAAGCTCGCCTAAAGTTCTCCGGCTCTTTACCACACCTTCCCCCTTTAGCTCATCTTGAAAAAATGACAAGGATGGGATTACAATCTTTTTATGTTCCATGATATTCTATTTTACGATACAACTTATATCGCAAAAATAGATCGAATACCTTGGGCTTTATTTTAGTATTTTTCCAAACAACTATGAAATCCTGCCCTTATTCTCCATCCAGGCGCTCCTTATATTTTTTCTGGTACTCGGATGGAAGCATATTCGTGGTTTTCTTAAATTGGCCGATGAAGTTGGATAGATTATTGAATCCGGCCTCGGAGCTAATCGTGGATATCTTCAGATTTCCCTCTATCAATAGTTTTTTCGCGTGTCCTATGCGCATGTCATTCAAGTACTCCACGAAAGTCTTCTTGGTCCGTTTCTTGAAATAACGACAAAAAGCGGTCGGAGTCAAGCCTACCAAAGCGGCGACTTCCTCCAGCTTCACTGGAGACGTGAAGTTCTTCACCAGATATTTATAGACCTTATTGAAACGCTCGAAATCGTCCGAGTTGACCGTTTCCGTAAACCCCGTACTGGCTAATATCTCATATTCTTCGGAAGTCGCCATTAATTCCAGTAAAGCAATCAATTTGATCACCCTACTCGCTCCCGTCTCATTGGCGGATTGGCTGATCAGCTCGGCAATCTTCTTCCGGGACTTACCCACAAACTTAATCCCTCTACGGGAACGCTCTATCAATTCCCGGATATTATTCATCTCCGGAAGACGGATTAAATTAGGTTCAAAAATCTGACGCTTGAAGAACAAGCAAATACAAGTAGCCCGCAAGCCAGAGCTCTTATCGAAATAAACAGGGTCGTTTCTCCACTCATGTGGCAGTTGAGGGCCGATCATACAAACATCGCCCTCGAAATATCCTTCCACATGATCCCCGACAAAGCGAGTACCCGTACCACTTGTGATATACATTATCTCAATAGCCGGATGGTAGTGCCAAGGCACTATAAAATGCGGTAGATCCTCCACATAGAAATGAATGTGACTATCTATCGGGAATGGCAGTTCTTGAAATAATGGTTTCATAAGCTTTATACTAAAGGTTTCAACCTCTCGATCAGTTCATCCCCAAGCGCCCGTTTATTCACGATATGTTCCTGCACGGCGGTAACAAACGGATTATTCACGAAATCTCCTCGAACACCCTCGAAATCCTGTTGTTTTTCCTTGTTGGAACCATCCACTCCGAAACCGATCATAGAAGTCAAAGAGAATTCCTTACGGGCATCCTCATAAAGCATCTCATCCAAGCGGATCACACATTCTTGCCAACGACGAACCAGATCAATAATCTCCGCGGCGGAAATCGAACGGAGATCCACCCCATAATAACGTTCGATCATCTCGTAGGCCCATGTCCATTCCAAGGAATAATAACGTCCGTGAACCAAACGGAAAAAGCATTCCACATCCTCTAAGGAAGCGATTTCCCCCTGTTCGATATCTTGCAACAAGGCATCTAGCGGTTCCCTCGGGAGGATCAAGCCCGCCAAGTCCAGCCATTCTCCGGAGCCTTTGGATTCCGTAGGACGCAATTGCTCCCAGACCTCTTCCATAGAATAATAGGTCGTACCTTCCAAACGCTTGATTAACGAGTTACCAAAGAACTTATTAATTGCCATGCCATAAAAGTTCAACGCATTCCGGAGTGAGGAACCTTTTATACGAGTATTCTGATAATAATAAATCTCGGAAGTCTCTCCAACCAATGCCTGCAGGTTTTTCAAGATATCCACCGCTTTCAGCATCTTCTGGATCGTATAGGGACTCAATAGATTATAGTTAATCATATCCAAGCGATCCGGGTCCGTACGTTTATCACGCTTCGGCCATTTCTGGGCATCACGGATCGTACCTACGCTGCGAAGATTAATTCCCGGGACTAAGTAAGTCTCATCATCCTTCTCTATTAAATAGGAGAAGGGAATATCGGAAGTATCGCTATGGTGATGATGGCGACCCATTACCAAAGAGAAAGCGCCAATACGGGCCGGCCAAAGGATATACGAGTCGCTGGTCGTCTTGGAACCACGTTCCACGATCCCTTGATGAATCGGTCCCAGCTTATACATATGATTACTCTGGTTGGAGCCACTTCCCGCGTTCAAGAACGAATACATTCCCGCTATCAGCAAACTGCTCTTATGCATAGACACCGTAAACGGACCGGCGAAAATAGCGCAAGCCTCCCCATTCTCGAAAGCGCAGTTGCTGAACAACAAGGAATCATGGGCCGAGAAGTTATGCGTCACTTGGCAAGCCTGTCCGATAAAGCAACGGATAATCTTAGCGGCATCCGCGATCTTGGCTCCCGAAGAGACAATGAAATCTTGCGCGATCACACTATCCCCGATAAATACCGGGGCCTCTCTCTTACTATTTACGGAACCATTTTCCAGACGTGCGCTATTCTCTATGGTCGCGTAATCACCAATCTTCACGTTACGGATCGTACCGGTATTGACAATCTTGACCTTATCGCCAACCGTTCCCTCCGTAGAGGCGATACCCTCCGTATAAGCGGTAATCATATCCCGCAAGCGTTCGATCAAGGCCGGACGATGGCGGTACAAAGCGATAATATAAGCCAATGAAGCCGACAGGCCATCGTAAATCGGAACCTCACGCCCGCCGGTCTCATTCAAGACCGACACCTCGACATTATTCCCGAACGTAGCCTTGCCTTCCACCAACATAACATTTATATTCTGGATAAAGCAGTCATCACCGATCCGGTAATTAGCGATATAATTCTGTACGTTCTCGATCAGCACATTATCCCCCAACGTACAATTATGCAGGGTAACATGACGAAGCCCGCTATGCTTTACCAATCCTCCCGGCAGGGTAAACACCTTACGAAAGGCTCCTAACTTAACCACTCCTGAAAAACGTACATGGTTCACATATTCAATATCAAACACCTCTGGAACCCAAACTTGATTCCAATCATCGGCCCGGCAAGCCTGAGATCGCAAGGTGGCGATCTCATCCGGCCGCAAATTTCTCAAATGATTCATTGGTACTAATTTTGTAAGACTCTACTCTTCATCGTATTGCTGAAAGAGGAAGTCATTGTAAGGGAAACGGGTGATATGGATTTGTTTGACCCGTTCATACAACATCTCTTTCAACGCCTCTATATTCGTACGTTCCTTGGCGGAGATAAAGATGCAATTATCTTGCAATTTTCCCATCCACGTACGTTTCAGTTCATCCAGATCGATATTCTCACGACCACGAGGGGTCAAATCATCTTCCTCTTTCGGGACAAAGGTAAATGCGTCCACCTTATTGAAAACCATGATCATCGGTTTCTCGGTCTTATCGATCTCCGCCAACGTACGGTTCACGACCTCTATTTGCTCCTCAAAAGTCGGGTGTGAGATATCCACGATATGTACCAGCAAATCCGCCTCCCGTACCTCATCCAAGGTAGATTTAAAAGATTCCACCAACTCGGTCGGTAACTTACGGATAAATCCGACCGTATCAGACAGCAAGAACGGCAAGTTCTCGATAATTACCTTGCGTACGGTCGTATCTAGCGTAGCGAACAACTTATTCTCGGCAAAGACCTCACTCTTGCTCAATAAGTTCATCAAGGTAGATTTACCTACGTTCGTATATCCGACCAACGCTACACGTACCATCTTACCCCGGTTTTTCCGTTGTACGCTTTTTTGCTTGTCAATATCCACCAGCTCTTTCTTCAATCGTGCGATCTTATCCAAGATAATACGTTTATCAGTCTCCAACTGTGTCTCACCCGGACCACGCATACCTACGCCGCCTCGCTGACGCTCCAAGTGTGTCCACAGACGAGTCAAGCGGGGTAACATATATTTATATTGTGCAAGCTCCACCTGTGTCTTCGCATGGGCGGTCTGTGCACGGCTAGCGAAGATATCCAAGATCAAGCTCGTACGATCCAAGATTTTCACCTGCAATTCTTTCTCAATATTACGGAGTTGCTTCGGACTCAGCTCATCATCAAAGATCACCAAACCGATCTCATTCTCTACCACATACTCCTTAATTTCCTGCAATTTACCGGTCCCGACAAAAGTGACGGAATTCGGGTAATCCATTTTCTGGGTAAAACGCTTTACCGCATCCACCCCTGCCGTATCGGCCAAGAAAGCCAATTCGTCCAGATATTCCTTAACTTTTTGCTCATTTTGCTCAGGGGTAACCAAACCCACCAAAACGGCCTTCTCGGTCTGTGCCTCAGATATGATAAATTCTTTCATGCCACAAAGATATATTATTTCAATTATTTACGTATATTCGCGAACATATTTACAAATATAAATCAACTTAGCTATGAAAAAGAGAATTTGGCATCTATCCAGACGCGTTGTCGTTTGTACGGTATTCCTATTCGTACAACAATTTATCCAGTCACAAGTTTCAAATCCGTCTACATGGGAAAGCTTTGTGCAAAGTAACGCAAATATATCTATTCGAGATACGTTTCGGATGCAGACATTTGAGGGACTTGCTTCTGATAATTGGGATTATGCCATTACAGGTGAAGCCCTTATTGAAGATATCTCCGGCGTGAAAGATATTCCTAACAGCCACGGAAACTACGGGTTACGAATGCCAATGAATACGCAAGCGGCTTTCGAGCATTTCACGTTAACAGATCATCAAGATATAAAAATCAGTATACGGAAAGGGGGCATCCATTTAATGCTCGGAGAAAAGATGCAAGTTAAGACTTACCGCCCTAACAAACCAGAATATGTGTCGATCATAACTTTAAATAAAGACGATGCTACTGCTTCATTCGAAAAGACGGATATAGGCAGCAATCCCCCGGGATTGGATATTATCGTCCCCACACAGGCCGCCAATACCAAAAACGGCTATTATTATGTAGACAGCGTTTACGCACACGGCATGATTCCTACCTATTCCCTATTTACCGGAAACAGCGATTGGAACCATGAGGATCGCTGGAGCCACCTACCCGCCTACCGTCACCGCAACGCCTTGATTAACGGCAATATCTCCATAAATACAAATATCAGCTGTAAAGATATCTTTATTGGCAATGGAAATATCCATATTTTACCAACCGGAAATCTATCCGCAAATAACCTTACCATCTATCCTAATGATGGTATCTTGGCGTCTTCCTCCACCTTGCGATCGTCTGGAACTATTAACATCTCCGGCAAAATAACAATCGAGAAGACCTTCGCTCAAAAAGGCAAATGGTATTTTATCTCCTTCCCCTTCGATGTATTCGCTTCCGGCATAGACCCGGATTTCCAACTGGGTGATGACAAAAGCGATACAAACGGTAATTACTTTTACGTACAAACCTATAACGGAGAAAAGCGAGCTAATTCACAAAGCCCTTCCAACAACTGGGAAGTCATACCACAAACAATAATCAATACATCCCAGCCCATCTTCAAGAAGAACAAGGGATACCTAATCGCTATTGACGCTTCCGCCGATCGTCAGAACCTTCGTTTCTCCTCGAAAGCAGGAGATATCCCTATAGATTTCGGAAAAAACGGTCAAGCCTCTATTCCGGTAAGCATTAACAACCAAAGCCAGAACCAGAATCATAACGGCTGGTATCTATGCGGTAATCCTCTGCCGGCTCCTTTATCTCTTAGTCAAATAGAATCAAACTCGGCCTTAGACGGATACATTTATATATATGACGGCTCCACCTACCAACCCTACGTGATCGGTAGCGATTTCGCCATCCCTCCATTCTCCGCTTTCTTTGTCAAAGCGAATAAAAGTACCAGCCTATCTGTATATAATACATCCGAACCAGCCAATTATAAATTATTATCAACGAACGCACCCATATCTTTCCCGACATCGGAACCTCAAGCCCGACAAGATTCCCCTGTTTCCAATCAAGTATTTTCATTTCCGGAATTAAGCTATCAGCTAGAGAACAAGACTTTATTCATTACTAATCTTCCATCCCCCGGTAAAGTCGAACTGTTTACTCCGGCAGGCATATTAGTATTCACGCAAGCGGTACAGGCAGGGAACCCTATCCTCCCGATTCCCCTCCCACAAGGTTTATATATCTTAATTATTCAAACAGAACATTATCGGGCACAGTACAAATGCGTTTTAACCTCCTAAAGCCCGAAACAATCTTATATCTTTGCCCTGTTTTTAGAATAAAACGAATATGAAGAAGATCAATATCACAACAATTGCCTTACTTGTTTACTTAATCGTAATGAGTATCATCGGCTGGCCGGGAAACAATCCCGGAAACAATTATACCGAATATTTCTTGATGATCGGCGCTACGCTCGTCATCATCATCCTTCTACGCTATCTGCAAGTCAAACGTCTGAGAATGCGAGATAAGTGGAATAAAGACGATGATCCTGCCAAGCAATAAAAACACAGCCTGTTTTTCTTCACAGAAGAACAGGCTGAATGAACTTTATTTTATTACACTAGTATTAATATTACTGCTTTTTCGCCCTCACAGGCTACTTGAATGTCTCATAAAGACTACGCACAGTATAAATTATTCGATTATAAATAAGTACAATCTTAACAGGACACACACACCACTTGTTTCGCTTACTTTCTTAAAATGAGTTACTTTCATAATTCTTACATTTTATTCACTAGTACTAAAACGTCATTAACCAATACGCAAAAGACAGCCAATATCATTTTTGTAATCGTAGCCTAATCGTCATATCCCTGAAAGGCAATACAATCGTGAACATATTTTTAATAACATAGACATATCATCGTAATATAATCACACGTCCTTTGCGTTCTGAAAAAATAGATTAATTCTAATATATTTTAAGGACAAAAGGATGGACAACAGAAATTACTTTACGATGGCGATTCCCGCTCTTTTGCTAGGCGTAGCATACTTACAGCCAATCAATGCGGCATCGGCGGAGGATCTGCCAAACGTTACTGGACGAATGACGATCACTCAACAGACATTCACGGTAAGTGGCGTAGTCACCGATACGAACGGAGAACCAATTATCGGGGCTAACGTGATTGAGAAAGGGACTACAAATGGAGCCGTAACCGATTTTGACGGCAAATTTTCTCTCTCGCTGCAAAACAAGCAAAGCATATTGGTCGTTACTTATATCGGTTATAACACCAAGGAGATTCCAGCCGGGAATGGTTCTCCCCTCACGATCCAATTGCAGGATGACACCCAGAACCTAGACGAGGTTATCGTGGTAGGTTATAGTGTACAGAAGAAAAAAGACCTTACCGGTGCTGTTTCCGTACTGGAGGTAGGCGATCTGAAAGATACCCCGGTATCCAGTGTAGATCAAATGATGCAAGGTAAATTGTCCGGCGTAAACGTAATCCCGGATAATATGCCCGGCGGAGGCGTAGCGGTACGTGTACGCGGTTTCAGCACGATCCGTAACAATGATCCGCTTTATATCATCGATGGCGTACCAGTAGAGGGCGGCATCAATTTTCTCAACCCGAATGATATCGAAAGTATGCAGGTATTGAAAGATGCTTCTTCCGCTTCCATCTATGGCGCACGTGCGGCAAACGGCGTGGTTATCATCAGTACAAAAAAAGGGAAGGAAGGTACTTTCCGGGTAAACCTAGACGCTTACGTGGGAGTACAAACCTCGGCAAAACAGATGCGTATGCTAAACGCCCAAGAATATGGTGACTTATTATGGCAGGCACAGCGTAACGACGGGAAATCACCAGTAAGCGACGTGTATGGCTCCGGCGAGACCGCCGTAATTCCGGAATTCCTTGACGCAGATCACCGCCTTCCCTCGGGAGACGTGGATTGGGTTGACGAGATCATGCAAAAAGCCATGGTCCAGTCCTATAACCTCTCTCTGGCGAAAGCAGATAAAGTTAGCAGCCACTTGTTCTCCCTAGGCTATTTCAACCAAGACGGTCTTATGAAATATACTGGTTTCGAACGTATATCCGGACGTTTCAACAATGAGTTCAAGCTCTTCAACGATCGTTTGAAAATCGGTGAGAACGCCACATTATCACATGCGTGGGGAACCTCGGTCACCAATAACGCCGCACTGGGAGGTATGTTATACAACGCCTATAAGACCGTATCCATTACCCCTGTTTACGATCTGGACGGGAATTTCGGCAGCAACCCGATCGCCGACATCTCCAACCCGTTAGGCGAATTATACCGTAATAAGGATAATAAAGATCGTACCACCCGTCTATTCGGTAATCTATTCGCCGAACTGAATATCCTAGAGGGACTTTATTTCAAGACCAACTTCGGAGCGGATTACAAAAACCTGTATAAACGAAGCTTCAAGGCCAAATACAACGAATTGAACACCCAGCAACCCTTGAGTACGTTGAGCACGCAAAACCGTTGGAACTTCAATTGGGTATTCACGAACACGTTAAACTATTTACGGACATTCGATAAACATACGATCGGAGCCTTATTAGGTATCGAGACAAACCGTTATCAAGAGGAATACTTCTCCGCCTCCCGTGAAGGCTTTGCCTCGGATGACGATAACTTCCATTTCCTCGATGCGGGCGATAGTGGCTCCCAGAAGAACGCAGGTTCTGCCTTTACTTCCAAGATGATGTCTTATTTCGGTAAAATTGATTATAATTTCGACAACCGCTACTTATTCGCAGCCACGTTCCGACGTGACGGATCTTCTAAACTTGGTAACAATAAATGGGGTAATTTCCCGGCTGTCTCCGCAGGCTGGCGTATCAGTAGCGAACCGTTTTATGATATTCCGGCTATCAGCAACATGAAAGTCCGCATAGGTTGGGGACAAAACGGCAACTCTGATATCCCGGCTTATTCTACGATCGATTCTTACATGAGTAATCCGAACCACTCCAACTATCCGATCGACGGTAGCCAAAGTTCCGTGACAACCGGATACACCCAAACCCGTTACGGTAACGCAAACCTGAAATGGGAGACCACCACGCAAACTAATGTCGGGCTGGATCTAGGCTTCCTAGATAACAGCCTAACCGTTGTGCTGGATTGGTTTAACAAAGATACCAAGGACTTATTATGGGAGCGTCCCTTGATCGGTACCGTGGGGGGTACGAACCAAACGGTATGGGACAATGTCGGGAAAATGCGTAACCGGGGTTTCGAAGCTGAGGTCAGCTACAATAAGAGCATCAATAAAGATTTCGGGTTCAATGTCGCCTTCAATATGTCCGCTATCAAAAACAAGATGACTGAATTAGACGGTGATGTCTCCTATATCGGACTGCCTACCAGCGTGATTCACTCCCTCAACTTCGATCAAGAGGTTTCTCGTTCCGCCATCGGACAACCAATCGGCTCTTTCTACGCTTATAAAGAAGACGGTTTATTCCAGAGCGAGGCGGAGATCAAATCATATACCAATAATAAAGGCGAACTGCTCCAACCTAACGCAAAACCGGGTGATATCAAGTTCGTAGACGTAAACGGAGATGGCGTAATAGACGGTAACGACCGTGACTATATCGGTAACCCGCTCCCCGATGTCACGGCAGGCCTTACATTAGGAGTCAACTTCCATAATTTTGACCTCAGTCTATTCTTTCAGGGAATGTTCGGAAACGATGTATACGACTTGACCCGTTATGTGGGTGATTTCTACAATCAATCGCAATACAACAAAAACAGCCGTGTCGTTAATGCATGGACACCAACCAACACGAATACGGACATACCCCGTGTCACCATGGACGATCCGAACAATAACATCCGGCCCTCGTCTTACTATGTGCAAGACGCTTCTTTCGTTCGCTTAAAGAACATGAAAATCGGTTATTCCGTACCTCAGTCCATCCTATCCAAGATTAAGTTCAATAGCTTGTATATCTATGCGCAAGCAACCAACTTATTCACGATCACCGGATACGACGGTATCGATCCGGAAGTGGGATTGCAAAGTTACTCCAGTGACTACCGTAACCTAGATATGGGTGTGGACCGCGGCATCTATCCGTTATCCCGCACCTTCACCTTTGGAGTAAACGTAAGTTTTTAATCATCAAACAACAACAAACAAGAATATGAAGAAAATGATTATAGCGGCCTGTGCCGTATTCGCATTGACATCATGCAGCGATTTTCTGGAAGAGACACCTGTAGGCGAACTGACTCCCGAACAAGCACAAGATCCCAATAACATTGAGGGATTGATTATCTCCGCCTATTCCATCCTAGACGGCCAGATGGACGATGCCAGCTCCGGCTTGAATTCAGGATGCTCCAACTGGCAATTTGGCGATGTGATCTCAGACGATACCTACAAAGGCGGAGGTGGTACGGGAGACCAGAACCCGGTTCACTTGATGGAAATCTTCCATATCGACCCGACTATCCAAGATTACAATCGGAAATGGCTAGCCTTATACGAGGGCGTGAACCGCTGTAACCAAGCGATCCGTATCCTCAAAGGCAGCGATTATGATAAAAAGGAGACCCGTATCGCCGAGATGCGTTTCCTGCGTGCCCATTTCTATTTCAACTTAAAGATCATCTATAACCAGATCCCATATTTCGACGAGAGTGTCAGCGATCCTTCCGCGTTCGCCTCTATCTCGAATAAGGAGTATACATCCGATCAATTATGGGAGAAGATACTGAATGATTTTAAGGCCGCCTACGAAGGTCTCCCGGATTCCCAGCCGGATGTGGCACGTCCATGCAAGATGACGGCCCGGGCTTATATGGCTAAAGTTTACTTGTTCCAAGGCAAATGGCAGGAATGCGCTACAGCGACGGATGAGGTGATCAATTCCGGCAAATACCAGCTACTCCCCGACTTCCGGAATATCTTCTTGCCGGAAAATGACAACTGCCCTGAAATTTTATTTTCAGTCCAAGCCTCTATCAACGATGGCTCCCCGAACAACTACAACGGAAATCCGGGCGACCGTTTGTTACCTCCGGGAGGCCCTTATCCCAACTATGGTTTCCTTCGTCCTTCCCAAAACCTAGTAAACGCTTATAAGACCGACTCCAACGGCTTGCCTTTGGAAGACGGCATAGACGTTTCGGAAAATGATTATGTAGACACCCGCCTAGACCACACGGTAGCCCGCCCCGGAATCATGTTCCTAGATGTCCAACTCTATGACTGGACTCCTCGTGAGGCTACGGTTTACGGTCCGTATAGCCCGAAAAAACGTATTGTCTCCAAGAACTCAAGTTACTATTTGGCTATCTGGCCATACGTAAACGCATTGAATGTTTATATTATTCGATATGCGGACGTGTTATTGTGGCGTGCCGAAGCTGCTATCGAACTAGGCGATTTGGCTACCGGATTGAAATACATCAACCAAGTTCGCGAGCGTGCCATGAACAGCCAGACCGTAAAAACCGCTGACGGGACAGCGGATGCCGCCAAATACCGGATCGGATTATATCCGTCATTTTCCGACAAAGAGGAGGCGATCCGAGCCTTACGTACCGAACGACGTCTGGAATTCGCCTTAGAAGGTGAACGTTTCTTTGATCTAGTCCGTTGGGGAATCGCCTCAGACGTGATGAACACTTATTTCGAGCATGAGAAGACATTCCGCTCTCATCTCCAAAATGCCCGTTTCATCAAAGGGACTCACGAATACGGCCCGATACCGCAAGCGGTTATAGACCTTGCGAAAAATGGAATCATCGAGCAAAACCCAGGATATTAATGGGAATGCTCCCATTCCTCTTAAAAGAAATAGCTCCTATCCGAATATTCGGGCAGGAGCTATTTACATTTGTCTTTTTATATCGTCTCTTTATAACTTATCCCTTAAAAACCTTCCGGTATAGGATGCCTCGCAAGCCGCGATCTCCTCCGGTGTACCGGCACAAACCAACTGCCCGCCGGCCTTTCCGCCTTCCGGTCCTAAATCGATCACATAATCCGCGCATTTGATCACATCCATATTATGCTCGATAATTACCACGGAGTGACCTTTCTCGATCAAGGCATTGAAAGCTTTCAACAAAGTCTTGATATCATGAAAATGTAAACCGGTCGTAGGCTCGTCGAAAACGAACAAGGTAGGTTGCTGCTTCTCTTGGCCTAAGTAATAAGCCAGTTTCACACGTTGATTCTCACCACCGGATAAAGTGGAGGAAGTCTGTCCCAGCTTGATATAGCCCAAACCTACGTCTTGCAGCGGTTTCAAGCGTTTCACAATCTTCTTCTCTTGGGAGCCGGAACCTTTCTCGAAGAACTCGATCGCTTGATTCACGGTCATTTCCAATACATCGTATATGTTAGCGCCTTGATACTCTACATCCAATACATCCTGCTTGAAGCGTTTACCGTGGCAAGCCTCGCATTCCAAGGTGATATCCGCCATAAACTGCATCTCTACCGTGATCTTGCCCTCGCCCTTACATTCCTCGCAGCGACCTCCTTCTTTATTAAAGGAGAAATAGGCGGCGTTATATCCCATCTGTTTCGCTAGGGGCTGCTCGCCGAATAGTTTACGGATCTCGTCGTAAGCACCGATATACGTCACGGGGTTCGAGCGAGAACTCTTTCCGATCGAGTTCTGGTCTACGAACTCGATCGCCTGAATCATATTCAAATCTCCACTGATACCGGAGCAATCCACGGTCAGGCGGGCGGCATCATCCAAATGACGTTTCACGCCCTCGTAGAAGATATCACGAACCAAGGAGCTTTTACCCGAACCGCTCACACCGGTAACCACCGTCATCACGTTCAAAGGAAACTTCACGTCCACACCCTTTAAGTTATTCTTCCGAGCCCCTGTCACTTCTATATAATTATTCCACGGACGCCGATAAGGCGGGATCTCGATCTGATCCTCTCCCGTCAAATAACGTACCGTGTGGCTATCGGTACATTTCCGGAGGTTATTCACATCGCCTTGATAAACGACCTCGCCCCCCAAACGCCCTGCTTTCGGACCGATATCGATGATATAATCCGCCGCACGGATAATCTCCTCATCATGCTCCACCACGACCACGGTATTCCTCAAGGCTTGCAACTGTCGCAATACCTTGATCAACAAATCCGTATCCCGGGAATGCAGACCGATACTCGGCTCATCCAAAATATACAACGAACCCACCAAGCTACTACCCAACGAGGTAGCCAGATTGATACGTTGGCTCTCTCCTCCGGATAAAGAGGCCGAGAGGCGATCTAAAGCCAGATAACCCAACCCCACATCCAACAGGAATTGCAAGCGATTATTGATTTCCGTGAGCAAACGTTTAGCGATCGCCGCATCCGTCTCGTCCAGTTCCAGTTGATCAAAGAAAGCCTTTGCCTCCGAAACCGGCATCGTCACCAGCTCGGCGATATTCTTACCGCCCACTTGCACATACAGCGCTTCCGGTCTCAAGCGGCTCCCCTTACAAACCGGGCAAGTCGTCTTTCCCCGATAGCGGGCTTGCATCACCCGGTATTGTATCTTATAAAGATTCTCTTCCACGAACTTAAAGAAATCGTCGATACCGTGTAAGCCTCTCGCCCCATGCCACAACAGATCCTTCTCTTTCTGTGTCAGGTCGTAATACGGACGGTGGATCGGGAAGTTATATTTCTCGCTCTTCACGATAAAGTCTTTCAGCCATTCCCCCATCACCTCACCTTTCCAGCAAACCACGGCTCCTTGGTAGACAGACAAGCTTTTATCAGGCACCACCAGATTCTCATCGATACCCAGCACCTTACCGAACCCCTCACAAGTCGGACAAGCGCCCAACGGATTATTAAAGCTAAACATCATATCGGTAGGCTCCTCGAATATCATGCCATCCGCCTCGAACCTCTTCGAGAATTCCTTCACGACTACCCCTTCCTCCGTATAAATACGGATCAAACAGGTACCATGGCCCTCAAAGAAAGCGGTCTCGGCCGAGTCTGCCAAACGGCTTTTCAAGGTCTTATCGTCCGATACCGTCAGGCGGTCCACCAACAACTCGATCGGGTAAGACAGCAACTCCTCGCTCGCCAGTACCTCCGAGATACGATATACCGTATCATTCACCGACAGACGGGCATATCCTTCTTTCCGCAAGATCTCCAGCTGCTCCTTCATATCCCGGCCTTCCGGCAAGACAACCGGGGCGAATACGGCAAAACGAGTCCCCTCTGGGTATCGCATGACCTCCTTGATAATATCGCTCACCTGATGTTTTTTCACCTCGGTGCCGGAAACCGGCGATATCGTCTTCCCGACGCGAGCATATAACAAGCGTAAATACTCATAAATCTCGGTGGATGTACCGACTGTGGAACGCGGATTACGGGTATTCACCTTCTGCTCGATAGCGATAGCGGGCGGTATTCCCTTAATATAGTCGCATTCCGGCTTACTCATCCTTCCCAAGAACTGGCGGGCGTAAGCGGATAAACTCTCTACATACCGGCGCTGTCCCTCCGCATAAAGGGTATCGAACGCCAACGATGATTTTCCACTCCCCGACAGCCCGGTTATCACCACCAGCTTGTCCCTCGGAATCTCTACATCTATATTTTTCAAGTTGTTGACACGTGCCCCCTTGATGAAAATCGAATTGCTCTCAGACATATTACCTTTATCTTTTTCTTTAACGCAAAGATAGCCAAAACTAACCGATTCTGCCCTATCTTCATCGAACTAATTCACACAGTTAGACAGGGTGTGCCTCGTCTCTACTGCCAAGTAAATAAAATAACAAGGGTGAAATATTTCATATTTACAGGGAATCTTCTACATTTGTTGAAAATTTCATAGACAAACACAGCAAGGCACCCATGTACATTAAATATTTTCGCTTCTTAATAGCGATTCTCTTTTGTGCGATAACCTCATGTTCTACGGTTCGCGAGAAGCCTCGTCCGGCTACGAGTACGGGCAAGGAGGCCAAGCGAGAGTTTAGGGGAGCATGGATACAGACCGCTTTTCAAGGCGAATACAAGGATATGACTCCCGCCCGGATGAAAAAAGACTTCATCCGCAAGCTTAATTACCTGCAAGCATGCGGCATCAACGCCATCATCTTTCAGGTGCGCCCCGAGGCGGACGCTTTCTATAAATCCGATATCGAGCCGTGGAGCCGCTTCTTCACCGGAGAGCAGGGCGTAGCCCCAGCAGGTGAGTTCGACCCGATGGCCTTCCTAATCCAAGAATGCCATAAACGGAACATGGAGTTTCACGCTTGGTTGAATCCTTACCGGGCGAGCACGGCGGGAAACACCCGTTTCGCCGATTCCCACATCTATCACAAGCATCCCGAGTGGTTTGTCACTTATAATAAACAAATCCTTTTCGACCCGGGATTGCCGGAAAGCCGTCAGTTTATTTGCCGGGTAGTGCGTGATATCGTCGGCCGTTACGACGTGGACGCTATCCATATGGACGATTATTTCTATCCCTATCCCGTAGCGGGTATGCCTTTCCCAGATGATAACAGCTTCCGCAAATACGGCTTGCGAAAAGGATACAGCGAGGCGCAAAGGAACGATTGGCGCCGGGAGAACGTGAATACCCTGATCCGGGAATTGAAACGTACCATCTTGCTCACCAAGCCTTGGGTACGCTTCGGTATCAGTCCCTTCGGCATCTACCGCAACAAGAAAAGCACCGCAGACGGATCGGGTAGCAATACCAACGGCCTGCAAAACTACGACGACCTCTACGCCGATATCACCTATTGGGTACAGCAAGGTTGGATCGATTATAACATCCCCCAGATCTATTGGGAGATCGGACACCCGGCGGCGGATTACATCACGCTTATCAAATGGTGGGACAAAAACGCCAACGGAGGTCATTTATATATCGGGCAAGACGTGGCCCGCACCATGAAAGCGGACCAATTAACCCGCAAGATGCGTTACGAGCGTGCCTTGCCTCACGTGAGTGGCAATTGTTTCTGGCCCGCCAATGAGATTCTATGGAACAACAAGGGCGTAGCCGACAGCCTGAAACGGAACTACCACCGTTACCCGGCCCTTATCCCGGCCTATACCCATATGCATAACCGTCCGCCAAAAGACGTAAGCAAGCTAAAGACCGAATGGACACCTAAAGGCTTCTTGTTACATTGGCAAGCGGAGCAAAGCCCCACGAATCCGGAGCTAGCCTCCTATTTCGTGGTCTATCGCTTTAACGACAAGGAGCCGATAGACACGAGCGATCCCTCGAAGATCGTGGCTATCACCCGGGAAACCGGCTACTTGATGCCTTACGAGAAAGGTAAGGTAAAATACCGCTATGTAGTGACCGCCGTAGATCGCTTTCACAACGAGAGCGAGGGCAAGACAAAGAAAGTAAAATTATAAAGACAACAATATATGTTAACCGACCATCGCTGCACCAAATATACCGACTGTTCCTCTTGTAGTTTCTACCAGAGGGACATATTCAAGTATCGTCTTTATCCGAAAGGGTACGTGATCCCTCAGACAAGATGCATGCAGAACATGGTCTTTTTCCTAGTCAAGGGAGAGATCTGGCTGAACAGCGAGGAGCACCCGGACACTACGTTCCGGGGCGGACAGTTCGTATTGCAACCGATCGGCTCGAAAGTGGAGTGCAAGGTACTCGACTACACCGAATGTATCATCTATCTCTTCGAGCGTCCGCAAAACATATGCGACAACCGTTTCAATAAAGGCATCTCCATCGTGGAGAACGAACGCCAGCAGCCCATCGTCATGACGATGATCCCGCCGATACAACTCTTCATCGAGGGCATGAAGCTCTACCTCAACGATGATTTAAGATGCTCCGGACTGATGCAAGCCAAACGATCGGAGATGGTCTACTTGCTGAACTGCTACTACCCCATCAAGGAGCTAGCCGCCTTTTACGCCCCGATTTACCGGTATAGCCACAGTTTCCAGTATTTCGTGATGCAGAACTACCAAAAGGCGAAAGACGTGGAGACCTTCGCTCAATTGGGAGGCTACAGTGTACCCACCTTCCGCCGTATCTTCAAGGATACGTTCGGAGAGCCCGCTTATCAATGGATGCTGAAGCGCAAATGCCAAGACATCCACAACGACCTTATCATGACCGAGCTTTCCATATCCGAGATTTGTTACAAGTATGGTTTTGAATCGCTTTCTAACTTCTCGCACTTCTGCAGGGCTAATTTCGGCCAATCTCCCCGCTCTATTCGTTCTCTAAAAGATGAAAATACATAATATTCAATGATTTTTTTAAAACTTCTCAACTTTTGCAACTCTTTGGACAAAAATAACAATTCTCCCCTTTAGCATTACCTATACATTTGCGTCCAGAAGGTCAATCATAATTGATTTTCAAAGAAAAATAAAATGTATAGGTACAATAAGACAAGTATTATCTTAAAGATCACGATCGCCATTCTATTTATTACGAGTTTAGTGATAGAATGCAGTTGCGAGAGATCTGACGAACCGAAAAAAGAGAGTACCGGTTTCATCACCTACACCCTTCGTTGGGATAGCGTGATACCCGGCTTTCCGGCTCCCGAGAAACTTCGATATTGTATTTACCCTTCGGAGGGAGGGCCTATGATACAGACGGATGGGGACGCAAATAGCATGATGTTGTTCTTACCGCCGGCCACCTATAAAATACTGGTTTTTAATTACGACGCGAAGAATATCGACTTTCGTAATATGTCAAGGTTCGACGAAGCGGAGGCTTATATCCTCCAGACGAAGGCCACCGGACAGGCATCGCAAGGCATAACCCCGTTGTATGGGTTTGTCGTCGATTCATTGGAGATCACACCGGGGCAAGACAAGTCGGGCACTTTGGTACTGACTCCGTTGGTCCGCCACGTAACCTTTACGGTACAGGTAGACAAACCGGAGGAGATAAAGACTTGCAAAGGTTCATTATCGGGCGTATCCACCTCATTAAACTTGAGTAAACGCAAGGTAGTGACCGAGGCATCCACAAATGTAGAGTTCGATATGGAAACCTCCGATAAAGGAGTAAACGGCGATCTGATCATATTAGGTACCGCCCTCCCTAAGGAAGAAGAACAAAAACCTGTCACGAATCAAGTGACAATAAATTTTACCCTAAGCGACGGTAGCATGGTTTCCGCTACCGCCGACTTAGAGGACAAATTAAATGAAATAGACACTCCTCATGTCAACGTGACTATAAATGCCACGGTTGAGAAGAGCCCGAAATTCACGATCCGCCTCACGAACTGGGAAGTAGGTCCCGGCGAAGAGACCACAATCGAATAAGATTAAAATGATATACAAATAGTAACAACTTAAATTAGGGTAAAATGAAAAAGTTAATGATTAGTATGTTGGCCATGGCAGCCATGGTTAGCTGTACAAATGAGATTGAGAATCCGGATCAACCACAAGTGAACCAGAATGAACCTACTCCTATTGAATTTGGGAGTTCAATATTGGGGGTACAGACAAAAGCTGCACCAGGAGAAACAGCTGAAGCTTTTGACGTAGGTGAGATAATGGGGATAACAATGTATTTAGGAGAAGTACCGACAGGAGCAAGTTTAGGTACGCCAAGTAAAGATAATGTATCTTTTACTGTTGGCTCAGATAATAAACTTTCCGAAACAGCTACTGAAAATAAAACGATGTTTTGGAAACGTGGTTCAAAACATCAATTTTATGCATATTATCCAAGAATAGCTGACGATACTAATGCAAATTACAAAAGGACAGCTGCTTCTGGTAGTAATGCAGAAAAGATCACCGTTACTGTTCCGACTACTGGAGAAACAACAGACCTATTGATGGGAAAGCTTGAACTAACTAGTGAGTATGAAGGTACTGCACCTTCTCCTGCTAACATTGGTTTTAAACATATGCTTTCAAAAATCAAATTTGTATTCAAAAAAGACGCATCTTACACTGGAGAGGCTAAGTTAACGAATATATCAGTAAGCCTAGATAAAGGCTCAAAAGTTTTTGATATGGTAGCCCAAACAGGAGATGCGACAAGTGCAAGCCCAGTCACAATAACTAAAGCAAGCACATATACAATTATTGAAAATGCAGATGGAGATATTTATACAGATTGGTCTCCTATTGTTATCCCAGAAGCCTCAATAACAAATTTGTCATTGACGATTGACGGTCAAACTCTTTCTACTACTTCTTTTGGTTCACTAAGCTTCAAGGAAAGTAAAATGACTACTTTGACAATTACATTAACAAGTTCTAATATTGAATTAACATCATCAATTACAGCTTGGGCAGATGGCGGTACAAACGGCAATGCTACAGTAAAATAATAAAACTTATAGCGAAAGAGGCTTGAACCTCTTTCGCTAAAAAACATTTATATAATGAGAACTATTTATTCATACATTGTATACATCATTTTATTATTACAACTGAATAGTTGTAATAATGAAGGATTAATGTATGAATATGAACATTCTACACCTATCAAATTCTCATCATCATGTATAAATGTATCCACAAAAAGCCAAGGAATCATAGAGAATAACAAATTACCTAAAGGATCTAATATCAGCATATTCTCAATACAACATCCAGAAAACACGACAATAAATCTATGGGAACCAATTTTATTTGACAATATTAAAGGTATTTCTAATTTCAATGGTGATATTGAATATAATAATACATATTATTTCCCAGATAAAGAACAACTTGACTTTTTTGCAATCTATCCTTTTCTATCATTTCCTACAATAGGTTCTGATTATGGAAATACCCAATATACCACCGTCACCCTCAAAGACAACACCGTCGATCAATACGACCTCATGTACGCCTCTTTACTGAATCAGTCAAAGAAGTCCTCCGTATTAGTATTTGAGTTCCACCACTTACTTACCCAAATAACAATAAACATCATAAAAAATACAGGAGTCACTATAGACCTCCCTCTAACCAAAGTACAAATTGTCGCCCCACAAAGCGCCACCCTAGATATATGGCACGGTCAATTAAGCGACATCGCAGGACAAACAACCTATACTTTAGACACCAACACGACATTAAGCAACGGAGATAATTCAATCCCCGGCCAATTCCTCCTGTTCCCCCAAAAAGCGAACGAAATGATATTAACTTTCGGAAACGATGAAAGCAACGTGTTCCACGTCGCCCTTTCCGATGAACCGCGGACTTGGGAAGCCGGGGTTAATTATCAATACGATATAACGATCAACCGGAATATACCGGAAATAACCTCTCCCGAAGTTCCCGTAGATGATAACGCTACACCGAACGAAGAGGTAAACAACGGAGGCGAGATCCCGGAGACTCCTACGGACTCTACCGCTACCGCCTCCCAAACCAAGGCATCGGGCCCAAACCCGTACCATATCCATCTATCAATCGACTAAATCAAACGAAAAGATATAACACAAAATATGCGATACACAAAACAACTGATCACCGTATCCCTCCTTATGGGACTCTCGCTAAATAGCTGCACTAACGATGATAATTCCGTGCCTTCCCAACAGACACCCACCGTTATCCTTTTCAGCGCCTCCCCCTACAGGTTGGAATCGAAAGCGATACATACCGAGTCTACCATGCCGACCGACCTGCCGATTGGGATATACGGATGGGGCCATAAGCTAGGCCAAACCGCCCCCCTCACCCCACGTCCCGACCTAACCAACCAAGCCTATACCACGACAGACGGTACGGCCTATACCTCCGATATGGACGCTCATTTCCCGGTAGCCTCCGATACGGTCATCGATTTCTACGCTTACTATCCGTATCAAGCCTCGCTGAGTAATTCCGAAGCTAGCTACGACCTAAAAGACCAGATCGATATCATGTATGCTACCCCGATCCTAAACAAGGGAAAGATGGACGTAGAGACCGACACCAACAGCTCAACCGCCACCGCCACCGTCGCCCTCACCTTCAACCACCAATTATCCGCCATCACGATCGTCATAAAGAAAGCCGATGATATCAAGGAACCCCTAATCTTGCAAAAAGTGGAGTTAGTAAATTACCCGTCATCCATCCACATGAATATCCAGACCGGCCGGTTAACCGCCTCGAATACGGTGGCGGACTATCCAATTCCGCTCGCCGCACCGATTACCATCACTCCCGCCGAGGCTACCGTATCGACAAACTACCTGCTCTGGCCCGGCGAGGCTCCCACGTTCCGTTTCTCCATCAGCGACCATACCTACGAGGTTCATCCCTCCCAAGCATTCATCGCCGGCAAGAAGCAGAAATATACCTTCACCATACAAGCCGAAGACATCAACGTAGGTGCCTCCATCAATCCTTGGACAGAAGGCCCGGAAGGTTCTGGTGAGATTGGTATTTAAGAACGTACGTATTTAGCGCCCTATGGCGAAAAATACATTCTGTTAGCGAAACAGGTGTTATTCTGTTTTTTTGAGCAATATAAGCCATATATCGTGACATCCCCTTCTCGCAAGAACCACAAAACAACGAGAAGGAGATAGCCATTAGTGCCCTTTTTCTCCTCGAAAGCCCCCCTTTTCACACACAATAGGTCGCGAAAGCCAACGCGAAAGGCCGCGTTAGGCGACACATATGGTCACGTTGGGCATCGTAAGCAGCTAAGAATAGGGTTATAACCTAATGAGAAAGGCGTTATAACCTTATTATAACCCTATCGTAACCTTATGGAATAGCCCAAACACCCGGCAAACCATGAGTTACGATGAATTAATTTCGCTAGAATAAAAGGCCATTTTCCAACATCTGTCTGTCTACTAAACAATTGCTATTTTTTTCTTGCGTATTTGGAAGCGAGACGTACATCCGCCCGAAATAATCGACTCTCACGGACTTCCGTTTACATTTTGTCAAAATGTCAATCTGCGAGGAAACTTCTCCCCACATAGCATACGGATATCAATTATTCTTCCTATATTTGCGATAATCCCTCATATCTAAGCGTAGGTCACTGAAGGAGGGCATAAGTTAACGAAGAGCGTTTAAAGATATTATCCCGTATTGAAATCTGGACAATTTCATATCCATGGATAATAGACAATAAACGCTCACGTCGGTGGTATATTTACCAGTAATTGCTCTGGACGATATAACAGCATGGCGTGGGCTATTGTTTATTACATGGATAGGGCCGTCCAGAGCCTCAATACGGTAATATCAATAGTTTCCACGCTTCTGTATTTTTAGCCCGGCAACCGATGGAGACAGGTTGCCCTTATCCATTAAATGAAGACGATCCTCCTGTTACCCGTCTTGTCGCTATGGCTCCTGCTTGCCACGCAAGCCCATGCCCAAGTCTATCACCTACATTTATCCGACAACACTTGCCGGATAACAGAATGCGTTGATACTCCACAAGGCATCAAGCCCTTGGGTCAGACATGGAAAGGAAACACCTTCCATGATCGTTTCACGCTAGATTTCGATCGCGCTATCTTCACGTGGGAAAAGGAAGGAAAAGAGACGTATGCCAACAAGATCATCAACCACACTGCCAAATACGCTCACCACTCATTCACCACGGAGCAGATTACCGCCAACCTCACCATCAACAGCCATCGAGCCGTCCTTCAACTTATCCACTTTCAGAATGGCCAATGGATACAAGTCACTTATTTTTGCGAGATAGGGAATTAACGGCTCATGCGAACATCTACAACATCTACCACTTATACTTGATATTTGTACTTTTTATTTGTGAGTGAAAATTCCAGCCTTAAAAAAGGAGGCCTTAAAGTTTACGATAAACATCTTCAAAAGGTACTCTGCAACGTTCTCCCCAAATGCCTTTATTTCCATCCCGTATCCCACAAGGAATAGCCATGTTTATTTCAGCACCATGAGGTAGTTTCAATGTCCTTTTTAGCCGACGGCTGTCCAGCCCTTCTAAGGGGCACGTGTCATAGCCTTCGTTTGCCATCGCAATCATAAACGTTTGTGCGGCAAGCGCACAAGATTTATGGGCTGTCACACGTATGTCATTCTCGGAAACTTCAAGCATCATAGGACGGAAAATACTGATTATATTAGCCAACAATTTCCTGAGCAATCCGAGAATACCGAAGAACCGGGCATAAACAAAGGGCATCAATATACCGTAATATATTTCCCGATCCTTAATACGTTTGGCCTGACGTTCTTTAGGACTGTAATGACGAATGTTCTCCCGTTCAAAATTGAGTACGAATCGCGCATGTTTCTTGTACCAGTCACGCCGAACCACAAAAATGACAATTTGTGAAGCGGTAGAAGCCGCTTTCTGACCAAGGCTGTCCCTTGAAATTTTTGCCAATAATTCAGGTTCTGTAATATGGTAAAATTCCCATAATTGCATATCAGAACTGTTAGGAGCCAATGTAGCCAGTTCCAAACAATGTTTTACCTTTTCCGTATCTATTGGTTTTTCTTTATCATACACCCGTACAGAACGACGATGATGAAGGACTTCATCTAAATTCATAATGATACTGATTTGAATTAAACATTTATTCCCAGCTGATTACTTCAGCCATTTATTATCGTGCTTTATTTAATTGCCGCATAACGACCTTCGCCATTTCTTTAGAACTGAACGGGTCCTGCCCAGTAATCAGATTATTATCTACAACTACTTTTGAAGTCATAGGTATCAATGCTTTTTCATAATCCGCTCCTCTCTCTTTCAACAACGCTTCAAGATCAAAAGGCACGTCTTCTTTTCTTCTGGCAAGACTTTCCTCAAACCAACTGAATCCCGTCAGCTTTTTGCCTTTAATCATATATTCGCCATTGGATAGTTTGACATTCAACAACCCACTGACCCCGTGGCAGATGGCCGACACTATCCTCCCACTTTCATCCTGTTTCCTTACGATAGTCTTTAAAGCTTCATTATCAGGAAAGTCATACATCGCACCGTGTCCGCCGGCTAAATAGACACAATCAAACTGTTGTTCCAACAGGTTATCCAAACTGTTTGCATGATCCAACAGCTTTTTGAATTCTGGCTTTTCCCAATACTTTTCGGACATTTCATCTAAAAAAATTGGTTTTAAACTTTCGGGATCAATGGGAATATAACCTCCTTTCGGATTGGCTACCGTTATGTCATAGCCGCTTTCTTTTGCACTATGATAGATATGAGTAAACTCACTAAGCCATAATCCGGTCGCGAGTTTCCCATTGGCAAAAGTCCCTGTGCTAGTAACTATTATTAAAATCTTCATGATAATCAAATTATTGATTCATATTCTTTAAAAGAAAACATACACATGGATAGATTGTTTTTCAGAATATGGAATCTTTAACATAATCCGAAAATATGAAAACCTGCAAATCCTTTCAAATGCTATCTCTATCCACCAGCATTCGATAAGGAGAAATTACCGATCCCTTTCCTATTACCTCCGGGAGGAAGCAATTTGATGAATATTGTTTCCATGATGCCCAAGTTGAAAGAAGAATTAAGAACTATTTTCAACGACTATGGCTTGAAATATGTCTTCGATACCAATAGCCAGGAGATTAAAGTAATAAAAGAAAAGAAACCGGGAGAGATATTTTTAATTCCATTTCATTCCATAGCCGATACCCTGCAGCGTATGATTTTCTACAAAGCGGCTATTGAAAGTAACAGTGAGTCCGCATTAGTTTTTGAAGAACCGGAAGCCCACTCATACCCTCCTTTCATATCAAAGGTAACGCAGGATATTATCCAATCGGACAGAAACCAGTTTTTTATAACGACACACAGTCCTTATGTGGTTAACGACTTTCTGGAATTACCGAGTGACAAACTTGCCATTTACCTAGTTGACTTCAGGAATGGGGAAACTTTCGTGAAAAGAGCCAGTGACACAGAAGTACAAGAAATGTACGAATATGGCATCGACCTATTTTTCAACACTGAAACATAGCGAAAGATACAGAACACATTGCAGGCACAAGCCCATACCCAAGTCTACCGCCTACGCTTATTCGACAGTACTTGCAAGATAACGGAATGCGTTAAAAACTATTTTACGGAATGTCCAAATGTTCTGTCAATACGTTTACGAATGTTCGTAATGGCGCACCTTCATAATTATCCAACTCCCCAACCAAGATCAGAGCGGCGTTCTTCATCCATGGGTGGTATGGAATGGATAGTTCATAGGGGATTTCCCGGATCAGTTCCGGGGTGTTCTTGATTACCGTATAAGTGTCGCCATCGGCGGCTTTCTTGCCTTCGAAAACTAAGGTACGGTCGTACATTTTTTGCTTGTTTGCCCCGTTTAGTACTACCGGGGCCATGACTACGGAATCTCTGTCGCTACGCAACATCGGCATCAAGGACAGGGTTTGATATCGTCCCACGGAGAGTCCGCAGACACTGATCGTTAGGTCTAGACGCAAGGAGTTGCCCTCCCGCTCGATGCGGTTTTGCTTCAAGGAGACTTGCCCCCGGTAAGATTGTATAGGTACCTGCGCTCCTGCCGGAAGAACAAGGCCGATCACAAGCAAGCATATATAAATGAATGTCTTCATAGATTTATCTCTTTATTTGATGATGTAAACGATACTGATACCCGCCTTTGTTAATCCCCAATACTCGTTGCGGAACTTGCCGATAGGCGCATCTCCTCTAGGAAAAGCGTACTTATCATATTCGAAATGCAAGTATCCGAAACCCGCCGTGAACTCCACGTTCCAACGGGGCGACACGTATAACTGATAACCATAAGAGATACCGCCGCCATAAGCATTACCGTTATAACTATTCTTTTTCTCCATCCCATACAGGAGCTTCAAACCGGCGAAATCGTAATCCATATACTGGGCATGAACCCCGAAGAAATGTCCGTTGAAACGCTCGTGTATCCAGTAACGCGCCTCTGGTTGTATCATCCAATGCTTAAAGGACTTATCGCTCGAAAATGTCCAACCGTTATAATACCCCGATGCCTCAACCGACCAATGCTTGTTGAACGCGACCTCCGCCCCTACGTTCGGCGTAGTGATCGCGTCATAAAGCACATTGGTCTTCACGGCCACGACCTGTCCTTGAATATCCATAAAGGTTGACAAAAGAAATACTAACAGTAAATATAGTTTATTCATATCTCCCGGTTCATTAGGTTTGTTTATTTAAGAGGCAAAACCGTACAAATATAAATATTATTTATCAGTTCATTTGTACGTTAACTTATATAATATCCATGATTTCAAATGAAAAACGTTATCTTTGTCTACAGAAGTCACTAAATGTTCTTGTAGTAATTAAAAGTAAACGAGTTAGCTTCATCGCAGTTGGCTTTGATGATTGGCAACCTCACGGTTAGCGAGTTTGACTTGCAGGCATTAAACGAATTTAAATCGGTTCTTTGCAATGGATGATATGAAGAATGAAATGGTAAATTCCTTAGACGGGTTCGTGGGCGAAATAAAACAGATAATAGATAGCGCACGTGCCAATGCCGTGCGGAGTGTGGACCTCTGTCGGGTGCAAATGTATTGGAACATCGGCAAGCGCATTTTCGAGAAAGAGCAGCAGGGCAAAGAGCGTGCCGACTATGGCTCTTACCTTATCAAGAACCTCTCGAAGCGCATCACGCCCGACTATGGTAGCGGATTTTCGGTGCGTCAGCTCGAAATGTGCCGTCAGTTTTACCGTACTTACCCGATTGCGAATACAGTGTGTTCGCAATTGAACTGGTCGCAATACAAGTTGCTAATAGCCATACCCGACACAGATAAACGCAAATACTACCAATTGGAGGCGGTGAACAACGGCTGGACTAAACGTGAGCTGGAACGGCAAATCAATTCCCTGCTCTACGAGCGTCTGTTGCTTAGTAACGACAAGGAGGCGGTGCTTGCCGTGGCGCAAAACCAACGAATTCCCGAATCGCCCACGGAGATTATCAAAGATCCAATGGTATTGGAGTTCCTCGGATTGGAACGCCGTGCTTCTTATTATGAGCGAGATTTGGAGAGTGCTATTATCTCGCACATTGCAGATTTTCTGCTTGAAATGGGCAAGGGCTTCTCTTTCGTGGCAAGGCAGAAGCGACTACTTGTGGAAGATGACGAATACTTCGCCGACCTTGTGTTCTACAACCGCCTGCTGCGCTCGTTTGTGGTGATTGAACTGAAAACGCAGAAACTCACGCACCAAGACCTTGGACAGTTGCAGATGTATGTCAATTACTACGACCGCTATGTGAAGACGGAGGATGAGAACCCTACTATCGGTATTCTTCTCTGCACCGACAAAAACGATACGGCGGTGAAGTTGGCTTTGCCCGAAAACAATCAGACTATTCTCGCAAGCAAATACCAACTCTACCTGCCTACTACCGAACAGCTCATCAATGAAATCAATGAAGTGAAACGCACTGCGGAGAAATCTCAAAACGATTACAAAATTAATCAATAGAACAGCTCCGATTGATTCCATAGCTCCTATAATAATGATGATAACTGCCGCAAATGGTTTTGTTGAACAAAGCACGAGATATTCAACAGATAATACCGGAAGTAGCTTAGCAAATTACACTCTCATATATAAAATAGTAGAGTGGAAAGTAAGGATAAATCATCTTCCTCATTCTTCCGTATATCAAGAAATTGTAATACCTTTGTAAAATAAATCCAGAATATGACTCATGAAGGCTAAATATATCGTGATTTTTTTCCTGTCACTCCTTTCGTTTGTCGCTTGCGATAAAGAGGAGGTCGTTATCCCTACTACCGCCCCTCGTACGGTTCTTATCTATTTCGCGGGGGATAATAGCTTGAGTGGATACGTGAGCCAAAACCTGAGGGCGATAAAGGAAGGGATTGAGCGAGATGGATTGAACAACGGCAATTTGTTGATCTATACGGATAAGCAGAACGAGGCTCCCCAGCTTTTTCAATTAAAGCTGGAAGCGGATACCATCCGGCAGATCGTGCTCGAGACCTACGACTCGAACCAGAACTCGGCCTCTACCGAGACGCTGACGCAAATAATCGACAAGGTACAAAAGGAATATCCGGCGGATAGTTACGGGTTGGTGCTGTGGAGTCACGGAACGGGATGGCTACCTTCGGATATCTATAGCTATCTGCGTTCTTTCGGGCAGGATGGGAAGAATAATTTCATGGAGATCAATGATTTGGCCTCCGCTTTATCGAAGTATCATTTTGATTTTATTTTGTTCGACGCTTGTTATATGTCGTGTGCCGAGGTAGCTTACGCTTTCCGGGGATGCGCGGATTATATTATCGGCTCGCCAACGGAGATATTGGCGAACGGCTTCCCTTATCAATCGATAATGGGGGATATGTTCAAGAAAGATGCGGACGTGGTGGGGATAGCCACCCAATTTTATGAACATTATAAGAATGGCATATATCCATACGCCACAATCTCCGTCATAAAAAGCTCAGCGTTAGATGAACTTGCCACTATCAGTCGTGCGATATTCAAAGATAAGACGGAAACGGATCTTTTCGCCGTGCCCGTGAAAGACTTGCAGATAATGGAATATTTAACCCATAATTATCATGCCTTATATGATTTTGACGATTATATAAGTCGGCTGGCTACGGCAGAACAATATGCCAAATTCAAGCAAGCCCTAGATAAGGTTATTACGTATAAAGCGGCCACTCCAAAGAGTTTTTACTCCTACCCTTATCCGTCAGGAACTCCTTTATCAATCAACAAATTCAGCGGTTTATCCATTTACGTCCCCCAAGAAGCCTTGCCCAAACTAAATGAGTGGTACAAGGATCTTGAGTGGTATAAAGATGTATATCAATGATTAAAACTCATCTCTTAGCCAGCGTTTACCACGAGGGGTATACAGGAATATCAAGAAACCTGCCGCCATTATAGAAATAACCGTAAAGAATACTGCTAATAACATATTTCTCTATTTTAATAATTTATACCCAATCAAAGCAAATACTGTAGCGATAAACATTCCAGTAAATAAAGAATACCAGAATATAGGAGGTCACAGCATGATATCTCTCGTATCCTCCCAGCGGTTTAATAATGCGCTTCCTACTCCCAATACAAGAGCGGCAAAAGTTAATTTTGACAAATCGAAGAAATACTTTGAAGTATTTTCTCTTCTGTTCTTCATTAAATCCTGAGCCGCTTTTCTTTTTTCAATGTTACCGTTATAGTTACTCATAGCAAAAATACTAATATTATTTCACAAATGAACTTATTTCACTAAAAACACTTCCTTATATCGTTTTATCTGTCCTTGAGGATGAACAAGTTCCGCATAGAAAATATAAACGCCGGTTCTCACCTTGGAACCATTCACCGCAAGGCCGTTCCAAGCCAATTCACCTTCTATCCCTAATAAGTCATGATTTACCACCTCACTGATATGCCTTCCGGAGATATCAAATATCCAGGCTCGACAGGTATAGCCGGATTCATCAAGATGGTAGGAGATCGTATATTCCTTCGTTGCCTCAGAATAAACGGGAGACTCTATGCCCGTGACCTCGCCTTCATCTTGCTTTCCATATTGGGAATTCCGATAGCCGGGCGTACCGTATCCCGCCGTGGCCGAAGCCGAGGTCCAATTCATCTCATCCTGCGTATCGCTATCAGGATTAATCCGCTCCAAGGCAATCCCCTTCTCGTTTTTCACGGATGGGGCATGCCATTTAGAGGAATAACGAATCTCATCGATCATAACCTCATCTTCTGTACGAAACAGGACTAGCGTAGCGGAGGTATTTGCCAAGACCGGAAGTTTTAATTCATGCAAAGCATCCGGCGAAGATATCAGATAAAAATCGCTCACTCCTTCTATACTTTTAGTCAGCAACGCATAATCTTGTGGTTCTACCAGAGAGACTATAGAAGATAAAGGATAATGCGTACTCAATGTACCATCGGATTTGCGGGTAGCAACAGACAGTCCAGCCAAAGACAATGTCCGGTCCGAACGATTATAAAGCTCGATATACTCACTCCCTTCCGGGTAAGGATTCGACAACAACTCATTAAAAACGATCTCATTGGGTAAGACTATAATGTCCGTGGGGATACCCGGTTTATGGGGAGTGTCCGGACGATCTGGATCTTCTGGTTCATCGTCAGGAGAAGAGTTTGCGGAACCCGGCGTGCCTCCTCGCTCATCCGTTGATAAATAAAAACCGATTTCAGAACGTTCCCAAGCGATACCGGCTTTCGCTTTCTCATAGGCAATCCGGTCGATCTCCTTACCGGAAGGATCGAATAACGCAAGCTCCTTCCCCGTGTTCGCCAAGGACGCCGGGAATTTATCCAAGGGCATATCTTGTCCCGAATCGTCAATATGTATATCCCTACCAGACCGATAAAGCACGATATATCCATCCGCATCCAAAAGCAAAGCTGTCAATACCGTTGGCTTACTACCATATAAGAATGACCAACCATTTAACTCTATAGCCTTATCCGTCGTATTATAAAGTTCCACATACTCCGTTTCCGGAAAAGCCTTTTGTCCTTTCGGATCAGCCATCACCTCATTAATACGGATACTACCGGCGGGGAAAGAAGGAGCATCCGGCACTTCTGGTTCCTCCGGAGCGTCGGGCTCTTCTTCATATTCTAACCGAATCTCGGTAGAACTCTCCGGAATCTTATTTCCCTCAAGATCCATTAACCCCGAGCACAACAAATCATAACCCATACCAACCTTCAACTCCTTATCAAAGCTGATATTCACATGGATCCGCATATCATCCGCATAGGTCATACGAGAGGCATTACCGATACCCGATATAGAGAATATCGCCTCACGGATATCCACCGGAAGATTATATTGTAATTGGAAAACAGACTCGGTGATCGGTTGGATAGCAAGAAGCCGCGGAAAAACCAACGGCTCATCGGGCTCATTGGGTTCTTCTGGCTCTTCGGGAGTATCCGGCTTCTCTGGTTCTATCGAGATATTATCGGATATAATGATGTAGTTACACGCAAAATCATTTACTCGAGTTTTAGAATAGCGGCATTCAAAACGTAGTTGTCCCCCTTTACATGAAGAAGAAACTTCAGACTCACAACTACCTATCAAGACAAACCTACCCTTCTCTAGCACATATAAGTTCCATATCTTATGATTTTCTAATGTAAGTTTCACTTTCAAATCCACGGCTCCCAACAAGACATCGAGCGCTTTCTCTATTAAGATCTTTGGATTCTTCTCCGTTGCGGTATGTTTCCGAAAAGTTATCGTTTTCTTATTACTGCCGATTTGGACATAATAATCGTTTTTTAATCCAAGCATCCTCTGATCATCTAAATAAACATGTAGCCGGATATGGTTTTGATCGCTTGGTTTGAAATCCATCCGAATCTCAAATTCCCATTCCATTGTAGCGGAATAAACGAGAGGAGTTTCTATGGAAACACTTTTCCGGGTAGGATCCGCACGTGAGACCAGCCATCCGTTCTCAATCACAAAGCAATCTAAATCACCCGTCCAAGGGTTATCCGATGTAATCTCCGGTCCATTAAACGGTTCTTTTAACTGGGGATAAGCGCAAAGCGGAAGTAAAAACGCAAGAATTAATAATAATTGTTTCATAGCTATATCGTTTTAGTTATAAATTTCTCTATCTTTGCACCCTAATAAGTTACAACTGTAAATAATAGGGCGCAAAAGGCAAAAATATGAAAGCCCTTTACAGACAGCAAAGTTATAACTATTTTACATTATTCAAATTAAATCAGTGCTCAAAATGAAAGTAGCAATTGTTGGTGTAAGTGGAGCCGTAGGACAGGAGTTCCTGCGTGTACTCGACCAGAGAAACTTCCCGATGGATGAGCTGGTACTTTTTGGCTCATCTCGTAGTGCCGGACGTGTTTATACCTTCCGTGGTAAACAGTATACCGTTAAGGAACTGAAGCATAACGACGACTTTAAGGGAATCGATGTTGCTTTTGTTTCAGCCGGAGGTGGTACTTCCAAGGAATTTGAGAAGACGATCACGAAACATGGTACGGTGATGATCGATAACTCCAGCGCGTTCCGTATGGACGAGGATGTTCCATTGGTCGTACCGGAAGTAAACCCGGAGGATGCCTTGAATCGTCCTCGTGGAGTGATCGCTAACCCGAATTGTACCACGATCCAGATGGTTGTAGCGTTGAAGGCGATCGAGAACTTATCTCATATCAAGCGTGTTCACGTATCTACTTATCAAGCTGCCAGTGGAGCAGGCGCTACCGCTATGGCTGAGTTGGTAAAACAATATGAGCAATTATTAAAGGGCGAGGAGCCTACAGTGGAGAAATTCGCTTATCAATTGGCATATAACGTAATCCCTCACGTAGACGTATTCACGGAAAATGGCTATACGAAAGAGGAGATGAAGATGTATAACGAGACCCGTAAGATCATGCACTCGGATATCGAGGTGAGCGCTACTTGTGTTCGCGTACCGGTTATGCGCGCGCATAGCGAATCTACTTGGGTAGAGACAGAGCGTCCGATCAGCGTGGAAGAGGCTCGCAAGGCTTTCGCCGAGGCTGAGGGTGTGGTATTGCAGGATGAACCGGCAAACAAGGATTATCCGATGCCGTTGTTCGTAGCGGATCACGATCCGGTTTACGTAGGCCGTATCCGTAAGGATATCAGCAACCCGAATGGTTTGACATTCTGGACCGTGAGCGACCAGATCAAGAAAGGCGCCGCTTTGAACGCCGTGCAGATCGCCGAATACTTGCTAAAGGTGGGTAATATCAAGTAACAGACAACTTTGTAAATTCTATATACGTGGAAGCGGGATCAAGAGAATACTCTTATCCCGCTTTTTTATGCTTAGCGTAATTCCTCCATGCCTTCTCAAAACGTATAAATCAATACGCCCAATACCCGATGGTTGGTTATCGAATGTGTGTCATGAATCCGTCCGCCATCCTGCAAATCCACATTACCATACCATGCGATGGAAGGGCTATATTCAACACCTAATTTCCAGTGCGGAAGATTATACGAAAGTTGCAGGTTGGTCGTAAATACCTGATCTACGTCCAGACCTACGCCATAGGTTTTGCCTACCAGTGCCTCATTCGCTCCCAAGTTCTTCAAATAGCCTAAGAACAAACCCGGTTTCCATTTCTTTCCGTACACGATATTCAACCAAGAAGTAGAGAAAAGATACGGTGAATATTCCTGTTCGCCGGTACGTGGGTCGATAGAGGTGACGCCGTAACCACCCAACATACAAGTTTGCGTCAAGTTAGAAGCCAGCAATGTTTTCGCCATCACCAACCAATTCGCGTCTTGATATTTCACGTGCGCCTCGCCGGATACGGAAGTAACCCGCTCGCTGACTTTATAAATCTTGCCATCCACCTCGTTCTGCGTTCTCGGCACTAACGACAAGATTTCCATACCGGCTCCTACCTGCCAACCGGGTTTCTTATAATCCACCCCGAGATAGACTTCCGGTACGCAACTATTCTTGATATATTCCTCACTCTTTCCATTCGGTCCGGCCGATAGATATTGCAACTGCCATAGAACCGACCCGGTCAATTGCCACCCATTGTCCGTATAACGATAACGAATTTGCGGGCTGCGGTTAAAGGGCTGGAACGGAGCGCCGGTAGAAAGATTCAACATCTGTGGAAAGACCTCGCCAAATAGCGGATGCCATGTCTGTCCGATCAAGACAGCGGACTTGCCCCAATCCAGATTCACATAGGCATGACGGATACGGAGCACCGCCCAATTGCTACCCGAACCCCGGAAATCGGCCTCCAGTTTCAAGGAAGTCTTGGCCGAACCAACCTTCGGTCCTTGTACATCGATTCCCAAACGGGAGTAAAGCAGGTAAAAACTACCGTTCGGACTAGCGTTCAAGTCCTTGCCATCCGCATCCAACGCCACGTCCTTCGGATATAGGTGGAACAAACCATCCACGATCTCGGCGTTCGCACGGGAATTATAGAACAAGTCTCCACGTACCTGTCCGTAAAATTTGTAAGAGAAGTTTTTCTTTTGCGCCTGTACGCATACCGCCATACATAGGCCGATCAAAAGAAGCAAGTTGCGTTTCATTTCCATTCCGGTCAATCTATCTTTAAAAATAATACATCATCAAACCTAATATACGATGATTCGTTATCGCATGTGTTTGCTCGATACGTCCGCTCTCTAAGTCGGTCGTGCCATAATAAGCTGTCGCCGGACAATACTCGAAACCGAACTTCCAATGCGGTAAATTATACGATACGTTTAAGCTGACGGTTATTAATTGATCGATATCCAATCCCATACCATACACCTTATCCGCTGAGACCAAGGACTTCCCGGTTCCCAAATTCTTCGTATATCCGACGAAAACTCCCGGTCTCCATTTCGTTCCGTAGGCGAAATTCACCCATGTCGTAGAATGGCGAAAAGGCGTATATCCCTGCTCGCCCGTACGGGAGTCCACCGAGCTCACCCCGTAACCGCCCAATAAAGCGGTATGATCCAAGGCTGAGGCCATCAAGGTTTTCGCCGCAAAGGTATAGTTTCTTCCGCTATACTTCAAATGTGCCTCGTAAGAGAATGCGGTCATTCGCTCGTTCACCTTAAAAGTTTGCTCCTTCCATTCTGTGGAAGTACGGGGTTTCAAGGAGATCATATGAGCGCCGAGCCCCATCAACCAACCATCCGCAGGGGTAAAATCCGCCCCCACGAACATCTCCGGAATGCAACTATTCTTGATATAATCCTCGCTCATGCCTTTCGGTCCGCTGGAAAGGTATTGTAATTGCCACAACACGGAAGCCGTCAATTGTACCCGGCTATTCGCCTTATACTGGTAACGGATCTGAGGGCTACGGTTGAAAGGCTGGAACGGCGCTCCGGTGGAAAGATTCAAGACATCCGGCATCACGGCGCCAAACAAGGGATGCCACGTGATCCCTACTAATACCGCCGATTTTCCCCAATCCAAGTTTACGTATGCCTGCCGGATACGTAACATCGTATTACTACTGGAAAAACCGCCAAAGTCCGTCTCTATCTTAGCGGAGGAACGAGCCTTGCCGATATCGGGACCCGTCACGTCCAAGCCCAAGCGGGAAGTGAACGTATAGAAACTGCCATTCGGCGTGGCGTTCAAATCCTTGCCATCCGCATCAAAACTCTTATCCAAAGGATAGAGATAAAAGTTCCCATCGATCGGAGCCATATTAGCCCGGGAATTGTAGAAAAGATCTCCACGGACGAAGCCGTAGAATTTGTAAGTGAAGTTTTTTCTTTGCGCTGTCGTAGAAAATAAGGCTAGCATCCCCACGAGCAACAGGGTAATCCGTCTCATTATAATTCAGTTTGTTATTTTTCTTACCTTATAAGCCGCGAATGTATATATTTTTATGGATTCAATTTGAAGAAACGAAATATTATTTGTTCCTTTGCTTCCAAGTTGTAAGCCTTAAAGGTCAAATTAGATTAATATTGTAAACACCAGATAAAGAAAATGAGTACTAAAAAGTTTTTGCTAGAAGAAAAAGATATACCTACGGCATGGTATAATATCGTAGCGGATATGAAGAACAAACCGCTGCCGATCTTAAATCCACAAACTAAACAGCCCTTAAAGGAGGAAGATTTATATCCTCTATTCTCGAAAGGCGTCTCTCATCAAGAAATGAACACGACAGACACATGGATCGAGATCCCCGATGAAGTACGCGAGCTTTATAAGGTATGGCGACCGACTCCGTTGGTTCGTGCCACTGGATTGGAAAAAGCGCTGGATACGCCCGCCCATATCTATTTCAAGAACGAGAGTGTAAGCCCGATCGGTTCACATAAGTTGAATTCGGCCTTGGCTCAGGCTTATTATTGTAAACAAGAGGGTACGACAAATATCACGACCGAGACAGGCGCTGGACAATGGGGTGCCGCTCTTTCTTACGCGGCAAAAGCTTTCGGCTTGGAACTTGCCGTTTATATGGTAAAGGTTAGTTACCACCAGAAGCCCTACCGTCGTTCGATCATGCAGACTTTCGGAGCACAAGTTGTTGCCTCCCCAAGTATGAGTACGAAAGCCGGACGCAAGATCTTGACAGACCATCCTAATTATCAAGGTAGCCTAGGTACCGCTATCTCCGAGGCGGTAGAGTTGGCCATGCAGACACCGAACTGTAAATATACATTAGGTAGCGTATTAAACCACGTTATGCTGCATCAGACCGTTATCGGACTGGAAGCTGAGAAACAAATGGAAATGGCTGGCGAGTACCCTGATGTCGTTATCGGTTGTTTCGGGGGTGGTTCCAACTTCTCCGGTATCACATTCCCATTCCTGCGCCATAAACTAACGGAAGGTAAGGATATCCGGGTTATAGCAGCGGAACCGGCATCTTGCCCGAAACTTACAAGAGGGCAATTCCAATATGACTTCGGAGATGAGGCTGGCTATACCCCGCTAATCCCGATGTTTACGTTGGGACATAATTTCTCTCCAGCGAATATCCATGCGGGAGGTTTGCGTTATCATGGCGCCGGCTCCATCGTCAGCCAGTTGATGAAAGACGAATTGATGAGCGCCGTGGATATCAAGCAATTGGATACCTTCAAGGCCGCTACTTTATTCGCGCAAGCGGAAGGAATCATACCGGCCCCGGAATCATCCCACGCTATCGCCGCGGCTATCCATGAGGCAGAGCAAGCCAAGATCGAAGGTAAACCTCGTACGATCTTGTTCAACTTATCGGGCCACGGCTTGATCGATATGGCCGCTTACGACCAATATCTATCCGGTGATCTAACAAACTATGAGGTAACGGATGAGGAAGTAGCTAACAATTTGAAAGATTTGGAGAAAATCATCTGATAAAAACAAGAAAAGGGGCGATACCAAATCGCCCCTTTCCCTTATTTGTCTATGAAAGTCTTAATTTAAAGTATGTATTATGAGAAAATTTCTTCGTAATTAGTACTCGGGATAATCATGTTCTGGACATTTAAGCTAAAGTTTTTCTTCTTCTTATCCCACATACCGTAATTTGTCTTTATCTCTCCACTTCGATCATCATATTGATAAGTGATCTGATAGAATGGAACCCATTCGTCGTTTGTCCGATCCCAACGAAACGCTTTCTTCTCGGAAACCTTGCCGTTCTCGTTGTACTGGAACTCATATCTTACCTGTTTGTTCAACAGTCCGTTTTCCTGTAAGAATACCACTTTAGAGATAATCTTACCATTCTCCTCTTTTGTATCATATAGATAATCTTTAGGAGACGCTGCGCTTATCGCTAAACTACACATGAAAGTAAAAACTAGCGCAAGAATACTTTTACCCCAAACTGATGTCTTCATACTATTTTAATTTATAAGGTTACTATCATTTTGTACCGCGAAGTAAGGAAGTTTCCCGACAATCACCAAAAGCAAAGTGACAAATCGTTAGCAATATCACAATATTTAACACATTCAAGACCTTCATTCCCTTCGATTCCCCCATGTTTACTGACATATTGTAAACCAAATCGTAAGTTCCCCCGATTTTTAAATATCTATTATTTACCACCAGCCGGATGTAACTTTCAAAAGAAAACTTTAGACACCGCTTTTTTAATAAATTAAAAATCTATTGATTAATAAATATATTCTTACCTTTGCAAAGGCAGAATGCAAATTGATTTCTTGACATGCGACAAATAATGAAACTATTTATCACATCCTTTCTTTTTATCCTATTCTCAGGATGTACAAAGGATGTATATGATCCTTCCGATAAAATTCCGGGAGAAGGTACTAATCCATTCTCAAAGGTAACAATTTCCTCTAATTTCGATTGGTCGATGATACAAATATCCCACCTTACCGTACAATCTTTCGACCCCTATGATGGCACCTATAATTATCTGGTAGAAGTATTTGATAAAAGTCCGGAAGATCAAGATGCGAATCTTCTCGCTACCGGGGTTTGCTCAAAGAAAACGCTTTTCGATAAGAAAATTATCTATCCAAAGGGAGAGTCGGATCAAGTTTACATACAATTGACGACCCCTACCGGATATCAAGTTACCGCTCCTGTCACCTTAACACCGGGTAATGATAATGTCTGTGCTTTCGATTCGTTAGCCGTATCGCAGGAAACAACCGCTACTCCGGTTAGCCGTACCCCGACCCGAAGCGTGTCTTCCACCTATACATTTATAATAGAAGACTCTTTCCCTAATTATGGAGATTATGATTTTAATGATGCCGTGATAAAAGTCCAGATGAAAACTTCCATGAAAGACGATTATGTACAATTCGCCAATATAAAACTGACTTTCCGTGCATTAGGTGGAACTAAGCGGGCCGGAGCTTTCATCCATCTCCCCTGCATAAAGTCCAAAGACATCCAAAAAGCCGAGTTAAATGGCTGGACCACGACTCCAGAATCGGAAACCGAGACTCCGGTTTATGCCCTATCGGATGATATACATGGATTATTCTCTTTTCATGAAATGATTAATACAGATAATGACCTTCCATATAGGGGAAAGCAAGAACGTTTGATCACCTTTTCGTTCGCAGCCGGTGCCTTAAAAGATTTGACCATTGATGACATCGATCTTTTCACGACCGTATTAAAGCGGGAAGGAGAGGTCTTACGCACGGAAATCCACCAACGTAATTATAGCTATACCCCCAAAGGGGTCAGATACCGTTATTACTCAAATGATAATTGCATATGGGCCTTAATGATACCGGATGATTTCAAATACCCTGTGGAACATGCTTTTATTGGTGATGCCTATCCGGATCTATTGAAATGGGTAAGTGGAGATAGCAAACATGTACAATGGTATAAAAGTAAGAATACGGTTGATAAGTGGATTTATACCCGAGAACAATAACAACCTAAAATCCTCCGTAAAATGAAAACGACCGCCATCTTATTTCTTGCCTATCTGGCTTTATGCGTTCAGTGCTCAGTGCCGGAAAACAAGAGCACGAAAAAAGAGATTAGTACTCAGCCGATAAAGGTGGGTGTATTCGATGGGCATGGAGGAGCACAGACCTGTATTTGGGAAACTGTCGCCGCTATCCGGCTGGACCCGGAAATGGAGGTATGTACCATTACTACAGCAGATATAGCTAATAATGTGCTCGATTCGATCGACGCTATTATTATCCCGGGAGGAAGTGGCAAAAGTCAGTACTTAAACCTAGGGACCTTAAATCAACAACGTATCAAGGACTTCATCGCTAAAGGTAAAGGGGCTGTCGGGATCTGTGCCGGAGCCTATCTATTCTCGAATACTCCCGATTACACCTGTATACAGCTAAATGGACAGCAAGCGATCGACATCGAGCATGACAACCGAGGGCATGGATTAGCGAAATTCACCTTATGTGAGGAGGGTAAGAAGATATTCCCCGAATTAGCCAACCGCGATACGAGTTTCGTCATTTACTATGAGGGACCGGTATTTATAAACAATCCGGCTGATACGATCCAAAGCAACACGCTTGCCATCATGGAAAGCGATGTGCATGAGGAAGGAAACGCCCCGGCTAATATGACAAACGGTAAGCCATTCTTCGTAGCCAATAACTACGGGAAAGGGCGTGTTTTTAGTTCCATCGCCCACCCCGAAGGTACTCCCGGCATGATGTGGATGATCCCCCGGATGGTACGTTGGACCTTGAATAAGCCTTTTATCCCTTATCAATCCTCCGCCGTACGTCCAGACCTGTTCAATCATGAATCATTAATGGCTACCGATGATTTAAAGCAGGAAGAAAAAGCCTTTCAAATCCTTTTAAGCGGAGAAAGCGAGCAAAAGGTTGCCGCCTTGGATTGGCTGGAAGCACATCATTCATGGGATGCCAAACGATGGGTACAAGGATTGCTTTATGACGCTTCACCCGCCGTCCGTATCCGGGCAGCCCGGTATATAGCGGATACCCATTACTTACCTTTCTTACCCAACTTACAGGCGGCCTACCGGACAGAAACCGATAAGGCGACCCAAGAAGAGTTAAAGACGCAGCTGGAGAAACTAACAGCCCTACTTCCTTAGGCTAGGGAGATTTAAACTCTCCCTAGATATTCATCTACCGTATAGTTTAAGAAACGATTGAATGGTAATAACAATTTAAAGTCATCCACCGCCTTATCCATCCAATCCGTAGCGTAAAAGAAATTATCCGGCTTATAAGACACCACGCTGAAATCCTTATGCTTCATGATATAACCATAAGGGGAATCCATTGGATAGCCGGCAGGCATGCGTTTCAGCATCTCCCCCTCTAACACCGGGAATGTTTTCTTAAATGTAGGTTCCTCGATAATAGCCGTAAATTCCTCGATATGATCGTATATATCCTGACGAAGTTTCTTTAATAGCGCAGGTGGCGGGCACCATACACCACCGGAAAGCAAGCAACCTCCCGGCTCCAGATGGATATAATAACCACCCCGTTCGCTGGCACGACCACCTTGGGAGATGTAAGCGGCGAAATGACATTTATAAGGAGTCTTATCTGGAGAGAAACGGATATCCCTGTATATCCGGAACAAACAATCTTTCGCCTCCAACCCGGCTACCTCGGGATCGAATAAGGAGATACGACCGATTAAATCCTGTACCTCATCAATAAAAACCTTACGTAGCGCATCGTAACGACTTTTATTGTCTTGGAACCATTCCCGATTGTTATGGCTCCTCAACTCTGTCAAGAACTCTATGATCTGTTCATTCATAACTTTCTATTTTTAATCCTTACAAATGTAAGAAATATTAGAAACTGTAACCCAGATTCAGATAAAATTGCAGGTTATTATTCCGGTTCGACAATCCGAAGTTCGTATTCATCGGACCGAACATACTATTATAGGCATAACCGATGCTGCCTCCCCATACACTTTCTCCCTTGAGCAGGTCGAAGAAATTATCCTCATGGATCGCATAGTTGGCTATCAATGAGATATAGTGCCGCTGCCCGATACGCTGACGTAAGTTCAAACGGACGATCGCCACGGAATTATCGAATATCTCCATCCGATTGATCCCCGCGAACGGTAACTGCTGGGGAAGGTACCTTTCCGGCATATCGCCTCCCACCACATTCAAAAAGGGATAAGCCGGATCTTTCCCGATCAACACGCGACCATCGATAGACGGCAACAGACTCAAATGGGAAGTCAGCGGCAATACTGAAAGGAAACTGAGTTTCAAAGCGGAGAAGAAGGTATGTCCCTTATAAGTCACGAAGTTATCCGTATAAATGGAATAATCCGCTTGCAGAGAAACGCCTTTACTCGGGAAGTAACGGCGGTCCAAGGTTTCCAGATGGGCCTGAGCGAAGTAACTGATAAAGCCTTCCGGTTTTACTTGATACTTTTGGTTTTCCGCCGTATAAAGGAATGAGTTATAATCAAAATACTCATAACGGGCTCCTAGCTTCAACTTGAAATTCAGCCAGTTCATGTCCGAATATCCAAGTTCCACGAAATGGTGGCGATACGTCGTATTTACGATTTTATCCCCCCGGTTATAGACGTCGAGATCATGGTACGTGAACATGTAAGACAGATTGATGTTACGCAAGGAATTACGCTCTATCGCATAGTCCACTCGCCCATACATACGTTTCCCGATCCTTCCCGTTACGGAGAACTTCGAATGGTAACGAGCCCGATTGTCAAAAGTAGCATTCAGCAACAGGGCGACGATATCCTCACTATTAAAATTCAAGCCCACATTAATCGCACTATTTGATTTTTCCTGTACCGTAAGCACCAAATCCTCCTGCCTCTCACCGACCAATTTATAGCTCACATTCGAGTAAAGATTTGTACCGATCACGATAGACATGGCTTCCTGCAATTTCTTCACGGTAAGCAAGCTATTCTCTTTCAAGCCGCTGATTTGCGTCAACCATTTCTCATCACGAGGATCTATACCTTCAAACAAGACACGCCGGATATGAAACGTATCGGTAGGGGCTACCGGATAGGAATGTACTAATCTCTTTCGGTGCATATCCGAACTATCGGATAAAACAATCTTCTTCTTTAAGGCAAGAATCTCATCCCATTGCTTGCGGGCGACTTGCTCACCCCGGTCAATCAAGGTATCCAGGGCCGTCTCCCCAAAACTAGCGGAATTATAAGGGTCTGTATTCGGGCGGAACAACAGATCGGTCTGTTCCTTATTCGGTCCGTATTTCTCATAACCATGCAAGGCGATGATCTGCCCTACGATATCCCAAGGGGTATTTATCCGCTCCAACTGTTTCAAGTCGCTAGTACCCAGATCTACGCCAATAATGATATCCGCCCCCATATCCCGTGCGACATCCGCCGGATAGTTATTCTTGATCCCACCATCTACCAACACCATGCTATCCAAACGTACCGGCGCAAACACGGCAGGAATCGCCATACTGGCACGCATAGCCAACGGAAGACTTCCATGATGGAAAACATATTCTTGCCCGTCCACCACATTCAACGCCACACAAGCGAAAGGTATATTCAATTGATTGAAGTCCACGGAATCATGATAACCGATCGTTAAATCAGAGAAAAGGTTCTGGAGATTTTGACCTTTTATCATCCCTTGGATCGTTATCTCTTTTTTACTCCGGCCAAAAGGAAGGGAAAAGACATATCGCTCGGAATTCTCTTTCTCCGGAAAAGTAAGGTTACTACGTTTCACACGGTCACTTAGCAACATGCTCCAATCCTGCCAACGTACCATGCTATCGATCTCAGCGGCAGTATAGCCAACGGAATACAAGCCACCAACGATAGCTCCCATACTGGTTCCGGCAATATAATCAATCGGGATACCGGCCTCCTCCAATACCTTCAACACCCCGATATGAGCGACACCTTTCGCCCCACCGCCTCCCAGCACCAAGCCAACCTTTTTCCGCTCAGCCATCACAGAAGGCACCAACATCAACCCAACCAACCACAATAAAAGGAACTTCCTCATCTAGATATTCTTTCCGGCAAATGTAGCTGGTTTACTCGAAAACGCAAACGGATTCATCTAGAATAAAACGTATGTTTACCTATATATAAAGTTTATCGCTATCTCATCTATTCTATAAACCATGCCGTGAACTGTATAAACCAAGGCGTGGTCTGCACATTCCACGGCGTGGTTTATACAGTTCACGGCGCTGATTTAAGAATAAATACTTATTCGCTATGGAATGTATAGGTTATCGGAGAACTATTTCAACAGGAGAGGAACATTTTATTTCCGGAACATAAGTGGGCAATAGATAGTATTTGATACAGTCTCCCTAGAATTAATAGGCATTTCTCTCTAAAATCGATTTACGTATTATGAATCAGGTATGTACGTGTTTATCAAAAAATAATATAGCCATCAACTTACTTTTTTCCAGCAAGGTAGCAGCCGGAGCAATATATTACTTTTTCTTTTTCAGCAGCATGACCACAGGATTCGACTCTTCATCCAAGTTTGCGGCGATCTCCTTCAACTTTCCTTTTAGCTGGCCTTTCTCGTAAGCCTCAACTAAGTCCGGGGCATCTAGAGTTTGGCAGATAGCTATTTCGGGGTTTCTTGGCTCTGATGTTAGAGAGACTTCTTCCTTATTGATGAAATCATCATTGTATAGAATATAGCTGAATAAGGCATTTTCTTGTTTATCATACACCAGATCTTCACCAAGGAAACCTTTAAACGTCGTAAAGTCAACCTCTTTTCTCATGGTTCTCATGAAACAGTAGCGATCGGTGATGACGGTTGGAAAAAGAAATACTTTAGTATCCATGGAGGATATGGAAGGGCTTCTTACGATAAAAGGACTCAGATTACCATCCGGCAAGTAATGGAATATGGTATCAGACGATGTATTGACAAGTATCCATTTATCCCGATCCGGAAACGTAAGATAAAATTCCGGCGTAATGATAAACTCCCCTTCTGTTACAACCGGAGTCTCAGTCCCCTTAGAGGGAATTTGGATCTCATGAATGATACGGCCATCTTGTTTGGAAATAATCAAATGACACTCCCGCTTGCCTTTTTCCGATGGATAACTCTTATAGCAAATCAAATGATCACGATCATAATTAAATATATAATTATAATAACTGGTATCCGTGAACTTAAAACTCCTTTTATAGTTTCCTAATAAGTCATAGACACCTATTTTTCTCGCTGGATTATCCTTGACGAATATCTCATCGTTACCCTCATCCAAGACAAGCCCTGTAAGCTGCGTGTATTCCTCACCGCTTTGCCCTAAACGGTTTATCTTCCTTAGTCCCTTTCCGTTTCTATCGAAAACAAGAATATCCCCATCACTGCCCCGATTCGTCACCAGCATGATATCCTTTCCGATCGCTTTCACGGCACCTTTAGTTATAAAATCATCCGTGGTTTCCAACGCGATGTATTCCACGTCCACAAGATCTTGAAGTATCAGTTCCTTTTCCGGATAATCGGCCATGACATCAACCCTTATAAGGTTATCGACAGAGGAAGCGGACCGATTGCCACATCCCATACATCCGACTAAAGCGAGTAGCATAGCCACTGCGTTCGTAGTTAATTTTCTCATTTTTTATGATGTTTAAAGTCTTTCGTTCGATGTCATTTCTTGCTCTTTAGCGCTTTCTCTTTGTTCATCATCCGTATCATCTCTTTTACCTCATCGGATGTCTCCGGCAGTTGTTGGATCAGAGATTGGAGTTCATTTATAGAAAGCTGGCTTTTCCGGTTATCTGGAGCCAGCATGGTTTGCTCCGTGATACCCCGTTTGGACATATCCGAATTTAATGACTCCAAGAAAGGCCGGGTAAAAGTCAAGTTACTCAGATCCGACTCGTTTTTCAACAGTTCCTTCGCGTAAGTCACTTGAGCGAATACACCTCTCTGTAGCTCCTCCGCATTCTTGAATCCGGAGATATCCGGATGGCTATATAGGTTCGCAATCTCACGAAGCAATTCTACACGAGTACCCTTCACCTCCCACGCCCGATAAAGCAGACGAGCCGCCTCCTCTATCTTACCCGAGCTTCTGGCGCTCATGGCACAAATCTCCATGACCATCTCCGATTCCTCCGGCAATTGATTGATCAGGTTACGCAAATCCACGATAGATATCTTGCTCTTTTTCCCATCCGGGTCTATCATAGTCTCCTCCGCCACATTACGGAAAAACATATCCTCATAGAAGGATTGCAGAAGCGCCCGGCTAAACACCATCGTCCTCTCGTCCGCTTTTTTCTTTAAGCTCTCATTCATATAAAGTACCAAGATAAAAAGACCTCGCTGACGATCCTCTTCACTCTGGAATTTAGACACGTCAATCTCACTATACATATGCGAGATCGCCGCTAGGAAATCCAGTCGTTCCGGATTCTTCTTCCATGCCTCATAGTAGAGACGGGACGCTTCCTTGTATCTCCCGTCTTTTTGGTAAGTCTCCGCACGGAAGGCCAATAATTGATTTACCAAGAAACGATTGGGTTCCAATCCCTTTTCCGCCCGGTCAAATAAGTCGTAAGCCCGCTTCCGGTCATACGTCTTACCCAAGGCGGAACCCAATAAGAGGCATACCTCGACAGAGGTCGTATCCTGCTCATATGCCATATCCAAGATATCTACCGAGGGCATATACAGACCGGCATAATACTTCGAGGCTCCCCCATATTTCAAGGTAAGGTAGGTGGAATCACCATCAGCCAACAAACTGGAATAGACAGAATCCGCCTGAACAAATTGTTTCACGATATATAGCCCCAATCCTTTACTACGCAATAATTGACGATTCCCGGGATTATAAAACAAGGCGGTATCGCAAATCGCTATTCCTTCCGATATATAATCCGGGCTACTAGCCCCCATCCGATACAATGAATTCACTAACGCAACCGCCAACCCCGCATTCTCACGATTCAAGTTATACGCCTGAAAATAAGCGGTCGTAGCAGAAGGATATTGTTCCATTCGAGTATAGCAATCGCCAATCGCACGGTATAAGACAGTATTATCCTCATTCTGAGCTTGCAATTTCTCATAGGCATCAACTGCTTTCTCATACTCCCCCAATTGGAAATACAGACGTGCCAACTGATAATTAGCGTAGAAGTTCGAGCTATCGGCGGATAATACCTGATGAAAATATCGCTCGGCATCCTCCGCACGGCCTAAGTTCGTCGCCGTCCGAGCCAAGATGTTTAAGATATCCAAGTTCGTCGTATCCATAGAAAAGCAAAGACGGTAATAGTCATAAGCCTTCTGATACCGAAGCATACCCTCATAAGCCTGCCCGATAGCGTTCATAATCTCATAATTCGAAGAATCAGCTAGTGTAAGGCTATCAGCATGAGCGATCACAGCCGCATATTGCTTACGGTTCACCAAGTCTTGCCAATTAAACTCTTGAGCATTTCCGGGAAAAATAAGGCAACAAAGTAACAGAACTGTAACTAAATTACATTTCGCATTCATATCTGTATATTTTTAAGATTACTGATTAAGCGACCAACATAGCCTCTATTCTTATTTCACTGTAACCGGAAAGTAATAGGCACCGTATATAAGACGCGGACCGCCTTTCCGTCCTGACGACCGGGAGTCCACCGGGGCATCATTCCGATGACTCGCAAAGCTTCCGCATCCAAGGAGGGATCTATTCCCCGTATGATTTTAGGTTCCACGATATTTCCTTTCTTATCTACCACAAACGAACAGATCACACGACCTTGCACTCCCGCTTCCTGCGCATCCGTCGGATACTTTATGCTTTGAGCGATAAACTTTAATAATTCACGATCCCCTCCGGGATATTGCGGCATCACGTCCACTACCGTCAAAGTCTCTTCCTTCATTTCTTCTACCGGACTTTTCAAACGGAACGTAATCGGGACCGTATATTTCACGGCGACCGCCTTTCCACGTTGCATTCCCGGATTCCAGCGAGGCATAGTGTTTATTACCCTTACGGCCTCCTCATTCAATAAAGGAGTCACTCCCCGAAGCACCTCCGGATTATTGACAGAACCATCACGCCCGACGATAAACGAGCAGATTACACGCCCTTGCTCCCCGTTATCCTGGCTCTCTTTCGGATACTTTATATTCGTGGCTATGTATTTCAACAACTCCGCATCCCCACCCGGAAAACTAGGCATCTTCTCTACCACGGTAAATACTTGCTCGTTCATCTCACGGGATTTGGAAGATAAGGACAAATGGGTATTATTTGTCATATCAGCAGCCAAGACCTCTTGGGACTCCCTTCCTTGATAGCTGCATCGCAAAATCGCATTCGCAGGGACCTCCAAAGAGAAAGCCCCTTTCCTATCCGTGATAGTCCCCTCTTTACCGCCCTTCACCACAACTGATGCCCCGATCAAAGGCTGCCCAGTCTCATCAACCAGAATGCCCGTAGCCGTCACCACAGCGTTCGAGACCGTAGCCTCATTCGCCAGACGGACAGTCAAACGGGCTACCGCCTCGATATTACTTAACAGCATCAAGATCCCTACCAATGGAATAAATATCAGATATTTCGTACGTACGATACCCGGGCTCCGCTTCTTGTTCATCATCATAATCCGGTTCTTCAGATGCAGCACATTGAAACTATTATACAAAGTAGTAACGGACTGATGATGAGCCAATCCCAATAAATGGTATTGATAGCTCTTACTATCGTAACCAGACTGGATCACCGTGTTATCCGCCAGATACTCCAGATTATGCCTAACCTCACGCTTCAATAACCATACAAAAGGATTAAACCAGCAAGCCATACACATCATCTCGCTCAAGATCACGTCAATCGAGTGCCATTGGGATACGTGCGTACATTCATGTGTCAATATCTCATCCGTTTCCTTATCCGAATGACTCTCCGGATGCAAGAAGACCATACGGAAAAAGGAGAATGGCCCGGCGGCCTTCCGCAACGCATAAACCGGAGTTTCATGAATAACAACACGCTCACTGGTATGAGCCAACCATAAGATACTGCTTAATTGCACGAGAAAACGTCCGCATAAGAACGCTACGATCCCCCAATAAATAAACCCCAAAGATCCCAACAACCATCCATACCAATCCACGGACGCCGCGGCATCCGCTTTCGCCGTCGCCTCAGGCAACATAGCGGAATACATATAAATCACGTCCGCTATAGGCTCTTGTTGCCTTACCCAATCTTGGATGTTCAGCAAAGGATAAAACAGAGCCAAGCCAAAGAACGCCAGCAAGATCGCACGACGTAGCTTGAAGAACGTGTCCTTATAGAAGAACAACCGGTAGAAGGCGTAAAAGAGTACAAAGGCTACATTTACCTTCAATAAGTAGGCAAATTCCGGTGTCATGGTATGTGGGATTTAGGTTATTCTTTTCCTTTCTCAATCAAATCGATGATATCCTTTAAATCATCCGTAGAGATTTTCTGATCTTTCGCAAAGAAAGAAACCATTTCTTTATACGAGTTAGCGAAATAATTCGTTACCACGCCCCCAAGGAACGTACGTTTATATTCCGTTTCCTCTATCAAAGGACGGTATTCATACGTATTTCCATAACGTTTCGCCTTCACGTACTTCTTTCGCTCCAGATTCTTGATCACGGAAGCGAGCGTCGTATAAGGAGGTTTCGAGTCCTCGTATTTGGCCAGCACATCTTTCACAAAACAAGGACCGATCCGCCAAATCCAGCGCATCGCCTCTTCTTCCTGCATCGTTAGCTTCTCCATAAATCTTATCCTTTTATTTAATGTATATCCACAAAGCTACGAAATAGTCGTAAACGGCATGCGGAAGGCACGTTAATTAACATTAAATAAGAATCACAAGACCTGCAATCGTGAATTATTGCAACTTAAACGTGATCGGCACCGTATATTTCACGGCTACCGGCTCGCCTCTTTGCGTGCCCGGTGTCCAACGAGGCATCATTTGCAAAACTCGAACCGCCTCTTGGTCTAATGCCGGGGAGATTCCTCTAAGGACCTTGTAATTCGTAAGCGTTCCATCCTTCGTTACCACAAACGAACAAATCACACGCCCTTGCTCTCCTTTGTCTTGGCTCTCTTGTGGATACTTTACATTCTTGGCTATAAATTTCAAAAGCTCCGCATCACCGCCGGGAAACTTCGGCATCACCTCTACTACCCTAAATACCTGCTCTCCATTTTCCAGCGTATCTTCGTCCTCCGCTTCCACCTGTACTTGCTCTTGTTTTTCTGCCTTTGTTACATCTGTCGGAACACTTTCTTCTTTTTGTTCCGAAGACTGTCCGCATCCTACGCACATCGCCAAAGCGAACAGGATGATCATTGTGTTCATAATCGCCTTTTTCATTTTCAATCCGTTTTAATGTTATTTATACCGTTATTACACATACTTACCAACCTCTAAGCATATCCGGATATTACGTTGGTTTCGCAAATATACGAAATGCTCGTAATATAAATATAAACAATACATTAATTAACACTAATAGCCATCAAAGGCATAGAAAAGATAAAAGAACACGATTATTTACCGAACAGTTAAAATACACAATATGCCCACTTTGCACGTAAATATTAGTATATGGCTGATATCTAAGCAGTTATACATACACGCCTATTACCGATCCAATTACTATCTATAATAAATCAGATTACTATCAATAGTAAATCAGATTTTCTATAGATAGTAACCATGAATACTATAGCTTCTATCGCTAGATTATTACAAGAAGTACAACCGAGCGATACATATCGAAGTCAGATAAGCGAATAAAACACAAAAACCGGATTGCCCTCCTCTCCTTTTAAGTCCAACTCCTGCGGAATCGTGATCGAGCGAAGCGATTTATATAAGTTTAGCTCATACGGGGTCACTACTTGTACCAGCTCATCTTTTATGACCCTCCCCCAGACCGGGAAATTCCGATAACTTCTCGTACCCTGCATGCCATGTTGAAGGTTCGCATCCGCCAGTTCATAGATAGAACCCGGCATCACACATTTTTCCACAAGTGTCTTTCCCGTCTTTTTATCTACAGAGGCTATATAATAGCCTTGGTTATACAATAAACGGAAATAATAATGTCCCGGAAACTCAATCATATCTTGCACAAAGATATCCTTGGGGTCCTTTTTTTCAATTCGCAAATTACTCATGTCCGTAACATCCAACGAACGAATCACTTCCGCATCCGAGTTTTTCAGATCAAGGACACAAGCCGCACTTATTCGATCCGCCGAGATACAGAAGACCGTATCATTACTACCGGTCTTAAACAACACAGAGTTTTGCGCATCAGAATAAGCGGGGGCGATACTTGTCGTGAACCCGCTCTTCTCATGGGGTAATAAAAAGGAATAAAAATCATTCTTGATCGCTATCGTATCCCCTTTCCTCGAAAATAGGCCTAATCCGAATCCTCCTCCGTTGAAAGGCTGAAAAGGGAATGATATGGCGGCGAAACGATCCTTTCCGATATGACGCATATAGATTACCGAATACTCATGGGTGGATTGTCCGATAAATTCACCTTCCAACGTATATTCCCAAACTCGATTATTACTAAATAAAAAAAGGCGATCATTACGTTCGTCCACTTGGATACATGGCAGAATACCTCTAAATTCACCCGGCCCCTGCCCTTCTTTTACCAACGTCCGGATAAAACGCCCTTGCCGATCGAACAGGACGATACGGGGCTCTTTTACGGGAAGCACATAGATATATCGATCTGTCACGGCATAATCATAAACTCCGTCTATCAACGAGGCATCATCCGTGGTCACCTCTAAAGGGACAAAAGTAACCCCCTTGATCTCATCGCCTAATCCCAATAGCCCCGGTTTATCCATCCCCCCTCTTATATCTGCGGTTAAAAGAGAGGACGCTTCCGTTGGCGAAGAACCGCATGACGCGAAACAAGAAACGACAAAAACACTATTTAAATAAAACAAGATAGAGGCTAACTTTACACTTTTCATAACCATGCTTTTTTGCCTCCAAAAATATCCCGCATATCTCACAAATCACATGATAAATGAGAACAAAAATGAGAACAAACCTGCCAAAACAGCTATAAATACATAATAATCAAAAACTTGAGATAAACTCCACAAATGTCTCCGTAGAACCTTCTTTCTTAAAAATCTTCCGGAATAGACGAGGACGAAGTACCGAACTATTATATTTCAATACCCGTGTGATCTGGTTGGCGGGAACGCCGATCTTCGTAAGCATACAGACCTTCAACTCCGTATCGGAAATAGCAGGATATAGTTTTTTCAGCCGTAAGGTAAAGTCATCATAAGCCTTATTCAACAAAACCTCCAAAAGCTCCCAATCCTCAGAGATAATCTTGCCGGCATCCCGATCGTGAAACTTCTCATAGACCTCCGATTTCCGCAAGATCGCGACAGATAATAAATGCTTACTCTCCTTATTATGAATCGACTCGTTACAAATCTCCAGCCGTTGTTTTTCCAATTGTAAGGAAACCAACATCAACTCTTGATCCTTTTCTTCCTTTATTTTCGTAATTCTCTTTTCCAAAAGGGCGATTTGCCGTTCATTCCCTTCTTTTTCTTCTCGCATACGTTGTTGCTGGCTAGCAATCGAGCGTCGCAAGGCTTCTTCCCTTCGAAGAGCGTTTTCCTGCGTATTTCTCCATCGCCGATAAAGGAGGAAGCAAATAAATAGGATTATGCCGATAATAAATGCGTACAGATAACGCTCCTGTCCCCTTTGCGATAGCATCAATTCTTTCCTATATAAGTCCTCACGAACCGGCCTTACATCATACCGGGAAGTGATCTGATAAATCGATTCTCTCGCTGACAGCGATCCGATAGAATCCCGTAACGCCTCGTATTTCTTGACTTCCTCCAGTATCCGGCCTTGTCCGGCCGTATCATTCAAGAGCTGATATTGGGCACTCGCTTTTCTCAAAAAAGACATAGCCTTGCCATATAATTCCTGCTCGGCGTACAGCCTCCCTATCTGGTTATATAACCGTCCCCAAAATTCGTAATCCCAATTCCCTCCCTCATATTCCAACGCACGTAAATAGCATTCCAAAGCTAGGGACGGTTGATCCATATCCTCATAGACCTTCCCCCGGTAAAACCAAGCTTTGGGTGGCCAGTAACAGCCTCGTGTCGTCCTATAATAATCCGTAGCGATAGAGATTATGGAATCCGATGTATGCCTCAATCCCGCCTCATCCCGTGATTCGGTCCATAACAGACAATAACGGGCTTTCTCTCGAAGCGATAATCCATTGATATCCCTCACTTTCTCTAATAACACCAAAGCACTGTCCGGATGATGCGGAATCAATTTCTCTACCTGCCAGAACAGGTTGCCATGCTTGTCACTCCTATATGAAAAAAGCACAAGAACCAAGATCACGATCGTAAATAATAAGATCGTAAACTTGATCCCTATGGAAAAATGCCGTGGCCCATTCAAATCCTTACGCATATAGGCAAATGTATATAAATTATTCATAAGGAAAGCCTTTTCCTTCCGCATTATTCCATGTGTCGGGACACATGCCCTGACCTCTCCCATTAATGCAGAAATATTTCTTTAATCGTTTGCGCAATATATGGATTTAGCATACCTTTGCGTGATAATTACATAGTTTAAGTAGAAATTTCTAAATACAATTAAATAACTTAAATTATTATCTTATGTGGTTACTTAATTCTTCTATCGGGAAGAAGCTGATAATGAGTATATCAGGCCTCTTTCTTGTTCTGTTCTTATTGTTCCACCTGTCGATGAACGTGACGGCCGTTTTCTCCGGAGAGGCTTATAACATGGTTTGTTCGCTGTTGGGCTCTAATTGGTACGCTGTGGCAGCTACTCTCGTATTGGCCGCAGGCGTTGTGATCCACTTCGTGTACGCTATCATTCTTACCTTGCAAAACCGTAAGGCACGTGGTAACGACCGTTACGCTATCAACGCTCGTCCGAAAGGCGTGGAATGGGCATCTCAGAACATGTTCGTTTTGGGTTTGATCGTTATCCTGTTCATGCTGTTGCACTTCAGCCAGTTCTGGTATAAGATGATGTTCGCCGAATTGATCGGTCATCACGAAGTTGCATTGGGGTCAGCTATGGTATCTCCACAAGACGGAGCCGCTTTTATCAACTATTACTTCCAAGGTAATGCCGTGATCACTGTTCTTTATTTGATCTGGTACGTGGCTTTGTGGTTCCACTTGACTCACGGGTTCTGGAGCGCTATCCAAACAATTGGTTGGAATAATACGATCTGGATGAACCGTTGGGAATGTATCTCTAAGATCGTAGCTACGGTTATTTGCGGACTTTTCGCGATCATTACTATCATCTTCTTCCTAAACGGAGTAGGTGCTTAATTGCAAGCTACAGGTTTTATAATTAAGAACTTTTGAAATTAAATCATTATGTCTGAAATAAATTCTAAAATACCTCAAGGCCCGTTGGCTGAGAAGTGGACTAATTATAAAAATCACCAGAAATTGGTGAACCCCGCTAACAAGCGTCGTTTGGATGTTATCGTAGTCGGTACAGGTTTGGCCGGAGCTTCCGCTGCCGCATCTTTGGCAGAGATGGGATTCAACGTATTGAACTTCTGTATCCAAGATTCTCCCCGCCGTGCGCACTCTATCGCCGCTCAAGGTGGTATCAACGCCGCTAAGAACTACCAGAATGATGGTGACTCTGTTTACCGTTTGTTCTACGATACGATCAAAGGTGGTGACTACCGTGCTCGTGAGGCTAACGTTTATCGTTTGGCTGAGGTTTCTAACTCAATCATCGACCAGTGCGTGGCTCAAGGCGTTCCTTTCGCTCGCGAATATGGTGGTTTGTTGGATAACCGTTCATTCGGTGGCGCTCAGGTATCACGTACGTTCTACGCCCGTGGCCAGACGGGTCAGCAGCTTTTGTTAGGCGCTTATTCAGCGTTGAGCCGTCAGATCGGTTTGGGTAAGGTTAAGATGTACACTCGTCATGAGATGTTGGATGTAGTTAAGGTAGACGGTCGTGCTCGTGGTATCATCGCCCGCAACTTGATTACAGGTAAGATCGAGCGTTACGCCGCTCACGCTGTAGTTGTAGCTACGGGTGGTTACGTTAATACGTTCTTCTTGTCAACCAACGCTATGGCATCTAACGGTTCCGCCGCATGGCAATGCTACAAGAAAGGCGCTTACTTCGCTAATCCTTGTATGGTTCAGATCCACCCGACTTGCGTACCGGTGAAAGGAGACTTCCAATCTAAATTGACTTTGATGTCCGAATCCTTGCGTAACGACGGCCGTATCTGGGTTCCGAAGAAACTGGAAGACGCTAAAGCTCTACAGGCCGGAACGAAGAAAGGTAAAGATATTCCCGAGGCAGACCGTGATTATTATTTGGAGCGTCGTTATCCGGCATTCGGAAACTTGGTTCCTCGCGACGTGGCTTCTCGTGCCGCTAAAGAGCGTTGCGACGCAGGTTTCGGCGTGAACAGCACGGGCTTGGCCGTATTCTTGGATTTCTCCGACGCGATCAATCGCTTGGGTAAAGAGGTCGTTAAGCAGAAATACGGTAACTTGTTCGATATGTACGAAGAGATCACGAACGATAATCCATACGAGACTCCGATGATGATCTACCCGGCATTGCACTACTCAATGGGTGGATTGTGGGTTGACTATGAGTTGATGACCTCCATTCCGGGTCTGTTCGCTATCGGTGAGGCAAACTTCTCCGATCACGGAGCGAACCGTTTAGGTGCTTCCGCTTTGATGCAGGGATTGGCCGATGGTTATTTCGTATTACCATACACGATCCAGAACTATTTGTCCGACCAAATCCAAGTTCCTCGCTTCAGCACGGATCTGCCGGAGTTCGTCGAGGCAGAAAAGGCCATCAAGGATCGTATCCAAAAATTGATGAACGTCAAGGGTAAAGAAACCGTAGACACTATCCACCGCAAACTAGGTCATATCATGTGGGAACATATCGGTATGGCACGCGACGCAAAAGGTTTGCAAGAAGCTATCCAGATGCTGAAAGACTTGAAGAAAGAGTTCTGGAGCAACGTATTCATCCCAGGCAACGCAGACAACTTGAATACCGAGTTAGAGAAAGCATTACGTGTAGCCGACTTTATCGAGATCGGTACATTGATGGCACACGATGCTTTGGACCGCGCTGAGTCTTGTGGTGGTCACTTCCGTACGGAGCACCAGACAGAAGAAGGTGAGGCCTTGCGTCATGACGATAAGTTCATGTACGTATCTTGCTGGGAGTACCAAGGCGAGGACAAAGATCCTGTCATGTTGAAAGAGGATTTGAACTATGAGTTCGTTGTTCCTCAAACACGTAACTACAAGAAGTAATAATCATCAATCTCAGAAAAAATTAGAATCATGGATAAAGATATAAGTGTAACACTTAAGGTTTGGCGTCAGAGAGGTCCGAAGGAGAAAGGACAGTTCGAGACATACAAAATTGAGAAGATCAATCAGAGTGTCTCTTTCTTGGAAATGTTGGATATCTTGAACGAGCAGTTGGTCAACGAGGGTAAGGAACCGATCGTATTCGATCACGACTGCCGCGAGGGTATCTGTGGCATGTGTTCATTGTATGTAAACGGACACCCGCACGGACCGGCAACTGGAGCTACGACTTGCCAGTTATATATGCGTCGTTTCCACGATGGAGAGACGATCACGATCGAACCGTGGCGTTCCGCAGGTTTCCCTGTTATCCGCGACTTGATGGTAGACCGCTACGCTTACGACAAAATCATCCAAGCGGGTGGTTTCACATCTGTCAACACAGGTGGTGTACCCGACGCTAATGCGATACCTATCCCAAAGAAGGACGCAGACTTAGCCATGGACGCTGCCGCTTGTATCGGTTGTGGCGCTTGTGCCGCCGCTTGTAAGAACGGTTCAGCTATGTTGTTCGTATCCGCTAAAGTTAGCCAGTTGGCTTTATTACCTCAAGGTAAGGTAGAGGCTGCCCGCCGTGCGAAAGCAATGGTCGCTAAAATGGATGAACTTGGCTTCGGTAACTGTACGAACACACGCGCTTGCGAGATGGAGTGTCCGAAGAACATCTCCGTTAGTAACATCGCTCGTTTGAACCGTGAGTTCATTTGCGCTAAGCTACAAGACTAATATTTGATTAGTATATCATGGAAAAGGCGTCTTTCTCTAAAAGAAAGGCGCCTTTTTATTTTTGTTATATGTTGAAAAACATAATTTAGCACTACAGATCTTGACAGGAATTGAAAAGTCCGTATATTTGCATCGTGGTTTTTTCATAATAGTATTAGATTTAAGGTTAACAAAGTTTGGTTAGGGCTTGTCGTGAGACAGGCTTTAATTGTTTATAGACCTACCTTTTAAACATGGACCACAAAATACTGCAAATAGAGATTGTTTAGCGTCATTTTATCGTCGATCTTTGCCTTTAAAGATCATATAGTATATGCTAATAAGTATTTTATTTGGCTTCTTATGTTATTTTCTCCGGGTGTTGATCAAACACAAGGAAAAAATCATGCGCCAGATAAGACAAATGGTAAAACAAAAATAAAATGGACAAAAAACGAACCACCAGTTCTTTCAGGGCAATGAGCACGGAAAGAAAACTCGAGTCGATCTTCCTTTTCGTAACAGGCCGATGCAACGCCAAATGCGCGATGTGCTTCTATGCCCAAGAAATGGATAAGAAGCAACCCGACCTCACTTTCGATGAAATCAAGAAAATATCAGAAACCGTTGGGCAATTCAACCGATTATGGATATCCGGGGGTGAGCCTACCCTGCGTGAGGATCTACCGGAAATATTGGAGTTATTCTACAAAAACAACCATATCAAAGATGTGAACATCCCTACGAACGGCTTAAAACCAGACCGGATCGTCGAATGGGTAAAACGGTTCCGCCAGAACTGCCCGGATTGTAATATTAACGTAAGCCTTTCCTTGGATGGTTTCGGTACGACCCACGATACACAGAGAGGCGTACAGGGAAACTTCTATAAGGCACTGGAAACCCTGCGTAAGATACAGGAGAATTTCGGAGACGACGGCAAGGTCCTGAAAAATATAGCAACCGTTATCACGAAATACAATATAGACCAGGTAGAAGACTTCATGACTTGGGTATACGGACGTTTCCGTACCTCCACACATACGATTGAGGCCGCCAGAGGCATGACCCGTGACGATGGCGTGAAAATCCTAACCGAGTCAACGCTACGCAAAATACAAGATGACATATCCCCTATCTATTCAGCTTATGCGGATCGGATGGTAGCGGATACCACCGGCTTAAGGAGACCGATCACACGCTTCTTCTATCTCGGCCTTATACGTACCTTATATAATGTGCGTGCCAGCAACATAGATCACCCGACCCCTTGGGGGATGGATTGTACGGCCGGAGAGACTACCTTGGTAATCGACTACGACGGACGTTTTCGTGCCTGCGAGTTACGGGAACCGCTCGGAAATATAAAAGAGTATGGTTGCGATATAAGTAAAGTGATGAATAGCGAAGCGATGAAACTGGAAATAGCCGCTATCGGACATGGGTATAAAGCCAACTGTTGGTGTACGCACGGCTGCTGGATCACCTCATCCGTCATTTTCAATCCACGTAAGATGATTCGCTCCGTATATAAAGGATACCGGGAAACGAAACGATTGAATCATCCCTTAGCCATCAATGAGCAGAAACTACAAACGATGGAAGCCAAATACCATCTGGACATCGAGCGTTTGCGTCAACTGAATATCCGGTAAACAAGACCCTCATAGCCCATAAATAAACGTAGCATGAAAATACTATTAGTAACCAGAGGCTCACAAGGCGACGTCCTTCCTTATTTGGCCATAGCGGCCGAATTGGAAAGACGCGGTCATGAGGTGACCATCAATCTCCCTCAAATATTCGAGGAGACCGTTAAACCCTACGGATTTAAATACGTATTGCAACAGTTTGACGATATCGGCGGCATGATCGATAGCGCAGCGCAAAACTCACATAAATTCCGGCCATTCCTTAAATGGATGCGGAACGTGATCGATAAACAGTTCGATCAATTGATTCCCCTACTAAAAGAGCATGATATTTTAGTATCGACCAACTCGGAATTTGCTGTCGCAAGTATCGCCGAGTATTGCAAGAAACCCTTGATACGTACCGCCTACGCCCCGTTCTTGCCGGGTAAGAAGATTCCCCCGGCCGTATTGCCATTTCCCAAACCCAACCCGATCATCACTCCCGCTATCCTATGGAAGTTGATGAACCGGATGACCAATTTCATGGTCAAAGACACGATCAATAAGAACCGGGCTAAATACGGACTCGCTCCGATCCGCAATTTTGGCTATCACGCGGGAGAGCGTTCATATAATTACTTGCTTTTCAGCCAGCACCTAGGAAACGTAGATCCGGACTGGACGTTCGAATGGTCGATCGGAGGCTATTGCTTCAATGACACTTTTCAATATGATGAGAAGGCTTACGAGGAAATGATATCATTCGTCGACAGCGCTCAAAGCCCTATTATCTTTTTTACCCTCGGGAGTTGTAGTTCCAAGGATGGTAACCGTTTCAGCAAAGCCTTGGTCGATATTTGCAAGAAACATGATTATCGGCTCATCATCGGTTCCGGTTGGGCAAAGACAGGAATCACCTTACAAGCGGATAAACATTTATTCTTAATGAAGCAGCCGGTTCCGCATAATTTGATATTTCCGCACTGCGACGGCGTTATCCATCATGGAGGTTGCGGCACGACCCATAGCGTAGGAAGGGCGGGAAAGCCCCAATTAATCACTCCGTTGATTATCGATCAACCCTATTGGTCCTATCGAATCCACCAATTAGGGTTAGGGCCGGAAGGGGTTAAGATAGCGAAAGCGAGCGAGCAGGAGATCGAACGCAAGGTTTGTGATCTGGTCACCAATCCGCTTTATAAGAAAAATGCCGCTCATATAGGCGAGATGATCCAAAAAGAGGGAGGTATAAAGAATATATGCGACTCTATCGAAAGATTTCAATGAGGCATAAGTTCCTATTAGATTTTATTACATGTTACAAAACACAATTTAGCACTTAAACTATTGACAAATAGCGGTAACTCCGTATATTTGCATAGTGGTTTTTTCATAATAGTATTAGATTTAAGGTTAACAAAGTTTGGTTAGGGCTTGTCGTGAGACAGGCTTTAATTGTTTTATAAGGTCTGCTTCCCGCAAAGCCCTTCGATTACATCAGAATAATCCGATGCGTCAATAAAGTTGATATCTTGTCTTTTAAGATCTTCCCATTAATCGGTTTCGCCGTATAGGCATCAAATCCACTATTAATGATCCGTTGCTCATCTTGGGCGAAAGCATAAGCCGTCACCGCAATAATAGGCACGCTAGCAGAAACCTTACGAATCTCTGCGGTAGCCTCGTATCCATCCATGACCGGCATCTTTATATCCATCAAGATCAACTGCGGTTTGTGCTGATGAAATAGCTCCACAGCCTCCTTTCCATTCCATGCATGAATCAATTTATATTCAGGCTTCAATATAGACTCAAACAGGCGATAATTACTGGAATTGTCCTCAGCGATCAAGATCGTAACCTCACTTCGGGCGATCTTCTCCAAAGTAACAGGCTTCTGCTCTTCACTAGAAAATAATTCTTTCTTCGGCTGAAAAGGCAATGTAAACCAGAACTTAGAGCCTTTCCCTTCCATAGAATCAACCCCGATCGTTCCTTTCATCTGGGTAACAATCATCTCGCAGATGCTTAAACCCAGTCCTGTTCCTTGAGCGAAAGTATTCAGTTTTACAAAACGTCCGAAAATATCTTTCCGCTTATTCTCCGGGATTCCGCAGCCCGTATCCTCTACATAGAACCACAACGTATTATCATCCTTCAACTTATAGCCAAATAAAATCGATCCTGCCAGCGTAAATTTCATGGCATTGTTCAACAGATTGATCATCAGTTGAGACAGACGATTTCGATCCGTATAAATCACGCAAGGCTCCAGATAATCCTTAAATGAGATCTGTACATCCGGATTCTTATTCTTCAAATGAGCCGATTGCTCCAAATCCCTCAATACAGCGTTAATATCCACATAGTCATAAGTAAACTCCAAGGTACCCGCCTCGATCTTTGACAAATCCAAGATATCGTTTATCAACTGCAACAATAGGGAATTATTATTCTCGATAATATCAGCGAATTCCTTCTTATCCTCAAGGTCATCGGTCGAGGCAAGGATATTAGAGAAACCTACGATCGCATTTAACGGTGTACGTATCTCATGGCTCATATTTGCTAAAAACGCTGATTTCAATTTATTCGACTCTTCCGCCTTATCCCTAGCCATTCGAAGGTCATGTTCCAATTGCTTACGCTCGGTAATAGATATCGTAGAACCGATCAACGCTTTCGGTTCACCGGAAGCATCATATTCAGCCATTACCTGTATCTCCTCCCACTCATGGCGATCTTCTCCCGGAATCAACCGCTCCAGACAATATTCTTTTCGTACTTTCTTTATTTTCCCATTACACAAATCATCGAAAGCCTTTTCCACGCAAGCCCTGAAAGACGGGTGTATCTTGCTGAAATATTCCTTCAACGAAACCTCATGGGTATGTATCTCGGCAGTCTCTATATTATCTTCCGGATGTACTTTCGACTCATAGATAATCTTCCCTTCAGCCAGATTATATCGCCACGGTAAAAGATCTGCCGCCTCTAACGCCATAGCCAGCTTATGATTCATGGCTTTCAAATGCGTCTGGAATTTATGGATATCCGTAATATCAATAAAAAACGCGTCAACTACATTCTCTTCCGAGGTAGGCATGATGATAATCGTATAGTAAAGCCCTGTCGGCTCAAAATAATACTCACAAGTAAAGGATTTCCCACTCTCCAGAACTGTAGGCACAGCCGATAGAAGCAAAGGATAACTTCCCCCAATTAAATTAGCGATCTCTTTTCCATGCTTATTTACCACGAAATCTTTAGGAGCGATTTTTTCCTCGAAAGCATGGTTTACATCCAAAACCTGCACATCGATTTGCGTACCTTCCCGAATCAGCCGCTGCCGTATATAAGGCAATGGCATATTATTAAATAAATCACGGTAACGGGATAATAGCCTCAACTCCACTTCCTTCATCTTTTGCTTAGAACGATACACGTAATGCCACGCTAAAAACACGACTACCAGAAAGAAAATCAGAAAGCCTAATAGCGGCATCCAATATTTTTCTAAAAAAGAGGGAGGCGCATTCAAATAGATCGCATCATGTGGGAAATTATCTTCATTAGACATCGCGCTCATCAGCGAAACATAATTCAAGTATTTATGAGGATCATCCACCGTTGAAACCGGGATCTTGCCCATATCTTCACCGTTATAAACTTGCTGTAGCAAGGGAATTAGAGCTGTCTCAATCGTTTTAGAGCTATTATAATATCCACCAATCGTATATCCTTCTTCCACGCCCATATCATATAAAGAAAAAACAGGATGCCTAGAAATGCCGTTTATACCTTGATACAAAGTACTATATAATAACGAGTGATTCAAGAAAGGTTTCTCGGTAATCCACGAGTAATACATCACGGCCGTCGCTCGATGTGGGTCTTTCTCCGACAGAACCGCCATTAAACTATCCATGGAGCAAGAACCCTCCGTATAAAAATCCACTTTCCCCTCAGGGAAAGAAGTTTCCATATGTTTCTCCATCTCATCCCGAAGCCATGTGGAGACATAACGTCTGTCGGATATGAAAATCAGACGTTTCAAACCCGGGATTAATTCCTTCACCAAGTCGATCGAACCTTTAACATAATAAGGGATAACCAAGCCCGTAGCGTTATACCCCTTAACCGCCTCTTGTAAAGGAATCACCCTATCAGAGGAATGCCTCTGATTAAAATAACATTCATTTTCTGCCATTTCCCCCGTCTCCGAACAGACCAGAGTGGGAATATCCCCCCATTTCTCCCGGATCTTATCCCGCATAAAAGCCCATCCATTTACGCCTAAGTAGATAATTCCATCCGGCTTCTTCTTGTTAGCTTCAAAGAAGACCTCTTGTTTCTCTTTTAATTTCTCTGGCGTATCAACCAACATCACGCTTATATGATCTATCCGGAGAGTGTACTCCTCCGGGGTAGCGAACTTCGAGATCATGTTTAATAAATTACCAGACCAACGTTCGCCATCCACATATGAATTTATCACCAATACATACGATTCCTCCTTGACCGGATATGAAGAACTCCCATAAGCCGGAGTCGGCATACCGGCTATCAAGCATAAAATCAATCCAAAATAAAGTATTATTGCCTTTAAATTTATAATATTTCGTATCATTCCCTACATTCCTCTATTGCAGTTGTAAAGACAAAGATATTCCTTAATTATCAACTAATCTTATCAAACTAGTTTTTTTATCAAGTTTTGGTGTCAAATTCACGTTTCTTACAAACTAAAGGCTTTTTTAATCGGGATTATTCGGTTATTTACCGATACTCGTATAGAAATCAGCGGTATTTACTTGTGTATAGAATGACGAACCCGTACATTTGATAAAAAACAAAAAAATGGAACTTATGGATATGAAAGATTATGACATCGATTTTAAAGAGAAGAGGACAAGCGGGTATCTGATCGCTACCTTATTTATCATTGTCGGTATATTATTTTTACTGCGGAATCTAGGAATGATAGATCCATCCTTATTTGACTTGCTTGTATCTTGGCCGATGCTGCTTGTCGTGTCGGGCATCTTTACGATTTTCCACCGTAATCCGGTAGGAGGTATGCTCCTCGTAGGCGTGGGAGTCTATTTCCTTTTCCCGCAGTTAAATTGGATCACGAACGATTTTTTACGTGTATATTGGCCGTTAGGATTAATCCTGTTAGGATTGGTCATCATGCTGAAGCGGAAAGATTCTATCCGCACGAAAAAGCATAAACGTCCCTTTAACCATCCCCCTTTCGGGCACAGAAAGCCTAACGATGAGATCAACTACGAGACAGATAACGGTTTCGTATCGGTTGACACCACTTTCAACTCGGTAAGGCACATCGTACTGGACCCCGTATTCAAGGGGGCGGACATAGACGTATCTTTCGGCAATGTGATCCTCGATCTTAAAAAAACAACATTAGAGGCTGATGAAACCATCATAAACATAGATAGCTCCTTCAGCGGCGTAGTAATATATGTCCCTAAAGGATGGCTGGTTCGTCTAAAGGTTGATTCCTTCTTGGCTGGATGCCAAGATATGAGGGACCTGACAGAAACAACCGACATGACGCACACGTTGTATATATGTGGAGACTTGTCGTTCAGCGGCCTTGAACTAAGAGACTAAACTCATCATGCAAGAACATCCTATTACAACATCCATATTACATAAAGGGCTGGGAAGCCTATTATTACTTTTAGCCATAGCGATCCAATGCGCATTATTAACTCTTTATGGCGATCTTCCGTTGAGCATCACTTTGATCGATAGCTTACTTTCCATCGCATTGTTCGCCGTAGCGGGATATTATCTTTGGTATGTACAATGTACGTTACATATCATGCAAGCACGAGTGGCTTTCGCCGTACTCGTACAAATCGCTTGCATAGCCGGATGCTCGATCTTGCTACAAATATTCGGATTGGAAGATTGGGAGGAATTCTCGATCACGATTCCTTTTCGATTCCTGTTCGGCCTAATGGCATGGATCATTCTATCCCAATGGTATGCCAGTCGGGAAAGAAAGAGTGAGGCGGAACCTATCGTGAGACAAATGGAGGAAAAGACGGCACCTCCCCCGACTACCGTTCCGGAGGAGATTCTAGATCGTATATCCGTAAAAGACGGGGCACGTATTCATATCATCCCGATAAAAGAGATATTCTATTTGCAAGCATGTGGCGACTATGTGACCTTATTCACCACTTCCGGTCAGCACGTAAAGGAGCAAACCATGAAGTATTTCGAGCGAAGCCTTCCTTCTCCGGAGTTCGTTCGTATACACCGCTCTTATATCGTTAATACGGAACAGATATTGCGAGTAGAACTATTCGGAAAAGAAACCTATCAAGTACGATTAAAGGATGGAACATATCTTCGTGCCAGTAGCGCTGGCTATAAGCTACTCAAAGAACGTCTTTCCCTTTAGCAGTCCTATAAAAGGGACCTAATCATCGTTAAAATTAGAAGATTTTGATTGTAATATATAGAGTTTTGTGTTGTGTAACACTTTTTGGCAAGCATAGATATGTTACTTAACATATATTAGTTGCAAAAGACTTGACAAATGGTCTTGACGAACGTATCTTTGCATCGTGGTTTTTTCATAATAGTATTAGATTTAAGGTTAACAAAGTTTGGTTAGGGCTTGTCGTGAGACAGGCTTTAATTGTTTATAGAGGTTTGCTTCCCTAGATTTACATATAACTATAAAAAAACGGCCACCCCTAAAAAGAGGCGGCCGTAATTATTCTTAATGAAAGAACCTACTCTTTGACAATCCTTGTAACTTCCAAATCAAAGATCAAAGTCGTATAAGGCTTTATTATGACACTTCCCGAAGCACTCCTTCCAGCCGAACCGTATCCCATCTGTTGAGGAATCCAAATCTCCCAACGATCTCCTGGGTGCATATTCTGTAACGCTGTAGCAAAACCATCTACCATCTCAGAAACAGTAAGTTCGGCAGGGGCACCTGCCTCAAACGATTTATCATCAAAAACCGTTCCATCAATAAACGTCCCTTTATAATAACATTCCACCTTGCTCGTATAATAAATCGGCTCCTTACTCTCTCCTGTCTTCAAGACCTTGTAAAGGATAAATCCGGCATTACTTTGAGAACTCAATTGCTCGAAACCCGGAACCAGCATCTGGGCTTGAAAAGCCTCCTCATTCTGGACCTTCCAAACCTCATCCACCTCTAGTGCCTCATCATCATCCCCACAAGAGGTGATCATGAACACGCAAAACAACATCAACGCGATATGCCAGTACTTCTTCATTCGTTTACTCTATTACCTTTTTCAATAAATTCTTCATGCTCACCTTCTCCGTGATAATATCGTGAAGCTTATCGATGCTTACGCGCTCTTGCTCCATCGTGTCACGGAAACGGATCGTTACGCAATTATCCTTCAAGGTGTCATGGTCTACCGTAATACAATACGGGGTACCGATCGCATCCTGACGGCGATAACGCTTACCAATAGAATCCTTCTCGTCGTATTGGCAACGGAAGTCGAAACGCAACATATTTATAATCTCCTCAGCTTTCTCGGGCAGGCCATCTTTCTTCACCAATGGCAATACGGCCAACTTGATCGGAGCCAAGGCTGCGGGCAACTTCAATACCACACGGCTCTCGCCATTCGCCAATGTCTCCTCGCAGTAAGAACCCGCCATGATGCTCAAGAACACACGGTCTACACCGATCGAGGTCTCGATTACATACGGAGTGTAACTCTGGTTCAACTCCGGATCGAAATATTGGATCTTTTTACCGGAAAACTTCTCATGCTGACTCAAGTCGAAATTCGTACGGCTATGTATACCCTCCACTTCCTTGAATCCGAACGGCATCTCGAACTCGATATCCGTAGCGGCGTTAGCGTAGTGAGCCAACTTCTCATGATCGTGATAACGATACTTCTGATCTCCCAAGCCAAGAGCTTGATGCCATTTTAAGCGAGTAGACTTCCATTTCTTGAACCACTCGATCTCCTCACCCGGACGAACGAAGAATTGCATCTCCATTTGCTCGAACTCGCGCATACGGAAGATAAACTGACGAGCCACGATCTCATTACGGAACGCCTTACCGATCTGGGCGATACCGAACGGGATCTTCATACGGCCAGTCTTCTGCACATTCAAGAAGTTCACGAAAATACCTTGAGCCGTCTCCGGACGAAGATAAATCTTAGTCGCTCCATCAGCGGTAGAACCCATATCCGTAGAGAACATCAAGTTAAACTGGCGAACCTCCGTCCAGTTACGAGTTCCGGAAATCGGGCAAACGATCTCGCAATCCAAGATCAATTGGCGAAGATCCTCGAAGTTAGACTCGTTCATCGCCTTACTATAACGCTCATGAATCTCATTCCATTTCGCTTGATGCTCCAATACACGAGGATTCGTCTCACGGAATTTAGCCTCATCGAAAGCGTCACCGAATTTCTTTGCGGCTTTCGCCACTTCCTTATTCATTTTCTCCTCGATCTTGCCCAAATGGTCTTCGATCAAAACGTCCGCACGGTAACGTTTCTTCGAGTCCTTGTTATCGATCAACGGATCATTAAAAGCGTCAACATGGCCGGAAGCTTTCCAGATAGTAGGGTGCATAAAAATAGCGGAATCAATACCCACCACATTCTCATGCAGCAAAGTCATGCTATCCCACCAATATTTCTTTATATTGTTCTTTAACTCAACACCATACTGGCCATAATCGTATACCGCTCCCAAACCGTCATAAATCTCTGAGGAGGGAAATACGAAACCATACTCCTTACAGTGTGAAACTAATTTCTTAAATACATCTTCTTGTGCCATAATCTAATAATTTGCCAATTTTGTTAATATGCCAATGTGCCAATGATAAGTCCATCGGAGACCCGCCTGAGTGGCACATTAGCACATGGTCTCCTTTATGAGGTTACAAAGTAAATGATTTTTTCCGTAACTATAGAAAGTTTTGTATATTTACGACGTAAATCATTAGTGTTTGCGCAAACAGTATAATTTAAACAAGATAATACCATGAAATCAGAAGAAATCTCACGCCGCTCGTTCCTTAAGCGAGCGCTAGCCTTATCGGCAGTATCGGCCATCCCGTCGTTCTGGACACCCGCCCACGGACGTGTTCTACCTACTTCCCCGCTAATCAGCGCTAATGACCGGGTAAACATTGCGTTCATCGGCATCGGACAACGAGGGGGCGAGATCGCCAAGGAATTGTATAACACAGGTCTGTGTAACGTAGTAGCTCTCTGCGACGTGGACATGGGAGCCCCTCACACGCAAGAGATTATCAACATGTTCCCGAAAGCGGCCCGTTTTCAAGACTTCCGCACGATGTTCGACCGGATGGCGGACAAGATCGATGCCGTAAGCGTAGGTGTGCCGGATCATTCCCACTTCCCGATCACGATCGAGGCGATGGCGCACGGCAAACATGTATATGTAGAGAAACCGATGGCCCGCACGTTCCAAGAAATAGAGATCATGATGCGTGGAGCGAAGAAATACGGCGTTGTCACCCAAATGGGTAACCAAGGACATTCCGAGGCGAACTATTTCCAATTCAAGGCATGGAAAGAGGCCGGTATTATCAAGGATGTTACCGCCATTACCGCCCATATGAATAATCCGCGTCGCTGGCACGGATGGAACCCGAATATTAGGCATATGCCTATGGGAGAACCGGTTCCCGAGACGATGGATTGGGACACATGGATCGGCGTAGCTCAATATCATGATTACAACCATGACTACCATTTGGGACAATGGCGTTGTTGGTACGACTTCGGAATGGGTGTCTTAGGAGACTGGGGAGCGCATATTTTGGATACGGCACATGAATTCCTAGATTTAGGATTGCCTACAGAAATAAATCCGCTTTATTTGAAAGACCATAACCCGTTCTTCTTCCCGATGTCATCCACCCTTTTGTTTAAATTCCCGGAAAGAGGGAATATGCCGGCCGTGGATATCACTTGGTACGATGGACTGGACAATATCCCCTCCGTCCCGGAAGGTTACGGTGTTTCCGAGCTCGACCCGAATATCCCGACCGTAGCCGGCGGCAAGATACAACCGGCGAAGTTGAACCCGGGCAAGGAAATCTACTCGAAAGAATTAACCTTCAAGGGTGGTTCTCATGGAAGTACCTTATCTATCATCCCGGATGAGAAAGCGAAAGAGATGGAATCCCGCTTACCGGAAGTGCCGAAAAGCCCGTCTAACCATTTCGCGAACTTCCTGCTAAGTTGTATGGGAAAGGAGAAAACCCGCTCACCGTTCTCTATCGCCGGCCCATTAAGTCAGGTATTCTGTCTCGGCGTATTAAGCCAGCGCTTGAACCGCAAGCTCGTCTTCGATCGTGACACGAAACAGATCACGAACGATCCGGAGGCGAATAAGATGCTATGTGGAGTACCGCCTCGCAAAGGATGGGAACAATATTATACCATTTAATTGAAACATGGAGAATTGAAAGTTATTCGCTCATCGCTTTAACTTTCAATTCTCTCATATAGTTTATAAGCCTATTTGCTACAACATCTACAACTATCCCTGCATTCATCTGGTCTTAGGATGATTAACTAATGGTGGTAGATAAAAAACATCTACAATTATCTAGCTCTATCTACCACTATTTACCGCTATTTACCACTATTTACCACTTTTCCATCACCTAACACAACGCTCCTCCACACTCACCATATAGCATTATCCGATCTCCTTTCAACACGGATAAAATATTAACATCTAGCCATTTGTAGTTTTTTAACCTAAAAAACAAAAGTTTTCCCATATGAAAACAAAAGTTTAATAAGCGGAAAACTTTTGTTTCTCTATAGGGAAACTAAAGTTTCCTCAGTATGAAACTTTTGTTACCTCTAAGAGAAACCCACTTTTGCTTTTAATCCCTACGCTACGCTCTGCATTTTTTGTTATATTTATGGCAAATATAGAAAACCATAAGAACTAAAAGAATTTTCAAATTACCGGAGGAAAAGTACAAGGAGTGAGAACAACTACGGAAGGGGTCTTATTGTATAAGGGTATTTCATGAAGACCGGAAATCCGAACGAACAAGGATTGGACGAATAGGCACCCTATACGAAGGAAAAAACATTCGTGATGACATTCTATATCGAATAAAGTCATCACGAACGCCTTCAAATATACTCATAGGACTCCGAGAAACTCGACTGGGAGCTAGAAGAAGCCAATTCTTCAGAGACTAATTGAAGCAGATTGCCATTCTGATCATAGGACTTCGTGATCCGACGAAGCTCTATGGATTCTTTTTCTGTCGGAAGGTCGGCATAAACCATGATCTCCATGTTCAATCCGTTCTCATTGCGATACTCGCTATATCGGAGAACCTCGGACGTTTCGGGATCACGAATCGTTTCTTTTGTCAACAACCCTGCCTCATCGTACTCATAGTCCGTATAAGTAAGCTTCCGACCGAGTTCGTCGTACTCAACTTTCCGTTCCAGAAGATTATTCTTATAAGAAAAGACTGTCACCTTGCTCTTGCCAATAACCGGATATTCAGTAATCTCCTTTATTTTCCGGCCTTGTTCATCATACTTATAATGAAGCGTAGACAAATTATGATACGTCTGATCTAGGTTTCTGTTGAAGTAAACTTCTTTAGACAAAAAACCCCACTCGTCATAAACATATTCAACGTAGCCAATCAAGTATCCTTCTCCATCCTCCGTATTCAATGGATGTAATACCTTGGAGATACGTCCCGACTCATCGTACACATATTCCTTCGCTAGACTCAGAGGAGAGGAAATACCCGCACCGTACCAAACTCGTGCCAATTTAGCTCCCTCCGGATAAACAACACTAGGACAAATCACCGGCTTAGCCTCATCTTGAAATGAGTCCTCGCTACACCCCAGAGTGCCCAGCAAGACAAAAAGCAGGATGATCCCACCTATCGGATTGATGATTCTCATAATATCTTATTTATTTAAGTTTCTATAAGTTATAGATGATCAAACAATCTCAAAAGCTGCGTATCTATTAAAAAAAGACACCGAATATTCGTCAGATTCGTATCCTATGAGTGATTTGCCGTTAAAGCTTGAACTTATACCCAACCGTCAGACTCATCGTATTGTAATTGGCACCGACACTTCTTACCTCATACAGAGAGAAATTATCGCCATCGATCTTATAGTTACCGCCCTCATCACCTAGAGAGAGATCATACCCCAGATTCATCACCCAGTTATTCACCTCTATACCAAAAGAAGTTGTCAATCCCCAATCAAAAGAATTCACGTCTCGAAATGGATGATCGGCGCTTTCAGCCTCATCATATCCCGAATGGCCATAACCATAACTATACCCTAGGCCAGTAGATTTGACATATTTACCAAGCGCCTGCGGCTCCTTCGAATACCCCATCGTAAACGAAGATCCCCAATTCGTATCATTCTTGACAGATACACCGGCATACATACCGACCGCAAAATGCATACGTACCTCTTTCGACACTTTCCATGAGAAATCAGCCATCACGGGCAATTGCAAAAAATGTTGCGTGATACCACCGGTCATCATCTCTTTCAAGACATACGTAGCAGACTCCGTCGTTCTCGGATAATCTCCCAACGAATACCCTCTATTCGCATAATATAAACCGGATTTCAATCCAATCCATCCCGGTTCAAACTGGTAAGATACACCAACGCCTACCTTAACCCCCGCACGCCAGCTAGATCCCATTCCAACACGATTAACCGCAGCAAATCCACCCTCCGGAGTAATCCCCCAGCGTGATTGAGCGCTCACCACCAAGCCGCTCAAAGCGCATAACACAAATAAAATCAGCTTCTTCATATCATTATTCTTTTATATGTAAATATCAATTGTTATTGATAAGACAAAAGATTCTGAAAAACCCCTACTCCAACACCTAATTTTATAGTTACCTTATACCTAAAATAGCATATATCAATTTTTTTACTATATTTGTTACTCAATAAATTACATGGTCATGAAAACATTAAATGAAATCATAAGTATTCTCAAAGAATACAAAAAGACTATGTCTTCCCAATATGGTATAAAGCGATTGGGAGTATTTGGTTCCGTTGCCAGAGGAGAACAAACAGAATCAAGCGATTTGGATATCTGTGTCGAGATAGAAACTCCTAATTTCTATATTCTATGTGATATTCAAGAAGATTTGGAAAAATTGACCGGATATAAAATCGATCTACTACGTTTAAGACAAAACTTGAATGAATTGTTAATGAATAATATACGACGCGATGGAATATTTGCTTAACCAAGAAATACTGCAAATCCTTCATAGAGTTCAATCTACAATTGAAACGGTCTTACGCAGAAATAAACCGATCTTTTCCGTAAATGACTATCTGCTGAGTGAGTCCGGCATGGAAAAGCTAGATGCCGCTTGTATGTTAATACAGACCATCGGTGAAAACCTAAAATCCATTGATAATAAGACCCATGGAACACTATTTTCTAAATACCCACAAATACCTTGGCGAAATATTTTTAGAATGCGCGATTATATCTCTCATCATTATGATGGTGTCGATGCCGAAATCGTTTTTGATGTCATTAAAGATAAACTACCCCCATTATTAGTTACAGTCAGCCAAATTATCAAAGAAATAGAATAGAATTTGCTATATTTACACCCTGTTAGCAATTTGGCGTAATAGCGTTGTGTAGAAAGAACTGGATTTTATGAGACCGGAAGATAAAGAAGACGATTATATCGAGGATAAGGAAAACGAGGAAATTGAGGATATAAATAGTGATACCCAAGATAACGAGACTACGGAGGAAGAGGCGAATACCCATTCCGACTATAAAGTCCCGGGGAAAGGGGATACACGTGTCACGACCTATCATTTGTCTGGGATGTACCAAAACTGGTTCCTAGACTACGCTTCTTATGTGATCTTGGAACGGGCCGTTCCGCATATCAACGATGGACTGAAACCCGTACAACGACGTATCCTGCACTCCATGAGGAGGTTGGATGACGGGCGGTATAACAAGGTCGCGAATATCGTAGGTCATACGATGCAGTTCCACCCTCACGGAGACGCCTCTATCGGAGATGCCTTGGTGCAATTGGGACAAAAAGATCTGTTGATCGATTGCCAAGGAAACTGGGGTAATATCCTGACGGGAGACGGAGCCGCCGCTCCTCGTTATATAGAGGCTCGCCTTTCCAAGTTTGCCTTGGAGACCGTATTCAATCCCAAGACAACCCTTTGGCAGCTTTCTTACGACGGACGTAATAAGGAACCGGTTACCTTACCGGTAAAATTCCCTTTATTGCTGGCACAGGGCGTGGAAGGTATCGCCGTAGGCCTGTCTTCCAAGATACTCCCTCATAATTTCAATGAGTTATTAGATGCTTCCATCGCCTATCTACGGGGAGAGGAATTCGCGTTATACCCGGATTTCCAGACAGGAGGCTCTATCGACATAGCCAAATATAATGATGGAGAACGGGGTGGATCGGTGAAAGTCCGTGCAAAAATCGGCAAGCTCGATAATAAGACATTGGTGATCTCGGAGATCCCGTATGGAAAAACAACCTCTACCGTGATCGAGTCCATCCTAAAAGCGAACGATAAAGGAAAGATCAAGATCAAGAAGGTAGACGATAATACCGCCAAGGATGTAGAGATCTTGGTGCATCTCGCTCCGGGGGTCTCTTCAGACAAGACCATCGATGCTTTATACGCCTTTACGGATTGTGAGATCAGTATCTCCCCGAACTGTTGCGTGATCAAGGAGGACAAGCCGCATTTCCTTACGGTCAGCGATGTGCTTCGCCACTCTACGGATCGTACGCTGGAGCTTTTACGGGAAGAGCTCAAGATCCAGAAACAAGAGCAAGAGGAGGCCCTGTTCTTCGCCTCCCTTGAAAAGATATTTATCGAGGAGCGCATCTATAAAGATCCGGAGTTCGAGAACGCCAAGAACATGGACGAGGCGATATCCCATATCGACCTTCGTTTAGAGCCGTTCAAGCCCCGATTTATCCGTAAGGTTACCCGGGACGATATCCTGAAGCTCATGGAGATCAAAATGGGACGTATCCTAAAGTTCAACTCCGACAAGAGTAACGAGTTCATCGCCCAGACCTTGGAACAAATCGCCAAGATCAACGATAAGCTGGAACATATCGTCGACTATACCATCGATTGGTTTACCATGCTGAAAGAGAAATACGGCAAGGCTTACCCTCGCCATACCGTGATACGCAATTTCGACACGATCGAGGCGACCAAGGTCGTAGAGGCGAACGAGAAATTGTATATCAACCGTCAAGAAGGTTTCATCGGCATGGGACTGAAAAAGGACGAGTTCATATGTAACTGCTCGGATATAGACGATGTCATCATCTTCTATCGCAACGGTACTTATAAGATCGTCAAGGTAGCGGATAAGATCTTTATCGGTAAGGATATTCTATATGTCAACGTATTTAAGCGTAACGACAACCGGACGATTTACAACGTCATATACCGGGACGGTAAATTCGGATATAATTACATCAAACGCTTCGCCGTCACAGGCGCTACACGCGATCGGGAATACGACCTGACCAAAGGTACGGAAAACTCCCGTGTCCTTTACTTCAGCGCAAACCCGAACGGAGAGGCGGAGACCGTCAAGGTAATCCTGAAACCCAAACCCCGGCAGAAACTACTCGTCTTCGAAAAGAACTTCAGCGAGATAGCCATTAAGGGACGGGGTTCTCAAGGTAATATCCTGACGAAAGCGGAAGTGCACAAGATCAGCCTCAAGCAGAAAGGCTCTTCCACCTTGGGAGGCCGGGAAGTATGGTTCGACTGGGACGTACTCCGGTTAAATTACGATGGGCGGGGAGAAGAGCTAGGCGAGTTCCATAGCAACGATCAGATATTGGTGATCCTGCCGAACGGCGATTTCTACGTCACGAATTTTGACCTTAGCAATCACTACGAGTCCAATATCATGGTCATCGAGAAATACCAGCCGAGCAAGATATGGACTGCCGTATTATACGATGCGGATCAGAAATATTATTATATCAAACGATTCCTGCTGGAGGTAAACACCCGGAAGCAGAATTTCCTAGGAGAGAATCCGAAGAACCGCTTGATGTTGCTTACGGATGAGGTCTATCCTCGTATCGAGGTGATCTTCGGAGGCCATGACGCCTTCCGGGAGGCTCTCGTCCTCGATGCCGACGAATTTATCGCGGTGAAAGGCTTCAAAGCCAAAGGTAAACGAATCTCTACATTTGAGGTCGAGACAATCAATGAGCTGGAACCGAATCGCTTCGTCCCTTCCGAAAACGCATCGGAATCAGACGATACCGAAGGCAATGAGGAGGGAAACGACACTGACGACGGGCAGAGTACCACGGATATTATCGATGAAATTACGGGACAGATGAAATTGTTTGACGAATAACCTATGAAAGCTATCACCTGTTTGATTGGTTTGTTCCTGCTGTTTCTCGCGTCACCGGCCAAGGCCCAGTCCGATGGAGACGAGATCCCTTGGTCTATCAACAGCGGAACCATGGTCGGTATAGGAAGCTACAACCTAATGGACACCTATTTATCTCCCAGCATGGAAGATAAGAAATATACAGGCCCCGGATTACGGGTAATGAATGAACGGATGAAGAGGGTCCGGCTGGCAAACTATCGGGTATCCAGACAGCAAATCATAAGCGTCGATCTGGCTACCACGGATAATGCCGCCTCTACCGCTACGGATTTCGCGGGCTTTATCGATTATACGTTGGGTTACCATTATCATTTGCCCACGCTATTGCCGGATCTAAAGCTTCTGGCGGGTGGTGCCGTGCATGGCATGGGTGGTTTTATATACAATACCCGTAACGGAAATAACCCGGCCTCGGCGAAAGCGGATATCGATTTGAACATCTCTGCCATGGCGATCTATAAGTTACGCGTCAAGGAATATCCCATGACGCTACGCTACCAGTTCACGATCCCCTTCGCCGGTGTTTTATTCTCCCCCCATTACGGGCAATCGTATTACGAGATCTTCAACCTAGGGAATGCCTCGGGAGTGGTGCAATTCAATTCCTTCCATAATAAATTCGCCATGAAGAACTTTTTCACGGTAGATTTCCCGGTTTGTAATTTTACGATACGGGCAGGTTACCTAAACAGCTCTTACCGTACAGATGTCAATGGGATACAGTCTCATATAATCTCTCACTCTTTTATGATCGGCCTCGTGAAAGAATTTATCTCTTTCGGAGGAAAACGCCTAAAGAATACCCAGCGGTTCAGAAGCGCTTATTATTAAAAGGAAATCAAATGAAACGATACCTTATATATATATGTATATCTCTCGGATTCCTGTTTACCGGATGTGAGAAATCGGACGAATACGTGGCCTCCCCACAGGAGAACTTTGAGGCGCTTTGGAAAATATTGGATGAGAATTACTGCTTCTTCGAATACAAGGACATTGATTGGAACGAGGTTCACGACCGTTATAAGACGCAGATAAGCGATACGATGAACCAATACGTCCTATTTGACGTATTAGGCGATATGCTAAACGAGCTGAAAGACGGGCATACCAATTTGATATCCACCTTCAATATGTCCCGCTATTGGGATTGGTATCTCGATTATCCGGATAATTTCGACTCGGACATACAAGAGAATTATCTCGGAAGGAACTACTCGATCGCCGGAGGACTTAAATACACGACATTGAGTGACGGGCAGATCGGGTATATTTACTACGGTAGCTTTTCCAGTTCGGCCGGCGAAAGCGGTTTGGATCACATATTCTATCAATTCAAGGATTGCAAAGGTTTGATCTTCGATATCCGGGATAATGGCGGTGGCATGTTATCAAACGCCGATCGCATCGCTTCCCGTTTCTTGGAGGAAAAGATACTGACCGGCTATATCCAACATAAGACGGGTAAAGGGCACGATGACTTTTCCGAACCTTATCCCCTTTATCTCTCACCTTCCGAGCGTATCCGCTGGTTACGCCCTGTTGTGGTCTTAACGAATCGTCATTGCTACAGCGCCGCCAACGATTTCGTGCAGAAAGTACGCATGATACCTTATGTAACGACGATGGGAGATCGCACCGGAGGCGGTAGTGGCTTCCCCTTTAACTCCGAGTTGCCCAACGGCTGGGGTGTCCGTTTCTCCGCGTCTCCCATGCTAGATGTAAACAAACAGCATACGGAATTCGGTATCGATCCTACATATAAGGTTTCTATGACCCAAGAAGATATCGAGAAAGGTAAAGATACGATTATCGAGGCGGCGATCACCCACCTCTTGTCCGAGACCGAGAAGAAATAAGGTTTCGCTAAAAAAACAACGCAAATATTTGCAAGTTTATAAAAAAGCATTACCTTTGCACACGATTCCAATGCGGCTGTGGTGTAATTGGTAGCCACGTCAGACTTAGGATCTGATGCTTCACGGCGTGGGGGTTCGAGTCCCTTCAGCCGCACAAATCCAGAAATCCTTGTAAGTTCGCTTACAAGGATTTTTTAGTATGGATAAACCTCCTCCATATATACAAGCACTGTGAAGATCAAGGATTACAAACAACATCCAAACTGTTAATTTTAGAAGATTTTATGCCTATTCTGTATAGTTTCAAATTCAAAAACATTTTTTATACCGGGCAGACATGTTGTTTAACACAAGTTATACTCAAAACCCTTGACAAAGGGGCTTTACAAGCTTATCTTTGCATTGTGGTTTTTTCATAATAGTATTAGATTTAAGGTTAACAAAGTTTGGTTAGGGCTTGTCGTGAGATAGGCTTTAATTATTTATAGGGGTTTCATTCGTTTATAGATGCTTCCCGGCATCGATTTTATCTTTCCATCCAATTCCAACTCAAAGAGCAGAGAAGATAATTGATGTACCGGAAGATTCAAGGCTACGGACAATTCATTGATATGAGATTCCTTTCGCATTTCCAAGAACGACAAGATCCGTTCACTCTCCTCGTTCTCAGGAAATAATAATTGGGTTTGGACCGGTAACGCGTCTGTCTTTTGAGCGACATCCCAACGCATCGCCATGATTAAATCGTCAGCGCAAGTGATCAAGCCTCCTTTATTCTGCCGGATTAAGCCATTACATCCTTTAGAGTTGATATCCGTTACCCGGCCCGGAAAGGCATAGACATCCCGGCCATACGAGAAAGCGATATCCGCCGTGATCAAAGAGCCTCCTTTCTCCGCCGATTCAATAACGATCGTGGCATCCGCCAGACCGGCTACGATCCGGTTTCGCCGGATAAAGTTCTGCCGATCCGGATTCGTCCCGCTAGGGAAGTCGGTCAATAAACCTCCCCGCTCCAACATCTCGACCGCCGTAGAGCGATGCACGGGAGGATAGATACGATCCAAACCATGCGCCAATACGCCCACCGTGGGCAATTGGTTCTTCAACGCATTCCGATGGGCGCAAATATCGATGCCATACGCAAGTCCGCTAACGACCAATAGATTCGGGAAAATCACGGACAAATCCCGCAATAAACGCTCGGTCACTTCCTGTCCATAAGCGGAGGCCCTACGAGTACCCACAACGCTGATGATATGGGCGGCGTTTAAATCCGCGTTCCCCTTGAAATAAAATAAAACCGGAGCGTCCGGGCATTCCCGCAGACGTTCCGGATAATTCATATCTTTCAAGAAATAGATAGAGATACCATTCTTTTGGGCAAAAGCCAATTCTTTCTCTGCCCGTAAGAGCACATCCGCCCGCTTAATCTCGGCGATAATCGAATCGCCGATACCCGGTATCTTCTCTAGCGACTGGCGCTTTTCCGTAAACACGGCCTCCGCATCCCCCAACGCTTCCAGAAGATGGCGGGCTAGGATATCTCCCACCCCATTAATCATAGTAAGGCCAATTTGGTAAATCTGTTTGTCTGTCATTTATGCTTGTTTTGATTCTATTCGCTTTAGCATCTCATCGAAATATTCTCCTCTGGTTAATTTTCCATTCTCTACGACAACGGATTCCACGACTCCTTTAGTAGCCAGCGCCCCATCGGATTCCCGGTAAATATCTTGCTCGAACACCAGTTTCACCCCTTTCTTATATACATTCAGGCAAGAAGTATACCGATCGCCGCTCCGCAAGGAGTTCTTGAACTGGATATCCACACGGGCCACAAAAGCATCGATGCCCTTCTCATGCATGGCGCCGAAGTTCTCACCCAACAACTCCAGAAACTCATGCCGGGTATGCTCCATATAATGCTGGTAATTGGAGTTATTCACCACGCCTTGCAAATCGCACTCGTAATCGCGAACCTTGTCTGTCAGTTTAAAAATATATTCCTTCATTATCGTAGTTCTTTTTCGATTTGTACTTTCTCCATTTTATAAAGACGATCGGACGGGCGGATCTTCTCGGACATCTTTATCGAGAAGCGTTCCCCTTTCACGGTCTCCTCCACTGGTTTCAGGTCTACCCGGATCTCATCGACGGTCTGCATAACGGCTCCGGTCGTGGGACCTGTTACCAAGATCTCATCGCCTACTCTCAAGGAACCGGACTCCATCTCAAACTCGGCGACACCGATTCCGCTGAAGTATTTGATACCCCGTGCCACGTACACTTTCTTACGGGTAGCACCGGAGCCATATTTACTGCTCCATTCACCCAATCGTTGTCCCAGATAGTAGCCATCCCAGAAACCACGATTAAAGACCCTGCGCAGACGCTCGTCCCAAACCGCTACCTTCTCCTCATCGAAGGTACCTTCGCAATAGGCCTTGACCGCCTCTTTATAACATTCGGTCACGAGACGCACATACTCCGGCCCGCGGGCACGCCCCTCCAGCTTGAACACACGTACGCCGGCATCCATCATCTTATTCATGAAATGAATCGTCTTCAAGTCTTTCGGCGACATGATATACTGATTCTCCACATCCAGCTCGATCTGGCTATCCTTGTCATGCACCGTATAGGCACGACGACAAATTTGCATGCAAGCCCCCCGATTGGCGGAAGCGTTCATCTCATGCAAACTCAAATAGCATTTACCGGACACGGCCATGCACAAAGCCCCGTGAGCGAACATCTCTATGCGGATCAATTCCCCTTTCGGGCCTTTGATCTGCTGCTTCACGATCTCCTGATAAATCTCATGCACCTGCTTTAAGTTCAACTCGCGAGCCAATACGACCACATCGGCGAAGCGGGCGTAAAACTTCAACGCCTCCACGTTCGAGATATTCAACTGCGTGGATAAGTGCACCTCTTGCCCGATGCTATTCGCGTAACTCATAGCGGCCACATCGGCGGCGATAATGGCGGAGACACCCGCATCCTTAGCGGCGTCTATGATCTCCCTCATCAACGGAAGATCCTCACCATAAATAACCGTATTAACCGTGAGATAACTCTTGATACCATGTTCCCCGCAAATAGCGACGATCTTACGCAAATCCTCCGTCGTGAAATTATTCGACGAGCGAGAACGCATATTCAATCCCTCGATACCGAAATAAATGGAGTCGGCCCCTCCTTGTATAGCAGCCATCAACGATTCATAGGAACCGACAGGCGCCATTATTTCAAAATCCTTCTCTTTCAAGGTTATATATTTTAATATTACGGTAGCAAAGGTACGAATAATATTTGAGAAGATTTCTTATAAGCACAAACCCTCCATCCCATCATGAAAGAATAGTTCCAGTTGGAGAAGCACAAGATCCTAAATAAAGCGGGGCAATCCGAGCTCTATCAATATATCATAAATGATCCGGATTATTAAAAACGCCTGTTCCATCCACCGATCATCTTACGAGATGTAAAAATTATTCCCCAAAAAGAAGTACTTTTGTAATCTCTATTTAGTTAGCAAACAGAAGGTATGAAGATTGGTTCAATAGATTTAGGGGAGCGTCCGGTATTCTTGGCGCCTATGGAGGACGTGACGGATATCTCGTTTCGTTTGATGTGCAAAAGCTTCGGGGCGGACATGGTATATACGGAGTTCGTATCGAGCGACGCGTTGATCCGCAGTGTGAACAAAACACAGCAAAAACTAAATGTCTCCGATGATGAGCGTCCGGTCGCTATCCAGATTTACGGTAAGGACGTAGCCTCGATGGTAGAGGCCGCACGTATTTGCGAGGAAGCTCGTCCGGATATTTTAGACATAAACTTTGGTTGCCCCGTAAAGAAAGTAGCAGGCAAGGGAGCCGGGGCCGGTATGCTACGCAATATCCCGTTGATGCTGGAAATCACGAAAGAAGTAGTGAAAGCCGTGAACATCCCCGTCACCGTGAAAACCCGTTTAGGATGGGATGCCGACAACCGTGTTATCGTGGATCTGGCCGAGCAACTACAGGATTGCGGTATCGCCGCCCTCTCCATCCACGGACGTACACGGGCGCAAATGTACACGGGCGAGGCGGATTGGACCTTGATCGGTGCCGTAAAAAATAACCCTCGCATGCAAATCCCTATCATCGGGAATGGCGACGTGACTTCCGCCGAGATATGCAAGCAGCGTTTCGAGGACTATGGCGTAGACGCCGTAATGATCGGTAGGGCTAGCATAGGCCGCCCTTGGATCTTCCGGGAGGTAAAACACTATCTTACGACCGGGGAATTATTGCCGCAAGAGCCTTTCTCTTGGTATCTGGATATCCTAAAAAAACAAGTGGAGCAAAGCGTGGAACGATTGGACGAACGTAGGGGAATCTTACATATTCGTCGTCATCTGGCAGCTACTCCGCTCTTCAAAGGTATTACCGATTTCAAGCAAACACGGATCGCCATGCTACGTGCGGAGACTGTTAACGAATTATTCGAAATTATGAATAATATTCCTAAAAAGTACGGAATTTCAGAATAACAAGCTTGATATATATCAAATTGAAACCTATTTGCGATATTTTTACAATAAAATGTTACAAATACTATTGACGCATATTATAAAACCCTTTATATTTGCATCGAGTTTTTTTCATAGTATTTTAGATCTAAGGTTAACAAGTCTTTGCAAGGGGGGAATCGTGAGATTGTTTCATTGAGGAGCAAAAAAAGCCGCATCCATATTGGGACTAGCGGCTTTTTTGTTTTTCCGGACTCTATATCCTAAATCAAGAAACTTATCGTATCTTTGTCAATAGGTCACATTAAATATTTGGCACTATGAACCAGACTATTTATCCCATCGGTATACAGAACTTCGAGAAGATTCGATCAAGGATTATGATTCTCGCTTTGGTATCTATAAACTAGGATTTCCCAATTTAGAGGTAGAAGAAGGCTTTGTCAAATACCTGCTTCCTTTCTACACCAGTGTTAGCGCCCCTAAGACTCCTTTCGAAATCGGGCGTTTTGTCCGGGAGGTGGAATAAAAAAGCCTATGTTTTCGCACACACGCTATACATTATTCGAAATAAACCCTTACATTTGCGAAAAACATAATACTATACCACCATGAGTAAGAAAGTCATAACTTTCGGAGAGATCATGCTTAGGCTGGCTACTCCGGACTATTTACGCTTTTGCCAAGCCAATCAGTTCAACGCTACTTTTGGCGGAGGGGAAGCGAATGTCGCCGCCTCACTCGCCAACTATGGCATAGAGACTGAGTTTGTAACCCGTTTACCCAAAAATGACATCGCCCGTGCCTGCGTTATGGAATTACGCAAACAGGGTATCGGAACATCCAAGATCATTTACGGAGGGGAACGGTTAGGCATTTATTTTCTGGAGACCGGAGCGGTCGCTCGTGCCAGCAAGGTGGTATATGACCGGGCTCATTCTTCCATCGCCGAGATCCAACCGGGGATGATCGATTGGGACGAGGTATTCAAAGATGCCTCTTGGTTTCACTGGACAGGTATCACGCCAGCCATATCCGAAGGTGCCGCCAACGTATGCTTGGAAGCGATACAGGCGGCAAACCGATTGGGCATCACGGTATCCTGCGACCTCAACTACCGGAAAAATCTCTGGAAATACGGTAAGACAGCCCATGAGGTCATGCCGGAACTAGTAGCCGGATGCGATATCATCCTAGGAAACGAGGAAGATGCCGAGAAAGTCTTCGGTATCAAGCCCGAAGGTTTCGACGCTGCCGCCACGGAAGGCGAGGTACACGCCGCTTCTTTCCAGTCGGTATGTACCCAATTAATGGCTCGCTTCCCACGTGCCCGGAAAGTTATCATCACGCTAAGAGGCTCCATCAATGCCAATCATAACACATGGGGCGGAGTGCTATACGCCGACAACCGGTTGTACGAATCCCGCCGGTATGACATCACCCATATCGTAGATCGTGTAGGTGGAGGCGATTCTTTTATGGGAGGCCTTATTTACGGTTTGCTCTCCTACCCCGGTGACGACCAGAAAGCCTTGGACTTTGCGGTAGCGGCTTCCTGCCTGAAACACACGATCTACGGAGACTTCAATCAAGTAACCGTAGAGGAAGTAGAAAAACTCATGTCCGGCGACACCTCCGGTCGTGTCTCCCGCTAATTTTCAATTCTCAATTTTCAATTTTTAATTCCCAATATGGCTCGATTCAATAAAATACAAACATTACAGGCTATCATCCAAACCGGAATGGTGCCCGTCTATTATAATAAAGAGGTAGAGATCGCAAAACAAGTTGTAAAAGCCTGTTACGAGGGAGGCGTCAGAGCCTTCGAGTTTACTAACCGGGGAGATTTCGCCCACGAGGTATTTGGCGAGCTGGTAAAATACGCCGCCAAGGAATGTCCGGAATTAGTATTGGGCGTAGGTTCTATCGTAGACCCGGCCACAGCCGCCTTATTCATACAGCTAGGGGCAAACTTCGTAGTCGGTCCGCTGTTTAACCCGGAGATAGCGAAGATATGTAACCGTCGCCTCATCCCTTATACGCCCGGCTGCGGTTCCGTATCCGAGATCGGCTTTGCCCAAGAAACAGGTTGCGACCTTTGCAAGATATTCCCCGCCGGAAATGTAGGAGGTCCCTCATTTGTCAAGAACATAAAGGCGCCCATGCCATGGACCCTAATCATGGCGACCGGTGCCGTGGAGCCGACAGAGGAGAATCTATCCGCTTGGTTCAAGGCCGGCGTGACCTGCGTAGGAATGGGATCCAAACTCTTTCCCAAAGAAGCGATAGCGGGAAACGATTGGCAATCCATTACCGATTTATGCCGCGACGCCTTATCTATCATTCAAAAGTATCGCCAAGTATGAAAAGCTTTTTAGATCAAGATTTCTTGCTCCAGACCGACACGGCCCGTGAGTTATATCACGAGCATGCGGCGAAGATGCCCATCATTGATTACCATTGCCATCTGGATCCCCGGCAAATAGCGGAGAATCACCAATTCGAGGATCTTACGGAGATATGGCTGGGCGGAGACCATTACAAATGGCGGGCGATGAGAGCGAACGGTATTCCCGAGGAATATATCACCGGAGATAAATCTCCTTACGAGAAATTCCTTAAATGGGCCGAGACGATGCCTTACACGATGCGAAATCCGCTTTATCATTGGACGCATCTGGAGCTTAGCCGTATATTCGGAATCCATAAAGTCTTGAATCCGGCTTCCGCCGAGGAAATCTATGCGACTTGTACGGATAAACTACGTACCCCCGAATATCGTGCGCAAGACATCATGAAACGGATGAACGTAGAGATCGTTTGTACGACCGACGATCCTATAGACTCATTGGAATTCCATCAAAAAATACGTTCAAACGGATGCCACACCCGTGTATATCCGGCATGGCGACCGGACAAGGTACTCGCTATCGATAATATCAAGGCGCTAAATGACTATTTGTCCAAGCTGGAGGCCGCCGCCGATAAGACCATCCTCACCTACAAGCATTTATTGGAGGCTTTACAAAAACGACATGATTTCTTCGCCGCCCAAGGGTGCCGGTTATCGGACCACGGGTTGGATACTTTCTATGCCGAACCTTATACCGAGCAGGAGATTGAGGTGATCTTCCTCAAGGCTCGTATGGGTAAATCGCTCACGGAGCAGGAAGTTCGCAAATACCGTTCGGCATTGCTATACGAATTGGCGGTGATGGATGCCCGGAGTGGATGGGTACAACAATTCCATATCGGCGCAAATCGGAATAATAACAAACGGATGTTCAAGTTATTAGGAGCAGACACAGGTTTCGACGCTATCGATGATCAGCCGGTAGCTGTTTCCATGAACCGCTTTTTCAGCCGTTTAGATCAAGAAGGGCTGTTAGCGAAAACGATCGTTTACAACCTGAATCCCCGCGACACTGAGTTGATGGTAGCCAATGCCTACAATTTCAACGACGGCAGTGTACCCGGGAAGATGCAATATGGAGCGGCTTGGTGGTTCCTCGATCAGATCAAAGGTATGGAAGATCAATTAAATGCGCTTTCCAGCCTCGGGCTTTTAAGCCGTTTCGTCGGTATGCTGACAGATTCCCGTAGCTTCCTGTCATATCCCCGTCATGAGTATTTCCGCCGGATCCTTTGTAATATGCTAGGCAATGAGATAGAGAAAGGCTTATTGCCCGCCTCCGAGTTTTCCTTCATTGGACAGATGGTGGAGGACATCAGTTACAACAACGCTAAACGATACTTTGATTTCTGATTACTGCAACCCACATTGCAATGTTACTGCACGCCTGTCGCAGTAACACTGCACGTGCGTTGCAGTAAGGCTGCAACAGCTTTGCAACATTTTATTCACAAACACTTCATAAGACCTTCCACTATACTCGCACATATTACGCCTACTTTTGCGGCAGATTTAGATAAACACTAAAATACGCAAACATGAAACAACGGCTTTATGATTTCATCCCTGTCAAGCATCTATGCGTAGGGATGTCTTTATGTGGCATAGTGGCAGGTACCCAAACCGCTCAAGCTTCTCCCGTCTTCGGGCAATCATCGGGCTTAGAACTTCCGAGTCCCAGCATCTACCAACAAAGTACGAAACAGATTTCCGGTATCGTCAAAGACCAGGCGGGGATTCCTGTAATTGGCGCGAACGTGATCGTAAAAGGGACGACAAACGGAGTAATCACCGGGCTCGATGGAGATTTCCTACTGGAAGTTCCGGAAAACGCTACCTTAGAGATCAGTTATATCGGTTATATGACGCAAAGTATCCCGATAAACGGGAAAACGACCTTCAACATCATCCTAGAAGAAGATACGCAGAAATTGGATGAGGTAGTCGTACTCGGTTATGGAGCGGGGCAACGCAAACAAGATCTCTCCGCTTCCGTGGGCGTGCTGAACAACACGGAAGACTTGGTGGCCCGTCCGGTTACCTCTACCGAAAGTATGTTGCAAGGGCAGTTAGCGGGTGTTACCGTACAAGCGAACGGTGGAGACCCGACGGCTACACCCTCGATCGTGATTCGTGGACAGGGCTCACAGAATGGCGATAACGTATTATGGGTTGTTGACGGTGTTCCCGGCGCACCCATCGCCTCTATGAATGATATCGAGACGATTGTCGTCTTAAAAGATGCTGCCTCTGCCGCTATCTATGGAGCGCAATCCGGAGCCGGCGGTGTTATCTTGGTAACCACCAAGAAGGCGAAAGAGGGCAAGACCTCGTTGAGCTATGACGCGACTTTCGGTGTTCGTAAAGCTAGCAACGTAATCGAGCCGTTAAATGCGGAAGAGCAACTCGAGATGCGAAAACTGTCTTACGCAAACGCGGGGCTTACATTGCCGACCGGTTGGGATTTGACCAAGAACCCATGGGTAGGTACCACACGTACCAACTGGATGGACGAGATCTTCCGCACCGCTTTCTACCAACGCCATAACGTAGCCTTGAATGTTGGTTCCGAGAATGCCTCCAACCGTGTTTCATTTGCTTACGATAACGATGAAGGTGTATTGATCAATACTTTCAACAAGAAGCTTTCACTTCGTTACAACGGTAAATTCAAATTGAATAAATGGGTGACCATCACCGAAGACGTGGTTTGGAAGAACAACGAAAGCCGTTCAAAAGATACCGACAGTGGTTATACGGGAGTTGTCGCGGCGGCTATGTATATGCCTGCCAGCGCTACGGTTTACAATCCGCTGGATGGTACTTACGGTGGAACAACGACCGAAGACCCGGATTACATCGCCAAATATGGCTCCAATTTCGCAGATATCCACGGAGACGCTGTCAATCCGGTTCGCTTGCTGGAAGCGGAAAACCGCTATGACCGAACCAGCGACATCTGGAGTACGACCAGTCTGGAACTAGCGAATATCGTTACCGGCTTAAAGTTCACGAGCCGTTTCACTTACAACCTGAAGAATAATCTATATAAGAACTTCAGTCCGATCCGTGACGAGGTGGGAAAACCCTCCTTGACAAATAATCTGGATGAAACGACTTACCGTGCAGACGCATGGAAAACGGAAAACACATTGACTTACGACAATACGTTTAATGACATGCACACCGTGGGTGTCTTACTATCCACTACGGCCGATCATTACAGCAAGCGAGGGCTAGAGGTTAATGGAAAAGATTTATCTGACGAATCCGATTATTTACAATATCTATCCTATGCGAATTCCGTTTCCGCTACCGATTATTTGACCGGTCCTGACGCAAACGTATCCTTGATCGCCCGTCTGGCTTATTCCTTCAACGATCGTTACTTCGTTACAGCCTCTTGGCGTCGTGATTACGCAGGCCGTCTACCTAAAGATAATAACTATGGCGACTTCCCTGCCGTAACAGCCGGATGGAAAATCTCTAATGAATCTTTCTTCCCGAAAAGCGAGACACTGAATTTATTGAAGATCCGTGCTTCTTGGGGACGTGTCGGTAATCTAGGATCTATCGGTTACAATTACAAATCAGCTTTATTAGGTAAGAATTATTGGTCGGAGCAGGCACAGTACGGCGTAGAATCGAACAAGATTTGGGGAAACTTCGTCTATAACTCTACCGCATTAAATCCCAACTTAACATGGGAAACTTCCGAGCAATGGGACTTAGGCCTAGATGTGAACATGTTCGACAATCGCTTGAGCATGGCATTCGACTATTTCGACAAACGCACGTTCAACTTGATCCAGTCGCAAACGATGAACTGGCCGGGAACGATCGGTATCGATGCCATGTTAGTCAATCAAGGTGAAGTCCGCAACCGAGGTTTCGAGGCACAAATCAATTGGAACCAACAAGTAAATAAAGATTGGTCGTACTTCGTTTCCGGAAACTTCTCTTATCTAAAGAACTGGGTTTCTGATATTGGGGTAAAGAACGCAGACGGAACCCCGGGCGTTTGGACAGGTATCACCAAAAATGATGCATATTTCGATGGAAGTTATCGTAACCTTCCATATATGTATCAAACAGCCGAAGGAGAACCGCTGGCCTCTTTCTATCTGATCAAGACTGACGGCATTTTTCAAAGCGATGCGGATGCAGCCGCTTATGTAAACAAAGACGGAAAACGAATCCAACCGGACGCTGTAGCCGGCGATTTGAAATTCGTCGATGCCAATGGTGATGGAGTCATCAATGATGAAGACCGTCAATACTGCGGTAGCGCTACACCTAAAACTACATTCTCATTCTCCGGAGGATTCACTTGGAAGAAGCTTTCCGTAAGCGCTATGTTCCAAGGCGTAGGTGGAGCACAAGCTTTATATGTAGGTAAATATATGGCCTTAAGCGATGTAGAAGGAAACTTCAACCGCTCAAAAGAGATCATGAACGCTTGGAGTCCGTCGAATACAGGGTCGAATATTCCACGCTTATCGAAAAACGACCCGAATAGCAACTTTAGCACACCGTCTGATTGGTATCTGGAGAATGCTTCTTACTTACGTTTGAAGAACTTCACCGTATCCTATGACTTGAGTGATGTTATCAGGAAATGCGCTCACCTGCAAGAACGCAACAGCATGATGTCTGTTTACCTTAGCGGTGAGAACCTTTTCACGATCACGAACTACTCAGGAATGGACCCGGAAACCGGCGGTTGGGATGCCTTGAAGTATCCGATTTCACGCGTATTCTCTGTCGGAGTCAAATTGACATACTAATCGGGTGTTTTAAAAGATATTCATATTAACAAAGGATCAAAATGAAAAGATATATTACAGTATTAGCATTATCCGCATTGGTTTGTAGTTCTTGTAGCGACTTCCTCGACGTTCAGCCGGAAGGAAACGCAACTACAACCTCCTATTTCTTGAATGATCAACAGGCCATTGATGCCATTGACGGATTATATGAAAGATTCCATCAAGAGGGTTGTTACGGCCGTGAGTTATTCTGGGAACAGGGAGCCGCATGCGACATTGTTTGGGGACGTACGCGCGGTTATAACTCTTTGGCGACCTTAGCCTATACCGGTGATGAATCTCCTCTAAGAGATGTATTCAGCCGTATGTATTCTACTATGTCCCGTGCGAATTGGATCATCCAAGAATTAGTGAAGAAAGAAAAGGGAACGACGCTGACCGCCGTCGAGAAACGCAGCTTGGGCGAAGCTTACTTCAGTCGCGGCTGGGCACATTATCTGATCGCTTATCGGTACGGTACGGATAAACAAGGAGTACCTTTCGTACGTTACGAGGACTTCCCCGACGATTACGACAACTCCATACCGCCTCAGCAAGCTACCGTTATGGACAATTATAAACTGATCATCGAAGATATGGACAAGGCAATCGCCTACCTTCCAAACTTCGAATCCTATGACGCCGACAACCGGGGCCGGGCACATCAGGCTGCTGCCGTGGCGTTCAAAGCGAAAACTTATGCTTACTGGGCTACTTGGGATGCTACCCAATGGAACAACGTCATCGAGATGGTCAATCAATTGGAGAACAACTACAATCGAGATCTAGCTCCTACATTTGCGGAACTATTCTCGTCTGACTTGAAAGATTATTGGAATGCCGAATATCTCTGGACTATTCCGAGTATCGGCGGCGCACTACCGGGCGGTACCGAATTCCCGGGCATTATCCTTGAGAACAAAGGATGGGGCAAATATAATGGTTGGGGGCAGATGAAGCCCTCTTACGACATCTACGAAGAAATGGCGAAAGATGGTAAAGGTAATGACCGTTTAGTACGCTCAATCTTGGAATACAACCAAGAGTTCCCGTTCTTCGGCGAGACACGCAAATTCTGGTCTACCTCCGACCTTGAAGCTGGTTTCATGATCAATAAATACATGGACGCTTTCAAATACTCAGACCCTGTAGGTGAAGGAGCCGTGAGTGCTAACGGAGACTGGCCTACGGTCCGTGTCAATTTCCCGATCATCCGTTTCGCAGAAATGTTATTGTTCCGTGCCGAGGCATATTTAATGACAGGTCAAGCCGATAAAGCAACCGCAGACATCAACCGTATCCGCCTACGCTCCAACTTGACACCGCTTGCCGGCACCGCCACGATGAAGGATATATATCACGAACGCCGTTGTGAATTGGCTTTTGAGTTTACAGATCATCTATTCGACTTAAAGCGTTGGAACCGTTCTTCCAATACCGACATAAAGACATTGGCCGATAAAGAGTTGAACGCACATCCACGTATCCGCAGATATGAAGACCGGGCGAATCCGGAATCCGCGTTCACGATTATTGGTTATGAAGATTACACCAACAAAAACGCCTATCAAGCGCATATGATGGTATTCCCGTATCCAAGTGAAGAGATTACTAAATCGAATGGTCAATTGAAGCAGAACGAGGGATATTAACCGGCTCCTTTAAACCGATCAAGGTACGAATAAGATTCATTACGGGCTGTCTCAGAAAATGAAACAGCCCATGTTATTTTCTACCGGGTAAAAACGCATATCTCAAATAGGTAGCTTACCTTTGCCTATTGTATACTATATATTAAACAAAAAATATACCATGAGATTAATTCAAACGCTTTCTTCTTGCTTGTGTACAGGAATAATAGCCTTATTCACGGCCTGTAGCCAAGCTCCACAATCCCCCATCGATTCCGTGAATCCGTTTATCGGCACGGGATTTCACGGACACACGTATCCCGGGGCCACGGCTCCTTACGGAGCGGTCCAACTAAGCCCAGACACCCGGAAAGGTAACTGGGACGCTTGTTCTGGCTATCATTACAGCGATTCTACCTTAATGGGTTTCTCCCATACCCATTTAAGCGGTACGGGATGTATCGACCTAGGCGATATCCTATTCCGCCCGTCTCTCCAGACACCTTTAGTGTTCTCGCACTCGGACGAGAAGGCTTCCCCGGGCTACTACTCGGTGAATCTCAAGGAGGCAGGTGTATTAGCGGAACTTACCACGACCCCGCATGTCGGGATACACCGATATACCTATAAAAAAGAGACAGAGGCTACGTTGGTGGTCGATATGGACCATTTATTGGATAACGAATATATGTACGAGGGCTGGGTGAAGCGAACCGGGGATAACGAGCTTACCGGTATGCGGCGTACCCGGGGCTGGGTAGACAATCAATATGTCTTCTTTGTAGCGCAGTTCTCGCAACCCTTCTCTTCCATGGAACAGCCTTCCGAACGGCAAGCCGTACTTACCTTCGATACGACTACCGGAAAACCCATCGTCTGCAAAGTCGGGGTATCGATCGTAAATGAGGAGAACGCCCGTCTGAACCTTGAGCAAGAGACGGATTCCTATGGCTTTGATTTCGATGCCATCCATCAAGCGACACGCTCCGATTGGGAAAAAGAGCTGGACGTTATCACGGTAGAAGGAGGCACCGAAGCCGAGCGCACGAATTTCTATACGGCGCTATACCATAGCAAGATCATCCCGAATATAGCGAGCGACGTGAACGGACAATACCGCCGTCACGACATGAGCGTAGCGACGATCCCGGCAGGTCGCCGCCAATTCTCCACCTTCTCCACTTGGGACACCTTTCGGGCCTGGCATCCGATGATGACTCTGTTGGATACTACCTTGGTGAATGATATGGTACAGTCTCTCTTGGATATGTACGACGCCAGCGGCGAGCTTCCGTTATGGCCCTTATCGGCGGGCGAGACCGGGACCATGATCGGTTATCACTCCACATCGATTATAGCGGACGCTTATTTAAAAGGTATTCGCGGATATGACGCGGAACACGCTCTCGAAGCGATGAAGATCTCAGCGGAGAAGAATAAGAAAGGAGCGGATTATTATATAAAGGAAGGCTTCATCCCGACGAATATCAAGAAAGAATCGGTTTCCTGCCTATTGGAATTTGCCTACGATGATTGGTGTATCGCACAAATGGCGAAAGCTTTAGGACATATGGATGATTATGAGACCTTCATCAAGCGCTCCCAGAATTTTATCAACGTATTCGACGGTAGTACCCGGTTCTTCCGGGGCAAACGGCAGGATGGGAATTGGGAGACTCCTTTCGATCCATTCGCCATCGGACGTTCCTATACGGAGGCTACGGCCTGGCAATATCGTTTCTTTACCCCGCATGACGTATATGGATTGACCCAGTTGTCCGGAGGCCGGGAGGCGTTCATCGCTGATCTGGATAGCTTATTTATGGTTACCTCCGAGGTAGTCGGCGATCTGGTAGACGTTACCGGATTGGTCGGTCAATACGCGCATGGCAACGAGCCTAGCCATCACATGGCTTACCTATATAGCTATGTGGGCCAGCCCTGGAAGACACAGGAATGGACCCGTCGCTTGCTGGACGAGATGTACCAGCCCACGCCGGAAGGCATCATCGGCAATGAGGATTGCGGCCAGATGTCCGCTTGGTATATCTTGAGCAGCCTCGGCTTCTACTCCGTATGTCCGGGTAGCAACCAGTTTATCCTAACGACCCCGTTGTTCGATAAGGCGAACATGAAGCTGGGCAATGGCAAGACATTGGTCATTACCGCCAACCAGCCGGATAAGAACAAGTATATCACGAAGGTTACCTTAAACGGCGAGGAGATATCGCATTGCTACATCACCTACGACCAGTTGATGCAAGGAGGCACACTGGACTTTACGCTCTCGGCAACACCGGACAAGCGTTGGGGAACCGCTCCCGAGTACGCTCCCTATTCCTATACGGAGCAACCTACCGTCTCTATCCCTTACATAGCGAATGATCTGGATTTGTTTGAAGGTGAGATTACGGCGGAACTAAAATCCACGACACCCGAGGCGGTTATCCATTACACGCTTGACGGATCGGAACCGGATGAGAACGCTCCCGTATACAGCGAGCCATTCGTCTTAAAAGAGACCACGATTATCAAGGCCAAAGGATATAAAAAGGGATTCGTACCCAGCCGTACGTACTCGATCCAAGCCACAAAAGCCGTATTACGCCCCGCATTATCCATACAGCCTACGAAGCATGGGGTAGCTTATACTTATTACGAAGGAGAGTTCCAATGGGTAGCCGATCTGCAAAAGGCGAAGGTGGTCGAGACCGGAACAATACCTGAGCCTTCTATCCTGAACGCTAAATTGCCGGATCATTTCGGTTATATCTTCACCGGATATATATACGCCCCGGAAGATGGAGTCTATGAGTTCAGTACCCGCTCGGATGACGGTAGCGTCCTCTATATCGGCAAAGAAAAGGTAGTGGACAATGATGCCTCCCACGCCGCTATCGAAGCGACGGGACGCATCCCCTTACAAAAAGGCTACCACCCCTTCGCCTTGCATTATTTCGAGGATTACGAGGGTGAGTACCTAGGCTGGAGCTGGCGTACGCCAAGCATGTCCAAACTAGACGCGATCCCAACAGAGAACCTTTATATAAATTGATAATATTAAATACTGAATCATATGAGAAGAACAACTCTATCCGTGCTATCCTCCTTAGCCATCCTGCTATCCGGCATGATCGTTCCGGAGGCCGCGGCACAAAGTCGCCGAGACAAAGAACAAACGTATGTACTAGAGAAACCTTACGAGGTCAAGAAACTAGTCCCCCCTACCGGAAAGAAAATAAAGAACGTGATCCTCATGATCGGCGACGGCATGAGCCTTATGCACATGTATTCCGCTTGGACCGCCAACCGGGGCAAGCTCTGGCTGGACAACTCCCAATACACCGGCCTCTCGAAAACCTATTGCGCCAACCGCCTCATCACCGACTCCGGAGCCGGAGGTACCGCACTGGCCACCGGCCATAAAACGAACTACCATATGGTAGGCGTAGACCCGGCAGGCAAACCCTTGGAATCTCTGGCTACCTTGGCGAACAAGAAAGGCCTGTCAAGCGGCATCGCCGTTACCTGTCGCCTATGGGACGCTACGCCCGCCGACTTCTGCTGCCACAATACGGATCGCGACGCCGAGGCCGAGATCGTAGCGGATTACGTGAACTGTGGCGTCGATTACGTATTCGGCGGCGGCTCCAAGCTATTCGAGAACCGTGCAGACGGACGTGATTTGTTCAAGGAATTAAGGGAGAAAGGTTACCAGACTCCCCGTAGCTGGGAGGAACTGGCGAAAATTCAAAAAGGCAAGGTATTCTGCGTTACCGATACCGTAGATACCCCGCTTCCCGCCGAGCGAGGCGATCTCTTGGCTCGTGCCTCGATGAAAGCGATCGATCTGCTGGGACAAAACCCGGAAGGTTTCTTCCTGATGGTAGAGGGCTCCCAATTGGATGATTACGGACATTTCAACGATATCGACCTGTTGATGCAAGAGACACATGATTTCGACCGTACGATCGGACGTATCTTCGAATGGGCCGCCCAAGACGGTGAGACATTGGTTGTCGTAACTGCCGATCACGAGACCGGTGGCCTTACCTTGGTGGACGGGGATCTGAACGAGGGCCGTATCGTCTGTAAATTCTCCACCGGTAGCCACAGCGGTGTCATGGTTCCCGTTTACGCTTTCGGCCCGGGCGCCGAGAACTTCACGGGTATCTTCGAGAATACGGATATCTTCTGGAAGATCAAAAAGCTCCTGAATCTATAATCAAACAGTATTCATCCGATGGAGAGTATAACAGGCCGCTATCCCGCTAGTCAAGTACCGCAATCCTCCCGGTCGGGTACCGCAGTACCCCTGCCCAAGTACCGCAGTACTTTGGCTGAGAGGACAGCAGTACTTGACTAGCAGTACTACGGTACCCGACCGGGAGGACCGTGTTCACCGACTGAGGCGCACCTTCTCCCTCTCTCCCCCAATAAAAATATCATAAGGAATGACAACAAGACGAAACTTCTTAAAGCAATCCCTTCTCGCAGCAGGTGCGGCCTCCGTTCCCGCCGGGAACCTTTTAGCGCAAGAGAAAATGGAAGAGAAACGACCCAAGTACAATCTTCCTTACAAGAACACCTACCTGAAGGAACCCTTCGTGACCGAGAATGAGTTCCGGACAGCGAGACCGGAGACCATCACGCCCGGAACCTTCGAGGAGGCCAAGCAAATCCTCCCGGACCCGACTTGGAGCGGACACGAGAAGGAAATCGAGATGTACTGGAAGGCTTGGCAAATCGGCATCGGCAACATCAAGGCCCCTGAACCAGATTCCGGTTTCGTATGCAGTTACCTCGATGTCGCCTACAACGGCAATATCTTCATGTGGGACTCCGCCTTCATGATGATGTTCGCCCGTTTCGGTACCCGCTTCTTCCCCTTCCAACGTACGTTAGATAATTTTTACGCCAAACAACATCCGGACGGTTTCATCTGCCGGGAGATCAAGGCGGACGGAGCGGACTGTTTCGAGCGTTACGATCCGACCAGCACCGGACCGAATATCCTCCCTTGGAGCGAGATCGTCTATTATAAGCAGTTCGGCGATATGGACCGCCTACACAAGATATTCCCCGCCCTTTGCGCTTATTATAAATGGTTGAAGCTAAACCATACGTGGCGCAACGGTACGTATTGGACCAGCGGTTGGGGTACCGGCATGGACAACATGCCCCGGGTGGAACCGAAATACAATCCGATATACAGCCACGGCCATATGATCTGGCTGGACGTTTGCTTGCAACAATACTTCACCGCCGGGCATCTGCTTGAGATGGGTTTCTATCTGGAGCGTTGGCAGGAGATCGAGGAGTTCGAGGACGAGCAGAAGATGCTAAAGAAGTATATCAACGAGAACCTATGGGACGAGAAGGAGCATTTCCTTTTCGATCAATACGCCGACGGAAGCCTTTCCTCCACCAAGGGAATCTACGCATACTGGGCCTTATTGACCGATGTCCTATCCAAGGAACGCATGGACGCTTTCGTGGCCGAGCTGGATAACAAGGAGACATTCAACCGCCTGCACCGCGTCCCTTCCCTTGCCGCCAACCATCCTAAATACAAGGATAACGGCCGCTACTGGCAGGGTGGCGTATGGCCGGGAGCGAATTATATGGTGATTACCGGCCTATTGCAACAAGGCTACCGTAAATTGGCTTACGAGATCGCACGCAACCATTACGATAACGTCCTAAAGGTGTATAAGAATACCGGTACGTTCTGGGAATACTACGCTCCGGAGCATGAGGAGCCGGGCTTCATGGCTCGCCCGAATTTCGTGGGCTGGGGCGGACTGGCACCGATCTCCGGCTTGATCGAGCAAATCTTCGGCATCCGCTCCAATGTGTACGAGAAGAAATTGACCGTAGACGTGAACTTGACGGAGGCTTATGGTATCGACCGTTATCCTTTCGGCCTCGACGGTCTGGTAGCGATCAAAGTCAAGGCCCGTTCTTCCGCTACCCAAGAGCCGCAGGTAGAAATTACCAGCGACGTCCCCTTGGAACTAACCGTCCTTTGGGGCGACAAACAGAAGACGGCTAACGTAAAACCCGGCACGCGAACCGTATAAGACAGCAAATCCATCAAACATCCAGTTGTAGAGACGGGGCGTGCCCCGTCTCTACAACTAGACTCAAAAAACAATTAGTATATGAAACAGATTCTATCCTTATTTATCACCTCCCTCGCCCTCTGTACGGCTTGCTCCTCCCCGAAGGGATCGGACACAGTTCAAGTGGCGGAGACAACCACGGAGCAGACGATTCAGAAAGCCTCCTCCGCAATTCATTACAACGCCTTCTCGCACAATGATTACTGGCGGGAGAGACCTCTGCTGGACGCCTTGTCCTTCCGCTTCAACTGCGTGGAGGCCGATCTGTGGCTGATCGATGACGAGCTATACGTTTCCCATGACCGCCCGGAACCCAATCCGGCCATTACCTTCGAGAACCTATACCTCAAGCCGCTCGTGGCCCGCATACAAGCGAATGGAGGTAAGGTCTATCCCGATAGCGATCGTCCTTTCTACCTGATGGTGGATTGCAAGGCACAAGGCGAAGAGATGTACAAGCTATTAAAGAAACAGATGGAGCCTTACAAGGAATATTTCTGTTCCGTCGATAACGGCGAATATAAAGAAGGTGCCGTCCTCTTCTTCCTTTCCGGTGACCGTCCGAAGAACAGCCTGCCGAAAGAGAACAGCCGCTTCACCTTCCTCGACGGACAAATAAAGGATCTGGGACAGGGCATCCCTGCTTCCCTCGCTCCGGTCATAAGCGATAATTACTCCGATTTCTTCACTTGGAAAGGTGAAGGCGAGATGCCCGCCGACCAACTACAGAAGATGCGTGAGATCATCCGGAAAGTCCACGATGAGGGAAAACTATTCCGTTGGTGGGGCGCCCCGGATACCGAGCAGTTCAAACGCTTCTTCATCAAAGAAGGCGTAGACTTGGTAGGTGCCGATGACCTGAATGGGTTATACAACGTATTGAACGAGCGTTAAACGAGAAAATTACAATAGGCATTATAAGGTTGTTACAATGGGCATTCTAGCATCTTTACAACAGGCATCGTAACAGCCTTATAATGCCCATCATAGTTTTAACATATCACAACCGCTTTTATTCCAACCAAGGCTGCGGATTCAGCTTCGTCTTTTCCTTCCACAATTGGAAATGAAGGATCGTGGAATTACCGTCCTCCGGATCCGAATAGATCCTTCCGATCGCTTGACGGGTAGAGACCCGGTCGCCCGCTTTTACATATACCTGACTCAAATTGCTATAAACCGTCAAGTAGTTACCATGACGAACGATTACGGAATTATTATACCCCGGCACCACGAACACACGCGTCACCTCCCCATTGAATACCGCACGGGCATCCGCCCCGGGTGAGGTCTGGATATCGATACCACTATTACTGGTACGAACATATTTCAACTCCTGATGCTGTTGCTCGCCGAATGTAGAGACGATCGTATGTCTTCCGGCCACCGGATACGGCAAACGTCCCCGGTTATTGGCGAAGTTATCGGACAATTGCTTCTCCGCCTTTGTCATCGCATAGCCCCCTTTCGTATCTGCCACACGTTCCTCACGGATCGGCTCGTTTTTACTCTCCGGTACGGGTTTACCCTTAGCGGCAGCTTGTTCACGGGCACGACGCTCACGTTCCGCACGTTCACGGGCGGCTTTCGCCTCGGCCTCGGCACGGGCGATCTCCTCGGCGATCTGCTTCTCTATCTGTCGGTTTAAAGCCTCGGCTTGACGACGCTTCTTTTGGAGATCCGCCTTCAAATCCTTTTGTCTCTTATTCAATAGCTGGACTTCCTCTTTCTGAGAAGCTTCCTCACTTTCTAGCTTCTTACTCTCTTCTTGACGAGTTCCTAAAAGAACACGCTTCTCGGCACGGGTCTTCTCCATCTCAGCTTGCTTGCGGCTGATCTCGGCCTGCTTTTCAACGATGTCATTCGCTTGCCGCTTCTGCCAATCCGCATATTCCCGCAAATACCGCATACGCCGCATGGATTGAGAGAAACTCTCGGCGGATAGGATAAACAACAATTTATCTTGCGAGCTATGGCGTTTATAAAGCCCTCGCATCGATTTACCGTAATTCGTCTGCTTATCGCCCAGTTCCCGTTTTAAGGTGCGCAACTGGCCTTGGATATTCAAGATATCTTTCTCGATCTCATCCAGCTCTTGATTCAATAAACTGATGACTTTCTTACGCGAAAGAATTTGTTTGGAAAGTAGATTCAAACGGTTCAGGGAAGTTTTAGCAGTCTGGGCCGTCTCTTGTAATAATTTATTCGTCTCCTCGATATCGGCCAACGCCTCCTTGCGCTGCTGCTCCAACTGACGGACAGCGGCGGATTTCTGACCGTAAACCACGGTAGATAAAGACAATGCCAATAGAACGATCCAGACGTACCTCATGATAGATTATTGATTCAGATTCGTAATCGTTTTCAATACTTGCGCAAAGGTAATACGCTTATATTTAGAAGGAACCGAGAAATCCAACTTGAGCGGCTCGTCCAGTTGGATACGGGAGTAATGGATCTTCACCCCACCCTCGGGATTCCCGTTCTTCAACACCTGCACATCCATCAACATCGGGAACGGCTGCCGATCCACCAAGCGAAAATCCTCGTACAGCCATTGCAAGGCATAACGATCGGAAGGATCCGCTACATAGGTAGAGAGAAGTTTCTCCTCGCCGTCCGCCTTAAAGGTATAGAATAACCCCATGGCATCCTTCGTCTTGATCTCGGCGACCGGACCTTCTTGATTCAGCTTAAACCGATTATAATGCTTACGGGAAACGCCTTGCTCCCCCGGGATAAACAGATGATTCGTGAAAAGAGCCTGCAAATTATAGAAGTTGAACTCGATCGGAGTCTGTCCTTGCAAATTGGAATAATTCTCGATCATATAGCGTTTATTCATGCGGTCTACCACTTTGATCGTATCCCGGCTCAACTCGATACGGAAGATCTCGATCCCGAGAAATGGCTGTACCGACAGCTGGAAAGCGCTATCCTTGACCATCTTCATATCCACCCGAGAACTCATTTGCTTACCGGGGATATCCAGATCCACGTTCAGCCGGGCCGTCAAGGTACGGAACTGGAAGGATTGATCCTCCACCGACTGGAAGAACTCATTATGAGCCTTCACGCTAGCGGATTCCACCGTCCCGACTTTCTTGGACGATTTACAGCCTGTCAACATCGAAAGTAAAAGACCTCCACATAACAGGAAGGTCAAGAAATAGTCTCTTTTCATTTCGCGTTCTCGTCTTCTATATATTGTTGCTCGGCGATCTTACGGTTCAAGATCTCGGAATCCTTCCCCATCTCTTTCGCCTTTTTCCATTGCTCCACCGCTTTTTCCTTATCACCGTTCATGAAAAGGATGTCCCCATAATGATCCACGAGTTCGGCGCTCTTTGTCTTATCTTTCTCCAAAGCGCTCTCGATATAGATTTTCGCCAAGGTATAGTTTCCTTGTACGAAGAAGATCCAAGCGTAGGTATCCAGATACGTGGCGTTGTCCGGTTCCAGCTTGATACATTGGGCGCTCATACGCTCCGCCTTCTTCAAGTCTTTCTTCTCCAAGGAAAGGAAGTAACTGTAGTTGTTCAGTACGACCACGTTCTTGTCATTGTACTTCAATGCCTCATCGTACGCTTTATACGCTTGATCCAATTGCCCCATCTGGTAATAAATATCACCGATCTGGCCGTAGAAATCAGATTTCAGCGGCAGGTTCTCCTTCGGGATGATATTCAAGCCCGCATAATAGGTATTCAAGGCTTCTTGATATTTCTGTTGTTGGTAGTAAGCGATACCCAGATAGAAGTAATATTCCGGCGACTCGGGGAAAAGCTCCATACAAGCCGTACAGATACGGATGACCTCCGGGATATCCTCCCCTTTCAAAGCCAAATTCAGCAATTGCTGCCAAGCCCCGGCGTTACTCGGTTCCATCTCGGTTACCAACTGGAACTGGAATTTCGCCTCCTCTGTCTTTCCTTGGGCCATCAAGAGACCGCCATACATCAGCTTTAAGTCAATATCCTCCGGATGTTGCTCCAAAAGAGTTTGGAATAAATGGTTTGCGTTCTCGGTTCCCTGCTTCGTTTGTTGCAGTTTCAAGATATACCGGGAAAGGATGTTCACTTTCGTCTCCACGTCCAGCTTCTCGTTTACCAAAGCGCTACGGATTTGTTGCTCGGCGGCCTCCTTATCCCCTTTCGCCTCGTAGTAATTGGCCATAGAGACGATATAATAAGGGTCAGTCGGATCAATCTCATTCGCTTTTTGATAGCAAGCCAAAGCCTTGTCCATCTCCCCGTTTTCCAAATGAAGATCGCCCAATACGATCTGGTAACGGGCCTCCATAGGATATTTAGCCGCTAGCTTCTCGATCTCCTTGAAAGCCTCTTCCGGTTTCTCCAACTGGACGTACAGTTTGTATTTCTGCATGGAGATCGCCTCGTTCATACCCATAACCGACTCCAATGCGTCATAAGCCTCGATCGCCTTCCCGATCTCGCCGGCTTGCGTCAAGGCATCGGCCAGATAATAATTCAGCTCCTCCTTCTCCGGATAATCACGAACCAGTTCCTCGTACTCCTCGGCGGCTTCGCCATACATACCCAGATTCCGGGTGATAGACGCCAATGCCATTTTATACGTGAAATTATCCTTGCTGTTGGCTACGGCTCTTTTCAACATCTCGACCGCTTTCTCCGGACGGTTCAACTGTACATAAAAAGAAGAAAGCTCATACAAGACCGGAGCCGCCGTCGAGTCAATCGCCAAGCAATGGTTGAAGGCATCATAAGCGGCGTCAAATTTCCCGGCGTTCTTCAAGTTCAAGCCCTCATAAAAGAAGTAATCGAATTTACGTTGATCCTTCTCCGTTTCTGTAGCACCAGCCGGGAGCACAGCGACCAACGAGAGGAAAGAGATGAGATATATCAGTTGCTTAAACATCCTATTATTCTTGTTAACCTTATTATTCTTATTCTTTTCCGGTATGACCGAATCCCCCGGCTCCCCGCTCCGTATCATCCAACGTCTCCACGAGTTCCCAATCCACATGGCTATGAGCGGCTATAACCATTTGGCAGATACGCTCACCATCATTCACCGTAAAAGGCTCGGAAGATAGATTCACGAGAATGATACCGATCTCCCCCCGATAATCGGCATCGATCGTACCCGGCGTATTCAGCAGGGTTATCCCATGCTTTAAAGCCAGCCCGCTACGAGGACGCATCTGGGCCTCATAGCCTTCCGGCAGCGAGATATAAAGTCCGGTCGGGATTAATTTACGTTCCAACGGTTTCAACACAACCGATTCCGACAAATTCGCCCGGATATCCATCCCGGCAGATAAAGGAGTCGCATAACCCGGCAGCGGGTGATGCGATTTATTGATAATTCTTACTTTCATATATTATCTTATTTTCTTTATTCCCGAACGGAGACTATTCGGATTACACCGAGTGCTCCAAAACGAAGCGATAAAGACCATATCATCATCTATATAATAAATAACCTTATAATTCTTATGAACAACCAAACTGCGATACTCTCGTTCAAGCCCTCTCAAAGCAGGTTCAATCTTACCTAAACGAGGGAAAACAGACAGCCGCTCATTTGTTCTCTGCACTTCGTCCACAAAACGAATCACGGCCTTTTCCCCAAAAGCAAGAAAACCAAACGATATCGCTTCCTTAAACAACACCTTAGCCTCATCAAGCCAAACTACTTGCATAAGAACGGATATTCATTTCTTAGCTCTTGAAAGACTTTCTCGCTCGGGGTAAAACGTCCAGCGACACGATCCTCTTCAGCCCTCCCTAGACTTTCTTTCAATTGAGCGATCGAATGAGGTAATGCCGGTACATCTCCAAACAAACTATCAGAAACCTCTTGTCTTTCTTGAAACTTTACTTTTACTTTTCTTACAGCATCAAGAATCGCTTCCATAAGCTCCTCATTACCTAAGGCACTCATGGTTTCCTCTATATATACATATTTCAATTCATTTACTGTCATACTTCTTAATAGGTTCTAATCCTTGATCTCCACAAAGGTAATGAATTAACTAATTAACCCAATCCCCGTTCTCTTTTATTAACTGAACTAAACGTTCTACAGCGTCTTCCTCGGGGATATTCTTGAGGACACATTCCTTACCTTTATACAGGCTGATTTGTCCACGTCCGGCACCCACATAACCATAGTCGGCATCGGCCATCTCGCCGGGGCCGTTTACGATACAGCCCATGATACCGATCTTCAAGCCTTTTAAATGGGAAGTAGCCTCCTTGATACGGGCGATCGTTGTTTGCAGGTCGTACAAGGTACGTCCGCAACTCGGACAAGAGATATATTCCGTCTTACTGATACGGGTTCTTGTAGCCTGCAAGATCCCGAACATACAGCGATCCGAGACAACCGCCTCGCATCCCTCATTGTGCAGCATCAAGCCATCCCCAAAACCATCCAGCAAAAGCGTACCGAAATCGGCGGCGGATTTCAGTTGCAACAACTCCACATCCGTCTCCCGGAAATCACGATGCAAGACAACCGGCACGTCACAACCCGCCATCAGCAATTTATGCATAGCCGCACGTTGCGAGCCAACCCCATTCCGATGATGTGTACTTAATAAAACCACCACGGTCTTATCCGCTTTCAATATCTCCAACATACGATCCGTAAGATCCATATACGTCAGACGGATAAACTTAAGCGGACAATCGTAATCCTTTAACTCCTCCGCTTCCGAGGCGATGAAGCAAGGAAAAGCATTCGGACGCTCTTTCCAAAAATGAGCGTCTACCAATAAACGGAAATTATCCGGCAAATTATCCGGATCTTCCTTTCCTATATATATATAGTCCGGCAAGGACAAATGATCAAACTCAAAATCCCCGTTACTACGATCGGAGATCACGACTGGCGGGAAAGTACCTCCGATACCCTCCACCACACGGCTTATACGACGGCATGTCGCCACCGTATCGAAACCGGGAGCCATCGAAGCCTCGATAGGACGATGATTTTCCCGTTCCCTAATATAATCCACCAATTTACGCGCTACCGGCATTTCCGCCTCGGGGTCCTCACTCAAGGAAACCCGGATCGTATCACCGATACCGTCACATAGAAGCGTACCGATTCCGACAGCGCTCTTGATACGCCCGTCCTCACCGTCACCCGCCTCCGTTACCCCAAGGTGCAAGGGGTAATGCATATTCTCGGCCTCCATCGTACGAACCAACAACCGCACGGTCCTTACCATGACAACGGTATTGGAAGCCTTAATCGAAATAACCACATCCGGGAAATTCTCCTCCCGGCAAATGCGAAGAAACTCCATACAACTCGCTACCATCCCCTCGGGCGTATCACCATAACGGCTCATGATACGATCGGAGAGCGAGCCATGATTCACACCGATACGAATAGCGGTGCCATGTGCCTTACAAATATTCAAGAAAGGGACGAACCGCTCACGGATCTTCTCGATCTCGGCGGCATATTCCTCATCCGTATATTCAAGATGGCTGAATGTCTTTACCTTATCTACATAGTTTCCCGGATTGATACGTACCTTTTCCACCTCACCGGCGGCGGCATCAGCCGCTCTAGGATTAAAATGGATATCAGCGACCAAAGGAGTCGTATACCCTTGTTCATTCAATTGTTTACGAATCTCGCCCAAGTTTCGGGCTTCCCGTTCCCCCTGTGCCGTAAAACGCACATACTCAGCTCCCGCCTCGATCATACGGATCGCTTGAGCTACCGCCGCCTCCGTATCCATCGTTGATACATTAGCCATGGATTGAATACGGATAGGATTCTCACCTCCCATGGGTGTGTCACCGATTTGGGCAACGGATGATTTACGGCGGTTGTAATTAAAGTAAGCCATTGTTAATTGAAAATTGAGAATTGAAAATTGAGAATGAGTGTTGAGAACTGAAAACCTAAAGAGAGACTTTCTCCTTAATTTTCAATTCTCAACTTTCAACTTTCAATTAATTAGTTTTGTATTTAAAAGAAACCTTAGCCAACTCCTCGTTAGCCTTCACGATTTTCTTCTTCAAATCCTCCTTATAAGCGGATAGCTTCTCCTGAAGTTGCTCGTCGCCGACGGCAAGCATCTGCACCGCAAGGATACCAGCGTTCAAAGCGCCATTGATGCCGACAGTAGCCACAGGGATTCCCGGAGGCATCTGTACGATAGCCAACAAGGCATCCATACCGTCCAGCGTAGAGTTAATAGGCACGCCGATCACGGGAACCGTCGTCATGGAAGCGATCACACCGCAAAGATGAGCGGCCATTCCGGCAGCGGCGATGATAACCTTGATTCCACGTCCTTTAGCTCCTTTGGCGAAAGCCTCCACCTCAGCGGGAGTACGGTGTGCGGATAGAGCATGCATCTCGAACGGGATCTCCATCTCATCCAAGAACTTAGCCGCCTTCTCCATAACGGGTAGATCCGAGGTACTACCCATGATAATACTTACAACAGGTGTCATTCTTATTTAGCGATTAATTTTTGATAGTCTTCAGCGGATAATAGTTCCTCCAACTCAGAAGCGTCCGTAAGAGAAATCTTGATTAACCAACCTTTACCATAAGCGTCTTCATTAACCAATTCAGGAGCGTCTTCCAATTCAGCGTTTACTTCCAAAACCTCTCCGCTAACCGGCATGAAAAGATCGGAAACAGTCTTAACAGCTTCAATCGTACCGAACACCTCTTCTTGAGCGACGGTCTCCCCCTCTGTCGTAATGTCTACATAAACGATCTCACCTAGCTCGCCTTGAGCGTAATCAGTAATACCAACATAAGCTACGTCACCTTCTACACGAATCCACTCATGGTCTTTTGTGTACTTTAAATCTGCAGGAAAATTCATAATTTTAGTGTTTTTATTAGATGAATAAATAGATATAACTCATTAATGAGGCTACAAAGGTACATATAAATCCCAGACAAAACCCCGCATATACCTGCATTGGTGTATGCCTTTTTAAAAAGATACGCGAGGTACCTAATAAACCAGCCACGATCAACACGACTATAAAAGCCCAGTAGGGATTTATCATATGGATACGCGCCACTCCCATAACACCGCCCAGTAACCCGCCGATACCAATGGCATGCGCGCTAATCTTCCAAGCAAAATTGATGCATAAGGCGATTACCAAGGCTACGCAAGCCCCGATCAGCATCGCTAACAACCAAAACGGCATCAGCATCTTATACAGGAAAAAGATACATACCAAGATGGAAGTGATAAAAATCAGATAAGGAACCACCCGCTCCTTCCGGTCGGAAAGCTCTATATCGCCGGCCGCGCCATTTTTCACCAATAAGAAGATGAAAAGCCCGGGAACTATCGCTGTCGAAATAAAGGTACCTCCGGCAATCAGCAGCTTCACAGGTAACGGGTAAATGGCGAGAAATGTAAACATCAACGCCAACACGATCCCATAGGTCACCATAAGCAACGGATGGAACACGAAGGATATTATATTCGAGAATAGTTTCATACGCTTTTATATTTCTTTTCTCAGACGAGCTACCGGAATCCCCAGTTGCTCCCTGTATTTCGCTACCGTACGCCGGGCGATGACATACCCTTTTTCTTTCAGGATCGTAGCCAACTCCTCATCGGTCAACGGTTTTCGTTTGTCTTCGGCATCTACATGTTCTTTCATGATCTTTTTCACCTCACGGGTCGAGATCTCCTCGCCGGTATCGGTCTGCATAGACTCGGAGAAAAAGTATTTCAACGGATAAATACCGAAATTCGTTTGCACATATTTACTGTTACTTACCCGGGAAATAGTGGAGATATCATATCCCGCACGCTCCGCTACGTCTTTCAAGATCATGGGATGGAGGGTAGCCTCATCGCCTGTCAGGAAAAAGTCCCGTTGTAAATAGATAATCGCCTCCATGGTACGCTGCAAGGTCTCATTACGTTGCTTGATAGCGTCGATGAACCACTGGGCGGAATCCAACTTTTGTTTCACGAACTGTACGGCATCCCGCCTCTCAGCGGTTTGGTTCGCCTTATTCGCCGTATAATCCTGAAACATCTCGGCATACTCCCGGTTGATACGCATATCCGGTACCCCCCGGTTATTCATGCTCAAGATAAGCTCTCCATTATGCGCTTCCACCACGAAATCCGGGATGATCTGGCTCATCGCCACTTCCATAGAACCACCCCAACTACTTCCGGGTTTCGGATTTAACATAGTAATCTCGTGAATGACCTTCTTTAACGTTTCCTCATCGATATCGAGACCTCGTAAGATCTTATCGTAATGTTTGCGGGTGAACTCCTCGAAATATTCGGTCAAAACACGAATCGCCAAATTTGTAACCGGAGTATTCTCCTTCTTATCCAGCTGGATCAACAGACATTCTTTCAAGTCACGGGCACCTACCCCGGCAGGCTCAAAATCTTGGATGATATTCAAGATAGACTCGATCTCCTTCTCATCTACCTCTTGTCCGGCTTGGAAGATCAAATCGTCCGCTATCGCCGAAAGGTCCCGGCGCAAATAACCGTCATCATCGATATTTCCAATGATATACTCCGCTATTTTCATTTGCTTATCCGGTAAATCCCTTAACCCGAGCTGCTGTAACAGAAACTCATTCAAGGATTGGCTTACGGAGAAGGGGACATCCTCTTTCCGTTCCGCACGCTCGGTCATTTCCCGTAGCTTATAATCAGGTATATCGTCTTCCGTTAAATAATCTCCCAAAGAAAGGTCGGTCTCAGTATCAACAGAAGGGATCTCTTCTCCCCCCTCCTCGCTTTCAGTTCGTTCAAAATCATCAACAGGCTCTTTTCCTTCCTCCAAGGCTGGGTTATCTTCCAGCTCATGCTTCACACGTTCTTCCAACTCGATCGCGGGAAGCTCCAGAAGCCGTATCAACTGTATCTGCTGAGGGGATAGCTTTTGCTGTAACTTTTGTTGTAACTGTTGCTTTAACATAATCTAAATCATTGCACTGTAAGGGCAGGACAATCACCCGCCCTCTTATTTATCAACATGCAAATATAAGTTTTTAGTTTTAACAGTACAGCTATTAAACTATAATAGTTCTAAACAAGGTGCATGATCTTTTGCCCGACGGATCATTGCCCGGCCTCCAAATAACAAACAGCTTAAATCCGGGCCCCGAAACATTTTGTCAAAAAGGGGTAACATAAAAACACGTACGTGTTTTCAAAAAAAGACGTACATGTTTTCGGAAAAACACGTACGTCTTTTTTTAAAGGCTTTATAGAGTCTGATTCTACCTAGTACTTGAAGCTTCCTCCCCCCAAGAATTCACGGAGCAAGGAAGTTCCCGGCAACTCTTCCGTAGGGATATAATTAAAGTAGCGAAGGAAACGAAGCAAACGATATGCCTCGGCATTCGCTTTATTGCTCTCGGGTACTTGCGCTAGGATCGGTTCCGCATATTTCCGCAAAGCGGCCAACTCATACAACATGGCGCTATTAAACATAGCGTCCGCATTCTCCTGATACGGAAAGATCCATTTATCCTCACCCCGGCGAACGCTCGGCCAACGGTTGATCGTATCTTCCGCCGAATATCCCCTAAAGCGATAATCCCGGATAATACGGCGCAGCAGACGATTATCCGTCGTCGGTATCCAATTATGGTTATCCAAAGAGATAGAGGTCAAGACCGAGACATATACCCGATATTTATATTTATCATCGATAAACTCCGTCAGTTCCGGATTCAAAGCATGAATACCTTCTATTACCAAAATCGAGTTCTCACGAAGTTTTAACTTCTTTCCCTTGAAAATCCTTCGGCCAGACTCAAAGTTGAAACTAGGCAGCTCGATCTCTTCCCCGGATAACAACTTCTTCAAATCCTTATTAAAATAAGGTAAATCCAGCGCATACAAAGATTCAAAATCATACTCGCCATGCTCATCTTTCGGTGTATCTTCCCGATTCAAGAAATAATCATCCAAGGAAATTCCTACCGGATGAAGCAGGTTAGTCGTCAATTGTACTTGCAAACGCTTGCAAAATGTAGTCTTTCCCGAAGAAGAAGGGCCGGAGATCAAGACGATACGGATGCCCTCTTTATATCCATCGGCGATCTTTTCGGCGATCTTGGCAACCTGTTTTTCCTGCATCGCCTCAGAGACAAGGATTATATCCTGAGAGCGGCCTTTCTCTATCGCTAAATTCAAATCCCCCACATTATCTAAGCCGACAGTCCGCTGCAATGTAAGGTGTTCCTTATAAGCCTCGAACATCTTATCCTGCTTGATGACAGGCTGCAATTCCATCGGATCGGTCTGCTTCGGGATACGGAGCAAAACGCCATCCATATACGGTTCCAAGTCAAACAATTGGATATAGCCGGTCGAAGGGGTTAAACAGCCATAAAAGAAGTTGATATAACCTTCCAACTCATAATAAGAGGTATAAGGCAATCCCGCCGTCTCTATTAAGCGAGCCTTATCATTCATACCCCGCTCCCTGAACAATACGGCGGCATCCACCGTACGGACACTCTTATGGAGGAAAGGAAGATCCGCGTCAATCAACTCCCACATACGTTTCTTGATCTTCTCGATCGTCTCCAGATCGATGTTCTTGCCGTTATGGATCACGCAATAGTAACCTTTCGATACCGGATGTTCCAGATTTAAGGTCGCCGTCGGCCAAATATCATACACCGCCTTGGAAAATATATGGCAAAGCGAGCGGACATAGGTTCTCAATCCGGATAATTGAGTATAGTCGATAAATTCGATATCCTTCGGTTGCCAGCAACGGAAGTTCAAGCTTTCCGTCTTATTATTCACTTGCGCGTTCATCGGCCTGTACCGAAGCGGAGCGCCAACCGCCGTATAAATGTCCAACAACGAAGAACCAATGGGTACATCCTTGTAGGTATTATTATTTTTGCAGTAAATTGTTATTGTCTCAGACATACTATCTCAGTTATTATTTGTAAATTCGCCCCCTAAAGTTAGGAATATTAATCGGATATACAATCCACTTAAACGTAATTTAAATGGACTATTCTTTTTTTGATTTTCTCCGGCTGATCGGCTCCTTGGCGCTGTTCTTGTACGGAATGAAGATCATGAGTGAAGGGTTACAAAAATTTGCGGGTGACAGTTTACGGCGAATACTAACCGCGATGACCACGAACAGAGTAACCGGTATGCTCACCGGGGTGTTAATAACGGCTCTTATCCAATCATCATCGGCTACGACGGTTATGGTCGTGAGTTTCGTGAATGCCGGACTCTTGACATTGACCCAATCCATCGGAGTCATTATGGGTGCCAACATCGGAACCACGGTAACGGCATGGCTTATCTCCGCCCTCGGTTTCAAGGTCGATATCGCCGCATTCGCCCTTCCCCTTTTAGCTTTCGCTCTCCCACTCTTCTTCTCAGGAAAAAGCTCTCGTAAATCAATTGGTGAATTTGTTTTTGGTTTCGCGTTCCTGTTCATGGGCCTTCAAAGTTTAAAGGCAAACGCCCCGGACCTCGGAGCGAATCCGGAAATGCTGGCTTTCGTGCAGAATTATACGGATATGGGATTTTTCTCCATCATCTTGTTCTTATTTATCGGAGCGATCTTAACCATGATCGTACAAGCCTCCGCCGCCACGATGGCTATTACATTGATTATGTGCGCCAACGGCTGGATCGATTATCATTTGGGAGTCGCTTTGGTATTAGGCGAGAATATCGGAACCACGATTACGGCCAACTTAGCCGCATTAACCGGAAACACACAAGCACGACGAGCCGCGTTAGCGCACCTTGTTTTCAACGTTTTCGGTGTCATGTGGGTTTTGGTGCTCTTCTACCCTTTCACGAATGCCGTCTCATGGTTTGTTACCCATGTAATGAAGGTCAGTGATCCGGCTGTGGCGGTATCCTTTAAACTGGCAGCGTTCCACACTGCATTCAATATCAGTAATACTTTCATTATGATCTGGTTCGTAAGCTTGATCGAAAAGACCGTATGTACGCTTATCAAGCCCAAGGTGGAAGACGAGGAATACCGCCTTCGCTATATCACGGGAGGTATGTTATCCACCGCCGAGCTTTCCATCCTACAAGCTCATAAAGAAATCTCATTATTCGCCGAGCGTACGGCTAGGATGTTTAATATGGTGAAAGAATTATTTTACGAGAAGAATGAGGAGACCTTCCTCAAGACGTATAGCCGTGTAGAGAAATACGAGAATATCAGCGACCGCATGGAGATCGAGATCGCGAATTACTTGACTGAAGTATCGGAAGGCCGTTTGAGTTCTGAAAGTAAGGAAGAAATCCGTATCATGCTACGTGCCGTCTCGGAAATCGAGAGTATAGCGGATTCTTGTAATAACCTTGCCCGAAGTATCAAACGCAGAAACGAGTTCAAATCCGAATTCACGGAGGAGCAAAACAAGCATCTGGATCATATGTTCGAATTGGTATCCGGGGCGTTAAGCCGCATGAACGTAATTCTGCATAAGCCGGAGCTCGTGCATGATGATATCAATCCTTCTTATAACATAGAGAACGAGATCAACAACTACCGTAACCAGTTGAAGAGCCGGAATATCGAAGATATCAACAATAAGCTGTACCAATATCAAGATGGCGTTTATTACATGGACATGGTTAGTGAAAGTGAAAAGCTGGGCGATTATGTATTAAATGTTGTTCAAGCGGTTATCGAGAAGAAAATATAGCGTATATTTGTCCTTAACAATATCAACAGCCCTTTTCCGTTATTGAGAGAAGGGCTGTTTTTAATATATATCCACTATGAATTATAAATATTATACGATCGTTATCCTTGGCCTTTTAGCATTCTCCGCTTGCGAGAAAGATGATATTGACATTCCGGCAACCGACAATGAAGTGAATCAATGGATCGAGCAAACGATGCGAGAGAATTATCTTTGGTATTCCGAGTTCCCGGATAAAAGTTCCTTGGACTTTAGTCTTGATCCGGAGGCCTTCTTCAAGGGCCTGTTATCCGATAAAGACGGGAAAGATCTTCCTGAAGGTCATCATTACTTTTCCCAATTAGAGAAAGCGACCGTAACAAAGAGCATTTACGACGCGAACAACTCATATGGATTCGATTTCGCGACTTCCAACCTTAAAGACGGAGGCAGTACCTATAAAATAGCCATTGTCCTTTATGTATTAAAGGATTCACCCGCCGAAGAAGCCGGATTGAAACGGGGAGACTGGATACTTGGCGTAAACGGCTCCTTGGGTTCTATCCAAGACTATGATGTATTGAGAAGCGGAGGCAGCGTATCCCTCCAACTAGGAAAAGAAATAGGAAACACCAAGGGATTCGTCTCCACCCGAAGAGTTACCTTGAACGCATCCCGAACGGTAGAAGACACCCCATTCCTAAAAGATTCCGTATACACATATGGCAATAAGCGAATCGGCTATTTGATGTACAACCATTTCGCCTCCGGACCGGATGAATACGATTATAGCGACACTAGTTATAATCTTTATTTGCAACAACTCTTCGAAAAATTCAAAAGCCGCAACGTCAATGAGTTCGTACTTGACTTACGCTATAATGGGGGTGGGCTTGTCAATTGCGCCCAATTACTGGCTTCGCTATTAGTCCGTGAAAACGTTTTAGGAGAACCTTTATGTATCATGGAGTATAACGATAAAAACTCCAATAAAAATGAGACCTTGCCTTTACTCAAAACGACCGAGGTCATGGCGGGAAACTTAAACCTACAACGGCTATTTGTTTTGACAGGTTCAACTACGGCTTCTGCCTCCGAACTTATCATTAACTCGCTACGATCTTATCTAGACGTTCGGGTTATCGGTAAGCAGACTTTTGGCAAGACCGTCGGTATGACGATCTACAATGAATCTAAAAAATATGGCTGGATACTTTCTCCCGTCACTTTCCATATTTATAATAAGGATCGGGAAGCTGATTATGAAGACGGATTTCATCCCGATATAGCTATTGATGAATTCAAGAGTGATCTAGCTGAATTCGGAGATTTGAAGGATCCTTTATTAGGACAAGCTATTTACGAGATAACCGGCCAGTCACCACTCTTACGATCCGCTACCCCGAGGGGCAACCGGGAAATCCAATATAATCCCCCGTTGTCCTATAAGGATAACTTATTACTGATTCCAAAAGACTAAAAACAAAATATATGGAAAGCGCATTTCTTAAAATCATAAACGCAAAAGTATTAACTCCTTCGGGCCTCCTACCAAACGGGCAAATCATCATCTCGGATGGGAAAATAGTGGAGATCACCGGGCAAAACCGGGAGATTCCTCATGCGGAGATCATCGACGCAAAAGGATATTATGTGGCTCCCGGCTGTATCGACACGCATGTACACGGCGGCAACGGACATGATTTCACGGAAGCTACCCCGAAAGCGTTCTATGCGATCACAAGAGCACATGCTTTACAGGGAACAACGGCTTTATATCCTACATTGGCAGCGGCCCCTATCGAGACCTTCCGGGAAGCGATCAAGACCTGCGAGCACATCATGAACCACCCGGAACAGGGGGCCCGTATCATGGGATTACATCTCGAAGGCAACTATTTGAATATGGCTATGAAAGGCGGACAAGACCCTAATTATATTTACCCGCCCGATCCCCAAGAATATAAGGAATTACTAAACAGTACCCAATGTATTAAACGCTGGAGCGCCGCCCCCGAGCTTGACGGGGCTTTGGTATTCGGTAAATATGCGTCAGCTCATGGTGTGTTGGTTTCACTAGCCCACACCACAGCCGATTATCTCCAAGTGAAAAAAGCATACGAAGCCGGATTCACCCATGCTACCCACTTCTACAATGCCATGACTTCCGTCCATAAAGACCGTGAGTATAAACATGAAGGAACGGTAGAAGGTATTTATCTCATGAAAGATATGACCGTTGAAGTTGTAGCCGATGGTATCCACGTACCACCAGCAATCTTAAAGTTGGTATATCAAATCAAAGGGGTAGAACGTACCTCCTTAATCACGGACGCAATGGCCGCCGCCACTTGCGATAACGGTACGGAACATTTTCCGGACTCCCGGGTAATTATTGAGGAAGGCGTATGTAAATTAGCCGATCGCTCAGCTATCGCAGGAAGTATAGCTACCGGAATCCGTTTGATCCGTACCCTAGTCGAGAAAGCGGAAATTCCATTGCACGACGCTGTTCGTATGGCTTCCGAAAGTCCGGCCCGCCTAATGGGTATTTTAGACCGTAAAGGAACATTGGAGAAAGGAAAGGATGCCGATATCATCATTTTCAACAACGATATAGAGATTCAAGAGACCTTCATCGAAGGTAAACGGCTCTCCAAAGAATAAGAAATCCAATAAACAATGACTTCTCCTATCTTGTTTTTAGATAAATAAGGGCATGAATGTATATGGAAAACGTAAAAGAACATTACTGGAGATACTCATTGATCACCATTATATTAGGACTAGGGGTAATTCTATTTTTTAAGATTACCCCGTTTCTTGGAGGTATACTTGGAGCATTCACCATCTATATATTGCTGCGTGGACAGATGTTCCACCTGACAGAAAAGCTAAATATGAGACCGGCTTTTGCAGCTTTACTGTTACTGGGGGAAACAATCTTATGTTTCTTAATCCCAATCACATTGGCGATCTGGTTGGTAATCAACAAAACTCAAAATATTAATTTAGACCCGACTGTACTGCTAAATACAGGCCAACATATAGCGGATCTAGTTCAGGAAAAGACCGGGTTTGATGTACTGGATAGAGGAAACTTATTAAAAGCGGCCTCTATACTCCCACAAATCGGACAGTTTTTAGTGGGTAGCATAAGCAGTTTCGCCGTAAATGTCGTCGTCTTGATTTTCATTCTGTACTTCATGCTGATAGGCGGAAGAAAAATGGAAAACTATCTATACACCTTATTCCCCTTCAGTGATCAAAACAAGGATGAGGTACTCAACGAGATCAATATGATCGTAAAATCAAACGCCATAGGTATCCCTCTTTTGGCGGTTATACAAGGTATCGTAGCGGTGATCGGTTACTTTATCTTTCAGACTCCCGATCCGCTGTTATTTGGGTTTCTCACTTGTATCGCTACGATCATTCCCATTGTAGGGACCGCATTGGTCTGGGTTCCGTTGGCGGCTTATATGGCTTTAAACGGAGATTGGGTACATGCCTTGGGATTGACTATTTATGCCTTGCTTGTCATTACGAACGTCGATAATCTGATTCGTTTTATCCTACAAAAGAAGTTGGCGGATATACATCCGTTAATCACCGTCTTCGGAGTCGTAATCGGGTTGTCCTTATTCGGATTTATGGGGATCATCTTCGGGCCGTTGTTATTATCCTTATTCCTTCTTTGTATAGATATCTTCAAGAAGAGCTATTTGGATAAATAAAGAGTATCTACAGGACAGGGTATCTTAAAAAGTCATACCTTTACACTACATTTTGAGTAAAACGAATTAATATGTCACGTAGAACAGTAAACAATTGGAAGCCTATCAAAGGGCAATCTCTCACCGAATTAGACAAGAAAATCCTATATATCCAAAATAAAGGACATTTAGTACCCACCCGCAAGCTTATCAAGACTCCAGAGCAGATTGAGGGCATCCGCAGAAGTAGCGTGATCAATACAGGGGTGCTGGATTTAATCCAGAAGGAGATTAAAGAAGGTATGTCTACAGCTGTTATCGATAAATTGGTGTATGATTATACGGTAGGGCATGGAGCGATTCCAGCCCCCTTAAACTATGAGGGGTTCCCTAAAAGTGTATGTACCTCTATCAACGAGGTCGTTTGTCACGGTATTCCCAGTGAGAAGGAGATCCTAAGAGACGGTGACATTATTAATGTGGATGTCTCAACGATTTTAGATGGTTATTATTCGGATGCGTCCCGCATGTTCATGATCGGGAACGTATCTCCGGAAAAGCAGAAATTGGTACAGGTCGCCAAGGAATGTCTGGAGATCGGTATAAAAGCGGCGAAGCCGTTCGGATTCGTCGGTGATATAGGCAACGCTATTCAAAAGCATGCGGAGAAAAACGGATTCTCTGTCGTACGGGATTTATGCGGACATGGCGTCGGTCTGGAATTCCATGAGGAACCGGAAGTTTGTCATTTCGGACGGAAAGGAACTGGGATGCTTTTAGTTCCGGGTATGGTCTTTACGATCGAGCCTATGATTAACATGGGTACTTGGAAAGTATTTATCGACGAGGAAGACGGTTGGACAGTCATCACCGAGGATGAACTACCCTCCGCCCAATGGGAACATACCTTCTTGATGACAGAGACAGGATTGGAAATTCTTACCTATTAATATCTAATGCAATTAACGCTTCCGGGCCTTTTCCCGGGCGGCCTTTTCCTTTTCCCGCAAGGCTTCCTTGCGGGCTTTTTCTTTCTCTTTCAATTTCTGCTTGTATAAGCGCTCCTTCTCCTTACGCTCTTTTTCCTTCTGTTTCAGGCGTTCCTTATAAGCACGTTCCTTTTCCTTACGAAGGTCCTCACGAGCTTTCAGTTTCGCCTTACGGTCGGCTTCCGCTTGTTTCAGCTTGGCCTTGCGATCAGCTTCCAACTGTTTCTCTCGATCAGCCTTCGCTTTCAACAGGGCACGTTCTTCCTCCGCTTGCTTCTTGAGAAGTTCTTCCTGTTCTTTCGCTTTCTGCTCACGTAATTCCTTATCCGCCTTTTGCTGGGCCTCAAAAGCCTTACGAGCCTCTTCCTTGCGGGCTTCTTCTTCGGCAGCTTCCCGTTTACGGATCTCTTGGATTTCTTTCAAGGTCATGCCTTGATCCTCAACCGCCGGCTGAACAACAGGAACCGTATCCTTACGAAGGGTATCGACACGCTGGATTTCCGGTTTGTCAAACGCAGGGACCTCAATCGTATCCGGGACGACTGGTATAGCGGGCTGTCGAACAGGTTCTTGAACAGGCCGTTGTTCCTCCTCCGGCTCTGTAACAGGTTGTTTTTCCGGTTCAACTTCTAGTTTCAATTCATCTGCCTCTTCCGGCACTTCGGCTTCTTCCTCCGTGATCATTTCATCTTCAGTCGCCTCCTCCTCCTTAGCGGCTTCCATACGGGCTTTCCAACGACCTGCCAAATCCGGTAATTCCTCACCGAAGCTCTCATCGAAGAAGGTGATATATTCATCCAAGGTCTTGCCACGCATCAAGGTCTCATAATTATCATCAGAGATCGGTAACACGGCAACCGCTTTATTCAAGGCCGTAGCATAGCCATCCTTACCGTATATCATCTTATAATATTGGATAATCTCGTCAAAACTAATAAATCCTTTAATCGCCAGCATACTGATCGGGCCGGCCTGCTCCAAAGCCAAATCAAACTCTTTCACCATGAAGTTCGCGAAGTTATAAGCGGCGACGGCGAATAGCAACTGATTCTGATCTACGCTACCCGTAGGATATACCAAAAGCATCTGATAAGGCGTATTCCGTTCCGGATTAAATACACGAGCCGAATCCTCGGCAGATAGCATACCATCCTCGCCCAAACCGAATCGTAGGTTCCAACTCATACCTTTCACTCCGCCCTGCACCAAGGCACGTCCCCGAAGAACACCTTTCAACATCTCCCCGGCCAGTTCCGTGACATCCGCATTCGGATACTTCTCGACCAGTGCTTTCAAGGCATTCTTAAACCCTTCCGCATCCCCGGCCTGCACATAGGATAACGCATCCAAGAACATGAATTTAGGCATCAATGTAGCCAATGGATATTTCTCGCTTACGTACCGGAAACTCTTACGTACATACGCTGTATCGCTTTCCAGATAGCGGTCGTAAGTAGCTTGATAGATCGAGTCTTGTACCACATCCATCATGCGGATATTATACTCGTAATTCGGATCAGCCACAGCTACCGCATAATCGCTTTCCGGGAAGGCGTTCATTAGTTTATTCTTATACTCGGTAGCCAACGCTGTATTTCCGGTTTTCAGGGCCATCAAATATACTTGATAATAGCTCTCCAAACGGTGCTCATTATCCGGGAAACGGCGTTCCAAATTCTCGAACGCCTCGACAGATAAGGGGATATCCTCCAACTTATCCTTATAGATCATCGCCATATTGTAAAGACCGTCTATAATAATAATGTTAGAAGCATCTATATCCTCTTGCGTGAAAGGTAGCTGCTGTAGGTAATACTCACGGGTATGCGGATCATCGGCGGCAACAGCCGGCAGATCACCGCCTATCGAATCGGTCGGCAACGGCTCACCGTCCGGCCCTACCATTTGGGTGGAATCTCCCTCGGCCAGCATCTCCTCATCCAGATTCTCATTAAAGGTAGAGAGTTCCTTCTTACGGCGGCGCCAGTGATCTTCCAACGGACGACGTCCCCATTTACGCTGGAACTGTGTCTTTCCTTGCGCTACAGTCTGAGGATTATAGAAATAGAAAGACGCTCCACCGGACGCATTCGGCAAGACAACAGCGTTGGTTTCCGTACCGGGACGGTCGATTCCGGTGCCTTTCGCTTCCTGCTCGGCCAGATAAGCCTCCTTCTCAGCCAAGGCTTTCGCCTCTTCCTCCTCTTTCTTTACCTCCTCAATCTTCTTATCGATAATCGCTAACCGCTCCGCTTCCGGTAATTTAGCCAAGGCTTGCAAACTGTCTTGAAGATGGACCGCTTCTACATGCACAACCAATTCATCCAGAATCGCCGACAATTTAGAAACCCGTTCATAATCCCTGTATTCCTTTTGAATTCCGGCTAAGGCTCCGCTAAAGCAAGGTTGCGCTTTCACGTAATCCCGCATCGTAAAATAGATATCTCCCAGCTTTATCTGGCAGATCGCCTTATCCATTCCATTCAATGTACTCTTATCGATACCGAGTTGATAGTTCTTTATGGCATTCACCGTATCTTCCCGGCTGAGGTATACATTTCCTAAAGCATAGTATACTTGATCCAGATAATCCTTATTCTTTTGGCTTTTCGCCATTTTCTCGAGCATCTTCACCACTTTCAAGTAATTCGTACCCGAGAATACTTCTGTCTGACGGATACGTGAGGCAAATTCCAACTCATACGGAGGATTCGAACGGGCTACCTCACCAAAGGTCTTATAAGCCAAGCCATCTAATTCTTGATCCGCATAGATTTGTCCCAAAAGATACTTCATCCGGGTACGTTGCTTCCGGTTTTTCTCCGCCTTGATAGCGGTCTTCAGATAAGGGATGGCATCCTCGAACTGCCCGTTCTTGATCAAATAATCGGCATACACCGCCGCATATTGCTTCAAAGCGGAAGCAGGAATACCGTTCTTGTTCATCTTATCCAAGATATCCTCGGATTCATAGAACCAACCCATCTCGGAATAACAACGGGCTTGCCACAAACGGGCCTCGGCCACGACCTCCTCGTCCTTCGCGTAATGACGGGCTATATAGGAAAAGGTAGCGGAGGCTTGCAGGAAATCGGCATTGTAGAATTGCGCCTGTCCCATGATCAGCCAACTATTCTTTAAGAAAGGGTTATATTCCTCTTGTTCTTGGATAGCACGTAGTTTGGGATTATTCCGCCAGCCCGGTTTCTTGGCCGGTTTCGCTTTTATGGAGTGTAGTTTAATAGCTTTATTACTTTTCTCGATCGTCCGGTCGAAAGGGCCGCCGGGCTCGGCTTTGTCTTTAGGCTGGGCGCTAATCGGATACATATAGATCCTGTCGGAATAGTTCTCTTTATATCCGTCCTGTTGGCTTTTCAGTGCCTCGTCAAACGCTTGTTTTCCATTGAAATAAATATTATAACGGGTCGTAAAGGCATGATAAAAACGGCTCGCTTTCGTGTTCTTCTTCGTGCTGCACGACCAAAGCAAGAGTACCGTTAATAACGCCACTATGTAATAAAACCCTTTTTTCATTCTTTAATTAACGCCGTAACAACGGTTTTATTGCTTTCAAGGCCAAAAAGAGGACCACCAAAAACAAGATGATAAACGCACCAGAAGGCACGTTCAGGAAATAAGAAAGAACCAGTCCGGACACGCAACCCAGAAAGCCGATCGCGATACTTCCCCATATGATCTTCTTGAAGTCGGAAGTAAACAAGTTCACCGTTATTTGAGGCAAGGTCAGCAAACTCATCAATAGCATAATCCCTACCAACCGGATCGAAAGAACAATTGTCATGGCGATAAAGCACATCATCGTATACTCGATCCATTTTACCGGCAGGCCTTGCGTGACAGCGAAGTCACGATCGAACGCCACGTAAACAATCTCACGGAGGAAAAGGGAGAATATGAGTATCAACAATACCACCAACCCTAAAATCCATAAGATATCGGCCGTAGAGATCGTTAATATATTACCAAATAAATAAGCGGATAGATTCGGGGCGTACCCCGGGGTAAGAAAGATGAAGATCACTCCCAAAGCCATACCCAGCGACCATACGCCCGCTATAGCGGAATCCTCCCTTACGTTTTGCGTCTTGCTCGCCCACTCCACGCCAAAAGCGGAGAGGATGGAGAACAGCATCGCCATCAAGATCGGATTTGTTCCCAGATAAAAACCCAAGCCCAAACCACCGAACGAAGCATGCGTGATCCCTCCGCTGATAAATACCAACCGGCGGGATACGATGTAAGTCCCGACAATCCCACAAGCGATAGCGGTTAGCAAGCTCCCGATCAAGGCATTCTGAAAAAAGGCATATTGCAATAAATCCATATGATTCGTTTCCTAAATTAATGAGTACGGCGTTCGCCAATGATCAAGAATGCCTCATCCTTCAAGGCATCCGGCAAATTGATCCCCCGCAATTGCAGGCTACGGAGCCAACCGGCCACCTCCACTTCCCGGAGGGTATAAAGCACTTCACTAAACTCCTCAACGGCTTCCTCATCGTAAGCGTCCGCTTCCACTCCTTGGAACCGATCCAGTTCCTCATCGTTATAATATTCGATTTTCTTGCTGACGGCGGCTAATAAACTATCCCGCTCGCAAGTCTCATGTTGTCCGCAGCAAACCTCCGGAATCTCCTGTGCCTCGGGGATCTCCGAGATCTCCCCCCGTTCCAGCATCTTCTGAAGTTTCTTATTCCGGAAATACCCGGCGATAGCGGCTACGACACCCAGACCTATAAGACTTATGACAATGTACCACATAATTCAATTGAAAGTTGAGAATTGAAAACTGAAAATTAAAGGGCTGATTCCCTAATAGAGAAACCAGCGGCCTTAAGATCTTCCCAATAATGGGGATAACTCTTGCTGACCACTTGCGGGTGGGCGATCTCTATCCCCTCGGGACGTACCAAAGCGGCGGGAGCGAATGACAAAGCCATCCGATGATCCTCGTAAGTGGCGATTACCGGATGCGACTCCGGTTCCCTGCGTTCACCGTTCCACTCCAAGATGCTATCATTGCGATCCGTCAACACATAACCTAATTTACGAAGCTCTGTCTTCAATGCCTCGATCCGATCCGTCTCCTTGATCTTCAATGATTGAAGTCCCGTAAAGCGGAAAGGGATATTTAATAACACGCAAGTCACCACAAAGGTTTGAGCCAAATCCGGTTCATTCACGAAGTTATAAACCAACTTCTCACAGATATTTCCAGTATGCTTTAACACTACTCCACGTTTCGTATAAGTAGTGCCCACTCCCAATTGAGCGAACAACTTCGCTCCGGCGGCATCTCCCTGCAAGCTATTCTTGAATAAACCTAACAATTCGATCTCAGCATTTTTCGATAACGCCATGATCTCATACCAATAAGAAGCGGCACTCCAATCGGATTCCACCGTAAAACGAATCGGCTTATACTCTTGGGGAAGTACTTTGATCGTATTCTCCGTCCAAGAGGCTCTCACTCCATATTGCTCCATCAATTGCAAGGTGATATGGATATAGGGCCTAGAGATAATAGCGCCCTCCAAATGCAACGTAACCCCATTTTCTGTTAACGGGGCGATCATCAAGATAGCGGATATATATTGAGAGCTAACATTTCCCGGTAGCGAGATCTCTCCGCCTTGCAAGGCGCTTCCGAAAATACGCAAAGGGGGATAACCCTCCTTCTCCATGTACTCGATCCGGGCGCCTAAAGCGTTCAGCGCATCCACCAACACCTTGATCGGACGGTTCTTCATGCGTTCGGTTCCCGTAATCGTCCATTCGCCCACCACCTTCGAGAGGAAAGCAGTAAGGAAACGCATCGTCGTACCCGCCGCACCCACATTAAAATCCCGATCGTTCGAGTTTAATGCCTTTACCATCAAATTTGTATCATCGCAATCGGATAAGTTCTCCACATCGTATGCGCTATAACTTAGCGCATTCAAGATCAATGCCCTGTTACTGATACTTTTAGAAGCGGGAAGCTTTACGGTAGTCCGGATAGCGGAACCCGGAGCATCTATCTGATAATTCATCGCTTTCGTATATTCAAGATTCAAGAAGCAAAAGTACGAAAATTAGCGTACATATGGAGTATAACAGCGGGAAACTTTCTTTATGCTTCTTTTCGAATGCGAATCGTGACAAGGCATTCGTTTGAATCGCCCCAACCAGTAGACGTGAGGGGCTATAAAACGCCCTTTTAAGTGAGAGTATTCCCGTTTTTAAGCACGAAAGGCGACAAAAGCCTACACGTATAGTCGCGTTGGGCGACGCCAATACTGCCGTTAGGCATTATAAACAGTCACGAATAGGGTTGTCAGTAGTCGTGAATAGGCATCGTAACCCGGTTAGAACCCAGTCGTAACCCTATCGGATAGCCCGAAGAAGTCAATGGATATGAATTAGGATGAATTATTTTCGCTAGAATGAAAGGCGGTTTTTCGGTATTGTATTATCAATGAACGAATTATTGTTTTTTTCTTGCGTATTTGGCAACGAGTCGTACATAGTCCCGGAAAAATCGGTTCTCCGGGACTTCAGTTTACAAAATGTCAGAATGTCAAATCGCCAAACGGTCTTATCACAAGGCCTTCATCTTCAAGAAATGCTTCCAGAAAAAGAGGATCTGGTAATCAATAGAATTATTCCAGTATTGTGAATCATGATTACCCGGGCGAGTGATAAAGTCGTGGTCGATGCCTTGTTTTAATAACGCCTCGTGGTAGTTCTTATTCACCTCCAAAAAGAAATCGCTGTCACCGCAATCGAAGATCAAAGCGATCTGGTCTTTCCTCAAGGTTGGAACCAAATTGATAACCGTGTACTTCTCCCAGTTTTCCGGATATTTTGCCTTCTCACCTATTTGTACGCTCATCTCCCAGTTTTTCGGGAAAGGGCGGATATCCACGCCACCGCTAGTACTTCCCGCAGCGGAGAAAACATCGCTATGACGAAGGCCATTCCACATAGCGCCATGTCCACCCATGCTCAAGCCGGTAATAGCACGTCCCTTACGATCGGCCACTGTCTTATAATGGGAATCCACGTATTTCACCAACTCATCCGAGATGAAAGTCTCATACCGTACATCAGCGTTCAAAGGGCTATCCCAATACCACGTATTCTTACCATCCGGGCATACGAAAAAGATACCCTTCTCATCAGCGATCTTAGATAGATCCGGCTTGATACCGACCCATGTACGAGCGTTACCGCCATAGCCATGTAACAAATAAATCACCGGACACGCTTTCGTCGCAGCCACATCCGGACTTACCACGACTACCTCTATACTTTTATTCATCGAAGGACTTTTCACTAGCAAAGTATCTACCTTCGCCGCCTGTAAACCGAGCGGAAGCAAACAAACCAACGCTACCGCTACCTTTTTCATCCAATTCATATCAGTGAACATTAATGATTAATTCCCCGTAGCCTTGTTTTCAAGGAACTACGGGGACAAATATACAGATTTTACAGCCAAAAACTTATTTACTTAACGAGAAAGGACGATCCTCTTTCGCGGTTCCTCTCGTCTTCTCCGGTTGATTGCCCATTTGAAGCTCCAGCACGCCCCCATTCACGATATCGCTGTAATGGATATAATTACGTGTATGTCTCTTCCCGTTCAAGGTAGCGTTTTGGATATATACGTTATCCTTACTATTCCCTTTCGCCTCGATCACGAACTTCTTGCCATCCTCCATCGTAATCGTAGCTTTCCGGAATTTCGGGCTACCCAATACATACTCATCCGTCCCCGGGCAAACACTGTAGATTCCCAACGCGCTCAATACGTACCAAGAAGACATACCGCCTTGATCCTCATCACCCGGATAACCATTTTCCGAGCTATTATATAACCGATCCATCACCTGACGAATCCAATATTGCGTCTTCCAAGGCTGGCCTGCGTAACTATACAAGTAAATCATATGCTGGATCGGTTGATTACCTTGGGCGTACTGTCCCATCTTCGCCAATTCCATCTCCAGCATCTCATGAATTTTCGTTCCGTATGTTCCATATTTCACGATACCGGGTAAAGCGAAAACAGAGTCGATCTTCGCCACGAAACGCTCATCACCTCCTGTCAAATCGATCAACCCTTGGACATCATGGAAAACCGACCAATTGTAATGCCAAGCATTCCCCTCGCAATAAGGACCGCCCCATTCGAAAGCATCGAAATCCGCCCAACTACCATCCAATTTACGACCTCTCATAAAACCGACAGATGGATCGTACACATTCTTGTAATTATAAATCTGGCGGGCAAAGACCTCCTCATAAAACTTATTCCCAGTCATTTTCGCCAACTGATACGCACAAAAGTCATCATAGCAATATTCCAACGTCTGTGCCGTAGATCCCATGGATTCCGGATAAGGTATATATCCCAACTGATAATAATCCTTCCAACGAACCCGTCCGTTGGCACCGCCCCAAGGTCCCTTATTCATCGCCTCATGCGCATACGCTTTCAAGGCTTTCTCCGGATCGAAAGTGCGGATACCCTTCACCCAAGCATCCGTCAATAAAGAGATCGAGTGATTCCCTACCATCCCGCCGGTCTCACTCGGGAACGACCAAGAAGGTAACCATCCACATTGCTCCTGAGCGTCTAGCAAGGCTTGCATATATTGCCCCTGCATCGTAGGGTGCAAGATATTGGTCAGCGGGAACTGGGAACGGAAAGTGTCCCAAAAACCATTATCGGTAAACATATATCCATCATGAATCTTCTCATCGTACGGACTATAGTAGTAAGGAGAACCATCCTCTTTCTCCTCATAAAACTTATGGGAAAACAAATTGGCACGGAACATGCAGGAGTAGAAGGTTTTCATATCCTCCTCGGTTCCACCTTCCACCAACACACGATTCAATAGCTGGTTCCATACATCAGCAGCCGCTTGCTTCGTCACTTCTACCGATGAGTGCTTACCTAGCTCACGAGTCATCGTAACCTCCGCTTGCTCCGGACTGATATAAGAGGTAGAGACCTTGGCCTGTACCTTAGAGCCTTTCGCAAATTGTACATAGGCACCGATACCTTCCCCTTCCCGGCTCAAATTATTCTTCTGGATCGTATTCTTACGATTCTCCCATGTACCATAGCTAACGAAAGGTTTATCAAATTGAATGATAAAATAATTCTTATGTGTCTTCGGAGAGAAAGCCCCATTGTGTACATAGCCGGTGATCCGGTGGTTCGCTACATCGATTTGTACCTGACTGGTTTTCGTATAGCCATCCAGTACGAGAAAAGCGTCTCCCTTCGCGGGAAAGGAAAAACGGAAATGAGCGGAACGGGTAGTTGGCGAGAACTCCGTGGTAATACCATTCTCCAACGTAACCTTATAATAATGAGGCTTGGCAATTTCTTTATCATGAGAGAACGGAGTCGCCCGTTTGGACTCATCAACAACCAATTCCGATACAGGCATCAAAGAAAATACCCCGTAATCTCCCACCCAAGGGCTACATTGATGCGTCGGTTGGAAACCCCGGATCGTAGTGGCCGAGTATTGGTATTTCCAACCATCACCATTCTTCCCGGTCTGTGGAGACCAGCTATTCATGGGATAGGGAACCGCCGTAGTCGGGTAGGTATTTCCCCAACTCAATTCGTAAGTCGAGTTTGTTCCTTGCAAAGTATTTACGTATTGTACCAAGTCTTTCTCCGCAAAAACAGGGAAAGAGAGGGTTAAACAGAGGGCTAAAGCCGCCCCCTGTTTATAAAAAGTATTGAGTTTCATGTTATTTTATTTACTGATTAATTATTCACGCCCCAATTTGTATTCGGCTCGGGGCCCATCTCCAATTCTAGTACGCCACCTTTCATGATATCCCTATAATCAAGATAGCATCTCGTATAATCCGTCCCGTTTAATTTAGCGGATTGGATATAGGTGTTTTCCGGGGTATTTCGGTTGGCTCGTATGATAAATGTATTCCCTTCGCCAACCTGAATCTCGGTCTTCTCAAAAACCGGGCTGGATATCTCATAGCGAGTATCTCCCGGACAAACCGGATACAAACCACATGCCGCCAATACATACCAAGCGGACATCTGACCGACATCCTCGTTTCCAACCAAGCCTTCTACCTTATTCTTATACGCCTTATCGCAAATGAAACGAGACCATTTCTGGGTTTTCCACGGCTGTCCCAAATGATTGTACAAGAAAGGCACATGATGAACCGGCTCGTTCGCATGATTGTAATAAGCGTTCCACAGGAAATCCGTAGGTGTCTTGTCGAACATCGTATCCAGATCGGCAATCACCCGTTCCGTTCCTCCCATCAGTTCCACCATACCCGGAATATCGTGAGGCACGAACCAGCCCTGTTGCAACTCATTGCATTCCATACAGCCGTACCATTCCTTCAGCTTACCCTCTTCCGGCCAAGCCTCAAACCGGCCATTCGCTTCTCTCGGGCGGAAGCTATGTTTCTCCGCATCATATAAATTCCGGTAAGACTGAGCCAACTTCGCATAATAAACCGCATCCTCCTGTTTTCCTAATGATTTCGCCAACTGAGACATACACCATTCCGTATACGCATACTCCAAGGTTTTGGAGATACTCTGCGGATTCGGGGTATAGCCCAACTCCGCATTCCCGAACATTCTCGAAGTTTTATCCGCATACCGATAAGCCTTTTCCATATCCAAGCTACAAATACCTTTCGCATAGGCATCCGCCAAGACCGATATAGCCGGATTTCCTAACATACAACCGCTATAGGCGTTCAACAACTCCCAGCGCTCATAGTACTCACGACCACTCTCCTCCGCCATCGTTGTCAATGACTTCAACAAATCGCTGACCAATACCGGATTAATAATCGTTTGCAAAGGCATCTGACTACGGAACACGTCCCAACCGCTAAAGATCGTACGTTTCGTAAACGTATCAGACCTATGCGCTTTTCCATCCGCACCCATATATTGGCCATCCACATCCGTGTAAATCCTCGGATCGATCATTGTATGATACAAGGAGGTATAGAAGATCACCTTCTGCTCATCCGTCCCACCGCTGACATCCATCTTAGCCAAAGCCGTATCCCATAACGAACGGGCACGAGAACGTACCGCATCAAAATCCCAATCCTTGATCTCCGCTTTCAAGTTCTTTTCCGCACCCTCCAAGCTTACAAAGGAAATACCAGCCTTGAAAAGAACCTCCTCATTCGCCTCGGTCTCAAACTCCGTAAAGAACCCGAGGTGCTCACCCTCATATGCCTTTGGTCTCTCCGAAATCTTCGCGTTCGCTGTCAATGTCTGGAAAGCCGGGCTCTCCACGAATTCCCGATGCCGATCCTGCCCTGCCGGGATATCCACGCTCCATACACCATAATCTTTCAACGGTTTGGAGAACTGCGCATAAAAATACACGGTATACCGGGAAGAACCCTCACCATTCCCCCAGCCTCCGCCTTCCGGCGTACATTCCATTCGTCCGGCGATCGTATGGTCATCTATCACTTGAACCGCCTGATACGTAGAAGTACCTCCTACACGACGGGCTAAGTCCAACTGGATGCGGGACTGCTTATTCTCGGGGAAAACGAATCTCAGCATACCGCTATGAGGAGCCGCTGTCGCCTCCGCTTGTATCTGGTAATCGCTTAGCAATACCTTATAATATCCAGCCTTGGCCTCCTCGGAAGATTTATCATACCGGGAACGATACCCGGTTACGCCCCCCTCTTTTCCTGAGTTCGTGCGCAGATCGCCCACGGTAGGCATTACCAATAAATTACCCAGATCACCATACCAGCCGATACCACTCATCTGCGTAAAGGCGAATCCCTCGATCGTCTCATGCTCGTAGCTATATCCGGAACCATTGTCGCCCCCCGTAATCGTATTCGGACTTACCTGTACCATACCGAAAGGGGTAGTCGCACCGGGGAAGGTCTTCCCCAAGCCATGGTAAGCACCGGCCGCCTCCGTATTCGTACTCGCCCCGATAAAGGGATTTACATAATCAGAGAAATGAACCTCCTCGATAGTCCGGGTCGGACCGGAACAGGCAGTTCCCACCAACGCAAGCGATAACGCCGTGGTCGTTATCCATCTTAAATTTCTTACTAGTCGTATCATTTTTTATAAGTTCTATTCTACGTACCTTCGGTTGGGCGATCTGATACATACGATCCACCAACATATCGATTTGTTGGCTCCAAGCCTCCCGGATCTCCGGATACATCATCTTGGAGTAGTTATCCAGATGGCCGGCTAAGAAGATATTCGTATGAAGGTTCGCCCTTAACGTATCCATAGCGGCGATATTATCCTGAAATAACATGCCCTTCCGCTTCAAGATATAAAATTCCGTCCACGCATATTCCCGGAAACGTTTCTCGATATTCCAACGTTCCTCATTCAAATGCATGACCCGAACGGCCTGCTGATATTGCGGTGTGTTCGTTAACGCCGCTAAGTTAATACCTTTTGCCAAATCCTCGGCCGAAAACGTAGAAATTGAATCCCCGTCTATCTCCAACCTATACGAACCTTTCAATCCATCCACCCGCAATACCTCTTGATTAAGATCCTCCATAATCGGAGCGTACAAGGTCGCCTCATATTGCGTATGCTTCTTCTCCCAACCCCGAGAGATCGTATCCATCGGATAAGGTAAAGACTTCGCTAAATAGGTAAAAGAGATCGTACCCTTGTCTGATACTTTCAATTCATTCACGAAACAATTCTCGTTCGCCAACACCATACGTCGGGAAGCATCGATATCAACTTTGGCGACCGGTTTACCCGCCAATCCCTGAGACTTCAAGAAGAAATAGGCCATCAACATATTACCGTGGTTATCCGGATGAATCCGATCTCCTTGCATTAAGGTAAACCGCGGATCTTTCGCTTGTTGTACCCTGTTCACCTCCAATACCGGGTTGTGGAAATCCACGAACGCCCAGTCATTCTTCACGGCCGCCTCTCTTTGCAGACGGATGATTTTCTGGATCGTAGCGTTCTTTCCAAGAAAAGGCTTATTTTTCTCATTTTGCCAAGTCTCGTCGTACGGCGTGCCAGCGATCATGATCACCCTTGTATCTTTGTGAGATTTCATGATCTTCTGCATCGCCTGAAAGGTCGTATCTACCCGATACATTTGCCGCTCCACGAAAGCCGTAGGATTATCGTCGTTATATTCGAAATAACCACTATCGTTCATACCGAAAGTAGCCGTAACCACCGTCGGATTTTTACCATATACATCCTCCTCGATCCGTTCCAACATATCCCAAGAACTGTCACCACCGGTACCGGCGCTATACATCCGCATCCGCATATCCGGGAAATGAGTGATATAGTACAACCATATATAAGAATGATAATGTCCGCCCTCTGTTATGCTATTGCCTAAAAAAACAACCCGGTCACCCCTTTGAAAAGGGGAAGGAGTTTTCTGCGCATTGCCACACACAAACACAGAAAGCATACACGCCAAACTAAAAAGCCATCGATTAGTTCTCATCTTATTTACTTTTGGACACTTAGAAGTTCAATTGTTTATCCGATACGGCCACAGCCACGAATGAATCAGCACAGCCATAATACAGATACCATTTATTCCGGTAATAGACCAGACCTTCCACGAATACGGTACCCGCAGGGTATTGACCGCTTTTTTCAAAATCATCCGTCGGTTGCAAGAAAGGCTTATCCAAACGACCGATCAATTTTGTCGGGTTATTTACATCGAACAATGCTTGTCCGGCACAATAAGAGTTCGCAGGATAAGCGGTATCCCCTTTTTCTCCCGGTTCGTTTTTACCATTATACAACAGAACGATGCCATCCTTTGTCAAGATAGCGGGAGGTCCACATTCGGTCAACTGACTATCGAAATAGCCGGAACGGGGAGAGAACAATTTAAGCAACTCACCATTCTCGTCCAACAGTGGGTCCCAATCTGTTAAATTATCGGAGGTAGCCGCATATACATTCTTCTCCCCCCAGTACATGAAATACTTGCCATTCACTTTCGCAATGACCTGCTTATCTCCCTTTAAAGTCGTGACTAGCGATGCGGATTTAGTCGCCTCATCCTTGAATTTGCCATTATAGGCTTTCTCAAAAGCCGGACCGAACTTCGTCCAGTGTTTCAAATCCTTTGAGGTCGCCACCGCCAGACGAGGCACCTTGCGGTTCCATTGCGTATATAGCAAGACATACGTACCATCCTCGGTCATAGCGATACGAGGATCTTCCGTACCTCCGGGACATTCGTTCTCCGCTTGATTATCTTTAGCCGGATAAAAAGCAGGCTTCGTATCCCTCTCGAAATGGATACCGTCAGTAGAGGTCGCATATCCCAAACGGGAAGTCCGGGAACCGATTCCCTGAGCGGAGTTATCTTCCGCACGGTACATCACCACGATCTTCCCATCATAAATCGTAGCCGCCGGATTAAATGTGTCACTCTCCTCCCATGCTACAGAATCTTCCCGCATCGGGCAATAAAACTTAGTTGGTAACGGCTTAATTACCGGATTCACTCCTGTCGGACGCTCAAACCCGTCCAAGCACCAAGCTGTTTCCGATATAGTTTCCGATACAGCTTCCGCCGTCTGGTCTTTCTTTTGAGAGCCGCAAGCTACGGTAACCAATCCCAATAAGCCGAAAGTAGAGACTAATAATGTTTCTTTAATCATGTTATTCGTAGTATTAAGTTATATTTATTTTCCATATGAAGGGGGAGCTATCCGAGTTCCCCACGTCTTATCCGGCTTCCCGGATAATTTATATTCCAAGGTCGCCCCCCGATATAAATCCGACCAATCAATCCAAGTGCCTTCCATCTTCTTTCCATCAAGACTTAAGGAATGGATATACTCTTTTTTCTCATCACCCCCTTTGATAATCACGTCTCCCTCGGGCAAATGTAAAACAATCTTACGGAATACCGGACTATTCACAGAGAAACCTCCCACTCCGGGAATCTCTGGAAACAAACCGATACTGGCAAAGACATACCATGCTCCCATCGATCCTAAATCGTCGTTGCCCGGCAAACCGTTCACACGGCTACTATATTGTTCGTTCAGTATACGCCGGATCACTTGTTGCGCCTTATAAGGAGCCCCCGCCCAATTATAAATCCAAGGGATTTGGAAACTAGGCTCGTTACCGGAGGCGAACCATTCATCTCCATAACTAGCGTCCAAACGTCGGAACATCTCATCCAAACGCTTCTCCGCCGCTTCCTTTCCTCCTATACTATCGATCAACCCTTGCAAATCATAAGGTACCATCCAGAAATAATTCTTATATGTCGATTCCCGCCAATCCGCGTCATAACGTTTCCACGAGCCATCCTCGTTTCGGGACTGCAACCAACCGGTCTCCTTATTAAAAAGATTCTTCCAGTTCATCGCCCGTTGCGTATACCAATTACAAACCGGCTCATCATTGCAGGCTTGCAAGGCGAAACGGCCAATCGCAAAATCAGAAGATGTATATTCCAGTAAGATCGAAGCGTCGTAATACCCTTTCTCCAAATACTGTTCCAAGCCCGGTCGAGTCAAAACACCTTGGGAATTAGCCCCCGGCACTTCTGCTCCATAACGCATAGTCCGCAGTAAAGTTCGAGGATCATAGTTGCGAGCTCCAAACGCATACGCATTGGCTACAAGAATCGGAGTCGGGTCCCCCTGCATAACACCTGTCTCTATATTCGCCAGTACCCAACGAGGGAAGCCACCACCGGATTGCTCGGCAAATAAGTAATGAGACATAACGATATCCGAGGTCTCCTCGGGAGCTAGCATAGCGATCAAAGCAGTCTGCGTACGATACGTATCCCAATTACTGAAAGAGGTATAGAATTTTCGGGCTGTCTTATGCACTTGGCTATCCGCCCCCATATATTCCCCATTCACGTCGCTACAAACATTCGGATGGATTAATGAACGATATAGATGCGTATAGAATTGTATCTGGCGATCCTCGTTATCTCCCTCTACCTCTATCTTCCCGAGGTATTCATTCCATTTATCCTGCGTCGCCTGACGGACCGCAGAGAAGTCCCAAGCGGGATTCTCAACCCTCAAATTCTCACGGGCATTCTCCACCGAGACATAAGAAACACCGATCTTATACTGCACCGCCTGATTCCCCTCTTTCAACGGAAAAGTAAAATACACCCCCGAGTGACTGCCTTCCGCAAACGTATGATTCGCATGTAGTCGCTCCTCCTTCCATGTACCAAAACTCTCCGCGTCCGCATCGAACTCAGCCACAAAGTAAACCTTATAGGGAGTTGGGATTCCACAGAAAGCACCACCCTCCGCATATCCCTCGCAACTATGAGGACCCGTAATCTTAATAGCGGCTACTTGGATAGGGGTAGCGGCTACTCCTCCTCCGATAATCACGGTACCCTGCTTTTCCTTGGAAGAAAACGTATAACGAGCCATACCCGTACGTTCCGTAACGGTTAATTCCGCACGTATAGAATGATCTACGGTCGCTGCGTAATAACCGGCCGTTCCGATCTCCTTGCCGACCGGAGTCTGCATATTCAAGATACTATCCGGAGAAACCCGTAAAGCTCCGGCAACCGGAAGCGTAGGGAAATTTCCCATATGATCGCATCCCGCACCACTCAATTGATTGATAACAAAGCCTAGTTGTTTCGTGAAATAAGTCGGGGTAAACTGTACCATACCGAAGGGATAGGTAGCCCCCGGATACAAATATCCGGAAGCCCACCCATTACCTTGAGTCCCTATCAGGGTATTGGTCTTAGAAACGAGATTTACGCATTTACCAAACCTCCACACAACAAGAAAACATAGCTAACCACACATATTCGCCTTAAAAGCTGTTTACATTTAAACATGGTAATAGATCCTTTTTATTATTTAGCCTTTTATACTATATACCCTTCAATAGAATAAAACACTTACGGCGTAATAATTAAAAAACAGCTATTAACATAAGTCAACAAAAAGGGAATCATATGATTCCTATTCCGCAAACAGCGATAGGGTGTGTTTTCCACTTTCCAACAAGATCGAACCCGCCGATATTTCTACATTATTCCCATCTAACACACAATTCGATACGTTAAATGGAGCGATAAAGGTCGCCGTACTATTCGCTGGTATCTCCAGATCAAGGGAAAGCGATCGGTTCTCCATTGTCCAAGACACACATGCCGTACCGTAAGGGGTCTCTCTCGCCACCCTCGCCCACGTCACGCCATCCGGCACTTGCGGTTTGATAAAGAAATGTTTATAGCCCGGCCTATCCTCATCCGGCAAGATCCCTCCGATCGCCTGACAGAACCAAGCGCCAATGCCATTGAAACAATTATGAACCTTACTACGTTCTCCCGACCAGTATTCCCAAGTCGTAGAAGCCCCTTGATCGATCATATATAGATATCCCGGTTGCTCTCTCTTTTTCAGCATGGAATAGAGAAAATCAGCCTCTCCGTTCTTTATCGCCCAATCGGTCAAGATCGTAACACCCACCAAACCGGAACCGATATGGCCCTTACAATTCTCCAAAGTCTCTCGATATAAACCTTCCTTTACCTCGGGCATATGCTGTTCATCTGTCACGCCGACCAACATCGGATAAATCCGATCGATCTGGGAGCCTGTAGCGTACTGTTTCTTCTCCGGATCATAGAAAGTCTTCTGGATAAGCTCGTTCAATCGTTGGCAACGCTCTTTATACTTAGCGGCATCCTCCACTTTCCCCAATACCTTCGCGATCTTCTCCATCGTAGTGAGGCAATCGCTTATAAAGCAGTTGCTAACCAGATCTACCGATGACTGCGCCGTATAATCGACACCCGCCGGAGCCAACCAATCCCCTAAATACCATGCCCGATAATCCGTATCTGGCCAACGTTTCAGCAACCCATCGACCGTATACGCATCCACATAACGCAACCAATGTCGCATAACCGGATAATATCGCTCGATCAGACGGCTATCCCCATAATTCAAATAAGTCTGCCACGATCCCGTGATAATAAAGCCACACCAATACGGACCACCTCCCGCCGGGTATGGATTCGGTACGCAATGCGGCATACCCCCATCCTCACGGATGCAATCCTGCCACATCTGCATCCAGTTCATATACACGGAAGAGCCCTCATACAATGTCTGGAAACTCTTACAAGAGGCATTTCCATCCCCACCGTATCCCATACGCTCATAATGCGGGCAGTCTACGATATAACCACTGAAAGCTAGGTTCTTGAAAGTATATTTGATCATCGCGTAGATAGCATTCAAGTCCGGATCCGAGCACTCGAAGGACGAGGCATCCTTATAATCCGTATGAATCAGATAGCCGGTCACCTCCTCGGGGGCTTTCGCCAAACCGGATATCCTTATATATTGAAACGCATGATGGTTAAATTTATTCCGGAATACCTCTTTGCCTTGTCCGGAACCGATATACCAATCCTCATACTGTCCGTTCTCCTCTTGTGGCTTGAAATCTTCGTTTTCATTTAACCAATCCGTATATTCCATACGGACCCGGTGACCTTCCGGTAATTTTGGGAAACTCAGCTCAACCCAACCATTTAACGCCTTTCCCATATTTACGAGCCAAATACTGTCCCCTATCTGCTTGATTTCCTTGGGACGGATGATCTCTTGTATTCGATTAGGTTCACACATCTGGGGACTTACCTCTATCCCGGGTACCTCCACCTCCAATACCGGCGTCCAATCCAGTTTGTCAAGCGTAGCCGTTGTCAAATCCGGCAACGCCTTCCGCCCATCCACACATTCACCCCCGAATTGATGGGGATACCAAGTACCGGTACCAGTCTCACCATACATACTTCCCCGGCCTTCCCAAGAGCTATCTGTAACAAGTAACGTACTTGTAGTGCCATTTCTTTGAATCTCGTCCAATTGCAGTTTAACCAACGGCCCATCATGAACGGCATTAAAAGTAGCTTTTCTGTACCAACCACGGCCCAACCAGACCCATAAGTCGTTTATTCCCTGCTTTGCGTACGGCGTAAGATCGTACGTCACCGATAATGATCTTTTGTTTAATTGAGATACCGCAGGCGAGAGAACATCTTCTGATACCTTCCTCCCATTTAAATAGATCTCATGATACCCTAAGGAGTTTACATGAAGGAGTAATGTGGCATCACTATCTTGAAGCTCGAACTTTTTCCTTAACATCGGGTTCCTCTCATCCGGCATCCCTATATATTTCCCTTGCCATTCCGCTTTATCCAAAAGCCCGATCCCAAAGCGATTGATTGGACTCCAATCCGAGGATTCCCCCTTATCGCCCCATACCCGGACTTTCCAATAGGCCAGCACACTAGATCGCAACTCTTTTCCTCGATAAGGGACCATCACGGAAGCGGACGATTCCACCTTACCTGAATTCCATAGATCGGCTTTGCCTTGAGCCAGCAAGGAACTATCCGTGGCTACTTGTATCTCAAAATACGCTTGCCGCATAGTTTGCCCGTCTGTCTCGATTTTCCAGCTAAAATGGGGATGGGTATTGTCGATCGCGACCGGATTCTCCAAGTTCTCACAACGAAGATCTTTTAAGAGGATCCTCCGTCCGGATTCACAGCCCGACATCAGTAACAATAGGGTCACAAAGTAGATAGATATACATTTCATGATAAATAAATTGAGATTACGCATGAATATACTTTCTAATGGCTTACGATACTTATATCCCCGGTAAATATTAAGATTTATTAAACAAGAAAGGCGAGCCACTCGCAAATGACTCGCCTTCCTATGATTCCTCAAGAATGGCTAGAAGCGGATCTTGTAGGATTGGTTGCCAATATAAATTATATAAGACCCTTGTGGAATACTCGTGATAGTCTCGCCTACAGGCAAAGATAAGTTCCTATACAAACGCCCTTCGAATGTAACGATACAAGCTGTGTCCATAACAGGAGTCTGGATATGCAATCGCCCATTCTCTCCCCATACTCGCAAGCCATTGGGATCTACCTCTGCGTTATCAGTAGGATTATCTTTCACGATGCCTGTTACGGTAACAACGATATTACTCGTTACTTTCTCAATCACATAACGGCCGCTTGATACCGGACCAAGTACTGAGCCATTCGCTTTCACTGTCAGTTGAGGCGCACTGTAGCCGTCCTTCAAAGTCAGCGTGAACGCAAAACTCTTGCCGGATTCTACATTCGTGGAAGACTCCGCAATCAAGGTAGCGCCCTCTACAACCGGCAATGTCACCATGTAGGTGGTCGGGGTTGGCTCCGGTTCTGGTTCCGGATCCGGAATCCTATTACCTGCCGCCGTAATCACCAAGGTAGCCGTGATCTTCTCCAATGCGAAAGCACCCGTGCCAGAATTGTATGTATAATCCGTAGACGCTAGCGTATTCTCTCCCATCTTCACAGTAATGGATGTCGGGAGCGTATAGCCGGAGGCTGCTTTCAGCGTAAGTTCCACTTTGGAATCCTTAGCCAAAGGCTCGAAAGAAGCCGGATCGGAAGTGAGGTTAACAAGATTCGGGATTACCTCAAAGAAGCCCTCTTGTACACCTTTCGCCTCAATAACGATCTCGCCATCCACATTCTCAATCTCGATTATTCCCGTCGTATTGTCATACGTATAGTACTCAGAACCTGCTGCCCTAAGCAAATTCTTTTGCTTCAACAAACGACCATTCATCATCACCTTTATGACATAAGGGAATTTGTATCCCGTAGCTGGTGCTAATTCACATTTGAATGGCTCTCCTTCTTTCACAGTCTCTCCGGAAGTCTTAATCTCTATGTTCTCGGTCTGTTCTTTCACTTGGAAGATCTCCGCACCAGAAGCTTTAATGGAAACCTCAGCGGTTACGTTCTTTATTTCTATCTCCCCGGTCTTCGGATCATAGGAATAACCGGAACCAGCAGCCAGCACTTTACCACCCATCATCACCTCGATCGTGGAAGGAAGCCCGTACTGTGGGGTCACTACAGACAACTTACCGGTCAGGGTCTCACCATGTTTAATCTTCTTGCCTTGCGAGATATCAGAAGTCAAGTCTTTTAACGTAAGGGCTACCGCATAGCTCTTCTGTACGCCTTGCGCCGTGATCGCTAACTCACCGGTTACTTTCTTCAAAGAGATTTTTCCCGTAGCGGCATCATAGGTATAATCAGTTACGTCTACCAATGTTTTACCACCCATCGTTACCGTGATCTCAGTTGGAAGTGTATAACCCTCATTTGCGGAAAGTACACAAGCGAAGGCTTCACCAAATTGAACTTTAGTGTCCGACTTGATATCGGAAGTTATATTTGCCAATGTAGCGGTAACTGAATAGCTCTTTTTCACACCTTGTGCGGTAATGGAGAGCTTCCCTGTAATCTTCGCCAAAGAGAAAGCTCCTGTGGAAGTGTTATAGGTATAATCCGTACCGGCAACCAAGGTCTTATCACCCATCTTCACCGTGATCGTGGTTGGAAGTATATGACCTTCAGCCGCCTTCAAGGTCAATTCAACTTTGCCATTAACTAATACCGGATCAAAAGAAGCAGGTTCGGAAGTAACTCCAGCCAAATTGAGTATCACCTCATAATGGCGATCATCAATACCGGAAGCTTTCACGGTCAAGTCACCGGAAACTGCCTTGATCACGACTTTACCCGTTTTAGCGTCGTAGGTGAACTCTTCCGCTGTCAATGCGTCATTGCCCTTCAAGATACTGATCGCATCCGGAAGCTTGTAGTTCGTAGCGGCTTTCAAGGTGAAAGTGAACGATTCGCCTTCCTTCACGGTCGTAGCCGAGGTAATGGCCGGCGTGGAGGTTAGGTTCTTCAATTCTGCCGTTATCTTATAAACGGATGGTTCAGACACTCCTTCAGCGGTAATGGCTACCTCACCTCTCACATTCAATATCTCTACTTTGCCTGTCTTGGCATCGTAGGTATATCCCTTTCCTGCCTCTAAAGTGGAACCGGACATCTTTATCGTAATCGTTGACGGAAGCATGTAACCGCTATTCGCTGATAAGGTAAAAGAGAATGCCTCTCCTTCTTTCACGGTCGTAGCGTCTACGATGGCAGGGGAAGAAGACAGATTCGACAAATTAGCCTTAACGGGATATGTGGCGGCTTGGATCGGATCGGCTTTAGCAGTGATGACGATATCGCCGGTCACGCTATTGATATATACATATCCATTCGCTGGATTATAACTATAGATTTCCGGATCTAGGGTATTCCCGTCCATCGTAATCGTAACTGAAGATGGAAGTTGATATCCCATACTCGGAAGTAATACAAGCACCAAGGACTTCTGGTCTATGACAGTTGTCACCTCGTCTTGGACAGTCAAATCTTGCAAATTCACTTGGACCTTATGGGTTGTTATCGGAGTTTCCGATATGATAAGACTTGCGTTCTTATTATCGGTGGGAACACTCTTTCCTCCCACAGTCCCAACAGAAACAGACACATTTGCGTATTCATCTTCTGTAATTGGCCGCCCCGAACTTAGCAAGAACCGATAACTAGCCCCCTCCGCAAGATTACCGACAGCTAATGGCTCTTTTGTATAATGATAATTCTTATCAATCGTCTCTAGTTTAAGTTCTGTCTTCTGTTCGCCATCTACATAATATAACTTAATTTGGTCTATTGACTCTGCAACTAAAGATGTAGATAGTTTAACCTCTTTTCCCACAAGACAAGGATCTGCCTTATCAAAAGTATAAGTGAAAGGTATTTCCGTATTCACGGTTCCAATGACAGGGTCTGGAGTAATCTTTCCTTCGATGCGATTCAAAAATACCATCGATTTATCTTTTACCCCACCCTTAGAATTAACCATATCGGATTCGATATATATTTGAATATCGTAAACCAACTCGCCAGCCTTGGCAGACAGCACCTTGAGATAATTTATATATGACCCATTAGTGATTTGCTCCAGGCTCACCGGCACGTCGAAAGAGCCATCTGTACCGATCTCGGCCTTTGTCCCTTGATTTGCTTTATAAATATCGCGATCACCATAATAAACATTCAATTGTCCTTTCCATGCGGCATAATCTTTCAAGGTATAACGCAAAATGACATTTTCCGCCACATTGGCGAGACCGTAAGAAATCCTATCTGTATTGTAATCGTTATATTCAGAGTTATCCAAACCCGTTATTGCCAAATACTTGTCATCAAAACCATTCCAACGAATGCTCACATTTATAGGTCTTACATTCGGATCGTCCGGATCATCATTTGAATTTCGCACTCCATTCATATCAATATATAAAGGAGCCTCAGCCGTACCTGTCATGACTACCCAATTCTCTCCATCCCTTGAATAAACCGGAAGAATTTTCTCTCCCTCTGCTAGAGCCTCGGTCAGCTGGCATTTGAAATCCCAATATGTAGACTTTTGCATCCAAATTGAAACCTCTGGTGATGGCGTACTGATACGCTTCTTGATTTTTCCATCCGCTCCGATCACGGCCATATCCACTGAACCGTAGAACTCTGCATTCCCTATATTTTTCGCACCTACGTTAATCGTAAAATCTGTATTTACCGCTAGTTGACCTGATAGTTCAAGAGACAAATACTTCAACATATATATTTTCGTATCACCAGCCTTTGGAGGACGTATACCTATTCCCATCCCATATAAAACGTAAGGATCATCCCCGCCGTCGGAATCCAATGCGGAAAGTAAAAAATATCCATTGCTGATACCTCCCCACCCCCAGTTAATATGAAAAGCCTCATCTTCCTTATAGCCATCACAAATGAAAGCATGGCCACCTTCGCTATTATTCCCACTGTAAATAACAGGTCGATTACTTTCCAATTCATCTCTTACCAACTTTTTCCATTCTGTCCAACGATAATCCGATTTATTAACGTATCGCAAGCCATCACTATAACCGTATACAGAGTTAAGCCTCTCTATCGCATTCTTTGTATTAGCTCCACTTACATCAACAGAATACCCCATATCAACATTGGCCCCAATCTGCCACATCAAGGACGCTACAGTATTTGCCTCTTCCTCCGTAAATTCTCCATCTTTATAAATAAGAGGCATCTTGTCCCACTCATACGGCCCGTAGGAAACAGGAAGTCCACTCCAATATTCATTTACTCTATTACTGCTAGTAACAGTCTCTACCGGATACTCATGATATCTCATGACAATGGCAAGTGCCGTAGCTACACATCCGGTTACAGCATGGTATCCATCAATGATGGGTGTCTGCCGATTGTACGGATCTCCTTGATCCCACCTTGCGGTCGTAAGCAGTACCTCGGTAGAAGCCGCCCTCAAATTACCAGCTAGGTATCGCCCCCACTCGGATTGGATATTCACCGAGGCTTCCAAGTCTTTACGTTCGGCATAAGTGATCTGGCTTTGATAGAAAGCTAACATCGCACGCAAGTTGTCCGGCAAATTATTCGGATCAAAATTACCCTCGTCCGATTGTCCCAGAACCGGATAAGCACGATCATCACCGGAGACGATCACGAATCCCTTGTTTCCCGGTACATTAAACACGAAATAGTCCACAGCACCATCAACCGTCCCGCTTCGTAACGCAGAACTTGATTTTCCCGGTGCCGCCGCATAAACCAACGATAAGTCTCCAGCCGAGCGCAAGCCCGAACCCGCATTAGCCACGTTCTCCGCCACCTTGCGGGCCGTGGACACATCTATCCTTTCCGCCCAGACCATCGTGGCCGACAGGCAAAGGATCAGCATTAGTAAAAGTTGTTTTCTCATGAATTATAAATTTATAATGAATAAATGATTTAACATTCGTTAGTAAGGGGGATGGGAACAACGGTGTTCCCATGGGTGGGAAAGCCCCGGTTGATAGGCATGGGAAAGCCTCGGTTCCCATGGCTGGGAGCAACAGTGTTCCCTACCCTAGGTATAGAGGCTCTCCCATCCCGCTATGCGCCTAGATCTCGTCCGGGCTTTCACTGTCGCCTCCTCCTCCTACGCCAACGGTCAGGAGTATGGGAAATTTGTAGGTGCGTGGGTCTTTTACGAGAGAATAGCCCGCACCTGCCTGCGTAGTGACACTCAGCCAGTACTGCCCCTCGGCGAGTGGAGGGATCTGGATGATGATCTCGCTCTTGGTGTTACGTACGATAAGGGAGACCTTCACGGGCGTGGCGCCCTCCTCGTCCTTGGTGAAGTAGACGCCTACAGATGGATCATCCCCCTTGATAAGCAGCGTGCTGCCGAAGATGATGGCCGGGGCGTTCGGAGTGATATGGAGGTTCTTCTCCTTCGTGGTAGAATCCGTGAGGCTCTCGATCATCGGGCCCACAGTGGCTACGTCGGCGTTCACGTAGATGTTTTCTAGCGCCTTCAGGAGGGTGGCGCTGGGGGTGAACATTACGGTGATCTTATTCTCCGTAGAGCGGAAGTCTGATTTCTTTCCGTCGAACGAGCCGTTGATAGTGAGCAGCCATTGCCCGAACTTGTTCACCACGCAACGGCCTTGGGCGAGGGCCTCGATCATCTCGTCGTAGGAGAGGTCGAGGATGTTGGTGATCGTCTCCGGACGATACTCGGTACGTTTCTTCACGATGCGGTTCGAGATGTCTGAGGTCCGCGTGGTTCCGGTGATGCGGATCTTTCCGGTGTAATCACCGGCTTTCTCGGTTAACACGTTGTCGTACAGATCTACGGTCAAGATGGTCTTTTCTTCTGCCATGATGTTTTTTGTCTTTAATGCCCCGTGGTAGTGAGGCGTTACCTTTTAATAATGTTTATCACCCTTATTCGCGAAATAAGGGGAGGAGATATCGCACGTCCAACATAAACTAAAAAAAACACGTATAACCACTATTTTTAACCGCATATCCACGATATATGCGCAATAAGCATAAATTTGGATTAATTAGAGGATACGATATCTGTATCCCCTTCAATTCCTATTTCTTAATAAATAGATAAAAGTGATTGTTTATCAATAATATTTTTTACATTTGCCAAGCCTTCCGTTGAAAATAGCCTATTATAGGTAATTTTTATGCTGAATAGGCTATTCCCCTTATTTCGCGAATAAGGGTATCATCCAGCCGCCAAAAGCAAATCCACCTCTTCCGTCACCCTAGCGTTCGCACGATTCAATTCTGACTGTTCCAAAGAGGCCAGATAAAAACGTGTTGTTTTTTCCGAGGTATGCCCCAACGCTTGGCTAATGATCGATAAAGGGACTTGTTTCCGCAAGGCGTTCGTTGCCCATGTATGGCGGAAAACATACGAGGTCAGATGAATGGGACGAGATAGCGCACGACCGATCTTCTTCAACGAGTTATTATACGAACGCAGTATCGCCTTGTATTCCTCATGCCCTACCTCTCTACCCGGAGATAAAATAGGGAAAAGGTACGGGGAAGAAGCGTCCGCATACTTATTAATCAACCGCCGCATCCCCGCTGTTATCCCGACACGGATTAAGGTCCCCGTCTTCTTACGCCGATATACGATCTCCTCGCCATACAGGTTCGCCGTAGTCAAGCGAGCCATATCCGCGAAAGGCATGCCGCAAGATAAATAGGCGAACGTACAATAGTCGATCACGCACGCCAAATCCGGCTCCTCAGACTTCAAGGTCACGATCTCCCGGAGCGACTCGTTTCCCAACGCCCTAGATCCGGCTCTTTCCCGCTTCAAGTTCAAGTACGCGAAAGGCGATACGACGCAAGCCAGCAACAGACCATCCCGACAAGCTTGGTTATAAATCGAGCGAAAGTTGCTGAGGTATGTATTCACGGTATTCACTCGCAAGCCGGCGGATTGCAGATAAGCGACAAAACGGCTTATTAAGCCCGGGGTTATCTCCGGGAAAAGAAGGTTTCTCCTACCCAGAAAGGCGCAGATCCAATTACGGGTCGTCCTATATAAATCGGCAGTGTTATGTTTCCCCGCTAAACGTTTCTCCCGGATGCGTTCGGTGGCATAGGTATAAAATGTGATGCCCGCCTTGCCCAAGCGGTTATTCTTTCTCTTGCTCATATCTCCTTTTTTGATGATTAAACGTATTATTATCTACCATCAAAAATAGCATAAAAACAAAATCAAGCCAAGTCCATCTCGCAAACAGCAAGCTTCCAACCCTTAAAGACCAAGGTGACAAGACGAAGCTCCGTATCCCCCTTAGTAGCGTGAACCTTCGGGTCTGCGGCGTAACGGCGTAACTGGATGGCGGCCTCGGCTCTCAACGCCTCGATTTCCGTTTCGGAAGCGTCCCGACGGGCGTATTTCACCTCCACGATATAGCTAAAGCCTATCTCGGGCTGGTGGATCAAGTCGGGCATCATGTAGAAATCGGCGTACCCCTTGTTGGCCTCATACTCCGGATAAATTATATAGGTACGGGTCAAGCCTAGATAAGCCAGTAGGAAACCTTTCACGTGCGCCTCCCCCTCTATGAACTCGCGGATAGCGCTCTGCCGCTCCAGCTCGGAGGAAAAATACTCGAACACAGGCTTCCAGTCTCCGTCGTAAGCCATGTCCTTTACCAGATCATGAAGCTTGTATAACTCTATTGAGAAGACATCAGCTTCCCGGTAAGCCTCGATCAGATAGGTATATAATTGCTCACGTACCGTCAGGTTGGGAACGCCCAGAAGGGTATCTCCACGCTTGGTACCCTTGATGGAGAGCAACCCGAAATAGTAAAGCAGGCTCTTGAAGTTGTCCGGCTTGGCGATATCCTCGGCAGGAAAAGCATCCTTGATTACTGCGGTGGTCTCGCCGTTGTTCACGATCTCCTGGATGATCGAAGCGTTCGTGCCGAACCGCTTGTCGAGACGGATCAAATGGCGGAGCTTGTTGTAGTCCGTGCGGATGTTGTTGTCGATCATCTTATCCGGGGCCGATCTCAAGGGCAGGTAATTGCTGATGAAATACAGTACCATATCCGAGTTGTACATAGGCTCGTCCAGACTCTTCGTAGAGAAACGGTAGTTATCGTACCACGGCTTCATCAAGTTGATCAGATCGTCCACACTATCCTCAAAACCTGTCTCGCTCTTGTAATAGGCCAGCATCTCCCGTACCTCTCCCTCGCTAAAACCTATGATTCCATTAAAGCGGTAATCTGTCGTCATGTTGGCTCCGATATTGAAACCGCTGGTCACGTCGTCCATCGTCACTGGAGATACCCCAGTGATAAACATGCGCTTGATAGGGCCATCGCCCGTAGCCCCTTCTTTCAGTTTGTTGAAGAAATAACGGAAGAAGCCCGTACCGTGTGTCAATGCCTTGTAATGCTTCTCACCCATATTGGCGAGGATAGCGTTGGTGAAGTTATCATACTCGTCAATGAAGAGATAGATAGAGAGATTCAAGCGTTTAGCCTCACTGATCGTGTAGGTCAACTTCTCGTCAGCATTTGGCAGACTCTCCATTTTCTCCCGGAAGCCCGGATTGAAGAAACGTTCGTAGTAGTAGGCAAACTCCCGGAAACGAGCGGCACAGTGATCATTAAAAGAGCGGATCAACTCGTCAGGATCTGGGTTCACGCCTGCGAAATTGAAATCCAGTACAAGATATTGTCCCTGCTCCGGGGTCGGATGGGAGCCGATATATAAGTCGCCGAAGAGTTCCTCAAAAGAATCCTTACGGTTCACGTCATAATACCATCTGAGGACATTCAAGAATAGCGACTTCCCGAAACGGCGCGGGCGGATAAGGAAAAAGAAACTTGCGTTCCGCTCCACCTCCGCAATATAGCGAGTCTTATCAACATAATAATAATTGGCGGTACGGATTCGCTCGAAATCCGTCAGGCCATATGGAATTTGCTTCGTTGCCATAATATATCTCCTCCTGTTTATTTGTCACTTACGAATAAATCACTTGTTCGTAACTTACTTACGCAAAGATAACATCTACAAAATGATTTCACGAATCTTTGACCGTAGAATCATGCCGTCAAACCAAATCAATCGACAAACTCACCAGAAGGAGGATTCGCACCTTCTCCCACTCCCCACTTCTTATTAGGGCGGTCTCCCATAAACAATTCTAATGTTCCTCCCTTCATGACATCCTCATGAGTAAACCACGTCTTATTATACTCGGCGCCATTCAACTTAGCGGATTGAATGTATTTATTTTCCCACGAAACCCCATGAGCGATCATGGTAAACACTTTCCCGTTCGCCAACTGAATCTCCGATTTATCAAATAAAGGACTACCTATCGTATAAACAGGCACTCCCGGAGAAACCGGATAGAAACCTAAAGCGGAGAATACATAGAAAGCCGACATTCCACCACCATCCTCATCACCACAAACACCCATCAGATCATTCCTGAACCAACTTTCCATAAGCATACGAATCCGTTTTTGCGTCTTCCACGGTTGACCGGCGTAGTTATACAGATAAGGAATATGGAAACTAGGCTCATTTCCCATCACGAATTGCCCGACATTGCCCGTAGCGTCCGGATGAAGAGCGTAATATTGCCATTTTGACATTTTCATATCCTCAACAAATAACTGATCCAATCTCTCAATAAAAGGAGTGTTGCCTCCAAAAAGATCTATTAAATCCTGAATATGATGGCGTACATCCCAATTATAGGTCCAAGCATTATTCTCATCAAAATAAGCCCTAGCCCCGATACCTCCGGAAAAAATATAGTCGAACGGTTCTATAAACTTCCCATCTTTATCCTTCGGATGGAAGAAATGAGTCTCTTTGTTAAAGACATTCCGGTAATTATAAGAACGATCCTGAAAGAATCGATAATCCTCATCTTTTCCCAAATGTTTAGCTAATTGGGCGATACACCAATCGTCATAGGATGCGGCTGTAGTTACGGCTGCCGCTTGTCGCTGTTCAAATGGTCCTACCTCCGTAAACTCTTCTTTTTCTCCCGGATGCAAAGCGGGGAACCAGCCATTCTCATGATAAAAATCATCCAAGGCCGTTTTAGGTCCCCGGTACCAAGGGATCATGGACTCAGTCATCACCGTATGCTTCATACCCTCGAAAGCCTTTTCCACGTCAAACCGCAAGCCTTTATTCAAGGCATCCGCAAAGACACCTGCCGCATGGTTACCGTTCATGCAATGCGCATCCCCAAATACACAAGGGAAAGTAGGTATCCACCCGGATTGCTCATACATCCGGATATAAGACGCCAGTTTTTGTTCTTGAGCCTCCGGATTCAATAACACTTGCAACGGGTGAAGGGCCAGATAGGTATCCCATACCCAATCATCCACCCAAAAATCCACCCCATTATCTTCATGTATCTTTCCGTCATACGCACTAAAATATTTACCATCTTCAGAAATATTGATCATTCTTTCGTGCGCCCGATACAAGGCGGTATAAAATGTGGTCTTTTGATCCTCCGTGCCTCCTTCAATCTTTATTTTGCCTAACACGTCGTTCCATTTATCACGAGCTTGCGAGGCCAATTTCTCCAGATTGAAATCATTGATTTCATTATATAAATTCCGCTTGGCCTGCTCTACTCCAATATAAGAAATTCCATAACGAACATTTACCACATCCTTCGATTCCGGAAATTCAGCAAATACCAAAGAATGAGAGAGGCTATCAACTTGAATGGGCTGGGCATCAAACTCCAAATAAAAATAATGTTTTATCCCGGCGAAATTATCATATCCACACAAAGCTCCATCCTTTATATCGATCTCTCCTTTTCCATTGGCTTTCAACAAAATCAACCGTCGATCCGAATCCTCAAACCGAAAACGATAGATCGCCGATTTAGCAGCAGGCGCAAAATCCACCCCTACGGAGAAATCATCCAAATACACCGAATAATTATAAGGCGTAGATTTCTCATGATCATATCGATATTTTAAATTCCCACCGAACTCCTTAACGTCCCCCCTATAAGGCAACAGCAACAATGAATGGCCTTGCCTATGGGAAGGACTATTTAGGGGCAGTCCCTCCATACGATCCGTCGTAAACTCATTATGAGTCGGAATCATTCGCAACATGCTGTTAGGCAGGTGGGTAGTGGGATAGGTAGGCACAAGTAAATGACTGATATTCCCAATCCGGTTATTCACATAATCTACTGGTGTTTTTTCTATTTTACTTATGCAACTACATAATAATAGAAACAAGGTTGTCTGAAATAATAGTTTCTTCATGAGATTGTAATTAATAATAACGATTCTCTAGCATCTGTCTCCCTACAAAGATGAAAATTAAAATTGATGAAGCAAAACTATCGTAAACTATTCAAAGCAAAACTCTCTAGAGAATTACATGCCGTGTTCCCGTATTATAACTAGAAAAGAGGCTACCTTCCTTTTGAAGTGAACCTCTTTTCTATCTAGAATAAAGTTTATCAAAAGGATACGGGTTGAATATGCATAGCGGCACCACCATCTGAAGCGAGCGGTACTGTTATTTTATCCTTTGCGGTAACAGTTAAAGTATCTTTGATAAGATGATTAGGATTGGTATCCGTGTCTCGCGCATCTTTATAAAGAGTTACTTTATAATCTCCTTTACCGAGGAAATCCAAGGCTATTTCCACATTACGGGCTTGACTATTGTTGATCGCCCCAACGTACCAATCGTCTCCATGCCTACGTGCGATCGCTACATACTCATTGACAGAGGCATCCGGTACGACCGTTTTGTCCCAAGTAGTCGGTACGGTTTGTAAGAACTCGAATCCCGGCTGGCCTTCGTAAGCTTCCGGAGTATCGCAGATCATTCCCAAATAACTCTCCAATACGACATACATCGCTAGCATATGGCAGCGAGTGCTAGTGACATAAGGGTTGCTTTGTTGTATCTTAAACTTGTCTTTCGGAAGAGCCCGAAACCCACCTAAATGATAATCGGCAGTTCCAGCCAATAAACGGGTAAAAGGCATAGATATATCATGATCCGCGGTCGTGACCATACATCCTTTGAAATTCTCATAATTGAGCGTCCCTTCCCGGGTAAATTCATTCGGATAAGTCCGATGTAATCCAGATGGCTTACTGGAACCATGGAACTGCACGAACAAATGATGTTTAGCCGCCTTTGCCATAAGGCGAAGTATCCTTTAATTGTTTGTTCTTTGGCTGCCCCAAATTCCGAAGGTTAATTATCAAAAATATATGGACAGGCAATATGGTGATGAGATCATTTTGAGATTTCCTGTTAATCTAGAAGTAAAAAAAACAATAAGTACTTCAACGACCTTACACTATAATATATTAATAATCAAAAGAATAAAACATCAATCATATTTTCGGGAAAACATGTACGTGTTTTTTCAAAAACATGTACGAGAATTCAGGAAAACACGTACGTGTTTTGAGAAACAAATAATGAGATCGTAAACGCCTTTGGAAAAATATACAATAACCCAATGGCAAGCCGAACATGGAAAAATTTCCTACCTTCGCGTAAAAACGGTATATTCCATGAACAAATACGTTAGCACGATTCTCTCAATCTTACTTGTATTCGCACTACCTGTCATAGCCAAAGACAAGAAAGGAGAATTAAAGAAATTATTGAGAGAAGCTATAGCCAACAAAAAAGCCCAAGTAGGAATCGCAGTTATTATCAATGGCGAGGATACGATTACACTGAATAATAAGGTACGTTATCCGTGATACATTATCTGGAACAAAACAAATTACCACTCACAACTTCTTTATATATTTCCCAAACAGAAGAAGATATGCACCGTGACCTGCGATTATGCTATCAGAATTGGACTTCTCCGCTGGATGCTGCCAAGCTGCTAGACCTATTTGTATCCCGCCCTCTCTTTACCGAACCTCATCAAACGTTCATCAAACAGACTATGATCGAATGTGAGACCGGAAAAGATCGGCTGGCTCAACCGCTAGAGGCAACCGATGCCATTATCGGGCATAAAACAGGAACGGGCGACCTGAATGCCCGATGGCAACTGATCGGTACGAACGACATAGGTTTCGTTTTCCTACCGGATGAAGAAAGATATACGATTGCGGTATTCGCTAAAGACTCGGAAGAGAGCCCGGAAGCAACTGCGGCAATCATTGCGGATATATCCCGGATCGTATATCAGTATATCCAAAGAGACTAGCGTGCAAGGGATTGCCATTTCATATACGTGCCGATCCGCTGTAACCACTCCTTCGAGACATAGCGCAAGCCGGACAACCCATGCTGGCTAAATGCGATCTGTATGACCGTAAATCCAAGGTAGACCAATACACTCGGGAATAACTCCAAAACGAAAACACTAAGCCTTATCACGAAAAGAATTAATTCACGGTAAGATAAGCAATTATAGTCCCAACGGCCAAAATAGCGCCGATCGCGGTCTCATAAGGAATCAGCCTCAACCGCTCACGAATGCTTATATCCGCTACCCCACCAGTAGCGTGGAAGAACGATCCATGCGGCAAATGATCAAGCACGGTAGCACCGGAATTAATCATAGCGGCTCCCCAGACACCACTGATACCGGCGGCGATAATAATATCCGCGAATGACGAAGAGGCAACTGTCGCTCCGGCTGTAGTAGAGGCTGTAGCGGCAGACATCAATACGCCGGAAACCGGAGCCAATAAAAGCTCTCCCATATTCGTATGCGATAACGCATCTAATAAAACATCCTTGATAGAGGAAGCCTTGATCACTCCCGCTATAGTGCCTGTCCCGACCAACAGGATCGAGACATTCGACATCTTCTTGAGTCCATACGAGAGGCTGTCCGTAATCAATGACCATTTCCTCATCGCCAGAATCCCAACGATTCCTCCAACGGGCAAGGCTATCATCGGATCGATCGCCACATGGAATAAAGGGCGAAACGACAGCAGTAGGATCGTCACTACCGGAGCGACCATGCTAGAGGCGAAGGAGGGGAGATCCGCTTGCAGGTTATCTATCTCCTCGTTCGCATAAAATCCATTTTGCCGGGGTAAGAAACGGCCTATGACATATACCGTAAACAACAAGCCAACCAACGCCGGGATCAAGTTCGCATACATGACAGAGTACAAATCCGCATGAAAATTCTCAGCGGCGATAATCGTATTCGGATTTGGAGAAATGATATTGCCACATTTGCCTCCACCGATCATCATCAACAAAAGGCTACCCCGGGGAACCGCCAGTTTCCGGCCGATGCTCAACGCAATCGGAGCCACCGTAATAACAGCAACATCAATAAACACTCCAATAGCCGTCAGCAACATCGTAGCGAAAGCGAGCGCAAAAAACACATGCCGTTCTCCCAATCTATAAATGATCGTATTGGAGATAGAAGCCGCCGCACCTGTTTTCACCAATATCCCCGACAATACTCCCGCCGTCAAGATCCGAATGACGGCCGGAGTTACGTCATTTACTCCACTGATCATTAAAGAGATCGTTTCCGGCAACGACACACCCCCTAATAATCCTCCTACTAATGCCCCTAAAATAAGGCTATAGACTGGCGATACCTTTCTTATAATCAAGAAAATCGACACTAATAATCCGATAAAAGCTCCCCATGCACTCATTATACCCATGTGTTAGTGATTCATATAGTAATGGATTACACGCAATTGTTGTTCCAAGGCACGCCCAATATTCCGGCAGGTGAAATCCTTATCCATCGCCTGCTCCAAGGAAACCGGATAAGGAAGAAGTGGCAAGACCGCCAGAAACCCGCATGTATTAAGCGCTTCCACCTCCTCCACGGAACCACCCATTACGATAACCGGGATATCCTGTCCCATACCTGCCTGCAACACTCCGAATGGGGTCTTTCCCATGCAAGTCTGTTTATCCAGTTTACCTTCTCCCGTAATAATAAGATCCGCCCCCCGTATACGTTCATCAAAACGTAAGGCATCCAGAACCATCCGGATGCCGGGTTTGAGTTCGGCCTTTAGAAAAGCGACAAATCCTCCACCTAAGCCACCTGCGGCTCCCGCACCCGGAATGTCGTCTATCTTTATTCGTCCCGTTCTTTTTATGACTTCCGCAAAATTTCGCAAGCCCTCATCCAGCAAACGGACCATAGCGTCGTCCGCTCCCTTTTGGCGGGCAAAGACATACGCCGCCCCTTTCTCGCCATAAAAAGGGTTATTCACATCGCAGGCTATGGTAAATGAAGTTTCCCGCAATTGCGATAATGCCCTTGAGCAATCTATCTCATAAATCTGATTAAGGATCTGCCCACCCAATCCCAGCTCATTCCCGTTTCTATCAAGAAAACGAAAACCCAAGGCCTGCAACATACCGGTTCCTCCGTCATTCGTTGCGCTTCCTCCTATTCCTATCAAGAAATCCCGGCAACCACGATCCATAGCGTCTTTTATCAACTCACCGGTTCCATACGTCGCTGTTCTCAAGGGATTACGCTCCGACACAGGCACTAACGTAAGACCACTCGCCGTCGCCATCTCGATAACCGCCGTACGATTATCTCCCAGTATCCCATAAGTGGCCTCGACCGGCCTCATCAACGGATCATGTACGACACAAGATACGGCTTCTCCACCCATCGCCGTAATTAAAGTCTCCACGGTACCTTCTCCCCCATCCCCAACCGGGATTTTCACGACCTCGCAATCCGGAAAGACCTTATGGATCGCCAACTCGGCACATTCAGCCACTTCAATAGAAGATACTGAGCCTTTAAATGAATCGGAAGCAACAACGATTTTTTTCATTTACCAACCTTTTTATAAGATGAAAAATAAGATGCCCAAATATATAAAATAGGAGTGTCCTTTTCCGAGGACACTCCCATAAACTGAACTAGGTATTCTTTATTTTGCCCGTGTACATTTGATTACCTCTTGATTGATGTATTTAACCTTCTCCAGATCCATCTTTTCCACCTTTCGGTCATAAGTGACCAAGCCGTTTATCTCATGTTCCACATCTGTAGTCTGCGTATAGATGGCCGTGCTTAGTCCGAAATAGTTTATCATCTGCTCTAGCTCGGTAAGCATTAATACATAGGTATCGGTCAGGACCTCTCTATTCAACATCATCTCATAAGCGTCATTGCGTACAGGCCACATATGCCCACGCACAAATAGACCTTTTCCTCCGAATTCGCCAAGGGACGCAGCACGTTTATCATCGGGACGGGGGATCGCCTTAGGCTCGATCTTGCCATAATGATGCATATCCACGAAATCTCCATTTCCGGGATCTCCATAAGTTTTCCGATAGCCCGGAGCGTAATTATATCCCGACATACCGTTTACCCAACGATTCGGATCGTACTTTTTCACCCAAGCTGTGATGTCTGTCACTTCAAAGGCTCCCCAATTCTCATTAAACGGGACCCACATCACGATAGAAGGCGAGCTGACGTGTTGGTCGATCATCACTTTCAATTCGTCACGGAACTGTTTACGAACCGCCACGGAATCCTCACCATCCGGCTCCCAAAGATTCGGCATATCTTGCCAAACCATCAAGCCAAGCCTATCACAATGATAATACCAACGTTGAGGCTCTACTTTGATATGCTTGCGTATTACATTAAAACCCGCACGTTTCGCCAGTTCTATATCATATAACAAAGCCTTGTCGGTAGGAGCGGTAAATGCGCCATCGGGCCAATAACCTTGATCTAAAAGACCGATATGGAAAACAAACTCCCCGTTCAATAAAGGCCGAAGCACACCATCTACCTTTCCCATACTAACAGAACGCATACCAAAATAAGAAGATACCTCATCTATTATCTCACCCTTTCGATCTTTCAACTGTAATTTCAAACCATACAAGAAAGGATCATCCGGACTCCATAGACGGGGTTCCCGGATAGGCAAGTAAAAACTCATATTGGAATTTCCTTCGGTTCTTGCCACCTCTGAAGTACCATTATCCGCGATAGCCGTTACCTTTAACTCCTTATCCTCCGTATAAGCAATTACTTCCAACCGATTATTTTTTAAATCGGGCACTAGCTTAATCTGAGAAATATATTGTTTCTCTACCGGTTCAAGCCAAACGGTTTGCCAGATACCGGAGGTAAAAATATAATCTCCACGTGAGCCGTTCTTGCCCGAAGCGGCCCGGCCGTCGTTAGGATCATAAGCACCTACCACAAGGACATTTTCACCGGATTTCAAATAATCAGTAATATAAACTAAAAGCATCGTACCCTCCCGTATGGGTACCCACCTTCTTACCGTTGACAAACACAGACGAGATCCGATCTACAGCCCCAAAATTCAACAATACATGCCTGCCCTTCCATGCTTGAGGAACAGAGAAGCTACGCTTATACCACAGACAAGTATCACCCCCACGAGCTATACCGGATAATTCCGATTCCGGAGGATACGGCACACGTATCTTTTCTACTTTCGCGGGAAAGGCTGGAGGAGTGGTCGCCGTAACAGGATCGAGCAGGTCTTTTCCTCCCATATAATCCCATATACCATTCAGATTCAACCATTCCGAACGCACCATCTGTGGACGCGGATATTCCGGTAAAGGAATCTCAGCCTTCAATGCCTCCTCTGTCCATGGGGTAGGCAATGTGAACTTCTCTAGGATTTGCGCCTTTACGGAGAAGAGATCTCCCCCAAAAAGAAAGGAGCAAAGAGCTAAACAAACAACGGTAATCTTTTTCATAAACCAACTATTTAAATAATTCCGGATAATATTTCCGAATCAAATCTTGATCTTCTTTCTCCAACTTATCGATCAAGACCGGCTTATCTTGCGGGCGGAGACCTTTTTGGTTGATTTTGTTGATCAAGCTCCAATCCTTAGCCGGTTTTGTCGGGGTCGGATCGGCAGGTTCATGAGCCGGCAAATCATAACGGGTAAAGTCGATGACATAAGCCGGGGAATTTTTCGTATGCCAATCACGTAATAAGGCCAAGCGGAATTCCTTATTCATAAACCATTTTATCTCCAAGTTATTATAAGAGTCTCCCAAACCAGAGCCTCGTTCTACGAAGCGATAGTTCCAGTCGTCGTTCGATTTATATTGTTTTCTCCAAAGTTCGCCAAATTCTCCGAACGTAACGAAATGAGTATCCGGCCAGCGTTCCTTGGTACCCGTTACCCACATCTTCATGGCATCGCAGATGAGATCCTTCCCGAACTCATGTACCATCTGCGCCTCCCAGATATTGGCTACCCAGCCAAAGCCATTCAACTCAAGACCTTTATCAAAGTGAATCGCTTCCGTGTGCATCACCTCACGATGCCCCAAATCAAGCCCCCAACCTTTGTACGTCTCGATCGGGCCGACACCTCTACGGCTGTTATATCCATCGATACCATGTCCGGTCTGTCCGCTACGGCGGGCACAGATAAAGTCCATCGTCCAGCCATCCAGATTCACGCAATCGATGAAATCGCTTTTTCCCTGCGCCGGCTTGCAGAAGTGTTCCGTCGAGGGATAGAAAGGATAAGAAGGAGAACCGTCAGCGCCACCACCGTCTATATTATGCTGGCTCCAGATCACGGCGTGCGCCACATGGATGTTCTCTTTCTCCGCCAGATATCTTAGATTATCGGCCGATAAGAAACCTCCCATAATCGATTGGGGACGATAACCATTTCCTACCATTTTAGAAATGATCTCTATCGCCTCCGACATCTCACGGTTTACCCGCTCACGGGGTAGATACATCGCAGGAAAATAACCGGGGAAATAAGTAACCTCATCCCCATATTTCTTTTGGCACTCCACTACATAATCACGGATCTCCCGGTAATTCTTCCGTCCGTCCTCCAAGGCATTCATCGTGAATCCCCATGTAAGACGACCGTTCGGGTTATTCGTGGCGAAAGCCTCCCGCAAGGCCCGCACTCCCTCAAGCGTATGCCAATCCACCTCATCGCGGGGATGTAACTTGACATCCCGGGAGACTTCCCAAGGCGTCGTACGTATCATGATACATAAGGTGACAAAACGATTTCCTTCTATCGTCAGCGGTTCCGTATTCGCCGGGACGACCACAGGATCCGCCGCCCTTAATTGAAAACCACTGAGCACAGCGACCATCCATACGATCACCCATTTTCTCCAAACTGATATATTCATATTACTTTCTCGCATTTGTACAATCTATTACTATTTCCTGATCCGACGGAAACATCCTAAAGACATAATCCGAACCAGATTCAGGTTTCCTTATATGGCCTTTTTCGCAAGTGATCACGTAGTTGAAACCATCGAAGCTAGCGTTGACCGCCTTATCCTCTATAACGGTGAAAGGTAGCTCCTTCCCTGCCGCAGCCTTTAGCTCTAAAGCCCATGAGAAGTCCGCCTCCTTTGATAGAGCGACTACCTCGAAGCGGGTCTCATAGAACGTGATCTTGAAAGCATGGCCTTTTGAGTCTTCGGCGGAAACTACCAAGGTATCCTTGCCTATCTCCGTCACTACCGGATGGTCCAAGGTAAGTTCCTCCTTATCTCCATCCTTGTCTAATCGGACGATCCGAAGCCCGGCACGATCGAGTCCCTCGCTCCACATGAATCCGTCCACGACGGGCAAGGTATAGAACAAGAACTGGTTCCCGTCTCCAGGCTTTTCCAGATAAGCGGACTTATAGCTCTCGTCGAAAAGATGGATATCCCTAAAGCGGAACGTTCCCTTCTCCCACAATAAGTTCGCCCGATAATAACGGCTGTTAAACCAGACCGTCTTATTGCCTTCTCCACGGACATCCGTCAACGTAGTGACAGCCGTCGCCGGCGTAACCTTGAAGCATTCCTTGAACCACGCACCGGATTCGCCCAGCGTCTCCACCCGGATCTTATTTTCCTTCCTCAAGGAGTCCAAGATAGGGATCTGCATCTCCAGTCCCTTGCTCATATTACTCCACGTGAAAGAGTTCTCCTGTCCCGCTTGCGCATAATTGAAGGCCAGACAAGGCTGATCCACGATCGATTCCAAGAAATAATCCACCCAGCGGCGATCCATGCCCGCCTTCTCATACACGGGTTCCAAGGAGATCACCCCTTGACGCTCTTGTCCCAGACCATCATCATACTGATAAATAGGATCACTGCCCAGCATACGGAAAATAGGAACGGGGATTTGCCCCTCCTCGGTCTGCGCCGGCATATAGGCGTTTACCCGGCTCGGGTAATAGGCTTGGTTCCAGTAACCACCCCATAGGGTATAACCATCCGTCCCCACTTGGTCCTTGCAGTTGCACGACGCCACGATCTTATATTTATCGTACATATACCCCAAGGTATGTGCGTCGATAAACCAAGAGCCGATCGATTTCGGGTACGTGCCGAATATCTCCTTGAACTTCGCCATATAGACATCCACCAGTCGCTCCCGTTCTTCTTTCGTATATCCGGTGCTGAAAGCGATATTCGCGTGCGAGACCCAAGAATGCTCGCCACGCCACTTGATCCCGACGGCCTCGATCTGCGGTTGCGTAAGTTCCCACCAAGCGCCGATCTCGGAATGATCATTGAGTTTACTTTTCAACAGATCTTGGTACAATGGATTGATCAACGCATCGTACTGTAATAAAAAGGTCGCCGGTAAATCATATTTATTCACCAATTTCACTTGCTCACAAACCGTCTCGTACAATAAGCTATCGGCGTTCTCCACCCGGTAGTCTGTCTGGCGGATGAAATTGATGATGTTGATAATACGGGGAGCAGCCGCACTCTCAACCGGTTTCTCTCCCGCGCTACGGCATCCCGCACAGCAGAAGACGATAAAGCATACAAGACCTATCTTCTTTATGAATGACATTCGATTCAATTTTAAATTCATTTACTCTCATAAAATATTCTAGAAATGGCATTTCACCGGTGTAAAATCATTTTTAGAGATCTAAAAAGCATTTCGCAAGGGTGCAAAGCCATTTCTTAAACCTAAAAATGGCATTTCACAAGCGCAAAGTCGTTTTTAGAAATCTAAAAGGTACTTCGCGAGGGTGAAAAGCCATTTCTTAGATCTAAAAAGGCATTTTACACCAGTGCAAGGCCATTTTTACCGGAATATAAGGCATTACCCTACCACCCCGGGTTGTTCGGAGCCAAGTTCGGGTTCAGATACAACTCATCCAACGGAAGGGAATAATAGTAATGCTTCGGGGTCACAAAGTTACGATTCTCCGCCGGTTCCACAATCAAGAATCCATTTTCGTCTGTCAAACCGGGATTTCCCTCGTTCAAGACATCCAAGTTCTCGTATTCCGAACCTTTCAGCTTAATGCCTTTTATGGCACCTATCAATTCCGTCTCAGCCGTCTTCCAACGTCTCAAATCATCCCTGCGGAAGCCTTCGAACGCTAACTCGATCGTACGTTCCCGACGGATCTCCGTCCGCATATCCAACCCATTGCTCTTCACGAAAGCGTTGGTCAGAGGAGGCATCTCCACGCCTTTCCGGGAACGGATCACATTGATCGTCTTGTTCAAGATGTCATCGCTGATCGCCCCGTCTTTCTCGTAAGTGGCCTCAGCCAATATCAGCAATACCTCCGGATAACGGATGATGTGATAATCATATACATCCTTGTCAGAAGGAACGGAAGTCTCCGCCATATATTTCCACAACTTATAACCCGTACGTGTCTCGGGACGTATGGTAAATTGCGGCGGGCAGGTCAAGGCGCCGTCTTGCGGACTGATATAGTCGGTTCCGGGCATCAAGAAGGTCTGTTTCATACGAGGGTCACGATTCTCATATTCGCTCTTGATCGTGGCATATCCCTCAAATCCGGAATTAGCGTTCTCAATCGGCAATCCCGTACTCTTACACAAATACATATCGGCCAGCTTACGGGTAGGCGTCCCTCGCCATCCCCAATATACAGGGCACGCGTCGCTATGGTGGCGGATATCCGTCTCGTACCGACTGTCGAAGATACCCTCTTTTGAATTATCGCCCGCATTGATAAACAAGTAGCGGTAGCTCTCCTCACCAGAGCCTTCATATAAAGCATACTCACCACTATCGATCACTTTTGTAGCGGCATCGATCGCTTGTTGCAACAACTGCTGATAGTCCGAACGGTGCTGGTGATACTTCGCCCACGTCCCGGCAAACAAGGCAACCCTCGCTTTCAATGCCAAGGCAGCGCCTTGGGTTACACGTCCCACCTCATCCGAGCTTAACTCACTTTGCAAGGGTAGTTTAGAATACACCTCGTTGAGTTCCGACAAGATGAAGTCTTCCACCTCCTGTTGCTTATTCCTAGAACCATACAACTCCGGGGAATCTACGGTAAGCACCTTCGTCAAGATAGGAATATCGTTATATTTCGCCATCAACCGAAAATGCGAGTAAGCACGGAAGAAACGGGCCTCAGCCACATACCGCTCGATCTCCGAGGGATCGCCCTCGTACGTCTGGCTCTTCTCGATAATCATATTGCTCTGACGCAGGTCTATGAAAGTAGAGTCCCATAGGGCATCCGTATTCGGGGCGATCAACGTACCGTTGCTCGTCGTATTCTCGTTCAACTCATAGGCGATATCGCTATCCGTATCCTTCGTGCCGAACGTCTCGGTACGTGTGTAGAGCCAATTGACCTCTTTCTCGAAATCATCCGGGGTTTTCCAGAATAGCTCGTCCGGCATATTATCTTTTGGCAACAGGTCTATATCTTGGCAACTTGACAAGAACAAAGCGGAAACAATAAAGCTTCCCAATATTATCCGATAGTTTTTCATGACTTTTCGCTTTAATTTTTAAAATACGACATTTATACCAAATGAATAATTACGGGTAAACGGATAGGAAGTAATGCTACCGCTGTTCTCCTCCGGGTCCCAACCATTTGGCGTGTTATGTACCTCAAATAAATCCTCGCCGGAAAAATACACCCGCACCTTCTGCAAACCGGCCTTCGAGGTCAAAGTCTGCGGGATCGTATAACCGAACTGCAAGTTTTTCAAACGAGCATACGCAACGTTAAACTTCGTGTTCGTAGATACATAATAATTGTAGTTTCGTTTATCCTTCAACGTGATCGCCGGATACTGGGCGTCCGTTCTTTCCGGGGTCCAAGTCTTTCCATACCAATACTCGGCGGATTGATACCATGCCTCTGGCATCGGGCACCGGCTCTCCCCTTCCAAGAACATCGTCCTACGGCCGACTCCTTGTATGAAAGCACTCAAATCGAATCCCTTCCAAGCCATACTCAGGTTAAAGCCGAAATTATAACGCGGGTTCTTGTCGCCCAAGTATTTCACGTCACCGGAGCCTTCTTTACCATCACCTAATACGGATAGCTTCCCGTCTCCATCCAAGTCCTTGTACATAGCGTCACCTACGCTCAAGTCACCCGGGATACCCCCTTCCGAGAAACGAGATTTATACGCCTCCAATTCTTGCTCATTCTGGATGATTCCATCAAATTCATATCCGAAATAGGAATTCAACGGATATCCGGTCGGAGTCTCGTTATTACCTAATTGGATCAGGTTACTTCCAACTCGATCCACGACCTTGTTTTTCGCGTCACTGATATTAAAGCGAACCGAGTAGCTGAAATCCTTGATCTGATCCCTCCAGCCTAGAGAGATTTCCCATCCATGAATACTTAAATGCCCGCTGTTCGTGCTCGGAGCGTCCGCACCTAACATAGAAGGATATGTCTTCGGGATAAGCATATTCTTATTCTCTTTCCAGAAGTAGTCGAACGATCCATATAAACGGTTATTGAGCGTCGAGAAATCAAATCCCACATTGGTTGTCTGGATCGTCTCCCATGTACGAGAGGTAGAAATAATATTTCCAGACGTAGCCATTTGTCCTTTTACTCCAGCCCCGAAAGGATAATAATCGTTCGATAAAGAGATCAATTGAATATAATCATACAATCCGATACCGGACTGATTACCCATCTCTCCGTAAGAAGCTCTTACCTTCAAGTCCTCGAACCAACCTAACCGTTTCATGAAACCCTCTTCTCCGACACGCCAAGCCGCATTTACACCCGGGAACCATCCCCAACGGTGATCCGGATCAAAACGGGAACTACCATCCGCACGGATCGTTCCTTCGATGACATATTTATTGGCAAACGTATAATTCACTCTGGAGAAGAAAGAATTAATCGTCCACTGATTTCCCTCGCTCCAAGCGTTTTGATCTTGGGCGCTACCCAATTGCAAAGACATATTTTCTTGTTGGTCGAAGTTAATACGCTTCGCCGTGAACCTATCATAGTTCTCAGACTCATGGGAAGTACCGACCATCACGCTTAAATCATGCCGGTCATTGAAGTTCTTTTTATAATCAGCATAGAGCGTGAAGTTCTTGGATAAAGTTTTCTGGTAACGACGCTCCGCGCTATTCGGCGTACGTTTCTCCCGGACCTCGTTATTATCCCAATCGTAATTGATGATTTTCTTGTTCGTCACGTTCTCATCCTGATCATACTTACGGATCACGGCTTGCCCCACCAATTGTAATCCGTCGATCACTTTCCAGCGTAATTGGTTGTTGACCGTTATATTACCTGTAGTCTTATTCACCATACCCCCGTCTTCCAATACTTGAGCCGGATTATCGAAACCCTCGAATGTATAGAAAGTTCCCGACGGATTGTACATCGGAGTCCAAGAGCGAGTCTTATAAATCAGTTCCCATATATTTTGTCCTTCCGTCAAACCCGAGGAATAGTCCCTGTTGCTTGCCTCATAAGCTAAATTAAGATCGTAAGTCAAGTTCTTGAAGATCTCGACGCTCGATTTAGCACGTACGAAGTAACGCTTGTTCACATCCTCACCAAATTTAGGGATACCTTCCTCCCGCTGATGGCCTAAAGACAACATATACGAGTATCTCTCTCCACCGCCGGAGATATTGACATTGTAATTCTGCATATTACCATTGCCAATAAGCATATCATTCCAGTCTTGATCCTTGAAGAATTGCGGATAACCGGTCCAACGCCCCCATTCCGCATCAGTCAACACCAGATCACTATTCTGCCGGATCAGGTCCAATTGATCTCTCGTGTATTCTGGAGTGAATGATCCATCGGTGATCTCCAAGGCCATCTCTGCATGTTGTAATAGATTCGCCGGTTTCCTTAACAACGCAGGAGTCTTAATAGAGTAATATGCATCAAAAGCAACAGATGTCTTCTGATTGCGCTTACCACTTTTCGTTGTCACCAGAATAACACCATCCGAGGCACGAGCACCGTAAATAGCGGCCGTACCATCTTTCAATACGGAAATATTCTCGATATCGGAAGGATTGATCATATTAATGTTTCCCTCCGCTCCATCAATCAAAACAAGGGGAGTACCACCGTTGATAGAAGAGACATCACGAACCTTCATGGTCATGTCCGAACCCGGAGCGCCTCCGGCACGTGTAATCGTCAAACCGGGTACCTCTCCCTGCAAAGCCTGAGCCGCATTCTGAATCGGACGAGATTCAAACGCTTTCGCGTCGGCCCTAGATACGGCACCACCCAAGTTCGCTCTTTTTACCGTACCATAACCGACAACTACAACCTCATCCATTTGCAAAGCATCTTCCCGTAACTTCACGTTCAAATTCGCTTCCTTGCCGGGACGCAATTCCGTCATGGCATATCCGATGTAAGAGATTTGAAGGACACCGTTTTCCGATACCTCCATCGTAAATTTTCCATCAAGGTCCGTAACCGTTCCGTTGGTAGTACCTTTCTCAACTACGTTCGCACCGATAATAGGTTCTCCATTCTCGTCGGTCACTACACCTTGCACTAAATTCTTCTTTTGCAAAACGGCTTGTGAGGAAGGGGCGGCTTTCTCGTTTTTTGTAGAGGGATTAATCAAGATGAAATTATTCTCCGTAATCTCATACTTTACGCCTTCCCCTGCGAAAAGACGCTTTAAAATGGTTTCCACCGTCTGCTCTTTCACATGTACAGATACTTTCTTATTCAGGTTAACCTTCTCGCTCTCGTAGATAAAACGGAAGCCAGACTGTTTCTCTATCTTGAAAAGAACCTCCTTTATTGTCTGGTTATTAACGTCCAAAGACAACTTTGTCTCTTGCGAATAGACAGAGGCCGAGATCTGAAGTGAACATGCGATAGAGAATAATGTCGTCAATCTCATAATAGACAAAGTTTTTTTAAGGACCGGAGACTCTTCCGGCCTTGCTATATTCCAAAAATTCATATATTTGTAATTCGATTGTTTGTTAACACTAGTGTTACGAGCACTAATTTTAATGATCAAAAAGATGACGGGGAATGTTCCAGCATTTCCCGTTTTTTCATGTGTATTCATGCGATTCCTGTTCTTTACTTCATAGGCAGACTTTATTTAGAGGTTATACTTATATTTTTTCCTTTCACGTTATAACTTATATCACTCAATCGGGATAGTACGCCCAATATATCCGTTATGGTTTCCTCCTGTATGACTCCATCGTAATGTATACTATTCCCCAAATCCTTTTGAAGATGGATAGTCACATCGTACCTCCTCTCCAAATATTTACAGACGGAAGCTAGCGGCATATGATCCATATAGAGTTTATCTTCCAGCCAACTGTACGAATGAGATAACACGCCCGATGTCGGTCTCATCTTGTTGGTTTGCTTATCGAAAATCGCCATGTCACCGGCGTTCATTAGCAACTTATCATTCCCATGATCCAACTCGATACAGCCTTCCACCAACGAGGCTTCAACTGTTTTTTCATCCGTATACGCTTGCAAATTAAAAGAAGTACCATGTACCTTTAAGCGTAATCCATTGCTCATCTTGATCACGAACGGTATCTTGTTCTTCGAGACATCGAAGAAGCCCTCTCCTTGGAAATTCACTTCCCTGATATTCTCCTTCGCGTTATAAGAATACGTAATATCAGATCCAGAATTCAGCTTAACAACGGAACCATCCGGCAAGACCACCTCCGATCGGCTTCCGTAATCAGCGGTCATTCGAACCAGCATTTCCGGCTGTTTATCAAATACTCCCATTTTCGAAAACCCGAGGACAAGCAATAAAGTAGCCGCCACTCCTGAAATGATATATCCGATATTCACCAAGCGTTTCCGCTTATTATCTCTCTCCTTATTGATACGATCGATCTTATCCCATGCGTATTGAGCATTAAAAGTTTCTTGCTCCAGATAAGAGCCTGTTTCTTTCCAGATCTCTTTATACCGTTTAAAATCTTCTTGATTAGACTCATCCTCAGCCAACCATTCATCCAGAACCGGATCCACGATCTCTTCATTCATCCTCTCCGATAAATGGTCAACGATGTGTTCTCCTATTTGCTTTTTCTTCTCCATGAGTCTAGTCTTTATTTAAATGACACCACAAATAAAAAAAGGTCCTATACGAACCTTGAAAATTTTCTCATTATTTTATACCTCCTTCATCTCCAGACATTCCTTCAACTTCTGTAAAGACATCCATATTAGATTTTTAATTGTTTTCACGGATATAGATAGTTTCTCCGATATTTCTTTCTGCTTCAATCCTTTTACCCTGTGAAGAAGTAACACTTCTCTGCTCCGATCCGGCAAATGGTCTATACAATCATAAAGAGCGATCCTAAACTCTTCTGTTTCCAGTTGATTATCCTCATAGGATAGAAGTAATAAGTCTTGATTCTCTGATAAACTTCCCGTCTGCACCTTTGATCGGATAAAGTTCAAGGCCAGATGTTTAGCCATCCGATATAAATATCCTGATACATTTTCCTTTATCTCTATTCTCCCCCTATTTTTCCATAAATTCAAGAAAAGCTCTTGAACAACATCCTCCGCATCATTTCTATCCATCAATAGACTATACACATACTGACAAAGACGCCCGTAATAACGATCAAACAGTTTATTATAACTGATATAATCATTATTTCCGATCGCTATCATTAAAACCTTATCGGCATGAATTTCCTGCATACAATCTTTATTATCATGAATATTCGCAATCGTCTTTACAGGTAAATGAGTTTCGGCAAGACTATGGCTAACAAAAAGAAGAACGAAGATATAAAGCGAACAGAATCAGTTTGTAATCGAGGTTTAAAAAGATGCTTAGTTGATAGATCTGAGATTTCATAAAAAGGAGGAATAGATTATAAATATATATGGTTGAGTGATTTACGGTTTATCAACAAAACCATAGTCTTGCCGAGACTCAGTTGTAATAGATCTCAGAAATATATTTTACAAGGGATCAATCGTGTCTTTCCTCAAATCTCCTGTAACGCAAATGTAGAAAAATTATTATTCGATTGGTTATTTTAATATTTATTTTCCTGCAAAATTATTATTTTTGGAAAAAACAGAACGCAATCTCCGATTTTATCTACGAATAGTTTAAAATCTAAGTTGTCATGAAAACATATGCTGAAAGAAAACAGAGAACACCGCATACCCTTGTTGGTCATGTTGGTAATTCCAAGCAAGCATCTTTGTGTGAAATATTACAGTCTTCTCATGATAAGTTGCTTGAGAGGAAGGCTATTCAATGTCAAATAAATAATAACAGTCCAGGAACTAAAATAAAAGACGAGCTAAAAATACCATCAGTCAATAATTTTGTACCCATTCAACGATATGCTACCTTCACGGAAGGTGGGAAAATTTATAATATTTCCAATTCTGGCCAAGCTATTTGCGGCTTGGAATATCCAAATCACGAATTGTATGTATTAGATTTTAATACTATTATGCAAAAGGAAGGTGCTATGATTGAGTTTGTGCCAAAGGAAAAAAGACAATTTACAAGACTCAATTCAACATACCGTACAAAAGAGTATATCCGGGTAGAACCGAAATGGAAAAAGGAACATGATTTTTCGAGTAAAAAGTTAATTTCAAGTTTTTCAAATCTTAATGATGTTACAGGTGGATATAATGAAGAATTTAATTCGCTCTATCAAGAGGTGAACGAGATAAGAAAAAGCAGTGAGAATTTAAGGAAGTTCTTTGTTCAGTTGCAATTTAAATGGCCGGTCGAACAGAGTCAATTTACTTCTGTCTATGAAATGTATAAAGAAATTCACATTAAACTTTCCTCTTGGCTCTACCCAGAAAGAGGTAAAAAGCCTGTAACTGGAAGTTATGATACCTTGATCGAAAATTTAACCACATTGAAGTCTGATCTGGAAGTAGCCTTGTCGCCCTCTTCCTATATACCTACCGTCTTTGATAATAATAGTGAAAGGGATGATGTCCACGAGATGTATGGTCCGATTGTAAATAATATAGATTCCCTTATATCGAAATTACGACAAATAAAGAGTCGTATCTCAATTGATACCTTAGGTCTATGTACCAGAGAGGCATTTCTTTACGAACAAACCCACTCTGAAGAGGTTAAAATGCCCAGAGGGTGCGATATGGTTGCCTCTCTGTTTGGCCGATACGAAAGTCAAAGTAAATCTAGCATGTTGAATTTTACAGTGAAAGATAGTACCGCTCATCATTACGCTACCATTATCTCCCAAGACAATTCGGATTATATAACGATAGAAGGGTTTGCCAAAAAGAATTATGCGGGTGTAGACGATACTTGGGAATTTTTTATGCATGGACATTTTAATACCTCTCCCGAACAAGCATTTACGGATTATACGAAAATAAGATATACTTATTTCGATCAGTTTAAGGGAGGAATCGATCCAACAAGACCCCATACATCCAAAGAAACAGGTAATTGTTATTCTGATACAATTAATTCTTTTATGGGTAATTATTATAAAAAGAATGAGTAAATAGAACCTCTATAATATTTCTACAGAATAGGAGGCGACCTCTAGCGATCGCCTCTATTTTTCTTAAAGTTTTTCTATTCTACTTCTACCACAACCATTACAGGAAAATGATCAGATGGCGTACGAGCGACATACTTCTGCATGGAAACTTCTTTAGGGAAGTTCGCATCCTGTTCCTTTTGAGCGCTTTCTTTTGCTTCCGAACGATACGTATCCGTCAAGACTCCGTACTTTTTCACATCAAACTCTTTCGTAAGGAATAAATGATCGATACGACTGTCTGTTTTGCGATCCGCATGGAAGGCATTAAACGTGCCGTTGGGTACATACCGGAAATCCGCTATCTGATAAGAATCCCGCATAATACCGGAATTGTCCAGTAATAAGTAGGATTCATTATGTTGATCCACATTAAAATCACCTGTTAGAATCGCCGGTAGCTTCTCCGGAAATTCTTTCAACTTCTTAAGGATAAGTTTCGCGCTTTCCGCACGGGCCTGTACGCCAATATGATCCATATGTAAGTTAAAGAACAAGAAAGTAAAGCCGGTTTGTTTATCCCGAAATTTACCCCATGTGCAAATACGGGGAAGAACGGCATCCCATCCCTTATTGGGGCGATCGGTTATCGTAGACAACCAAAAGTCCCCATGATCCAGTACCTCAAACTTCTCCTTACGATAAAATATGGCAGAGTGTTCCCCGGCTTGTTTACCATCATCACGCCCTACCCCGATATAATCATAACCGGGCATCGCATTTTTAAGGTCTTGCAATTGCTGGTACTTGCCTTCTTGAGTTCCGAAAATATCAAAACCGTGAAACTGAATCAACTGGGCGATATACGGATACCGTTGCCCCCAGCCATTACCATTCGTCGAGTCACCCGCATTCGCGTTACGCAAATTATAAGTGGCAACTACCATAGACTCCGCCTGCAACGCAAACACGGAGCAAAGGAGAAATAAGAAAGAATAAATTAGCTTCTTCATACCTTTATAATTATTTTTAACATCCTAATCCTTAAACTCAAAATTCAGCCTCAATCATAATCGGGAAATGGTCTGAAGGGTAATGACCGTATTGGAACTCATTCAACGTACCATATTTATTCACGTGAATATTCTTGGTAACGAAAATGTAGTCAATTCGATTCTTCATCGGAGCATTCAAATTAAATTGATTTGTCGTTCCTACCGTTCCATAGGGTGGTGTTTTTGAGATTTCCCGTGAATCCAACAGTAAACCATCGGATTTCAATATTTGTATAGGCTCAGAATCCGGCGTACCATTGAAATCACCTACACAGATAGCAGGGGAATCCCCCGCTATCTTTTTAATATTAGCCAACATAATCAAAGCAGACTCATGACGGGCCACTTTACCGATATGATCGAAATGCACACTAAAGAAATAAAATTCCTTTCCCGAAACCTTATCCTTCAACTTCGCCCAAGAACAAACCCTCCGGCATTGCGCATCCCAGCCAAAAGAAGGCTTATCCTGTGTCTCCGACAACCAGTAATTTCCCGAGTCCAATAATTTAAACCGATCTTTCTTAAATAAGACCGCGGCATGTTCCCCTGCCTCTTTTCCGTCATCCCGACCTACACCAACAAACGTATACGTACCATCTTTCACCAAATCCTTCACTTGGTGAATCAGTCCTTCCTGGATTCCAAAGACATCAAAGTCATGGAAATGAACCAAAGATACCGCCATGTCTTTGCGGTGTGCCCATGAATCATCCTTATCCCCCTCATTATCATACCGCAGATTAAAACTACCCACGTTCAGTTTACACTTCTGTTGTCCGGATATCCCTATGCAGAAAGTAAATAAAGAGATAAACACTATAATTAAGTTTCTCATGATACCCCCTTGATTACCAACCCGGATTCTGGCTTAGATTCGTATTGAACTGGATTACAACCTCCGGTATCGGATACAAGTACTGACGAGTCGGCCAGCTCCGTCCAGCATAATTATACTCCATCAAATAACCACCTTGAACCGGCTTCACGTTTAGCACATTACTCTTATTTGTACCTACATAGACACCAATCGCAGCATATTTCTCATCAGCGATTTTGTCCGTATCATAGAAATAGGCGTCATAATTACCATCGCCATTCACATCCAGCGGTTGGTTAAGTGACGGGATAAAGATACCTTCCCAAGGATCGTTCACCCAAAGATCGCAACAATTCCAACGTTTCAAATCATTTAGGCGCAAGCCTTCCAGACAAAGTTCAATACCACGTTCGCGACGGATCTCCAACAAGGAAGGATCAGAGATCGTCGGGTAATAAGAAGCGATATAAGGTTCCGCAGATGACGGACGGGTTGTCAATGTACCTGTCTGTGGTGTGCCTCCCGTAATTCCCGCACGAGAACGAAGCGCACCTATCGTAGCCGCCCAATCCGCATCAGTCAGTTCGCCTAATTCAGCCTTAGCCTCAGCATAGTTCAACAAAACCTCAGCATAGCGCATGATAGGAATGTCATTATCATTCGTAGCCGCATCATCGTAAGCCACGTCATCCATGGCAAACTTCGTAAACTGATATCCCGTCAATGTATGTCCCGTGAAATTAGCTGCCGTCGGCTCATAAACACCAGAAGCATTCTTACGGGTATAATCCGCTCCCCGGATCGTCTGGTTCAAGCGGGTATCACGTCCTGTTGTCTCCTCCACGAAATTCTTATAGCTTCCATCCGCTTTTTTCTCGACATAAGGCGTACCATCCGCATTCAAGTATGACAGCATAAATTTACGGCTCATGCATAAGTGTGGTCCGTAAGTAGAGGAATTATACCACCAATTCTGCTCACCCAGTCCTAACACCTTGTCAGTCTCGATAGCCATCATTACCTCCGTGGTAACGGCCTTATCGGCAATGAAAAGTTCGCGATACGCTCCACGGCCATCGCTATAAGCACCTGAAGTATAAAGTTTGTACGGTCCGTTATCCATAACTTCCTTAGCCGCCTCAGCCGCTAGTTTATATAAATCTTTGGCCGAATATTCCGTACATCCCGTACGAGCGATATCCAATTGGTCAGCGGCATGGTATTTACGCCAAGCAGCCTCAAACAAGCAAACACGAGATTTGAAAGCGGCAGCTGTCCATTTATTTACGATCGTTGAATTATGCGTGACATCCTCTTCCAATATATTCGTATACGCATAATCCAAATCCTCCAAGATATGCCCGATAATCACATCACGTGTATCACGCGGGTTATAAAGATCCGGGTCTTCAGCCTCGTTAAATACCTTATCAATCCAAGGTACCTCGCCATATTGTACCAATTTATCAAAATAGAAGCGAGCACGGAACAAGCGTGCGATACCATTATAATTGTCACGGATAGTCGTGCTTAGTGACTCATTCACGTTATTCTCCAAAAAGAAATTTATATTACGAAGAGCGGACCATGACCAACTCGTCGCGCTATTCGTAGTATAAGCGCCAACCTCCATACCACCCAAGGAATTTTTCACCCCATAATCTGCCGTAGCATCACGCCGGAAAGCGCTTCCTCGGGAAGGCAAGACATTGTAAAATGAGTACGTATACGTCTTCAAACCATTCTCGGAGCTAAACACCATATCCACAGAAGCCTCCGACTTTGGTTCCTCATTCATCTCGCACCCCGAAAATATAGCCAAAAGTGCCACCAGACCGCTTAATAATATATTCTTTTTCATTTCGTATAATCTCCTATTCTTTAAAATGTAACATTCAGGCCGATGCTGAACGATTTCATCATCGGGTAATTATATCCATCACCACTGTTGCTGGAAGTCAAGTCCTTATCCGATTCACCGATATTCGATACATTGACATCCTTGGAATACTTGTAAAGCGGAGACCATGTAAAGAGATTTTCCCCGGAAAGATAAATTCCTACATTTGTCAAATGCAACTTCTTAATCCATTCTGATGGCAAATTATAGCCAACCTGTATGTTCTTCAAGCGTAGATAGGCCGCATTCATCAAATAGCGCGTGTTGGCGTTCTTATGACCTCCATAGAAAGGCGCATAGTAACCCGTGTAACGAGGCAAGAAAGCATCCGGATTCTCTGGAGTCCAATAGTTGTCCACATGCCAAGAGGGCATCTGGTTATACGGACGATTGTACTGCCCCCAGAACGTAGAGGCTTCATTAGACGGATACCAATCTTGCTTACCCACCCCTTGGAAGAAAGCACTTACCCAGATATTGTTCCAATCGGCAGAGAGCGTAAAACTATAAATATAACGAGGCTCCTCGTTACCAATGATCTTACGGTCGCCCGGATCATCTACCGTATTCTGTCCGCGGTCAATATAGCCGTTGCCATTCAAGTCTTCGAACTTAATATCGCCCGGATACAACTTATAGGTTTTCGATGTTTGCATAAGTGGGTTATAATAGGATTGCCCCGCAGCTTTCGCAGCGGCCTCAGCCGCATCGATGCCAGCTTGATCCTGCCACAAGCCATTGGATACAAACCCCCAAATCTCACCGATACGCATTCCCTCGTAATAATTCTTGTCGAGCGACTGATTTGCGTACTCGCTCAATGACATATTCGCGTTATTAAACTTGTCGATCACTGAATAGTAATCCGCCAATGTTCCCTTGATACTATAATTAAACCGCTTACCAGCTAAATCAAATCCATCTTTCCATTCCAAAGACAACTCATAACCATAGGTAGACATATCCGCATAATTACCTTTCGGCGAGGAAGCACCGAACACATCCGGTACGGTCGGGCCATTCACGATCATGTCGGTTGTTTTACGGATATAATAATCTCCGCTCACGGTCAAACGATTGTCGAAGAATCCCAAATCCACTCCGATATCATACGTCGTGGCGGTTTCCCACGTCAAGTTGCCGGGAAGAGCCGCCGGAGATGACATATAATTCTGCCGCAAACCGTCAAGAATATAATCAGACTTGCTGATACCCAATGTCTGGATATACTGATAATTACTCAATCCGGCCGCATTGCCCAAAGAGCCCCAAGAAAACCGGACCTTAGCGTTAGAGATATGTTCGGACTTAACATTCCACCAAGGTTCTTGCGAGATTCGCCAACCCACGGAAGCCGAGGGGAAGAAAGCCCAACGCTCATCACTCGGGAAGCGGGAGGAACCATCGTAACGTCCGTTTACCTCCAATAGGTAGCGATCGTCAAAGGCATAATTCAAACGGAAGAAAGCGCCACCAAACTGATAAGCCTTCCATTGTGAGGTAATGCTCCGGTTATCAGTACCCATCACCAGATTCATGTTGTCCACGTCATCCGTCAACAGGTCATCATTATAAGCATAGATACGTTTGAAGCTAGATTTCTCGTAATTCCATCCAGCCATAGCCTTAAAATAATGTTTCTCGGCAAAGGTTTCCTCAAACTCCGCGAAAAGGTTCGTAGCTAGATAGTTCGTATGATCAGTTGTCTCCGCCAAGTTGGAGTAAGTACCCGTGATATATTCGATCTTACTTTCGCCATTCGCATCGGCCGACCGCGCATATGGCGAACGCACCTGTTTCTTAGTCTTCTCTTGCGTCTTCTGTTGATAAGTAAAATCACCATTCACACGCAAACGGTCACCCAAGAACTTCGCATTGAATGTCGTAGTATTCTTCAAGTTGGAGTTCTTTGTCGTAATACCGCTACGTCCATAAAGCAAATCGCCTACGGTATAGACGGCAGAATAAGTCATCGTACCATCAGGGTTGAACAGTGGCGATGACGGGTGTCCCTCGTCCGCAATATTTCTCCATACCACACCAGAACCTTCCGAATAGGTAATCGGATTGTAGTATTTATTATGGGAAAACTCAAAGTTATTGCTGATCTTCAACCAAGGAGTCAACTGATAACCTCCTTTGAAGCGCATATTATAGGTCTTGAACTTATCCGTTTGCTCATCGCTATCGAAAAGTCCATCGTAACTATAGAAACGTCCTGACAAATAATAATCAAACTTCCCGTCGGAACCCGAGATGGAAAGATTTTGATTCTGCGCAAAGACACTCTTCTTATACATCAGATCATAATAGTCGGTTCCTTCCGGATAATACACATAACGGCCTTTTGTACCGATAGAGCCATCAGAGATCACCGTCCCGAAATCGCCCGTCTCATGACGGCGCTTATACTCGTCCAGCCAAGCCACGGAAAATTGCTGTGTCTTGTTGATACCAGAAGGATTCGCTTGATTGTAATTAAAATAAGCGTCATAAAAATGCTTTGCCCAAATATAACCATCGGAAACTACATCCGGCACATTCTGTGGTGATTGTAATGAATAGCTAGAAGACCATGTCACCTTCGGCTTACCTTCCGTAGCGTTCTTCGTCGTGATCAAAACCACGCCAAATGGAGCACGTGCGCCATAAATAGCGGAAGCGGCAGCATCCTTCAATACGGAAATACTCTCAATATCATTCGGATTTAACATAGAAGGGTCTCCTTCCACACCATCAATCAACACCAAAGCACTACCCCCATTGATAGAACCGGCACCACGTACGTTAAAATCCGCCGTACGCCCCGGTTTACCATCAGACAAGGAAATATTCAAGTTCGGGACAACTCCTTCTAACATCTGAGTAGCGTTAGCCGTAGGACGCCCCTCGAATACATCACTAGTCACTTGCTCTACCGCACCAGTCAAATTCACTTTTTTCTGGGAACCATAACCCACCACGACTACCTCATCCAGCTTCTGCGTGTCCTCATGAATAGATATAACCAAATTATCTTTATTGCCTACCGGAACATCTTGAGCCACATAACCAATATAAGAAACCTGAAGTATCGCATTCGGAGTTACCTCAATAGAGAAATGACCATCTATATCCGTGATGGTACCATTGGTAGATCCTTTCACGACCACATTCGCCCCGATGATTGGTTCCCCTTTCGGGTCTGTAATCGTACCGGTAACTTTCTTATTACCTTGTTGCTGAACAGTTTTTACCGATGATAAAACGATCTGATGACCCGATTTCAATACATAAGCCACATTCGCTTGCTTTGCTATCGCATCCATTACAGCATTAATATCCGCATCTTCCACGTCAACAGAGATCGGAGAATTCAGACCTTTGATCCCATCATTATAGAAAAAACGATATTCAGTCGTTTCCTCTAATTCTTTAATAACCTCCCGCATCGGTCTATCCTTTACCGACAACGATATCTGGGCGGCAATCGCAACTCCGGAAAAGCCCGACAATAATTGGGCATACAAAAGTGTCCGGAAAAAAGAGTGCTTGAAATTACTCATTTTTAAAAATTTTTTAATAATACATAGATTTTAAACAGGTAACTTTACAAGCAAATCATTTACATATTCTATCTTATTTATAACCGGCTAGTTATTTCCTTGAAGATATTATATACAAGTGATTTTGCTTAAGAGGAAGAAGGGCCTTGCCTTTCTTCTTTTTTTACTACAATCATCTAGCTCATCTCATAGGCTTCTTCTTTATTAGGTTAACACTCAACTTTCTATTTCTCATTTAAATAAATAGTATCACCTACCGACACATACGTAATCGGAGCCGTAAGGCTTATTATTTCAAATACATTATCCAGACTATTATTCCGGATCACCCCCGAGAAACTGTAGCCTTTAATCTTATTGGACAAAAAACGAACTTCAACATTATACATTCGATTCATCAATACCGCAATCTCCTCCAACGACTCGCCAGAGAAGGCCAGTTCATTCGTACGCCAAAGACGGGCATAAGAAGCATTTGTCGGGTGATTAACAGATAATATATGACTAGACTTATTAAAAACCGCACTCTCATCCGGAGACAGAATCACAAACTCTTTTCCAACCGCTGTTCGTACACTGCCTTCAAACAAGGTCGTAACCACCTCGTCATCTTCCTCATACGCCTTCACATTAAAAGCTGTGCCTAGCGCCTCGACTTCCATATCCCCCGCATTTACCAAGAAACGGCGCAATGTATCTTTCGAAACTTCAAAATAAGCCTCACCAGATAAAGAAACTGATCTTTCTTTCACGCCATAATCACTCTTATAATTAAGTTTAGTATGCGAATTTAACCATACTTTCGTCCCATCAGGAAGAACCACGCTAGCACGTTGCCCATTATCTGCCAACACCACATAATCCAATGGATCAGGTGGTGGAACCTGTCTCATATTATACCAATGGGAGCCAATTCCAAGGCCTATACATATTAAAGCCACCGCCGCATAAGAAAGCCACTTCCATAAGGTATGCGGTTTCTTCTTTATCTCCAGAGTTTTTTTCTCTTGTCTCATCCGCTTTTTAATCTCACAAAACATCTGTCCTTGTAGCTTAGGAGGAAGCTTTTTCCCGGAAGATTCTTCCCATCTAGACTTATAAAAAGCCATGATCTCTTCCTTATGATCGGGATCTCTAAACCACGCCAAAAGAGTTCGCTCTTCTTCCGGTGAAGTCTTACCACTCATGAAGCGATCCAATAATTCGATATGTGTATGCATTTTTCTCATCGTGTAATAAGTATATCCCGAAAAAGAACTTTACCCTTACACGGAAAAATCAAGAAAGCCTTGATTTAACACAAATTAATACCACACTTGTTTTCCGCCTTCATAAGTAAACGGGCGATGTTCTTTTCCTCGTGTATGGTTATGAATACGAAAAATAGATTCCCGTGGAATATTTTGATAAATTAATTTATTGTCTTCGGCATACTGTTTACCTAATGATATCCACTTTTTGTCCCAATAGAAGAGTTCATATAATTCTCCCGTTACGATCTTATTATCATCATTCCTCGGATAAAATTCCACCTTCGCTATCTGTTTAGGTTCGCCTAGATCTAGAACAACAAATTGATCTTTTTGAAATTGATCTGGTTGATAATAAGACACTCGGTCCTGATCTGTCACCAAATCGAGACCATGTCCTTTAGTCCCTTCATTTCCACCCCACTCTCCGGAAAACTGCTGGCCATCGCCTCCAAATACTTTTATTTCCGCTATAGCGTAAAAATAGCCCAATGGCTGTGTTTCTTGAAAATCACAGATCAAATAACGATATTTTTGGGAAACAGATATACGGAAACTATCCACATAAAAGGGAGGATTTTCAATAGAATATATCAAAGAACGATCCGAAAGATCTTTCTTGTTACAAACATAAAAGCGGGTTCCTATCGTTCCTGCGGCTTGAAGCGCCGTATTCATTCTATATGGAACTTTTGAATAGAATGTAGCAGAACTTTCCGCTTTTTCAAAATCTGGTAATAACTTACGTAATTTACCTTCACGAGTCAGAATAAACGCATCTCCAGCAGGTCGTATCTCTCCATCATTATAATAAGCGGGAAGATAGAGCATGTTAACCCCCATTTTAGGAAAACGTACCTTGGAACCTTCCGGTCGCCCCCAACACACTGGATTCCAACCAATAATATCATAGCAACATAAATAGACATATTCTTTGGGATGTTTCTCATTCCAAAGTGGTACCTCTATATCTTCGCATACGACATACTGGTCCGTGATATCTTGAATCCCCGGATTTTTGAATAAAGGAGGTATTTCTTCTTTAGACAAGATAGCGAGCGAGTGGGGTTGTATCCGATAGTTATACCTATAGACTTTAGGAGCAGTCCTACAATATTGAATAGTAATAGTCGACGGAAACATATCAATTTTAGATTGATAGACATCTCTCCAAAACATCCCGTCTATCTTAATGTCATCCTTAGTAAGGAAAGGTCTTTGTGTATTATCATATATCATGCCGAATTGCTTACTCCCTATAATCTCGACCCATGAATGAGGATATTGTGAATTTCCCCAACAGGGAACCATATTTAATGCAGCAGGTATACCATTCGCCCTCAATGCAGCAATTTTATATGTAGACTTTTCTAAACAAGTTCCCATTTGAGTGGCTACTATATTTTGGAAAGTCATAGGGCGCAATCCTTGATATTTACCGGTAAAGATTATCCATTCATTGAGAAAGCCCTGCTCTACCTCATCCGATATAGCTTTACCAATTTCTTCATACGAACACATATACATAGAATCTCGTAGTGAAGCATATTTTCGATCAAAATAACTCCCAGCATGTTCCCAATGACAATTATCTGTAGTGTAAGGGAGTACATAATCAAAGAAAATATCCCAGTCCATATTCTTACACCAAGGATATCGCTCTTTATTTTGAAAACACTGATCTATATGATGTATAAGATAATCAGAAGACAATTCTTTCAAATCAGATAAAAAGCGAGGATTTACTTTTGTATAAGAATACAATTTGTTTATACTATCATATATAGCGTATTGGATATCATATAAAAAGGAACCGTATGTCTCTCTATAATTAGCGAAAGCATCGAAATACACATGGTTTCCTTTCACCGAGTTACTATCTAATACTTGCTTCCCTATCATATTACTTATTAGAAAGCGGGCAGCTTCCTGTTTCTTCTGATTATCCTTATAATGATCTAGAACAGCTTCTAACTCCGATCTATTTTCTCCGGAGTTATCCAACGCTAATTCCAATAGAACATTTTCATTCGAAGAACAAGCATAAAAAGTTAAAATAATAAAGAAAAAAAGTATCTTACTATCATAGCTAAAATGCTTTTTTACTACCATGTAAATGTAACCTTTGATAGATCAAAAGAATACAGATGATAATCATCATCCCAGCCCAAGACTATTAGTTCTTTATCATCGTTTGTCACACAAATATTGAATAGTTTTATATCAGTAACTAATCGACAAATACATTTTCCACTCCAATCATATACTAAAATGTCATTACTTAACATAGTATCTAACATTCTTGTATTAGTATGCTGATTCAACTTTTTCCCTGAATATAAAGTATAAATATAACGATCAGTCGCATATATATCCGTATAACCGATTACATTCTCTTTGCCATGCTTTATGCCGTTCCTGCCAGATCTACTATCATCAATGTATATAGGATAAATATCGTGATAACGTTTTATGAGCATTGGAATCGTATCTATCTGATATAGTTCAAAGATAGCGCCAGAGGCCGCAACCGTAGCCAATCTATCTAATACTGAATTATAAACCATATAGCCTTGATAGGCAAATGTTTTACTTTTACCTCCACTATCGTTCCCATCATTTGGAAAATCGCCAAAAGACTTCACATATTTACCTGCACAATCAAACAAAGCATATCTCTTAGTATTTGTTTCCTCTTTATCAAGGAGTCCAGAAACGACATACCCATGCTTTGTTTGAATAGCAGAGAGAAACATATATTCCAAATTCACAATAGAAGAAATACTTTTAGATAAACTTTTGGTTATAATTTGTTTCTTTTGTATATCCAATATAATCACATTTGATTTATCTTTCTTTTGCATCAAACGAGGCATGATGTTTTCATCTGGGCCTTCTCCTGTTTGGGAAAAAGATAGAATACTGTCTTTTGTATAATATATTTTATCCAAAAGAGAATCACCTAAATAATTCTCTTTGATTAGACATTTCTCACTCTCAAATAGCATCATCCTCCCAAACGAACTTAACTTATAAGTATCCGCATTGAGTTGATTTGCTTTTATATTAACGACTTGTAGAAAGTACTCTTTGGGATCTATTTCGTTCTGTTGACAAGAGGCAAAGTGTATAAAAATAAAAATTATAATTAATATATATTTCTTCATATTATTCTTTTCAAACAGCTGAATCATTATACTTCTCTTTGCTTTTACATAGCCTAAATAGTCTAAATATCAGTTTATCATCATCATAATTTGGATTTTTATAATGATTTTCAGAAATATACAATCCTTTTTCATCAATATACATCAGATTTGGATTATATGTATATTCAGGAAAAACAGTCTCACCTATTATATTAAAGTTTTTATCTAGAATTATAATAGAAAATATCTTTCTTCCAAAATCCCACAATTCCATATAGTTTTCTCTATTATCTATCTCTGTTTTCAAATAGCAAACTCTATAATACACATCACGGTATTTATCATATAATAAGTTACCATAATTTGGATTTTCACACATAGATTTTAATGTTCCATTATAATCATTCGGCATCACAACCCTATCAATATAATTACTTTTTACATTCACTCTTTCAACAATATTGTGATCTATAGAAGTTATAAATATATCTTCTTCATAGAAAAAAGAATAGATAAATTTATCACCATTAAAACATCTACTAAAATACAATTCTACACCAGCATTCTTTTTTTTATTATCTGCACCACTAAATCGGGGATATTCAAATGGAAGTTCTTGTACATTCCCTGTATTTAGATCAATCATTGCAGATACAGGGTTGGGATATTTCCATCGATTACACTCCGACAATACAAAAAGATTATTATTAAATTTAAGTATAGGGTGATAACTAAACGACAAAGAGTTACATGCGTTTAAAACATTTCCATCTTTTGATTTTCCATAATAAATTTTTTTATTTATTTTCCCCTCTTTATTTACACTATATATTTCCGGGAGCTGTAAACTCGTCAGATAAATACTATCTAGACTGTCAATATAATACCCTAAGAAAAAACCAACTCCATTATCTCCCTCTATATCAAGATCTATTTTGAAGGCCATTTCTTTTGTCTGTATATCATAAAAAACAATCTGATTTTTGAAACCATTTTGAAAACTAATATATTGATGTCCATCTTTATCTGTATAAGGAAATAGAGCTTTAATATATGGTTCTACATCATAATTCAAATCAAATGTCATATTACTATCCTTTTCCAAGTAATACATATAATTTATTTTTTCACAAGACAAAAGAGCAATTAAGCTTGATAATATTATTAGCAAATAATATCTTTTCATTTTATAAGTATTTGAGATAAGTTTCAATCGTAATAATTAGGTTCTACAACGAATTATATAGATAAAAACAAAGTTATTTTATTACATATTTCACTACAAAAACGTTATAGAACCATAAAATTAATCACATGGAGCACAACCGATAGACCCACTATTACAACAAGCTCTTGTATCTAAGTTCAACCAGCAACTCCAATGAGTAGTACATTCTTCACCCGCAAGAGCTTCTATATTGCTTAACGCTAATCCAGACAAAGAAGGATCAATATTATTTTTTAGAATATTAATCATCACCAAACAGAAAACAATAACAATAAGAATAATTCTTAATTTCTTCATAACGCTCATAATATAATTATTTATAAGATCTTTATATTTTGCCTAATCCTCTTTAGTTAGAATAAGATATCCTCTGTATCTTTTTTTACATTTAAATAAATTTTAGACTTTCACATCACCTCCTTTCTGATAATATTTTGGAGCGAAGAACTTGCTGTGATAGCTTCTAATATATCAGGCAAGTTTCCCTTTTATAATTTGACTTTATCAAATCGTATTTCCCCGTATATTGAATTTAATTAATTGATTTGTATTACATTTTACCGTGATTGTCTCATCAAAGAGTCCCTTATTTTCAGGTGTCACTCCCACTTTAATATGAAGAGATTCACCGGGCTGAACTGGATGTTTATCAAACAAAGTTTGAGCACATCCACAAGTGGTAGTTACATCTATAATAACTAAAGGTTGGTCTCCTGTATTGACAAGCGTAAACAAAGTGTCTTTACTCTTCCCTAAAGGAATAGTTTCTAGTAAGAGTGATTCCTTTTCCACTTTTACGGTTGTCTGAATTGGTGCAACAGGTTGTTTCCTACTTATTTCTTCCAAATATAATTCTTTTACGTTCGGGTTATGGACAGGATTACCTATCACTACCACTTTATTATTCTTGTCTAATAAAAATACTTGAAACCGAATATCTTTTGGAAAATGATTGAGCTGATTTAGACTGTCTGATCGATCCAAGCAAATCGGCTTGTCAAAATTCTCTCTTATTAATAAAGAATGTATCTCCCACTGATCATCAAACTGAAAAAAAATAAGAAAGGGATATTCTTCTGACTGATAGAATCTGTATATCGGATAAATTCTTTCCAACGGGATAATTGCAATTTACAACTCGTACAACCAATTGAGTCTACAAAAACCAAGACTTTGTAATCCGAAGTCGGGATTACGAAATTAGTTGTATCAGATGCAAATCTGGTAAAGACCATATTTTCCGGAAATAGAATCTGCTTACCCTGCCATTCTTTAACCAACAATGTTATTATTTCCTTTTGCTTATCTTGACAAGCTGATAGGAAAATTGTTAATAGTAATATGATTAGATCTAAAGGTTTCATTTTATGTAAATGTATATACGTTTGTTCATCATATAATATAATACGTATATCCGATAAAAACTATCTACCCCTACAAACCACAAGATATTTAATGCTTATTAACTATAAAAAGAGTGTTATAAGGCAAAGAAAGCCATCAGAAGAAAGTCGATCTCGCAAAAAACGCAAAGCCCTACTCAACTGTGTCTCCACAGTCTTTTCTGAGATAGAGAGGCGTTCCGCTATTTCTCTATATGATAAATGTTCATGACGGCTCAAACGGAATATCTCCCGACGTGATGGCGGTAATTCTTCTATCAAGCTATTAATATATTCCCGTAAAGACTCTGCGTCGATTCGTTCTTCCATAAGCGAATCGACATCTGATAGCTGTCGTTGTAGGCTTTCCGTCAGTTTTTCAGAGAGTAACCGGTTTTCTGTCTCTTTATAAACCAAGTTACGGGCTATGGTGAATAGATAGGCATCAAAGTTTTGTTCCGGATCTATAGTCTCATGCTTCTCCCAGATTTTAAGAAAAACGTTTTGGGTCAAATCCACCGCCATAGATTTATCATATAACAACGAATAAACAAAATGATATACATGCTGATTATATTCCCAAAATAGAGTTTCAAAAGCCTTTTCATCTCCATTCTTCAGATCTATAAGCAAATTTCCATCCATTTTCATATCACATATATATTATATATCCCCGCCATACCAACTTATCTCCATTCTGCTTATTCGCAGTTCATATACTTTAGTTCTGATGAAACTACGT
>ERZ507027.16-NODE-16-length-179586-cov-12.970713_pt1 | contig 179586 bp, 145 predicted proteins | sample MGYA00513163_ERZ507027 | MGnify/ENA metagenome assembly ERZ507027
TATTTGTTGTGATTTAAAAGAAATAGAAACCAGACAGAGTTTAAATTACACTCCCTTCTAAAACAAATAAGAGCAGGCTCAGCAAACGCAAGGGACTCACAATACATACGCATTTGCCGGTCTACTCTTATTTGTTACTTCCCGGACGTTCTCAATGAAACATCCGGAAGATTAGAACTCCCTTTTCAGGTTCCGAAGCAGTTCTTCTTTCCTCGCTTTATACTTCTTGGAAAGAGGATTGTACGAGTAAAGGTTGGTATGTTTCAAACGTATCTCGTCTGTCTGTTCCTTTCGCCGCTCTTCCCGCTCTTCCACATCATCCGGATCTTCGGACTTACGTCTTGTACCTCTCCTGCTAAACAACTGAAACTTGGATGTACCCCGAAGCTGACGAATCAGCATCTTGATAATCCGGACAATAATCTCTTGTTCCTGTTCGGAATAAGGCCTATCTACTGTCTCTGTATAGGAGAGATAATAAACTTTCAGTTCTTCTTCCAGCTCTTGCAAAAAATGCATCCGCTCAACTCTGGAAAACTTCTTTCTACCAGTATGCAAATCTTTTAAAATCTTCATTTAGTCTATCTTTTTTTAAGTCTGATAAAAGCGTGAGTCCTTTAATAAGTACACTTATGGGGCATGGGACACTTAAAAGAGAGTCCGACTATTTCAATATAACAGAGAAGAAAAACTAATATTTCCTGCAAGAATCATTTCTTAAAAGTTATCCAAAACGGAAAACTTTCTGTATCAGGCAGAAAGAAAAGTTTCCCGAAATTTAATGTTAAATCCTATCCAAGCTATCACAATATCCTTTATCTTTGTATCCGGTTTCGGAACTAAAAAGAGGTTTAGTCAATGAGGGAACGCTGTGCAAATCGGCGACAGTACCCGCTGCTGTAATTCTCTGTGAATCCGCACACTATGTCACTGCATCCAGATGTGGGAAGGCGCTGCGGGGGAGGGATAAGTCAGAAGACCTGCCGGAGTCAAATAAACATATTATTAATCACTTTCGGGAGTTAAAGTTATGAACTACGCGGAAATTTGTATCATCAAACGAGATGGTAAAAGAGAAGATTTCTCTATCAGTAAGATCAAGAATGCGATCGGTAAAGCATTCAGTGCGACAGGGATTCAGGACGAGCAGCAACTGATTGCTGACGTCACGATGAGTGTAATCAGTCAGTTCACTAACCCCACGATCACCGTGGAGGAAATTCAGGACTTAGTAGAAAAGGCATTGATGAAGGTACGCCCCGAAGTAGCCAAGAAGTACATCATCTACCGCGAATGGCGGAACACGGAGCGGGACAAGAAAACCCAGATGAAGCACGTGATGGACGGCATCGTCGCCATCGACAAGAACGACGTGAACCTGAGCAACGCCAATATGAGCAGCCACACGCCTGCCGGACAAATGATGACATTCGCATCGGAAGTCACCAAAGACTATACCTATAAATATCTGTTGCCGAAACGTTTTGCCGAAGCGCACCAGTTGGGCGATATCCATATTCACGACCTCGATTACTACCCGACAAAGACGACCACCTGCATCCAATATGACATGGACGATCTCTTTGAACGTGGCTTCCGCACCAAGAACGGCAGCATCCGCACACCGCAAAGCATCCAAAGTTATGCTACGCTTGCCACCATCATCTTCCAGACCAACCAGAACGAGCAGCACGGCGGACAGGCAATCCCCGCCTTCGACTTCTTCATGGCAAAAGGGGTGGCAAAGTCTTTCCGCAAACATCTGGCTTCGTTCATCAACTTCTACGTGGCGATGGAAAACGGAACACAGGCGGACGAGAAAGCAATCCGTACCTTAATCAAGGAACATCTACCTTCTATCAAATCGACCGAAGCAGAACGCGAGACATTGCGCATCGCCCTGATAGCCCTGCAAATCATTATTGACAAGGAACACCTGACACGCATCGCAGAGAAAGCGTACCAGCAGACAAAGAAGGATACGCATCAGGCAATGGAAGGATTTATCCACAATCTGAACACCATGCACTCCCGTGGAGGTAACCAAGTGGTATTCAGCTCCATCAACTACGGAACGGATACTTCCGCCGAAGGCCGCCTCGTGATCGAGGAACTGCTGAAAGCCACCATCGAAGGACTCGGAACACGTGGCGAAGTCCCCGTATTCCCGATCCAGATATTCAAAGTAAAGGACGGAGTTTCTTACTCCGAAAAGGACTTCGAGAAAGCGATGGGTGCGGAAAACATCGAAGACGCCATGCGGGGAACTTACGAAGCTCCGAACTTCGATCTGCTGCTAAGAGCTTGTCAGACTACATCGAAAGCGCTTTTCCCGAACTTCATGTTCCTGGACACGCCTTTCAACAAGAACGAGAAATGGAAAGCGGACGATCCGAAACGGTATATCTACGAGTTGGCTACAATGGGATGCCGCACCCGTGTATTTGAGAATGTGGCAGGAGAAAAGTCATCTCTGGGACGCGGAAACCTTTCATTCACCACGTTGAACATGCCACGCCTCGCCATCGAAGCACGCATCAAGGCGGAAAATCTGATTGAGGGTGAACGCAACAAGGATGCCATCGAACAGAAAGCGAAAGAGATTTTCATGGAGTCAGTCCGCAATATGGCGACTCTTGTAGCCGATCAACTGTACGAGCGCTACCAGTATCAACGCACCGCACTGGCACGCCAGTTCCCCTTCATGATGGGAAATGACGTATGGAAAGGCGGCGGCGCACTGAATCCGAACGAGCAAGTGGGCGATGCGTTACGCAGCGGTACGCTGGGCATCGGCTTTATCGGCGGACACAATGCAATGGTGGCACTTTACGGAGAAGGCCACGGACACAGCCAGAAGGCATGGGACACGCTGTACGAAGCTGTAATGGAAATGAACAAAGTGGTAGACGAATATAAAGAGAAATATAACCTGAATTATTCCGTACTTGCCACACCTGCCGAAGGACTTTCGGGACGTTTCACCAAGATAGACCGACGGAAATACGGTAAGATCGACGGCGTGACGGACCGCGACTACTACGTCAATTCCTTCCATGTGGATGTGAAGGAACCGATCAGCATCACCGAGAAGATCAGGCGCGAAGCTCCTTTCCACGCCATCACCCGCGGTGGACACATCACGTATGTGGAACTGGACGGGGAAGCTCAGAAGAATGTACGTGCCATCGCGAAAATCGTGAAGGTCATGCACGACGAGGGCATCGGCTACGGCTCCATCAATCACCCGGTGGATACCTGTCACAACTGTGGATACAAAGGAGTAATCTTCGATAAATGTCCGGTATGCCAGAGCGAAAACATCTTACGCATGCGCCGTATCACCGGATACCTGACAGGTGACCTCAGCTCCTGGAACTCTGCCAAACGGGCGGAAGAAAAGGATCGCGTGAAGCACTTGTAGAAGTTGAAAGACACTCATTTATTTTTTACTGAAGTTTCGTAAGTTGTTTCCGCATGGATTCTCCTCCTTCTGGAAGGAGGAGTCCCCGTAGGGGGAGGTGGTAGGAAAAACAATGAGTCTACCTTTTTAAATAAGGAATATACCTTTTCTCTACCTACCACCCCGCCCTTTGGGCACCCCTCCTTCTCGGAAGGAGGGGAATCCATGCGGGATACAGCACATGCGAAACTTTAATTTTTATTTTAAGATGAACACTCTCAATTCTTCACTTCCAACGCTCCACTTATTATCGACTTATCCCGAAACGATTGTTGACGGTGAAGGCATCCGGTATTCGATTTATCTTGCGGGGTGTTCTCATCACTGCGTCGGCTGTCATAATCCGGAGAGCTGGAATCCACGGGCGGGAGAACTGCTGACGGAGGAAAGGATTCAATCGATCATTCGGGAAATTAAAGCCAATCCATTGCTGGACGGGGTTACTTTTTCGGGAGGAGATCCGTTTTATAATCCGGAGGCTTTCCTGCTTTTCGTCAAAAGGGTAAAGGAGGAAACGGGGCTGAATATCTGGTGCTATACGGGATATACGTACGAAGAGATTCTAGCTAATCCGCGTTTGAAGACTGTGCTCGACTACATAGATGTGCTGGTGGACGGGCGTTTCGAACAGGCGCTCTTTTCGCCTTATCTGGAATTTCGGGGAAGCAGCAATCAGAGGATACTGAGAATAGGTAATAAGTAATAGGTTATAGGTAATAATGGTGGGGGAGGTTTTGTATTAGTTTAGTGCGGGGGGAGCTGCTGCGAATTGTTGTGGGCGTGGTCTACTATGAACTGCTGGGGGCGTGTCTCCTGCGCTAAAAAAACTTATATTTCAAAGAAGATTGAAACACGTACTTCTTTGTTTTGTTTACATTTACAGACAAAATAAGGTTCTACTAGAATAAGTTTTTTATGATACAAGCCAATAATACCACTTCTATAGATGAAACCGATGGACTGCCAATGCCGAGACGTATCTGGGCGGTGGTTTCCATTGGATTCGCACTTTGTATGTCGGTGCTCGACGTGAATATTATCAACATCGTACTCCCTACGCTTTCACACGATTTCGGAACTTCGCCTGCTGTAACTACATGGATTATAAATGGTTATCAGTTGGCTATCGTTGTTTCGCTGCTGTCTTTCTCTTCTTTGGGAGAGATTATCGGTTATCGAAAAGTGTTCCTGTCGGGCATTGGGTTGTTTTGCATCACTTCGCTGATTTGCGCCTTGTCCGATTCATTCTGGACGCTAACGATTGCACGCATCTTTCAGGGATTCAGTGCGTCGGCCATCACAAGTGTGAATACGGCGCAGTTGCGCTACGTATATCCGAAAAGCCAGATCGGGCGGGGAATGGGAATCAATGCGATGGTAGTGGCGATATCCGCGGCTGCCGGTCCGTCGGTAGCAAGCGGCATACTTTCGATAGCCAGCTGGCACTGGCTGTTTGCCATCAATGTACCGCTGGGGATTACGGCACTGCTGCTGGGTATCAAGCATTTGCCGAGACAGGAAGAGCGGTCGAAGCGGAAGTTTGACTTCGTGAGTGCGATAGCCAATGCGGTCACGTTCGGGTTACTGATTTATACGCTGGACGGATTCGCGCATCATGAGGAGATGGATTTCCTTGTGCTGCAATTGATCATATTGGCCATCGTAGGAACGTTTTACGTACGGAGACAGCTGACTCAGACGACTCCGTTGCTGCCACTGGACTTATTGCGGATACCTATTTTCCGGCTTTCGATTCTGACGTCTATCTGTTCGTTTATCGCTCAGATGGCGGCCATGGTATCTCTCCCGTTTTTCCTTCAGAATACGTTGGGACACAGCGAGGTCATGACAGGATTGCTGCTGACTCCGTGGCCGTTGGCGACTCTTGTGACAGCACCGTTGGCAGGTTATCTGGTGGAACGCATTCATCCGGGGATATTGGGGAGTATCGGGATGGCCTTGTTTGCCGTCGGACTTTTTTCACTTTCGGGGCTTACTGCCGAGTCGTCCGATATCAGTATAATTCTTCGTCTGATGCTTTGCGGAGCCGGTTTCGGGTTGTTTCAGACGCCCAATAACAGTACGATTATCTCTTCCGCCCCCACGAAACGTTCGGGCGGTGCAAGTGGAATGCTGGGAATGGCACGGTTGCTGGGACAAACGTTCGGTACGACGTTGGTAGCGTTGCTTTTCAGTTTTGTCGTGCACGACCGGAGTACGGCGGTCTGCCTCATGGTCGGAAGTGGGTTTGCTGTTGTGGCGGCGATTGTCAGCAGTCTGCGGTTGTCGCAACCGTCTACGCTGAAAAGAGAAACGAATCAGTCATGACGAACAGAAATTTCTGTCATCCGAAGCGAAAATCATGGGAGAAGAAAATGGGATCAATCCGGAAAACTGGTTGTTTCCAGTTTGTTTCTTTCCGAACGGAAAATGAATCAAACAGTAGTACACAATAGTAACTCCATTCTCCTCCTTCGGGAAGGAGGAGTGGTCGAAGACCGAGGTGGTAGGAAAAACAATGTTTATACCTATTTCTTTGTAAATGACAGGATTATGTATTCACCTACCACCTCCCCCTACGGGTACTCCTCCTTCCCGAAGGAGGAGAATGAAGATACAACCGACTTTTTAGTCGTCCCCCATTTAAGATACTATTGACTTTTTAGTCAGCCTCTATCTGAGAAGTCAAGTGTCAACGAAAGTCAAGTGTCAATGACTGAGAAGTGAAATGCTAATATATGAAACTCTATCAGTATTGATTTACTTCACCATCTATATACTCTGCCCTATTCTTTAACCAATTCTTTAACTCTACCACCTTTGCATCGAATGAACGGGTGTTTTCCCATAACTCACTATTTCTCGTTACAGATGGTTTAATAAGCTTGGCCTGATCATCTATATACTGCAACAACTCATTTAATTTATTAGACTTAAAGTCTTGCCAAAAGTTTTTATAGAGTTTCCTTACCCGGCTATCTTGCAGGAAACGTCGGAAAAAAGCGGTTCCCACTCCATTCATATCATCAGAAAAGAGCGGAGTTTCATAACTCCCGAAATGTGTCTCTTTACCTTCGTAATCATACGCCCAGTCAAAGTCCCAGATCGGTCCCATAACATACTTACCCTTCCCCTCTTTATGAATAAAGATACTTTTCGGATGGTTAATCTCCATATTGTGTACCAAATTAAAGGTAATCAGATATTTTGCAACTGATTCAATATCAATCATATCCACATACATATTTCCTTCTAACGGCTCCTTTGCAAACTGCACGGTAAATGCATTAAAATCTTTCTTCCAATACTCAAACTGCTCTGTAGTCAAATCAGGGTCTTTCACCATCACCGGAAGATTGAATGCTTCGGACTTGAATTTCGGATCTTCATCAAAATAGGAATCAAGCTCCCACATCACGCTGTTATTCTCATCCAAATCCACACGGTTTTCTTTGATTTCTATCTGTTCCGTCAGTAGATAGGAACCCTTGTATTTGCCATTCAGAACCACATCCACCGGAATGGCATGATTGGTGAAAGGAATATTCAGCAATTGCCCGACTTTGAAGGCAACTGAGTTAAGCATCAAGGTAGGATCGATATGATTAGCCAGTAATACATAATTCTTCGCTTTTCCCAAACCACAAATCTCAGATTTCTTATCAAGCTTTAACCGGTAAGGTTTCTTCGGATATCCCCATGTGGAGTTTCCCCTTCCTTTCACCTCTGTCTTGCCTGTATAGTTCTCATAAATCCCCTTGCCATCCACGGTGAGAGTCGCATTCAAATAATAATCCTTACTTGGTATTTCCGTTATACTAGGGTCTTCTGTCGTGATCGTAAACTGAGGAATCAGGATAAAGTCCAGCGTCAGGATGTATCGGACTACTTCTCCATTCCGCATCACAAACTGATAAGTGACTGGAGAGGTGAAATCAATCTCCGTCACACCGCTGACCTGTTCTACATCATCTACCATTACTTTCACGGCATCAGTCGTAAAGACAGGAATCAGTTTCGATTGTGGAAATGTGTAGGAAGATACAATAGTCTCATCTTCAATCGTACATGAGACATCAGCAGTCAGCAAAGCATTATCTTTTCTCAAAAAGCGAAATTCGGATAACACCTGCGCATCTTTCAAGACAACTTCGACTGTATATTGTTCCCTGCTGCCGTCTTCTGCTTCTACGAGAATCATCAGCGGCCGGGAAAAATCATTCGAAGTGATGCCGGATTCCTGCCCGACTCCATTCACACTTACAGACGTTCCCTCATACTTGAATGTAGCAATCAATGACTTCAGGTCATCATATTGATCCATTGACAGCGTTATCACATTCCCTTTAATGGAACCTCTCACATCATTCTTAATTTTACCTTGATTGTCACTCTTCTGAATCGAAAAACTGATTAATTGCTTCGTTGAAGAGAGAGGAGTTTCTTCATCTTTACAGGCAGAAAGCAGCAGGAGAATAATCATCAGAATCCCTAACGTCTTGTTTTGCATAGTATTAAATAAAAATGGTTACTTGGCAAATATACGGTTTTGCCAAGTAACCACAGGATTATTCTCTATATTTCTTTCAAAAAAAACGTTCCTTTACAAAGGATACTCTTCAAACGCGTACAGGATAGTGGATAAATAACGCTCTCCCGTATCAGGCAATAAGGCTACGATCATCTTCCCTTCGTTTTCGGGACGTTTCGCCAGTTCGGTAGCCGCATAGACGGCTGCTCCCGAAGATATGCCGACCAACAGCCCTTCTTTCTCCGCCAGCGCACGACTGGTACGGATAGCATCGTCATTCTGCACCTGAATAATTTCATCTACGACAGAAGCATTATAAGTCTTCGGTACGAAACCGGCGCCGATTCCCTGAATCTTGTGAGGTCCGGGCTTTCCGCCGGACAGTACCGGAGAGTCGGCAGGTTCTACCGCCACCGCCTTCACACTGGGATCGCGCATCTTCAATGCTTCTCCTACTCCGCTAATTGTCCCGCCAGTACCTACACCGGCAACGAAGATATCGACTTTCCCCTCGGTATCTCTCCATATTTCCAGTCCGGTAGTGCGTAGATGCATAGCGGGATTAGCAGGATTTTCAAATTGCTGTAAGATAACGCTGCCCGGAGTGGCAGCTTTCAACTCTTCCGCTTTGGCAATCGCCCCTTTCATTCCGTCGGCACCGGGAGTGAGCACGAGTTCCGCTCCCAGAGCTTTCAAAAGGTTACGACGTTCGACGCTCATCGTATCGGGCATCGTCAAAATCAGTTTGTACCCCTTGGCGGCAGCAACGAATGCCAATCCTACTCCCGTATTTCCACTGGTAGGCTCGATGATCGTTGCGCCGGGAGTCAAGACGCCTTTCACTTCGGCATCTTCAATCATTGCCAATGCCACGCGGTCTTTTACACTGCCCGCAGGATTGAATGATTCGATTTTCACGATCAGACGAGCCTTCAAGCCGTTACTCTTATTATAATTACTTAGTTCCAACAACGGAGTGTTACCTACCAAATCCGTCAATTTCCTTGCAATCTTTTCCATATATATCTGTTTTTAATTTCCTTTGTTTTAAGATATTACAAAGATAGTGCAGTTTTTGTTGACAGGAAATACCATATATGTGGTAAATTTATACCATCATTATCCGGTAACCTACCATTCATCAGGAACTATTCCAGAAAATCAGCCCGCATGGGACTGAATGTGTCTATCAATACTCCCGCTTCCAGACAGACGCATCCATGCGGTTCGTCGGGTGCTACATAGTAGCCATCGCCGATCGACAGTATCTCTTTCCGGTCGCCGATGGTCAGTTCAAACTTTCCACTTGCCACGTAGGTAGCCTGACTGTGGTAATGTTCATGCAACGTACCGACCGCTCCTTTCTCAAATTCTACCTTGACCATCATCAACTGTCCGTCGTATCCCATTATCTGACGACGGATTCCCGGAGCGGGGTGCTCCCATTTCAACTCTTTCTCAAACTGAAAAACTTCACTACGCGTTTTCATATTCTCTTTCCTATTTAAATAACTGAAAACAAAGATAGCTTTTGATTTCCGTCTACCAAATGGATTCTACGGAAAAGACTTGCAGGTCTTTCACTTCGATACGGTTTCCCCAGAAGTGGAGTCCCTCTCTGTTGTTAGTGTCAGGGCGGCGTTCCATGGAATAAGAATACAGTCCGCCGTCGATAAATACTTCGATAGAGGTGCGGTCAATGTAAATATCGGCACTCAACTCCATGCTGGTCGGGTCTTGGGGAGAGTAGAAACGGCCGTTCAGGGTATTGGAGTTCATGTCGTAGCCGATCATGCGCTGGCCGAAAAGGTTGAATCCGGCATCCGTGGCATGAGAGAGTTTGATCGTTGTCTTAATGCGGAGACAGTCGGCATCATAAAACTCTTTCAAGTGGCGGTTGGCCTCATCCGAAGAAAGAGATTTCCAGGAACGAAGAGGCTTACACAAAGATTCGACCTCCTTTACGGGAACGTTGACAAGGCGGATGCCGTCTTTGGTGGTACGCAAAGTCAGTTCGGTGGGGAGCATCATCATTCCGTTGAAAGGCATACCGGGGTGGGAGATTCTTCCCCAGCCTATCTGGATGCGTCTGCCGTCGCTTGCCGGAATATTGGTAAAGGTCTGGGCCGCATAGATACTTCCGGTGGTATAGCAGTATTTTCCGGCTTCGGGAGTAAATACCTTGCCGTCGAAAGAGCCTAGCATATACGTACCGGTGGCACCGTACATCACCCACTTCGTATGGTTCTTGTCACCGTCAACCGGCAGTTCAAACAATTCGGGACATTCCCAAAAGCCTGTAACATGGCTCTCGTATTTCCAGTCTTTGAGATTGGAAGAGGTATAAATGGAGTGTCCGTCGCGCTCGTTCAGTACCAGTACCCAATGTTTGGAGGGCGCATACCAGAACACTTTCGGGTCGCGTGTGTCCTGAGAGTTCCATTTCTCCTTGGAGTTGATCACCGGATTCTTGTCGTACTTCGTGAAGGTACGTCCTTTGTCAAGGCTATAGGCTATCCCCTGCACTTGTCTGTCACTGCTGGCGGCAGTGAAGGCGGCAACCATGGCTGGAGTCTTGCCTTTATTGAATCCGGCGGTATTATCATAGTCGATGACTGCCGAACCGGAGAACATCGTTCCTAAATGGTCGGGATACAGAGCGTCCGGTAATTCTGTCCAGTGTATCAAGTCCTTGCTGACCGCATGGCCCCAGTGCATATTCTCCCAGTCTCTTTCGAAAGGATTGTGCTGGTAGAACAGGTGGTATTCGCCCTCATAATAGATTAATCCGTTAGGGTCATTGATCCAGCCTCTCCGGGTAGTGAAGTGGAATTGCGGACGGTTCTTTTCCTTATACAATTCAGCTTGTCCTTCGATTTCGTCGGACTGGTATATTTTACTCAATCCCTTCTCATTGCCGTCGTAGGTTATCTTGATCGTCTTTCCTTTGAAAGCCGACACATCTTTAAACACCCAGTATTCCGCCTCATCCGGCGCCAGACGGATAACGACGGATAAATCCGGCTTGCCGTTTACTTCAAAAGTCATCCTTCCTCTGTTCTCTTTATGGGAGATGGGGAAGTTCAGATATTGCCTGGTTATTTTAAAAGATACTTCTCCGGCTATCGCTGCCAAACAGGAGAAGGACAAAACAAAAAGAGTAAGTACAGTTCTGCTTAATGTCTTCATAGCTATTTTATTTATTAGTTTGTAAAATCGGAGTAAATGTAGCCAATACGACCGATTTCTGATATAATAAATGATTCACAGACTATGAGAAACGTTACATTTCACAGATATTTTCCTTAAATGACCTGTATTTTTCATCACTTGGCCGTTTCTCTCTATTCTTTATCCCACGTTATTATTCAGCAGCTCTTTCGTCTTATCCGCAAGAAATAAAGGAATATTAATCAGATTGCCGTCTTGTTTCAAATTCAGCATCGAATATCGAATCCGGCAAGCAGGTTGATAAAGTTTCTCGTACTGAATCAGACTTTTACCTGTTATATTCTGGTCTGCTTTCACTTCTACCGGATAAATATGATTACCATGCTGAAGTAAAAAATCCACTTCTGCTTTATTACCGGAAGTCCAGTAACGGAACGAAGCCTGAAATTGTGCTGTAAGACTTTGCAATACATAATTCTCTGCCAATGCCCCTTTATATTCCGTATATCCGGGAGTGGACAATAACAAAACACTTGCATCCAGTTCGGACAATTGCCTCAACAACCCTATGTCTAATGCATAGAGCTTAAAAGTGCTCAAATCATCGTAGGCTTTCAGTGGCAGCCTAGGCGACTTGCTCAAAACTACTTTGTTGACAAGACCAGCTTGTTCCAACCATAAAATAGCATCTTCGTATTCACGCGCACGTGCTCCGGGACGAACCAGTTGATAAACAAACTTACGATTTTCTTTCGCCAATTGAGAGGGCAGAGAGTTCCATACATAATTGATACGGGGCGCCAACGTAGGTGTAGTATGTTTCACAAAATCCAGAGCATAGTCATTCAATATATCCCGAAGCGATGAATCCACTTTTTGCATATCATTAAAGTCAACCATCAAAGAAGCAGGTTCGGGCATACCGCCACAAATAGAATAGGCAATGAAGGCTTCCCGCAGTTTGTCGAAGAAGATTTGGGGAAGAGGCGCTATTTCTTTGACAGAGCACATATATTGATACATCGCCGGATCTTTCGTATTCAGAAACTCCGTAAAAGTCAGCGGATACATAGACAGATGATTTACTTTTCCAACCGGAAAGGAATTGCCTATGTGATTCAGGTAAATTCCAAGTAAAGAACCAGCGCAAGCCACTGCATATTCGGGTGCTTCTTCGCAGAAATATTTCAAAGAGTTCAGCGCTTCATTGCACTCCTGAATCTCATCCAATATCAGCAAAGTAGTCTGAGGATTAATTTTTCGTCCATGCAAAAAGGACAATTGCTGTATAATGCGCTCGGGGTCTTTAGTCGTTTTAAAGATATCACAAAGTCCGCTTTCATCTTTATCCAGACTAAAATAGGCAACATCTTCAAAGTATTTCTGACCGAAATACTTCAAAGCCCACGTCTTACCCACTTGTCTCGCCCCATGAATAACCAAAGGCTTCCTGTTTACATCCGTTTTCCAAGCCGCTAACAGCTGAATAATTCCTCTTTCAAACATACCGAGTCACATTTTTGATATCTGAAATGTGAGAACTTACACATTTTTGATATGAGTTTCGTGCAAATATACACATTATCCATATCAAATGAAAGAATATCACAGGTCTATTACTTGAACCTCTTCACATAATTAACGATCAGATAGCAGGCAGGACCGAGTACCTGTCCGTGGTCAAATCCTTGCAGTTCATATAAAGAGACTTTCCGATTGCCGATATTCTTCAATACCGATGCCAGCAGTGCATTCTCTTCGTACCGGTCAGCCATTTCCAGATTCTTATCCCCCGTAATCAGTACAACAGGGGCGGTATCCTTGCGGGCCTTGTTTACCGGAGCAAATTCGTCAATGATGGGGATTCCGTTGGGCAGGCCACGTTCTTTGCGGATGGTAAAATGAGTGACAGTCTGTCCGCTGACCGGAAGATAGGCAGCTACACTATCCGCATCGGCTCCATATGCAGCCATGTATTTCTTATCCATTGCCAGAATCAACGTAAGGTAACCTCCTGCCGAATGACCGGAAACAAAGATACGATCCTTGCGACCGCCATACTTTTCGATATTCCGGAATGTCCATGCCACGGCTTCGGCGGCATCTTCTATATAAGCCGGATTCTTTGCTTTCGGACTCAAACGATAATTAACCGCCACTACTGCAAAGCCTTGATCCGTCAGTTCCCTGGGAACAAATTTACTTCCTCCTTCCATACCACCGCCATGAAACCATACAATGGTGGAAAAATCTTTTTTATTCTCGGGATAATAAACATCCAATTTACAACGTTCCAGACGATAAGCATCTGTTTCGGAGCCGGAAATGTAAGGTACATCCTTGTCGGTACGATACGTATCCTGTGCCTGAACGAGGCAGGCACAAAGCAAAAAGAGAAGGAGAAAACAATTCTTTTTCATGGTTTTATTCTTTTTCATTCTTAAACAAGGACAAATATAAAACCTTATTTTTAGAATCACGGTCAAAAAAAGAAGATATTAATATCTCCCGTCACAAACATTAATATATGTCGTGACAGGTCACTTTATCTGACTTCTCAGGTATTAATACTTGATACCGCATCTGTTTTATTCCTATATTTGCAATATTCTTTTATTGCATTTTAGTGGAAAATCGCATTTCAGAAGTCTATTTTAATATAACCATGATAAAATAAACTATAATGAGAAAACTATTACTCAACCTTTTTCTATCCACAGTAGGTCTCCTGTTTGCCGGGCAAGCATCCGCTCAAGAAGAAATTGCTCCGGGAATCATCAAGCTGCAAGCGGGAGAAATTGACACTTTTACCCCTTATTCCTTATTCGGCGGGAAACCTGCCGTAGAAGCAATGAAACAACTTCCGGCTGCAAAGCCGCCCTTCAGCCCCGACGAAGTGCAAATAAAGATAACCGACCGTGGCTGTCTGATCGAAGTCCCTCTGGAGGACAACGAACAAATATACGGTTTCGGACTTCAATTCGAAACTTTCGGTCAGCGTGGCCTGCGCAAGCGCCCGATAGTAAACGACAATCCGCTGAACGGACTCGGATATACACATGCTCCGCAGACATTCTACGTCTCTACCAAAGGGTACGGTATTCTGGTCAACACGGCACGGTATACCACTTTCCTATGCGGCTCCAATCAGAAAACCGAGCATAGTCGTCAACTGCAAGCGGAAGAAAGAAAACACATTGCTACCACCACAGAAGACTTGTATAAGAACAGAAGCAACGGAAATAAAGTCCATATCGACGTACCCGGCGCCAAAGGCATTGAGGTATTTATCATCACCGGACCGGAAGTGCTGGATGTAGTCAAGAGATACAACCTCCTCTCCGGCGGCGGATGTCTTCCTCCGATGTGGGGACTCGGATTCAAATACCGTGTCAAAGGAGATGCGACGCAAGACTCCGTCATGCGTTTTGCCAACTATTTCCGCGAGAAACAGATTCCGTGCGACGTACTGGGACTCGAACCGGGATGGCAGACGGCCACTTACTCCTGTTCTTATCGCTGGAGCGACGACCGTTTTCCAAGGCACAAAGAAATGCTGGACCAGTTGCAGCAGAAAGGATACAAAGTAAACCTGTGGGAACACGCGTATGTTCATCCTTCTTCCCCCATCCGGAAGGCGCTGGAGCCCTACTCAGGCGATTTCCTTGTATGGAACGGACTGGTACCGGACTTCATCCAGCCGGAAGCACACAAAATATTTACCGATTACCACCGCACACTGATAGAAGAAGGCATCTCCGGCTTCAAACTGGACGAATGTGACAACTCGAACATATCTTTTGCTTCCGCCACATGGTGCTTCCCGGATATGGCACAGTTCCCTTCGGGCATCGACGGAGAAAAGATGCACCAGGTATTCGGTTCCCTCTATGTGAATGCGATGGACAGTATCTATCGTGAAAAGAATACCCGCACCTATCAGGATTACCGGTCGTCCGGTATGTTCATGTCTTCACGCAACGCCGTACTTTATAGTGATACATACGATCCCAAAGAGTACATTCAGGCACTTTGCAACTCGGCATTCGGAGGACTGTTGTGGTGTCCCGAAGTGCGTGAGGCACATTCTGCCGAAGATTTCTTCCATCGTCTGCAAACGGTGATTCTTTCTCCGCAGGCTATGGTCAATGCATGGTATCTGCAATACGCTCCGTGGCTGCAATTCGACCGTGGAAAGAACGAACGTGGCGAGTTCCTGCCGGAAGCAAAGAGGTATGAAGAATATGCCCGTACACTGATTAATCTGCGTATGCAGCTGATTCCTTATCTGTACAGTGCTTTTTATACATATTATAAAGAAGGTGTACCTCCTTTCCGTCCGTTATTGATGGATTATCCCAAAGATGAACGTTTGCGCACTATCAGTGACCAGTATATGATGGGAGACGGATTGATGGCTGCCCCTTTATACCAGAACAAGAAAACGAGAACGGTCTACTTCCCCGAAGGAACATGGTACAACTTCAATACCAATGAGAAATATGAAGGCAACCGTGAATATGAGATTACGACGGAATTAGATCAGTTGCCACTCTACGTCCGCCAGGGAACGTTATTGCCATTGGCCGCACCTGTCCCCTATGTAGATGCTCAAACCGTATTCGATCTGCATTGCAAAGTATACGGCGCTCCTTCGGCAACGTTCCTCCTTCTCGAAGATGACGGTATAAGTTACGATTTCCAAAAAGGACAATTCAACGAAGTAACGCTGGAAGCTGCAAAAGGAAAGGTAAAACTTAAAAGAACAAAAGAATACAAGCAGAAAAGATATCAACTGACAGATTACGAGTTCATCAATTGATTTCTTAATTAGTTTCACTGCTTGAAACTAGAGTTTCATCAGTGAGAAACTGTAGTTCCAAAGGCTTGAAACCAAAAGTTCCAAGCGTATGAAACTATAGTTTCAAGTAATGGGAACCAAAGTTTCAAGCAATGGGAACTGTAGTTTCATACCTTAAAACAAACTCGGCTTATTAATAGCTGAAATGAATGACAGCGTGACGGCAAATCTTTCCGTCACGCTGCTGTCACAGGTTGCTGTCACGGTCTTATGATTTAATTATCAGACTATTGTCACAGGTTTAGTGACAGATGACAGCAATTCTTCAAATTTATATCTTTATGTAGGCGTTGAGTTCAAGTCATAAACGCAGGGAAATCCGACTTTCTTCCCCTCGGTCCGGCATACGAAGGCTGCAAATACCGGTCGCCTTATCCCAACTCCACACCATACTTTCAGTGTCATCGTCCGGATTCTCTTCCAGACGTTCCGGCTTCACCTTCTTTACTTTCTTGCCTTGCACGGTAACTTCTTTGGGAGCCGTCTTCAGATACATACGGAAAATAAAGTTTCGGGGAGCGGGCACTGCATACCCTTTTCCTTCACGGGCACCAACCGAAAGAAGATAACCACCCTCCTCCGTCCGGAAGCGAACGGGAGTTTTGGCAAACTCATCCCGTTGATAGCCGAGGTCTTCTCCCTCATCTTCGTACAAAGTGAACGAGGCCTCCTCTCCTTTTGGTGCCGGAAATACTTCAAAGATCAGCGGATAGACCGGTTTCTCATGCGTGTAGTTCATCACCGGCATGGTGGGGATGATGGAACCCTGCTTTACAAACATCGGGATGCACGACAAGGGAGCTTCCACGGTAGTCCACTGTTCTCCGGTATAGACTGTTTGTTTATTGTTGTAGTCAATCCAAGTGCCTTCGGGCAGATAGACATTCTTCGTACGTGCCCCCTTCTTCACCACCGGAGCTACCAGCAGCTCTTGTCCGAACAAGAACTGCCCATCGGTAGAGAACGTTTCCATATCCGCCGGATATTCCAAAAAGAGAGGACGCATGATGGGCAATCCCGTATCATGAGCTTCGCGGGCATACGTATAGATATAAGGCAATAAACGATATTTCAGTTCGATGGCCTCCTTCGCGTTCTTTTCCGCTTCCGGACCGAAGAGCCACGGTTCTACCGGATTATCCCCCTCATGATGAATACGGCTCAAAGGATTGAATGCACCGAACTGTATCCATCGGGTATAAAGTTCCGCCATGGATGGATAGTCTTCGATGTCTCCGCAATACCCCGTAATGTCACAGGTAGTAAACGGAATCACTCCCAGCCCTGCGGAAAGAATCACCGGAATCTGATTAGCCAGTTGCCCCCAGCCCTGCAATACATCGTCTCCATTTCCGCAATCTCCCGTCCAACCGAACGTATAACGCTGCAATCCCGCATAAGCGGCACGGGTCATCTGAAAGACGCGACGGTTCGGATTCCGTTTCTCGAACTGCTCTTTGACCACTTTATCCCAAGTCAGTCCGTAGACATTATGGATTTCGTCGTGCATACCCAGGTGATGTTTCATCACAAGGCGTTCGGTCTGCTCTTCGTTGCTCCATGCGGGTTCTCCCATATCCGTCCAGAAGCCGGAGATGCCATCGTCAATGGGTTTCTGCTGATAGGTTCCCCACCAGTCGGCTACGGCAGGTAAGGTAAAATCCACTACCCCACAATTTCCGCCCCAAGGCCACGGCATGTCATAACTCTTCCCGTTCGTGCTGTCCTTGACAAAATATCCCAGACGGTCCGCTTCCTCCCATTGCTTCTTGTTGGCTTGCGAGATGACCGGGTCTTGCGATACGACTACCTTGAATCCCATTTCTTTCAGATCGGCAAGCATCTTTTTCGGATGCCCGTAGTTGCCCTTCCGCCATTCGAAGTCCTGTAGATGTTCCGTCCAGCCGATGTCCTGATAGATAATATCACAGGGGATGCCGCGTGTCCGGTAGCCTTCGGCTATTTCGCGGCTCAGTTTCTCGCTTGTCAGCAGGCCACGACATTGCGCAAAGCCCAATGCCCATTTCGGAGGCATGATAGGTTTGCCCGTCAGTCCTACATACTGACTCAGGATTTCCTTATAGTCCTTGCCGAAGATGAAGTAGTAAATCATCTCCCCGTCCGGCGCCTCGAAGCTGTAATAATCACGGCTTTCCGTTCCGAACTTAAATTCTGTCTTATACGTATTATCAAGGAAAATACCATACCGGTAACTGCTCATAAAGAAAGGGATGCTCTTGTAAAGAGGGTCTTCCACCACACTGTAACAAGGTTTATCGCTGTTCCACATCTTGTAAGATTCTCCTCTGCGGTCCATCTTGCCGGTCTTCTCCCCAAGCCCGAAGAAATGCTCGTCACGGCGAAGCGTTTTATATTCCACCTTCTTCGTACCTTCGCTTACGTGTCCTTTATCGGCATAGTCACTGAAGAGGAGTTTCTGATATTTGTCGAATATCTGGATGCTCATCGGCGACTTGTTCACCCGTATGCGCAGCTTCGAGGTAAATATCTCATAGCAGGCGGCCTGTTCGTCCACATGAACCGTTCCCACATCTTCCAGTTCTTCATTGATCACGGCAAAGGAAGCGTTTCTCCGTTGCAGCTTCCCGTCCGGCGAGAACCAGATTCTTACTACGGAAGGACTGCAAAGTTGCAGTTGCAGCGCGGCACTGTCCGCCAGGTGAAAAGTCACCTGACGTCCCTGCTGCGTAAAAGAGGTACATATACTTTTTGCGTTTTCTGCCCAGACCAACGCCGGAAACATCAGACACAACATCCACACCCCAAACTTATATCTAATCTTCATACCTATCGTTTTTAGTTATTCCGTTGCAACTGCCTTATTCAGCTACAATCATTGTCCAGTATTTCAAGGCAGGCAGTATGAAGGAGACTACCCCGTTCTCCTGCGCAAATGCCAGTTCCTGCAAGGCTCCTCCGTGTACGTCCGGTGATGCCACCCACAATTTATTCACTTTGGCGGGCAGGTTCATCTGCAAGGCCGCTTTCGTGATCAGGGCAGGTTCGGGCATGGTGCCGTCCACGTCCCGCCAGCTAAGGCTGTTCGCCTGTGAGAAGTTAAGCAGATGCACTACTTGCTTGCCGTCTACCTGCTTGGCGTAGGTAGTGACCGACCCCAACTTTGGAGGCCATACGTTGAGTTTCATTTCTCCGTTGGTACAGTTCATAGCGATGCTGTTCTCCGTTCCGCCATCGCGGAGCAGGTTCTGATAAGACGTGAGGAAGTCGTAGTAGTGAACCATTGCCGTTTTCAGTTCCTCGCTCATCGTCAGGTTGTCGTTCGGAAAATATTCTTTGCACAGCATATGGTCACCACCCAGTTCGAGATGCGAGCCACCCAAAGCGAACATCACCGCATCCGTCAGCAGGATGCCCGCTGTATTGAACTCTCCCCGATGATCCGCCTTATTATAGTTCATATAGGCAGCGAAAACCGTATTCAGCTGATTATTGCCATACACTCCGTTTTCATACAGGACGGCTTTCAGATGGGTAAAGTCCGCCTCATCCGCCCACATCTCATTATAGAAGAAATCTACTTTGCCGGTTTCTCCGATCTGAGGGGCACCGTAGCGGCTTACGGCATTCATCACCAGACTCTTGTCGGGATGCGCCTGCTTCATGGCTTCGATAAAAGAAGCATATCCTTCGCGGAGGTTGACCGGCGTACCGTCGTAGTTGTAAAGCGTTCCCCGCTTGCCCAACTGGTCGATCTGATAGCCGTCGAAGGCGAAGTTCGCATATACGTCGTCATTCCGTTCCGTCATGTATTGCTGCCATTCCTTGTCGGAAGGATCTACCAGATAGATATTGCTCTTCCATCCGCTTGGCAGGTCGTGACTGTCTTTCGTGGTATGCGAAGCGTCCTTAAACAGATACCATTCTTCTTTCACCCCGTCGGAAGCCGCATCCTTCAATGCCCCGAAACAAAGATTATAGAACATGGACTTCATTCCAAAATGTTGTTGTGCCTTGATATAATTCTTCACAGAGCTTGTATGGACAGGGCGGTTCGCAATGTCGAGATATTCCTCGTCCAACTGCGTGCGTGTGCCGCCCAGCGGCCAATGATGTTTATTGTGCCAGTCCTGAAACTGTACCCAGTTGATGTGATGGCGGTTCAGATAGGCCATCTCTTCCAGCGTTTTCTCTTCTGTCTTGTCTCCGTCGAAATCTGCCACGAAGCCATATCGGGGGAAACGTGCCGGATGGCTGGATACATCTACCGCAATCGTACCGACGATGACATCCGTACCGTTTTCCTGCCGGTAAAGTTCTGCCATATATCCTTTGAAATCGGTGGAAGGAGCCTTCCATTTCCAGTTCGTACCGCTGACCGGTTCTTCTCCGACTATTTCTCCCGAAAGGCGATAGCGTACCTTTGTTCCGGCAGGCAAGGCATCGGCGGCAGTGAAAGTCACTGTCTCGTTCGGTTTATAAAAAGCCTTGTCAGTTGTCAGTTCCACGCATAAGTCCGATGTCACCGGAGTTACTTCGGTCACACTGCCCGACGCTCCTCCGTTCTGTGGGTTCGATTCATGATCGTCGCTGCAAGACAGACACAGGAAGGCAGCCACCAAATATATTATCTTCTTCATCTTGAATACTTGTTTATTGTTTTACAATCGAAATCGTTTCTTTCAACTGGTCAATCGTAATCCGATACGAGCCAGCTTCCTGAATATTCCATTTATTGTCCAGACTGCCGAGGTCTGTATCCGGATACATATTCTTCAGTTCCGCATCCGTTTTACTGGTAAATAAGGCTGTCTCCACTTCACCGGTCGGTGCCTTTCCGCTCTTGTCCGCCATCAGCCAGTCTCCGTTCCAGTCGGACTGCTTGTCGCAGGAGATCTTCATCTCCCCTGTATTCAGTGTACCGCTCCAGGTAAAGATGTAAGGGCTGTCGGCACTTTTAGCCATCGGGGTGGCGTTGTCGATGCTCCATCCGTTCGGAGTGGCATCGCCTACCAGATACAGTCCTTCGTAGGGGGTAAACGGACGCATCAGCATCTTTTCCTTTCCCTTGGCTGTGAGGAACAGCACTTTATAGGCCTTGCCGCATTCGCTTTCCTTCATTTGCCATTTATTGTCTTCACCTCCCAGTACAACTGAAGTGGAAGTATACGGAGCGTTCCCTTCAGTGGGATGGAAGAAAGCATCCGACTGACCGAAGTCCGTCACGGAAGTAAACTTAAAATCACCGTCCGCCTTCCACGGAATCACGGCACCATAATGGAACAGATTCATCTGAACGGCATCTTTAGACAGTGCCTCGAATCCCCAGCCATTGTCGCCGGTAAAGGAGCCGACAATATAGAATTCTTCAAAGCGCCATCCGATGTTTTCCGTTTCGGTCATGGTCATTGTCAGGTCGAGCAGGTCTACCTTGACTATATAGGTCGCTTCCTTGCTGACTGTAAACGGTTCGTCCGGTTCGTCGCCCGATGTGCGGTAGATAAGCCGTAGTTCTTCTCCGGCAGCGGCATCCCGGTTGTAGGATGGAAGAAATTCTCCCAATGTCGTTATAAACTTGAATACACCGGTATTCAGCTTTCCTGTCCACGTAAACTGTCCGTTGTCCGTGCGCTCCATAGGCGTCGCTTGATCGGCGCTCCATCCGTTAGGGGCAGCTTCTCCGATGAGGTAAAGCGTCGGAGTAACCGGTTGATAAGTAGTCACATCCAGCGCAACTGTGGCACGCTGCTCCTTTTCTTCCATTCCGGCAACAGTAGCGGTAATGCGTGCTTCCAGCGATACTTTTTCGGCATAGCCGACGCCTAGCTGCGTGTTCAGAAACTGATTGAGTTCTTCCGTTTTCTTCGTCCACTGATAAGTTCCCGTTCCTAAATCTACGGAATAGGCACGGGTGAAGTCGGTTCCCGCCTTGGCTATTTCCAGTGTATAAGAGATACGGTTTCCGCTTCCGTAGTTCGTTCCCGTAGTCCATGAAAGCGTTAACGCCTCCTGACTGTGATTCTTTTCGTTCAATACGATCTCCTGCTGATTCACCGTAAGAGTCAGCGTATCATGTCCCTTGTCCGTCTCCATATAATCCTCGGCGCAGGAAACCATCGCTCCGCCGATGAAAAGAGAGCACAACATCTGATATATATATTTCTTCATCATATGATCTGTCTAAATGAATGATTGTAAAAGCGATTAATAACCGGGATTCTGAGTCATCAGATTGTTAGAGTCCATCTCTGTCTGCGGGATGGGCAGCAGCAGACGTTCCTTCGTCACCTGATTCTTGCCGATGGATTTCAGGAACTCAATCGCATAGTTACCATTATTGATGCGAATCATGTCAAACCAACGATGTCCCTCAAAAGCAAGTTCCATCCGGCGTTCGTGAATAATCTTTTCCCGCATTGTTTCCTGATTCAAGGTAGTCGGCACATCCGCCAGTCCGGCACGCTGACGGACAATATTCAGAGGTGCGGCAGCCTGGTCGGGATGTCCCAGTTCGTTCAGGGCTTCCGCCTTCTTCAACAGGACATCCGCATAACGGTATACCACGAAGTTATTCGGGTTAGTATTATATTCCGGCGAAACGGTCTTCGACACAAGGAACTTCCGGACGTTGTAACCTGTACCCGACCATGAACGTCTGTATTCCATGCCGTCGAAAGCAGGACAGCCTTGATATAACACGGTCACATCTTTGCGCAAATCGCCCGCTTCGTACTCTTTGATAAATTCTTCCGTAGGCAGATTCCATCCGTAAGCGCCTGCCACCATACCGGAGTTGCGGGGTCCCATGAAGGTCGACAGCCAGGAAGACTGGTTGTCCCCTCCCCAGAAATCGTATTCCGTACTGCCGGAGTATTGTACTTCGAAAAGGGATTCCGCACCGTTATTGATCGTAGCATCGAAATTATCGGCATACTTGCACTGAGACAAATCATATCCCATCGCAGTAATCTGGTCGCACAACGTAACAACTTCACTGTAATAATCCCGATGATTGGGCGCCAGCGTCAGGTAAATATCTGCCAGCATAGCCATTGCCGCCTCTTTGCAGGCACGTCCCTTGTCATTTTCTCCATAACTGCTCTTTGGGGGAAGCATATCCACCGCATTCTTACAGTCCGATAGAATCTGCGCATATACCTCATCCACCGTATTGCGGGCAATATCCGTCGACTGTCCTGGCTCAAAGGGCTGTAACCGCAAAGGTACGCCACCATAAAGGCGGACGAGGATATAGTAGTAATGAGCACGCAGGAAATATGCCTCACCCATGCAACGGTCTTTTATCTCATCGGAGATGGCAGCCGAAGGCAGATTGGAAAGCACGATATTACAACGTCCGATGCCTACCCACGGAGAACGCCATACGTACAGGGCAAAACCGTTGTCGCTCTGCGCTATAAAGTTAGCCGCCTGAACAGTTTCCAGTCCGTCGGTTCCTCCTCCGGCACCTACCTCGCTGTTGCCGGCAAGGATGTCGAGGCTCCACAGGCGCTGATTATACATATTGGACGACTGCAACGTCTTATAGCAGGCAGTAGTCAGTGCTACGGCAATCTCATTGGTCACTTCCGATTCGGGGTCCACACCGTATTTGGGGTACTTATCCAGAAAATCACTGCACGATGTCAAGGCAAGTACGACAAGTATCATTATAAAAGTCAGTTTCTTTTTCATTTTCTTCCTCCTGATTTAAAAGTTAAAGTTCAAGCCCATACTGAATGTACGCGAGATAGGGTAACGGCTGCTGTCTATACCGTTGACATCCACCTCGGGGTCGAAGCCCGAATATCCGGTGATAGTCGCCACATTCTCGCAAGAGAAGGAGATACGGGCGTTTTCCAGTTGAATCTTTTGCAACCACTTTTTAGGCAGTGTATACGAAAGGGTGATATTTTTCAGACGGAGATACGAGCCGTTTTCCACAAATCGGTCGGATACGCGGCAGTTCTGGTTCGGGTCGCCCCAGATGGCACGCGGCATGGAGTAGCTTGTGCCTTCTCCTGTCCAGCGGTTCAGTACGGCTGTGGTCTGGTTGTAGGCGGCAGCCATTCCTTCGTTGTCCACATTGTTGGCATTATAAATCTTGTTGCCTGCCACTCCTTGCAGGAAAACGGAGAGTTCCCATCCTTTGTAAGATAGGTTGTTGGAGAGTGAGAAGAACCAGTTCGGATTCGGATTGCCAAGGATCGTACGGTCTTCGTCGTTAATCACTCCGTCGTTGTTCAAGTCTCTGAAGCGGATGTCCCCCGGAGCTGCGCCCGGCTGGGTGGCGTGGCGGTTGACTTCTCCCCAGTTCTGGAAAAGCCCGTCGGTAACGTATCCATAGAAAACGTTGATCGGGTAACCGGCTTTCAGCATGGTCACGTATGAATTGCCTATCTGGTTGATAAACATCGGAGTTTCGCTGTTCAGGTCCAGAATCTCATTTTTATTGTAGGTAGCCGTTAAAGCGGATTCCCAGGAGAAGATGCCTTTCAGGTTGATGGTACGCAATGTCATTTCCACTCCTTTGTTGCGCATCTTGCCGGCATTGGTGAAAGTCTCGGTAGTATCTTCAAAGCCCGAAGTGATGGGGATGGAAGCCTTCACCAGCATATCGTTCGTATTCTTGATATAAGCATCCAGTGAAAGGCTGACACGCGAATCGAACAGGCTCATGTCCACTCCGAAGTTGGCCTGGCGCACTTCTTCCCAATGGATGTTCGGATTGGAGAGAGTGGTAGATACCAAAGCAGTGGAGTTATTGTTTCCGAAAGGATAGACACCCGTGTTGTAGGATGCGACAAATCCATAGTTACCGATTTCCTGATTACCGGTCACACCGTATCCGACACGCAGTTTGAGATCGTTCATCAGGAAGTTATCTTTCGGGAACCAGTCTTCCTGAGAAACACGCCAAGCCAGAGATACGGAAGGGAATGTTCCCCATCGGTTGTTCTTACCAAAGCGGGAAGAGCCGTCACGACGTACGGTAGCCGTCAGCAGGTATTTGTCTTCGTATGAGTAGTTGAGACGTGCCATCAGTGAGAGCAGTGCCCAGTCGCTCTGGCTGCCGCCAAGGCTGTACATCTTTTCTCCGTTGTCCATCTCATGGATATTGTCGAACATGAAAATGTTTTTCTGTGCGTTCAGATAATCGTAGTTATTCCACTGTGCGGAAGAACCTGCCATCACACCTACACGGTGTTTCTTGGCAAAAGTATGGTCGAATACGAAGTAGTTGTCCCACAGGTAAGTGAATGATTTGTTATCGCTTTTGTAGCGGGAAGATTCTTCTACCGGATTCGGTTTCCAGTCGTATGCCGGCGTGAAGTTGTCGGCAAACCAAAACTTGGCGTCATAGCCGAAGGTACTTTTCAATTTCAGCCATTTAGTGAAGGTGATCTCTCCGGTGATGTTTGCGAGGAAGTTATATCCTTTCGTCTCGTTAGTCATCATGTGAAGCGTACCGATCGGATTGCGGATACTTCCGTACCATTGCGCCTCCTGTCCGGGACCGCTCCAACTACCGTCGTCATTCTTCACCGGTTGGGTGGGAAGGGCTTTCATCGCATCACCGATACTGTATGTTCCTCCTTCTTTGACATCTGTGCTAAATGTGAGGTTGGTGGTGAATTTCAGCCATTTGTTGACTTGGGCGTCACTGTTCGCCTGAAAATTGAAACGGCGATAATTGACACTCTTCACAATGCCGGACTGATCGAGAAAACCGCCGGACACGTAATAATGCGCCTTTTCCGTACCGCCGGAATAGCTGACCGAATAACTCTGCTTCACTCCCGTGCGCAGCATCTCGTCGAGCCAGTTGGTTCCTTTTCCCAATGAAGAAGGGTCTGCCCAGTAAGGGTTGGTGTTATCGTCATTGTTTGAGAGCATATCATTGCTCAATGCTGCATATTGGGCGGCATTCAGCATATCAGGCACTTTAGTTGCATTCTGTATCGCCCAGTTCGCATTGACCGTTACCTTTCCGGCGCCTTCGGCACCGCGTTTACTGGTAATCATCACTACACCGTTGGCACCGCGCGAACCGTAGATGGCAGTTGCCGAAGCATCTTTCAATACATCTACCCGTTCCACATCTGCCATATTCAAGGAAGATAAGCCTAAATCGGTGGGAATGCCGTCGATGACAATCAGCGGATTGCTGTTGTTGATCGTGCCCAGACCACGGATTTTAATGGTTACATTGTCCCCCGGTTTGCCGGCATCGATAATTTGCACACCGGATACTTTTCCCTGCATTGCCTGACCGATATTGGCTACCGGAGAGTCTTTGATATCTTTGACTCCTACAGAAGATACGGCGCCGGTCAGGTCACTCTTTTTCATCGTTCCGTAACCTACTACAACAACTTCGTCCAATACTTCGGTATCTTCCTGCAAGGTTACTTTCAGTGCGGTTTTTCCGTTCACTGAAACAGTCTGCGTCTTATAGCCGACAAAAGAAATGGTCAATGTGCTGTTAGCAGAAACATTTAATGAGAAGTTACCGTCGATATCGGTAATCGTGCCGTTCGTGGACTTGCCTTCTATCACACTGGCACCGATCACCGGTTCGCCCGTGGCGTCCACTACATGTCCTTTTACTGTAATCTGCTGTGCGAATGCACTAAGAGATAGTAACAAGCCCCACATTATTAATAGGAGGCGATGTTCAAAGCCTTTCGACTTTATACTCTGTTCCATGTACATCAATTTAAAGTTAATATTAGGATTACTTTTTGTTTTCACTGAAACAAAAGTATCCACAATTAAATGCGCTTCTTTTGCCAGATAGCAAAAATATAGTGGTTTATACAGTATAAAACAGCATAAAACACTAATAATAAGAATATTACAGAATAGCGACCGTGCTAAAAAAGTAGTGGATTTCTTACTCTTCCACCTTCCCTATTTTCATTACTTTAGCCTCAAATTCATCCCGTTCGCCGAGTGCCTTGTTGCGGACACGTGTCCGGTAATTATAAATAGTGGTCACAGAGTAGCGGAGGAACTGGGCGATCTTGGTACTATCCGTAATCCCCAGACGGATCAGGGCAAAGATACGAAGTTCGGTATTCAGCAGTTCACCCTGCTTGGGCTGCATCGGTTCGACAAGCAACGCATTAAATTCTTCCACAAAGTTGGGGAAGAGTTGCAGGAAGGTCATATCGAAGTTTGCGTAGAACTCTTTCAGCTCTTCTTCGAGGAATTGGGAAGATTTAATAGCTTTATACAACTCCTCTACCCTGCCGGTAGCCGCAATCTTATTCAGGGAACGACGGTATAAGTCCATCTTATCCAAGTAGGTGGAACACTGGTCCATATAGCGACCGATGTATTCCTCTTTAATATAGTTAGCCTCCGAAAGGGTATGGTTCATCTCTTTCAGTTGCGAATTGGAGTCATGAAGTTCACCGTTCAGCTCTTGCAGAAGCGTATTCGTGTCAATCACTTCCCGACGGGCAGCAGCCACTTTCTTCATCTGCTTGTAAACGAAGAATATAGCCACCAGCAGAAAGACGGAAAGCAGACTGATACAGATCAAAGATATCTTCATTTCCTGTTGCTGCCGCTTGGTTTTCAGTTGGTAAGCCTGATCGATGATGGGGAAGACTTGTGAGATTTCCAGGGTACGAAGGCGGGCATTGCAGAGCGTAGCATCTTCGAGCGAGCATTTCAGATAGTTGTATGCACGATCAATGTCTCCGTCTTCATATACAAGAGAGGCGAGTTTCCGTAAGGAAACATATTCTTTGACTGCCGATTTTAAATCAGCGATGGCCGAGAGAGCCAGAAAGTGTTTCTGCCCTTTCTTGTCTCCTTTGAGGCGATAGGCTTCTGACAAGGTATAAGTAATCATCGCCTTGGAATGATCGTCCAGAGAGGGTTTCCGGTAGAAGTCGGTCAGCATGGTTATTGCCTGGTCATATTGGGCGTGTACGGTGCATTTGTCGGCCATCACCAGCACATGGCCCAATGAGTCGGAGGCATTAGTCTGTAAAAGGGAATCCCGATACAGGTCCGTCATCCGGTAATACTCTTTTTTCTCCTTCTCGGTGACGGCATAATCTCCCATCAACCCGTAAATAGTACGATACAAGTGGTAATAATAGGGATAGAGATAATCAGACAGGGTTTTCTTGTCTATCTGTCCCAACTGCTCCAAAGCTTCCTTGTACATTCCGGTGGTTCCCATCACCTCTGCCATATTCATGGCGGCATCATCCAGATAATCCTGTTTGTTCAAATGAGAAGCCAGTTCCTGCTTCCGCTGTGCATATACATACGAAGAGTCCAGATTATAAGCCCGATATTCGTCGAAAAGCCTGCCGCAAAATCCATAACGCTGCTCATCGGAGGTAGCCTCGGACAGCAACTTCTTCAAATCGGAGATACGTGCTTCTTTTTCTGCACCGTAAGTCTGACGGTTCCTGATAATTCCGTCAATCTCACGAAGCAGCATATCTGTACTCTTATCATCATTTCTTGCGCAAAGCAAACAGGGAAGAACAATTGTCACGAAAATCAAAATAATCTTTCTCATAGCGCCATATGTATTATATCTGCAAAGATAAAAGTCTTTCAGAAACCGACATTATTTCTACGGAATATTATTGCGAATATCCGGAAAATGGCTCCTTTATGAAAATGGCGGTTCATGCCACTGAATATATCCACAAAAAAAGAAGTTATCTAATATAAAAGCATATCTTTGTCATCAAAGAAAGGCATTTAATGCTACATCTCTGATCTGCAAATGTCATTTATAAACCCAAATTTCATTCCTATGAAAACTTCAAAACGTTGTTTCATGCTCATCGCTTTCATCGGCTTTTTAATCGAACTGACAGTTCCTTCACATCTTTCCGCACAAGACATTTCGGGTACATGGCATGGTAAACTCTCCCTTCCTGCCGGTTCGTTAACCATTGTATTCCATATCAAACATACGGAACAGGGGACTTATGTGACAACTCTTGACAGCCCCGATCAGGGAACCAAAGATATAAAAACGAAAATAACTTCTTTTCAAGACTCTACACTGACTGTTCAGATACCGATTATCCATGCCTCTTATAAAGGAAAGCTGAATGCCGACCAAACCATTACCGGCACATTCACACAAGGAATGCCCCTCCCATTGAATCTGACGAAAGGAGAGTTTAGCGGGCCTAAACGCCCGCAGGAGCCTCAGCCGCCTTTTCCTTATAAGGTCGAGGAAGTCAGCGTAAAAAATACGCAGGACGGAATCACTCTGGCAGGCACATTAACCCTTCCGGAGAAAGGGAATAAATTTCCGGCTGTAGTATTGGTTACGGGAAGTGGTGCTCAAAACAGAGATGAAGAAATTATGGGGCATAAACCATTTCTTGTTATCGCCGATTATCTGACACGTAACGGAATTGCCGTACTAAGATGCGATGACCGTGGCACAGCCGCTTCACAAGGAGATTATGCAAGTGCTACCAACGAAGATTTCGCAAAAGATACGGAAGCAGCGCTGAACTATCTACGCAGCAGAAAAGAAATTAATACCCGGAAAATCGGTATTATCGGACATAGCTGCGGTGGAACAATCGCATTTGATATTGCCGCCAAAGACCCCAACATCTCATTTATCATATCATTGGCAGGAGCTGCCGTGCGAGGTGACAGCTTGATGCTTAAACAAGTTGAATTGATTTCCAAGTCCCAAGGGATGCCCGATCCGGTGTGGCAGACAATGAAACCATCCGTTCGCCACAGATACTCTTTATTACAGCAAACGGACAAGTCGGCGGATGAAATCAGAAAAGAAGTTTACGCTGATGTTACCAGAACCATGTCTGCCGGACAGTTGAAAGACCTGAATACCGTACAACAACTATCTGCCCAAATAAACTCCATGACCTCGCCGTGGTATCTCCACTTTATGAGATACGATCCGACTGCAAGTCTGAAAAAAATAAAGTGCCCGGTTTTAGCATTAAACGGAGAAAAAGACATTCAAGTAGATGCCGATATGAATCTGACTGCCATCAGGCAGCACATCAGCGAGAACGGAAACAAGAATGTGACAATCAAAGTCTATCCAAAACTGAACCACCTGTTTCAGACTTGTGAGAAAGGAACTTTAGCCGAATACGGACAATTGGAAGAGACAATAAATCCGGAAGTCTTGAAAGACATGACTGAGTGGATAAAGAAGCAATAAATTGACTTAAATCAAAATCGTTCATGACGAACTCATTCTGAGAGATTTTGTTTTACCTTTGCACCCCGTAAAAAATACGCTAAATAAAGAAGGTAAAAAGTAACAGGCATCAGGTTAGGTTTCGTATGAAGAAAAGTCTTATTGCATTGGCATTCGGTACCCTCGGATTGGGTATCGCCGAGTTCGTGATGATGGGTATACTGCCCGATGTAGCCAGAGATTTAAAGATTAGCATCCCTGCTGCCGGACATTTCATTTCCGCCTACGCACTAGGCGTTTGTGTCGGCGCCCCTGTATTGACATTAGCACGTAAATATCCATTAAAACATATATTGCTGGTATTAGTCACGCTGATTATGGTAGGCAATATCTGTGCGGCATTATCACCTAACTACTGGATGCTGCTTATCTCCCGCTTCATCTCCGGACTCCCTCACGGAGCCTATTTCGGGGTCGGTTCTATCGTTGCGGAAAGGCTTGCCGATAAAGGCAAAAGTTCAGAGGCTGTCTCCATCATGATAGCCGGAATGACCATCGCCAACCTGTTCGGCGTACCGCTGGGAACTTCTTTAAGCACCATGCTTTCGTGGCGGGCTACCTTCCTGCTGGTAGGACTTTGGGGAATCGTCATTCTGTATTACATCTGGCGTTGGGTTCCTCAGGTAGAAGGGCTGAAAGATACCGGTTTCAAAGGACAGTTCCGCTTTCTCAAAACTCCGGCTCCCTGGCTCATTCTGGGTGCTACGGCATTAGGTAATGGCGGTGTATTCTGCTGGTATAGCTATATCAATCCAATGCTCACTCATGTCTCCGGTTTCTCTGCCGAAAGTATCACCCCGCTGATGATTCTTGCCGGATTCGGTATGGTCATGGGAAATCTGATCAGCGGGCGGCTCTCCGACCGTTACACTCCCGGAAAGGTAGGAACTGCCGCACAAGCACTGATCTGCCTGATGCTATTGCTTATCTTCTTCCTCTCTCCCTACAAATGGGCGGCTGCGCTATTGATGTGCCTCTGCACCGCAGGACTGTTTGCCGTATCCAGTCCGGAACAGATATTGATAATCCGTGTAGCCAAAGGAGGCGAAATGCTCGGAGCTGCCTGTGTACAGGTAGCGTTCAATCTGGGAAATGCCATCGGAGCTTATGCAGGAGGGCTGGCAGTCAGCAGCGGCTACCGTTATCCCGCCCTGACGGGTGTTCCGTTCGCACTGATCGGCTTCATCCTATTCCTGATCTTTTATAAGAAGTATCAAGCCAAATACTAAAGTAACTCCTATAAGAACGAATAACGCAATAAACAAAGCAAACAGGGAACTGCCTTTCAGTATGAAAGCATATTGACGTTTCTGCTGACAGATACATTTTCAGAAGAATGCCAGCCAGCTCTCAAAGCAATAAAACAATGTATCAATATGCAGACTATCTGCATATCCTTTCGATTATATTGGAAGATTATGCAAAAAGGTCGCTACTTAACATGCAGAACATTAATACCCAACCTGCAGAACATTAATGTCTGACATGTCAGCTAACCTTATCCAACGTGTTGGTCATATATATCCAACGTATCAGTCAGCCTTATCCAACGCATCAAGCCTTCATATTTGACAAGATGGACATTACTTTCTAATTATTAGCATTGTAAAGATTCAGATACCACCCTATTTATGAACAAAATACAGATTTTCATTCGCATATTTTCTCCCATTCCCGCCGTCGGGCAGGAAAACGGCATTCTGAAGAGACTAAAAATTCATTTTGTCAATTTGCTCAAAACCTTTTTCCAGCCTGTACAATTATCAGAAAAAGACAGAAAGTGCACCAAGTTTCCCTCATTAGCTCAAAAAATGATTATCTTTGCAAACTAAAATGAGCAGGCTGGCAATCAAAACTGTTTTTATCGGGAGATTAGCGCCAAATCGCTGCTCACATGATATGATTCATTGATAATAAAAGAAATAATAGATTAATATGGCATTGCAATGTGGTATTGTCGGACTTCCGAACGTAGGTAAATCGACACTTTTCAACTGTTTGTCAAACGCAAAAGCGCAAGCGGCAAACTTCCCCTTCTGTACAATCGAACCGAATGTAGGCGTAATCACCGTTCCCGACGAACGTCTGAACGCACTGGCAGAACTGGTACATCCCCAACGGATTGTCCCCACGACTGTAGAAATCGTAGACATCGCCGGACTGGTGAAAGGTGCAAGCAAAGGCGAAGGGCTGGGAAACAAATTCCTCGCCAATATCCGCGAAACAGACGCAATCATCCATGTACTCCGCTGCTTCGACGATGACAACGTGACTCATGTAGACGGAAGCGTAAACCCCGTCCGAGACAAAGAGATCATCGACTACGAACTTCAGCTGAAAGACCTGGAAACCATCGAAAGCCGTATCCAGAAAGTACAGAAACAGGCTCAGACCGGTGGCGACAAGGCTGCAAAACAGGCTTATGACGTACTCGTTCAATACAAGGATGCACTGGAACAAGGCAAATCCGCCCGCACCGTCACTTTCGAAACGAAAGACGAACAAAAGATTGCTCACGAACTCTTCCTGTTGACCAGCAAACCCGTGATGTACGTCTGCAACGTAGACGAAGCAAGTGCGGTAAACGGCAACAAATACGTAGACATGGTGCGCGACGCCGTGAAAGATGAAAATGCACAAATACTCATTGTCGCTGCAAAGACCGAAGCAGACATCGCCGAACTGGAAACATACGAAGACCGTCAGATGTTCCTTGCCGAAGTAGGGCTGGAAGAATCGGGCGTCGCACGTCTTATCAAGTCAGCTTACAAACTACTGAACCTCGAAACCTACTTCACAGCCGGCGTACAAGAAGTACGTGCATGGACTTACGAGAAAGGATGGAAAGCTCCGCAATGCGCAGGCGTCATCCATACCGATTTTGAGAAAGGATTTATCCGTGCGGAAGTAATCAAATACGATGATTATATCCAGTACGGCTCCGAAACGGCTGTCAAGGAAGCCGGAAAACTTGGTGTGGAAGGAAAAGAATATGTGGTGCAGGACGGCGACATCATGCACTTCCGCTTCAATGTGTGATTATCGGTAATCACTAACGACTTATTAATTATCACATAAGCATCAATGACATGAAATATCTCATAGCAGGAACCGGTGGAGTAGGCGGCAGTATAGCAGGCTTTCTGTCGCTTGCAGGAAAAGATGTAACTTGTATTGCCCGTGGAGCTCATTTGCAGTCAATACAAACCAATGGTCTGAAATTGAAATCGGATCTGAAGGGTGAACATACGCTTCAGATTAAGGCTACGACGGCCGAAGAGTTCAAAGGAAAAGCGGATGTGATCTTCGTCTGCGTGAAAGGATATTCCGTCGATTCGATTACCGAACTCATCAAAAGGGCATCGCATGAGAAGACAGTCGTCATCCCTATCCTGAATGTTTACGGGACAGGACCACGCATTCAGCGTCTCGTTCCGGGTGTAACGGTGCTCGATGGTTGCATCTACATCGTAGGCTTTGTTTCCGGCACGGGAGAGATCACTCAGATGGGGAAAATCTTCCGTCTGGTGTATGGCGCCCACAAAGGGACACAGGTGGCTCCCGCCATCCTGGAAGCTATTCAGAAAGACCTTCAGGAAAGTGGAATCAAAGCTGAGATTTCTCCGGACATCAATCGGGATACATTCGTCAAATGGTCGTTCATCTCGGCAATGGCGGTCACTGGTGCTTACTATGATGTACCAATGGGTGAAGTTCAGAAGCCGGGGAAAGTACGTGATACGTTCATCGGCCTTTCTACTGAGAGTGCCGCACTGGGACGTAAGTTGGGAGTGGAATTTCCCGAAGACCCCGTCAGCTACAATTTGAAAGTCATTGATAAACTCGATCCCGACAGTACCGCATCCATGCAAAAGGACTTGGCACGGGGACATGAATCGGAAATACAAGGTTTGCTGTTTGACATGATTGCAGCAGCCGAGGAGCAAGGTATCGACATACCAACTTACCGGATGGTTGCCGAAAAATTCACAAAACACTAATTACAAACCGTAAACCGTTATCCAACATGAATACCCTTTTATTATCAATCAACTGGAATCCGAATCCCGAACTATTCAACCTGTTCGGCATTTCTATCCGTTACTACGGATTATTGTGGGCAGTAGGAATCTTCTTTGCTTACATCATTGTCCATTACCAGTTTCGCGACAAAAAAATAGACGAGAAGAAATTCGATCCCCTCTTCTTTTATTGTTTCTTCGGTATTCTGATTGGAGCACGTCTGGGGCACTGCCTGTTCTACGATCCGGGACAGTACCTGACCAGCGGAAAGGGATTTGTGGAAATGCTTCTGCCGATCAAGTTCCTGGCAGGCGGCGGATGGAAATTCACCGGTTATGAAGGACTTGCCAGTCACGGAGGTACACTCGGATTGATGATCGCCCTTTGGCTGTATTGCCGCAAGACGAAACTTCATTATATGGATGTGGTGGACATGATTGCCGTCGCTACTCCGATCACCGCCTGCTTCATCCGTCTGGCGAATCTGATGAACTCCGAAATTATCGGTAACCCGACCGATGTACCCTGGGCGTTCGTATTCGAACGGGTAGACATGCTCCCCCGCCATCCGGGACAGCTTTACGAAGCGATAGCTTATCTGATCCTTTTCTTCATCATGATCTATCTTTATAAGAATTACAGCAAGAAACTGCATCGCGGATTCTTCTTCGGACTCTGTCTGGCTTATATCTTTACCTTCCGTTTCTTTATCGAATTTGTGAAGCAGAACCAGGAAGCATTCGAAGACAACATGATGTTCAACATGGGACAATGGCTGAGCGTTCCTTTCATCATCATCGGTTTCTACTTTATGTTCTTCTATGACCGGAAGAAAGTAGCAAAGAAATGAAACAAATCATAGATATAGAAAACTGGGAGCGGAAGGAGAATTTCAACTTCTTCCGCCACTTCCAGAATCCCCAATTATCCATTACCTCCGAAGTAGAGTGCGGAGGAGCCAGGCAACGTGCCAAAGCGGCTGGACAGTCTTTCTTTCTCCATTATCTTTATGCTGTGCTGCGTGCAGCCAACGAAATACCGGAGTTTCGTTACCGCATCGATCCGGACGGACGTGTAGTGCTCTATGACACCATAGATATGCTGTCTCCCATCAAGATAAAAGAGAACGGCAAGTTCTTCACCACCCGTTTCCCTTACTACAACGATTTCGACACTTTCTATCAGGAAGCAAGGCTAATTATCGACGCCATCCCCGAAGACGGTGATCCGTATGCAGCAGAAAACGGAGAAGTAGCCGACGGAGATTACGGACTGATTCTGTTAAGTGCGACTCCCGACCTGTATTTTACTTCCATCACCGGTACACAGGAGAAGAGAAGCGGCAATAACTACCCGTTGCTGAATGCCGGAAAAGCCATCATAAGGGAAGGCAAACTGGTGATGCCTATCGCGATGACGATTCATCACGGATTTATTGACGGGCATCATCTTTCCTTGTTTTATAAGAAGGTAGAAGAGTTTCTGAAATAATAGTGCTGTTCAAATCGTATTTTCTCATTCCTTTTATCTACCTTTAGCGCGACTAAATGATAAAAATATGAGCACAAAAACACTATTCAAACTACTATGGGTACCTTTCGTCACATCCGTATTCGCAAGTTGCAGTGACAAAGAAGAATTACCTTACACTCCTCCGGAGGAAACGAATGACAGTTACATAAGCCCTGCCGTACCACAAGGTAATAGCTGGCCTGAAGCCTCCATGTCACTTACACAGCCTTTTCTGGGTGCCGGATATGATATTATGGGCAGCTACATAGACAATAATTCGGTAAAAGAACCAGTGCTCGATCTGAGCAAGATAGATAATGAAAAGATTAGCAATCTGGTAGGTTCGAGCGGGGTAGGAGACAGCTTCATTGGTCGTGATATGAAAGAGTTTCTTCGGTCAATCACAGAATATAAGAAATTTGTGGTGCCGGCAGAAAACAAAGATGATTTGCTGTTCACCGCTACCATTACCGGTCATAAATATTTTCAGAAACCTTATGATTATTCATCCCAATACACATTTGCATTTGGTAGTTCAGGAGCTAACGGAGTGATTCAAAGATTACTCACTCTGAATGCGGATTGGTCCAACTGGCTGACCGATGATTTCCGGCAAGAGCTGGAAGATGCGTCACCTGAAACAATCATAGAACTATTTGGTACTCATATATTGGTGAACACTCATTTAGGTTATATAAGCAAAACCCTCTATCGCAGCATCGTAGCGGATGATGAAGAGAACTTATTGAGAACCGCAAATACAGGGATGGGCGCACATCAGAGCAGCATTATTAAGCATCCCAATGTTTCCATCACTTATCCCGAAGAAACAGTAAAAAAGAACTATGGGGGAACAATTGTAGTGTCATTGCAAGGAGCTGATTACAAAGTCTTTGATCAGCTGACAGGCGATCCGATGGATATCAGCCCCTGGATACAATCTGCCAATGAAAAGAATCGCGCCTTAACTACTCTGACCGGTGAAGACCTTATCCCCATCTATGAGGTAATAGCCGACCCCATAAAGAAACAGCAAATAAAAGAAGCGGTAATAGCCCATATCAAAAGGCACCAACTGTCCTTACAACAAACGGCTCCCATCTTTCAGGCGAGTGACGGGTACTATCACCGCTACTATACCTCTTATAAGGAGTTAACTGCAAAGGCGGATATCTGTCAAGGCGTGATAGGAAGCGTATTTATCAGACACGAACCGGGTACAGTACCGCTTTACCTGTCTTCCGACGGAAAGAATCACCGTTTGACATTAGAACCGGCACCGAACGGAGACGGAACAATCATAGGGTATGTCTATGAAAAGGAAAGCGATGACTTAAACTGTATCTACGAAATATCGGATGGAAAAAACTTTGCCTATACCACGGAAGAAAAGGATGCTTACGGAGACAAAGGCACATGGAAACCAACCGGTCTCTCTTTCTATACAAAGAAGGTATAAGCATAAGGCCATACCATTGGCACGGCAAGTAACCCTATAACTTACAACATAAGAAGTCTATAGTATCTTCGTTGGGGCTGACTAAAAGTCGTTAGTATCTCCATTCTCCTCCTTCCGGAAGGAGGAGTGGTCGAAGACCGAGGTGGTAGGAAGAATAATGCATATTCCTATTTTATTGTAAATGATAGAGTGATGTATTCACCTACCACCTCCCCCTACGGGTACTCCTCCTTCCGGAAGGAGGAGAGTTTAAAGTTACTAACGACTTTTTAGTCAGCCTCAATGGAAATAGTACCGGCTTATTAGTCAGCCCCCGCATAAGTTATATCAGTTTTTATTTGCCTCTGACTATCTTCTTTATATCATTCAGTTTATTCAGCGCCTCAATCGGAGTAAGGTTATTCACATCCAGATTCAGTATCTCATCCCGAATCTGGCAAAGTATCGGGTCGTCCAACTGGAAGAAGCTGAGCTGCATACCGCTTCTGTTTTCACTGACTTCCGCCAATGGTTTGCCGGAAATACCTTGCTGGCGGTTGTCTGATTCCAGTTGCTTCAATATAGTATTTGCACGCTTCACAATACTCTTCGGCATACCTGCCATCTTTGCTACATGGATACCGAAGGAGTGTTCGCTTCCCCCGCGCTCCAGCTTACGGAGGAAAATCACTTTATTGTCCACTTCCTTCACAGACACGTTATAGTTCTTGATGCGTTTGAAGGATTTCTCCATCTCATTCAGTTCATGGTAGTGCGTAGCAAACAGTGTGCGGGCTTTCGCTTTCGGATGTTCGTGGATATACTCGACGATTGCCCAGGCTATGGAAATACCGTCATAGGTAGACGTACCACGTCCCAACTCATCAAATAACACCAGACTTCTGGAAGAGACATTATTCAGAATATCCGCAGCCTCATTCATTTCCACCATAAAAGTAGATTCGCCCACCGAGATATTATCGCTGGCACCTACACGGGTGAAAATCTTATCCACCAGACCGATGTGGGCACTCTCCGCAGGAACAAACGAACCGATCTGCGCCAACAGCGTAATCAGTGCCGTCTGACGCAAGAGCGCAGACTTACCCGCCATGTTCGGACCGGTGATAATGATAATCTGCTGCGTAGTACTGTCCAGCATCACGTCATTGGCAATATACTTCTCACCAATCGGAAGCTGCTTTTCAATCACAGGATGACGTCCCTGACGGATATCCAGTACATCATTGTCCTCAATAACCGGACGGATATAATTATTCTCACGTGCCACATTAGCGAAAGACAACAGACAGTCCAGACGGGCAATCTGATTCGCATTAATCTGTATCTGCGGAATAAACTCCGTCAATGCCTGCACCAAATCGGTATATAACTGAGTCTCCAACACGAGAATCTTATCTTCGGCTCCCAGAATCTTTTCTTCGTAAACCTTCAGTTCCTGCGTAATATAACGTTCCGCATTGACCAGTGTCTGCTTACGAATCCATTCCTGCGGAACTTTATCCTTATGTATATTGCGGACTTCAATATAATAACCGAATACATTATTGTAAGCTACCTTCAGACTCGGAATGCCTGTCTGCTCACTTTCACGCTGCTGTATCTGCAACAGATAGTCTTTGCCGGAGTATGAAATACGGCGTAATTCGTCCAGTTCCTCATTCACACCATCTTTAATCACGCCCCCTTTGTTGATCAATAAAGGAGGATCATTATTGATCTCTTTGGCAATCCGGTCGCGAATAGAAATACAAAGATTCAGCTGTTCGCCTATCCGGTTCAAACTTGCGTTATCCGCTTCAAGACAAGCCTGCTTGATCGGCTCAATGGCCTGCAAGGCAACTTTCAGCTGCACCACCTCACGTGGCGACACACGTCCTACGGCTACTTTGGAAATGATACGTTCCAAGTCTCCTATCAGATGCAACTGCTCCTCGATCAGCTCTTTAAAATCCGGCTGGCGGAAGAAGTATTCCACCACATTCAGTCGGTCGTTGATCGGCTTCTCATCTTTCAACGGGAAAACCATCCAGCGTTTCAGCAAGCGGGCTCCCATCGGACTGATGGTACGGTCGATCACATTCAGCAAACTGCTGCCGCCGTCATTCATGCTGCCGATCAGCTCCAGACTGCGGACCGTAAACTTATCCAGACGCACATACTTATCCTCCTCGATACGGGCAAGGGAAGTAATGTGACCGATCTGCGTATGCTGTGTCATCGTCAGGTATTGCAGGATAGCACCGGAAGCAATGATACCATTCTTCAGGTGCTCTACCCCGAATCCTTTCAGATTCTTTGTCTCAAAGTGTTTCAGTAGTTTCTCACGGGCAGTGGATTCGGTAAATACCCAGTCGTCCAGTTCGAATGTGAAGAACTTGCTGCCGAAGTTACCTTCAAACATCAGGCGTTTGCCCCGTTCGAAAAGAATCTCTTTCGGTCCGAAGTTATTCAGCAATTTGTCTACATAGTCAAAGGGACCTTCGGCGGTGAGGAACTCACCGGTAGATATATCAAGAAAGGCAACTCCACAGGAAGCCTTTCCGAAATGGACGGCAGCCAGGAAGTTATTCTCCTTATAATTCAGAACGTTATCATTGATAGATACACCGGGGGTAACCAACTCGGTAATACCTCTTTTCACCAGTTTCTTCGTCAGTTTCGGGTCTTCCAGCTGGTCACAGATAGCTACACGCTTTCCGGCACGAATCAGTTTCGGAAGATATGTATCAAGCGCATGATGGGGAAATCCTGCCATCTCGATAGTCTTTCCTTTTCCATTGGCGCGTTTTGTCAGTGTGATTCCTAAGATTTCGGATGCAACAATGGCATCGGTAGAATATGTTTCATAAAAGTCACCGCAACGAAACAGCATCACTGCATCCGGATGTTTGGCTTTCAAATCCAGAAACTGTTTCATCATGGGGGTAAGCACGATTTCTTCCTCGTTCACGGTTCGCTCCTTTTCTTTTTTGTTGAGTGAATAATGAGATTAACCTTGCAAAGATAACAGTTTTCCGGCAGAGAATCAACGGAATTTCCCGTTTCAATTTTCACAATTAGTGTTGCATCCTTTTAAAAAAGAAGGGTATATTTCTTAACAAGTAAAGGAAAACTATTAAAACGTGTTATAAAACATACTATTTTACTTGGATAATTTGCTAATTTCCCAATAGTCCGTATCTTTGCAATGTGTTTTTCATAGTATTAGATTTAAGGTTAACAAAGGTTGGGTCAAGGCGTTGACCCTTTTTTTATGTCCATACGTCCCGTTTGCCTCTTTCTTTCATTCATTTCTATTCAGCCAGCATCATCCTTTTATAGTAAGACGGAGTGAATCCGGTATGCTTCTTGAACGACTTATTAAAATGAGAAATCGTATCAAATCCGCACTCCACACTGATCTGCGAAATATTCATATCGCCCATGAGCAAGAGTTTACACGCATATCCTATCCGCATCTCCAATATGTAATTCTTGAATGATTTCCCCGTTTTGCTCTTGAAGAAGCGGCAGAATGCAGCAGGATTCATAGCTGCCAGAGAAGATATTTCATTCAGGTCAATCTGCCGTGTATAGTTCTTATTCAGGTAAACTATGATTTTGTCTATTCTCGATCCGTCGTAGATAATATCATTTTCAAAATCGGAAGTCGATAGCACAGACCGTGAAGCGACGTTTGCCATTTCTTTCAGAAGTTGCAGGAAAGAAGTAATCTGATCGACTCCTGTCTCCACCGGAATCGATTCAAGCAAATCAACCAGCCGCGGGGAGCATCCTGCGGGAAAGTAAATCCCCCGTTGCGCCTCTTCAAGCAGGTTCTTTATCTTCATAAAATGGGGATAATAATTGAAAGCGTGGTGCATGAAGTCCTTTTCAAACTGAATGATGGTCCCTGTTGTCCGAAGCGTACTGCCTTCTTGCCGATACACCTCATCGCTCTTCATATAATGAGGCAAATCGGAGCCTAGCAGAAGAATATCACCATCAGCGTATTTCTCCGCGTTATTTCCTACAAAACGCATTCCTGTGCCCTCCTTGACATAGATAATCTCATACTCCGTATGAAAATGCCACGGGTAAGTAAAATAAGGATAATCATAAAAACGAGCTTTCAGAGGAGATGACTTCGATATAGGAAGCTGCTCATTCATCATTTTTCTCATAATCTACTCTATTTCTTATCTACTCTATTTCTTTTCAGCCCAATATACCCCGCAGACAATACAAGCTGCGCCGCCTAAAGCGACTAACGTAATCTTCTCATCCAGAATAAGGAACGATGCAATCATCGTGACCAGAGGATTGAGATAAATATAATTGGATGCCCGTACCGTTCCCAACTGTTTTAACACCACATTCCAGAGTACATAGCAGATCAGCGAAGCCAATACGGCCAGAAACAGAAGGTTGAACAGAACGGCAGGTTGAAGAAGTACAGCGGTATCGGGATGCAGGGGATGCAGGAGGAAGGCAGGCAGAATCGTCAGTACTCCGTAAAAGAAAATCTTGCGGGTGATAAATATGGTAGGATAACGCCCGGCCATCTTTTTAATAATCAGACTATAGAATGCCCATGATAATGCGGCAAGCAAAGTCAGCAGATCGCCTATCGGAGATATTTTGAGCACAAAACTGCCGTTAAAGACAATTAGCCCTACCCCCATCAATGCCAGCAGGGAACCGTATATCAGTCCTTTCGATGCCTTTTCACTTTTATAGAAAAGCAGGGAAAGGATAGTAGTCAGCAAGGGAGCCGTGCAGATGATAAACGATACATTCGACGCCTGGGTGATGCCTAAAGCGGTATTCTCTGTAAAGAAATAAAGGGAGCCACCGAATATACCGCCTGCTACCAGCCACAGTTCATCTTGCCAGTTATTGGTGAACAGACGTTTGGGAGAAATTACCCAGATGCCAAGGTATGCAATCAGAAAACGGTAAAAGAAGATTTCCTGAGGTGTCAGCCCGTGGTTTATCAATACTTTAGTCGAAATGAATGTCAGTCCCCAGATAGCTACTGTTAGTATGGCAATCAGATGATAGTACCCATGCTTTAGTTCCATAATTATGGTTTTAATGAGAATGCAAAGATACAGGGATTCATGGATATACCCACTGACTTTGATAGATATATTTTCAACAAAATTTCGCCGAAAGAGACCGGTTATACATCCGGATATAACAAGAAAGCGAATATCCGGATGTCTGATAAAATAGCTGTATCTATTCAGGTAATCGTCTGCTTTTACCAGTTATCCGTCCGGAAGGGTGCCGCGGGGATGCCATGAATACTGAAAATACTTGCTTCCACATAATTCTTATACGCATACCGCACGGCAACGGGATGAGAGACTTTGTCACTCGAAACCGCCAGTCGGGCAGTCGTGGTTTCTATTTCGGCAAAAGCCGGATAGAATACTTTATCCTCGCCCGCAATCTCAAATCCTTTAAGAGATGTCCACATCGGACTTAGGCCGCGTTGGGCATTGTAGAAGTTTATATAGATTTTATTCTCCTGTATCTCCATCGATTTATAAACAGGAGGAGCGTATCCGAATCCTTTCATGCCGTAGGTCTGCGCCAATGCCCAATACGCCAGTCGGTTCCCTACCGTCTCCTTGTCTACGGGATGGATGAAAACAGGGTGGCCGACATCCATCGTCGTAACCATGCCGCTATTCGATATATCCTTCATATTCTGCAACTGGACCTCGCGCAGGCGGGCAGCCGATGTACCGTCGGCTCCTTCGTAATTGAAAGGCGCTATCTGCACAAAGTAGAAAGGAAGTTCGCCCCTGCCCCATTTCGCACGCAAGTCAGCCACAAAGGCAGGCATAAGGCTCTGGTAAAGATCGGCATTGTCACGGTTGCTTTCGCCCTGATACCACAAGAAGCCTCTCACTGCAAAATTAGTCAAAGGAGCTATCTTGCCATTGTAGAGTACACACGGAGTGGTGGTAGGATTCTTCACTTCAGCATCGTTATCGAGGATGGAAAGATCAATGCTACTAAAAGGCTTTATGGATTCTCTGCTCATCCATGCCTCTATTTTTGATCCTCCCCACGTAGAAACGACGATGCCGACCGGAACTTCCAGCACTTCCTGTATATAACGCGCAAAATAATAAGACACGGCGCTGATATGGGAAACGTTTACCGGCGTATTTTCCAGCCATTCGCCCTGGCAGTCCTCCACAGGCGTTTTACTAAACTGGCGTACCCATCTCCCATCCTTTGAATCTGTAGTATACATTCGGATAGGCGTGGATGGTTTGGCTTTGGCAATAATGTCGTTCGTCCCTCTGACCGGTTGCCGGTCGAAACCGCCCATCGGCATCTCCATATTCGATTGTCCCGAACAGAACCAGACTTCACCGATCAGTACATTCTGCAACGTCAGTAATTCGCCGTCATTGAAGATGATCTTGTAAGGGCCTCCCGCAACAGGGGTAGATACTGTTAACGACCAGCCTCCCTTGCCATCCGATGAGGATTTATATGTCTGCCCGTTCCACGAAGTCTTCACCGTTACAGTAGCATTGGGACGGGCTTTTCCCCATAGTTTGACTTCTGCTTGCTGCTGTAATACCATATTATCTCCAAGTATGGAAGGTAATGTCACTTTAGCCTCACTTTTCATTGAAAATGCAAGAGCTAAGAATAAAAAGCTGATAAGATATTTCATATATATTTAATTTATTTATTCGGTTAGTTACAACAGGATTGACCAATCTTCGGAATATATCCTACCGGAAGAGGTAGTCGGAATGAGATAAGCTTTAGCTTGTTATTCCAATAGTCTCTCCTTTTTTGCGTTTCAGCAAAGAAGGATGTAAGAAGCATTGTTAATAGTACCAGCAACTTTTTCATTTATTAGAATTTTATGATAACTGGCACAAATGTAAGTCCCGCTAGTTAATTTAGTAATTAATTTGCAATTAATTCGAGGAGAAAATAAAGGATATAGGTTGGAAAAAATACTTTTTAGTCGGTATCCAGGCTAGTTTAACGTTTATTTAAAGGCTTTTTCAGCTAACACTCTAAAAAGATTATCCCTACAGGACTTCAACTATAGCCAGTATACACTCACATTTTATCCATATTCTTTGTATTATAAACGATCAAACAATCCTCCCCAAATATACTCACATTAATACGTATATAATAATACCAAATGAAAGAAACATATTATCCAAAAGTCTAACGAAAAAGAGATTCTTACAGATAGAAGCGCTCGTTTGTAAACAAATCACCACTATCAAAACAGTCCTATTAATATATCATATTTTTACCACATAAAGAAAGGAAGAGAACTTTACTCAAAAAAAGTTTTCTCCCTTTCTTACACTACACCCCCAGAATCGAATAAACTCCTTCATCGTTTTTAATAAATAACGAGAGAGTTTATTATAAACGGTCCCCAAGTTTATTATAAACTATTTTTAGGCGTTTCCAGCGGCCTCAATAGAATTATTATAACAAAAATGGGCAAGAACCTTCGCAGTTTCTTGCCCATTCGTTATCCTGGCTATGCAATTCTGCACATCCACCTATTGAACTTATGTTATAATTTTTATATATCCTATCATTACTATTCCGTTTTATATTCCTCCAAATATACGAAATAAAAACAAGAAAGTCAATAGCCGGACGGTATTTGCCGTGATATTTCTTCATTTATCAGGTATTACCTTGTTATTCGGGCAATACCTTATTATAAAAGAAAGGTTTTTTTCACTCACTACGTGGTTATCTGAAAATAAACACGTAAATTTGCTGGCTCAAATTGAAATAACAGTATAAATCACTATAAATAAAAACTTTATCACTATGGAGTACAATTTCAGGGAGATTGAAAAGAAGTGGCAGCAAAGGTGGGTGGAAGAGAAAACCTACCAGGTTACGGAAGACGAATCGAAGCAGAAATTCTATGTATTGAATATGTTCCCTTACCCGTCAGGGGCCGGACTGCACGTAGGGCATCCGCTGGGATACATCGCTTCGGATATTTACGCCCGTTACAAACGACTGCGTGGCTTCAATGTACTCAATCCGATGGGATATGACGCATATGGTTTGCCAGCGGAACAATACGCTATTCAGACCGGACAGCATCCCGCAATTACTACTAAAGCTAATATCGACCGCTATCGCGAGCAACTCGACAAAATAGGCTTCTCTTTCGACTGGAGCCGTGAAATCCGTACGTGCGAACCCGAATATTATCACTGGACCCAATGGGCTTTCCAAAAGATGTTCAACAGCTACTACTGCAACGACGAACAGCAGGCACGCCCTATCCAGGAACTGATCGACGCATTCGCAATCTACGGAAACCAAGGACTCAACGCCGCTTGCAGCGAAGAACTCAGCTTTACCGCCGAAGAATGGAAAGCCAAAAGCGAAAAGGAACAGCAGGAAATCCTGATGAACTACCGCATCGCCTACCTCGGCGAAACGATGGTGAACTGGTGCCAGGCACTGGGAACCGTATTGGCAAATGACGAAGTCATAGACGGCGTCAGCGAACGCGGCGGCTTCCCCGTAGTCCAGAAGAAGATGCGCCAGTGGTGTCTGCGTGTATCCGCTTACGCTCAGCGTCTGCTCGACGGACTGGATACCATCGACTGGACCGAATCACTGAAAGAAACTCAAAAGAACTGGATCGGACGCTCCGAAGGTGCCGAAGTACAGTTCAAGGTAAAAGACAGCGATCTCGAATTTACCATCTTTACTACCCGTGCAGATACCATGTTCGGTGTAACCTTCATGGTTCTGGCTCCGGAAAGTGATCTGGTAGCCCAGCTGACCACTCCTGCCCAGAAAGCAGAAGTAGACGCCTACCTTGACCGCACCAAGAAACGTACGGAACGCGAACGCATCGCCGACCGCAGCGTGACCGGTGTTTTCAGCGGTTCGTATGCTATCAATCCGTTTACAGGTGAAGCAGTGCCCATCTGGATCAGCGATTACGTATTGGCAGGATACGGAACAGGAGCCATCATGGCCGTACCCGCCCACGATAGCCGCGACTATGCTTTCGCCAAGCATTTCGGACTCGAAATCCGCCCGTTGGTAGAAGGTTGTGACGTAAGCGAAGAAAGCTTCGATGCCAAGGAAGGTATCGTCTGCAACTCTCCGCGTCCGGATGTAACTCCGTACTGTGATCTGTCTCTGAACGGACTGACCATCAAGGAAGCCATTGAAAAGACCAAGCAATATGTGAAAGAACATAATCTGGGACGTGTGAAAGTGAACTACCGTCTTCGCGACGCCATTTTCTCACGCCAGCGCTACTGGGGGGAACCGTTCCCTGTATACTACAAAGACGGAATGCCGTACATGATCGACGAAGACTGTCTGCCGCTGGAACTTCCGGAAGTAGACAAGTTCCTCCCCACCGAAACAGGCGAACCTCCATTGGGACACGCCAAGGAATGGGCGTGGGACACGGTAAACAAGTGCACAGTAGAAAACGAAAAGATCGACAACGTTACCATCTTCCCGCTGGAACTGAACACCATGCCGGGATTCGCCGGTTCTTCCGCATACTATCTGCGCTACATGGACCCGCACAACAACAAAGCATTGGTGGACCCGAAAGTGGACGAATACTGGAAAAACGTAGACCTTTATGTAGGAGGAACGGAACACGCTACCGGACACTTGATCTACTCCCGTTTCTGGAATAAGTTCCTGCACGATGTAGGTGCATCGGTAGTAGAAGAACCGTTCCAGAAGTTAGTAAACCAAGGCATGATTCAAGGCCGCAGCAACTTTGTATATCGCATCAAAGATACTCACACCTTCGTTTCACTGAACCTGAAAGACCAATACGAAGTGACTCCACTTCATGTGGATGTAAACATCGTATCCAATGATATCCTCGACCTGGAAGCATTCAAGGCATGGCGTCCCGAATATGCGGAAGCAGAGTTTATCCTCGAAGACGGAAAATACATCTGCGGATGGGCGGTTGAGAAGATGAGTAAATCAATGTTCAACGTAGTCAATCCGGATATGATTGTGGAAAAATACGGTGCAGACACCCTTCGTATGTACGAAATGTTCCTCGGTCCGGTTGAGCAGTCCAAGCCTTGGGATACGAACGGTATCGACGGTGTACACCGCTTTATCCGTAAGTTCTGGTCATTGTTCTACAGCCGTACCGACGAATATCTGGTGAAAGACGAGCCTGCAACGAAGGAAGAGTTGAAGAGCCTGCACAAACTGATCAAGAAAGTAACGGGAGATATCGAACAGTTCTCTTACAATACGTCTGTCAGCGCATTCATGATCTGTGTCAACGAACTCTCCAACTTGAAATGCAACAAGAAAGAGATACTGGAACAGCTCGTTATCACCCTCGCTCCTTTCGCTCCGCACGTTTGCGAAGAACTGTGGGATACACTGGGACACGAAACTTCCGTATGTGACGCCGCATGGCCCGCATACAACGAAGAATATCTGAAAGAAGATACGATCAACTATACCATCTCCTTCAACGGAAAAGCACGCTTCAACATGGAGTTTGACGCTGATGCCGCTTCGGATGCCATCCAGGCTGCCGTATTAGCCGACGAACGTTCGCAGAAGTGGATCGAAGGCAAAACACCGAAGAAGATCATCGTGGTGCCGAAGAAGATTGTAAATGTGGTAGTTTAAAATAAGTAACAGGTAATAAGTAATAGGTAATAACCGTAGCTGCTTTCCGAGCATATCCGCAAGGTTAATACCTAATACTTAATACTTATTACCTGTACCTATCGACTACGACTTATTACCTATTACTTAATACTTATTACCTATTAATTAAATGCGCAAACCAGCAAAAGCGGAAATAATGAGAGAAGTGAAGGATTATATCTACATCACTCTCGGATTGATCAGTTATGCTTTGGGATGGGCGGCATTTCTGCTGCCTTACCAGATAACGACAGGGGGTACTACCGGTATCGGGGCTATCATTTATTACGCAACGGGATTTCCTATCCAGTGGTCGTACTTCATCATCAATGCGGTTCTGATGACATTTGCCATCAAGATATTAGGTCCGCGATTCAGCATAAAGACTACTTATGCAATTTTCATGCTGACTTTCCTGCTATGGATATTCCAAGTGTTGGTAAACAACTACATACAAACGCCCGATATGTCGGCCGACGGAAAGCCTCTGCTGCTCGGCAGCGGACAGGACTTTATGGCTTGTATCATCGGTGCGGCTATGTGCGGTGTAGGTCTGGGCATTACTTTCAATTATAACGGCAGCACCGGAGGAACGGATATCATCGCCGCTATTGTTAACAAATACAAAGACGTATCCCTTGGAAGGATGATCATGATTTGTGATGTGTTCATCATCGGTTCCTGTTACTTTGTGTTTCACGACTGGCGTCGGGTAATCTTCGGTTTCGTCACTCTGTTCATCATTGGTGTCGTGCTCGACTGGATTATCAACAGTGCCCGTCAGTCCGTACAGTTCTTCATCTTCTCCAAGAAGTATGATGAGATAGCCGATCGCATCATTAAAGATACAGACCGTGGGGTGACCGTGCTCAACGGTACCGGATGGTACAGCAAAAACGATGTAAAAGTATTGGTCGTACTGGCCAAAAGACGTCAGTCGCTGGATATCTTCCGACTAGTAAAACGTATCGACCCGAACGCTTTCATCTCGCAAAGTTCCGTCATCGGGGTGTATGGCGAAGGGTTCGATCAGTTGAAAGTGAAATAAACAGGTGAATGAATCCGGATAATTCCGCTAAAAAACAAGAATAAGACAATGAAACGCAAACTTGTATTTGCCACTAACAATGCTCATAAGCTCGAAGAAGTAGCCGCTATTCTCGGAGATAAGGTAGAACTGCTCAGTCTGAATGACATTGACTGCCACACGGACATTCCCGAAACAGCCGAAACGCTGGAAGGAAATGCCTTGCTGAAATCTTCTTTTATCTACCGGAACTATCAGCTGGACTGCTTTGCCGATGACACCGGACTGGAAGTGGAAGCTCTGAACGGAGCGCCCGGAGTGTACTCCGCCCGCTATGCCGAAGGCGAAGGACACGACGCTCAGGCGAATATGCGCAAGCTGCTCCACGAACTGGAAGGAAAAGAGAATCGGAAAGCGCAATTCCGCACTGCCATTTCGCTGATTCTCGACGGAAAGGAATATCTCTTTGAAGGTGTGATCAAAGGGGAAATCATCAAAGAGAAGCGCGGAGATTCCGGCTTCGGTTATGACCCGATATTCAAGCCCGAAGGGTACGAACAGACTTTTGCCGAACTGGGAAACGAAATAAAGAACAAGATCAGCCATCGTGCACTGGCTGTACAGAAACTTTGCGAGTTTTTGCAACGCTGATTCTTTGGCATATTCCGTACAACAGCCTGTCTTGATATCAACGAAGTACCAGCAGTAAAATTCTCTCAGGTCATTTCTTAACTATATGACACAGAGTTTAATAAAAGAATTTTTGTAATCTTCAGAAGAAAATTATTTCTTTGCAAAAAAAATAAAGCGTAATGAAGAAAATTGCATTATTTACTTTCCTTACATTGTTATTATGTACTTCATGTGTAACGAAAAAGAAGTTCATGATGACAGAAGCCGCACGTATTGCAAGTATCGACAGCTTGCAAAGTTTATTGACTGATTGCCGCAACACGGGCGACCAGCTGTCAGCACAAATCAAGAAGCTCCTGCGTGATACCACCCAGATGGGAAACAGTATCCGTCAGTATCAGAGCATGCTTAGTACTAACATGACGGAACAGGAAAAACTGAATGCCTTGTTGAGTCAGAAGAAAAACGAACTTAGCGAAAGAGAACGCACCATCAACGAGTTGCAGGACATGATCAACGCTCAGAACGAGAAAGTGAAACAACTGCTGAACAGTGTGAAAGACGCGTTACTGGGCTTTAGCACAGACGAACTGACGGTTCGTGAAAAGGATGGAAAGGTGTATGTGGCAATGTCGGACAAATTGCTGTTCCAGTCAGGAAGCGCCCGTCTGGATAAACGCGGAGAGGAAGCTCTCGGCAAATTGGCGGAAGTCCTGAACAAGCAGACCGACATCGACGTATTTATCGAAGGTCACACCGACAATAAACCGATCAACACCGTACAGTTCAAAGACAACTGGGATTTGAGCGTGATTCGTGCTACCTCCGTCGTACGTATCCTGATCAAGAACTACGGTGTAAATCCTTTGCAGATACAGCCCAGCGGTCGCGGCGAATATATGCCTGTTGACGACAATGAAACTGCGGAAGGCAGAAGCAAGAACCGCCGTACGGAGATTATCATGGCTCCAAAGCTGGACAAGTTGTTCCAGATGTTACAGACTTCCGAAGAGGTTAAATAAGAAAATAATAATAAGAGACTGTCAGAAGGTAGACAGTCTCTTATTATATAGAAACAAGGCTATAATATTTATTGCCCTATATGATATAACTCATCCATGTTTCTATTAGATACAATATCTGAATTCATACTGTTTACTTTCCCCATCCGGATGGTTTCTTACCCATCTTGAACACCATCGTACCACCGTTCATGATGTCCTGATGAGTGATGAAGAAATCTTTGTGTTTCTTCCCGTTCAAAGTCACCGACTGAATGTAGATATCTTCGGGAGACTTACGGATGGTCCGGATACGGAATTCCTTATTACCTGCCAGTTTCAAAGTACACTCATCCAAAAGCGGGGAACCAATGATATACCGGCCGTCGGCAGGATTGACCGGATAGAATCCCATCGCACTGAATACATACCAGGCAGACATCTGACCGCAGTCATCATTTCCGGCATATCCCGAAGAAGTGTTGTTATACAGCGTGTTCAGAATATGGCTGACATACTTTTGCGTCTTCCACGGCTGACCTGCAAAATTATAGAGATAAGCTACGTGATGGCTGGGCTCATTACCATGTGCATACTGTCCCACAAATCCCGAAGCGTTATGATTCATCTGCTCACTCTTATAGGTAGAGGTAAAAAAGGTATCCAGCTTTTGTTCAAAGGCTTTCGTTCCTCCTGTCAGTTCCATCAAGGCCTGGATGTTATGCGGAACATACCAAAAGTATTGCCATGCATTTCCTTCGGTAAACGGATGCCCGCCGTTTCCACCGTATTGATACGGGTCGAAAGGTTCGATCCATTCTCCCTTGTCATTCTTGGACTGAAAGAACTTCGTTTTCGGATGGAAAAGGTTCCGGTAATATTCGGAGCGTTTGTGGAATCGCTGATAATCGGCATCCTTGTTCAATTTTGCAGCCAGTTGGGCAACACACCAGTCATCAAAAGCCTGCTCCAGAGTGATGGAGACAGATTGAGTCTGAATGTTTTCGGGCATAAAGCCGTATTTCTCCCATACCTCAAAAGGAGAGTTGGGGTGTGAGGTTACCGAACTGTTATAGACTGCTTCATAGGCCTTCTCCATATCAATTCCAGGAATACCTTTCAGGATGGCATCAGTGATCACAGGGATGGAGTGGTTACCGATCATACAGTAATTGTCCTGTCCCCATAATTGCCAGATAGGCAGGTAGCCGTAATATTCATACTGGCGTATCATGCTCTTCACGAAGTCAGTCACCCGTTCGGGTTCCAGTAATGTGTAGAGAGGATGAGAAGCGCGGAAAGTATCCCACAGGGAGAATGTGGTGTAATGAGTTTCATTGTTCGCTACTTTGCGGGTCGTATAGTCGGCAGCCATGTATTCGCCGTTCACGTCGGACATGGTGTTAGGCTGTATCATGGTGTGGTAAAGAGCCGTATAGAATATCTCTTTCTGCACTTCCGTACCTTTCACTTCGATCTTTCCTAGTTGTTTTTCCCAATCAGCGTCCGCAGCAGCCACATAGCGGTCGAAATCCCAGTGCGGTGCTTCCTGTTCCATGTTCTGACGGGCATTCTCCATAGAGACGGATGAAAGGGCTACCTTACACGTCAGTGGTTTGCCATTCAGTTGGCCGAAACGGAAACAGCCATGAAGATTCGTACCGTTGATCACGGCTGTGTTTTCATGAACACGCCCGCCGTCTCTCAGCGTAGAAGTAAGGATAGGACTGGAAAACTCCATGTAGAAATAAATCTTGCGCAGTTTCGCCCATCCGGTGATGATACGGTAACCTTCCACTGCATGATCATTCAGAATGCGGATCTGAGAGTTAATGATCCGGCGTCCCCAACTGCCCTTATCTGCCGAGTGGTCCATATCCAGTATAATCTCCGCATCTTTGCCGGCGGGATATTGATAGCGGTGGATACCGTTTCTCTGAGTAGTGGTAAGCTCTGCATTAATATTCTCATCTTTCAGCATTACCTGATAATAGCCGGGACGGGCCTTCTCTTCGTCATGCGTGAATGCGGAAGAAGTGCGTCCGCTACTGGTCGGCATCAATGTAATGTCGATCAGGTCCGAGGCTCCTGTCCCACTCAGGCGGGTATGGCTGAAACCGAAGATCGTATTCCGGTTATAGTCGTAGCCGGAAGCGTCCCCCCAATTGGGAGCTTCGCTGGTGTCCGGAGAAAGCTGTATCATACCGAACGGCGAGGTCGCCCCCGGGTAATTATTACCCGAAAGTCCCCCATCGATGGCCCCCGTTCCAATAAACGGATTTACATATTTAGTGATTTCCCCTGCCTGCAACGTAGCGAGAGTCAATGAAAATGCACATACACTTAAAAGTAATTTCTTCATGGTTCATGGTGTTTTTATAAGATATGTTTCTTATGTCTATGGCTTTTTATTCTTCTGTTATTTCAATGAGACGGCTGTTGAGCTGCTGTGTTGTGAAAAGATCCAGTCCGACGTTCATTAGATATTCTCCGGAGAAAACCTGGTTGTTACCCTTCAATGAGGAACCGCTACCGGGCATCATATTGATTTCCTTCACACGGTACTTCTTGTCGGCATTCAACCCTTGCAGGCGGACAGGCAGTGTCTTTTCCGCATAGCGCGGATGGATATCGAAGGCGAATACCGCAGCCGTTTTCTTGTCCTTGCCTACAAACATGGAAGAAGTATGGTTGCTTCCGTAAGGAGAAACGAGGCGATACAAATCACCTTCAAGGATGACAGGTTTCAGACGGTTGTAGTTCTTGACTGCCTGATCACAGTAAAGGTGCTCATTCTGATTCATGTCTTCCAGTTTGATGTCGAATCCTAATTTGCACATCATGGCTACATCGGTACGGAACTTGATACTGGTTCCACGATTCCAAGTAGTGACGTGGGCACACAGTGTCTTACTTGGGAAGATCTGCGAATAGCCCCATTGGATAAACAGGCGTTCGATAGGATCGGTATTGTCGCTTGGCCAAAATTCTGTGAAGTACTTCAATGCTTCATAGTCGGAGCGTCCGCCGCCACCGGCACACAGCATCATCGGAAGATCAGGATATTTAGCCTTGATTCTGTCCAGCACCTTGTAAAGTCCGCGCACATAATCAACGTACAAATGAGACTGTTTATCTTTCAGATACACCGAATAGATATTCGTAATCGGGCTGTTGCAGTCCCATTTGAAGAAAGCGATGCCGGGATATTTGGTCATCAGGTTGTCCACCACGCCGAATACATGATCCTGTACTTTCGGATTGCTAAGGTCGAGCACCATCTGGTTGCGGAAGTAGTATTCATCACGGTTAGGCAGATGAATCACCCAGTCCTTATGCTTTTCGTAAAGCTCGCTTTTGGGATTCACCATTTCCGGCTCTATCCATATACCGAACTTGATACCTTTCTTTTGTGCTTCTTCAACAAGACGCCCTACTCCGTTCGGAAGTTTGTCGGCAGTCTCTTCCCAGTCGCCCAACCCCTGATGGTCACTGCTACGAGGATATTTGTTGGCAAACCAACCATCGTCCAGCAGGAACATATCTACGCCCAGCTTGGTAGCCTCATCCATCAAGCCGATCAGTTTATTTTCATCAAAGTCAAAATAGGTAGATTCCCAGTTGTTGAGCAAAGTCATGCGGGTATCATTACCGTTTTTCACCTGATGATTGCGCGCCCAGTCATGGAAGTTACGGCTGGCCTCACCTTTCCCCTGCGTGCTGTAAGTGAAATAGAAGTCCGGAGTACGGAACACTTCTTTGGCGGGCAGGCTGTATTCAGAGTCGTACGGGTTGATACCGCTGATAATGCGCAGTTCGTTTTTATTGTCCACTTCGAAAGTAAAACGGAAGTTACCCGTCCACCCGATAGTTCCTACCAGCACTTCGCCTGCATTCTCCTGCGAAGGATTGTCAAGAGCCAGCTGGAAGAAAGGAGATACAAACATATTGGCACGTGCGCCCAACTTCGTATCGATCACCTTTTTGCCGAAAGCCAGTTCTCTTTCGGTCACGTTGGCTTCGTGTGCCCAGTCACCGGAAAATTCAGTCAGGAAATACTTGCTGCTGTTCAGGTGAAGCATTGATGAAGCATACTTGCAAAGTATCACAGGTTTCTTCTCTTCATGGCTGATTTCAGTAAACGTACGGATAATGTTCTCTTTGCCGTAAGCCACATAATGCAACTTCACGGTCACAGGGTATTTATCATCCTTAAGGGTAATTACGGTTTCGTTGACCCCGTTATCGATGGCATTGCTCGAATGATCTACGTATTTCAGCAGCAATGAAGAGTTATTATCGTTATGACGTATGTGAATAGCCGGTTCAAAGTAGTCCTCCATACCGTGAGTCAGATAAGCTTCAGTCCCTTGTGGCAGATACTGGATATCGGAATCATGGTTAAGCTTTTTGCCCAAGTATTTCTGATACAGACGTCCGTTGTCAGCTACTTGATAGATAAGGCTGGTCCGTTCGGTTTCTATTTTGATCAGAGGCTTGTCGGCAGCCTGCAAAAGAGAAAAAGAACTCAATAGAAAAAAAAGTAAGAATGCTTTTAATTTCATGGTTTACATTGTTATGGTTGATATTTATTCTCTGGTGCGGAACGGGGGTACGGGAAGCCCGCTCTTGCCATATAGATTACAAACAGGATTGTCTGCCCACGCATAGCAAGCCGCCGTCGGTATTTCTATCCGGTCGGATTGTAGAATGACTTCTTTTCCCCGGATGGTAGCCTGTGCCGGAACGTATTTCCCGTCCGGTCCCGCCAGTATAAAGCCTTTCGGAGCACCTTCTTTGGCTACTACTTCCTGATCGAAACTAAGAATCAGCGTACGTCCCGAAATGCGGTATCCAAGGAATGCGGGCACTTCGTATGTACCTTTGTTATAGGTCTTCGCCAATGCCGCTTGCGCCAGCCGCTTTCCTACTTCCTGTTTGTTTTTCGGGTGGATATCATAAGCTTCGCCGAGGTCGATGGCACATGCCATACCTGTATTAGGCAGGTGCAGCGCATGTGCCTGTGCATCACGGAGAGCCGCCCATTTGGAATCCGGCTGTACTTCTTCCGGTTTCAGATAATTGGCCAACTGCACAAAGTAGAAAGGAAAATCCTGTTTCCATGCCCTTCTCCAATCTGTAATCATTGACTGGAAAAGTACCCTGTACTGCTCATCGAATCCTACATTATTTTCTCCCTGATACCAGATAGCACCCTTGATAGGAAAGACAGTAAAAGGATGTATCATTGCATTGTAAAGTACGGTCGGGTAACAGGATGTCGGCCAGCCGGTTCCTTCGGGAGACAATGGTCTGGAAGGTGCGCCGGTCATCGATACTCCGGTGTGATAGTTCCAGTTGCCCGCCAAGGAAATCTTCTTGCCGTTCGCTTCCATATACATCTGCTGAGGTTCTCCGTGGATACCACCTTCACCTCCATAATCTATGGCACGGATGGTGATAACCCCTTTACCTGCCTTTGCCAAGGCTGCGGAAATCTTATAAGTACGCATCGTATTACATCCCGAAGTTCTTCCTATCTCTTTTCCGTTAAAGTAAGTGATATCGTCGTCGTCGATCATAGCCAGATGGAAGGAGATTTCCTTACCGCTCCAGTCAGCAGGTATTTCCACTTCTTTCTGGAACCAGACAGTACCGTCAAAATTCAGTCCGCGGGTTTCCCAGTAGGCGGGCAGTTCCATCGGTTTCCATCCATTCCCTGTCTGAAGAGCTGATATCCATTGGGGAACTCCGTCTTTGAATCCGGCATCCTTGGCATCAAACTGCTGAAGCCACTCGTCCATTTCCCGATGGTAAAGTTCGACAAGTTTCTCTCTTTGGAAGCCTGCGCTTTCCATTTCGGCCATCTTTTTCTGGAATCCCATGACTCGCTTCAATGTCTGATGGCTTGTCCACGATTCGGCAGGTGTGCCGCCCCAAGTACAGTCAATCACCCCAACGGGCACATTCAGTTCTTTCCACAACTTACGGGCATAGAAATAAGCGACGGAAGAAAACTCCGATACAGTAGCGGAACTACATTCCTGCCAACCGTTCATATTCATTTCTACGTTATCCTGCGGAGAGAAAGCGACGGTCTTCTTTACCTGCAACAGACGGATGGAAGGATAATTGGCATCGGCAACCTCCTGTTCGTAATTCATCACTTTTCCCCATCCGGCAACGGGCATTTCCATATTCGACTGACCGGAACAGATCCAGACTTCTCCCGATAGGACGTTGTTCAACACTAGTTTCTCACCATCCGAAACAATGATCTGATAAGGTCCTCCGGCAGGCGGAGTCGGGACTTCTATGCTAAAATGACCATCAGCTGACGCTTTAGCCGTATATTTCTCATGATTCCAGCTCACCTTCACAGTCACTTGTTTACCGGCTTTTGCTTTTCCCGGCAACGTCAGCTGACTGTTTTGCTGAATAACCATATTATCGGTAAAGAATGACGGCAATGTGACCTTCGCTTGCGCAAAGGCTGCCACACATAACGATAAGAGTGTTAATTGATATTTTTTCATTTCTTCGGTTATTTAAATTCAAGTAATTGCACGTCTTTGGAGGGTACGGTCACTTCAAGCTGTCCTGTGGCAAAAGTCTCATTGCCGCTCCACAACTCCTTCACCTGATAGTTGCGTGCCTTGTCCAATCCTATTCTTTCTAACGAAAGCACAGTTGTCTGTTCCTGGTCCGAGTAGTTGAATACCGCACAATGGAAACGACCATCGGGTGTCTTCCTTACAAAGATATGTTCCGACTTCTCTCCGTTTCCTTCCACGGGACGGAACACTTCTCCTGTCGCTACTGCATTCACTGCCGCATTGGTCAGATATTTCTGTGATTTCTCTTTGGCGTCTTTTCCTCCTCCCGCACTGAAATCGTCTCCTGTAATGTAAATACCCGTAATGACACCCGAAGTAATACGGGCACGGTTTTCTCCGTCGGTAGCATCTCTCAGTACAATATGATCGGCATCATTATATTGATAGATATACTTCTGCCACCAGCCGTATGAAAGAGCATTCAATGTATATTCGGTATCCTTGATCTGATTCCACGCATCACAGGCTATTCTGCGTGACTGCGCATACTGGGCAGGGAAAACAGGAGAAATGGAGAGATTGATATACATATCTCCAAAATATTGATTGAGAAGTTTCATGCCATAATTATATCCCTGTATACCTGTGGTAATCTCAGGATTATACCATTTGTCCGCTTCCATCGCACCGTGTGTCATGAAGTCCATCTTCACATACTCGAATCCTGCACGGTGGAACAAACCGGAAGTCTTCTTCATCATAGCTTCCACTGCCGGATGCGTTGGATCGACTGCATAAGCGCCGTCCAGTTCCTGCGGCTTTCCGTTGGCATAGAGATAGATATCTTTGTATTTATATTCCGGTGCGGCATCTACCGTCCGTTCCGGATCGCGTGCCCAGTCGGTGAACGGAGTCCAGTAGATACCACCGATCTGTCCGTTCGACTTACACTTTTCTATAAATGATTTCAGTTGTTCCTCATTCATACAGTCCCAACCGGAGTCCAGACCGATATAGACAGTCTGATCAGGGTTTACAAAATGATTATTCTGCAGATTCTCCTTGAAATAATCGGAGACTTCCATCGCTTTCTCATAAGTCAGATTGAATTGTAATGCCCCCCAGCTGTTCCAACCAAATGGAACAGCTTTCTCCCATGCTTTGGGAGGGGCAATTACAGCGTTGGCTTTTGCATACGCTTCAAGTCCATCGCACCAATCTTCAAAGAAACCCAAAAAGACTTTAGGGGATTTAATCTTTTTACCTGCTAATGCACCGTGAGCCTTTACGTCACGAGTCTGCTCATCTGCTATGCCCCCATAACATACCAGCGAACCAATGTTATCACGATCCCCCTTACCTATTGAAATACCTGTTTTCCAGTTATCATGTTCTACGGAGCCGATCACCAGACCGTTCCGGCTTTCATTATTGAATATGGCTGTCACTTCATAACTCACCAATGTATCGAAACCAAGCGGGTGAGACTGATATCTGATCCATTTGTCATTGTCGAACGGAACAAAAAGAGCACGGTTATCACCTGCCTGCAAGAATCCGGATATAGAATCGACATTAACAGGAGCCATTCTGCCGGAACGGATTTCCTCTTTCGCTTCGACCGTAAAATCGGTCAGTATATATTCCTTACCCGGATAAAGATAGAAATACTGAGTCAGCTTCGGAAGCTCCTTATCCGTATACTCCACCTTATATATATGTCCTTTCCCGAAAGAATCGGAAACTTTGCCCGTACTGATTTTATGGCGGGCATAGTCACTTGTCTTGATCTCCTTCCCTTCCCATTGATAGGAAGCATACATTCCGTTACAAATATTTTTTGACTTATAAGTGAGTGCTATTCCCCCTTGCTGATCATCGTAAGTTATATTCCATACATCGGTAGAGAAAATCTTGTCTCCACTGGCACAGTTGGAAATGAAAAGAAACAGAAGAAGCATCAGGGATACTCCCGACATTTTTTTTAGTAGTAGCTTTTGGTTTTTCATATGGTACAATGTTCTTATGTAAAAAAATAAAGCATACCCGAATAAGAAACCTTTTTCTCTTATTGAGGTATGCCACAAAGGTAAGGATTGGCATCTCCTTTACTATATACAAACGATTCAAAAAATGATAAAAATACGGCAAATAAGCTCCAATGCGGGCTAAGAGAGGTATTTTATCTATTTTGTGCCCTCTCCTGCCTCGACATTCTTTATCTCCTGCGTGATAATGATCTGCTTGCCGGATTGATATTGTTTCTCAAAATCTTTGGGTGTCATGCCGAATTGTTTCAGGAATAACTTGCTGAAATAAGACGGCGAATTGATGCCGACCATATAGCAGATATCTCCGATCCGGTATTTACCTTCCTGGATAAACTCGGCTGCCTTTTTCAACTTGATCAACCGGATAAAATCGAGCGGAGACAAGTTGAACAGTGTCTTGATTTTCCTTAACAAACTAGAACGACTCATGCAGAGTATATCCGCCATCCGTTCTACACCGAAATTATCATCGGTTATGTTATCTTCAATGACCTTGATCACTTTATTCATAAATTCCTCGTCCGCCTTGTTCATCTGCATATTGTTGACAGAGAAGAAGGGGCGTTTCGCAAAGGCTTCTCTTTCCCTGCGCCTGTTGTCAAGCAAGGACAGGACTTGTTCTTTCAGATAATTGAAAGAGAAAGGTTTCTCAACGTATGCTTCCGCACCATATTTCAGACCGTTGATTTTGCTGTCGATGTCATTCTTGGCTGTCAGGAAGATAATAGGAATATGAGAAAGCTCCATATCCGATTTTACTTCCTTGCAGAGTTGGTATCCGTCCATTACAGGCATCATGATATCACTGATGATCAAGTCGATATGGCCGCTTCTCAATATTTCCAGTGCTTCTATCCCGTTCATCGCTGTCTCTACGGTGAAGTTTTCCTGCAAGCGTTCGAGAATAAAGGTCAGCATACTTTCGTTGTCTTCTACCAACAGAAGGGTATATCCATACATATCAGCCGTGACGGGCGTATGTTCATCCAGCTCGACAATGTCTTTCTGTATGGCTTTGTTGTTCTCCTGTTTAATGCCCTCCATATTCAAAGGAATGGTCAGTACAAACATATTGTTTTCCTGACGGGTATCCAGATAGATCGTGCCTTTGTGCAGGGATGCCAGCGAACGTGCCAGAGACAAGCCGATGCCTACTCCATTACGGGGCTTCTCCTTTCTGTCCACCTGATAGAACGGTTCGAATATATATTGGCTGACTTCCGCCGGAATCTTGTTTCCGTCACTGGTAACACGAATCGTAAAGCTGTCTTCTCCCTTTTCCAGTTCTACCAGTACATTCTGGCTGGCGTACTTCAGCGCATTATTGAGCAGGTTGCTCAGTATCTTGGTGATTGCTTCTTTATCTACAGCTGCCCACACCTGCTCTTCTGTCGATTTTAACTGCAATTCTTTCCGGTTCAGGCTGAACGTCACTTCAAAGCGTGCCACGATTCCGGCAAGAAGTTCGGTAATGTCCACGCTCTCAAATTTCATGGTCAGCTTGTTGGCACCGATCTTCTGGAAGTCCAGCAGTTGTCCGGTAAGTTCCAGCAGGCGTTTGGTGTTCTGGACCATCACACTGATATACTTCTTCATCTTGGGCTCCTGTATCTCCATTTCCTCAATGGCTTCGAGAGGACCGTTGATCAGTGTCAAAGGGGTACGCACTTCGTGCGCTATCTCTGTGAAGAAGTCTACTTTGGATTCGTACAGTTCCTTCTCTTTTTCGATCTCGAACAGTTTTTGCCGTTCTTCCAGTTGTTTCTCCTTGCGGCGTTTGTACCATAAGATGGTGCCAACCACGATCAGGATAATGCATACGGTATATACAATGTAAGCGATGATAGACTGCCACCACGGAGGAAGAATGATAATAGACAGAGAACGTGTGGACGACTCGGACTTACTGCCGTGAGTAGCCTGCACACGGAAGGTGTATTTTCCCGGCGGAAGTTTGGCATACGAGATGTTCTGGTTGCTGGCTGCCCGTACCCAATCCCTGTCCAGCGGTTCCATACGATAATAGTATTGGTTGGACTCGGCAGTAGAGTAACTGAGCAAGGCCACGTCAAAACTGATATTGGCCTGATCATAAGGCAGGACGATTTCATCCGTATGTACGATACATTGTTTCAGAGGTGATTCAGGAGTATGCACTGTCACCTCCTTATTATATATACTGAATTTGGAAATGTAGACAGGCGGAAGTGGCCTTTCCTCCTCCTGAACAGTAGGATCGAACGCGATCAGTCCGTCCACCCCGCCGAAATAGAACCTTCCATCCTGAGCTTTCAATGCCGATTGATAATTGAACTGATTACCCAGCAATCCATCCTTATTGGTAAAGACACGTACATCTCCATTCTCGGGATTGAACTTGACCAATCCTTTATTGGTGCCAAACCACAGATTTCCAGCATCATCTTCCAATATGTTGTAAGCTACATCGTCCGGCAGCCCGTCTTCGATGCTGAAAGTGGTAAAGTTGTCCTGCGCTTCATTATATCTGCATATACCGCCACGGTCGGTAGAGAACCATATATTCCCTTTACTGTCCTGCATGATGGAGCTGACGGAGTTGGAGCTTAGAGAGTTGTCAACTCCTTCCTTATAAGAATAATTCTTATAAGAATTATTCTTAGGATCACATTTCCAAACACCATTTCCCATAGTAGCAAGCCAAATTGTACCATCTCTAGCCTCCATTATATCGAAAACCCAGTTATATCCTACTTCTTCCACACGGTGAAATTTCCTTTCCTTAGGTTGTGATACATATAATCCCCACCCAGGTCCTATCCAAGTACGACCTTTACTATCTTTTAAAAAACTATATACACTTCCTTCTTCAATACCCAAATCCTTATCACTGACGTATTTAAGATGTTCACCAGGTATACTAATATCATTCATTCCTTGTTTAAATAATCCAACATATATATGATTTTCATAATGTTTTACTGATAGTGTAATGAGACGACCTGGAACATTATCATATATCTGATGTACTTTACCTGTTCGAGGATCCAATACATTAACACCATTATCTTCAGTACCTATCCAAATACACCCATTATTATCTTCTGCCAATCCACGGATACGTTTGGTATTTAAAGAATATGGATCGCTTCCCGGTACATATTTAGCAAAAGTCAAGATACGATTAGGCAGATAGTTGACACCTCCAAACATTGTTCCAATCCAAATTCCTCCTTCATAATCTTTATAAATAGAATAAATACTATTATCCGATAAACTAAATGAACGCATCAGGTCTTCTTTCAAATGAATAACATTATTTTCTTTCTCATTAATAATGAAAATTCCATGAAGAGAACCTACCCAAATTTCATCTCCAAAACACATTACATCTCGCAAAAATGTTTTTTTCTCACCAAGGAACGAAACTTCACTCAACTCATCTGTTCGAGTATTATATTTCAGCAAATCTCCTTCATGTATTCCCAAAATAGCATTTTCTTTCTGAAAACAAATACTTATAATTGTTTTGTCAATTAACGAACGTCCCATTCGGTCTGTCAAATATTGTTCAAAATTATCATCCCGATAATTGTACTTGAATAAACCTATTCCTGATGTACCTACCCATACTTCGCCCTGCTCATTGATACAAATACATTCCGGATTATTATTTTTTAAATTGTCTTTATCTATCAATGAATAATGATGTACCTTTCCGTCTTTATAACGAAAAAGTCCCTGATCAGGAATTAACACCCAAATATTATCTAGTGAATCAGACAGAATTTCCGCTACCCAGTTATCAAGAGTTATTCCTTCTGATGAAGCTATTTTGAAACGTTTAAATACATCAACCGCCGGATTATATATATAAACACCCCTGTCTGTTCCAACCCATAAATTCCTTTCTTTATCCTCAAAAAGAGCACCAATATTATGATTACCTGTACCCTCCTCCAAATCATCGCAATCGAATTGGAGAATAGAAGTTCCATCATAGCGGTTGAGCCCATTTTTTGTCCCAAACCACATAAATCCATAGCTATCCTGCAAGATTGCTTTTACATTACTCTCTGATAAACCATTTTCTCCATTAACACGGGTGAAATAAAAATCAGAATATTCCTGAGCAAAAATACAAATAGATAAGAATAGCAATCCATTTATGAAAGCTAATCGTAGTAGGTGTTTCTTCATAAATTATATAGTGGTTATATTTGGCTGTGCGCGCAAATATACACTAAAAAACAGTATATAAAAAGGAGTTGACGCATTTGTTTCAGTAATAGCCGCATTTGTTCATTTTTACTTTTACCTTCTCCTATACCTTTGCAATATCATTTTGAAATAAACTATTTTATAACATGAGAAACGTAACATTAGGCCTGATAATAGGGGCCGCACTTCTAGTTAGTGGTAGTCTGTCACTGAAGGCAACCGAGAATAAAATGAAATTATGGTATGATAAACCTGCAGATGAATGGATGAAGTCTCTTCCTTTGGGGAACGGTCGTCTTGGTGTAATGATCTATGGTGGCATAGAAACAGAAACACTCGCTCTAAACGAATCAACAATGTGGTCAGGGGAATATGATGAACATCAGCAACGTCCATTCGGAAGAGAAAAACTCAATCAAGTAAGAAAGCTATTTTTTGAAAATAACTTGTCAGAAGGTAATCACGTCGCAGGAAATATGATGGCAGGTAGCCCACATTCAGTAGGAACACATCTTCCCATAGGTGACTTGAAAATAAATTTTTCATATCCTCAAGGAGAAATATCAGATTATCGCCATGAACTGGATTTACATACTGCTATAAACACAGTTAGCTATAAAGTAGGTAATACTGAATATATACGCCAATGTATCGCTTCTAATCCAGATGACGTAGTTGCCATGCATATAAAAGCTAGTCGTCCAAAAGCAATAACGATGGAACTTGAATTGAAATTACTCAGACAGGCAAATGTAGTAGCATCCGGTAACCAACTTATTTATACCGGTAATGCAGAATTTGAAAAACATGGTAAAGGAGGAGTACATTTTGAAGGACGTATTGCTGTACAAATAAAAGGAGGAACAATAAAGGCTGAAGGGAAAAAACTTTATATTGAGAAAGCTACTGAAGTCACTTTATTATCTGATGTACGTACCAATTTTAAAAACAATACGTTCTCTGGTTACAACTACAAAATAAAATGTGAGAAAACAATTGAATTAGCATCAAAGAAAGATTTTAAGACTCTGAAGAAAAAACATATAGAAGACTATTCTCCACTTTTCTCCCGGGTAGGACTTTCGTTTGAGCATCACGCAAAGTTTGATCACCTACCAAACGATGAACGTTGGGCACGGGTAAAGAAAGGAGAATCTGATCCTGGATTAGATGCATTATTTTTCCAATATGCCCGCTATCTGTTGATCGCTTCTTCACGTCCTAATTCTCCTCTACCTGTAGCTTTACAAGGTTTTTTTAACGATAACCTCGCTTGCCATATGGGATGGACTAACGATTATCATTTGGATATCAATACTGAACAAAATTATTGGATTGCTAATGTAGGTAATTTAGCAGAATGTCATCTCCCTCTTTTTGACTATATTAAAGATCTATCAATTCATGGTGCAAAAACAGCAAAAGATTTATATGGTTGTAAAGGATGGACTGCACATACTACAGCCAATCCATGGGGATATACAGCTGTATCAGGTAGTATTCTTTGGGGATTATTCCCGACTGCATCTTCTTGGCTTGCCTCTCATTTATGGACACAATATGATTACACACAAGATAAAGATTTTTTAAAGAATACCGCATATCCATTATTAAAAAGTAATGCTGAATTTCTATTAGATTATATGGTAATAGACCCACGAAATAACTATTTGGTAACAGGTCCTAGTATCTCGCCGGAAAACAGTTTTCGCCATCAAGGACAAGAATTTTGCGCATCTATGATGCCGACTTGCGACCGTGTACTGGCTTATGAGATATTCTCGGCATGCCTGCAATCTACGGAAATATTAAATGTCGATGCCTCATTTGCCGACAGCCTCCGTACCGCTATCAGCAAACTCCCTCCTTTCCGTATCAGCACAAACGGAGGAGTACAGGAATGGTTTGAAGATTACGAAGAAGCACATCCCAATCACCGTCACACCACACACTTATTATCCCTCTATCCTTATTCTCAGATTACCTTAAATAAAACACCCGAATTAGCAAAAGCTGCCCGAAAAACTATTGAAAGACGTTTAGCAGCCAAAGATTGGGAAGATACAGAATGGAGTCGTGCTAACATGATTTGCTTTTATGCCCGATTAAAAGACTCTGAAAATGCTTATAATAGTGTAAAACAATTACTTGGAAAACTATCACGTGAAAACATGTTTACAGTTTCTCCCGCTGGTATTGCCGGAGCAGGTGAAGACATCTTCGCTTTTGACGGGAATACAGCCGGAGCAGCAGGTATTGCAGAAATGTTATTACAAAGTCACGATAATTGCATTGAATTATTACCGTGCTTACCTAAAGAATGGAAAAACGGAAATTTTAAAGGACTTTGTGCTCGGGGAGGTATTGAAATAGATGCGAGTTGGAAAAATAGCCAAATAGTAAATGCAGTACTAAAAGCTACCGCTCCAATAGAATTTACTCTTCGTCTATCAAATGCAAAACTATACTGTTGGAAGCTGAACAAAAAAACATTCATTCCTAAAATAAAGGATGATGGACTAATTTATATATCCATGAATAAAGGAGATAATCTTACCATAATCATCCCTTAATAACAATTTTGCAGTAAATGCGTTATTTTTTGCTGCGTTTATACACTATTAAAATAACACATTTACCTAATTTTGACTCGTTGAATTTAGAAAATTATCACATTAAATCTAATAATATATGAAACGAATTCGAGATTTCCCCACCACTGACAAGACAACGATCTAGTTGCCTGAAATGTATTAACCTAATATTAATTTTAAATTATCCATGAAAAATATGAAAGAAAGACTCTTTTCATTCTTTAAAATGAATCGACTGATTCCAGTCATACTCTGTCTTTTCTTTGCGACAAGTATATATGCGCAAAATAGAGAAGTGAAGGGTATAGTGACAGGTGACGATAATGAACCTATGGCAGGAGCTACCATCAAAATAAAAAACAGTCAAGGTGGTGCAATTGCAGATATTGACGGAAAATTCACTATGCGAGTAAAAACCGGAGATATATTAGAAATTTCGTTTCTTGGCATGAAAAAGCAAGAAATAAAAGTAGATAGTAACGACTTTTACTCTATTAAATTATTTCCTGAAGCTAATGAGTTTGACGAAGTAACGGTAGTTGCTTTTGCCAAGCAAAAGAAAGAGAGCGTAATTAGTGCCATCTCTACAGTAAATCCACAGGAACTGAAAGTACCGAGTAGCAATCTGACAACCGCTCTTGCCGGAAGAATGTCCGGACTAATTGCTTTCCAAACAACAGGTGAACCCGGTAAGGACAATGCTCAGTTCTTTGTGCGTGGTGCCACAACATTTGGTTATAAAAAAGATCCTCTTATTTTGATTGACAACATTGAATTGAGTACAGATGATCTTGCCCGCTTGAATGTGGATGACATTGCTCAATTTTCTATTATGAAAGACGCTACAGCCACTGCTTTGTACGGCGCGCGTGGAGCAAATGGAGTAATCCTTGTGACCACTAAACAAGGAGTCGCCGGAAAGCCGAAAGTATCCGTCCGTGTAGAACAATCAGTATCCACTCCTCGAAAGAAGGTGGAATTAACAGATCCTATCACCTTTATGCGATTAAATAATGAAGCTGTAAACTCTCGGCGTGATCCTAACAATCCTGCCGCCAGCGCTAATTACACAGTTTATAGTCAAGAAAAAATAGAAAATACAATTGCTGGTACCAACCCATATTGTTATCCGGCAGTAAATTGGTATGATGAACTATTCAATAACTACGCTCTTTCTACAAGAGTAAATGCTAATCTAAGTGGAGGAGGCAGTGCAGTACGTTATTATGTAGCAGCTTCATATACCAAAGACGGAGGAGTGATCAAAAATGATAAACTCAACAACTACAACAGTAACATTAACTGGCAACGTTATTCTGTTCGGTCTAATATCAATATGGATCTTAGCAAGACTACAGAATTCTCTATTCGCGTCAATGGAAATTTTGATGACTATACCGGTCCGTTGGACAGTGGTGAAGGACTTTATAAGAAGGTAATGAAGACAAGCCCTGTTATGTATCCTAAAAGTTATCCTGCAACAGGCGAATATGTCAATGCTACGCATGTACTATTTGGTAATGCCGACAAAGGAGCCTACATTAATCCATATGCAGATATGGTTAGAGGATACAAAGAATCCAATAATTTATTGGTAGCTGCACAAGCAGAATTAAAACAAAAGTTCGACTTCGTAACCAAAGGATTGGATGCCCGAATCTTAGTTAGTACCACTCGCTCTTCTTATTCCGACCTTACTCGAGCTATCAATCCTTATTATTATCAGGCCGACTATGACAAAGAAACCAATAGTTATACATTGACTAACATTGTAGAAGGGGAAGAGTATTTGTCATACAATCAAGGAAGCAGAAATATCAACACTACCAACTATGTAGAAGCTGCCATCAGCTATAACCGAACATTCGGTGTGCATGCCACTAGCGGAATGTTAGTATATACTCGCCGAGAAGAAAAAAGATCAAGTGAAGACACTCTACAGAAATCACTACCACGCAGAAACCAAGGGCTAGCAGGTCGCTTTACCTATGCTTACGATTCCAGATATTTTGCAGAATTCAACTTTGGATATAACGGTTCTGAACGGTTTGCTGCTCACGAACGATACGGTTTCTTCCCTTCCTTCGGTTTAGGGTATATCATTTCGAACGAAAGCTTTTGGGAGCCATTATTAAACACAATGGATAAACTGAAATTCAAAATGACCTATGGTCTGGTAGGTAATGATGCCATTGGAAGTTCAGATGATCGTTTCTATTATTTATCGGAAGTAAATCCAAATGATGGTGGACGTGGCCAATATTTTGGAACAAATTACGGCAACCAAATGAATGGTGTATCTATTTCTCGTTATCCCAACACTAATATTACATGGGAGAAATCAAAGAAAGGGAACTTTGGTATTGAATTAGGTATGTTCAACAGTGCATTAGAAGTTCAAGCTGACTTCTTCTATGAACGTCGTACTCAAATTTACCAAAACCGCGCCTACATTCCTTCTACAATGGGACTTTCTGCCGGAGTAAGTGCTAATATAGGTGAAGCATCTTCCCGAGGAGTTGATTTATCAGTCAACTATTCTTATATTGCCAATAAAGATTTCTGGATAAAAGGAATGGGTAATTTCACGCTTGCCAAAGGAAGGTATGAAGTCTATGAAGAACCAGATTATGCTAGTTACGGACAAGGGTATCGTTCTAGAATAGGGCAACCAATCAACTTTAATTACGGATATATCGCCGAACGCCTATTTATTGATGAAAATGATGTTGCCAACTCTCCCTCACAAACAAGTTTCAATGGTGGAGCCATGCCGGGAGATATTAAATATAAAGATTTAAATAATGATGGAAAAATTACTAGTGAAGACCAAATTTTTCTCGGTTATCCTAATCAACCTGAAATTACTTACGGGTTTGGTTTCTCTACCGGCTACAAAGGATTCGACCTCTCTATGTTTTTTCAAGGAAATGCAAGAGTATCTTTTTTCATCGACCCTAGAAACACATCTCCCTTTGTAAACTACGATGCAGGTGGAAAGACGGGTGTTCAACAATGTTTGGATGTTATAGCCAAAGATCATTGGTCTGAAGACAATCGTAATATATACGCATTTTGGCCACGTTTATCTCCCACACTTGTTGAAAATAATATGCAAACAAGTACCTGGTGGATGCATGACGGATCATTTATTCGTCTGAAAACTGTAGAATTAGGCTATACATTCTCGCAAAAAGCTCTGAAAAAAATAGGTGTACAATCTTTGCGCCTATACTTAACAGGAAGTAACCTACTAACCTTCAGCAAATTTAAACTATGGGATGCAGAAATGGGTAATAATGGCCTAGGATATCCTATTCAGCGAGTATATAACCTCGGCATTAACATTAACTTCTAAAAAGCAATGATATGAAAAAAATTATGAAATATATTCCGACTATCATTTTGACGTTGCTTTGTTCTTGTTCAGATTATTTGGATATAGTTCCCGATAATGTGACAACATTGGACATTGTATTCAACAACAGAAATACAGCCGAACGCTATTTGGCCAACTGCTACCATTTTGTTCCAGACCATGGATCTGTCAAACGAATTCCCGGCATGGGAGCCGGACACGAATGTTGGTTCTATACTACTAATGACTCTCACTTTGACAATGAAGTCAGCTTTTATATAGCCCGTGGATTACAGAATATTGATGCTCCTTATGCCAATTATTGGGACGGAGAAGGAGGCAGTAATCTTCCCATGTTCCGTGCCATTAGAGAGTGTAATATCTTTCTTGATTATGTAAGAGATCAGCATAAAGTGAACGACTTGACAGATTCTGAACGAAAAAGATGGATCGCTGAAGTAAACGTACTAAAAGCCTATTACCATTTTTTCCTATTTGAACACTATGGCCCTATTCCTATTGTAGACAAAGCTCTTCCTGTATCGACTGATCCAGAAGGAGTAAAAGTTACCCGCATGCCGGTAGATCAAATAGTTGATTACATGGTAAAGCTCATAGACGACTCGTACAAAGACTTGCCACCAGTCATCACTATGGAAGCTACAGAAATGGGACGTTTGACACAACCTGCAGCATTAGCCCTTAAAGCCAAAATACTGCTGTGGGCAGCTAGTCCTCTCTTCAATGGAAACAAAGATTATGCAAATTTCAGAAACGAAAAAGGAGAACCATTCATCAACCAAGAATTCAGCCATGAAAAATGGGTGAGAACAGCTGAAGCATGTAAAGAGGCCATAGAATCTGCAGAAACCAACGGATGTCAACTTTATGACTGCAGCATGGACATGTCTTATAGCCAGGACCTACCAGAAGAAATATTTTACAGCATGAATATTCGTCAAACAGTAACAGAACGTTTTAACTCCGAATTGATATGGAGCGTAGGCAAACAGGGTACCAATGAACTGCAAAACCTATCGATGGCTTGTATCGTTCCTTCTTTGCAACAAGGAAGTGGAAACGGTCAAGTAACAGGCAGTATTTTGCAAAGCAGGGCAGCAGGTGTATATGCTCCTACACTGGAAACTGCAGAACAATTTTACAGTAAAAATGGAGTGCCCATTGACGAAGACAAAGAATGGTTAACAAGCGGAAACTATGATAATCGTTACACAACCCGACAAGTGACTAGTGCTGATAAATATAACATGCGAACAGGCTGGACCACTGCCGTACTTCACTTCAACAGAGAACCCCGCTTCTACGGGTCTCTCGGTTTCGATGGTTCCACTTGGTATGGTAACGGACGTACAGATGTCAATGACTTGAATTATGTAGATGGTAAATATGGAAGAAACTCTGGAAACAAATGGGGATTTAACTACTCCATTACAGGTTATTTCGCTAAAAAAGTAGTATATTATCAAAATGCTATAACTCAATCTTCACAAGTAGTCTACGAATACCCATTCCCTATTATCAGATTAGGCGACTTGTATCTAATGTATGCAGAATCACTTAATGAAGCTACAGAAGGTGATAATAATGTACCGGAAGAAGTTTATACATACCTACGGAAGGTACGCGAACGTTCTGGATTGAAAAAAGGTGTACTTGGACAGACCGAAGATATAGGAGATGTCAGAGTAGCATGGGAAAAGTACAGCAATGATCCTACCAAACCTAAAACTAAAGATGGGATGAGAAGTATCATCAAACAGGAACGTAAAATTGAACTTGCGTTGGAAGGACATCAATACAATGATCTCAGACGATGGAAAGACGCTTCAAAAGAACTGAGTAAATCCATTAAAGGATGGAACGTACAAGGAGAAATAGAGGAAGACTTTTATAAAGTCACAACTCTCTTTGTTCCTCGCGCATTTACAACTAAAGACTATTTGTGGCCTATAAAAAAACAAGACTTACAAGTAGACGACAAATTAATTCAAACGTATGGATGGTAATTATAAACATCGAAAAACAATGAAAAAAAGAATCTTATATTATATATGGATGGCATGTGCGGCAGTATTGCTACACAGTTGCGAAGATGTAGAAACTCATAAACCTTATGGGGATGGCAGTGGACATGCTCCTGGTACAGTACAAGTGACTTCCTATGAACAAATTCCTGGTGGAGTGACATTGAAATTCATTGCTCCAACAGACGAAGATCTATTGTATATCAAAATAAAATATACACTTGACAATGGAAAAGAAATGGAAGCACGTGCTTCTCTCTATACTGATGAAACGACAATAGAAGGTTTCGGAAATACGAATCCGAAAAAACTAGTAATCTCAGCCGTTAACAAAATGGAGAAAGAAGGAGAAGCTATCATCACCGAAATAGTACCTGGAAAACCGGCATACCTTACTGCCATTGAAGAAATAGAGGTAAATCCTACATTCGGAGGTATTTATATACATACTACAAATGGAGGCAGAAACTATCTCATCTTTGATGTATCTACAAAAGATTCAAAAGGTAATTGGAATATAGAACATACAGAATATACTTCTGTAAAAAACATCGGCTTTACACTCCGAGGGTTCTCTGCCGAACCACATGATTTTAAAGTTCGTGTCCGCGATCTATATGATAACCAGTCAGAAGAATACTTAACAACCTTGACACCACTATATGAAGAAAAATTGGATTTGACCAAATTCAAAACTTTCTATCTAGCCAATGATATAAAGATGGACAACGCAGGTCATACTTTGGAGTCTTTATTCAATGGAGATCATGGATTAAACAGTTGGAATTATGCTCACGGTTATGACTTTAATCCTTCCGAGTTTCCTGTATGGTTTACATTCGATATGGGTCAAACCGCTCAATTAAGCCGCTTCACCTCATGGCAACGCTCCATGGGAGGTAGTTATTACTATCGTGCAGGTGCTATCAAAGAATGGGAAGTATGGGGACGTTCTGATTTACCATCTTCGGACGGAAGTTGGGACGGATGGACCAAACTGGCAGATTGTGAAAGCATAAAACCTTCCGGATGGCCCGCCGGTTCAAATTCAGAAGAAGATATAACATATGCTAGTAAAGGAGAAGAATTTGAATTTCCGGCAGATATTCCTCCAGTAAGATACATTCGATTTAAAATACTTTCTACTCATGACGGTGCCGGATTGGTAGTTATGCAGCAACTTTGGTTCTACGGAACCCCGATACAATAACCTTTTAACAAAGCAAAAGTATGAAAAAAATAAATATATTGATTCTCTGTAGTATCCTGTGCTTTTTCTATTCATGTAATGGCATGCTGGATGGCATTCAGCCTTATCTAGACGAGGGAGAAAAAATCTATGTAGGAAAACTTGATTCACTCAAAGCTTTTACTGGAAAAAACAGAATCAAAATAGAAGGAAAAATGATGTACGGTGTAAATCAGGTAAAATGTGTTATCAGTTACAAAGATCCTATTACATTGGAAGAAAAGTTTAAAGAGTTTCCAATAGAACGTACGGAACCACGAGAAACCTTCGAATTTATGTTAGAGAATTTAACAGAAGGACAATATGACTTCTCGATAGTCACCTATGATCCCAAAAACAACACATCTATCCCGACAGAGGTATCTGCTTATGCATATGGCGAACTATACCAACAAGCATTAACCAACCGGATTTTACATAGTATCTCTCCTGAACAAAAAGAAATTGTAAATGAAAGTGGACAATCAGAAAGAATATGGGCAGCCAAACTGAATTGGAATATATCAAGAGGAGATGGTTTAGTAGGCTGTAACCTTGAATATGAACGTCAGGACGGAACTTTAGGCTCGAAATATATTTCAGTTGACGAGACTACAACAGAACTCGACAATTTTAAAGCTAATGGAATACTCCGGTACAATAGTATATATAAACCGACAACAACTTCCTTGGACGAATTTGTTACAGAATATAAAGAAGTTACATTGCCTTCCCAAAGTTACATTGGCATTACAAAAGACCTAACCAGTCTTTATATTAAGAATGCCGGATATCCATTTAGAGGATATGATGTAAACAATAAATGGGGAAAACCTTACGATTGGAAATGGAATGAAGTTATGGAAACTAAAAATGCCAATGGAGGTGCCGGCTTCACAGAATATAACGATGGAACAATTCAGTTCGAAACAACACAATGGAGTCAGGGATATTATGACAACGGAAAGATCTGGCAAACATTTACTTTACCAGAAGGAAAGTATGAAATGCGTATCGAAGTAAAAAACGCCGCAAATATAGGTTCTGGCAGTACCAATATCCATTTTGCTGTAGCTCAAGGCGAATCACTACCTGACAATGAAGAATTGGAAAAGTCAGACATTATCCTCTCTTACCTCAAATTTGAGTCAGAACATACTAATAAAACATCTGCCTTACCTATATTTGAACTAACAGAAGAAAAAACTATTACCGTAGGCTGGGTAGTATCTTTCTCAGATATCTGTAGAAATATAGAATTTAAGTCAGTAAGATTGTGGAGTGTAGCTGAATAAAGTTCTCCATTTTATTAAACTATTCATCAAATGTTATTCTTATAAAAATAAACCCTGGAAGTTTGTATTATAAATTTCCAGGGTTTACTATAATCAAATCTTTTACTATATATTTATCTATTTCTTTTAAAATTGAAATAGAATTTATTTAAATAGGTGGTGCAACTGTACCCGATTTTCTTTTATTGTAACTTCATTACAATTATACATCTGAATAAAATCAGACTCTTTATTTTTTTCAGTATCTAGAGAATAAATCAAATTATGACGTATCATCAGGCCATCAACAGCCTTCGCTCGAATGGCACATGAGCTATTTTTTCTCATATAAAAATAATTTTCTTCAATAGTAATATTTTTATGAACCGCCCCTTTATATTCTCTATTCTCCGGATCAATGCTAATAATCGGTTCTCCACAGTTTAAAAACGTATTTTGACGAATAGTCAAATCATGTACCGGTCCTGACTCATACCAGCTTAATCCATCATCGGCTACAAATATTCCACTCATCTGCATGCCGTAGAATGTATTTCCTTCTATCAGAGACTTACGTCGTGTTGTGATAAGAATCCCTCTGGTTGGTACTCTTGCAAAGTAATTGTTTGTAATCCGCACTTCCGGTGTCCACGTCACGTTCTCAATAACCAGGTCTTTCTGTTGCATTACCTCCGAAGAGAGTGGACTTGACAGAGTGAGTTCCATTTCTCTTGGCGTTACTAATTTTGCCTCTTTTACTTTACACTTCCCTACTACCAACAGAGAACGTGAATCAACAAGTTCTATATCGTCTCCTTTAAAAAAGGCTTCAAATCCAAAAGTCTGGTCATGCATAAAACGAAGTTTTAAACGATTGTCCGACAAAAATTCTATTACTCGCAAATGTGTACCATGTATATTTATAGGATCATCGTGTGCACCTATAAAACGGGAATTCTTAATATCAATCATACCACGGCAACCAGAAACCTGAATAAAATCAGCAAATCCCGCATTAGTACGTCCTGAACCTGGACGAGGAGCAAAGTTACAACGATCAACAGTAATATTCTCACTGTATTGACAGACTACCCCGAAATTTCCTAAATAATAGAAGTTGATATTCTCCAACAGTATTCCCTTACTTCTGTTTACAAATCCACTCACTTCGTCACGGAAAGAATCGCGCATCTGAAAAATAGTATGTAGTCCTACTTGTGGTTTTTCTTTATATTGCAGATATAACACATTTGGACGAAGTTCTACTGTACGAAGCAAATTCTCCATCGGACTCCAAGAACGCCAAGTCATTTCACTTATACGGTCATACGACTGCGCTATTCCGTTCTTAAAAGACCAACCATCACCATACCACTCCAACTGTGCGTCTACAATCCGATATTGGGATGTGGGATGTACCTGAACAATCAAATAATCATTCCCCTCTTCCAATACTTCAACCTCCGTTTGAGTAGGATGTTTATAATCTATATTAAAATTTTTCAAAACAATACCTTCACATTTATCAAGTACGAAACTTGTCATTTCACCATTCATCAATAAAGTTGACCCACAACCATCAATAGTGATATTCTTTAATGTATTAAGATACAATCCGATATGTTTAGTCGGATCAGGATCATCCAACTCAGAAGTCGTATTTGATATATAATATAACACTTGTGATGATTTCGCACGGTCTAACTGATAAATTCCCGGTGAAAACTTTACAGTAACCGGCCTTCCTTTACAGTCAGCAGCTTTTTTTAAAGCTAACGCTATATTTTCAATATCTTTTCCCTGCTCCGGAAAAACCTCTATTATTCTAGACTGGGCAAAAATAGCCAACTGGATGAACCAAACGCTCATCATAAATAAAATGTACTTTTTCATGATATTGATCTTCAAATTTTACTTTTTTTCACAAAGATAGAAATTATCTATACCCTATTATAGATATAAAGCAATCAAAAAATAGAATGTTTGCTGCAAATATTTCATTTTTTGATTGCTTTGTACACATATAATCTTTCTGTTATTACCTAATTTTGTATCCGAACCTATATAACATAACCAATTTAAAAAAGAAAATAATGAAACACACCTTTATTACATTTATTCTACTGTCACTTTGTATTTTCACTTATGCACAGAAAAAGATTGCACGTGAATATATCGAATGGTCTGATATTTGGATTCCCGGAGCTAATAAAACAGATCTTCCACATGTATTGCTCATCGGTAATTCCATCACACGCGGATATTATGGAAAAGTAGAAGCAGCATTGAAAGAAAAAGCATATGTAGGGCGACTCTCTAATTCGAAAAGTGTAGGTGATCCGGCTTTAATCGAAGAATTGACTGTAGTACTCAAAAATACTAAGTTCGACGTTATCCATTTCAATAATGGTTTGCACGGATTCGATTATACAGAAGAAGAGTATGATAAAAGTTTCACAAAATTAATCAAAATCATTCGTAAATACGCCCCTAAAGCCAAGTTGATTTGGGCAACCACCACTCCCGTCCGTACCGGAGAAGGAATGAAAGAGTTTGCCCCTATCACCGAACGGTTGAAAATACGTAATCAGATTGCCTTGAAACATATCAATTATGCTGGCATAGAAGTGAACGACTTATGGAAAGTAGTCATCGACCATCCCGAATATTATGCAGGCGGAGACGGGACACATCCGATCGACGCAGGGTATTCAGCTTTAGCAAATCAAGTGATCAAAGTTATAAAGAATGTATTAGTACATTAAACCTTATTCATTCTATTTTAATATGGCAATAATGAAAAATCAAAAATCAACTCTATTATTAATTATCTGTTGTTTATCAACCTGCATAGTAACGGCACAACAACACGTAGAAACAATTAAAAATACTTTCTTAAATCCAAAATCAAACAAAGTGTTAGTTGTTGCTCATCGGGGAAATTGGCGTAGCGCACCGGAAAATTCAACTGCTGCTATTGACAGCGCCATTGCTATGAAAGTAGATATTGTAGAAATTGACATTCAAAAAACAAAAGATGGACAACTTATTCTAATGCATGATAATACACTAGATCGTACTACCACTGGAAAAGGAGAAATTAAAAACTGGACTCTGGCAGATATAAAAAAGTTAAAATTGAAAGATAAGGATGGAAAAGTAACAAATTATGTTGTGCCCACTTTAGAAGAAGCTTTGTTAACAGCAAAAGGAAAAATCATGGTTAATTTGGACAAAGCATATGACATTTTTGACGATGTATATGCTATATTGGAAAAAACCGAAACCCAAAATCAAGTAATCATGAAAGGAGGACAGCCTATAGAAACTGTCAAACGAGAATTTGGTTCTTATTTGGATAAAGTTTTATATATGCCAGTAATAGATTTAGGTAACAAAGAAGCTGAGAAAATAATCACAGACTATTTGAAAGAATTACGTCCTGCTGCTTTCGAAATTATTTATTCAGACCCCAAAAATCCGCTTCCTCCAAAAATAAAACAATTACTTTTTAAGAAAAGTTTGATTTGGTATAACACATTATGGGGATCACTTGCAGGAAATCATGATGATAATCTTGCACTGACCGATCCGGAAAAAAGCTACGGTTATCTGATCGAACAGCTAGGAGCCCGGATTTTACAAACAGATCAACCTGCTTATTTGCTCGATTATTTAAGAAAAAAAGGTTGGCACAATTAAATTTAATAACATCTTTAATTCTCAATAAAACACATTATATGGATAAGAAAAAAATCAGTTATTTAATACTCCTTTGTTTATTCTCTTTAAGCTGCACGCTACAGGCAGAGAAATATGAAACGGTTTCTCCTAACGGAAAACTGAAGATTAAACTGAAAATAGACAAAGGTACCCAATACGAAGTATGGTACGATAATACACAACTTATACTTCCTTCTCCCATCGGATTACATCTGGCGGACGGAAGAGTAATCGGCAACGGAAGTGTAAAGTCGGTAAAGAAAAGAAAGGTGAATCAGACTATCGACGTCCCTGTTGGTAAAAACAAAGAATTACAGGATACTTATAATGAACTCACCGTTTCTTTCAACGACAGCTGCGACCTTGTAGTACGTGCTTATGATGAAGGAGTGGCCTATCATTTCGTCACCCGTCTCAACGGAGAAATTACGATCATCAGTGAAGATGCTATTTTCAACTTAGCTTCCACCCCAACCATCTATTATCCGGAATGCGATGCTAATTATTCCGGCGAAACGGATCAATCCGGACGTACTCATCAGGTGCATCAAGGATATAGAAACTTTGAAAGACTCTATAAAGTCTACAAAGGTCCGTTGGAAATTCCTTACGAACGCTTTGCCGTTTCTCCAGTATTATACGAATATCCCGATTCTCCCTATAAAGTGGTCGTAACGGAATCAAATACCTATGATTATCCGGCTCTGTATATGGAATCCAACGGCTACAACTCCATGCGCGGAAAATGGGCCAACTACCCGAAAGAAACAATAGACTCCGATCCGTCCAATCCTTACTACTGGTATTCCAATCATTTGGTTGTTACCAGAGAGAATTACATCGCAAAGACTGATGGAAACCGTAGTTTTCCGTGGCGTGTCATCATCGTTTCGAAAGATGACAAATCATTATTGAACAACGAACTGGTATACAAACTGGCCGATCCTTGCCGTCTGACCGATACTTCCTGGATCCAACCGGGAAAGAGTGCATGGGAATGGTGGCACAAAGCCGTTTTGGAAGGTGTTGACTTCCCCTGTGGAAACAAGCAGCTTTCTCTCCAGTTATATAAATACTATGTAGACTGGGCTTCAAAAAATCATATCGAATATATGACCTTGGATGCCGGATGGTCCGAAGATTACATCAAAGAACTATGCTCATACGCCAAAGAAAAGAATGTGAAGATTATCGTCTGGACATGGGCTAGTTGTGCCAGAGAGAATCCAAGTGACTGGATCGCTAAAATGCACAGCTATGGTGTATCCGGAGCAAAGATCGACTTTTTCGAACGGAATGACCAGATAGCCATGAGATGGGGAAAAGAATTTGCAGAACGTCTGGCCGAAAAGCAAATGGTAGCTATTTTCCACGGTTGCCCGGTCCCTACCGGATTGCATCGCACGTATCCCAATATACTGAACTATGAAGCAGTAAGAGGAGCGGAATGTAACTTCTGGGAAAAGACGTTAACTCCCGAATATCACACTCGTTTTCCTTTCATCCGCCTGTTGGCAGGACCGGCAGATTATACTCCGGGATCCATGAGAAGTGTCACTCAGGATGAATTCAGACCGATGGATATAGATAATACTCCGCCTATGAGTATGGGAACACGTTCGCATGAATTGTCCATGTTTGTCATTTACGACCAATGGATGGCTTATTTATGTGACTCACCCACCGAATACAATAAATATCCGGATGTACTCGACTTCCTTTCCAAAGTTCCCGCAGTATGGGATAAGACCTTGCCATTAGAAGCAAAGTTAAGCGAATATATCGTAACAGCGAAACAAAAAGGCAATGACTGGTATGTGAGCGGAATGACCAATTGGGATGCCCGTTCTACAGAAGTGAACCTCAGCTTCCTGAAAGACAATGTCTCCTATCAGGCAACTATCTTTAAAGACGCTCCGGACTCCTATGAGCAACCTAAAGAATACATGGTAGAGAAAAGAACAGTGGATAATAAAACTATATTGAATATAGATATGGCAAAAGGCGGTGGATTCGTTATCCGTCTGGAAGCAGAAAACTAATATCGCTATGAATGAAATTTAAATGAAATAATTACATCTCAAAGAACGGTACTATCTGACGCACGGAATGGTACACTCCAATACATTAAACGGTACCATCCAGTATGTTGGAAGGTACCGTTTAATGTATTGGAAGGTACTGTTTGTATATCCTATCATAATCCCAGCTTCGCCGAAATCTCCAGCATCCGCTGAATAGGCTTCACTGCCTTCTCCGCTATTTCGGGATCTACGGTAATTTCCGGTGACTCATTCTTCAGACACTCATAGAGCTTCTCTAACGTATTCAACCGCATAAAGCTACACTCGTTACATCCACAGGTGCTATCGTTTGGAGGAGCAGGGATAAACGTTGTCTGCGGACACTTCTTCTGCATCTCATGCAAGATACCCGATTCGGTAGCCACAATGTACGTATTCTCCGGGTGGTTCACCGCATACTTCAGCAGTGCAGCTGTAGACCCTACCACATCTGCCAGTTTCAGCACCGTGCTTTTGCATTCGGGATGTGCCAGCACCAGTGCTTCCGGATGCTGCGTTTTCAGCTCCACGATCTTTTCCACCGAGAACTGTTCGTGCACATGACAGGCTCCGTCCCAAAGCAGCATATTCCTGTTCGTAACTGAGTTGATATAATTTCCCAGATTCCGGTCCGGACCAAAGATTATTTTCTCATCTTTGGGAAAACTTTCCACGATCTGCCGGGCATTGGTGGAAGTCACCACCACATCCGTTACTGCCTTCACGGCAGCTGTCGTGTTCACGTACGAAATAACGGTATGCCCCGGATGCTCTTTGACAAACTGCGCAAACTGATCCGCCGGACAACTGTCCGCCAGTGAACAACCCGCTTCCATGTCGGGCACCAGCACTTTCTTATCCGGACAAAGCACCTTCGCCGTCTCACCCATAAAGTGAACGCCGCACATCACAATGATGTCCGCCTCCGTTTTGGCAGCCAGTTGAGCCAACGCCAGACTGTCGCCAACGTAATCGGCGATATCTTGTATTTCACCCTTCTGGTAGTAGTGGCCCAGAATGATTGCATTCTTTTCTTTCTTCAGCTCGTTAATAGCCTTTATGAGATTATTCATAATAATATTCTTTTATTTCTTCCTTTTAAAAAAAATCCTTTGTTAGTGATAATAGCCTGTTAATAGTGTTAGCAAATAAATACGATTTTTCTTGCCGGATAAGTTATTAGTCCATACTTCTGCTTTATGAGTCCGTTATGAACGGAAGAAAAGGTGGAAGATTGACTATTTATTATCTTCATTATCAATGCAAGCCCTATCAAATGGGAGAATACTATTAACTCCCTGTTGATAAAGTGCAAAGTTAAAAACTTTATGGATATAAACAGGCAGATAAGTGCTGAAAAATATGTTGATGTCTGCATAGAAAGTTTCGTCTTTGTTTTTTGGAATGTTCATAATGAAGGCCCCTTATACCTTCTTTTGAATAATGCAAGAATTATTTTTCAAATTCTTTCCCGATTGTTTTGACAGGTTTTAAACCGTTATCAACACCTCTGTTAACAGAAAAGAACTACCTTTGCAACCGAAACGTAATAAATGAACAACGTATGCGAAAACTGAAAATAACAGAGCTGAACCGTATCAGTGCCGAAGAGTTTAAACAGGCAGAAAAACTGCCTTTGGTGGTAGTGCTGGATGATATTCGTAGCCTGCATAATATAGGTTCGGTATTCCGCACGTCGGATGCTTTCCGTATCGAGTGTATCTATCTGTGTGGAATAACGGCTACTCCTCCCCACCCCGAAATGCATAAGACGGCTTTGGGCGCAGAGTTCACTGTTGACTGGAAGTATGTTAATAACGCTGTTGATGCTGTTGATAACCTCCGTAAAGAAGGATATATTGTTTATTCGATAGAACAGGCGGAAGGCAGCATTATGCTGGATCGACTCGAACTGGACAAGACGAAGAAGTACGCTATCGTAATGGGAAATGAAGTGAAAGGGGTGCAACAGGAAGTGATTGATCATTCGGATGGTTGTATCGAGATTCCCCAATATGGTACCAAGCATTCTCTGAACGTGTCTGTAACAACGGGCATTGTCATCTGGGATTTGTTCAAAAAGCTGCGTTGACGGTGTAAAATCAGTCGGTTAATAATTAGTTAATAAGTGGTTGATATCATAGTTAACTTGCTATTAACCAACTATTTTTTTTCTGTTCATAATTATGTGGGATAATAAGAGAGTATTGTAGCAACTTACTCTTGGTTGAGTCTGATTGATTCAGTGTTTATTAACCATCCTGTTTCAAGCTGTTATCAGATGGCATCACAGCTATTAATAGCTGACTTCTCAACTGTTAATACTTGTCATGCAGACTATTAACACCTGACAAGTCAACTGTTAATACCCTAGAAGTCAGATAAAGTGGGGTAATTTTCTTATGGTGATAGTGGAATTGGATTTAATAGAAATATGACGGTTAATAAGGACGTTGATAACCTTATGACAAGGTGAATCAGATTTGTCCGTTCTCTACCAGCAGCACAACTCTTTCCGTCAGTTTATCTTCTCCCAACGGATCATATTCCTTTTTCAGACTGGCACCGAACAGTGCGGCAAACGTTTGATAGAATCCTGCTTTGAAAGGTCCCATAAAAGCTTTCACCAGTTCATAACTGGTGGAATTACTTTGGCGGTCTATCAATTTAATCAAGAGTTTGCCTTGTGTAAAAGAGAGTTTCTTCATCCGTGCGGTATATTGTTCCTTCAGTCCTTTTTCCACCCGTTTGAGATGTTTTTGGCGAGCCTTCTCGTTGGGTAATGTCTGAAGATACTCGTAAGTTTCAATAATAGCCTGGTTAATTTCTTTGGAGATAGGATATACCTTCTTTACGTTACGTACTAGGCGGTAGTATTCTAGCCGTTCTTTTTCGTTTTTGAATTTTAGCGGGCGGAAGATATAAACAGTCCTTAACTGGACACATGGAATGGTATCTCCGTTGTAGATACACATTGGAACCAAGTATCCGTTGATGCTTTGCTTGTCCTGTGCCTGCATCTTCGATGAACAGACCATAGCAAACGCCATCATTATTACTATGTTAAGTCTCCTTTTCACGTTACAAAAATAGAATTAAAATTTTATTATTCAGACATTTCTTTTAGACGTTAACCTATTTAAAGTATCTTTGCGCCCTTGTCTGTAAAAACGCAAGGTGTAAACAAATAATTTATTGATGAAAACTACTCAACTATTTCGGTTGATAAGTATTATAAACAGCCTGTTCATTATTCCTGCTTGTAGTGCTCAAAACCCTTCTCAAAGTCTTATAGAAGATATTTTTGAAGATTTATCTGTTAATAATAGTGTTGATAATGCTGTTAATGAACCCAATTGGGAGAATGAACTGGAAGAACTGTCCGTCCGCCTTCACGAACCTGTAGATTTAAACCGGGCTACCCGTCAACAACTGGAACAATTTCCTTTTCTCAGTGATATTCAGATTGAACATCTGCTAGCCTATATATACGTGCATGGGCAGATGAAAACTCTTTATGAACTTCAGTTGATAGAGGATATGGACAGGCAGACTATTCAGTATCTATTGCCTTTCGTATGTATCAAAGCTATTAACAATGAGTCGTCTTTTCGGTGGAAAACTATGTTGAAAAGCGCAATGAAGTATGGAAAGAATGAAGTGATAACTCGCATAGATATACCGTTTTACAAGCGAAAAGGTTATGAACATACCTATTTGGGACCTTCTGTTTATAACTCTGTTAAGTATGCTTTCCGTTATCGCGACCAGCTCTATGCAGGTTTCGTTGCGGAGAAGGATGCCGGAGAACCTTTCTTTGCTCTGCACAATCGTCAAGGGTATGATTATTATTCTTTTTATCTCTTACTCAAAGATTGTGGGCGGTTAAAAACATTGGCTGTTGGTAACTATCGGTTAAGTTTCGGACAGGGATTGGTGATCAGCACGGATTACTTACTGGGAAAGACCGTATATGCTTCTTCTTTCAACACCCGCAGCGGAGGAATCAGGAAACATTCTTCTACTGACGAAACTAATTATTTTCGGGGAGCGGCGGCAACCTTAAGCATTACAAAGCAATGGAGTATATCCGGCTTTTACTCACACCGTTCGCTGGACGGTGTGCTGACCGATGGCGAAATAACTTCTATCTACAAAACCGGACTACACCGCAGTCAGAAAGAAGCCGATAAGAAGAACGTATTCACCATGCAGCTGACTGGTGGAAACATGAGTTATCAACAGAATCGTATCCGGCTGGGTATCACCGGTATTTACTATGTTTTCAACCGACCTTATGAACCGCAATTAACAGGTTATTCCCAATACAACATTCATGGAAATCAGTTCTACAATTTAGGAATAGACTATGCTTACCGCTGGCATCGCTTTTCTTTCCAAGGAGAGACGGCTATGGGAAAACAAGGCAGTGCTACTTTGAACCGTCTTCAGTATTCACCGGTGGAAGGAACTCAGTTGATGATCGTACAACGATACTACTCATATAATTATTGGACTATGTTCGCCCATTCTTTTGGAGAAGGAAGTGCGGTTCAAAACGAACAGGGATATTATTTGGGGATGGAAACTTCCCCTTTCCGCCATTGGCACATCCTTGCTTCCTTCGATCTGTTTTCTTTCCCGTGGAAGAAATACCGGATCAGTAAACCTTCCCGAGGTATGGACGGATTGCTTCAGGCTACGTTTACTCCGCACAGTAATCTGACAATGTACTTGAAATATCGTTATAAACAGAAAGAGCGTGACTTGACAGGTAGCAAAGAAAACCTAACGCTTCCTATTTTTCATCACCAACTTCGATATCGTTTGAACTATTTTTATGGAGATGTGTTTAGCTGTCGTACAACTTTAGATTACAACCATTTTCATTCTCAAGACAGGGCTGCTAGTAAAGGATATCAAGTTACACAAATGATGTCCTCCCAACTGCCTTGGACCAGGCTGTTTGCTGACGTTCAAGGCAGTTATTTTTCTACAGACGACTATGATTCGCGGGTATATGTATCAGAAAAGGGATTGCTTTATACATTTTACACTCCTTCCTTTCAAGGCCGTGGATTTCGCTGTGCCGTTCGTCTGAGATATGAACCGAATGAACATTGGATGTTTATAACTAAATTCGGAGAAACCGTTTATCTCGACCGGAATGAAATAGGTTCCGGCAATGATTTAATCCTTGGAAATAAAAAAGCTGACGTACAAATGCAACTCCGTATTAAGTTTTAAAGTATCTTTGCCTCTGGATATTATGAAATAGTGAATGATAAAATAATGTGAGTTTGATGTGATAAACGTTCGTATTGATATTGAACTCATATTAAAACAATTAATAAAAAGATGACTATTATTTTTCCTTCACCCATCTTCGGCCCTGTTCATTCCCGCCGCTTGGGTGTGTCTTTGGGAATCAACTTATTGCCGGAAGACGGCAAAGTCTGCTCGTTCGACTGCATTTATTGTGAATGCGGCTTCAATGCCGACCATCGTCCGAAGAAGCATCTGCCCACTCGTGAAGAAGTGCGCATCGCCCTGAAAGAAAAGCTGAAAGATATGCAGAAGAACGGTCCCGCCCCTGATGTACTCACATTTGCCGGAAACGGTGAACCGACTGCCCACCCTCATTTTCCGGAAATCATAGAAGATACACTGGCACTTCGTGACCACTATTTCCCGAATGCAAAAGTAAGTGTATTGAGCAATTCTACCTTCATTGACCGTCCTGCAGTATTCGATGCATTGAACAAGATAGATAATAATATCCTGAAGCTGGATACGGTGAACGAAGAATACATTCATCTCCTGGATCGTCCCAACGGGAAATATTCCGTAAGGAAGATCATCGAAAAGATGAAAGAATTCAAAGGAAATTGTATTATTCAGACTATGTTTCTGAAAGGTAGTTACCTTGGAAAAGATATGAATAATACATCCGATGAGTTTGTGCTCCCGTGGCTGGAAGCAGTCAAGGAGATCGCTCCCAGTCAAGTGATGATCTATACGATTGACAGGGAGACTCCCGACCATGACCTGCAGAAAGCCACTCATGAAGAACTGGACCGGATTGTAGAATTGATAAAGCGAACGGGAATTCCGGCAACAGCGTCCTATTGATGGATAAGATATTGATTAGTAAATAGAATACCGAAAAACACTTTCAAAATATACTCAAATGAAGAATTGGAAATTTTTATTGCTATTAAGTATAGGGAGTTTGTCTTTAATATGTATTTCATGCGAAAAAGAAGAAGAAATAGAGTTCCCTATAACCTTATATGGAAGTGAAGTAGTGAAAGTTTCCAATATCAGAATGTTTACGAACAAAGAGGAAATTTATGATACGGATAAAATAATGCAATTTGCATATAGTTCTAATGTTGTTCTACCGGGTATTCCGGATAATATGGATATAAAGAATTCGTTGATACCTGTTTGTTTTTGTTCGGAAGATAGTGTGAGATTTAAAGATGACCCATTTGTTTATGATGTAGAAAAGAATGGCAGTCAGTTTTTATTTTCTTCTCGTTTAGGTTTTCTATTTGAAGGTGATGTTAATTCGATATATTCTAAAATGCTGAAATATCCTATGAGATATGATCCGGAGTTTCCTATTCCGAATGGAGGATATAGAACTAAAGAAGTAAGGGTAGCATACGGTTCTTATCAGGATATTGAATTATGTTATTTATTGTACAAGATATCTGAATATACAGATTATTCTTATTCAAAAATGGGAGGTAAAACCTTTAACGAATTCAATCCTGAAGTCGTTAGTTCGTTAGGAGTCAGAGATACATTGGCAATACAGGAATATCGGATTAGATTTAAAGTAAATCCTTAGATTAATAACATACCTAATTTTTAATAACTAAAAACATGAAAAACACGAATTTAGCCTTTTGTGCTTTGGCAGGTATTTCTTCAATGCCTGCTACGCTGACAGCCGGACAAGCTCATCCGGAGGAACGACCGGCTGACAAGCAGCAACCGAATGTAATCCTGATCGTCGCCGATGATTTGGGATACGGTGACTTGAGTTGTTATGGTGCCCATCGTATTTCCACACCGGGCATGGACCGTGTGGCGAATGAAGGAATCCGTTTCACACAAGGTTTCTGTACAGCGGCAACCTCTACTCCAAGCCGCTATTCCGTAATGACCGGTCTTTATCCCTGGACAAATACCGATGCAAAAATTCTGCCCGGCAATGCGGCATTAATCATCGACACCCAGAAGATTACTTTACCCAAGTTGATGAAACAAGCCGGATACGCTACCGGTTCTGTAGGTAAATGGCATATCGGATTGGGAGACGGTAAAGTAGACTGGAATAAAGAGGTACATCCGGGAGCTGCCGAAATAGGATACGATTATTCCTTTATTCAGGCAGCAACGAACGACCGTGTCCCATGTGTATTTCTCGAAAACGGACGTGTAGTGGGGCTAGACCCCAATGATCCGTTGTATGTGGATTACCGGCAGAATTTTCCGGGAGAACCTACCGGAAAGAATAATCCCGAACTGCTCCGGATGCACCCGAGTGTAGGACATGCCGGTTCGATAGTCAATGGGGTACCCCGTATCGGATTTCAGAAAGGTGGTAAGGCGGCACAATGGAAAGACGAGGAAATGGCGGAATTGTTTTTGGACAAGGCGAAGCAATTTGTCAATGATCATAAAGATGCTCCTTTCTTTCTTTATTACGGATTGCATCAGCCACACGTACCCCGTGTTCCCAACGAACGTTTTGTAGGTCAGTCGGGGATGGGACCCCGTGGGGATGTTATCTTGGAGGCCGACTGGTGTGTATCCGAATTTCTGAAAGAACTGGATAAACTGAGATTGGCTGAAAATACAATCGTCGTGCTGACCAGTGATAATGGTCCGGTACTGGATGACGGATACAAAGACGATGCAGTGGAGCTGGTAGGAGATCATAAGATAGCGGGTCCGCTTCGCGGAGGAAAGACAAGTATGTTCGACGGAGGTACACGTATACCTTTTATGCTTCGCTGGCCGGCAGCAGTTAAACCGCAGGTTTCCGATGCATTCGTCTGCCAGATGGATTTGCTGGCATCCTTTGCCGCCTTGTTAGGGCAGTCTTATCCGGACAAGCTGGACAGTGAAAATACCTTGGACACCTTTTTGGGCAAGAGCAAGAAAGGACGTGAAGAACTTGTCATTGAAGGAATGTTCAATTACGCCTACCGTCAGGGTGACTGGGCACTGATTCCTCCTTATTATAATCCGTATAGCAAGGAAGACGGAGACTTTATCGGTTTGGGATATGGATATAAGCTCTATAATCTGAAAAAAGATATCGGGCAGCAGGAAAATGTAGCAACCAAATACCCGAAGAAGCTGGGCGAATTGATCAACCGCTTTGAATATCTGAAATCGACTACGAATAAGGTGACACGCTATTGACCTCCGCTTATCCTCATGGGATTTGTGAATAAATAATAATAAAGCAGCTTCTGATTTAGGGTAACCCAAAGATGAAGTGTATTTATTACCAAACGAGTAATTTTACAATCTGACACTAATAATCTTATAGTATGTCATCTGAATTAGTTAATACCATTTTAAAAGAATATACAAAGGCACTTAATGTCTAATACCAAATAAATAAAAACATGAAAAAAGAAACCCCCATCTCTTTACGACATCTCAGGCGTATTACCGCCATTTTATTCTTATGTCCGATTTCCCTTTCTTCCATACAGGCATCCGCAGCATCGGATCAGAGTGACGTTTCTTCGGCATCCGTCCGCCAGGAACAGACTTCGGGAATCCTTCGTGCAGAGAAAATAAACCCGACGACGGTTGATGTACTGTTCACGAACCAGCAACGGATGACTATCGACTTTTACGGAGAGAATATTTTCCGTGTCTTTCAGGACAATTCCGGAGGCATCATCCGTGACCCCGAAGCGAAACCTGAAGCGCAGATACTTGTAGACCAGCCCCGACGCAAGGTTTCCGGACTGTCGGTGGACGAGAAAGATGGATATATCACCCTCACCACCGCCCAAGTACGGATTGAACTGAATAAGCAGACCGGACTGATGAAAGTCTTTAATCCGTTAACCGGCAAATGTGTGATCGAAGAAGTCGCTCCGGTGATATTCGGTCCTAAAGAAGTGACCGTAACCTTAAAGGAGAATCCCGAAGAATACTTCTACGGAGGCGGTGTGCAAAACGGACGTTTCTCTCATAAAGGCAAGGTTATTGCCATCGAAAATCAGAATAGCTGGACGGATGGCGGAGTAGCCTCCCCTGCTCCTTTCTACTGGTCTACCAATGGTTACGGAATGATGTGGTACACTTTCCGGAAAGGTGAATACGACTTTGGAGCAACAGAGAAAAACATAGTGAAACTGTCTCACAATTCTTCTTACCTTGATATTTTCTATATGGTCAACGACGGAGTCGTTTCCCTGTTGAATGATTTTTATCAGTTGACGGGAAACCCCGTTTTGTTGCCCAAATTCGGTTTTTACGAAGGACATCTCAATGCCTACAACCGTGACTACTGGAAGGAAGACGAGAAAGGAATCCTCTTTGAAGACGGAAAGCGTTATAAAGAAAGCCAGAAAGACAATGGCGGCATCAAGGAGTCTCTGAATGGTGAAAAGAACAATTATCAGTTCTCGGCACGTGCCGTTATCGACCGTTACAAGAATCATGATATGCCTCTCGGATGGTTACTTCCGAACGACGGTTACGGAGCCGGATACGGACAGACGGAAACACTGGACGGCAACATCGCCAATCTGAAAAGCCTGGGAGACTACGCCCGTAAGAACGGAGTGGAAATAGGCCTCTGGACACAGTCGGACCTGCACCCGAAGGAAGGTATAAGCGCCTTGTTGCAACGTGACATCGTGAAAGAAGTCCGTGATGCCGGTGTGCGTGTACTCAAAACCGACGTGGCATGGGTAGGAGCCGGCTATTCCTTCGGATTGAACGGAGTGGCGGACGTAGGACATATTATGCCTTATTATGGCAATGATGCCCGTCCCTTTATCATTTCACTGGACGGCTGGGCAGGCACACAGCGTTATGCCGGCATCTGGTCGGGCGACCAGACCGGAGGCGAATGGGAATATATCCGTTTTCACATCCCTACTTATATAGGTTCCGGTCTGTCCGGCCAGCCGAATATCTGCTCGGATATGGACGGTATCTTCGGTGGAAAAAATGCGGCAGTCAATATACGTGATTTCCAATGGAAAACATTTACCCCCATGCAGTTGAATATGGATGGCTGGGGCGCCAACGAAAAGTACCCCCATGCTTTAGGCGAACCAGCTACATCCATTAACCGTATGTATCTCAAACTGAAATCGGAACTGATGCCTTACACGTATAGCTTTGCCCGTGAAGCGGTGGATGGTATGCCTCTCATCCGTGCCATGTTCCTCGACTATCCGAATGAATATACCTACGGAACGGCTACCCGCTACCAATATATGTATGGTACCGACTTTCTCGTAGCCCCTGTCTATCAGAATACGAAAGCTGATAAAGAAGGCAATGATATCCGCAATGGAATTTATCTGCCCGAAGGCACTTGGATAGATTATTTCAGCGGAGAGAAATACGAAGGCAACCGTATTCTCAGCAACTTCGATACTCCGGTCTGGAAGTTACCCGTATTCGTAAAGAACGGCGCTATTATTCCGATGACACAACCTAACAATAATGTCAGCGAAATAGACCCCTCACTTCGCATCTATGAATTTTATCCGAACCGCCATACTGCAACCGTAGAATATGACGATGACGGTGTGACGGAAGCCTACCGTCAGGAGAAATCGGTATCTACCCTGATCGAATCGAACGTAGACGCAAAGAACCGTGTGACTATCACCATTCATCCCACAGCCGGAAGTTTCGACGGTTTTGTAAAAGATAAAAAGACGGAACTGCGCATCAACGTCACGGAGAAACCGAAGAAACTGACTGCAAGAATCAACAACAAGAAAGTAAAACTGACGGAAGTAAGCACGGCAGCGGAACTTCTGAATGGAGAAAACGTATTCTGGTACGAAGAAACCCCCAATCTGAATAAGTTTGCAACCAAAGGAAGTGAATTTGAGAAAGTGGTTATCACAAAGAATCCGCTGTTGCACATCAAACTGGGCAGCACCGACATCACCGCCAATCGTATCGAGCTGGACGTGGAAGGTTTCCGCTTTGAGCCGGCCGACCGGAACTTGGTAAGCAACGGAACCCTGTCTGCACCGCAAAACGCTCAGGTAAGCGAGCAGAACAGAGAAGCATATACCCTGCAACCGACTTGGGACAAAGTACCCAATGCCGATTACTATGAGATTGAATTTGACGGAATGCTTTATACGACTATCCGGGATACTCACTTACTGTTTGAAGATCTGAAAGCGGATACTCCTTACGCATTCAAAGTGCGTGCTGTCAACAAAGACGGTGTGTCCGAATGGGCAGAGATTCAGGTGAAAACGAAGACTAATCCGCTGGAATTTGCTATTCGTGGCATTGAAGGCGAATCGACTGCCGCATCGCAGGGAGGATTCGGTGTAGACCGATTGTTCAACTTCTCCGAATCGGGAGATACATGGCACACGAAGTATAACGTTAACTCCATACCATTAGATTTGATTATCGACCTCAAAACAGTTAACCAACTGGATAAGTTCCATTATCTACCCCGTGCGGATGCCGGCAACGGTACACTGCTGAAAGGAACAGTATCCTACAGTATGGACAAAGAAAACTGGACGGAAGCCGGAGCATTCGAATGGCAGCGGGACGGTGATGTAAAAGTATTCACTTTCACAGAGCGTCCAAATGCACGTTACATCAAACTGAACGTTACGGCAGGTGTAGGAAACTATGGTTCAGGTCGTGAAATCTACGTATTCAAAGTACCGGGAACGGCAAGTTACCTGCAAGGCGACATCAACAATGATGGCAAGATCGACCGCAATGACCTGACTTCTTATATGAACTATACCGGATTGCGTCGTGGTGATTCAGACTTTGAAGGTTATATCAGCAAAGGCGATATCAACATGAATGACTTGATAGATGCTTATGATATTTCTGTCGTAGCCACTCAGCTCGACGGCGGTGTCGACAGGAAAGCTACGGAGAAAGTATCCGGCTCTCTGTCTATCAGCACTCCGAAGAAGCAGTACCAGAAGGACGAAATCGTTGAAATCCGTGTGAAAGGTAATGATCTGCGTTCGGTTAATGCACTTAGCTTTGCTTTGCCTTATGATCAGAGCGACTATGAATTTGTAGGTGTGGAACCGCTGAATATGAAAGCAATGGAAAATCTGACTTATGACCGCCTGCATACGAATGGTGTGAAATCTCTCTATCCTACTTTCGTCAATATGGGAAAACAGGAGGCTTTGGAAGGTTCGGAAGAACTCTTTATTCTGAAATTGAAAGCGAAACGTAAAGTGAAGTTTGATCTGAATCTGAAAGACGGAATATTGGTTGATAAGCAACTGAGGATGCATTCATTCTAAATGTATTTCGTGTAAATCATTGATATATAACAAAAGAGGATGCCTGTGGGGAACTATTGGCATCCTCTTTGCTTTAAGAGCTATTTTATTTGGACGTTATAAATATACGTATAATAGATAGACTTTCAGATTAATTTTATACATTTACCAATGTGTGCGAAGGAGTGAGCGTATAGGAGTTAAAGATAATCATCACAAACAAATAATAGAATGAAAGCAAATTTATTATTACTCATACTTATAATCGGATTTAATAGTAGCTTGGTAGCTCAAACTTCTCAAGTAATAACGGACTCTGTAACGATCAATGGGCGTGTGACCGATTATGATAATCATCCGCTGGACAATGTTTCCGTCAGTTGGGCACGTCCGGACTTCAGTGAGGTATCGGTAACGCTGACAGACAAAAATGGAAATTACAGCATACGCATCCCCAAGGGAAAATATCATTCGATGGGTGCATTGAATATGGATGAATACATCATCGCCAATTCTACCCTACCGGAGAAGGATCAACGACTGGAATTTTGGGGATGGGATTTTATCGCCGATCGCGACACAACGCTCAACATACAATATCATCGTATGGAAGCCTATGGACTGCGTGCTTTCAGAATCCCGGGTGCAACACCTGCTTATCAGGTGTATGTCCGTCCTATGAGTCTGACACGTACGCAGGCATGGATGAAAGCCGGAAAGCCTAAAGAAGCAATTCTGGCCCCTGAGCCGGAACAGTTGAAAGCTGTTGTCTGGATCAACGGTGAAAAAGTTCCTATACTCATGAAGCAAGAGATAAAAGAATATTTCGCTCCTGACGAGTGGGGAAATGCCTATCTGTTGACAGTCGATATGCCTAAAAACAGGAATAATACTTTGCCTTATTATGTGTTTAAGGTAGAACTGACAGATTTGGAGAACGGGGATAGAGGAGAAGCTATTTATTATATGGAAAAGGAGACTTACGTCAGATAGAATTTATTAGTTACATACAGGAGCTATATGCCCAACATATTGGATATATAGCTCCTGCGCGTTGGATATATAGCTCCTGTACGCAGGACATATATACCCTGCACACAGGCTAATCAGGCTCTTACTTTACATCATCCCATGTATCCGTCCGGAACGGGAAAGCAGCGATCCCCAATGTATTGCGTAAAGTGATGTTTCCTACATAATTACGGAAAGCATACCGTACGGCTACCGGTTGGGCGACCTGATCGCTCCATACTTCCACATTTCTTGTGCGACCTGCAATCCGTGCTTTTGCCGGATAGAACTTCTTGTCGGCTCCTGCTATTTCGAAACCTTCCAATTCACAGTTGCCCGGTGCCAGTCCGGAAGGGGCATTGTCGAGTGTGACGATCGCTTTGTTCTTTGAATATTCCACCTTTGTCATCATCGGTCCGGTAGATGGGAATTTATGGAGACCGTATGTTTTAGTCAGTGCGAGATTGGCCAGCCGGAGTCCTACTACATTTTTCTGAGGGGGATGAATGCAGAACTCGTCGCCGACATCTATCGTAGGAATCATTCCGGAGTTGGGGATTGTCTGTAATGCTTTCATTTGTGCTTCCTGCAATAAGGCGGAATTTATATTCCGGCTGTTTCCGTATTTGTGCGGAGCAATCTGGACATAATAAAAAGGCATATCCGGTGTTTCCCATACATTTCTCCAGAGCTGCACCATCGCAGTCATCATCGGAGCATAGATCTGATAGTTGAATAGATTCGACTCTCCCTGATACCATAGAAATCCGCGTGCCGTATAGTTTTTCACAGGCAGTAACATGATATTATACAGACATTGCAGCCGGCTGTTCGTATCTAACTTTGGATTTTTGGCGGCTTCTATATTTGCGCCTTTCACGGAGGCGAGCGTTTCTTCTGTCATCCATGCCTCGATTCGTGAACCTCCCCAGCTGTTGATGACCAGTCCTACGGGGAGATGAAGCGTTTCCGTCAGTTGTCGGGCAAAGAAGTAACCTGCGGCACTGCAATCCATAGTGGTTTCGGGCGAAGAAACTTCCCATTTCGCTCCTTCAAAGTCTGTCCGTTCTTTCACTCCTTTGGTTCGGGGGACAGTGATAAAACGGATACGGTCGCGATAGTTGCCTGCGTTCAGAAGAGTTTCCAGCGAATGGTCAATGGGCTGTCCCATGTTTCCTTTCATGGTCATTTCCATGTTAGACTGACCGGAGCATATCCATACCTCTCCTATTAATATATCCGATAGCGTGACCCGGATCCCGTCACTGATGGTAATAGAATAAGGAGTAAAACTCCCGGCAGGAGTATCCACTTTGACCAGCCAGGCTCCCTCATCGTCTGTCGATACCTTATAAGTACGGTTATTCCAAGAGGTGGTGACAGTCACCTTTTTGCCGTCTGCCCATCCCCACAGCTTAACGGAACTGTTTTGTTGAAGTACCATATGATCTCCCATCATGGCAGGGAGCTTCACTTTGCCTTGTGCAAGCGAGAAAAATAGAAGTGAGATTGTAAAAATCAGAAAATGTTTTTTCATACTATTGTTTTATTAATTAGGATTTGACAAATACTTCACTTAGGTATAGGGCAAAATTACAACCTAATTTGAATATGGAATAATACTATTTAGTCATTCTCTGACAGATTTTGGTCGATTTACTCTAACTTCGCTTTCTCCTTTTGTTTTTTGATAAATATTGTCTTCAGATTATGATGATATTATATTTTACTTGTTTTTTCTTTGTATTGAGTCGGTGTCTCCCCTGTGTACTGCTTGAAAGCAGTGCTGAAATAACTGGGAGATGTAAATCCGACCTCTTCTGAAATTTCCGTAAATGTCATTTCGGTATTGGCAATTAACGTAAGTGCTTTTTCTATTCGGAATTTATTGATGTAATCATTTGCTCCTATCCCGGTAAGTGCTTTCAGTTTAGTGTAAAGCGAAGTACGGCTTAAACCTATTTCCTTGCAAATGAACTGAATGTCCAGATTGGTATTACTCAGATTCTCCTGGATTGTTTTGTTCACTTTAAGTAAGAAGCTCTCGTCTACCTGACTGAAAGTGGTCTCTTTCGGGACAGGTATTATGCCCGTATGCAAATACCTTTTCTTAATGTATTCCCTGTTTTTCAGACGGTTACTGATTATCTCCATCAGCATTTCTACTTCAAAAGGTTTTGTCAGGTAGGCATCTGCTCCATTCTTATAACCGCTGATGAGACTTTGTTTATCATCTCGTGCCGTGAGCAAGATAATGGGAATATGGCTGATCGTAATATCTTCTTTGATGTTTATGCACAGCTCGTATCCGTTCATCCGCGGCATCATCACATCGCTGACAATGATATCCGGAATGTGACTTTTGATAAGCTGGAGAGCCTCCACCCCATCAGCGGCAATGATTACCCGTTTGAAAGATTCTTCCAGTGTCTTTTTTAGAAAGTCTGTCATATCCGGATTGTCATCCACCACCAGGATGGTGTATGGAGTTGTATCGAAAGTTTCTTTATCGGTTGCCTGCTTCAGATTATCACTAAGCATCAGTTCGTTCAGATACGCTTTCGGCTGGCAGATAATCTCTTCTGATTCTTGCTTCAACGGTAGCTCGAAAAAGAAGATAGCCCCCGATTCGGGGTTATCTTGTGCACCGATAGAGCCGCCATGCTGTTCGACCAGAATTTTTGAGTAAGACAATCCGATTCCGGTTCCACTTTGTTCTCCTGTCCCCTGATAGAAGCGGGTAAAGAGTTTATGTGTATCTACCTGTTTCAATCCGCATCCCTGATCGATGATGGAGATACGTACTCTTCCTGTTTCGGGAAGCAATTCCGAGACAATGGTTATTTCCGTATCCTGAGGACTATGTTTGAGCGCATTGATCAGCAGATTGCTTAAGATGATTTCGCATTTGTCCTTATCGAAACTTACTGTTTCAATCTGCGGATCGAGCTGGTAACGGATGCGTACGTTCTTTGCTTCTCCTTCACTGATGAAATCTTGTGATACGTGCTCAATCCAGTGGTTAAGGGGATGCGGTTGAATAAGCAGTTTGCTCTCACCGACCTCCATTTTGCGTACGTCGAGCACCATGTTTATCAGGTTCTTCATTCGTTGGGCCTGACGATAAATAGCTTTTAGCGGCAGATATTGGGGATCTTCGGAAGACAAAGATTTCAGTATCCGGTTGAGCGGCGCATGAATAAGTGTCAACGGAGTGCGGAGTTCATGGCTGATATTGATAAGGAAACGTACTTTTTCTTCGTACGTTTGTTTCTCGTGTTCCTTCATTGCCCATTTCAATTTCTCTTCGTTGCGCTTCACCGTTCTTCGGAAAGTTTCGATGATTGCTATAGAAACGAGTACGGCACAGATCAGGCTAAACCACCATGTCCGGTACCAGGGCGGAAGTACGGTTAGTTCCAGTACTTGTTGGTCGGGAATCCAGCTACCGTCTTTTGCAGTGCACGAAGCCATGATTCTATAACTTCCCGGAAGCAGTGATCGGATCACCAGTTCCGGATTGTATGATTCGGTATATTCGTTGTTCAATCCTTCTATCTGATACCTGTAAATCTTTTGCCGGAAGATGTCTTCTTCCCTCGACATGATGCGGATGGATATATTGCTGTTCCAGGGTACCGAGATTTTTGCCGGATGGTTGTACCATTCATGATTCGCCGATTCGCCATTGATGGTAATATCCAGCAATTGAAGTTCCGGCATTTCCGATGTGTTCAGAAGAAGTTGTCCGTCGATGCGCAGCATACCCTTCACACCGCCTATGTAGGCATCCCCTTGTTCGTTCACCAACCGTGCATTAGGGAGATATTCGTTTTGTATGGCTCCGTTCGATTCTCCGAAAAGTACAAACTTCTGTTCTTTGATGAAGTAGGCGAAAAGCATATTGTCAACGCCTATCCATACTTTGCCTTTCTGGTCGCACAGTACCATATTAATTTCGGTGAACAGATTGGTAGGGACAAGAGTCCGGCTTTTTAAGACAGGGTCGTAGTGGATAAGTCCGAAATTGCTTCCAATCCAGAAATGTCCCTGTTCATCATGGGATACGGAACTGATCACTGTATCCGTGTAGCATTCAAAAACGGTTTTCAGCCGGGAGGTCTGGTCGTCCAGTTCATAGATATGTTTGATATCATTGATATAGGTCAGGTTCTCTTGATGATCGAACGGGACAAGGGTACCCACAATATCTTTCCCTTCCTCTTCGGTGATGGTGCTGAATTTCTTCTCTTTGAGGTGATACTGGTAGATGTGGTCTCCCAGGAATAACACGATGTTGGGCGTATTTTGATATAAGTTGACGGACTTTCCACGGTTGCAGAGCCGTGTAGTCGTTTCTTTGTCGATGATGGTGAAAGGTTGCTTCTCTCCTGTGGCGGGGTTGAAGACAAAGACTCCTTTGGAGAAAAGCGAGATCAGTAGTTTTCCGGGTGTAAAGCCACTGATGAATGCCACCTTATCTCCCCAAGTAGACGAATAATGGGTAAACTTTTCGGTGTGCGGGCTGAAAAGGTTGATGCCTCCCCCATCGGTGCCAATCCAGATGCTATCCGGCGATTGCCGGTAAAGGCTCCGTACAGTGCCGTTGCTCAATCCGCGGTCGTTGCCCGGCACTACGTCCGTATAGGTTTTCATTGATACTTCCCGGATGCTGATCAATCCGTTGCAGGTGCTTCCTGCCCATACATTGTTGTTGTAATCGTTGTGAAGGCAGAGAATGGAGTTGGCAGGCAGAGAATAGTTCTCACGGCCCGGAATATACTCCAGTTGGGAGATTTCTCCGGTTTCGGGATGGAGGATATTGATGCCTCCCCCGTCTGTTCCTATCCACAGTTGTTCTTCTCTTTCGGCGAGGCTCAATACGATGTCGTTGCTGAGTGAGGAGTTATGGGTAGTGTACGAAGCCGATAGTTTGGCGTCGCGTGAGTAGCAGCGCAGTCCACCGCTGTAGGGGGCAATCCAGATTCTATTTTTAGAATCGGTTATCATACTTGTGATTTCCGGTCCGCAGTCAAAGGGCGGGCGTCTGTGCTCTCCGGTTTGCAGGTCCACGAGATATAAGCCGGTCCATCGGCTGCAACAGAGCAGCGTCTTTGAGTCCCATACACTGAGAGCGGTGATTTTAAAAGAGTTGGCATTGAAATATTGAAGGAGTCTCAGCGAAGAGTCCTTATAGCTGTACTTATAGATTCTGTCTTTGCCACCGAACAGGATTCCATCCGGAACGAGGCAGAAGGAATAGGCAGTAATGTAATTCCCTTCTTCGTCTGTAGGGAAAGTGAAGTTGTTGCTCTGTTGCTGATAGCGTGCAATTCCTTTTTCGGTCAGTATCCAGATGTTATGTTGTTTGTCTTCCGCTATTTGGTAGATCAGGTTATGAAGAAGCGAGTGCGGATCATTCGCCTGGTGTTTGTATCTCTTCAGTTGGTGTCCGTCGAACTTTCCCAGTCCTGCTTTGGTGCCTATCCAGATGAAACCCTGTTCGTCTCTGAGGATGCAGCGTACATTGGACGGCAGTCCTTCTTTGAGGGAGATTTGCTTATAGTAGTAATGTTCTGCGCGGAGAGGGAGGGTAGTTATCAATAGTATAATAGCTATAATCCCTGGTAAAGTAAGCAATCTTGTTTTCATGTAAAAGTAGGTTAGCGGATCGTCTGAGATTGGCACATTGATCCTTGGTTTGGTTTACCAAAGATAATACTTTCATCATATATTCAGCCGGTTTTTGCTGAATATATGATGAAATAGGTGCTGTTTACAGCAGTTTTAACAGATTTCCTACTAAAGTGATTTCATATTTCTTCCCTTTCACGGTGCTGAATGAGAGAGTTTTATCTCCGTATCTTACATTGCAGGGAGTTCCTGACCCGGAAAGAATGGTTGCTTTGTCCAGTTGCCCTTCTTTCCATGAAATGGAAATTTCGAAATTGCCTTTGGCACAGATGCCGGTTATCGAACCGTTCTTCCAGGCATCCGGCAAGGCTGGCAACAATTGGATAAATCCCATGTGGCTTTGCAACAGCATTTCGGTTATTCCTGCCGTACCTCCAAAGTTTCCGTCAATCTGGAAAGGCGCGTGGGTATCCCATAAATTGTCCAGTGTTCCGTTTTTCAACAGATTGCCGTATAACTTATAAGCATGGTTTCCGTCCTGAAGGCGTGCCCACTGGTTAAGTTTCCATCCCATGCTCCATCCGGTGGCTCCGTCTCCGCGGTGTTCCAATACCACTTTTGCGGCTTCTGCAAGTTTGGGGGTCGTGATGGGCGAAATGGTATGTCCCGGGTGCAATCCGAAGAGATGGTTCACATGGCGGTGTTCGTCTTCAGGGTCGTCTATGTCGGTCGACCATTCCATTAACTGCCCGTAACGTCCGATGCGGTAGGGAACTAATTTATCCAGTATCTTTTCCCATTGTTTGCGTTCTTTGGAGTCGATCCCCAGTTCTTTGCTGGCTTGGATAGCGTCCAATAGTATTTCACGCACTACGGCATGTGCAAAGGTTACTCCCTCGTCTATCGGTCCGTGTTCGGGAGAGGTGGAAGGAGCAGCGGTATAAGTGCCGTTGGGTTTATGCCATAAATGGTCCACTGCAAATTGTGCACTGCTTTTGATAAGGTCATACCCGATCTCTTTCAGGAATTTCTTATCACGGGTATAGTCATAATATTCCCAGATGTGTGTGGCAAGCCATGGGCCTGCGGTGGGATTCAGGTTCCATGACATCATATTGCTGGATAAAGGCGCTGTAAATCCGAAGATATTGGCAGAGATGGATGCCGTCCATCCGCGTGCGTTGAAGTAGGCTTGTGCCGTTTGTTCACCGGGTTTCACCAGGCTGCGTATAAAGTCTATCAAAGGCCATGTGCATTCCGAAAGGTTGGCGGAGCAGGCAGGCCAGTAGTTCATCTGGATATTAATGTTATTGTGATAATCCACTCTCCAGGGACCGTCCAGATTGTTGTGCCACATACCTTGCAGATTGGCGGGCATATTGCCGGGGCGCGAACTGGCTATCAGCAGGTAACGCCCGAATTGATAGTACAACTGTTCCAGTTGATAATCCGGGGTTCCTTTTTTATAATTAGCCAGACGTTGGTAGGTGGGGAGGTTGGGACTGCTTATATCCGGATTGAGTTGCAGCCGTACCCGGTTGAACAGCGCCGTATGGTCGGCTTCATGATTACGGTACAGTTCATCATATCCTTTTTGTACTGCTTGGTCCATCATGATTCGGGTGGTTTGTTCCGGATCGTTGCCTACATACGTTTTCGGGTCTTTGAAATCGGGATTGAAGTTCATTTTATAATCGGTGTCCGCTGTGAGCAGAAATACCACTTCGTCAGCGCCTTTTACGATAAGGCGGTCGTTTTCAGCTTCCAGAGTTCCTCCTTTGTGGATAGCTTTGATTCGGAAGGCAAACTTCATACCGTTGTTATCGAGTACTCCGGTATATACCAGTCCGTCTTTTCCGTCTGCCCTGAGGTTACTTTTTGCTTCGCTGTTGGGGCAATAGCTCAATATAAGGTTCTGTTTTCCGGATTGGTTGGCGGTGAATTTCATTACCATGACGCTGTCCGGATAGGAAATGAAATATTTCCGTTGATATTGCACTCCATCTTTATCGAACTGCACCACAACCATGGCAGAATCTAATGACAAGATACGGCGATAGTTACTCATTCTGAGTTCATTGAGTCCGGTTTCCACATAAAGTTCTCCCATCGTGGTGAACGAACCGAAACGGAATGGAGTTTCATCTTTCTCTTCGTAAGCTGCTAAACCGTTGAAGTTGTTCCGGGTGAGTTGGGCGGCTTTTTCTTTGTCTTCATCCAGAAATGCCTGGCGGATTTCTTTTAATACTCCTGCCGATTGTTTGTTTACGTCCCAGTAATATTCCGCTCCTTTCGAAGTATTCGGTCCTCCTTTCCAGAGAGTTTTCTCATTGAGAGTGATGCGTTCGGCAGCCACCGACCCTAAGATGTTCGCTCCCAGACTACCGTTTCCGATAGGAAGTGAACGACTTTCCCACGTTTTGTCAGGATTGGCTCTTGAACCGGAAGCACGTAGCCAGATAGCTTGCCCGTCGAGATTGTTGGGAGTATCGAACCAGACAGAGAGTCCTTTGGTATAATCAACAGTTCCTATTGATGATGCGGAAAGGGAGAAAAGTGTGCAGATAAAAAAAGAATAAAGTTTCTTCATAATAAATTAATTTAAAGGGGTACGGGCAAAAGTACTCCTTTTCTTCCTTATCCATGTTCTGACTCTTTTTCAATTTTGTTCAATAGGCTTTCAAAAATCGATAAAAATGCCTTGTTAGCTCCTTCTTGACTCGGAAATGAATAAAATTGTGTAGTAAATGAGTAGTTGACCATTAGCAGGTTAGTACAGACACTTCGATTCTCACCGAAATGAGAAAAAATTCTCACTGCAATGAGAAAATATTCTCATAGGCATGAGTATTTTTTCTCACTATGGTGAGAATTTTTTCTCATCACGATGAGAATACTTTGAGAATATAGTAACCTGTATTGTGCTGTCTATTAACTTGATAATGATTGATAACGTTCTGTCTTATGCCTGCAATTGATTGGCTGCAAAACGTCCTGTTTCTAAAAAATGCGGTTTTTTGCCTAAAAAACAGTTTGTTTGTCACTGCACGGGAAGTGAATCACCATCTATTGGCATTTGTTTTTGATCACTTCTCTATCAATAATGATCATTTAGCGGATTGCACAGGGTTCTTTTGATCATTATTGAATTTTAATTGATGATTTTTGAATGTTTCCTTTTATACTGTGGTTGTATTTTTGTCGAAGATTGAAACTTATTGTTAGCTAGTGAAAGTATGAATCTTTATTATTAAATGTAGTATTATGAAAAAAAGGAAACAGATGAAAAAACAAAGTTGTTTTGTTAGTCTTCTGATGCTCCTCCTATTATTCCCTTTAGGAGCGTTTGCACAGCAACAAATGATTAAAGGACAAGTGGTGGATGATAGTGGTGAATCTATTATCGGAGCCACAATCATGGTGAAAGGGGCCAAAGAAGGGACTTTGACCGATTTTGACGGAAATTTCTCTCTGAAAGGTAAAGTCGGCACGACATTGTCCATTTCTTATGTAGGTTATTCTCCTCTTGAAGTGAAAGTGAAGAAACTTGAAGGTAACCGTTTCGTATTAAGAGAAGATACTAAGGTGCTCGATGAGGTAGTAGTTGTAGGTATGGACAAGCAGAAGCGCAGCACTATTACGGCTGCCGTTGCTACGGTAAGTTCGGAAGCAATCGCCAGTCGTCCGGTAACGGACCTGACCAGTGCCCTTCAGGGTAATGTCGCAGGCTTGAATTTTTCAACAGATGCAGTTGCTGATGGTGTCGGCGGTGAAATGGGTGCTGAAATCAAGTTCAATATTCGTGGTACGGGTTCTATTAATAAAGGAGAACCTTATGTGCTGATCGACGGAGTTGAGCAGAGCCTTCAGAATGTGAATCCTAACGATATTGAAACGATCAGTATATTGAAAGATGCTTCTGCAGCCGCTGTTTATGGTGCCCGTGCTGCCTATGGTGTGATTATTGTTACTACCAAAAGCGGTGGAAAGGATAAAACACGTGTCTCTTACAATGGAACAGTCGGCTTCAGTTCACCTATCAATATGCCCAAAATGATGAACTCTCTGGAGTTTGCTCATTATATAAACGAACGCAATGATAATGATGGCAAGAAACACGAGATTTCTGACGCACTCATAGAAAAGATGGAAGGGTTTATGAAGAATCCTTATTCCACTGAATTTCCGGGTATCGAACCTAATCAGAATAAGACCAACTGGGCATCATCAAAGGATGCGGTATATGCCAATACCGACTGGTTTGATTATTATTTTAAGGATGCTTCCATTCGTCATTCCCACAATCTGAGTATATCCGGCGGTTCTGATAAGGTCAGCTATTATGTAGGTTTAGGCTATATTTATCAGGAAGGTCTGATGGATAAGGTAGATGATAACCTGAGTAAATACAATGTGAATACGAAATTTCAGATTAATGCTAATAAATGGTTGAAGTTCAACTTCAACAACAACCTGACATTGAATATTCTGAAGCGTCCGATGGCGAACCAAACCATCTTTTATGGAACCATTGGTCAGACTATACCGAATGCCCCGACTCATTATCCCATTGAGTCGAAATATAATGATGCTTCAGAGTTCCGTTATCTGAAAGAATCACATTATGTAGAAAACCGTATTTCCGATGCTATGTCTTTCTCCGCTACCATCACTCCGCTCCAAGGATGGGATATTGTAGGAGAAATGAAAGTCCGTTTCGATGTGGAAGATAATAGCTTCAAACGTGGTTATCCTACTTACGAAAAACCCGACGGAGAGTTATCGATAGATAAGTCGACCAAGCAGGGATACGTATATCCGGGTATGAACTGGAAAAATTCCCGCTGGGGATCTTACACCCGTGGGAATGCCTTCGACTATTATCTTTCTCCGAATATACTCTCTTCTTATATTTTTGGCTGGGGCGACCATACCTTTAGGGCAATGGCAGGTTTTCAGATGGAACTGCAGGAAAACTCTGACGGTTATACTTATAAAGACGGTCTGCTGACCAGTGACATTTTCTCGTTTGCCAATGCCAATGGTAACCTTTCCGGCAATGAAGACCGCACTCACTGGGCCACGATGGGTATGTATGCCAAGTTGAACTGGAACTATCAGGAGGTATATTTCCTAGAATTTAGCGGACGCTATGACGGTTCTTCCCGTTTTGCTCCGGGACATCGTTGGGGATTCTTCCCTTCTTTCTCCGCCGGTTATGATATGGCACGTACCGATTATTTCAAGGGATGGAACCTTCCGTTCTCCCAGTTGAAGCTACGTGTGTCTTATGGACGTCTGGGTAATCAGAATGGTGCCGGATTGTATGACTATCTTGGATTTATGAATCTGGTTCCTGATTCTCCCGACTCTTGGTTACTGCCGGGAGTAAGTGATACTCCGTCCAAAGGAGTACTTGCCAGAACACCTAAAATGATCAGTCCTTATATCACATGGGAGAAAGTGGATAATGCCAATCTTGGTATTGACCTGATGCTGTTCAGAAACCGACTTTCTGTAACTGCCGATATTTATCAGCGTACAACCCGCGATATGATCGGTCCGGCTGAGGCAATACCTTCTATCAGCGGTATTAATACTGAAGACCGTTCGAAAATAAATAATGCAACTTTGCGCAATCGTGGCTGGGAATTATCGGTCAACTGGCAGGATAGACTGAAATGTGGCTTTAGCTACGGTATCGGGTTCAATATTTCCGATTATAAGGCTGTAGTTACGAAATATAATAATCCCGAAGGCCTGCTTTACAATAATCATACCGGTCTGGCACGTAACAAAGGTTACTATGAGGGAATGGATATCGGCGAAATCTGGGGATTCCAGGCCGATGACCTCTTCCGAACCAACCGTGAAGTGGATGAATACCTCAAAACGGTAGACCTTAGTTTCTTTAAGCCGGGTGATAAGTGGCAACGAGGCGATGTGAAATATATAGATTCAAATCACGACGGAAAAGTCGATTCGGGCAAGGGTACACTGGCAGATCACGGTGACCTGAAAGTGATCGGTAATGCTACTCCCAAATATTCTTTTGGATTCAACCTGAATGCAGGCTATAAAGGATTTGAAGTATCTGCTCTTTTCCAAGGGGTGGCCAAACGGCAATTCCCCATCTCCGGTGCAGCTTATTTCTTTGGTGGAAATAGCTATTTCAAGGAACATCTGGACCATTTCAATGCTCAGAATCCTGAAGGATATTTACCACGTCTGACGGATGATAAACAGACTCTGGCAGCCAATACAGGCTACAATACCACCCGTTACTTGCTGAATGCAGCTTATATGCGCCTAAAGAATCTGACGGTGTCTTATTCGTTCAAGCCTCAGCTGGTGCAACATATCGGACTGAGTAATTTGAGAGTATACGTCACTTGTGATAACCTGTTTACTGTTTCTAAATTGCCGAAACAGTTTGATCCGGAAACACTGAATCAGGTGAACGGATGGGTAGGCGGCAGTAATGACACTGCCCCGGCACTTACTTCACCATTGAATGCCAATGGTAACGGACGTGTATATCCTATGAACCGGAACTTTGTATTTGGAATTGATGTCACATTTTAATTAGAGAGGAACTATTATGAAAAAGAAGATAATTATTCTAACTGCTTTTATGGGACTGATGCTGTCTGCTTGTTCCGACTTTCTGGACCGGAAACCATTGACGCAGCCAGATAACACTACCTTCCTGTCAGGACGGGAACAGGTAGAGAACTATATCAATGCTTTATACCCGGCATTGCCCGCTCCGGCACAGTATGGAATGGGTGTCAGGGGAGAAGAGGTGAACAGCGACAATATTCTGGCGGAAAAGTATGATATGCGCCTGAATGGTGAAAATAATTTGTTCAGCGGCTCGTCCGACTGGAAGAAGGGGTATGAGAACCTGCGTGATGTCAACTATTTCTTCTACTATTATTGTGTTCCTGAAATAGAGGAAACAGCCGAGATACAATCTTTGCGAGGAGAAGCTTATTTCTTACGGGCTTACTGGCACTTTTATTTGCTAACCCGCTTTGGGGATATACCTATTATGGATGATTTTTGGGATGGGAATGCCACAGTTGCCGGTTTACAAATTCCGGCTACTAAGCGTTCGGATGTGGCACGGTTCATTCTGAGCGATCTGAAGGCTGCTATAGGCGAGCTTCCCGAAACTCGGGCAAGTCTGTTTTCCCGTAGTAAATATCAAGGATTGCGTATTAACAAGGAGGCGGCTATTATTCTCGCTATGCGGGTAGCGCTTTACGAAGGTTCATGGGAAAAATATCACAAAGGAACAGAGTTCGCCAAAGAGGATAATTCCGCAGAATTTTATCAGGAAGTATTGAACTGGGGTGATCAGCAACTTTTCCCTGCCGGTCTGACCTTGAATACAAAGGATTCTGATAAGGAAGCTATCAGTGCGGAAGACGCTTTTGCACATTTGTTTAATAAGAAAGATCTCTCTGGGATTCAAGAGGCTGTTTTCTGGAAAAAGTACTCTTTGAATGATGGTATCTTCAATGCTTTGGGAGGCTTACTTTCCAGTGGTGTGGTCAATACCGACGGCCCGGCAGGATTATCAAAATCTTTGGTTGATAATTATTTGTATACCGATGGTACTTTTATTGATCCTGCTGAACTGAAATTTAAGGATTTCAATCAAATGTTTAAAGATCGGGATGCGCGGCTTCTTGCTACAGTGATGCATACAGGCTGTAAATATCGCTCGAATGCAGGAGCTACTGCTTCTAAGCCAATGAACGTCAGAGCTTATGATCCTACAGGTACTAAGGAAGAAATAAAACTGAAGAATGATGATATCGTATCTCCGAGTTTGAATGGCAACGGGAACAGTAAAAACGTTACAGGATTTCATATTCGGATGGGCATCGATACAACTTATGTAGACGGTAACAGTGAAACAGCCATTATTATGTTCCGCTATGCGGAAGGATTGCTCTGCTATGCGGAAGCAGCAGCAGAACTCAATAAATATGATGATAATGTAGCCGCAAAAACGATAAAAGCGTTGCGTGAAAGAGCAGGTGTGAAATATATTACTCCGACAACCGATCCCAATTTCCCATTTACGGGAATTAGTCCTGTTATTCAGGAGATTCGCCGTGAGCGGCGTTCGGAACTGGCTCTTCAAGGGTTCCGTCTGGATGATTTGATGCGTTGGGCAGGTGCCGGAACTCTGAAAGGAATAGATGGCCGCGGCAGAGGTGCCTATCTGGGTAAAGAGGGGATTCTGTACCGGAGTTTTTCACCCGAGGGACAAGAGTCACTAAAGCTCGTATTGAAGGATAATGAGGGTTGGATGGACCCATTGCAGCAATACTTGCCTAATGGATACCTTTTCGATCTGAAACGGGACTATTTATTGCCGATTCCACAGGATGAACTACAATTAAATCGCCAGTTACGTCAAAATCCGGGTTGGGAGAATGTAAGTGAATAAATACCTCATTTTATAAACTATACTATTATGATAAAAAGAATATTATATACATTTTTACCCGTTTGCCTGCTTGCAACAGGATTTGCAGGTTGTGATGACGATGCGGTAGAACCATTGCCGGAGACTGTACCGTTGATTATAGAAGCAAGTGGAAAAAGCTTTGTGATGGGAGAAGAACTGACTCTTACCGTCAAAGTTAATGATGAAAAGAATCCGCAATTGACGACTAATGAAGATTTTGATGTGTATCTGACCGCTAAAGACGGGGAAATGGATGTATCGAAAATCGCATTTAAAGATTTTCCTTCGATGGTTACGGTCCCCAAAGGGGTGAGTAGCTTCGATATTAAATTGCCGATTGTGGAAAGTGGTCTTGAACCGAAACAGAAATTAACTGTGAACGTGACTGCCTTCGTGCGTGGCTATGCCATGACTAATCCTACTCAAACGGTGGTGGTCTCCGACCACTATTATACAGTAGTGTCACTGAAGAACAATTCGGATAATATAATTAATGAAGGTGATGAGTTTACTATTCAGGTGCAGACTCCTGTTCCGGTGAAAGACGATATGGATATTAACATCACTATTCCTGATGATCAAAAGAGTCTCTATGAAACGTTGCCTCCTGTTACATTGACAGTAAACGCAGGTGAAACTTTGGCAGAGGCAAAAGTGAAGACGAAACATAACCTCAGTCCTACACAGCACGAAACGTTGGTACTGAATTTTACAACTATTTCTGTTATGTATCCGCTGGATAATGATAAAATGGAAATCATCATGAAAGACCTCGAAGCAGGAAAGGGTAGTAAACTTCTTGACGAACGCTGGGTATATGATCATCCGGGGATCCCGTTTGCTTCCAGTGGAAGGCAGACGGCTGTGGTTGAGCAATATGGCGATGCTGTTTTAATGAAGGAGTTGGATGCGCATCCTAATGCGGACTTGGCTGCAGCAGGCTGGAAATTCTATAATGCGTGGGAATTCCATAGTGTGGGAAATTCGGGCGACATGTGGAACAATGGCAACTCTTTTGGTAATAAAGTACCTCTGTTCCTGGCGGCACGTAATACCGTGATCGTTCAGAACCATGCTGCTTGTATAAACGAACAGTTCTCAAAGATTACGGACGACGGCTACCTGCGAATGATAGAAATGAAAGTACCGTCAAATGCTACGGCTCCTGCATCAGGGCAAAGAGATTATGGTACAGCAGCTTTCTATGGTTGTGGAACGGGTTCTCCGTGGAAGTCCAACAGTCAGTTGATATCAGAAGGTTGCAGAATGGAAATCCGTGCCCGTCTTCGTGGGCAGAAGAATGGCTTTAATATGGGTATCTGGCTGGTTTCTGATGAATCTGCCGGTCAGAAATCTTATTCGGAAATAGATATTCTTGAAAATCCTGTCGGTCCTGTAACCGGAGACAGAGCACATCAGACATTCCATACCGGTCCTACTACAACTGATAATAAAACCAAAACTGCTAATAATACAATCAATATGACTGAATGGAATATTTATTGGGTAGAGTGGCGTTCGGATACGGAAGTTGCAATAGGTATCAACGGAGAAGAAACCGTAACCTTGAAGAAGAGCGAATGTACCGAAGAGGAGTGGACCTTTACGAATGCAAAGAATGAGAAGGGACTTAAGTTCATCCTCACTATGGGTGCACCTAATAAATGGGGACTTGGCGGTGGAACAGAAACAGGCGGAGTATGGTCTCCTGATGCCGGCTGGGATTCCGGATTCGCAAGTTACAATAATTATGAGCGAGATAAGGAAAACGACGCTATCCCTCGTCTGGAGATTGATTGGGTTCGTACATACATCAATAAAGCTACGGTAGCAGATTATGAACTGGGTAAAGCTAAAAATGGTACTAAGTTCTATTAATCAATAATCCGTATTATCAATCATCCGGGGAATCCCGCAAGTATTCTCCGGATGATTTCTTTTAAATCAATGAATAAATAAAATGAAGTATACTTATATAATTCCTGTCACCGGATTGGCTGCTGCAGCTTGTAGTTGTACTTCGGTAAAAAAAGAGGCTGCACAGAAGCCACTGAACATCGTCTATATCATGACCGATGATCATACAGCACAAATGATGAGTTGCTATGATACCCGATATATGGAAACTCCCAATCTTGACCGCATAGCGGAAGAAGGAGTACTCTTTACCAACAGCTTTGTGGCTAATTCTCTGAGCGGACCCAGCCGTGCCTGCATGATAACGGGCAAGCACAGTTGTGCCAACAAATTCTATGATAACACCACTTGTGTATTCGATAGTGCTCAACAGACATTCCCCAAATTGTTGCAAAAAGCCGGATATCAGACCGCATTGGTAGGCAAATGGCATCTTGAAAGCCTTCCTTCCGGATTTAACTACTGGGAAATAGTTCCCGGTCAGGGCGATTACTACAATCCGGATTTCATTACACAGAACAACGACACCATCCGGAAGCACGGATATATCACAAATCTGATTACCGATGATGCCATTGACTGGATGGAACACAAACGTGATCTTGATAAACCTTTTTGCCTGTTGATTCATCACAAAGCGATTCATCGCAACTGGTTGGCAGATACGTGTAATCTGGCTTTGTATGAAGATAAGACCTTCCCGTTACCGGATAATTTCTTCGACGATTATGAGGGACGTCCGGCTGCCGCCTCACAGGAAATGAGCATTGCCAAAGATATGGATATGATCTACGATCTTAAAATGCTGCGTCCTGATAAAGACTCCCGCCTGAAAGCCTTGTATGAAAAGTATATCGGACGGATGGACAAAGCACAGCGTGCCGCATGGGATAAGTTTTATGATCCGATCATAGCCGATTTCTACCGGCAGAACCTGCAGGGGAAAGAACTTGCCAACTGGAAATTCCAGCGTTATATGCGCGACTATATGAAGACGGTGAAATCATTGGATGACAATGTCGGTAGAGTATTCGACTATCTGAAAAAGAAGGGATTACTGGACAATACACTGGTAGTTTATACTTCCGATCAAGGCTTCTACATGGGTGAGCATGGTTGGTTTGACAAACGTTTCATGTACGAAGAGTCCATGCGTACTCCTCTTATCATGCGCCTGCCGAAAGGCTTTGACCGCAGGGGAAAGATCACGGAAATGGTGCAGAACATCGACTATGCCCCTACCTTCCTCGAACTTGCCGGAGCTCCTGTGCCCGAAGACATCCACGGAGTGTCACTTGTTCCGTTGCTGAAAGGCGAACATCCTCAGGACTGGCGGACAGCCTTATATTATCATTTCTATGAATATCCTGCCGAACACATGGTGAAACGCCATTACGGCATACGTACCGAACGCTATAAACTGATTCATTTTTATAATAACATCAACTGGTGGGAACTTTACGACCTGCAGGCTGATCCTACGGAGATGCACAACCTTTACGGTCAACCCGAATATGAATCCATCGCCGAAGAACTGAAAGTAGAAATGGAAAAACTGCAGGAACAGTATAATGATCCGGTCCGTTTCTCCCCTGAGAGAGACAAGGAATAATAATAAAACTGACTATCATGACGAAATACATCTTAATCATTCTCATGCTACTGGCACCTATAGCGGGGGCAAGCGCTGATAACTTAACACCATCCCCTATTTCAATAGTTCCTTGTCCGGTACGTGTAGTACCGGGCAAGGGTAACTTTACCTTTTCCGACAAGACAGTCTTTTCCGTAGAAAACCATGAACAGGCGGTTATCGCCCGTAACTTTATAGACTTATTTAAAAAAAGCTCAGGGATAATTCCTCAGTTGACAATGGGTAGCAGTGAGAAGAGTCATGTTCGTTTTACGACTGACTCTTCTCTAAAAAGTGAAGCATACCTGCTGGAAGTTACCCCGCAGCAGATTTTGGTGAAAGCTTCCGATACGAAAGGATTTTTCTACGCATTGCAGACGATCCGTTTACTGCTGCCACCTGCTATCGAAGGCAATCAACGGGCAAAGTGCCTTGACTGGAATATTCCCACAGTGACTATTCAGGATGAACCACGCTTTGGTTATCGGGCACTGATGTTGGATGTCGCCCGATTCTTTATTCCTAAAGAGAACGTTTTGCGTATCATCGATTGTATGGCGATGCTCAAAATCAATACTCTCCATTTTCATCTGACGGATGACAACGGCTGGAGGCTGGAAATCAAGAAATATCCCCGTCTGACGGAAACAGGAGCCTGGCGGGTCAACCGTATGGATGTTCCTTTCTATTTCCGGCGCAATCCGGAACCGGGAGAACCTACGCCTATCGGAGGATTCTATACACAGGAGGATGTAAAGGAGATGGTGGCTTACGCTGCCGAACGGCAGATAGAAATTATTCCCGAGATTGATATGCCTGCCCATAGTAATGCTGCATTGGCTGCTTATCCGGAATTGACCTGTCCGATAGTAAAGAGTTATATCGGGGTGATCCCGGGTTTGGGTGGAGGCAATTCAGGAGTGATCTACTGTGCGGGAAAAGATAGTGCCTTTACTTTTTTGCAGAATGTTCTGGATGAAGTGATGGCTTTGTTTCCTTCCCGCTATATCCATCTGGGAGGTGATGAAGCGCAAAAAGGATATTGGGAAAAGTGCCCGCTTTGTCAGGCACGGATGAAAAATGAACATCTGGACAATGAAGAAGACTTGCAAGGTTACTTTATGAAACGGATGAGTGACTACGTGTGCAGCAAAGGACGAAAAGTGATTGGCTGGGACGAACTGACCAACAGTAGTTTCCTGCCCGAAGGCGTTATCATCCAGGGATGGAGAGGACTGGGAACGGCTGCTCTGAAAGCAGCGGAGCAAGGGCATCCGTTCATCATGACACCCGCACGTATCATGTATCTGATTCGTTATCAGGGACCGCAATGGTTTGAACCTCAAACCTACTTTGGTAATAATACGTTGAAGGATATTTATGATTATGAACCGGTGCAGGCAGACTGGAAGCCGGAGTACGCTTCTTTACTCATGGGCGTGCAGGCATCCATGTGGACAGAGTTCTGCAATAAACCTGAAGACGTGGATTATTTAGTATTTCCCCGTCTGGCTGCATTGGCGGAGATAGCATGGACACAGCCGGAGAAAAAGGATTGGACTTCATTTCTGAAAGCAATGGATATTTATAATGAACATCTGACGGCAAAAGGAATTGTCTATGCCCGTTCGATGTATAATATTCAGCACACGGTGACTCCCGAAGATGGAGCACTGAAAGTGAAACTGGAATGTATCCGGCCGGATGCAGAAATACATTATACGACAGATGGCAGTGAACCTATAGCTACTTCACCTCTTTATAAAGAAAAATTGGCCGTAAAAGAGACATTGAATCTTAAAAGTGCTACTTTTGTGAAAGGCAGACAAATGGTACAAACGGCAAAACAAATTGTTCCATTTTCAAAAAACATTTTGTTCCCAGTTCACCTTTATTAACACAAAACAAAATGTGCATTTTACTACAAAAAATAGAGGCAACTTATTCAGTTGCCTCTATTTTCGCTCTGAACCTTCGAAAAAGATCAACGGTCGGGTAAAATGTTGGATTCTCCCAGTTCGTTGAGATCATCTGGATCATTGCCTCTATATGACTTTTGCAGTTTATCACTTTAATGCATTTATCCAAGACCAGTCCGCCTTCCGGGTAGGTCTTGTTATTTAGGATATCCTGCGCCCATGAGAGCAACTCTCTGATTGATTCTTGGTCGTATTTGTTTTCTTCTGTCATAGTTCTTTATATATTTATCACTACACCAACATCATTTCTTTTTAATATTCTTGGCTGGTTGACTTAATTTCTCAAACCTAACAATACCATTTATTGGCACTTTACCTGGTGATACACGTATATTCATCGATATAACTTTTTTTCACAAATCATATTTTGTAATTTTGGATTCATAATTTTATTGTTATCAGTTAATTAACAGTCACACCATATTCCGTAAATTATGTTGTAGGATTATCCTTCGTATCTTCGTGCATCATTACACGAATCGATTCACTGGTTGAACAAAGACAAATACGCTTACCTTCCTTCTTACATTTTTTAGCTAATCTTTTCAATGAATCAATTAACTCATCTAACTCACCTGCTTTGGGTGCGCATTGAATCTCAGCTTCTGTTTGATATTTAATCATTTCTTTTGCTTTTTCGGGAGAAAGAAACTCTCCCTTATTAGTTCTGTATCCATACTTGCCCGTCACATTGTTAAAAATCCAACCTTCAAGGAAAGCACCGCAATGCTCGCAAGTCCTTTTAATGTCACTGTTTTCGCGACCACACTTTTTACATCTCATATAATTATTTGATTATTAAAAGCTTTATATTCCCAAAGGCTAGGACCTTTTCAATCTTTTCCTGTCCCAAGTTCGCTTTACCGTTTAATATTATAAAGATAAAATCTCCTTTATATCTTATTTTACTTTAATTAACGATTGTCACTTTAATAAAGCACGATGAAAAGCTACCAATGTTATCACATAGTTATATGCAGTTAGGTCATTAATAATGCCCCTAGCAGAATTTTCGTCATAAAAACCTTCACTGTATTCATTTAGATATAGAATCTCTTCTTTTCCTGTCAGGTCTGCTAACTCATCTTTCGTTAACTTTTTAGTATCAGCAACACTTTTCCCTTTTTGTTTTAGAATATTAGCACACTCCTTTGCTAAATCCCACATTTGTTCTTTACTTCGAACAAAATGAATATCAAGAACATTGAATATCTTGTCAATGTTATCGGAAGTCATAGTCCGTTTCCCGCTTTCAAAATCAGAGATCCGGGCCTGAGTGATTCCTGTTTTTTCGGATAACTCCCTTTGAGTCATGCCTACTTCCGCACGTTTTTCAATAATAACTTCGCGTATAGTCATAATGTGCGCCCGTCATGCCGATAGCTCAGCTTTATGTTAGTTATTAATCATTTATATCAATATAGTCCCATTTTTTTTCGATTCTTGTCTTTAAATCTTCTATATTGTACTTCTTACACAGTTCATTTATAAGATATATTATATTATGATGGGTAAACGAAAAATCAGATGTGGAAGGAATATCGGAATCCTGATCCATCTTTTTTCGGTTGTATACCCTTGTGATGTACGAATTATATAGCTCAGCATCCAACTGTTTCATTTCCTTAATCTCTTCTTCAAATCGGGAGTAAACTTCTCCAGTTTCAACCTCAGCAATAATATCTTCAACGACAGGTTCATTTAAAATAGCATCCGCGATCTCTTCTATCAAAAAAGAATATGCCTGATTATAGGCTGAAACAGTCTCAAACTTAATCAAAGAAGGCATAATAATATTATCGATATATTCTTTTATATCTTCAACAGCATTTTCCTTATCCGATCCTTTAGAAACAGATACTACTTTTTTGAAGCCATAAGGATTCTTTTCATCTTTTATATAAGCAATGATCACTTTAGATGATGTAATACGATCAACATAAATAGTTTGTCCATTACTCAATTCTACAGGGTAAGAATTGTTAATGATTTCTGTTTTGATTTCTTCTACTGATTTCATTGCTTTATGTTTTAATTGTTATTATTTCAATTATTATGATGCAAATATAGCATAAATGATATTATTATGCAAGTAAAATACAAAATAAATATATCAGAAATGATATACTCAACATTTAAACATAAAAAATCCCTGGTTACAGAACCAGGGATAAACAAATGGATGCAACCTTCGCTGATAATGACAGTCACAAGCCAATTGAGCTAAGCGGTTTATTTTTAGATACCGGTCAAGTCACCTCTGACCTCCTGCAAGATATCTTCAAAGATGGCGACATGTGGTTCTACCTCAACATTGGCAGGGAAATTCATGGACTTGTTGCCATTTTCAAATGACATATAGCCCGAATAGACGCGATCCTCAGTACCGTTTAACTCAGTTACTTTGTTGATGTTACATATGAGCCGACGTAACTCATTGCCATCATAGGAATAAGATACTTGATATTCATACTCTCCAACCTTTGCAAGAGCGTCTACTTGCGTCATTCTTGATTTCTCTTTCAAAATTTTTGTTCCCATAATTCTTAGTTATTATTGTTAATACTATCTAGTTTTTCATACACGCCTTTCTTAACGAAGGCGAAGAACTTTCCAATTTCCAGATATTTGCGTATGATCTCCGCTTTCTGATCGTCTATTTCCACTTCTCCCTGCCTGTAGATTTCCTTTGCGAAATCTGACTCTCCAATGTCAGGGGTATTGTTGTAAATCGTGTTCCCTAACTCCTTGCTGACATCGAGTGTACTCTTATTCCCTTCGATATCTGTAACTTCAATTGTTCTAAAGTCTATTTTCATAAGCTTTTATATTTATTTTCTATTTCTACCTATTACTGCTACCTCGAATGCACTGTTAATCCATCCTTGATCTTTATGGAATGTTTTGACGGTAAAAGTATTGGCCTGTTTGTCTGATATTATACAAAGAGTCCAATTTTCGTTTACGCCTGTAGCTATTATAAAATAATTAGTGTGACCTAATTCATGCCGAAAAACATAGTTACCCGTATCAGTTCTGTTAACACTAGAAACATAGCATCCATCTCCCCATCTATCAGATATACCACCTCCTGATGAAATACGTCCAGCCCATAATACGCCGGGAGCATCCCACTTTTCGTATTGACGTTGACCGAATAAATGCGATCCGTAACTTTCTATAGCCCCACCACCAGAAGTGTTAGCAATAATTCTTAACGCAACTCCTCCTTTACCATACGTGCTTAGATTAATACAGTCCTGATTATCATTACGTATAGACAAAAAAGGATATGCTCCTTGAGAAGAAACTCCTCCATACTCATTAATGCGCAAAAAACGAGTACCGCTAACCTCTAATAGGAGCTTGGCTGATGAAATATTATTCGATTTAATAGCATCATCCTCTATCTTCCACGCACCTAATTTTGCACCATTGGTCACCGTCAGCTTTCCGGTGGTTATATTAGTAGTTGATATTCGATCAGCTACGAGTGCACCCGTCACAATAGCGTTCGCATCGATTAGAGAGGTTTTGATATGTCCGCCATCGATGATGGTAGAATCAAGCTTGGCAAGCGTTACCATGTCCTGATATGCCATGTCTTTGAGCGAGTTTCGCAACGTAGTAAGCTGAGAATTGCTTGCCTTATCGTTAATCGTGCTTTGCAGAGCGGAGTTTAGCGAATTAAAAGTCACCTGTCCGGTAAAGTCAATCTTCTTGCCAAACACAGAAATTCCGAATCCGTCAAGGGTGATCTGACTTTTGATCGTGTCAGTAGTGGGACGCTGGAGCAGATCAATCTGCGGGCGGGTAACTTCTGTTTTTATGTCAATAGATTGACCGCCACCTCCATAATATGGCTCCGTGCGAAGAACTATATTTAGCCCTGAAGCTCCCTCTACAATTACATGATACTTGGAGCCGCCACGGACATACACATACTCCATCGAATTAGTTGACACTTGACTGATACTACCAACAGGTATAACAGTAGAAAATTGATAGTCATACTCTAGAATTGTTCTTTGGATAGCGATTGTCCCCCATCCACCACCATTGGAAGTCCAACGACACATAACCGAGAAGCCGCCAGTATGCGTACTCCATGATGGCTTACCGTAACTTGCGTTAAGCGTTCTTTCAACTGTTATTGTGTATGGTGCAGTTGTATGCAACGGGATTGTAATCGGATAATACTTATTTACGTCCAGCGAAGTAGCATCTACCCATAGCTCGGTGCGTTTTGCTGCGCTAGCCGCAATACTCTCCGTCTGCTCCTTAACAGTCAGCTTGATCGCATCAGGAGTTATCTTTGCTTCGGCAGACTGCAAGCGGGTATTGATGCTTTCCACTGTCGTTTTATCCGCTTTCAGATTGATAGAGTTCTCGGTTTGAGTAATTCGCGTCTCTGCGTTGGTCAAGGCTGTTGCGAAATTACCACCTCCAAAAAATCCGGTTACCGCTCCATTGATGATTGTGGTGGAGATGGTTACGTTGCCGGCTCCTCCTTGCTTCCATTGCTCCAGACCGTTACCTTTCCCTATCCCTTTCTGTCCTATAAGGACGTAGGATCGTCTTGTTGCGGTACAGGTCATACCACTGCCTCCATAAGCTGCCAGCGCATTAGCCGTTGCCGTATCAATAGCGATAGCATCAGATGAGATTACGGCTACAATATAGTTTGCGTCAATAGCATTCAGGGCGTTTACGAAATTGGTAAAATTTGCACCTCCTGCATATACGTCATAGGTCCCCACTCTGGTAAATTCCAAGGTTGTCCTGTTTATTTTGAAAAGGGTAAATCCTCTGCCGGCATGAGTTATCTGCTTATCATTGAGCATCACATACGATGTCGCAAGCGCATCTGTATTAGTACCAAACGCAACGAGCCGCCCCACCTTGTTATACTCAGTTTTGGTTACTCTTTGCTCGATAGAATTCTGAGCTACCGTGATCGCGGATTCCGCTGCTGATACCCGATTGCCTAAAGAATTAAAAGTCGCAGAGTCAACCTTTAACGCAATGCTGTCACTTAAAACCTTTATGCCTGCCTCATACGTCGTTTTGGTTGTATACTTACCCGCAGCGTCGGCAATATAGTCTACCTCCGCATCGGTAACATCAAAAACTGTTGCATAACATAGATACCAGATGAGGGGATTCGCATCGGTAGGAGTTGCACCAAGACTCAAATTAAAGTACATAGTAAGACCAAATGAACCAGATGAGCCACATATTACCTTATAGGCATATTCTGTCCATTTTCCTGTACCAGCACGATCAGTAAGCCATTTATGCGAATTGCCATTCCCAAGAGAATTCGTCCTAAAATCAATATTTCGGCCTACAGGAATATTAGCAATAAAACGAGCAACTAATACCCTGTTAGCTTTTGTCGGCACACTAAAGGAAAAACCGCCCCAACCGGGATCAGCCGCTCCCGTGGAAGTTATTTTAATACAATAACCTGATGAGTTGGGATTGCCTGCAACACCTGACACACGTGAGATGGCAACCTTGCCATTAGCTGCGTTGTTATAAACACTTATTCCATTTAGCCCACTGGCAAACGAAGCATCACGATATAACATCCTTCCTTGACTCATTGCCATTGCCAGTTCCGCGGCCGCGCTTGCCTGACCGGCTTTCGTTGTTACCTCTGATACCTGCAGCGTGATATTGCTCGCAGTCTGATTGATGCTACTCTCCTTAATCGTGACTGCTTGCAGAGATGCCGCAGCAGAGCTGGCAGATCCAGCCGCAGCAGTTGCCGAAGAAGCGGCATCATTCGCTTTATTTGTTGCGTTAGTAGCTGCTGTAGAAGCTTCACCCGCTTTGGCTGTTGCCGTAGAAGCGGAACCTGCTGCGGAAGTTTCGCTCTTCTTCGCGTTCGTGGCGGCAACGGTAGCCTCCGTAACCTTTGAGGATATCTGACCCTCACGGATCTCGAAGTTCGTTTCAACGGTGGTGATTCGATTTTCCACATCTTCCGGAGCAGGAGTCCAGTCGGTTGCCTTGTTGCCTTTTTCGAGCTTGACATTCTTCCATTTGGCTCCGACACCATCTGTAGTACCAGGAATTCCGGCGTATAATAGTAGCCAGATGTTGGGATTAGCGATGTTTAATTTAAAAATAACCGATTTGCGCACCTGTGTGTCGAAAGTAAATTCATGTAAACGACCACCATTTCCATTATTATAAACTAATGCGGTCGCTTGAGTTCTAGACGTTCCGGATAATTCCAGTTCGGCAGAAAAAGTATATTCTCCTGTTTCCTTAAAGATATATACATTACGATAGTTATAATTATCTGTCGAAGCCGCTATCTCAATTTCCTTACTGTTTAATATCAGATTACGCCCACCAATCTCAATATCATCTATAGCTCCTGCGATCTCTCCCTCTACCGTTTTGCCGGAACGCAGAACAAACATACCTCTCAGGTATACGTTTGTTCCGTATAAGCCAGGACCGGACAATACCCCGAATACCGAATCGGTGATGCCGGACAACTCTCCGGTACGGGTAATCAATTTACCTGAAAGCGAATAAGAATTGATGCCTGCGTAATCATCCCGGTATGGAGCATTATCACCAATGGCGCAATCGATCTGTGCCTTCTGACGTGATGTATCAGTCCTGTTACCCAACACCGCAACATCATCTCCTTCTTCTGGCGTTGCGCTTCCCCTTTCGCAGTCCGTCTTGGACAAGTCGAAGTATCCGGCTCCGGCAGATACAACAAGACGCCAGTAGCGTTTTGCAGACTTTCCGGTAAACACCTGACAAATTACCTGATCATCTTCCACAAAATCATCTGTACTGTCATGCTCGCATCGCCAATATGTTCCGCCATCGGCCACCTTCGTTATCTTGCCTCCGACTGCAGAACGGATGACCATGCCTCCCTGATGCACGATTTTCTGGACTACAAGCTGAAATACAGTGAAAAGCTTGCGGACGACCAGGTTGTCAAGCTCCATGTTCCAGCTGCCGTCAATCGTCTTGTAGAGCTTCATACCTTCGCCCGCGAATCCGGAGACGAACTTCTCGGAAGACACATAGTCTTTGACTATTGTACCCATCAGGGTGGCAACATGGGATACGGTCAGATCGTACATTTTCGCTAGCTCCTCGACAACCAGGTTGAGGGTTGTGGCCTTGTCCGAATTGACCAGTGCAGACTCTACCTTGTCACGGAAAAGACCTTCATCCATCTCAAGGCTTGTTCTGTTTGTCGTTTCGTCAACAGATATGGCACCGCCCGAACCATCTTTCCCGGCAATAAAGTTACCGAATTTGGCTCCCTTCATAAAGGCGGATACCGCGTTGGAGACAAATCCTTTTACAAAAGTGATGACACCAAAAGCTGTGTCGTCGTATTTTCGACTGAGCGAACGCACGGACATCTCAAGCACGGAGCGCAATGCGGAAAAGACATTATATTCCGAAGGCTCCTGCGAATCTCCTGTTTTCAGGACCTGCAGGTTGCTTTGTGCTTCCTGCTTCCCCAGCACATACTGCAAATTACCGAGCGAGGAGTCCACGGATGATTTCCAAGAGGTGCTGATGGCCGCCGAGCAGTCAATGGATGCCTCACAGATATTGGTAAGCTTTCTCTCCACACGCGTAATGCGGGTATCGATATACCCCTTGTCAAAGTATTGCTCATCCTCCAGACGCACCCTTTGTCCGAGCAACAGGGGAACAGCATGCTTGTCCACGTAAATATAATCCGTATCGGAGGAATAGATCGAGATATCCCGACTGTACTCTTTCAGATAATTTTCTACCGCCTGCTTGAATTGCTGCTCGGCTATCGGATAATACTCATCCGGCATGCGGATGTTGGTAAGGATATAGGTATCACCCGCCTTCGGAATAAGATTTCCGCCCGGTATCTGGGTATTATCATCCGGATAAGTATTGATGATCTCGAACTCCTTTGTATCGTTATGCCAGTTACATTCGAATTCCCGTCCGGAAAGATCACCGCTTTCAAAAGTGATATGGATAACCTTTCCGCTGACCATATAATCATCAGGATTAAAGGGCAGATCGTTATCCTTGACATAGTATATAGTGTAATTTCCCGTCTCCTCGTTCGTCTCTTCTTTAGAACGGACAGAAGATATAGTACCAAGTCGGTGTGGAAAGATATCGCTGAAAGCTTTCTCCTCCCTGTGCTCTTTAAGACCAAGCTGAGTATTAAGATCTATATGAGTAGCACGGGAAGGCAATTGCAGATGCGTAAATCCATATTTTGACGGGTCAATATTCTTTGTGCTGCCAACAGGTATCAGACGAGTAAACCACTTGATGGAATCCGAGTTCTCGCTTTGCGTAAGACCTATCTTGAGACCCTTCATGTAGCCGAGCGTGACACGCTGACCTCGCTCGCATTTGCTCAGGTTCAGGTATTCTCCATCCAGCCACCACTCCGTTTCAAATGCGGCGGCAATCTCTGCAGCGGCATCCCAGCAATACAGGCCGTTAAAGTTGATTGTTTGCCGGTTGGCACTAATGGCTTCACCGACTCTCCATGTTACACCGTCAGCGTTCCGGTTCATGTTATCCACCAGCTTCTCAAGATACTCCATCGGAGTTCCGTCGTAAGCAAATACGGACTCAAGATCATTACTTCCCTGGTTGAGACGGCAGAAGAGCAGGTCCTGCATGTCGTGTTCCCGACCGTAGAAGCTGATGTTATAAGTATATTTCTGCGTGTTGGTCTTTTTCGGACGGTATTCCTTCTTGATGGAGAACCGTTTGCCACCCACTTCGATGTAATCACCTACCGACAAGATGAAGAACTCCCAGGTGGTGAAGTTTACGTTCACCACGAACTCGGAAGCAACCTCTTCACTCCATCGGGAAGAAGAATCAGGACTTACCTTCTTTTTGATATTTCCGTCTCTGCCGTAGATTACAAGTTCCATTTATAGACAATTTAAATCGTTTTTAACTTTCACTTAAACAGGTTTCGGTTCGCGCAGCGTAACCGCGAATCCGGCAATTTGCTGCCCGGTATTTTTAAGCAGTGTAAACTGGCTGTACTTGGTATATTCCTTCATATAGACTTTCATGACCCTGTCGATTTCCGGAATTCTTATCGTCAGCCATCCCGACTTAAGTAAAGCAATCACGGTATTATAGTATGCGTACCACTTGGTTCTTGTGTCCGCTGCGATAGCCATCTTCAGGGTGATATCCCGTGCTTCGTAGCATGGAATCAGTATGTCGGGCAGTTCCTCCCCGTCAAGCTCCCGATAGCTGACGGAGGTATACTCCTTCATTTTGGGTGGTTTCAGCAGAGAGTCATAATTGGTATGGTCGCCCGCGTTTTCCTCCCAAAGAAAACAGCCATATGTGGCCATATCGATATTGTTGATATAAAAGAGTCCTTCTTCTACTTTCATAATCCTATCCTTTCATTTTTACACCACGACGCAAGTCTGTAATGCCCTCGTCTATCGTTTCAAGATGCTTCAGATATTCTGAGTTTTCCGCTATCCGGCTGATCGCCGTTGCCATCATCTCAAGAGCAGAGGAGATCAGGTTATCGATGTTGATCACATGATCCAGCATGGCATTGCCGATTCCTTCCAGTCTGCCGGCAGTCTCCTCCGTTATGGAGGTAATGGTACCAGCCCTGCCTTCCTGTGTGGAGGAAGAAGATGAAGTCCAGCCGAAAATATCTTTCAGGGCATCACGCTCGGCAAGCGCATCCTCGACAATCTTGTTCCATTCCTCCTGCAGATCCTTATACTCGTCAGTATTTATTCCGCCTTCCTTGTTATAGTTGGCAAACTTGTCGTACCAATCTTGCAGACGCTTGTCATAGGCATCCGTCAGGTTGGTCATCAGGATTGCCTTCTGCAGGTATGCACTAAAATCATCCGCGAAATCCTGGGAGTCACTCTCCATATCCAGGAGCGTGTCGTAGAAGGCATCACGCATACTGTCAAATGATACCTGCGTCAGTTGCTCCTGTATCTGTTGGTTGATTTCCTCAATACGTTCACCGCCTTCGATGATCTTATTCAGATAATCCTGTACGTCCGCATCCAATTTCAGCCAGAAGGCAGGAGCTTCTTCCTTCAGCTTCTCGAGTTGCTCGGCTGTCAGATCGAATAATCCGGTCATTCTACCACCGATATCATTTGGATTCATACCTATCGAATGAGCAAATGCATCCCACTGATCCCACTCACTTTGACTCAGACTTTTGCGTATGCGCACACCGATAGAGTGGGAACCAGTAGACGCTCCTGAATTCAGCCGCTCTCTTCCTAGCAATCTGTAGGATTCAATACTTTTCTGTGCGATATCAAGAGCCTCCTGACCAGCCTTTGCCGCTTCTGATCCGTACGACATCTCAATATATTCCGACTTCTTATCGATGAGTTCATCCCAAATTTCGTTCAGACGATTGTACTTGTCGACCATCTCATCGTAGTCGGAATAATCGGCACCGCCAATATTAAACTTACCCAATGTCAGTACATTTGCAAATCCACCCCACGTTTTCTCAGCCACATGGCCAATTGATTTTACAATGTCACCGACAAAATTTACCAGCCCTTTCTCTCCAATCTGGTCGAAAATAGCCAGGATGGAGGCTATGAGTCCTCCTATTTTGCTGCCGGACTCAGATAATACATCAACCAATGATCCCACCGCACTACCAAAAGATGCCAGACTCATATCTGCATCTCCGAGCTGGTTCATTGCATCAGCGACGGCTGTCAGATTTTTAACAGCCTTATCCTTTGAGGTCTCCAAGTTCCCCTCCGTATTACGGACTTTGGCTTCAGCCTTGTTCTTATTTGTGCGGGCAGTCTCAGCTTCCGCGCTGTCTATCCCATATTTCTTTACCGCTTCGTCATATGCCTTCTGCGCTTCGGTCAGTTCACCGACCGCTTCGGAATAGTCGCGTATGGATTCGGTCAGGTTGCCGAACAATCCGCCTTTATTGATGACCTCCTCGTCGATTTTACCAAGGGCTTCCTCGATGACCTTGATCTGTTCGGGAGTAGCGTTCTTTTTGAACTCCGGGCTGTTACGAAAAGAGACGATCTGTTTCTTTACTTTCTGGAGTTCCTGCTTAGTCACACGTTCCAAATTACCGAAGACAACATCCCAGTTGATGACGTTCTTGAGCTCTGTAAAATCAAGGGCGGACAATGCTTCGTCACGCTGTTTTGCCAGCAGCTTCTTGTCATACTCGTTAAGACCCTCCTGAGAGGACTTCAAGGTATATTCCTTCATGATCGCGGCACGCTTCTGTTGGTAGGTGCCGTATTCTTTGTTGTATTCAATCCAGGACTTCAGATCCTTCTCCTGAAACTCCTTGTCAATCGCGTAAAGATCCTTTGCGTATTGCTGATAGGCAACAAGACGCTGCTGCTGGGCATTCGTTTTTACCGCCTTTTTCTCTTCAGGAGTAGACTTGACACCCCGGTTCTTCTCAGCTTCCTCCATCTTCTTGAGCGTGTCACGTTCCTGCTTGTTGATCCCGGCCAGAGTTTCTTCCAGTTCCTGCTTAGCCAGTTTTTGTCTCTTTTCGATTCCGTCCTTCATGACGGAGGTGCGGGCGGCTTCCAGCTTCTGCTGTGCCTTTATACGTGCGTCGGCAAGTTCGTCCTGGTAGTCGCGGGCGGATTTGCCGGTGTCCTTTTTTTCATAGTCATCGATACCGGCAGCTTTAAGTATTTTTTTTGCAGCTTCTTCGGCTTTTACACCCAATTCTGTGTATACATCTCCGGCTTCCTTGGCCTGGTTTATCTGAGCAGTAAAATAATCCTTCTCTTTTTTACCTCCTTTATTGGCGACAACTTCAAACAATCCTCTATACAAAGCCTGAAACACATTGGCTTTCCCCGCATTCTTTTGATCAGCCTGCGCAGAGAGCATACGGGCATATTCCTTTGCCGCCAGTTCCTGTGCCGCCGCAGCTTGGGCCCTTAGTGCCAAAGCCTGAATAAACGCAGGAGTATTTGTGACAAGCAGATTCTCTGCATCATTGACATTCTTAACAGCAACATCTAGCTTCTTGAACTCATCAGCATTATCCTTGATGAACTCTTTCTTTTTTTCGAGATTATTCCCCAGATGATTCCATTGCTCCTGAAGGGATCTGATTTTAGCTATCTGATCACCCACTTTACTTGATCCAGAAGTAAAAGCGTCGTTTATTTTTTTTTGTGCATCTGCAAGGCTGATGCTTGCCTTGCCAGCAGACATCATCGATTTAATAAAATTACCGATCTCCTTTCCGTATACGACGGAAAGAGTGATTGCAGTGGCCATTGCCGTCTGCCAGGAGAACAGGGAGGAAAGCACCTGTTTCCATACAGGAGTGGCTTTTTTTCCTGCGGCAGTCAGAGCTTCGTATTCCTTTCGTGCCGATGCCAGTGCATCGGTAAACATGGGGATGTTGTTGGAGATAGCCAGGAAGAACATCTGCGGCCCCATAGCGAGGGCAGGCAGCTCACGGGCAATCTGCTGCATGCTCATCTTCACATTGTTGAGCTTGGGAGCAGGATCGTCACCTAAGATAGGCGTAGAACTTGTCTTTTTCTTCTGTGCCTCCAGCTCCTTTAGTTCAGCTTTTAACTGCCCAATGACACCAGTAAGAGCCTGAATATCCGCCATCTGCGCATCGGAGTTTGTGCCTGATGCCATAGCCTGCTTGAACTGATTCTGCAGGTCTTTGAGCTGAGATTCCAGTTGTGCTATCACGGCCTGGGTATACTTGCCCATATCACCCAGGTTGCCCTCCACGGATCGCATTCCTTTGAGCGTCTTGTCATCAAGCAGTATTTCCAGTCTGACGGGTTCCATTTATCCTCCTAATCTTGTTTGAAAATATTCTGTAGTAAAAGTCTCCGGACGACGGCTCTTTTCCCTTTCGATAAGCTCCTCCTTTGAGATATACCGGCTGACATCCATGTTCATTACCAGCAGCTCCGCATAGCTGATCTTCCAGAGAATATAGTGTTTTGAACATCCGAACCGCTCCATAGACTGAGCGATGATACCGAGAATGCTATGTGGACCTTCATTACGGCCCTTTAACTCATCCTCTCTTTGTGGCTTCCGATTGGTTCGAGCAGCTTTGCCGCCCTGGCTGCCAATGGAATAGTATTGCAAAAAGCCTGTACGTCTATGCCCGAGAGCAGCTGTATCAACGCTGCCGTAAGCATGGCAGGATGTACACGCCATCTAAGATACCAGGCAACGGGCTTTACAAACAGCCATCCAGCAATCCATCCCGTGCAGATGGACAGGGCAACAATCTCGCTGACAGCCTTTCCCTTCTCTGCAATAAACCTCAGACGGGCGTCATACTCCATATCCTTGATTTCTTCTGGTGTAACACCCAGCTTCAGATAGCGAAGGGCTATCCGGATGATCGCTCCTGCCGGTGGACGATGCATGACAAGGGATGACTTTCCCTTCCGTTTGCCGAAGATCCTTCGGGGTATCACCGGAATGCGGATGCCAACGTCAAGCAGCATTTCAGCTGCCTGGCGCTGTGTAGCTTTGCTGTTCATTATGTTTCCTGGTTAGGCAGTTCGCTTGCCGGTGGTACCTCACCGGGTGCAAAGATCTTGTAGGCAGGCTTGTTTTCGCCCGCCTCCTGCATTTCCAGTTCGCACGAGATACCCAGAACGTTAGAAAAGTTGATGCCGTTGGCGAAGTTACAGGTAAGCAGCCCGTTATAGATGCGGATGGTATGGCCGGTGGTACATCCGATATCAAACACGCCCTGAACATCCTTGTCCTCGGTCGGCGGTGTATAGTTACCCTGTTCATCAGCCTCTCCACCCATGACCTGTACCATGTTTTTAGCCAGCAGCTCAATCAGGGTAAACGTCCACATCTTGGTTCCGGGAGTACCCTTGATCACAGCAAACGGCGCATTGCGTTTCTGTGCCGCCCAGATACGGTTCTTGGTAGCGGAATCTCCGCCCGGCTGCATGCCGTCCTCGGAAATCAGACCAAGTGCCGATCCGTTATATTTAAGCGAGCTTACTCCATAGATAGCTCCAGTATTCTCCATATCAATCTAATTTAAATTGTTTTTTAATTTGCTTTTAAGCCACCGGGACCCTGTTAAAAGGAGCAGGCATATAAGGCACAATCCTATGACCTTTATCTTTGCCCGCTCCCAAAAGGAGGGTGATGGTGTTGTTTCCTCTTTGAGCGTCTCATCCGTTTCACTATTCTCCGCGAACGTCCTCTCTATTGTGATCTCCTGCTTCCCTTCAGTCTGTGCCGTGACGTTCACGCCACCTTCTCCGTCAGACTCAATCCTGAGATTCAGACCATTTTCCTGTTTTTGCACACCTATGTTTTTAGGGAGGCTGGCGATCATCCGCAGACGTTCCGGTTCCAGTGTCAGGCTCGCCATCCTCATCGGGTCCTTCGCGGAGGTGATTACCTCGGTTCCGCTCCGCTGAAGAGACCCCGAGCGGACGACTGTCCGGTTCTCCCTGCTTGCTGCGCAGGAAGATAAGAGCAGGACAATGCTCAGCAAGCCTGCACTGATGGCACCTGCGAAATGCCTGTTCGAAAATGATGATCTTTCCATTGACTTTTCTTATTTGATCACTTAATTTGAGAGTTGTCGCAGAGAGGTCGTCATACAACTGATGATACACGCCTTCGTTTTCCTTGACCGCACGGACCTTCGTCAGCCTGCGGTCACGCCACCAGCCAATGGCCATGACGACTATCCCCGTAGGAGCAAACCAGTCTTGCAAGATGGTAAGTACAGTACTCCAGTCCATTGCGATTCAGGTAAGAGATGATTACTCGACTTCTTCCTCTTCGGATGCTTCCCCAGCACCAGGAGCAGCATCTGCTTTTGCGGCTTTTGCTCTATTTGCGGCTTCAACAGCATCTCTCCTTACTTCAGCCCAGCGTTTTTCTGCCGGTGCCGCCTGTTCCTTACTTTGCTCTGTTACTCCGTCCCACGAGTAAATGGCTCCGATAGCTTCCTGCTTTTTCGGCAGCACGATATAATAGTGGCGGAAGTTTACCAGGCTCTCCTGAGCGGTCGGATTGGTCGCAGCTTCGCTGTAGTACATCTTCGTTGTACCTTGCGCACGGAACATGCGTGGTACGTAGAAGACGAAGGATGCCTTCATATCAGTGGCTGTCGGTGCCTGAGTATACGGTACCTTGACTCCCTCTTTGGTGAAATACGGGCAGTTGATGAACGTATAAATCTGGAAGCCGAACATATTAAGCAGCTTGCCGCTGGTATAATTGTAGTACTTGTCCTTGAACGACTGGTCCTGTTCAAGCAGGTCGTTCACATGATCCGGGCAGAGCACCAGGCGACGTCCGTCTTCAGGTACCTCCGCATTGTCGAGCGCACGCTTAAGTGCAATAATGTCCTTGAGGGTCATTTTCTTTCTTCCGGCAGCATCCGCCTCTCCACTGGTAGGGATCACCGGAGTCTTGGCTGTATGGCTATATGGAGCCAGCGCATGAGCGGCTTTCTTATAACGGATGCGGTCGATGGCGGTTCCATGACGCTGGATATCCAGTGAGAGCTTGTCGTAGGAGATCGCATAGAGCTGATCATCCGTTACACGGGTGGCTTTTGTCTGGAACTTGTCCAGCCCGATAGGTATATCACCTTCTTTCAGGTCCTGTATAGGTATCGGATAAGTCGTATTATTTACCAACACATCAGGATCTCCGCCCACATCTACCAGGTGGATAATCTCATTGTTGACTTTTGCCGAGTAATCAGGTATGCCATCCAGGAAGGAGGCGGTCAGCCCCGCATCCATCTGTCGCACCAGTTCACCGGTCCAGACTTCGGTATATACACCCTCCAGTGCGGCACCTGCCGGCATGAAACCTTTGAGAGCCATCGGAATGATGATTCCTGATGCAGCACCATAAGCTGGATTGACCCCGACCAGCAGGGCAAGGATAATTCCCATTACGACGTTAAACGCCGTTCCGGACATAAATTTCAAAACAGTTTTCTTTTTCATTTTTTTTAATGTTGTTATTGGTTAAACAAGCTGCGGACAGTCCACTCCGAACTGCTTCTTGTACAGTCGCTTGTACTGTTCCGGATCGTTGGAACGCATCAGTTTGAGTTCCGCTTCCGGTACGTCTTCCCATTTCTCGTAGCTTCCGGCGGAAGCGGCGGAAGATGTCTTTCCTCCCGCAAGGATGGCTGTGGGACGCACGGCCGCGTTCATCGCATCAAAGGTGAGTTTGAGGGATTCAGTTCCTACCGTCTTACCCAGGGTGATGAAATGCTCTTTCTTGTCGGCACCGATCTTGCCCTCGGCAATGGCGGTATCCACCAGCGTAGTGACACCCGCGAGCTTCAACTTGTCCAGCTCCTTCTGCAGGTTATCCTTCTCGGAGATAAGCCGGGCATTAGCGTTCTGGTATTCCAGGACCACATTGATCTTTTTCTGCACGTCTGTCAGCGTTGCGGCATCCGTGAGGCCCAGCATCAGGGCGACTGCTTTCAATTCTTCATTCATTTGAGGTAATGTTTTTGGATGGTTATTGTTTTTCAGCAGTGGAAGGCTGTGCGCACCCTCCTGCCTGCTGAGTTTGAGTTCCTTTCCTTCATAGACCAGGCGAAGATTGTCGTCATTACCGCCGATGTCCACCATGCTGTATTCCACCAGACGGGACTTGGTAACGGTGGGACAGGTCTGCCCGGGTTTGAGCAGCGCCGGATCTTCGGACATTTCCAGTATTTCAAAATTGGGTGATCCCATCCGCAGTGTGCCTTTTTCCCACTGCTGCTTGGCCAGCTTCGACTCTTCACGTACCTCGTCGAAATAAGGCTCACCGGTAATCTCACCGTTCTCCCTGCGTATGTCCTTTATCATTCCGATGATGATACCTCTCTGGTGCATCCACAAAAGAATAGGATTGCGCTCGTACTGTGACAGGTCGACACCATCTGTCTTTACCCACGTACCATACTGGTTCAATGTCTCATTCGATATTCGGATTCTCTCGCCCATTGCATCTCTTTTTTTGCCACAAACTTATGCCGTGCGGAAGACCCTTCAAAAAAACTATGCAACCTTTTCCTGCAACTGTGCAGCCTGTACTTCATTGTATGCAACCGCTACGTCATTTTTTTCTACCCGCCGGGGGGATGCGCATCTTTGCTGTAAATTAAATGATCGGTATGGCAAGAACGGAACATAAATCAAAAGAAACGGCGAAGGCGCTCTACCTGAAGGGCGTCCCTGTAGAACGTATCCTTGAACTTACCACAGTGGCGCGGCAGACGCTTTCCCGGTGGATCAACCAGGAGGGATGGAAGGAACTTAAGGCATGCTATGGCATGACACGCGAGGAGATCACGCAGAAGATACTCTCCATTGTCAATGATGCCATTGAGAATCCGGACGAGTACCTGAAAAAAAAGAAGATAGCCGACGATCTGGTAAAGCTGGCCGCTGCCATCGAAAAAATGGACAAGAGCACCAACATCATACACTATGTGGAAGCCTTTATACGGTTTGAGGACTGGCTGATGGAACATAGAAAAGAATACCCGGAACTGCCCGAGGAGGTGGTGATGATGCTTCACAGGCTGCATGACGACTTTATCTCACCATTTTTTATAAAGAAGTAATATGACCGAACAGGAAAGAAAAGACGCTTATAAGCGTTGGCTACAGCAGAGCGAGAGACTCAAGCGGCTGACATCGGACAAGCGTATCGAGACTCCGGAAGAGAAGAGACGCAACATTGCCCGTGCCCTGAAAGACTACAACTATTTCTGTCAGCGTTATCTGAAGCATTATTGCGAATGTCCCAACGCCAAATTCCAGAATGACGCGGCCCGCTATCTTTATAACAATCCCAACTGCCGGGCTGTATTCAAATGGCCGAGAGGGCATGCCAAGAGCGTCCACCTGGACATCGGTGTACCGCTGTGGCTGAAATTCAACGGCATGCTGCACGTGATGGTGCTTGTGGGCAAGAGTGAAGACAATGCCGATGCCCTGCTGGGAGACTTGCAGATGGAACTGCAATCCAACCAGTATATCATCGAGGATTTTGGTGAACAGTACAATGCCGGTTGCTGGCAGGAGGGTGAATTTGTCACCAAAGACCGTTGCGCCTTCTTCTCACGAGGAAGAGGACAGTCACCGCGCGGACTCCGGTTTCGCGAGATGCGTCCGGATTATATTGTTGTGGATGACCTTGACGATGATGAGATGTGCCGCAGCGAGGCCCGCGTGCGGGAAATGACCAAATGGATCAAGGAAGCCCTCTTCGGATGCTTCGGAGGAAAAGGAGGACGCTTTGTCATGGTCGGCAACCTGATCGGCAAGAACAGCGTGCTGCAGAGGATCATTGACAGTCGCACGGTACATACCAGTTCGGTGAACGCTTTCGACAAGAACGGCAATCCCGCATGGCCCGAAAGATATACTACGGAATATCTGAAGGGACTCGAAGAGTTTATGGGATACCGTTCCTTCCAGAAGGAGTACATGAACAATCCCATCACCGAAGGAGCCGTATTCCAGGAGAGATGGATCAAGTACAGACGGATGCTCAAGCTGAAATACTATGAGAGCATCGTTGTCTATGTCGACCCTTCCTGGAAAAGCACCGGAAAGAACGACTACAAGGCGTGCAAAATGTGGGGACGTCCCCAGAGAGGACTTAAGACGGCTTCCCCGAGGGAACTGCACTGCATACGTGCCTTCTGCCGGCAATGCAGTGTGGGAGAAATGGTGCGCTGGCTCTACGACCTGTACGAATCACTTCCGGAGGATTGCTCCGTTTCCTTTTACATGGAGGCCAACTTCATGCAGGATATTGTGCTCGACGAGTTCCAGCGGGAAGGAGACCTGAGAGGATACCAGCTGCCCATCATGCCGGACACCCGCAAGAAGCCCGACAAGTTCGCACGTATCGAAGCCATATCACCCTTGTGGGAAAGGGGATTCGTGTGGTACAATATCAAATATAAGGATGATGCCGACATGAAGACATCCATTGACCAGACACTCTCCTTCGAACAGGGAAGCCGGGCGCATGACGATTCTCCGGACGCGGACGAGGGTGCGATCTACAAGCTACAGAAACAGGTAAGACAGGATGCGGCACCACCCCGGATCGGAGTCAGAGAACCGCCTAAAAGCGGATGGTAATCATTAAAATATATCACTATGTATATCACGGAACAGGATTATATCAATATCGGAGAGAATGCCCTGGATATTGTTCAGCAAAGCAAGCCGGATAACCGGGAAGCGGCGGAGAAGTTCGCTATGGACTTTGCGGCCGGATATCTGAGGGCAAGGTATGACGTGAACGCCGCTTTCGCAAGAGAAGATAATGAGAGAAACATGGCGCTCGTCGGATGTCTGACGGATATAGCGCTTTACAGAATGGTGCTCAGTCTGCCCTCCCGGATGAGCTGGGAGAAGTACGAGAAGCAATACAGCCGGCAGGTGGAATGGCTCGAAGCGGTACAGTCCTCCGCAGTGATGCTTGACCTTCCGACCATTACCGGACCAAACGGTGAGGAGGATTACCACAATCCCATCCGCACGGGCGAGGGAGTCAGAAACAATTATATCTGGTAAGACATGGGAAATAAAAAGAAAGGAAACATCCCGTTCGGGAACATAGACCTGGCACGTCCGGCGGACCGCCGCAGAGTAAAGGATATGACTGTCAAACTGCAGTTGCAGACGGAAAACCTCACACGTAATGACCTGAAGACATGGCGATGGGCATGGCAGCAGGCCATCAACGTAGAGCAGCCAAGACGCACGAAGCTCTATAATATCTACACGGATGTGGATGTAGACGGACATCTCACGGGGTGCGTCGAACAACGGACGGGATTCGTAATGAACAAGGGATTCAGGATCACGGACAGGAATGGAAAAGATATGGATAACGCCAAGGAACTTTTCGAGGCTCCCTGGTTCAAGGTATGGATGAAACTCAGCCTGGAGAGTATCTATCAGGGCAACTCACTCATCGAACTCGGGCCGGTGATCACGGTGGATGACAAGCCGGTATTCAGCCACATCAAACTGGTGCCGCGCACACATGTCATTCCGGAGTTCGGCGTAATCATCCGCAGCGAGAACGATACATGGCAGTCGGGATTCGACTACCGGACGGGAGCTGTGTCATGGAACGTAACGGAGGCCGGAGGCACACACGACCTGGGACTCTATCTCAAATGCGCGCTGCAGACCATCCCGAAGAAGAACATGGCCAGCTTCTGGGACATGTTCGGCGAGATCTTCGGCATACCGCTGCGCATCGGAACCACCACCAGCCGCGATCCAAAGGAGTTCGACAAGCTGGAGAAGTTGCTGCGTAACATGGGAGCGGCATCCTACGGACTCTTTCCGGAAGGGACCACGATAGATATCAAGGAAGCTACACGTGGTGACGCCTATAACGTGTATGACAGGCGGATCGAACGGTGTAACTCGGAACTGAGCAAGGCGATACTGACACAGACCATGACTGTTGACAACGGAGCCTCGCTCTCGCAGTCGAAGGTGCATGAGAACATGCTGGATAACCTGATCAACAAGGATGCCGATATGATACGTGACCTGGTAAACTGGCAGCTGATCCCGCGCATGATTTATCATGGATTCCCGGTGAAGGGATGCAGATTCGAATGGGATGACAGCGTGACCTATACTCCAGAACAGCAGGTGGCATACGAAAGAATGGTCATGGAGCATTATGAAGTAGATCCCCAGTATGTTATTGAGAAGTATCAAATGCCGGTCAAGGCACGCAAGGAAACGACCCAGCAGTTGGTAAAGCCTTTTTTCGACTAGGCCCCGCTGATTATGCGGGGCTGCATGAGAGGGCAAGGCTTGTATATGAGAGCGCTTCCCTGTCCCTGGCTCAGGAAGAGAAAGAGAATGATACGGTGGAAGTCGACACATCTTCCATCGAAGCGGCATTCGTCCTGTTGATGGCATGGTTGCACCGGCAGGAGCAGTTCTCCCCAGAGATGCTGAAAGAAGAGGAGGTGAGGAACTTTATCCGTGAGACCGCCGCGCTGCTGGACAGAGCTGTGGACTATTCTATCCGGGAAGTTCCCCTGGATGAAGTGAGCATACAAAGACTCAAGGAGTCTGACTATGTATTCAGCGGGATCAAGACCTTTCATGAGCTCAATGAGGCGTTTCCTTCCCTACTGGATGAAAAAGGGAATAAAAAACCTTTTGAACGGTTTTTAAATGACGTCCAAAAGATCAACAATACGTATAACGGTTCTTATCTGAAGACGGAGTATAACTTCGCCGGCGCGGCAGCGCTGATGGCGGCGCAATGGAAAGATTTCGAGAAGGATTTCCAGGAGGATGGGGACCGTTACAATCTGCAATACCGGACTGCGGGTGACGAGCGGGTACGTAAGAGTCATCAGTTGCTGGAAGGGATTACGCTCCCGATTACCAGCAGGTTCTGGGACTGGTATTTCCCGCCCAACGGCTTCGGTTGCAGATGCGTGGTGCAGCAGGTAAGAAAAAGCAAATACCCGCAAAGTGACGAGCAACAGGCAATGAACCTGGGATCGCAGGCGACGGCGGGTAAATATCAGGAGATGATGCGTTTCAATCCGGGCAGGCAGATGACCACTTTTCCGGCATATAATCCGTATACAAGAAAGGAATGTACTGATTGTAACGGAAAAGGATCGGACAATGAGCTCTGCCGGGCATGCAGGATCGTGCGTAAACAAGTGAAAGGAGGAGAAAATGGCTGAAAAAGATACAAAGAAGGTGATCAGGGAACTGCAGCAACGGATCAACCGCTACATCCGTCTTACCCTGAAGGACATCAAGACGGAAGCTAAGGAGGAGTTCGACCGGAACTTCCAGCGGGAGGCTTTCTTTACCGAGAAGTGGAAAAGAAGACGGTACGCTCAGGATGAGACCCGGGGAATATTGCAGCAGTCAGGAACGCTCCGCAAAAGCATACGGGCTGAGATCATGGAGGGTAACAAGGGAGTAGCGTTTACTTCGTCCGTTCCTTATGCCAGGATACACAACGAAGGTGGAACCATTACCGTTACCCGAAGGATGAAAGGATATTTCTGGATCAAGTACAGGGAAGCTATGGGCAAAAAGGGATACACCCTGAAAGGAGAACTGCGCAGGACCAGGAAAAACCGGCAGCTGTCCTCGGATGCGGAGTTTTACCGGGCAATGGCCTTAAAGAAGGTCGGCAGCAAAATTGTCATTCCCCGCCGGCAGTTTATAGGCACACACCCGGATCTGGAGAAACTGCTGCAGGAAATAGCCAGGGAAAATATCAAGGAAGTATTTAACGACTAATTATAAATATCATGAGAAGTTTTTTCTTTTTACAGCTCCAGAAACACCTGGAAGGACTGACGGACGATAAGGGAGAGTCCCTTGTCAAAACCTACGACCTGTGGAACGAGCAGGTGGATTTTATTGAGGAGGAAGAGCCTTTTGCCCGCCCTGCGGTATTCCTTGAGTTTATGCCTTACAAATGGCAAATGCTCTCTGCCGCCACGCAGACGGCAACTGTTCCCATCAGGCTGCATATAGTCACCGACTGGAAAGGTTCCTCCAGGAAAGGAAGCAAATATCAGCAGCAGACACTGGAGCGTTTCAGTTTGCTGGAGAAGATCAGCAGACATCTGCATAACTTCCTGGGAAACGACGGCAGCGTATTCTTCGATATGTTCCGGCGTACCGCCAGCGATACGAATCATAACCACTCAGAACTGATAGAGGATATCGAGGAATACACTTTCCGCGTTACGCAGAAACTCTAGAAAAGACTCATCTGCATTTCCTTCTGCTTGGAGATGATACGGTCATCGGCACTAGCATTGATGATGTTGTAAAAGGTGCGCTCGCAGATCCTGAACTCCGGCCATATATAGCGCCGCAGGATCTCCCGGTTCGACAGGCCGTCACGGGAATGCTCGTCATAGATGCGCACGATAGACGATACACGGTGAACGTAGCTCCGTCCCGGAGTATTCATTCTGGATTTCTTCATACCTGAAAACAATTAAAAACAATCTTGAAAAACTTTTTACCTCAATGACAAAAGTAATGATTTCTAGATAAATATCCAATTATAAGGAGGGAATAATAAAAAAAGCCCTCAACGCTTCGCTGTTTTAAATTACCACATAAAAAACGACGAGTACACAGATGCCTGCACGCTGAGGGCCAAAGTCCTTGACGCAAGCAACTGTGTACTCTTTTTTATGTGGTGCACAAAAGTAAGAATAAAAATTAGAAATTTATGTGTAAGAGCGAAATTTTCTTTAGACTGCTTTCCCTGACAGAGCAGGAAACGGAAGTAACAAGGGAGAGAATTCTGGGTGATTATAAGGATATGGAGGCTACCGATGCCAGGTATGTTCTTGTTACCCTTCTAACCGAAAAAGGATTGTATCCCGATCAGATCGCAACATTTCTTCACCGAACAGCCCGAGGCGTGCGGCATCTGATGAGACGAAACATCACCTCACCGATGATCGGTATTTATTTGTCACAGATCAGGAAGCACATGGGAAGTGATTTCTCGACAGGTCAGTTGTAGATGAGTATGTTTGCAGCACGGTCGAATAGTGACCGGAACTACAAATACAAATACAACTATGAGTGAATCAAGAACATTTGTTTTCCCCGAAGGGGGAAACTCAGGAGGCGGTACCAACGGCGTTCTGGCCATGCTTCCGGCTCTGATGCAGCAACGAGGTGTAGATCCCAACATCCTGGCCCTGATGGGCGGCGGAAACAACCGTAACGGAAACGGATGGGGAGACGACATGTTTGCTATTCTGCTTCTCTTTATCCTGATGGGATGGGGTGGCGCGGGAGGTCTCGGTGGCGCCCGTGGAGGAATGATGGGTAACGGTCAGGGAGGCGTAGTGCCGTTCGTGCAGAACGATGCGAATACCGCCGTGATCATGCAGGCCGTGCAACGCAACGGTTTTGACATCCAGTCTCTTGCAACCGCCCTGAATACCTCTTCCGACGCTGTCATGGCAGCCGTTAACGGACTGGGCATGCAGATCTGTAACATCGGAAACCAGATGGGCATGAATACCAACCAGATCGTTACAGCGATCATGCAGGGTAACAATGCCATCCAGTCACAGATCTGTCAGTGCTGCTGCGAGACAAACAACAACATCACCAAGATGGGCTATGAGAACCAGCTGTCTGTCTGCAATCAGACAAACACCCTGGTGAACACGGCCAACCAGAACACGCTTGCATTGCGTGATGCCGGCACAACCAACACAAACGCGATCATCAGCAAGCTGGATGCGATGCAGAACCAGGCACTGCTGGACAAGATCGACACCCTGCGCGAGAGAAACAGCACGCTGCTTAACCAGCTTTCACAGGAACATCAGAACGCATACTTCGCACAGGTATCGGCACAAACCATCGCTCCTGTCAACGCTGCGCTGAGCGACCTGAGCTCACGTCTGGCCAAGATCGAATGTAACCAGCCCGAAGTGGCCAAGGTTCCGTATAGTCCGGTGGTAGGCGTACCGACCTGTGTTGCCGCACAATACGGACTGGGATACGGTATCGGTTTGGGAGCAGGTAACGGATTCTGGGGTTGACCCGGGGAAAGGAGGTAACTATGCCATTTCCCTTTCAATTCGTTAACCGCCGCGGATCGGCGGCAATTGCCACATCCGGCGTGAATGTGACCGCAGAAAATGCGGTGTTCTCCTTCCCCAACCACTCTTTTGTCAACGCCTGGTACAGAGGAACCATATTCATTGACCTCAGACAGGCAATCCCCACAGGGACTACAGGCACACTGCCGGTACTCTTTGAAACGAACGGGGTGACACAGGCGGTGACCAAATACGGTGGAGAAGCGCTCACGGTAGCTGATATCCCCGGAACGGGAGTCTATGAATTCTGGTTCGACAGGGCGACAAACACCCTGCAGGTAATGACCGGAGTAGTATAAACTACAGGCGGGAGAAATCCCGCCTTATCAAAGAGAAGAAAATATGCCTTTCCAAAATTTAAGAGTAAATAATCAGTTCTATATCCTGCACAAGGACGGAACACCCTTTGTTGAGACGGGATCGGTGGTGGGAGTATCCGCTCCCATGCCCGAGGCGGCACAACAGCCGATGATGTTCGGACAGCCCATGAGAATGGTGGTGGATATCACCGTAAAGGTGGGAGAACAGACCGTAACTTTTCAGAAAATACCTGCAGGCGCGGATATCGCAGATGCCAATTTCCCGGGAGGAGGAAACATGGTGATCTCCGGATCACGGGAGTCGATGAATTCCGAGGTCACGGCAATGAGGACCAGATCCCTGGAAATACTCAAGAGCATAGACTATCACCGCACGGTGGTGGAATCATGCAACCGGATGATGGAAACTCTCAATCCCGAACTGGCCGAAAGGCAGCGGCAGGATGCGGAGAATAAAGCCCTCAGGCAGGAAATATCAGAACTGAAGGCCATGATGGCCGAACTGCTCAAACCTGCGGAAAAGGCAAGTAGTAACAATTCTAAAAAACAACAGACATGATGATGATCGAAATAGAAGACAGCAAGGTCGAGAAGATGAGCGACTACGCTGAGAAGATGCTCAAGTATGGAGGCAAGCTCATGCAGTGCATCGAGGAGATCTCCGAGAGCAGAGGCGGCATGGGACAGCGTAATGATTACGATGACTATGACGACGAGTATGACGACATGGGACAGCGTGGCGGATACGGCGGCGGATACGGAAATCGCGGCGGCGGATATGGAAACCGTGGCGGCGGCGGATACGGAAACCGCTATGGAGGCGACATGGGACAACGCCGTGGGGTACCGGGAACGGGAAGATACTCCAGATACCGCTGATTGTTTAACTCTTCGGGATGGCGGACAGACGTCATCCCGTTTAATTTGAATACGTTATGAGCAAGGTAAAGGAACCTCTTGATATATATGATGACCGTCCCAAAGAGATGACGGCCTATCTGAAAAACTATGGATGGCACTTCAACAAGAAACTTTGCGACTTCGCCGTTTCACTCATGCGGAAAATGAATCCCGCAACGGGAAAGAGCGAGAAGATCGAGCCACTGACCAAAGACAAGGTAGATGAGCTGCTGGCAAAGAATGGCGTCAGGGTGGAAAACAACACACTCTACGACTATGTGTATGCAGCCAACACGGGAAAGGCGGATTGCCTGAAGTCATCCGTTCCGGACGACGCGCACCTGGCACTTTATGTCAAGGATACAATCGATGATTATGACGCTCCGGACGGAGCGGTAATGTGTATGTGGTATGCAAAGATGTGCCGGGCAGGTGAACCGGTAGAATGGGATGAGATGTTATGATCCGGCAGCAGTTCGACATAAGCAAATACGACTGGAAGGTCGAGGTCTATTATGCCGTGGACTGTTACTATACGGATGAGATAATGGGCAAACTCTATGATATCGGATGTCGGGGAGATGATCTGCAGACGGCATACGAGAACCTTAGCGCCGGAAAGCCGGATACCGGGCTCACCTATTCCAATTACGGCACACGTCAAACGGTAATGGTCATAGGCATCACCTCTTCCGCCGCACAGTTTCAGAACTCTTATGACCACGAGCGCAAGCATCTGGAAGCGCATATAGCGGCAGCGCTGGGGATCGATCCGTGGGGAGAGGAGATATGCTACCTTTCAGGGGAGATCGGGCAGCTGATGTTCGAAAAGGCAAGGCTGATGCTGTGTGACTGCGATTGTTGCAAACATAAAAAACAGGAACTCATATGAAAAGAAAAGAATTAAAAAAAGCAATCAAAAGCCCGACACCGTTTGAAAGCCTGTATGCACTTCTTCCCGAGAAGCAGAAGGAGAAATTCAAACAGTTTGCCGCCGGATTCGGATTTACCGAAGGACAGATTAAAGGAAGGCTGGAAAAAACAGGCTGACCTTTTTAACAACGGGACTCGTTTGTCCAACATCGAGTCCCTGTTTTTAGTCAGTGTTAATAAAAATAAAAGCAATGAAAACGCCAATCACGTATTACGGAGGAAAGCAAGGAATGGTAAAAGACATCCTTCAAATGATTCCGCAACATAATACATATACAGAAACTTTTGCAGGAGGAGCTGCCGTACTATTCGCTAAAGATCCTGCACAAATCAATGTTGTCAACGATCTAAATGGAGAAATTGTCAATTTTTACAGAACGATAATAACCGACTATGATGCTTTGAAAGATGAAATATTAAAAACGTTACACAGCCGAGAGCAGTTGCAAGTCGCAAAATTTATTCATGAACATCCGGACTATTTCTCAAGGGTAAAGCGAGCTTGGGCGGTATGGGCACTAAGCAAACTATCGTTTTCGGGAAACCTCAGCGGGTCATTTTCCTTTGCCAAGAATGGAAACAATAAGAAAACAATAGCACTAAATAATGCAAAGCATGCATTTGGGGAGGATATCAAAGCACTGCTGGAACAGTGTACTATTGAGCAGGATGACGCGCTCAAAGTTATCAAACGATATGACACAAAGGATACATTTCACTTCCTAGATCCACCCTATATAGGTTTTAACATGGGACATTATTCCGGGATGTTTGACCGTGATAATATGCAAGCATTATTAGACTTGTTGTCACAAATTGAGGGCAAATTTATGCTAACGATGTATCCGGACGACATGATACGTAAATACGCAAATGATAACAGCTGGATTATACATAAAATCGAAAGAGTTGTTTCCGCTTCAAATTCTGTGACCACAAAAAGAAGGAAACAAGAGGAATGGATGGTTGTTAACTATCATATAGAAAATGACCATGAAAAGATGGACTGACGTTTTATATACGAATAACGGATGCTGTGGTTGATTTACCGGGCACCCGTTATTGTTTATACGTTAGACTTCAAATTATTTAAAAAACTCTTTTGCTTTATCAAAGGAATTAAATTTCGTAAAATCTATATATTCGTCAGAATTGCAAATAAAATCTCTATAACGAGCTTCTATTTTTTTATATTCTTTATTATAAACATTTATTTCATGCTGATGTTGAGAATAGTCAGTTGCTACTATTTCTTTATATATTTTGAATATATCTATGATAAATTCCTTTTTAAGCAACTCTTTTGCTTTTTCTATATTCCCTATAGCAAATTCTATTTTGGCAGGAGACAGACCATCTGCCCCCGTAAGAAATGACTCTCTGATTTTCTTGACATTGTTAGTCATTCCCCATAATTTAAAGAATAAGATAATCTGTAATATACCAAATACGATAATTACAATTAATACAAATGATGTAATTTCTTCCATAATTGTGTGTTTTATATTATACGACATGACAAATAGCGTACAAATATACAGATTTGTATATAAATTGCTAGTATTTTCTGATTTTTTAGGTGGTTTTACTTGCACATATCTTTATTATATTACTTCAAAATATCAACTGCATTTTTTAGTATTGGATTTGCTATCTCCTTGTCACCTACTTCATTTACGCATACAAGAAATAATTGCGTTGCTAAATATCTTGTAGTTCTTGCCAACTTCTGAACATCTTCCGGAACTTCCATGTCATTATCTAATGCAGTACGTCCCAATATTTCTTTTATTCTAAATTCTATTTCTTCCATAATATTCCTTTCTAAATTGTTATTAGTCAAATTCCGGTATCGGCATCCAATGAGTTATGCCTAATCTTTCTTCATTAACGTATGCTCCCGTTTCCCATTCCCCAAGGGTTGAAAGAAAACAGAGAAGGTATCCATAAGCTCCTTTGGTCAGAACTATTGTATCTACCTCCGGCAAGCTATCCGTTACACTTATCCAGGGAGATTGGGTCCGTATCAGCTCTATATCAGCTTCTAAAGCATAATCAGGTATGACTTTACCATCGACTTCGACACGATATAAATCTCCTTGCGTATGTCTGATTATGCCAGACTTTCCTATTGCATCCGGCATGACTGGACAATCTAAAACTCTCACTCTGTCACCTACTTTAAATTTTGCTTCCATATTCATTACTATCTTGATTTGAGCTATACAGAAGTTGAACATCTCCTGTATAGCAAAGTATTAGTCAACAATAAATTCGGTTATATTGGGAACGGCTTGAATACCCTCCATCACTTCTACGCTTGTAGGAGTCACAATTGCAGTTACATGAGGATGGTAATTTTCACACAGGTACTTAATCAATGGCTTAGCCGCCTCTTTTAGTTCTTCCAATTTCTTTTTGTTTTCTTGAATATTAGTTTCCATATACAATTAATTTGGGTTTTACAAAGCCCTCCCAAAGCTCATTTTTCTATTGTTATTAGTCAATTATCAAAATTTCACGATATGCAATGTCTATCTCATTCGTCTTCTCATTCTCATTGAAACAATAGCAAAGAAACCATTTCAACGCACCTTCATTCTCATATTGTGCTTTCCACATTTTACCATTATAGAGAGCTGACGGTTGAGAACGAGTATAATCCATGAGTATTTCAAAATCAAGTCTACTCATCACTGCATGAGTATCATCAATTAGTATCAAGTAAGTTGGCGGCTGTTGCCAACACATCCCATAAGGATGCGTCATAGGTGGAATAATATTATCTTTATTCATTGTTAAATTTATATTAATATTTCCACGGTTGACAAACACCGTTAATTTATCATTTGTCAAATGTTCACAAAGAGGGAAATAAGATAAGGTAGACGTACCAATTTCTTCACAAAAATCTTTCAACGAACATTTATCACATTTAAAACTTTCCATATCTGATTGTATGGCTTCATGGAAAACTCCATTTATTAATATTCCATCCATTACTATCCTTCTTTTGAATATTATTAAAAGCCGGTCTTTCCCGGCTGTCAGCCTTAGCTATGTGATAACTTCAACGCTGGTGCAGGCAAACACAAGACACCCTCTTAATGCGAGCAATGGTGTCCCTTAACTCGCCCCGTTTCTTCATTCTTATCTTTGTTACTTTTTAATCTATAAATCTCAATTATATCCTGAACATCACTCGTAGGTCTTACTCGAATATTAATATTCTGGATTAATAGATCTATTTCGACATTAGCATCTTTTGCAACCTTTACTGTTGTTGAAATAGCTGTTATAGCGTCACCTGTGGCGGTGGCTGCCAATTTTATATGTATACTCATTATTGGCTAAAATTTTGATTGAGGGTTATTTTGCTTTCACAACAACATTGCGTAAAAAATTAAAGAACTCAGATCGCACGTCAAAGCAGGGACATGCCTTGATAAATTCCGCCGGTTCCACCTCACCTGAGCCATCCAGATCAGGTGAAGTATCCCGATGACCAAGTAGCTCGATGATATCATACTCTTTACACAATTTCGCCACAAGTCCACGTAATGCCGCTTTTTGCTCGGGAGTACGAGTATCGGCTGGTCTTCCACTCGCATCTAAACCACCAATGTAGCAGATACCGATTGAGTGCTTATTGTAAGATACACCAGAGAATCCCTTTGTATTACAATGAGCCCCATCAATAGAAAGTGGACGTCCATTCTCTACATGACCATCAAGGTCGACCACGAAATTATAACCGATCTGGTTAAAGCCTCTTTGTTTGTGCATACGATCTATATCCTTTGCACGTAAATCCTGCCCGGCACGTGTTGCTGAGCAGTGAATGATAATTGAGTCAATTGTTTTCATTGTCTTTATTGTTTTAGGTAATATTCGCATCTAAATCCTTTACGTGGCGAGAAATCCTTAAATTCACAAGCCTTAAATATCTGATGTTTGTTAGCCCATTGCGCAAGATCCTTTTCATATAAAGTCGGTTTTCGATCATTATTAAAATCTCGGTAAGGTTGCACAAAAGGAGAAATCCCTAATTCTCTAAGCCTGCTCAACCTATACATGTCCTGCTCAACGGTTGAGTTGTAACCTACCAGAACGTAACAAGACAAATTACGAGGTTTGATATATTTAGTCACTTCTTTGAGCTTATCTGTAAGGTCAATTGAAGGCAAATCCCAGGCAATATGAATTCTTCTTTTCAATCTTAGCTTACTCAGGTAGAAGGCTTGCTCTTCATTCATGATTCTAACATCAACGCCATGCAGATTAACCATCTGATTTTGTTTTAACAGGTAACTAATTGCATTCCTCCATTCAGGATTGGCGAAGAAATTATTATCAAGTACTTCAATCCATTTTCCTTCAGGATTCAATTCAACTGGTTCTACTGCCTGGATATATCCCTCTTTCTCACGAACTAGACAAAATGGACATTTCCGGATACAGCCCCTTGAGAAGAACTGAAGAGAAAAGCTATATTGTGGATAAATGGAATAATCCATAAGTCGACTGTTTTCTATCTCTTTAGGAAGCCTACCGGTGATATCGTATCCTGTGCCACCCTTCTCAACTATGTCTGTCTGAAGCGTCAGATAGTTAAAATCAGGAGTGAAGGTGAATACTTTACTCGCCATCACCTTATCGTACCTGTTAAAAGGAGTTGCCCATTCCACCTGATCGCCTCTTGCCTTGTGATAGGCGGATATCCGCATGAGGGCAAAATTTGGAAAGTTATGACCATCTACGTCGATTAATCCAATGTTCATTATTCTAATGTTTTTAATCTCATTAATAGCATTATTTTATCCCATAATATTAGAAAAGCATTCCAATAATCTTGAAAGCTGAAATAGTACCAACTCATTTGTATATACCATATAAGCAAATACACAAAAAATAGTGTAGTCCACAATGGAATAAATAACCAACGAAGTATTAGTCTTATTTTATTCATAATTGTTCAATTTGAATTGCCATTGCCTTGGCAATAGTTTCCAGATATCTAGAGAACTCCAATAACTGTTCCTGATTATACTCCTGATAACAGTCAATGATTACCATGTTAGGACGCTTACCCTTATGTCGTATCCCAACAGGGGACTGGTAAGCCTTTAATGGCCATTCATGTTCGCCTCCCATTAGTGTCAGCACACATTTCCTTTTCCTTGTACCAGACAATGTCTTCACGGATGCGGATAATTTATCAATGAACGGGCGAAACGTCTCTTTTCTCAGTACCACATCACAACATGCCATCGATACACGAGAGTAGCTCTTTCCGATGAAAGATGCGATTTCACGCAAAAGATAGCCTTCCTTACGAGCCATGTGACAGAATAGCATTCTTGCATCAGCCACCTTCTGTTTCCTCACACGAGAGAGGATCAGAACCTTTGGTACCCCAGTCACACGAGAAACATCCTGAAGGATAGCCCTCATCGACTTCTTATCTTTGTTCTCTTTCAAGTTCATAGATTGTCTTTAAATGGTTATTTAATTGTCTTTAAAAGCATCGGCTCCTGATGCGATGCCAGGTGATCTCTCGTTTGAAATTCTGCGGATGGAAAGGTTTATCACGTGTATGCCAGCCAAAACGTACTTGTTTACTCTCTTCGTGTATGAAGGCATCTATCTCATACTTGAGGTTCTCCAGCTTAATCTGCAACAGATCATCTTCCGTGTCAACCTTGCTCACCATCTCTTCCGTATCGTTATGAGAGTCCTGCTCACATACAATGAGCAGGACTGCGACTACCTTTGAACTGTTCATTCTTGCTTTTTCTTCTCGTCCGAGGATTCAGGATTGGCGTCTTTGTCAGCTGTATAAGGATATACATCCATGATAGCTGTTTCCACTACCGAGGGCACCTGATAGTCTGCCATTGTGCCTTTCATGCCGGCATCAAGGTTCTCCTTCGCCCGTCCCAGATCCGCAGCCTGTACCAGCACATAAGTGCTCGTATTCTTCTCTTTTCCGCTCTTATCATCCAATGTGATGAAGCACAACTTGCATTTAAACCAACGATCATCACATTCGGCGTCGCTGGGGAAAATTTCGCTGTAGTTGACACGCTTGATATCCGAAACGACAAACTCTCCGGAGATAAAGGGAGTCATCTCTTCGATTATCCTTGCTTCCGCTTCCGTGAAGCTGAGAGCATCTACCAGATAAGGTTCTGTTACTTTTTTCTGCATTCCGTTTTCCATTACTTTCTCGTAACGGATTTTACACTCAAACCATGTGTGCATAATTATAAATTGTTTAATTGTTGATTAATTGTTATTTAAAATAGATTGAAACCAGTATTCGTCCGGATCGCTTGATGAAAATTACTCTTTGCTCTTCTTCTGTTACCAGTTCCGTTGATACTTTACTCTTTACAGGAAGAGATTTCAGATCATCTTCTATCGCCCATTTCAGATAGTCAAATTCGAAAGCGGAACCGATGGGGAAAAATTCATTGATCTCCTCCAATGTGATGTCCGTGATGTATTTGAGCCATGTCGGCATCTGTTCATGACGGAGATTACTCTTATAGACAAATTTCATGATCTTTCAGGTTCCTTGTATTTCCATCCGTTCAGACGATAACATTCTTTCCGGGCTTCTTCACGGGTGGGAAATTCCGTCACTTTATCACCTGTACTGATATTCCCGGATTCAGTCCATCGGTAAACTGCCCAGCGACTATATATGGGAGCATATGAGTATTCAGGACGACTGGTCTTCTTTTTTTGGCTCCACATAGAATGTTTCATCTTGTACTACAACCATACCACATTTAGACAGGTTCTCTACGACCTCTTCCTTATCACGGTCAGCAAGCAGGCGATCCTTCGCGACTTCTTCCGCTGTGCGAACATAATCCGGGAGAATGGCTTTTACCAAAGCAAGCACGGATTCCTTTGTAAAACCTTTCAGTTGCTTGATCTTGGGAGTTCCAGTGCGGAATCCGAAAATTCCATGAGCACTCTTGTAACTCTTTGTTTTAGAGAAGAGGCTTTCTTTATTTTCTGTAGCGAATACCTGAAGGATCTCCATTGAGTCATCCTTCTTCTTTTGAAGTTCTGCCAGTTCCTCCGCATGCTTGTCACGGATGGCAGTAATCTTCAGTTCCATCTCAGCAGTGATCTTCTGAATTCTTGAGTCAGCCTGCGAGAATTCGCTCAATGCCGCTTCTACCTGTTCACTTGTCACACCGGTAATAATCGTCTTTTTAACTCTTGTCTTTACCATAAAAATTGATTTTAATAATTAATACTATGTTGATTTCTCTTGTTTCTGTCGTTGTCATTGTCATTTTTGGAAGCAATCAGCATCCATAACAGGCAACTAAAAGCCCAGCACCTTATCTCCCAATCGTTCGTGATGATAATTTTAACAGTACAGGTGATGAATACCAATATGTAAATCAGTTTCATTTTCCCTCCTTTTTCTTAATCGTTTGTAACTGCTTTAAAGTTTCTTTTAATTCCTCCAAATTTTGCCGGCTTACATCCTTTTTAATGCTTCCACGTCTTTTCAGAAAGGAGGAGATCTTTGCCTTGTTCATCTCAATCTCTTCAGGATCATCGCTACGATAATCTTTGTTGAGAATACCGATGTGCATAGATATACCGAATATCTGTCCCACGACTCTTGCCTGTTCCTTTTGGCGTTTCTCGTTCACCCCTTGCGGATCAAGTAAACTTTTGATCAACTGTGTGGCTTCATGCTTATATAGTTGTCTGGATGAGTCAGTGCGACCGTTACTGGCATCATAGATCATTGCGCGATAATCATCCTCACTCATCCCTGTCTGCCGCTTAAGGCGATGAAGCAAGGTTTTCTGAGGATTAGTGGCATAAAGTATCAGGGTGGAAGGTTTGTTATTGTTCATAATCAATGTCATTTAGTGGTTCGTCACTGTCTTTCAGCCATTGTCTCTCGTAGCCCTCCTTCCAGATTACGTAGAATCCTTTTGGACCGGGAGCACCACGACTGATATATTTAGCGCGGAAGCCATTTACTTCAATACGGGAGAAACAGTCTCTCTTTATCCGGTAAGCCATCGTTCCCTGCACTTCTCTTCCCTCCACGTGAGAGATATAGATAAAAATCTTCTTATTATACTTCTTTCTGAGTTCTATCAGCTGCTTGGCCGTTACATCCATCTCTCCTTCAAGACTCTGCAAGGAGTCGATTATGATCACATCCGGAGATCTTTGTTTACCCAGATATTCGTCAAATTCATCATAAGTGGGCATCTCATCCCAAAAGATCATTCCACTTCTGGATGAGTTCATAAATCCGAGAAGAGAATCTTTAAAGTCAGCCTCCGTTCCCATCTCAAGGGAGGCAAAGAGTACCTTGTAACCAATACGGTCAAATTCTCTTGCCAGCTGGAACGTGAATGAAGTCTTTCCCTGTCCGGACTTCCCATAGACGATCCATGCCCCTGACTTCTGACGCTTGCCGAACGCATCCATGAAGTCTTTAGAGAAGGGAATGTATTCGTACTTCTTGTTCAGAATATTGTCAAAAGAAAGGGAACGAATCATACCTGCAGCCCTCCATTGCTGAATTCTTCTCTGAGGACAATATCGTCTATCATGCTCATCACTTCACGCAAGTCAGCTGCAAACGATACTTCCTTTATGCTATCCTTACGAGGAAACTTCTTCACCTTCGGCAGTCGTCCCCATATTGTTGAGGCGGTTTCTTCATCCACATCATTGGCAAGACAGATATTGATGACATCCTTCTTGGTCGCTCCAAACAAGTCTATGTAGTTTCGCCCAAAGCGACCGTCTATCTCATCATACCCTTCAATACGTCCCACATAGCGTTTGATATTGCGTTCCAATGTTTCTGTACCAGCTACCAGGCAGCCCATACGGCCAAGTGTGTCGTCATACAAAGGGATAAGCGTGCACATGGCCGAATGAGTGAGCTTCCCGGCATCATCAATCAGCAGGATGGGCTTGCATCCGGATATACTGTTTATATGTCTGACACACAAGTCGAGCAGATCATCATTATCCATATAGGCTTTTACTTCTTTTCCCATAGCCTGTGCCAGGCGGGTGAGGAACTTACGACTGCTCCATTTGCGGCATTTGATATAAATAACACCCCTGTCGCTATACAGGTTATACAGATCAATGAGCGACTGTGTCTTTCCGCTTCCACTACGGCTGCTGATACATATCCATTTGCTTTTGTTTTTTGCTGCGACAAAGACTGTTTTTACCTGCATATACGATGTTACACTGGGAACCACGTTTCGCTGGTTCTCGTAGAAATAAAGTCCTGATGCTATCTTGGCTGCCAGGTTGTCATCATTCGCTCCATATTTTCCGGAACGGAACTGCGACATGGCGGTGTCGGATACTCCACAGCGACGTGCCAGTTCTGCAGGTGAGGAACCGCGGTTTATCAAATTCTCTATGTACAGTTTTAATGCTTTCTTGTCCATCTTTATATTGTTTTTAATGTTATTAATTATCTTGAAAAACTCATATCTGAAGTGCTCCACTCGTAATCGTCATCCGCGACAGGAGGCAGTATCTTGACCGGTCCGGAGGATATCTCCTCGTATTCCACATCCTGAACATCTTCCCTTGCCTCATATTTTCTATCTTTGTGCCTTCCTTTACTGTCCAGGATCAACGCCCGGTCAAGCAGGTTGTTACTCTTAAGCAGAGGAATTCTCTCCCGCATGGAATAAATCACTTCGTCTACATGCTCCTGTTTCTCAATATACCTTTGCTCGAACTGTCGATTGAACTCATTCACTTTCTTACGGTGTTCGAAATGTTCCGGCTTCTGATCGACTAAGGCCATCGGAGTCTTGATATCACGGTGCATCAGGAAGCGCAGGTCACCGATTTCTTTCTTTACGTAGTGACCCTTGGTTGCCTCCGCATTACAGATGAGTACCTGGGAGAGATCGTCGGGATCGTAATGAACCACCCAGTCTTCATTATAGTGATTACGCAGTTCCATGTTAAAGCTCTCAAAGTTGATCCGTTCACCCGCCAGTTCAATCAGAAGTCCCTTTCCTGTCAGACGGTTGGTACGTCCTGTGGTATCACCCATCAGCATCAGGTATTCCTCGTCGCTGAATGGCAGGCGGCGTTCACCAGGAGTACCTTCCCAGGCGGCAAGGTAAGCGTCCAGCTTCTTCGCTCTTTCCCGTCTCATGATTCCATGTATCTGGGCCAGCACGCCATCTTCATCAGGAATGAGATGACGGTTACGGTTGAGTATCTCCACATTGGGCTGTGACTCCCGTCTGCTGTTGATATTCACACCACTCCAGTTCTTCTCAAGCTGGTAATAGGTCTTGTTCAGATAGTTGAAGTAAGGCTCAATGATCTTGGATTTCGCATTACCGATGGCAGCCGGAGTATAATACTTGGTCAGTGCCTCATAAAACGGAACCATTACTCCCTTCTGATAATTATCGCTCTGCAACTGTATCGGTTTATAGCGATTTCCAAACAGCTCCCAGGCATGCTTGATCGCATTGCGCAGGGCTTCGCGGATGAGCGCCGGACTTTCATGATCACCGACAGCATAACCGATAGGATACTTTTTACAGGCATCAAGCACCACTACCATTGTCTTACGGTTGTGGTAAGTAGTCATCATATAGTTCTTTTTCTCTCCGTTTACCGTCCTGGTCTTCACCTGTTTCTTCTGATAAACCAGTTCCACATCCCATCCGTCAAGGGTCCAGTATGTCATGGCGGTTTTCGGTGCCTCGCGCTTATGCTGCATCTCCAGCCTGTTTCTTAAGGCGGCAGCTCCGCGCTGATGCCCCAGAGTGGTAGCTTCCATCATCTTGCGGTATCTGTCCACAGTAACGGGACTCTTGATCTCCGGTTTGCCCAGAAGAACTGCCACCTTGTTATACTGTTTCATGATCTGCATATTGTCCAGATTCATGTGCTGGGAAAGCAGCTTGTGCATGATCGCTTCATCCTCCTCATCCTTTATCAGGGCAGCGGAAATGTTACCCTTGTTTTTATGTACTAGAGCGATAAATCCCTCAATCTCATACTGATCCACCTTACGCTTGAGCGTTTTGCCTGTAGTAGGCAGCTTATGCGGATAGCGAATGCCACCCTTGCTGTCACGCACCTCCGTCAGATCATTGACCATCTCACTGAGTCTGTCCCACACACTAAAACGTTCTCCACTTCTACCGAAAGAGCCTTCCGCATTTCCGTTACGAAGACGGATGACAGCATCCAGTACACGTGCCTGGAGTGTATAGAAGGCAGCCTTTTCGGGACTTAGACGTTTGCCAAAGGCATCCTTGTATTCGGATGTAAAGAAGGTGAAGGCAGCCTCGTTATAGCCCATAGTCCTTTCAAGTAAGCTCATTTTCGGTCGTTCTACATCCTCGTGAGGATCACCGTAGTATTTGATATACAGTCGTTGGATATAATCCTCAAGAGAATCGAACTCTACCAGAGCTTGTCGACCCAGGCAGGCATGCAGGACAACATTGATCTGTTTCCTGCGAACCTTTGTATTATATGTCCCAAGAGGAAGGAATCCCTTTTCGGAACCAACCTTTCGTTTGGGATCATATATAATCAGCTCGTTGGCATAGATACATACTCTGTTATCGTAAATTACAGCCATATAAACTATTGTATTTAACTCTTGTGCAGTTCCCGGCTTCGATCCGGGAATGAAGGCCACCTTACCGTCTCTTTTTACCACCTATCGAAAAGATATATAGTTATGAGAATGATTAAGTACGTAATCCTGAAAACTAGGAAACGGGAAGGTTCCTTGACTGCTCCTTTATTTATCCTCTGGATACCCAGTTTGAATTCCTATGATTATGAAGCTCTTTAAAGAATTCCTCAAATAGTTTTGCAAGCGATTCCTGTTTACTTTCTCTTTGTTGTACTGAGTAATACTCAGAAGCTTTTTGGATGAGCTTGGAGAAATTTGGATTTTCTTCCATAAGTCCAACAATCATCGTAATCAAAATATCTCCTCTGTCTATGAGAAGGCTACTACCATTAACCTTGTTTCCTTCGGTATCCCCAGCAATCATCAAAATCGAGATACCGTTTTCCTTGCATGTTTTTTTAACTTGCTCGGCCATTTTAAAAAGCTGTTCTTCTTTCATTTTAAATCTAATTTTAAGAGTTAATAAATCATTCTTGGTTATTTTGCTCTAGTATTTCATTACAGCTGTTGTTCTGATAAACTTATCCAGGTTACTGTTGATTTTCATTTCTTCGAGTATCATCGGAACTACTGCTTTGGAATCACCGCGAGCATAAGAGATACTGGTAAGTTCACCACTGTCATTCTCGTAACCGGCAACTGCGATGACCTGAATGCCGTTCTGCTTGCAGAACTCCTGCAGCTGCTTGAACATCAGTCCTAATTGTTGTCTCTTTGTCATTTTAATCTATTTATGATGGTTAATAAATCGTTTTAAATCTGCCCCTATTTATCACAAACCAGGGCAGTTGTGCTGCTTTCGCAGCTTGGCAAATACTTTACATTTATGGAAAAATTCAGAAATATCCTTATCCTCACGGACTGGGATAATCTTACTGCCTCTGCAGCATGGGGTAAATAAACCATATAAATTAAAAGTTTTTATCATGAACTGGTTGTTCTTCTTTTTCTCCGATCATCCGTATTCCTCCGGTCATATGCCAGATCTTATCCGCCATCTCCTCGGCCTTTTCTCCGGTTATCGGACCGATCTTTATCACAATACCTTTACTCTTGCTGCCGAAAACTGCAATCGGACAAACCATTTTATATTCACTCCAAATGGAGAATACAAGTTTGATGTACAGAGGGTCGATACGTGATAGGTAGGTGATCATTGCATTTCCTCCCATTCAAATAGCAGACGTTCGTAAGTGGTATGCTCGGGGTATTCAATACCCGCTTCTCTATTTTTCCTGGCGGCTTTAATCAAAGCGTCAAGGACTCTTGCGCTGACAGTGTTACCCGAGTATACCTTACGGACATGGGAGTAAGTAAGGCGAAAGCCGTTGGCTATGGCAAACAGTTCCTTTCTGCTCAGGAACTTGCGGTTTCTTTCCTTCCATTTGATAAATGCCGGACGGAATTTGGGTGCGGGTAATAGCTGACGCTGGGATGGCTGGAGGGAATAGCCACCTGTGCGGCGGATCGAGGGAAGAACCTCGCTGGTGATCCATCTTTTGAAGGCTTTGGCTGCTGGCAATTTGGAACCAAAGATAAGGGCGTACATGCCGCTTTCGTTGATTAAAGTGGTGATTTGGTTAAATCCCTGATTATCAGGGATAGCGTATTTCACGCTATCCTCATTATCAACGTGTTGCGCAATTGCTGATACAGGATTTGCATATCCTAACGATAATGCAATATCTCTTCCTACAAAATAAAGCATCTCGTCGACTGTTATGATCCTGATTTCAGCACCGATATTCTCGTTTAAAAAGGTTTGCAGAGCTGTTGTCTGCTGATTGTTGTTCTTTGCTTCCATAATAGTTATAAAATTTTAGTTTCACGATAAGGATTCTCTGCTTCTTCAAACAGTTTTCCACCATTGTTCAAAGCCCATGCACGAATAAGCATTGCTAGTGCACTGTCCGTTTGAAACTTCAGTGCTGCATACACAGTTACTGTAGACACTCCTTTTATGTCTGCAATCTCTTTAACCTTGTCTTTGCCTAACTTGATATACCTTTCTTTTTTAGCCATATCTTTTGATTTATAAACTGTTATTTTCTATCTTTGGGACCATCTTAACTCATTAAGATGCTGCAAATATATAGGATAATTATCACGATTACAAATTAAATCGTGAATATTTTCACAATTAAATTATTTATATGATACAGAGATTGTCTCAATTTATTAAGAATCAAGGTATTAGTGTAAGATCCTTTGAACAGAGTATTTCAGCTAGTGATGGCATGATTAGGCGTGCGATCAATAACAATAGTGATATACAATGTAAATGGCTATCTATTATTGCGGAAAATTATCCGCAGTTAAATTTAACCTGGTTGATTACAGGTAAAGGTGCTATGTTGAATTCGCAAAAAGAATCATCTAATACAATAGAGTATAAGTCTTCCATCGAATTGATCCCTTCTACCGATGAAAATACTGTTACTGTACCAATAGTAGAGATATCTGTTGCAGCTGGTACAGCAGGATATTGCAATCCTGGTTACTTAGAAATTGTAGACGGTATAAAACTACCAGCATCAATGCTGCATCGCAAAGCACAATATTACTGTATTCGAGTAAAAGGAGATAGTATGGCACCTACTATATTGGATAGTTCCTATGTCATAGTTCGTTTATTGGATCGAAGTGAATGGGGAAATATTAGGGATCAACACGTTTATGTAGTAAGTGATCGCGAAGGGCGTGCTTATCTTAAACGTATAAAGAATCGTTTCCATGAACATGGCTTTATCACTTGTATGAGTGATAATCCAGACAAAGCAAACTATGGTAATTTCAATCTTATGGAAGATGAGATAAATTCCATCCTATATGCCGAGTTCTATATCAGTGCTAAAATGCCGAATATTCATGAAACGTACTACAAACAAGTAGGAGAATTAAAGGATGATATGGACGTGCTTAAAGAACAGGTAAAACAGGTAATGAAAGCTATCAAAACTATAAATTGAAATAAAATCGAACAATAATTAAAAATCCCGGATTTCTCCGGGATCGCAAGAAACAAACAATCTACAACTTTAAAAAATAGACTAATGCCTATATCCTAATATATAATTAAAATAAAATAGAAAATGAGATCCAGTTAAAATGCTCCCGGCAATATCACCGGGAGCGCAGATGCATCCATGTTTATCTCAATCATAACTGTACATTCACCTTAAAACATAGGCAAATATATACAAAAAGTTTGTAATGCGCTAATAATCAAATAATTAAATATAAAACTTATAGAAGTGTAACGTATTAAAGGGTATAACTCAAGCCGTTTTCTTATCATCTCGCTTATTTTTCATGTATTAAAGGTAAAAACTCAGCCTCAAAAAACAGGCAATTTGAATGCCCATTGAATGTCCATCTAGAACATTTTGTTTTTCAATTTGAATGTCCATTGAATGTCCATTTGAATGCCCATTGGATATTTTAACAGTTTTATTAACATTTGAGATAAGAATAAAAACGCTGTGAAAGCAAGGCTGCTGACAGGTGGTTATTGATATAAAATCCGTTTTTGATGATATTCTAGGGCATTTTAGGAGGTTTTTGCCTATCCATGTATATTATATGCTTCTTATGGACAGAATAACGAGGAGAATGTCACTTAAATGCAACGCTATGTCACTTTTTGTTTTGTGTTGTCTATCTTGCCTTAATTGCTCCAAACAGCCGATAGATAAGGCGTTTCAGCGCAGCCGCTCAGCATCTCATCATGGTACATTTTAATCTGAGCCCCCTAATGGGAAAGACACTGACGCTTCCTGTTCGTTGGAATCTGGCAACCGCCAAACCTGTGTCGGGATGTAATCCGAATGAGAAACTTCTGACTAACGGGATACGTGGAAGCCTGAAGTATTCGGACTTTGAATGGTGTTCTTGGACGAATAATGATTCTATCTCTTTTACTATAGATATGGAGAAGATGGAGAAGGTGAATACCTTCACTATTGGTTGCATAACCAGTTATGGTATGGCTGTACATAAACCGCGCTTGATAGAGATTGCGGTATCCGGTGATAATAAAACTTTCGATAAGGCAGGAGAACGGACCTTTACTCCGGAAGAGATTTTCCGTGAAGGTAATTATATTGAGGATATATCGATAAGTTTGGGAGGCGTTGAAACCCGCTATATAAGGGTAACGGCAAAAGGGATAGGAAAATGTCCTGATAACCATGTCCGTCCCGGGCAGGAGGCAAGAGTGCATTTTGATGAAGTGATGATAGAATGATAAAAATGAATAATTTGTTGAAACCATTTTTCTTAATGATGCTGGCGGCGCCCGCTATCATTTCCACTACGGCACAACAGCAACAGCCTGAATGGCAGAGCCAGTATGCCGTAGGATTGAACAAGCTCGATCCTCATACTTATGTATGGCCTTATGCAGATGCTTCGGAGGTGGAGAAAGGCACATTCGAGCAGTCACCTTATTATATGAGTCTGAACGGGCAGTGGAAGTTCCATTGGGTGAAGAATCCGGACACTCGTCCAAAAGATTTTTATAAGCCGTCGTACTATACAGGTGGATGGGCAGATATAAAGGTGCCGGGAAACTGGGAACGTCAGGGATATGGTACGGCTATTTATGTGAATGAGACGTACGAGTTTGATGATAAGATGTTTAATTTCAAAAAGAATCCTCCTTTGGTACCTTACAAAGAGAACGAGGTCGGTTCTTATCGGCGGACTTTTAAAGTGCCTGCCGGATGGGAAGGACGTCGTGTGGTACTCTGCTGTGAAGGAGTGATATCGTTTTATTATGTATGGGTAAACGGTGAGTTTCTCGGATACAATCAAGGTTCCAAGACTGCTGCCGAATGGGATATCACGGACAAGCTCACCGACGGAGAAAATACGATTGCGCTTGAAGTATATCGCTGGAGTTCGGGAGCATATTTGGAATGTCAGGATATGTGGCGATTGAGTGGTATTGAACGGGATGTGTATCTTTACAGCACTCCCGAACAATATATTGCCGATTACAAGGTGACTTCCCTTCTCGAAAAAGAACATTACAAAGAGGGTATCTTCGAACTGGAGGTGGCAGTCGGAGGAACGGCTTCGGGAACGTCCTCCATTGCTTATACATTGAAAGATGCTTCGGACAAGACAGTGCTGGAAGGAAGCCGGAAGCTGGAATCACATGGATCGGGCAATCTGATCGTATTCGATGAACAGCGCCTTCCTGATGTGAGAAGATGGAATGCGGAGCATCCCGAACTTTATACCTTGTTGTTGGAGTTGAAAGATGCCGGAGGAAAGGTTACGGAAATAACCGGAACAAAAGTCGGGTTCAGAACTTCTGAGATAAAGAACGGACGTTTTTGTATAAACGGTGTGCCTGTATTGGTGAAAGGTGTTAACCGGCACGAACATTCGCAACTCGGACGTACAGTAAGCAAAGAACTGATGGAACAGGATATCAGGTTAATGAAACAGCATAACATCAATACGGTACGCAACTCGCATTATCCGGCACATCCCTACTGGTATCAGCTTTGCGACCGTTACGGACTTTATGTGATTGATGAGGCTAATATTGAATCGCACGGTATGGGTTATGGTCCTGCCTCTCTTGCAAAGGACAGTACGTGGCTTCCTGCCCATATAGACCGTACACGCCGTATGTATGAACGTTCGAAGAATCATCCCTCTGTTGTCATCTGGTCGCTCGGTAATGAAGCCGGCAACGGAATCAATTTCGAACGTACGTATGACTGGCTGAAATCGGTGGAGAAAAACCGTCCGGTACAATACGAACGTGCGGAAGAAAACTATAATACCGATATCTATTGCCGGATGTATCGCAGTGTGGATGTGATCAGAAATTATGTGGCACGCAAGGATATTTATCGTCCTTTCATTCTTTGCGAGTATTTGCATGCAATGGGCAATAGCTGCGGCGGAATGAAAGAATACTGGGAGGTCTTCGAAAATGAGCCGATGGCACAAGGAGGTTGTATCTGGGACTGGGTAGATCAGTCGTTCCGTGAAGTAGACAAGGATGGTAAATGGTATTGGACATACGGAGGAGATTACGGGCCGAAAGATGTGCCCAGCTTTGGAAACTTCTGTTGCAATGGGTTGGTAAATGCTGTCCGGGAACCTCATCCGCATTTGCTGGAAGTAAAGAAGATCTATCAGAATATAAAGAGCACACTGATTGATAAAAAGAATCTGACGGTTCGTGTGAAGAACTGGTTCGACTTCTCTGATTTGAATGAATATATCCTGCATTGGAAGGTGACGGGAGATGATGGTACTGTTTTGGCAGAAGGCAACAAGGAGGTGGCATGTGAGCCGCATGCAACGGTGGAGCTTACTTTAGGGGCGGTGCAGCTTCCCAAGACTATCCGTGAAGCTTATCTTGATTTGGGCTGGACACGTAAAAAGTCCACTCCTTTAGTGGACACCGCTTGGGAAATTGCTTATGACCAGTTTGTGCTTCCTGCATCCGGAAAAGTATGGAATGGAAAACCTTCTGAAGCCGGAAAAACGACATTTGAAGTCGATGAAAACACAGGCGCTTTGAAGTCTCTTTGTCTGGACGGAGAAGAGTTGTTGGCTAGTCCGGTCACTATAAGCCTGTTCCGTCCGGCAACGGATAATGATAATCGGGACAGAATGGGTGCAAAACTATGGAGAAAAGCCGGATTGCATACATTGACCCAAAAGGTGGTTTCTCTGAAAGAAAGTAAGACATCCGCTACCGCACAGGTAAATATATTGAATGTGACTGGGAAGAAAGTAGGAGATGCCACATTGGAATATACGCTGAATCACAATGGATCTTTGAAAGTACAGACTACTTTTCAGCCGGACACGACATGGGTGAAATCAATAGCACGACTGGGATTAACGTTTGAAATGAACGATACCTATGGAAATGTGACTTATCTGGGACGTGGTGAACACGAAACATACATTGACAGAAACCAGTCTGGTAAAATAGGTATCTATACTACAACGCCCGAAAAGATGTTCCATTATTATGTTATCCCCCAGTCGACGGGAAACCGCACCGATGTACGTTGGGTGAAGCTGGCAGACGACAGCGGAAAAGGCTGCTGGATAGAGTCTGATTCTCCATTCCAGTTTAGTGCTCTCCCTTTCTCTGATTTATTATTGGAGAAGGCACTTCATATCAATGACTTGGAACGTAATGGCAGGATTACCGTACATTTGGATGCTAAGCAGGCAGGTGTAGGTACTGCTACATGCGGACCGGGGGTGTTGCCGCCGTATCTGGTTCCGTTGGGAAAGCAAACATTTACTTTCACCATTTATCCCGTGAAGTAAGGAAGAGTGATGAAAACTTAAATTTATAAATGCGATGAATAAATTATCTGAGAAAAACACAACCCGTTTGGCATCGTTGGATATCCTTCGTGGCTTTGACCTGTTTCTTCTTGTCTTCTTTCAGCCGGTGTTTGCGGCATTGGCACGACAGTTGAACTTGCCGTTTCTCAACGATATCCTTTATCAGTTTGATCATGAAGTGTGGGAGGGATTCCGTTTCTGGGATCTTGTGATGCCGTTGTTCCTGTTTATGACAGGCGCTTCGATGCCGTTTTCACTGTCAAAGTACGTCGGTATGTCCGGCAGTTACTGGCCCGTCTATCGGAGGATTCTGAGGCGGGTGTTTCTGCTGTTTATTTTCGGAATGATTGTTCAGGGAAATCTGCTTGGACTGGACAGCAGTCATATTTATCTCTATTCAAATACTTTGCAGTCTATTGCTGTCGGCTATCTCATTGCGGCAGTCATTCAGTTACATTTTTCATTCAGGTGGCAGATAGGAATCACTTTATTGTTGCTTTTCATATACTGGATTCCCATGACATTTTTGGGTGACTTCACACCGGCTGGAAACTTTGCCGAACAGGTGGACAGATGGGTTTTAGGTCGTTTCAGAGATGGTGTTTTCTGGAATGAGGACGGAACGTGGAGCTTTTCACCTTATTACAATTACACATGGATATGGAGCAGTCTGACATTCGGAGTGACTGTCATGCTCGGAGCTTTTGCCGGAAAGATTATGAAAGAAGGGAAAGCAAATCGTAAAAAGGTGGTACAGACTCTGTCCGTCATTGGTGTGCTTTTAGTAGGGCTGGCGATGCTTTGGAGTTTGCAGATGCCCATCATAAAACGTTTGTGGACAGGTAGCATGACATTACTGTCCGGTGGTTATTGCTTTCTGCTGATGGCATTGTTTTATTACTGGATTGACTATAAGGGACACAGCCGTGGATTGAACTGGTTGAAAGTGTATGGTATGAACTCCATCACGGCTTACCTGTTGGGCGAAGTGGTGAACTTCCGTTGCATTGCTGATTCGGTCAGTTACGGACTGAAACAATACATCGGAGATTATTATCCCGTATGGCTTACTTTTGCTAATTATCTTATTCTTTTCTTCCTGTTGAGAATGATGTATAAACGGGGCTTGTTTCTAAAAGTTTAGTGGAGCGGTAATCCCTCCTCTTTTAAAATAAAAAGAGCCATTTTAATCCCGAAAAGCAGGAGATAAAATGGCTCTTTCTTTATGTTGGAATCTCTTTATTTCATGACTTCTTCCGCTCTATCCAGCGCTACCTTGAAGTTCGGGCAGATATTTTCTTTTCCCAGCAATTCATAGAATCCGGATTTCTCCAGTACCTTATATACTTTCTCATTGACTCCGGAAAGAATGACGGTAATCTTTTCTTTCTGCGACATTTCGCAAAGTGTAGTCAGATTATGAATACCTGTGGAGTCGATGAACGGAACTTTACGCATACGGATGATGCGTACATTCGGACGGTCTCCCAGCTGCGCCATCGTTTCCTCGAACTTCGTAGCGATACCGAAGAAGTAAGGACCGTTGATCTCATATACTTCCACTCCTTTAGGGATCATGATGTTTTCTTCGTTGACGGCGATATCCGATTCTTTATTCGGGTCGATCTCATCCGTAATGACGGAGATTTCAGTAGTCTCCATGACACGTTTCATGAAGAGTACGCAGGCGATGATCAGTCCTACTTCGATGGCAACTGTCAAGTCGAAGATAACAGTTAGGAAGAAAGTGATCAGCAGTACGGTGACATCGGATTTCGGATTCTTCAGTAAAGCCTTGAAGACGCGCCAGCCGCTCATATTATAAGATACGATGACCAGTACTCCGGCAAGGCAAGCCATCGGAATATACTGTGCCAGCGGCATCAGGAAAAGAAGAATCAGAAGAAGAACAATCGCATGGATAATACCTGCAATCGGTGTCTTACCTCCATTGTTGATATTCGTCATCGTACGGGCAATAGCTCCGGTAGCGGGGATACCTCCGAACAATGGCGCTACGATATTTGCCGCACCCTGTGCGATTAGTTCTGTGTTGGAATCATGACGGTCGCCTATCACACCATCGGCTACGGTGGCAGACAAGAGTGATTCGATAGCTCCCAGCACTGCAATAGTGATAGCTACCGGAAACAGATTTTTGATAGCTTCCCAATCCAAAGCCGGTACAACGGCATCCGGCAATTCTGACTTAATGGTGAAACGGTCACCGATGGTCGGAATGCAATCTATTCCGCCATAGTTTTTCATCAGATAGACGGCCACTGTCACTACAATAATAGCAATCAGCGATCCGGGAATTTTTTTAGAAAACCGGGGAGTGATTGCAATGATAATGATGCTGACAATACTTACGATAGTATTCCACCAATTCACGGTATCGAAATGACGGAAATAAATCATCCATTTCCCGACAAAGTCCCCCGGTACCTTTTCACCTCCGAAGGACAGTCCGAAGATATCGGCAATCTGCGTAGTAAAAATGGTAACGGCAATACCGCTGGTGAAACCGACGATAATGGGATACGGAATAAACTTGATAACGGCTCCGAGCTTGAACACTCCTAATAATATAAGGAGAACACCTGCCATAAGCGTCGCCACAATCAGTCCGGCTTCGCCATATTGCTGGATGATGCCGTAGATGATCACGATGAAAGCTCCTGTCGGTCCGCCGATCTGGACTTTGCTTCCTCCCAGCAGAGAGATGATGAATCCGGCAATAATAGCAGTGATAATACCTTTCTCGGGCGATACTCCCGAAGCAATACCGAAGGCGATGGCCAGTGGAAGTGCTACGATACCAACAATGACGCCTGCCATCAGGTCCGCCATAAACGTTTCTTTCGAATAATTCTTTAAACAAGAAACCAATTTGGGTTTAAATTCAAATAACTTCATTTCTGTGAATTATTATATATAATTTGCTCTTTTGCAAAGTAGAGGTTGCAAAATTACGCAAAATAATCGAGATAAGTATGTTTAGCAACATGCTATTTGATTGTTGATAGGTTTTATCTATGAATCGATAGTTTTTATTCATTAAGAAAAGGGAGCTTATTACGAACAAATCGCTTATATTTGCGTTATAAATAGTACGACAAGTTACGTTTGGTAATAACCAATTTTAAAATAGATTAGAATTATGACTAAAAGCATTAAAGGAACCCAGACAGAGAAGAATCTGCTGACTTCATTTGCAGGAGAATCACAGGCAAGAATGCGTTACACTTATTTTGCAAGTGTTGCAAAGAAGGAAGGTTACGAACAAATTTCAGCAATCTTCACAGAAACAGCTGATCAGGAAAAGGAACACGCTAAACGTATGTTCAAGTTCCTGGAAGGTGGTATGGTAGAAATTACTGCCAGCTATCCGGCCGGTGTGATCGGTAATACACTCGAAAATCTTCGCGCTGCCGCTGCCGGCGAACATGAAGAATGGTCACTGGATTATCCTCATTTCGCTGATGTGGCAGAACAGGAAGGTTTCCCGATGATTGCCGCTATGTACCGCAATATCTCAATCGCCGAGAAAGGCCACGAAGAAAGATACCTGGCTTTCATGAACAACATCGAAAATATGACCGTATTCGCTAAAGAAGGCGAAGTGGTATGGCAATGCCGTAACTGCGGTTATATCGAAATCGGTAAGGAAGCTCCCGAAGTTTGCCCGGCATGTTTGCATCCGCAGGCGTATTTCGAGGTTAAGAAAGAAAACTATTAATAAGAGGTGTTTATTAGATAATAAAAATGGCGCTTGCAATCATATGCAAGCGCCATTTTATTAAGACATATTTTTATCTGAACTTATCGTCTCTGTAGATCGTTACAGTCCTTTCTTTCGTAGAGTCATTTTTGATACTGGTCACATCTCCTTTTGTTGTAAAGTACACATAGTTTCCCATATCCATAAAACGATAGACTTTGACTCCGTCATGCTCGAACAAATAGCTGACTTCGTAAGTTCGGTTGTTTTCCGATTTGCCTTGCTTCAATGGGATCCCTGTATAGCAGGAACTTACACCTGCCATAACGAATAAAAGAATAAATAGTCTAGTTAATGTTTTCATGATTATTTTTTAGCGTGTGGATAATCAATCGTATAATGCAATCCGCGGCTTTCTTTGCGTTCCATCGCCTGACGCATAATCAGATATCCTACGTTGACCATATTACGCAATTCGCAAATCTCTCTGGAGGCTACGCTGCGTTTGAACAGGCTTTCAGTTTCTTCGTAAATGATATCCAGTCGGTCCCAGGCACGTTTCAGGCGAAGGTCACTGCGGACAATACCTACATAAGTACTCATAATTTGGTTGACTTCCTTCATGCTTTGCGTGATCAGTACCATCTCTTCCGGTGAGCGGGTTCCCTCGTCGTTCCATTCGGGGATAGCTTCGTTGTAGGCATACTGGTCTACAACTCTCAGGCTATGCTTGGCGGCAGCGTCGGCATATACGACAGCTTCGATCAGTGAGTTGGAAGCCAGGCGGTTACCGCCGTGAAGACCGGTGCAGGAGCACTCTCCCACTGCGTAGAGGCGTTCGATAGAAGACTGTCCGTTCAGGTCTACAAGGATACCGCCGCAAAGATAGTGGGCTGCCGGAGCTACCGGAATGTAATCTTTGGTGATGTCGATGCCCAAGCTGAGGCATTTCTCGTAAATATTGGGAAAGTGCTTCTTTGTCTCTTCCGGGTCTTTGTGGGTGACGTCAAGATAAACATGGTCATCACCCCGATTTTTCATTTCGTTGTCAATAGCACGGGCTACGATATCGCGCGGAGCGAGTGAAAGACGGGGATCGTATTTTTGCATGAACTCCTTGCCGTCCATTGTGCGGAGTACGCCACCGTAGCCACGCATCGCTTCCGTAATCAGGAACGAAGGGCGGTCGCCCGGATGGTACAGGGCGGTGGGGTGGAATTGCACAAACTCCATATCCTTCACTGTACCTTTGGCACGGTAGACCATGGCGATACCGTCTCCGGTAGCGACTAGCGGATTGGTGGTCGTTTTATAAACAGCTCCTACTCCACCGGTGGCCATAAGAGTCACTTTGGCGAGGTAGGTATCTACTTTTCCGGTTTTCGGGTCGAGGATGTAGGCACCGTAGCATTTGATGTCCGGTGTCTGGCGGGTAACAGTTACTCCCAGATGATGTTGGGTCAGTATTTCAACGGCAAACTGGTTTTCGATCACCTCGATGTTCGGATGCCTTTGCACGGCTTTGATCAGGCTGTCCTGAATCTCTGCTCCCGTATTATCTTTATGGTGAAGAATGCGGAACTCGGAGTGTCCTCCCTCGCGGTGCAAGTCAAATTCGCCTTTCTCGTTTTTGTCGAAGTCCACGCCCCATTTGATCAGTTCTTCAATTTGCGCAGGCGCTTCGCGCACTACTTTTTCTACTGCGCCACGGTCACTGATCCAGTCGCCGGCAATCATCGTGTCTTCAATGTGTTTGTCGAAATTATCCACCAGCAGGTTGGTGACGGACGCCACTCCTCCTTGTGCGAAGTACGTATTGGCTTCTTCCAGCCCGCTTTTACAGATAAGAGCAACTTTACCTTTGTGCGCCACTTTGAGCGCAAAACTCATACCGGCAATTCCGGAGCCGATAACGAGGAAATCGAATTTTCTTACCATAATTTTGTTTATTTCTCACCGCAAAGCTACAAAATAAGTCACTTCGTTGTTCTTTTCGTTGTCACTAATTCATAAATTTGCTACCTTGCACGCAAAAATCTGACAAAATGAATCGAATTTTTCATGCCCGCATCGCCTGGTACCAGTATTTTCTGCTGGTGGTGCTTACTGTAAATGCCGTGGGCGCTTTGTGGTGTAAATATATCTTGCCGGCAGTGCTACTAATGCTCCTGCTTATTGTAGTCATCGAACAGATTATTCATACGGTTTACACTGTATCTACTGATGGAGTTCTGGAGATATCCACTGGACGTTTTATGCGTAAAAAAGTAATTCCTATTGCCGAAATCACAGCTATCCGGAAGTATCATTCCATGAAATTCGGAAAGTTTTCGGTGACGAATTATGTCTTGATAGAGTATGGAAACGGAAAGTTTGCTTCGGTGATGCCTGTCAAGGAACGTGAATTTGTGGAGTTGATTAAAAAGAGAATGGAACAATAAATTTTATACCTATGAAATACCAAGTCATTATCATCGGTGGCGGTCCCGCAGGATATACAGCCGCCGAAGCTGCCGGCAAAGCCGGTTTGAGTGTACTCCTTATCGAGAAGAATAATTTGGGAGGTGTCTGCCTGAATGAAGGATGCATCCCGACGAAAACGCTGTTGTATTCGGCAAAGACTTACGACAGTGCACGTCATTCCTCGAAATATGCGGTGAATGTCTCCGAAGTCTCTTTTGACTTGCCGAAGATCATTGCCCGTAAAAGTAAAGTGGTGCGCAAACTGGTATTGGGTGTAAAGGCAAAGTTGACCTCCAATAATGTCGCGATGGTGACGGGAGAGGCGCAGATCATAGATAAAAATACAGTTCGCTGTGGCGAAGAAACATACAATGCGGAAAATCTGATCCTTTGTACAGGCTCCGAAACCTTCATCCCTCCTATTACCGGCGTGGAAACGGTGAATTACTGGACGCATCGGGATGCGCTGGACAGTAAGGAGCTGCCTGCCTCCCTTGCCATTGTAGGCGGTGGAGTGATCGGTATGGAGTTTGCATCATTTTTTAATAGTCTCGGTGTGCAGGTAACGGTGATTGAGATGATGGATGAGATTTTGGGAGGAATGGATAAGGAACTGTCTGCATTGCTTCGTGCCGAATATGCGAAGCGGGGCATTAAATTCCTGCTCAGCACTAAAGTTGTCGCTTTATCACAGACGGAAGAGGGTGCGGTTGTTTCATACGAGAATGCAGAAGGAAAGGGCAGTGTTATAGCAGAAAAGCTATTGATGAGCGTTGGACGCCGACCTGTGACGAAAGGTTTCGGACTCGAAAATCTGAATCTGGATAAAACCGGGCGTGGCGCTATCAAGGTCAATGAGAAGATGCAGACTTCGCTGTCCGGCGTTTATGTCTGCGGTGATCTGACAGGCTTTTCTTTGTTGGCTCATACGGCTGTCCGTGAGGCTGAGGTTGCCGTACATTCTATTTTGGGTAAGGAAGATGCAATGAGTTACCGGGCTATCCCCGGCGTTGTTTATACGAATCCGGAGATTGCAGGAGTCGGAGAGACGGAAGAATCGGCCTCAGCAAAAGGAATTACTTATAAGGTGGTGAAACTTCCGATGGCTTATTCCGGTCGTTTTGTGGCGGAGAATGAAGGCGTGAACGGGGTCTGCAAAGTACTGCTGGATGAACAGGAACGGATAATCGGAGCACACGTGCTGGGCAATCCTGCTTCGGAAATCATCACTCTTGCCGGTACTGCCATTGAGCTTGGATTGACTGCCGCCGCATGGAAGAAGGTTGTTTTCCCTCATCCTACGGTAGGAGAGATTTTCCGGGAAGCATTATAAGATTGAGCATAAGCGGATAGCCGTGATATTCGAGATACGGAAGAAGCTGAAGTAGCATGAAAGTTAATGTAGGTTAATGTAGAAGGTTGATGAAGAAGTATTTGTTGTTTTTGGTTTTATCAGTTGCCCTGTTGCCCACATCCGTATGGGGGCAGGCAAATCTTTCTCAGATTGATTCACTAATCAAAAGAATGCTTCCCGAAGCATCCGAAGTCGGCATATCCGTGTATGACCTGACAGCGAAGAAGTCATTATATACTTATCGTGATACGAAACTCTCCCGCCCGGCTTCTACCATGAAGCTGCTCACGGCTATTACAGCCCTCTCCCGTCCCGATGCGGACAATCCTTTCCGTACGGAAGTATGGCACGACGGGGTGATAGAGCATGATACGCTGCAAGGCAACTTGTATGTTGTCGGTGGATTCGATCCGGAATTTGACAGTTTGATGATGGATTCATTGATCGAAGAAGTAATCACCTTCCCTTTTTCGGTGATCAACGGACAGGTGTATGGCGATGTTTCGATGAAAGATTCCCTTTATTGGGGGCACGGATGGGCATGGGATGATACTCCGGAGGCTTATCAGCCTTATATGTCTCCGTTGATGTTTTGTAAGGGTGCTGTGGAGGTGACGGTGGTTCCCGGCTCTCTGCAAGGAGATACGGCAAGCGTTTCCTGTAAGCCTGTGTCTTCTTATTATACCTTGACGAACCGGACAAAGACACGTACTCCTTCTGCCGGAAAGTATTTGTTATCAAGAGATTGGTTGACCAATGGGAATAATCTGATCGTGACAGGCAATGTTCCTACGTTTAGAAAGGATTTGATAAACATCTATGATTCAGGGAGTTTCTTTATGCATACTTTTTGGGAACGCCTCCGTGCGAAAGGAATCGTGGTTCCCGAATCGTACGGTTTTACTGAATTACCGTCCGATGGAGCAGAGCAGATGGCTCGCTGGGAGACTCCGGTGCAGAAGGTCTTGAATCAGTTGATGAAGGAAAGTGATAACTTGAATGCGGAAGCAATGCTTTGCCGGATTGCGTCACAAGCTACAGGGAAGAAGCGTGTGACGGCAGAAGATGGCATTGTTGAGATTATGAAACTGGTTCGTAACCTCGGGCACGATCCGAAAGACTATAAGATCGCGGATGGTTGCGGATTGTCTAATTATAATTACTTGTCTCCTGCCCTGTTGGTCGATTTTCTGAAATATGCCTATTCACAATCCGATGTTTTTCAGAAATTGTATAAGTCGCTTCCTGTTGCCGGAATAGACGGAACGCTGAAAAACAGAATGAAGAATACTTCCGCATTCAGAAATGTCCATGCAAAGACCGGTTCGTTTACAGCTATCAATGCCCTTGCCGGTTATCTGAAGATGAAGAATGGACATGAAGTGGCTTTTGCCATTATGAATCAGAATGTGCTTTCGGCAGCCAGGGCGAGGGCGTTTCAGGATAAGGTTTGTGAGGTGATTATCGGACTTTGAATGGAGTGATGAATAGATTATTGGACGGGACGTTGAACCCGTTGTGGATGCAAATAGTAAACACCTGCAAAAAAAAGTACTCTTTTATTTGAACGTTTGCTTTGCTTGCGTGTATGCTTTGTCAGAACGGTTCTAATTAAGCAATGTTGAATTTAATAAAAGAGTGAATAATGAAAACGATCAAATATCTGTTGATTATCCTGTTTTGTTCTTGTGCTACACTGTTGTATTCGCAAGTTGAATCTACTTATTATGATGCTGAGTTGTCTTCCGACTCTATTGAAATGGTTGCAAATTCCTTGCGTGAGCAGATAGACCAATGGAAACAGAAAGTAAAGGAAAACCCTAAAGACGAAAAAGCATGGATGCAGTATGCAGGGAAACTCCAGTCACTAAAAGGAATATCCTTATTGCTTTCGATGAAACCATCTGCTACACTTGCTGTTGGGGCAGATATACAGAAAGAGTTTGATGAAATGATGGCAGAAATGAAGCAAAGCATCCCTAATACCGCTACGTATGAAGTTATGCGGAATATGAACATTAAGCCGGGTGAAAAGAGAATGCCAATCGAAGAAATTATAGACAAATGGCCTGATGCTATTTTGCATTATCCTACTTACATGTCTATGTCATTAAGAGATGAGAAGCGGCTCAAAGATATATGTGTACGTTGGTATCAATCCGGTGAATTTCCTGCGCAGATACTCAATTTTGCCTATAACGAGCTGGCTTCGGCAGATAAGGATGCTATCATCTTTATGGGTGGAAGCCTTGACTTATACGGTGCCAGAATGCTTCAGAATGCGAAAGATATGTTTAATGATAAGAAGATTATTGTGTATCCTTTCTTGTCTAGCTTTACGTATATGGATAAACTGACCGAAGAACTGGGAATCCCTAAATATAAAGAAGAAAATAATGATACGACTGGATTTATCTCCCCTACAGATTTTATGAAAACGTATTCCAAGAAAATCAAGAGACAGGTAGATTACATTATCCGGCATACAAACCGTCCCGTATATTTTTCTATTACGATGGATGAACTTTCCAGAAGTGCGTTTAAGGATTGCCTGCACTCCGAGGGATTATTGATGAAATATTCTCCTAAATCTTATGATAATCTGGCGATCGTGCGGCGGAATTTTGAGAATGTATATTTGATGGATTACCTGCGTGAGACTTTTTATCCGGAGACAGTGGCGACTGTAGCTTTTAATCCCCAATTGACGGAAGCATTGAGTCTTTATTATGTACCTGCTTTGAAAGCTCTGTTACAGTTTTACAAAGAATCAGGAGACTTGAATCATTATGACAAACTATACTTGTTACTGAAATCTGTCATTGACAATGCAAAATCTTTTAGTAAGGAGGTGCGGGAGCAATATCAGAAAAGCATCAATCTTCAATAAACTCAGAAAAGCATGAAACGACTTATTTATATGTTACTCCTTTTCGTAGTGCTTGGACATACCGTATTTGCCCAGGAACAGAAAGCAGAACCTTTGGAAGTCCGGTTGTTGGATGGTTTCTTTCCTTTGGGGGCAGATTGGTATCGGGCGCAGAAGGATGCCTGGCAGGTTGAGTTAAAGAAAGATAAGCGGAATGAAAAGGCATGGGAGAATTATTGGGTTGCTTGTAATGCTGAATATCAAGAGGCAAAGTTAGTGTGGTGGAAGGATTCTCTGCAGGTGCAAAGATTGCGAAGGGAACAACATGGCATCGTGAAGAAAATGAAGAAGTGGATTCCTGATACACGGACTTACTATCGGCATTTGCTGGATTTGGAAACCGATGAGGGAAAACGGGAAGTAATTCAACAAAAGATACTCTCTATCAAGCGTACCAGTGAACGCGACTATATCTCTGATCTGACCTATTATCACCATAAAAAAGATATGGACAAGATAAAGGAGCTTGCCCGTGAATGGTATGACAGCGGATTGTTTTCCCATGCCTTTCTATTCTATTTTTATAATGAGTGTTCCGGTTTAAAGAAAGACGCCATACTTGTCTCTGACTTGAATCTTGGTACCTATTACCGCTATCTGTTGCAATACGGCATCGGACTCTTTACGGATGTGAAGGTGGTCGATGTTGCCGACTTGAGGAATCCTACTCAGGAGAGTCAGTTATGGCAGGAAGTGGGAATAGATGTGCAAACGCTTCCGGATGCAAAGACGGTGAGATGTCCTGGATTGTGGTATTTTGCCGAAAAAGAGAAACGTCCTGTGTATTATACGCATTTTTTCTACCGCAGAGATTTATTGGAAGAGATGAAAGACAGCCTCTATTCGGAGGGGCTGGTATTTCGGTATTCGTCTAAACCATACAATAATCTGGCGGCTACGAGAAAGAATTTTGAGCAGAATTATCTGCTGGACTATTTGCGCCACCCGTTGATAGAGGATCAGTCTCATTTTTCAAGTGGTATTCATATTCTAGGTAATTATATCATCGCTTTCTCTCCTTTATTACGATTTTATCAAATGAGTGGAGATAAAAACCAATACATAAGATTAAAGAGCTTATTACAAAGTATTCTGGATTATTCGACTCCCCCCAGAAGGATCGCAAATGTGGAGATGAATAAATATGTAAAGCTGATGGATGCGATTTTTGCCTATATCGATGAGATGCGCAAGAAGGGTGGACCTTTTAAGCAGGGGAAGGATATGAGAAAAGAATATCAGAAACTAATAGATGGAGTGGACTATGATGCTATTCAGTTCTTTGACATACACTGAGACGGACGAGCAGCTCATGGAACGCTTTGTTTCCAAGAAGAGCGAGAAGGCATTTGAGGAACTTTATCGTCGCTACGCTCCCCGGCTTAAAGGTTTTTTCATCCGTATGATGTCCGGAGACGTTGCGTTGGCAGATGACTTTTTACAAGAGTTATTTCTCCGCATTTATGAAGCACGGAGTAGTTATCAGACTGGAAAGCAATTCTCCACATGGGCTTTTGCCATTGCATATAATTTTTGTAAGAATGAATACCGGCACCGTGAAATAGAGGAGGAATATTTTTCACAACAGTCTCATCCGTTAGAAAAGGATTACTGTGTTTCGCCGGAGTTTGAGAGCATGCATGACCGTAGAATCTTTAATGAGCAGTTGAAGAAAGTACTTGCCAGCCTGACGAGCGAACAAAGGGCTGCATATACACTTCGATATGAGGAAGAGCTTTCGGTACGGGAAATTGCGCAGATTCTTCATTGTCCGGAAGGTACAGTGAAGTCTCGTTTATACTATACACTTAAAATATTACAGCGTTCTTTGTCTAACTATAACCCCAAAAACAACTGAAAATGAAAAATGATGATTTAGAGAGACTGGAAAAGTCACAGGATGTGCAGCAGTTGATTCACTTTGCTAAAGAACAATACGAACAGGAAAAATCGGAGCATACTCCGGCTGATTTTTCTTCTTTAATGCAAGCTGTTCGGAAGAATCAAAAGAAGAGGATGAGACTGAAGGTTTCTCCCTGGTGGCTGACAGCTGCCTGTCTGCTGGGATGGACCATCGGATATGGCTTCCCGGGTGGAAGTAATACGCAATCTGATCAGATTGCCGTTGTCACTACAGTCATTGATACGGTAGTTGTTATCCATGAACGGGTAGATACTGTTTATCGGGAAGTTCATCTGAAGTCTTTGGTAGCTACTTCAAATGCAGCAAAGTCGAAGTCTGCTTCTCCGAAAAAGCATGCGAGACAGAGCGAAGCGATATCAGAACGATCGGAGTCTGACTTTATATCTTCTGCTCTTTTACAGCAGGCAATGACTTTACCAGACCCGGATAGCGAGTGCTATGCGGCAAACGGAATGACTGTTGCGGAGAGTAACTATCCGTTCCATATGTTGGCGACTATTCCATGTAAATGAGTGCTGAACCTCTGACGAGAGGCTTTCGGTTTATTTCCCCTCAATCAATGGCTTTGTAGACTTGATCGATCACGAAGTCTATTGGGACAGACATGCGCACTGCTACAGGACGGCCTCGCTGCATACCCGGTTTCCATTGCGGCATGGACTCTATGATGCGTAAGGCTTCTTTGTCTAATTTGGCAGATACGCTCTTTACAACTTGTGCATTGATTACATTCCCTTTTGGGTCGATGGTGAATTCTATTGTGACTTGACCTTCTTCCCCTGCCCGGAAAGCTTTTTTCGGATACTGTATGCTTTTCTTCAGATACTCCCTTAGTCCGCTTAATCCGCCCGGAAAGTCGGGACTATGTTCTATAATAGTGATCATAATATCATTAGGTATATCTTCGGGTTTAACTTCGATAATTTGCTTTTTCCTAATGATAACGTTATCAAGGCGAAAAGTATCCGGCTTTATCTGCACAAGAATTTCCGACGGATTATCTTTATCCAGTTGTATCTGCACATCTTTCATTCCTATATATCTGAAGTAAACAGTTTCTTTATGTTTGGCTTTTATAGAAAAGTTTCCGGACATATCCGAAGAGGTTTCTCTGCCAGTTCCCGGAACATAGATGCTGACATAGGGTACCGGTTCTCCTTCTTGGTTGGTCACCTTGCCCTTGAACTGTTGCAGTTCCCTTTTTTGCGAAAAAACATCGTTTGTATTTGCAACGCAAATACAAACGATGAATGATAGTATGAACGACAGACGTTTCATGCCTTATCTGGCATACTCCGCCCAATTCGTATTCTTCATATCCCCGCTCTTGGCCAGTTCGGCGTGCATACCGAGTGCGGCCTGGATAGCGTGTGGAGTCTGCGCCCTGCCACCGGCCAGTTTGAGATAATCCCAGAGAAGCTGTTTATAGTCGGGATGTGCACAGTTTTCGATGATGGCTTGTGCACGTTCCTTCGGGCTCTTGCCACGCAGGTCGGCTACACCTTGCTCGGTGATAATGATATTCACGGAGTGTTCGCTGTGGTCGAGGTGAGAAACCATCGGGACGATAGCACTGATCTTACCTTCTTTGGCAACAGACGGACAAGTGAAGATAGAGATATAAGCATTGCGGGTGAAGTCTCCCGAGCCACCGATACCGTTCATCATCTTCGTTCCACCGATATGAGTAGAGTTTACGTTACCGTACAAGTCCACTTCGATAGCTGTATTGATAGAGATAATACCCAGTCGGCGAACCACTTCCGGATTGTTTGAGATTTCCGACGGGCGGAGAACCAGCTTGTCGCGGAAGAAATCCATATCGTTGTAAATACCTTCCAGACAGTCGTTGGTAACAGTCAGTGAGCAGGCGCTACCGAATTTGATGCGTCCTTCACGGATCAATCCGATGACGGAGTTCTGGATAACCTCTGTGTACATTTCGAATGCGGGAATCGTCTTGTCACGTCCCAGTGCACCGAGCACAGCGTTAGCGATATTTCCTACGCCCGACTGCAGCGGAAGGAAAGTAGACGGAATGATGCCACGCTTCATGTCGGCAGCGAGGAAGTCGGCAACGTTCTGACCGATTTTGTCAGTCAACGGATCGGCATCGGCAAATGAGCGTGCTTCGTCCGGCCAGTTGGTTTCTACTACGCCTACGATCTTTTTCGGGTCTACCTGAATATAAGGCAATCCGATGCGGTCACTCGGCTTGTAGATGGGGATTTCGCGGCGGTAAGGCGGGTCGAGCGGTTCGTACACGTCGTGCAGACCCATGCAGGATTTGCTGTGTGCGGCGTTCAACTCAACGATGATCTGGTCCGCCAGGCGGCAGATAGTCGGAGAAATACCACCGGCAGCAGTCAGATAAATCTTTCCGTCCGGAGTCACTTCGCAGGCTTCGATGATGGCTACGTTCACTTTGCCCATGAAGCCATAGCGCACTTCCTGTGCCATTTGCGACAGATGGATGTCGTTGTAGGCAATTTCACCGTTATTCACGGCTTTGCGGAAGTCGGAGTTGGTGGTATAAGGGGCGCGGTAGCGGATGGCCTTTGCGCGAGACATAACGCCGTCACAAGATTCTCCGGTAGAAGCACCTGTAAAAATTCCTACTTGAAATGGATTACCTTTGGCATGTTCCGCTTCTGCAATTTTTGCAAGTTCAGCTGTAACAGCCTTTGCAGTTCCGGCGGGAGTAAATCCGCTCAGACCGATGTTGTAGCCATGTTTGATCAGGCTTGCAGCTTCTGCTGCCGAAATACGATTGAATGACATAAATAGTATAATTTCGCGTTAAATGCGGTTGATATTTGTTGGTTAATACTTATCACTTAATACTTTCGCTGCAGGATTTCTCCCCAGATAATAGCGCGGCGGGCTTCTTCTACGGAATGGATGGAGAAATCTTCCTCGCCGGCGGGTTCCGGATGGTCATAGTGGGAACCTTGCTTCGTGTTTCGTTTATCTTGTGCGGAACTGTTTGCTATGGATGCAGCCACAGATACTTCTTCTTTTTTCTTTTTCTTTGGCGTTGGTTTGGGAGCCGGTTGTTCCATAGGTATGGGCTGGAGCAGTTCGTCCAAAGCCCTGCTGCCTCTCCCCCAGAATTCGGGTATGGGAATAGCATCAGGATCTACTTCGACCGGAGACGGTGCAGGCGGGACGGGGCGTTTATTCTGAGCCTTTTTCGACTTGTTGTTCTTGCTCACCTCTTTGAATATTCCCACAAGAATGACACCTGCTATCAGGAGAAATTTCAAAAAATCTTCCATTCTGTTTCACTTCTAAATAGTTAATCTGCCAAAGTTACACATTATATCTGGTTTGAGCTAACATTTTGTTATGAAAAAAGGGCAGCTTCACAGCTCCCCTTAATTTTTTTAACCTAAACCTTAACTATGAAAAAATCTAATGTTTCTTTCATTGCACAAATGTGAAAAATAAAATTAAATTTAGCAAGGATATGCCCCGTAAATGTTTATTTCATTAACATTAATTATCAGAATAATGCCTGAACTACAAGTTTTTGCGTTATTTTCGTACCATTTTACCGCTTATTGAATTCGAAGCCGTATCTTTGCGGACAAATTTAAAACAGGATTTGAATATGAACGAATTAACGGGAGCGGACTTTAAATCCGCAACTGCTGATGACAACAAGAAGTTGTTTATTGAGACTTATGGCTGCCAGATGAACGTGGCGGACAGTGAGGTGATCGCTTCGGTGATGCAGATGGCGGGCTATTCGGTAGCCGAAACGCTGGAAGAGGCCGACGCAGTGTTTATGAATACCTGCTCTATCCGTGACAATGCGGAGCAGAAGATTCTGAACCGCCTGGAGTTTTTCCACTCGCTGAAGAAAAAGAAGAAGGCCCTGATTGTAGGCGTACTGGGCTGTATGGCGGAACGGGTGAAGGATGATCTGATTACGAACCATCATGTCGATCTGGTGGTCGGTCCGGATGCTTACCTGACGTTGCCTGAGCTGATTGCCGCGGTAGAGGCCGGCGAGAAAGCGATCAACGTAGACCTTTCGACGACCGAGACTTACCGTGATGTGATTCCGTCGCGTATCTGCGGCAACCACATTTCAGGATTTGTATCCATCATGCGCGGATGCAATAACTTCTGCACCTACTGTATCGTGCCTTATACACGCGGACGCGAACGCAGCCGTGATGTGGAAAGTATTCTGAATGAAGTGGCCGACCTTGTTGCCAAAGGTTATAAGGAAGTTACCCTGCTGGGGCAGAATGTCAACTCTTACCGGTTCGAGAAGCCGACGGGCGAAGTGGTTACCTTCCCGATGCTGCTCCGTATGGTGGCCGAAGCTGCTCCGGGCGTGCGCATCCGTTTCACGACTTCCCATCCGAAGGATATGAGCGATGAAACGCTGGAAGTGATCGCCCAAGTGCCGAATGTGTGCAAGCATATCCACCTCCCTGTGCAGAGCGGCAGCTCCCGCATCTTGAAACTGATGAACCGCAAATATACCCGTGAGTGGTATCTGGACCGGGTAGCCGCTATCAAGCGTATCATTCCCGATTGCGGACTGACTACCGATATCTTCTCCGGTTTCCATTCCGAAACGGAAGAGGACCATCAGCTCTCGCTTTCTCTGATGGAGGAATGTGGCTATGATGCCGCTTTTATGTTCAAATATTCCGAACGTCCGGGGACGTATGCGTCGAAGCATCTTGAAGATAATGTGCCCGAAGACGTGAAAGTTCGCCGTCTGAATGAGATTATCGCTTTGCAGAACCGTCTGTCCGCGGAGTCCAATCAACGTTGCATCGGCAAGACGTATGAAGTGCTTGTAGAAGGCGTTTCCAAACGTTCGCGCGATCAGTTGTTCGGCCGCACGGAGCAGAATCGGGTGGTGGTGTTCGACAGAGGCACGCACCGTATCGGCGATTTTGTCAATGTGCGGGTGACGGAAGCCAGTTCGGCTACGCTGAAAGGCGAAGAAGTCTAGTATATTATTCTCGATGTCGGGACTGATTAAAAATCGATAGTATCATAAATTCCCCTCCTTCCCGAAGGAGGAGATTTGAGATACTGCCGACTTTTTAGTCAGCCCATGCAATATATTAAAGAAGGTATTTCAAAATGAAATGAACCCCGAAAGTCAGACAATAAACTTTCGGGGTTCACTTCGTTTAAACTTTGCCCTTTTCCTCTTTCCGGAGCAAAAGAAGCGTCATTCAAATTACATCATCATGTGTCTGCGGATGGAGAATTTCACGATTGCCATTGCATTGATGGTGCTGAAAGGGATATCCATTGGGTCGTGATGAGCGTTGTAGCTTACCAGCTTGAGGCATCCTTCCTTTTCCGAGCGGTTCACATACTTCACCGCCAGGTACTCGTCTCCTTCGATAGTAAACGAAACCAGATACATTTCGCCGTAAATAAGGTTGCTGAAACTGTTAATCTCTTTAAAGCCTACGATGTCTCCCGATTTCAGTATCGGATACATGCTGTCGCCACTGATGTAGACGGCTCCGTCACATAAGGGAATGCTTGGAATCTGTATCTTTCCTACCATATACTGTCGCTTGTTGGTGAGCAACGTTTTCAGATTGGCGGCAGCTGTAATATCATATAGGGCAACGCTGCGGTCGTCCAACGCCTCTACTGTTTTAGGGTTGTGAATCATCTGGACCTCACCGCTTGCTAAATCGCTTTTGCATAACTTGGTTTGATGTCTGGGGGTACCCTTCCCAACCAGCAGCCAATTGAGGTCTACATCTCTCATTTTGTTGAGCAGCAGATGAAAGTCAATCCGGTTTCTGGCGCACCAGTTGGATAATGTTGCACGTGAAACACCTAAGTAACTGGCCAGTTCACTGTCCTTTTTAAAGTTGAGCGCCTGCTTGGCGCGCTTTACTATTCCCGAAACATCTAGAAATGTATCCATTTTATTCTTGTTTTAAATTAGTGTAAAGATGTTGGAACTTCTTATTCGTTCATTGATAGTCAGTTATATAATTTTTTAGCGTTAATTTCTAAAACCGTTTGTTTTATGTGAGAAAACTGCTTTATCTTTGTAGCAGCAAACTTAGAAATATGTTTCAAAAATATAAATTAAAAATAGAATAACCATGAAAAACGGCAAAAAGTTTATGAAAGGTTGTAAAATGCCTCATCCACCCCCTTCCGGAAGATTCTGTATCGGATGAACACCAGTGATATTGAGTCGGTTTACAGCATCTATATATCCTGCATACAGGAGCTATAGATCCAATACGCTGGCCATATATCCCCAATATGCAGGAACTATATGTCCGATAATCACATAAACAAATATTTAAGCATGAAAACTTTAAAACGCAAAATCAATATGGAACCTTTAATGAATCAATCTCTGCACATTTGCGGGTGCTGCAAACGGGAGCTACCGCATGAGGCCTTTTATACAAACAAACGCACCGGGACCCTTGACAATTATTGCAAGGAGTGTCGCAAGGCAAACACCCGCAAGCGTCGTGATTTGAGACGATGTACATCATTTGAAAACAAACCTGTTTCTTATCCGGTGATAACCGAGGTGAAAGACCCCGCTTTGCGGATGCTTCTTATTCTTCATGCCCGTCAGGTTGTGGCAGAAAGTATCTCACGGAAACAAGAAAAAGAAAAACTGAATACGCTATGGGAAGAATAAAACGGGGACTGGATTATTTCCCCATGAGCACCAGCTTTATGCACGATCGGATGGTGCGCCGAATTATGAGACGTGAAGGTGATTCTGCCTTTGCCACACTGGTGGAAACGCTGTCGTACATCTATGCCGGGAAAGGGTATTATATCTCTGTCGGTGACGAATTTTACGAGGAGCTTGTGGACAGCCTTTACAGTACGGAACTGGATGATGTGAAGCGTATCATCAGTCTGTCCGTGGAATATGGCTTGTTTGATGTCGGACTTTTCCGGCAATACAACATCCTGACTTCCGCCGACATCCAGCGGCAGTATCTTTTCATCACCAAGCGGCGTAGCAGTGCGCTGATAGAGCCGGACTACTGCCTGCTGGAATCGGAAGAAATCACCTCATACCGTTCGTCTCAGAGCGGTAAAAGTAGTACGGATGATTCTTTGGATAGCGAATGTGCGGAAGCGTTAAACGGTGATGCTGATCACAAGACCGCCTGTACGGTAACATCAAGCTCCGATTCTGTAACAATGGAGGATGAAATTGCAACATCGGGTACACAAAACAAAAGAAAACAAATAAAAATAAATCAAAACAAAGTAAACCACCTCCCTAACCCTCCTCAAGGAGGAGATGAAGGAGGAAAATATTTGAAAAGTAGAACGGCTGTGACACAGGAAGATATTGACTGTCTGCAACCGCCATGCGATGGTGTGCAGCGTAACTTCCAGGGACTGACAGATAACCTGCGGCTTTACAAAGTTCCGCCTTCCGAACAATATGCCATTATTCTTAAAAGTAACTTCGGAGCTATTGGAAACCCTGTTTGGAAAGGATTTAATACCATCCGGGGGAGCAATGGAAAGATCAGATTGCCCGGGCACTACCTGCTGAGTATAATTAATTAATTTATGAACGCACTTTGAAAAAATGATTAGGTCAGTCTGAATAATGCTCCTATCTTTGCAATGTCATTAAGCTTGAGGACAAAACTAAACGAAATTATTAACACAAAAAAACTATTACGATTATGGCAGTATTGTACAAGTCATTCCAGTCTGTTCTGGAAGACAAAAATCACAAAAAAATGTTTCATCCCCGTGTGATATACACGGCTAATATCAGCACTTCGCAGATTGCTAAAGAGATTGCCGCTTACTCGTCTCTCTCCCCGGGTGATGTGAAGAATACGCTTGATAACCTGGTGACTGTGATGGGGCAGCATCTACAAGCATCGGAAAGCGTGTCGCTTGACGGTTTCGGGACTTTCCGCATGGTGATGAAATCCAACGGTAAAGGGGTGGAGACTTCGGAAGAAGTGTCGGCTGCGCAAGCTTCTCTTACGGTCCGTTTCCTTCCCAACTTCACCAAGAACCCCGATCGGACTACCGCTACCCGCTCTTTGGTGACCGGTGCGAAGTGTGTGCGCTTCGACCGTACAGACACTCCGGCTTCCGGCAGTGGAAATACAAATAAGCCGGGTGGCGGCGATGGTGGCGAAGGAGGTGGTGAGGAAGCACCGGACCCGACAGTATAACCTTTCGTCACAACACAAAATATAAGAACGAACGACTAAACTAAATCGGAAACTTAACTAACTAGTAATCACTTATTCACATGAGAATTATCAATTTGATCGTGGTGCATTGTACCGCCACGCAGGGGAATCGTACGCTTTCTCCGGAGGCTTTGGACCTGATGCACCGCCGCCGTGGTTTCAACGGAACAGGCTATCACTACTACATCCGCAAGGACGGAAC